>Ga0181519_10000013_pt1 | contig 202952 bp, 165 predicted proteins | sample PEATcosm2014_Bin_26_FD_121102 | JGI IMG/M metagenome (GOLD analysis project Ga0181519, IMG submission 121102) | Peatland microbial communities from MTU Mesocosm Facility, Houghton, MI, USA - PEATcosm2014_Bin02_10_metaG | ecosystem: Environmental > Terrestrial > Soil > Wetlands > Peat | place...
GCGGACTTCATCGAGATCGAGCAATTCCAGATCGAGCACCGCGACTCGCGCCTGGTGGCGCAGCAGCATGGTGCGCAGCTCCACGGGGCTTTCCGCCACGGTGACCCGGGCAAAATGCGCGTGAAGGTCGTTCGCCAGTCCCACGGCAATTGCGGGATCGGCCTGAGCGATGACAACGGTCGGCGACGGCATATTCTCTCCGTACTGCAACTGCCTGCGCACCTTGCGGCGGGCGGTCGGAAAGAGGTTTTGCAGTTCCTAAACGGGGAATGAGAGGGGCTTCGTCCGGGTTATTAACTGTTTTCGCTGCTCTCGCCAAAAGCCTCGGCGTGCAGCGATCCGTCTTGCTTCAGCAGGATTTCAACCTTACCTTCTGCGTCTTCCAGCTCCTTCCGGCAAGAACCGGCAAGAGCAACACCTTCTTCAAAAAGCTTTAACGAGTGCTCGAGTGGTAATTCGCCACGTTCCATTTCCCTGACGATTACTTCCAGCCTCTGCAGGCTCTCTTCAAACTTTGGCAACTCAAAGCCTCCGAACCAGGCCCAATTCTACCGCACTCCGGCGCGCGAGAGGTTATCAGGGAGGTTAAAATCCAAAGCACATTTTGAATCAATAGGCCAGCGTCGCATCGCGCAGGAAGTCGTAATTTCCAGCAGGGGTGAGTTGTACGTTTTCCAGGCGGCGAGTGTGCATCAGGACATTGTCTGCCCACCAAAGATGGACATATGGAAGGTCGCGATTGAGAATCTGCTGGATTGCGCCGTAGGCGACGGCGCGCTCCTTCTCATCGACGCTATGGCGGCCCACGGCGATGAGGCGGTCCACCTCGGGATTGGAGTAGTATCCGCGGTTGGCGCGGCGGGGCGCGAAGCTCGCGGTGTCAAAGACGTTCTCGAAGATGTCGGGGTCCTGGTTGCTGCCTCCCACCCAGCGCAGGGAGTACAACTGGAAGGCTCCGCGGACGACATCGGCGTAGAAGGTCGCAAACTCGTAACTTCGGATATCGAGCGCGATGCCCACCTGTCGCAACTGCTGCTGGAGGACGGCGCAGAGGAGGCGGGTGGTCTCGTCGGTTGAGGTCTTCATCACGAGGTGGAAGCGCACGCCATCGGCGGCTGCGGGGTATCCTGCCTGGTCGAGCAACTGGCGCGCCTTTGCCACGTCATGCGGATAGCTGATGGCGGCCGCGTCGTAGGCCCAATGCTGCGGCGGCAGGACGCTATTCGCAGGTCGAGCCATGCCATGCCAGAGGTATTGGATGAGCGGATCGCGGTCCACGGCGTAGGCCAATGCCTGACGCACGAGCACATTCCTTAGGATGGGATCGCGGAGATTCATCGCCAGATACTGGTAGCTGGTTCCGGGAGCGCGCTCCATGACGAGCAGCGGCTGACGGGCGAGAGCTGGGATCATGTCTCCGGGCAGGGCGTTGATCTCGGCATCGGCAGAGCCTTTGCGAAGCTCCAGGGCACGGGTTGTGGCATCGGGGACGACCTTGAAGAGCACACGGGCGACGCCTGCGCGCTTGCCCCAGTACTGCTCATTGCGGGCGATGATGACTTCGCGGTCGGGAGCCTCGGAGACAAAGCGGAAGGGGCCGGTGCCGATGGGCTGGCGCGCAAGTTCCTCTCCGGAGCCGCGCGGAACCACGCCCATCGCTCCGTCGGAGAGGTTCCAGAGGAGAGCGGCGTAAGGCTCCTTGAGGCGGATGACGAGGGTGAAATCATCGGGGGCCTCGACACAATCGACATAGCGGTAGGCGCTGGTTTTGGCCGAGCGCACCTTTCCGAGAAGCAGGGAGTCGAGGGTCCACTTCACGTCGGCCGAGGTCATCGGCTGTCCGTTGTGAAAGAGGACGCCGCGGCGAAGGTGAAAGATGTAGGTGAGAGGATCGGGAATTTGCCAGCTTTCGGCGAGGCGGGGCTTCAGCTCAAAGTTCTCATCGCGGCGGACCAGGCCCTCGAAGATCAGCTCTCCGATGCGCTCGGATTGCGCGTCGGTGCCGATTCTTGGGTCGAGGTTGAGAGGCGAACTTTCGATCAGCATGACGGCGGTGTGGGAGTCCGGCTTCTGCGGGGCGCAGCCGCAGAGCGCAAAGCAGAGGGCAAGCGCGGCAAGCACGAGGGCGCGGCGGAGGAGCGCGCGGCTGCGGCTAGACATAGCTGACCTTGCCGAGAATCGCCTCACGCCTGGCGCCGGTAGCTCCGGGAATGTTGGAGGGCAGGCGATGCCAGGTTTGGTAGGCGAGGAGCGCGAAAGCAATGGCTTCCTTCGCCTGGGAGGGCACTCCGGCGGCGTCGGTTGGCTGCACGACGATGCCCAGCGGGTCAAGCTGGCACTGGATCATTTTCATCAAGGTGAGATTGCGGGTGCCACCGCCGGAGACAAAAAAATCGTGGTAGCGATGCTGCTTTGCGAGCGTGCGCACGGCGGCGGCGATGGAGCGCGCGGTGAGCGCGGTGGCGGTGGCCAGAATGTCATGCGGGCCGGCGCTTCCGCAGAGGGTGAGGAAGTGGCTGACGTACTCCCGCCCGAACTCCTCGCGCCCGGCGGTGCGAGGGCCCCGGCGGCGGAAGAACGGATGCTTCATAAGCTCATCCAGGACGGCTGGGAGGATGACGCCTTTGGCCGCGAATTTTCCCTCGTCGTCGAAGGGCTTGCCGAAAAGCTGCTGGCAGAGAGCGTCGATCACCATGTTGCCGGGGCCGGTATCAAAGGCGCGCACCTGGGAGGGTGAGGCGGCGGCGGGAATCGCGGTAAGGTTGGCGATGCCTCCGATGTTCTGCACGATGCGCCCGCGCTTTGAGTTGCGAAAAACGAGCAGGTCGAGGAAGGGAACCAAGGGCGCGCCCATGCCTCCGGCGGCCATGTCGGCGGGACGGAAATCGCTGACGACTGGAATTCCAAGGTGGGAGGCGAGAATGGAGCCATCGCCGATTTGCCAGGTGCAGGCGATCTTTCGTCCGAGGTAGCTGGAGGCCTCGCCCTGATGATAGATGGTCTGTCCGTGGCAGCCCACGAGATCGCAGGAGACCTTTGCCTGACGCAGCGTGCGGCGCACGCAATCAGCGTAAAGCTCCGCGAGGAGAAAGTTGAGGCGGGCCAGTTCGCTGACGGCGATGGAGGGCGCGTTCATTGCGCCGAGAACGGCCTGACGCACGGCGGCAGGGTAGGGAAAACCACGATGCAGGATCAACTCAAAGCGGGTACGGAAGCCTCGCCCGGTGATGCGCACCAAGGCAACATCGGCGCCATCGGCTGAGGTTCCGCTCATTACGCCAGCAACAATCAACTTGAATCTCCCAGGTGCGTTATCAGGGAATCAGCGGCGGCCGATTCGTTTTTTCCGGAAAGGCCGATTGTACTATTCATCGCGAGGAGTCCGGGGGAAAGGCCGCGTTACAGGAAGTCCGGGGTGCGCTGCAGCGGGAAGTGAGGAGCTACTTCTTTGCCAGCGCCTGGGCCTTGGCGCCGCAGTCCATGCAGAAGGTCTGCTCCTTCAGGTCAATCCACTCGACGGCATGGGAGCTGGACATGACGCAGCGGTAGTCATCGCAGTGATGCAGTTCGAGGGTGTGGCCGAGCTCATGGATGCACTCGATGAGCAGCCGGCGGGCGAGCAGGTTGACGTCCGGCGGAAGGCCATAAAACTCCTGGCGCAGGCGCGCGTAGGAGACCACGGAGCACTTGCCGCCCATCTGCGCCTCGCCGAAGACGAAGGTGAGAATCGGGATGTAGAGATCGACGGGAGTTATGCCCAGCACCCGCCAGGTCTTCCAGTTGGCGTACTGCTGCATGCGCGCCAGCAACTCGCTGGAGTGGTACTGTCCGCGCTCTGAGTGGAAGGCGAAATCAGGGCGCAGAGGAGGGTTCAGAATCTCGCAACGGATCTGGAATGCGTCGGAGAGCTCCGAACGCAACCAATCCAGCAAAGGTCCGTGAGGCCCTCCGATTGGTAATAGCTGTAATACCTTCATCGGCTTTCTGGCGCCGCCAAAATCTGCTTGGTCCAACCGTACTTCTTCAATTTATGGTGCAGGGTTACGCGGTCAATGTCCAGTATCTCGGCGGCGCGAGTCTGATTTCCGCCGCACTCATCGAGCACTCGTAGGATATGGGCTTTCTCCATGTCCTCAAGCGAGCGGGCATCGGGCAGCGGGGCAGCCGTGGTTGCGTGCGGCTGGATGGTGAAGTCGCGCCCGCGCAGCTCAGGCTCCTGCGAAACCACCATGGCGCGCTCGACGGCGTTCTCCAACTCGCGGATGTTTCCCGGCCAGTGGTATTGCTGGAGCAGGTCCATGGCGCGTGGATTGACGCGCAGAATCTTCTTGTTCATATCACGCGAGAACTTGCGGACGAAGTGATCGACGAGCATGGGAATGTCGTCACGGCGCTCGCGGAGGGGCGGCAACTCGATGCGGAAAACGTTGAGGCGGTAGTAGAGATCGGGGCGGAAGCGGCCCTCGTCAATCTGCTGCTCCAGCGGCTTGTTGGTTGCGGCCACGCAGCGGAAATCCACCTTGATCGCGGTGTTGCCGCCGACGCGCACGATTTCGCGCTCCTGCAAAACGCGGAGCATGTCGGTCTGGGTGCGGAGGCTGATGTCGCCGATTTCGTCGAGGAAAACGGTTCCGCCCTCGGCCACTTCGAACTTGCCCTTCTTGCGGTACTGCGCTCCGGTGAACGCGCCCTTCTCATGACCGAAGAGTTCGCTCTCCAGCAAGGTTTCAGTCAGCGCTCCGCAGTGGATGGCGACGAGGGGATGGTAACGGCGGGGGCTGGCGAAGTGGATGGCGCGCGCCACGAGTTCTTTTCCGGTGCCGCTCTCGCCGGTGATCAGCACGGTAGCGTCGGTTGGCCCCACGGTTTCGATGGCGTCGAAGACCTTTTTCATGGCGGCGCTCTGGCCTACCATGTGGTCGGGGCGCGCCACCTGGTCCACGGTTTCGCGCAGGCGGACATTCTCTTCACGCGCGGTGCGGTGGGAGAGAGCATTGTGCATGAGGTGGGCGATCTCATCCGGGTCGAGAGGCTTGGTGACGTAGTCATAAGCGCCGTTTTTCAGCGCGGCCACGGCGGTTTCCACGGAGGCGTAACCGGTCATCATGATGACGATCAGATTCGGGTCCAGCTCGTGAATCCTGCGCTGCAATTCGATGCCGTCGGTGCCGCGCATCTTGATGTCCAGCAGCGCGATGTCCCATGGGTGTTCGGCCAGACGCAGAAGCGCTTCGCTGGCGTTCTCCGCAGTGCCTACCTCGTAGCCCTCTTCGCGGAACCATTTGTTCAGCGAATCGCGCACGCTCAACTCGTCATCCACAATCAGTAAACGGCCCTTGCTCTCGCTCACGTTCCTGCTCCCGCGCCTTGTTGCCTCGCGCTCAATTACCCGATGAAGCCTCTGCGTGTTCCTTGCCGGCTTGAACGGCACGCAAAGGCAGAAAAATTCGGAAAGTGGTTCCTACGCCAAGTTGGGAGGCGACTTCAATGTGGCCTCCGTGGCGTTCCACAATTCCCTTGGAGACAGCCAGTCCCAGTCCAACGCCCTTGCCGACTTCCTTGGTCGTCGTGAAGGGATCAAAAATCTGCGGAAGAATCTCAGGCGGAATGCCAACGCCGTCGTCGCGCACCTGCAATTCGATGGTTTCAGTGCCTGGCACAAGGCGGGTGGAGACCCAGAGATTTCCGCCATGCGGCATGGCGTCAATGGCGTTGATGACCATGGCGAGCGCGACCTGCTCGATCTGCGCCGAGTCGCAATGCAGCGGTGGCAGATTGCGGTCCAGGTCAACCTGAAGCAGGACTCCGCTCATCTCCGCCTTATGCTCGGCAAGGCGGATGGTGCGGGCAACGACCATGTTGAGGTCCGAGAGGCTGAGGTTGATGGGCGCGGTGCGGGAGAACGACAAGAGGTTCTGCAACAGTTCGCCGCAGCGCTTGCTCTCCGAGGCAATCAGCTCCAGCGATTCGATTGCCTCCTGCTTCTGCTCCTCATCACGAATGCCGCGCTGAATCCACTTTTTGATCAGCTTGGAGTAGGTCAGAATCCCGGCCAGCGGATTGTTGATCTCATGCGCGACGACGGCCGACATTTTGCCGATGGCGATCATGCGCTCGACCTGCAGGATCTGCTGCTGGGTGTTCTGCAACTCGCTGGTCTTCTGCTCCACGCGGTGTTCGAGGGTGTGCGTCCAACTGGTGATTTCCCGCTGTGCGGACTGCAACTGGCTGCTCATGCTGTTGAAAGCTTTTGCCAGATCGCCGAGTTCGTCGGCGGACTGGACAGGAATCTGATAACCGAGTTCTCCCTCGGCCAGATGTTCGGTGCCTTCGCGCAGGCGCTTTAACGGCGTATGCAACACGCTGCGGATTGCATACCATACCAACACGCCGACCATTCCGGCGCCACCGAGGAGCAGAAGAATAATCCACATGCTGCTCTGTGCGAGGCTGGCGTCTTCCTGCTTGAGAGAGAGGCCGGTGTCCAGAATTCCGAGAATGTGGCGGCTTGCCGGATGAGCATGGCAGGCGGCGTCGGAGCACTCGGGCTTGTTCACAATGGGCGTGATTGCGCCCAGCACCCGATGCCTGCCGCCCTTGTCCTCTGCCTGGTAAATACGGAAGCGATTGCTGAGTTTCGGGGTCGGCCGGTCAGAACCCTGGTGGCACTCGACGCACTCCGCGCTGTTGCGGGGAATGAGGTTTCCGGTCTCGCGCGAGTCGCTGGAAAAGGCGACCCGGCCATCCTGATTGATGATGCGCACGCGCTCGATTTCGCTGTGACTGCCGATTCCCTGGATGGCTTCATGCAGACCCTGGCGGTCATTGGCCATCATCGAGCGGTAGGTGTTGTCCCTGACAAAGTCGCTGATTTCGATTGCCTGCTCCAGCGAGACCTGCTGAAGATCATGGCGGTGCAGGCGAATGTTGATGTATCCAAGCAACGCAGAGCCACATGCCAGGCAGGTCAGCAATAAAACCAGGAGCTTTGTGCTGACGTGCTTCACTCGCGACTGAAGTTGCTCGAACATCGTGGCTCCGGAAAAACGCGGGAGTCTCTGTCATCAGAGACTCCCGGCTGTTGTTTAATGCACCAGGGTGGGCTGGCCCGCTCCAAGCTGCTCGGAAGCAGATGCAGCGTGGGAATCCGCGTGATGCTCATCTTCAAAGATCGGCAGGAAGCGCGCTGCCATATTGAAGAAGAAGAAGCCCAGTGCGCAGATCATGAGAGTGATGCTGGTCTCAGTAAAGCTGGGCAGGTAATGACTTCCATTCCAGCGGTCCATGCTGGTGACTGCCACGTTGAGCCGGTTGGTGACAAAGCCCAGAATGGTGGACAAAGCAGCAAGGTACAGCAGGTGCGGATTCGTCCTGACCTTCTTGAAGCTGAGCATGGTGAGAGGAATCGCGAAGCACAGGATCAGCTCGGTCCACAGGAAATACGCTTCGTAGGAGCCTTTGAAGATGGACGCGAAGACGTGACGGTGAACGAAATCCTGAAGCCTTAGAAGCGCAATGATCCACAGAACCACGTACAGCGCGCCGCCGAGTTCAGTCATGACGGAACGCTCCAGGCCACGCCCGAAGGCGCGGGCGCTGAGGGTGGATTCAAAGATGGTCATCGCCAGGCCGCAAGCGATTGCCGAAAGGAAGAAGAAGAACGGCAGCGCCGGCGTGTACCAGAACGGACTCATCTTCTCGGGGAAGATCAGGAACAGCGATCCGAGCGAGCTCTGGTGAAGGGTTGAGAGCAGGATGCCGAGACAGACCAGCACGGGATAGATTTTCTTGACCCAGCGAATGGGCGCCGCAAGGTTGAAGCGCTCCAACACATTGGGGAGAAATTCGAGGAAGAGAACCGTGGTGTAGGTCATCACGCACATGCCCACTTCGAACATCACCGAGTGGAAGTTCATGTAGATCATCTGGTGCCAGATGAACCACGGACGGCCCAAATCGAAGAGCAGACCGACGATGAACAGGACATATCCGAGAAAGGCAGTAAGAATGGCCGGGCGGCAAACGCTGTGCAGGCGCTCGACGTGGAAGATATATACCGCGCCGGTTACGCAGAAGCCACCGGCGGCCAGCATGACTCCGCAGAGGCAATCAAATCCGATCCACAGTCCCCAGGGATACTGGTCGTTCATGTTGGAGACCGCGCCCAGACCATGAAGATAGCGGACGTAAGTGGAGTAAAGACCAGCAATCATGATTACGACGAATAGAACTCTCCAGAACGTGACCTTTATATTCATGATTGTCATTTGCCACCTCTCAGCGCTCTTTCTTCCGCCTCAACTTCGGCGACTTCAGCGCGGCGATTCGAAACCCAGTACACGCCGCCAAGGACCAGGGCCCAGAGGGGGATAAAGTCCGGCATCATGTCCATGACGCGGCCGGTGTACTCCGGCAACGCCTCCTGTCCGATCCGTTGAATCTTAGGCAGGCCAAACTGTTCAAAGGGCACAGAAGACAGCATCAGGACGCTGGTTCCGCCCACTTCATTGAGACCATAAATGTGATCGACGTAATTTTCGGGATTATTGCGGATCCTGTCCTTTGCTTCAGCAATCAATGATTCGTGATCGCCAAACTTTGTTGCGCCTGTGGGGCAGGCAGTGGCGCAGGCCGTTGCAAGGCCTTGCGCTACGCGGTCCGGGCACATGATGCACTTGCGCACGCGTGGGTTCAGCTTGCCCCATTCGTACTTGGGCTGCGAGAAGGCGCAGGCCACCATGCAGTAACGGCATCCGATGCACTTCCAGACGTCGTACACTACTGGACCGTCTGCGGTTTTGTGGAACGCTCCGACCGGGCAAACCGAGGCGCAGGCGGGATGCTCGCAGTGCTGGCATAGCCGACGCATGAATTTGTCATCTTTTGCGAGAACCGTAGTGAACTTGTGGTCAGTCTGAACCGACTCCGCCGCTATCTTGTCATCGTAGGGGAGTTCGTTCTGCTGAGCGCAAGCGCTCTCACACTGTTTACATCCGATGCACAGAGTCGCATCGTAAAGAATTCCCTTGCTCATAAGATCTCCACACCGCTAACGGCTGGCATGTCCATGTCAGTCGGAATAAGTTCAACTGGTGCGGGATTACAGCGGAGTTGTTGCGGAAGGAGCCGGTAACCTGGAGCTATGGATCGGTTACCTCACGCAGGCCAGCGGTTCGCGCCGCGGTGGACGAGCGTGCAATGGCTCCGGCCTCCAAATCGCCGGATATCCCACATCGCACCTGTGTTGCCGCCGGGATGCTCTCCAGCGCTGTGCTCTTCCTTGGCTGCCTGACGTTACAGTGGGACGGCATCATTGCACCGTTCCCGGAAAAAACTGCTAGCCGAAGTCTGTGACTCCGGACTGACTCTGCTGGTCCCATTCCATCGCGGGCCAGGAGAGCGTTGCATCACATCGCCTGGCCGGTGTCGGCCTCTTGATGCGTTGCAACAATGTACCCGTCGGATTTTAAACACCGTGACATCCGTCACATCACCGCGTGCGCTGGAGGGGGGTATTGGCTGCTCAGTGCTGCATTGCGCAACAGTAAAGTGTGATAACTCGCGACAGTGTTGAAGAAATCAGCAGGTGCTCAAAGAAGAGGAAGCGGAGCATCTAAGCGTAATAAAAGTGCCAAAACGGGAAAACTCGCCGCTTCCGGCGAGTTCTCTTTGCCTTATGTTACGGAAACTCTACGCGCCGACGAGGCGTTCGAGGGCCGGCTTGTTACGGATCATGAGGGTCGATCCCTTGAGGACGGCGATCTGTTTCTTGCGGAAGTCGGCCAGGGTTCGGGTCACGGTCTCGCGCGAGGTTCCGATGATCTGGGCTATCTCCTCGTGGGTGAGCGCGACTTTGATGCGCATACCGGCTTCGTCTGCGCCCTCGCCGTGGGACCACTCAAGCAGCAACCGAGCCAGGCGTTCCGGGGCCGAGTGGGACAATCCCAGGGAACGAATCTGCTGATAGGCGGACTGGCAGTCGCGGCTCAGATGCTGCGCGGCCTTGAGGCAGGCATCGCCATGGGTTTGCAGGAAGCGCAAAAAGTCCTCGCGCTTGATGAAGTTCAACTGGCAGGGCTGGCCGGATTCAGCGGTGATCTCGTAGGGAGTATTGGATACGGTGGCGTGCAGGCCCAGCACTTCGCCGGGTTGCACAATCTTGAGGATCAGGGTTTTGCCGTCGCTGGAAGTTGTCGAGAGCTTTACTCTGCCCTTGCACAACATATAGATACCGCGAGGAGACTGTCCTTCGACGAAGAGCACGGCACCGGCCGGGTAGGCAGCGGTAAACTTAATTTTCTCAAAGGCTTCCAGAGAGGCCTTGGGGAGACCGCAGAAGAAGCTGTCCGTTCGCAGCTTACAGATCAGGCAGTTCTCAACCAGTTCCAAGCCGTATGGTGATCCCAACGCACCCTCCCCGATATAACTAGAATGATAACACTCGCAGAGCTGGAAGCCCAGCCGGTGCTGACCGGCGGCCTGCCTGCAATGCGCAGATACCGGGTGGCGGTCCGAATCCGGAGTGACCTGTGCTACCTGGTCGCAGTCGCTCTGACCCGCCGCGGACTCTGTGCTCGATTAGGTATCCTGAAAGTGACTTATATCACATTCCGCCTGTGACAACTATTACATATTGCAGACTTCGATTCCCGGCATCGGGAAGCGTTCCAGTGTGCGGGATTCACGCGCGGCGGAATTCCATAACGGTGCGCGAATTCCGCAAGATCGCCGAGGCGCGCCTGCCTGCCAGTCAGGCAAGGGGGTGGGACTCGGATGGAGTTTTCCCGCGTTTTCGGCGCGCTGACTGGCGCGCCATTTTTTTGTTTTCCCCTCTTGCGGAATCTTGAAATCCAGAATATAGTTGCGCGCCAGTGACCATTAAGCCTATTCACCAAATACATTTACTATCCGCCCGGTCCTCAAATATTGAGTTCTGGTTTTTTGCTGTGGTGTTGATTCTTAAAGATTAGCCTTACAACGGTCTGCTTCGCCTGTGTGTAACCGGTTTTGCCATCGTGTCTCTGAAAGTCAGCATTCATCCCTTCGTTACAGGGCAGTGGCTTTTGTTACCGGTATCATCAACGGAGCTTCGGCTCCTTCGATCAGGAGGAACAGATGTCGAAGGAATTGGCAACTGCGGAAGTGCAGCCGTCCCACATCAACCGCTGGTGGCGGGTTGTGGGCGGGTTATCGATGAACCTTGCATTGGGAACCCTCTATGCATGGAGCATCTTCGTTGCGCCCCTAGAGAAAGAGTTTGGGTGGAAGCGGGCACAGACCTCAACGGTATTCGGCATTGCGGTTGTGGTGTTTGCACTCTCATTCATTGTTGCCGGGCGGCTTCAGGATAAGTACGGACCTTTGTGGATCTCGCTGATCGGCGGCGTGCTGGTCAGTCTCGGCTTCTTCCTTTGCGCCTACACGACCAGCCTGAACTACCTGTACATCTGTTTCGGAGTAATTGGAGGACTGGGCAACGGATTCGGCTATGCGACGCCCATTCCAGTGATGGCCAAATGGTTCCCTGACAAGCGAGGACTGGCAATCGGATTGGCGGTGGGAGGTTACGGCGCTGGGTCGGCGATCTTTGGTCCGCTGGCCAACCTGAAGCTCATTCCTACCTATGGCGTACACACCACATTCATGATCCTGGGCGCTATCTTCCTCGTCATGACGGTATTCGGAGCGCTGTTTATGCGGAATCCGCCTCCGGGATACAAGCCGGCCGGTTGGGCGCCCGCAGCCGCGAAAGCGGCAGGCACCGTCTATGATTTCACTCCCACCGAAGTTCTACGCACCCCAACCTTCTACCTTATGTGGATCGCCTATGCGCTGGGTTGCATGGCTGGGCTGATGGTGATCAGCCAGTTGGTGCCATTCGCCAAGAGCGTGGGCATTACGGGGGCGGCGCTGGCCACGATGGGGCTGGTTGTTGGAGCGGTTGGCAATGCTTCCGGACGCATTCTGTCCGCCTGGGTTTCGGATGCGCTGGGGCGGCTAAATGTGCTGCGGCTGATGATCGGCGTTTCGATGGTCGCCATGCCGGTGCTCTACCTGGTTGGCGGCAACGTGTCAGCTCTGTACGTCATGGTGTTCATCGTTTACTGGTGCTATGGCACACAGCTCTCGGTCAACGCCGCAACGGCGGCGGATTTCTGGGGCACGAAGAACGCCGGCATCAACTACGGCATGCTGTTCAGCGCCTGGGGCTTTGCAGGTTACTTTGCCTCGCGGATCGCGGGCTCGCTGTATGACAAGTACCACAATTACCAGATGGCCTTTTACACGGCGGCGGTGCTGGCGCTGGTCGCACTGGTGTGCGAGTTTGCCGCCAAACGTCCAAGTGTTCCGGCGCATGTCTCGGCGGCGGCGGTCGCGGTACGGTAGCGAACTGGTTCGAGTGCCGGAGAAGGATTTCAATTTTTCCGGCACGGTTAATTTCTTTCGGATTTGATATGATGCCGGGCACGCTCAATCGGAAATGAAGGTGCATGGCCGGGCGATAACGCTCACAGGTAGATCTCCGGGGTGGAGACTACTGTTTTCCTGGGGTGCAGACTGTTGGGAATCCGATTCCTTATGCGACTGCCGCCAATCCTGTTAGGGGGTTCTTTTCATGAGTAGTTCAGCAAAGCCAGAGGTAATTTCTCCATCGTTTTCCTACGACGCGCCAGAGATCGTCCAGCGCGAAGCCAATCTCAAGGACTACAAGGCGGAGTACGAGCGCTCGATTAAGGATCCGGAGGCCTTCTGGGCCGCCGAAGCTGCCAATTTCACCTGGATCAAGAAGTGGGACAAGGTACGGGAGTGGGATGGGGTTCACCACAAGTGGTTTGTGGGGGGCAAAACCAACATCACGCTGAGCTGCCTGGACCGGCACGCCAAGAGCGACCGCTTCAACCGCGTGGCCTACATCTGGCTGGGCGAAGACGGCTCCGAGCGGGTGATTACCTACGGCCAGCTCTACCGCATGGTTTGCCGCTTCTCCAACGGCCTGCGTTCGCTTGGAGTGGGCAAGGGCGACCGCGTCATCATCTACATGCCTCTGACCATCGAGGGAGTTGTTTCGATGCTGGCCTGCGCCCGGGTTGGCGCGATCCACTCGGTGGTGTATGCCGGGCTGGGACACACGGCGCTGCGCGACCGCATTACCGACGCGCAGGCCAAGGTGATCATCGCCGGCGAATCCGGCGTGCGCCGCGGCAAGCCCGTGCCCCTCAAGCCGATCGTCGATGAAGCCATCGACGGCCTGGATATGGTTGAGCATGTGATCGTGGTTCCGCGCGGTTCAGAGAAGTACGTGGCCAAGAGCGCGCGCGAGGTCAATTATTTCGATCTTCTCAAATTTTCCTCGGAGTCTCCGGCGCAGGAGATGGATGCGGAAGATCCGCTCTTCATCCTGTACACCAGCGGCACCACGGGGCGGCCCAAGGGCGTGGTTCACGTTCACGGCGGATACATGGTTGGGATTACCTACCATCTCCGCACATTCTTTGACGTGAATCCGCGGGACCTGTTCTGGTGTACCTCTGACATCGGCTGGGTTGTGGGCCACAGCTACATCGTTTACGGCCCGCTGTGTGCGGGCGTCACCACGATCTTCCGGGAGGGAGCGATTGATTGGCCGAATCCCGGCACGGCGTGGGAAATTGTGGAGCGCTACGGCGTTACCAAAATGTTTACGGCTCCCACGGCCATCCGCATGTTCATGCGTTACGGCGAGCACCTTCCCGCCGCTCACGATCTCACCTCGCTGCGCGTGATTGCCTGCGCCGGTGAGCCGCTGAATCCGGAAGCCTGGCACTGGGCGCAGACCTATCTTGCGGGCGACGGCAAGTGGGGATACGTGGTGGATAACTGGTGGCAGACCGAACTGGCCGGACCGACGCTTGGCACGCCGGTCACCATGCCCTATCGCACGGGCAAGGCGGGGATTCCGCTGGCCGGGGTGGTTGCCGACGTGGTCGATGTGGATGGCAAGTCCGTCGGCATCAACGAGCGCGGACGGCTCGTTCTGCGTGGTCCGTTCCCGCACATGATGCGTACGGCGTGGAATGACGACGCGCGCTACGAGCGGGACTGGCAGCAGATCGAGGGAGCGTACGTGACCGGAGACGTTGCCATCAAGGACGAGTTCGGATACATTGCCGTGCTCGGACGCGCCGACGACGTTCTGAACGTTGCCGGCCATCGCATCGGAACCGCCGAAGTCGAGTCCGCGCTGGTTTCACACCCAGCCGTGGGCGAGGCTGCGGCCATCGGTATTCCTGACGCGATGAAAGGCGAGTGCATCAAGGTATTCGTACTGCTGCGCTCGGGACACGTCGCGAGTGACACGCTGTCGGCTGCTCTGATTGAACATGTGCGCCGCGAGCTGGGCCCGATCGCCACGCCTTCGGCGCTTGAGTTCGTGACCGCGCTGCCAAAGACGCGTTCCGGTAAAATCATGCGCCGCTACTTGAAGGCCAAGGAGACAGGCCAGGAAATCGGCGATATCTCAACCATGGAGCAGTAGCCGCGACGCTCTGTCGAGGTCACGCTTGAGATTCCACAATTTTATGCGGGGCGAAAGCCCCGCCCTTTTACGGAGGGAGCAACACGCATGGCGAATGAACCGTTAGCGCACGGCGTCAATATCGATTCAATGTTGCAGGAGAATCGCGTTTTCCCACCATCAGCCGAATTCAGCGCCAAGGCCCATATCAAGAGCCTGGAAGAGTACGAGCGCATCTACGCCGAGGCGGCTGCCGATCCGGAAGCCTTCTGGGCCGGGATCGCCAAGCAACTGCATTGGTTTGAGCCATGGACGAAGGTTCTTGAATGGGATGCGCCGTGGGCCAAGTGGTTTGTCGGCGGCAAAATCAATCTCTCCTACAACTGCCTGGACCGCCATGTGATCGCCGGGCACGGCGAGAAGATTGCTTTCTACTGGGAGGGAGAACCGGGTGACACCCGCACCCTCACCTACTCCCAAATGCTCGCCGACGTGGAGGTCTTTGCCAACGTCCTCAAAGGGCTTGGCGTAGTGAAGGGCGACCGCGTCACGCTGTACATGGGCATGGTGCCGGAACTGGCCATTGCAATGCTAGCCTGCGCCCGCATCGGCGCCGTACACTCGGTCATCTTCGGCGGCTTCTCGGCGAACGCCATCGTCGACCGCGTCAACGACCAGAAAGCCACGGTTGTTGTTACCCAGGACTTTGCGAACCGCCGCGGAGCGCAGTTTCCACTGAAGGGCACGGTCGATGAGGCGCTGGTAAACTGTCCCACCGTCAAGCACGCCGTCGTCTATCAGCGCACCGGAGCCGAGGTCAACATGCAGGCCGGCCGCGACCACTGGTGGCATGAACTTGCCGCAAAGGCCGCGCCCCATTGCCCGGCCGAACATCTTGACAGCGAGGACCCGCTCTACATCCTCTACACGTCGGGCTCCACAGGAAAGCCAAAAGGAATTGTCCACACCACCGGTGGCTACGCGGTTGAAACCTACATCACCTCCAAGTGGATCTTCGACCTGAAGGAGAATGACATCTTCTGGTGCACCGCCGATATCGGCTGGGTCACGGGACACAGCTACATTGTGTACGGACTCATGCAGAATGGCGCGACCAGTGTGATGTACGAAGGCGCGCCGAACTTCCCGGACCTGGACCGCTTCTGGGCGGTTGTCGAGAAGTACAAGGTCAGCATCCTGTACACTGCGCCCACTGCGATCCGGACTTTCATCAAGTGGGGCAATCAATATCCGGATCGCCACGACCTCAGCAGCCTTCGGCTGCTCGGTACGGTCGGCGAGCCGATCAACCCTGAAGCCTGGATGTGGTATCGCGAAGTCATCGGCAAGAGCCGTTGCCCCATCGTCGATACCTGGTGGCAGACTGAGACCGGCGCCATCATGATCTCGCCGCTGCCTGGTGCAATCGCCGCCAAGCCCGGCTCCGCCACCAAGCCATTCCCGGGAATCATCGCCGAGGTCGTCGACCGCGGCGGAGAAAAAGTTCCTCTCGGCTCCGGCGGATACCTGGTGATCAAGAAGCCCTGGCCCTCGATGCTGCGCACCATCTACGGAGATCCCGAACGCTACGTGAAGCAGTACTGGTCCGACATTCCCGGCGTCTACTTCACCGGGGATGGCGCGCGTATCGACAAGGACGGATACATCTGGGTGATGGGCCGTGTTGACGACGTACTCAACGTCAGCGGGCACCGCCTCTCGACCATGGAGATCGAGTCCGCTCTCGTGGCTCACCCCAAGGTTGCCGAAGCTGCTGTTGTCGGGCGTCCTGACGACCTGAAGGGACAGGCGGTTGCGGCCTTCGTCACCCTGGAGGGCGGTTATGTGCCGTCTCCCACGCTGAAGGAAGAGCTGCGCGCCTGGGTTACCAAGGAAATCGGCGCGATGGCACGCCCCGACGACATTCGCTTCAGCGATCAACTGCCCAAGACGCGTTCCGGCAAAATCATGCGCCGCCTGCTGCGCGAGCTCGCCACCAACGGCGAGGTCAAGGGCGACATCACCACGCTGGAAGACTTCGCCGTCATCAGCAAACTGAAGGATAGCGACGAATAACGCACCACCGGCAGGGAAGCGCGATTAGCAATGAAAGCTCCAGCCTGGCCAGCGAACGGCTTAGCTGGAGCTTTTGTTTGTCCCATGGCGCGCGCTTACGCAATAGAAAACGCCCGTTGGGAGACGGGCGTTTTCTGAATTCTTTGGTGGAGCTAGTCAGGATCGAACTGACGACCTCATCATTGCGAACGATGCGCTCTCCCAGCTGAGCTATAGCCCCACAAACCTGGGTGGTTTACCCACGTACTTGGCAATCATAACAGCGACTTGCGGATTCGCCAAGAGCCCGTGCCGCGCGGAATGCGTAAAAGCGCGTTACACCGATTCAAAGCGCACGGTTTCGCCCGCCATCACCGAGTGCTTCTGGAAGTTCACATCGTCGCGCTGTGGAAAGTCGCTGCGGTAATGGCCGCCGCGGCTCTCGGTTCGCGCCAGGGCAGAGCGCGCAATCGCCAGGCCGCTCTCGGCAATGTTGCGGATCTCGGCCAGGCGCCGGCTCTCCGGCGCGGGCAATGCCGCAAGGATATGCGTCAGCCTTGTGACCGCGCGCTCCAGGCGGCCGGCGTCACGCACAATGCCCACATGGCTCTCCATCAACTGCCGCGCCTCCAGGCAGAGCGACTCCGCATCGCCAAGGCCGCCATTTGCGGAGATGGGAGGAATGGCTCTGTCGAATTTCTGTGGAGTTTGCTCAGCGGCCATGGCGCGCGCCGACCGTGCGCCGAAGACCAGACCCTCCAGCAGGGAATTGCTGGCGAGCCGGTTGGCTCCGTGTACGCCCGTGCAGGCTGCCTCTCCTGCGGCGTAGAGGCCCGGCAGGGAGGTTCTTCCATCCAGGTCTGTGCGTACTCCGCCCATGGCGTAATGCGCCGCGGGACGAATCGGAATCAGGTCGCGGGTGATGTCCAGTCCATACTTCATGCAGGTCTGGTAGATGCGCGGGAAGCGCAACTTGAGTTTCCCGCCGTCGAGGTGGGTTACGTCGAGATAGACGACCGGCTGCTTCGCGCGGCTGGTCTCCAGCTCGCGATGGATGGCCCTGGCCACAACATCGCGCGGCGCCAATTCGGCGAGCTCATGATAGGCAGGCATAAAACGCTCGCGGCTGGAATTCCGCAGGAACGCGCCCTCGCCGCGCAGAGCCTCCGACATCAGAAAGCGCGGGGCTCCCTCCACGAAGAGCGCGGTGGGGTGAAACTGCACGAACTCCATATCACTGAGTTCGGCCCCGGCCCGGCGGGCCATGGCAGGGCCGTCGGCCGTAGCGACGGCGGGATTCGTGGTATTGGCGTAGACCATCCCTGCTCCGCCGGTTGCCAGCAACACGGCGCGCGCAGCCACTTTCTCAATGTGTCCGTCTTCGTGCAGAATCTCCACGCCGGCCACGCGCCCATCCTGCGTTAACAGGTCGCGGGTGAATCCAAACTCTGCAAAAGAAATGTTGGCGAGCTTTGCGGCGTGCTGGTACAGCGTCCGGCCAATTTCGCGCCCAGTCGAGTCGCCATCCGCATGGAGCACGCGATTGCGCGAGTGCGCGCCTTCACGGGTAAATGCCAGCGCGCCCTGCTCGTCGCGGTCAAAGCGCACGCCCCAGTCGAGCAGTTCCAGCACACGCGCCGGGCCCTCGGATACAAGCACGCGCGCCGCTTTTTCGTTCACCAGTCCGGCGCCGGCGGCCAGCGTATCCCGCAGGTGTATCTCAGGGGAGTCGTCCGGCCCGAGGGCGACGGCGATGCCACCCTGGGCATACTGCGTGTTGGATTCCGTGAGTTCGCGCTTGGCGAGGCAGAGTACCGAACCATGCGCGTTCAGCTCAATTGCAGCCCGCAATCCGGCAATGCCCGCGCCGACAACAACAAAATCGTAAGAAAGAGTCATGACGAAATTTCATGCTAACACCTGCCGCCCCGTCGCCTGAAAACATTCAGCCCCCGGTGCTCATCCATCACGGTGGCTGATAAGATGGAGTCTTGATTCGCATACAGATTCAAACCCGGACCAAGTCCTACGAAGTTCTTATCGAGGCGGGATTGCTGCGCTCCGCGGCTGCCTACATTCGCGACACGCTGCCCACGGCAAAGCACTTCGTTGTGGTCACCTCCGCACCCATCCGCAAGCACTGGGGCAAAGTTCTGCTGGACTCCTTTGCCTCTGACAGCGCGAAGGTGGATGTGATTGAAATGCTCGACGGGGAGCGCCGCAAGACGCTCTCGACGATCGAGAAGCTCTCCACGCAGCTCGTCAAGCTCAAGGCTGACCGCAACACCGTGCTGGTCGCGCTCGGTGGCGGAGTGGTGGGCGACGTGACGGGATTTCTCGCCAGCATCTATATGCGCGGCATCCGCTTCGTGCAGATTCCGACAACGTTTCTGGCCCAGGTGGACTCCTCGGTTGGCGGCAAGACCGGGGTGAACCTCGCCGTGGGAAAAAATCTTGTGGGAACCTTTCAGCAGCCTGAACTGGTGCTGGTGGACCCGCAGGTCCTCGGCACGCTGCCCGAGCGCGAATATCGCTCCGGTCTCTACGAGTCGCTGAAGGCGGGCGTGATCCGCAACCCGCGAATCTTCGAGTTCATGGAGCAGAATCGCGAAGCCGTACTGGCCAAGCACCCAAGTTCGCTGGAGTGGCTGATCGCGGAATCGGTTCGCGTGAAGGCCGATGTAGTCGGACAGGATGAGGAAGAGCGAGGGTTGCGTAAGATTCTCAACTTTGGCCACACTATCGGCCATGCACTCGAAGCCGAAACCGGTTACAAGGTTTTTCTGCACGGAGAGGCCGTTGCCTGGGGCATGGTAGCCGCGGCCATGATCGCCGTTGGAATGCACAGGACGTCACTGCCATCGGCGCAGCGCATCATCAGCCTGGTTCTGGCATATGCACCGCTGCCCAGGGTCGATGTGCGTCCGAAGGCGATTTTCCGCCGTCTCGCCAGCGACAAGAAAACTCTGGATGGACAGGTACACTTCGTTCTGCCGCTTGATATCGGGCGCGTGGATATTGTTACCGATGTCCCCGAACGCGCCGTGCTGCAGGTGGTGGAAGAGCTCCGCAATCTCTCGCAGGCATAGGCCGCAAGTCACACCGGCGAAAGCCGCATGGATATCAGAACGGAATGAAGCAGATGGATGAAGTAAAACAGGGGCCGGGTCATCCCGAGGGCACAACGGTGGGCGCTCGCGTTGAGCCGGCGCAGGACCAGAAGGCTGCCGCGAACGCCGTGCGGCAGATGTTCTCCAACATTGCTCCGCGCTACGACCTGCTCAATCACGTGCTCTCGATGAATGTGGATCGCTACTGGTGGTGGCGCACCGCCCGCCGCTTCCGCCACATTGTGCGCCGCGGCGACGCTGCCGTGCTGGACCTTTGCTGCGGAACGGGCGACATGACTTTTGCGCTCTACCGCCAGGCCGGGCCGGGCGGCGCGTCCCTGGTGGGCGCGGACTTTGCCCACCCCATGCTCTGCCGCGCCATCCAGAAGAGTGCCGGGCTCCCCATGCAGTGGGTGGAGGCCGATGCCCTGCAAATGCCATTTGCCGATGGCCGCTTCAATCTTGTGACCTCGGCCTTCGGCTTTCGCAATCTTGCTAATTACGATGCGGGACTTCGCGAGATCCATCGCGTCCTTGCCCCCGCGGGCGAAGTTGCGATCCTCGACTTCGGTGAGCCCAGGGGTCTGCTCGGCAAACTCTACCGCTTCTACTTCCGCCGCGTCCTGCCCGCCATTGGCTCGATGATTTCAGGAACCCGCGGCCCCTACGCCTATCTTCCCGCCAGCGTCGCGCGCTTTCCACAGCCGCCGGAGATGCTTGCCCGCATGAAGGCGGCAGGCTTCGGCGAGGTCAACTACACGCCTTACACATTTGGCGTGGCCGGTGTGTACTGGGGAAAAAAGTAAGGCAGCTTTCTCGAACAGGCGCGGCTTCGGCTGCGCCTGTTCTTTCGCCAGAGCTACCGGGCCGGGATTGCCTGGCTGCGTTCCGCCTCTTCAACACCGCCGCTGAAACTGTCACGAAGGGCCTGCTCGCTGGAATACTGTATGACCTTCGCGTAGTCGTCGCCGAGCAAGGCTCGCAGGCGCTGCGTGGACATGGTGTAGGAGCCGCACATGTATGGATAGGCATCGGGCGGCACCGACGAAACTCCGCAGTTCCATAACAGCGCAAGGATCTTCGCGCAGAGCCACGCGGAGGGCAGGCGCAGGGTGCGCGCCCCGGCGATCTCCGCGCATTGTGCAATGCTGAGCGGCGTGCCCGATCCAGCAACATTCAGAGCCAGCACTTCGCCATTCGCAGCCGGAGCCTGCCGCAACAGCCAGGTCACCAGCCGCGCCATGTCATCCACGTGCACAAACTGGAGAAGCTTCTTTGGGAACTCTTCACCCACCGGCAGCAGGAGCGGCAGCCGCATCTCTTTGCGCCGCATCATCGCCGCCATGCGTCCGTTCCCGAACGCGCGTCCGCGAATCGCATTCACCAGGTAGTTCTCGATGGAAGCTCCGGCAAAAATGTGTGGGCGCAGCAGATACGTGCTGCACTTTCCCATGGCGGCGGCGCGGAAGCGTACCACTCCATCGGCCTCGGCCTTCTGCACCGCGTAATTCAAGGTGTGCGCAGCCATCGGCGCGTCTTCGTCAACCAGCGGCGGAGTCTCCGGTCCATACACGGCAACGCTGCTGGGATAAATGAACTTGCGGATGTTTCCACCGTGCCGGTTGACCTCGGCAATTGCTTCCATCACGCGCGCCGTGCCGGCCACGTTGATCTGCCACATGCGCTCGCGGTCGGTGACTCCGGTCAGCAGCGGATCAATGACGAAGGCCAGATGCACCACGGCCTCCGCGCGGCTTTCGCGCAGCAGCTTCACCAACGCCACGCAGGAGCTCTCCCGGCCCATGTCCAGCGGATGCACCGTGACATCCGGGCGCCCTGGAACCGGCGACAGGTCAACACCGACAACGTTGAAGTCGGAGAGAAATGGCAACAGCCGGCGGCCGAGATTGCCGGCGATTCCGGTGACAAGAATGTTGGGGCGCGGGTCGATCAATGCGGAGCCTCTTGGTTCGGTGGATGCCCGTTCGCAGGCCCTGAATCACAGGAGAATTCAGCCTTGGGCAGAGGTATTTTAGAACCATGATCCTAGCACAATCCATCCCTGGAAAACGAAATCGCCCGCCGTGCTTGGCATCGGACTTCGCTCACGATAAGCTCTTTGCATGGTCAGCACGGCGATGAACCCAGAGACGATGCGCGCGGAGAAAAACCGCGTCGCGCGCAACAGCGTTCTGGTCGCCATCGTCATTACGGTCACCAAGTTCATCATCGGCATCTTCAGTGGCAGCCTCGGCATTCTCTCGGAGGCGCTGCATTCTTCGCTCGATCTGGTCGCCGCGGTCGTAACCCTGTTTTCCGTGCGCGTGAGTGACAAGCCCGCCGACGCCGATCATCAGTACGGCCACGGCAAGATCGAGAATTTTTCCGCCTTCATCGAGACCGGGCTGCTGCTTACAACCTGCGTCTGGATTGTGTGGGAGGCGATCCACCGGCTTTTCTTCCACAACGTGGAGATCGAACCTACGATCTGGGCCGTGCTCGTGATGAGCATCTCCATCGTGCTCGACTATTGGCGCTCGCGATCGTTGAAGCGCGTTGCCGACAAGTACTCCAGCCAGGCTTTACAGGCCGACGCGCTGCACTTCGCCACGGACATATGGTCCAGTTCGGTGGTCATCGCGGGGCTTGGTTTTGTCTGGGCCGGCCGCCACTATCATGTGCCATGGCTGGCGAAGGCCGATCCGATCTCCGCGCTCGGCGTGGCCGCCATTGTGATGTGGGTGAGCTGGCGGCTGGCGCGTGAAACCCTGGACGCGCTGCTGGACGCTGCTCCCAGCGGCGTACGCAATGAAATCATCGCCCAGGTAGGCGGCGTCCCCGGAGTCCTCGAAGTCGAACGCGTGCGCATACGCAAGGCGGGCAGCCGCTACTTTGCCGATGTCGCCGTGGGACTGGCGCGCAACGTAACGTTTCAGGCTTCTGACGTTGTGGTCTCTGAAGTCCGCCAGCGGATTCACAACCTGCTCGGAGACTCGGACGTTCTGGTCAACGCCGTGCCGCGGGAGGTCATCACAGAGAGCACGTTTGACCGCATTCGCGCGGCGTCGCTGCGCAACAATCTTATGGTGCATGACATCAGCGTGCAGGATCTCGATGGCGACATTCACGTCGAGCTGCATGTCGAACTCGACGAGAACATGCTCCTGATCGCCGCCCATGACCGCGTCACCGCTCTTGAAGCCGATATCCGCGCCCACGTGCCCGAGATCACATCGATCCTCACCCACATCGAGAGCGAGCCGGCAACCATTGAAACCAGCGACGAAATTCTCGAAGACCGCGAATTGGAAGATAAGCTCAAGGCTATTGGCACTACATTCCCCGACGTAGTGGATGTCCACGAGATCATCTTCAAGCGCGTGCGCGAGCATATTTTTCTCTCCTGCCATGTGACGATGCAGGACCACCTTCCGCTCTCGCGGGTTCACGATGTGCAGACCGCCCTCGAAATTCAATTCAAGCTGGAAGCGCCGCAACTGTTTCGCGTGCTGATTCATCCCGAGCCGCAGACTGACAACCGGCGCTAGCCTTACACCACGGAGCGCAGATGTTCGCAAAGGCCGCCGCGGATCACGCGGAAAACGAGTTTGCCGGTTGAGCCGCCGCGTATTCAAGCCTTCGCCCATCGTCGGCTATCTCTGCATCGGCGGAGCGGCGCTGTTCTGGGCCATCTCGGCAAGCCTCGGGCGCGCTGTTTTCACCTCGCGCCTCAAACTCTTCGGCGCTGCTGTCCCCGTTGTGCCGCCGTTGATGCTGGCGCAAAGCCGCACGACGCTGGCTGCGTGCGTCCTTTTTGCTGCGCTCTTCGTTGCCCGTGGCTCATCCGCCCTCCGCATGAAGCCGCGCGACATCCGCGATTGCGCCATCATTGGAATCCTCGGAATCGCCGCCTCCAATTACTTTTACTACCTGGCGATTCAGCGCACGAGTGTAGCCACCGCCATCATCCTTCAGTATCTCGCGCCGGTTTTTGTGTTGCTCTGGATGCTTTGCCGCAGGCTTCAATCTCCGACCTTTGCGCGCATTGCCGGAGTGTTTGTCGCCGTCGCCGGCTCGGTGCTCGCCATTGGAGTTGTGAGCCAGTCCGCCGGCTTTCCCTGGCTCGCCATTGTCCCCGGCCAGGTCCGCTTCGACCTCATCGGAGTCGCTGCCGCTCTGATCGCCGCCGTCGCCTTCGCCTTCTACAATGTCTTCGGCCGCCACCTCGTCGAATCCCATGACCGCTGGACCGTGCTTGCCTGGGCGCTCGCCGGAGCGGCCCTCGGCTGGATCTTTGTCAACCCGCCGTGGCGCGTAGTTGCCGCTCACTACACGGGGGCGCAGTGGGCGTTCATGGCGCTGTTTTCGGTTACCTCAATCCTCATTCCGTTCTCACTTTACTTCGCCGGGCTGCATCATCTGGACGCCACGCGCGCCATCGTCACCAGTTGCCTGGAGCCGGTATTTTCCATCCTGGTTGCGGCGCTTGCTCTTGGGGAATTGGTGGGAAGGATTCAGATTGCGGGAATTCTGCTGGTGCTGGCGTCCACCGTGCTCGTGCAGTTTGAAACGCAAGCGGGCGGCATTGCGCCGCCCTGCGAGCCCATGGAATAGCCTCTACTTTTTCAGCGAACGCACATAGCTCAAAACACTGGCTACGCCCTGGTCGCCGCCCAGCTTCTCTCCGAAGGCGGCCATCTTTCCCTTACCCTTGCTGATCACCGCCGCCAGCTCTGCGTCGCTCGTCTTGGCAACCGCGTCGGATGTCAGGTCCACGGCCTTCACCATCCTTCCGACCATCGTGTGCCCCCTGCCATCTTCACCGTGGCACTTCTTGCAGTTCTTCTGGTACTGCTGTTCGCCGGACTGTCCATAGAGCAGCGTCCCGGTCATCAGGAATGCGGCAAGCAGAGTGTTTTTGTGCAGGATCAGATCACACCTCCCACGGTGCCAGTTGATGGTTTGTGGCTTCGCAGTTTGTTGCATAACCGGAAATATCGTTGCGCCCTCACAACGTCCTTGCCAATCTGTTCCTTCAGCTCCTCCACCGATGGAAATTTCTTTTCCCCGCGCAGCCGGTGCAAAAAGCTCAGCCGGATTGGAGTATCGCTGGTGAGATCAAGGGGATGGAAGTTCAGAATGTAGCTTTCAATCGCGAAGGAGTCCGCGCCAAACGTTGGACGGTTGCCCACGTTCGTCACCGACTGAAATTCCTCGCCGTTGATCCGCATCTCAGTAACGTAAACGCCGAACGATGGAGTCAACTCTCCGTAGCGCGCCAGGTTCACCGTGGGAACCGTGTACTTGGTGCCGTATCCCCGTCCCCGTCCAGGCGAAGAATCGATGCTGAAGACCCGGCCCAGCAGGTGGCGCGCTGCCTCAACTCTGCCGCCCAGAACCTCCGCGCGCACATTGCTGCTTGAGATGACCAGTTCGCCCCACATCATCGGCGCATGAGTCACCACCGCAAAGCCGAGCTTGCGCCCGAACTCCTGCAAGCGCTGGACCGTCCCTTCCGCCTTGTGCCCGAACTGGAAGTTGAAGCCCTCGTGGAGTTCGATGGCGTGCAGACGGTTGTAGAGGATTTCCTCCGCGAACTCAAATGGCGGCATCATGGAAAGGTCGCGCGTGAAGGGAAGCACGACCACGGCGTCCAATGCGCTCTCGCGCAGGATTTCCATCTTGCGCGGCATGGGCGTAATCAGCGGAGGCCCGCCGTGCGGCCGCAGAATCCGTGAGGGATGCGGGTCGAAGGTCAGCACCACGGAGCGCGCGCTCAGCTCCTTTGCCCGCTCGCAGATCGAGTCGATCAGGCTCTGGTGGGCGCGATGAATCCCGTCGTAGTTGCCCACGCTCACCACCGCGGGGCCAAAATCTCTTGGAATCTCTTCGAGTGATTCGAATACCTGCACGCTGTCAGCTCTCCAGGTCAATGGCAACGCGCAAGCCGTCGTAAGCCAGCCGCACCTCGGGAGGAAGTGCCTGGTTCGTGGTCTCGTGCGCCAGGTCATGGCTGATGTGGGTGAAGTACGTTTGTGCCGCCCCGATCCGCGCCGCAATTTTCAGCGAGTTCGCCACTGTCGAGTGGGTTGGATGCGGCTCATGCCGCAGCGCATCCAGAAATACAACCTCCACGCCTTTCAGCATCGCAAGCGAGGCTTCAGGAATCGTACTGAAGTCGGTGAGATAAGCGAAGCGTCCGATCCGGTAGCCGACAATTTCAGCGTCGCCATGCATCACCGGCACGGGAATCACGCGAATATCCAACAACTCGAAGGGCTCGCCGAATTCGCGCAGGTCCACCTTCGCCAGGCCTCCGTACTTGTAGTTATCGTCAAACACATACTTGAATACCGAGCGCAGAATATGCGCCGTCTCGGGCCGCGCATACAGCGGGAGCCGCCCTCCGCCGGTGACCCTGGGATAGGTCAGCGGGCGCAGATCGTCAAGGCCCAGAATGTGATCCGCGTGTCCGTGTGTGTAGAGCACCGCGTCGAGCCGGTTGATACCCTCGCGCAGCGCCTGCTCGCGGAAGTCCGGGCCAGTGTCGATGACGATGCGGTGTCCTTCCCACTCCACCATCACCGAGGGCCGAGTCCGCCGGTCTTTGGGGTCGGTGGAGCGGCACACTGCGCAGTCGCATCCGATCGTGGGAACTCCCATCGACGTGGCGCTGCCCAACACTGTCACCGTGCCTTTCTTCACTTGCGCGGAGCCCCCGAAGCGCCAGGGATCTTCTGCATTGCCTTGCGGTCGATCATATTTACGATTTCCATGTAGGTCATACGGAGCTGAAACACCGTGTTCGTCAGGATCGCCTGCTCCTGCTCGGTCAGGTTCCCCTTGGTCTTCTGCTCCAGCACGGAAATCAGGTCGATCATCTGCCGCAGTCCTACGATGTCTACGCGGCGTTCGGTTCCACTCTCCATGGCTCCGGCGTACATCATCGCGGTCTGCACCAGCATGTCCAGCAGATGGATGAACTCCATCTTCTGTCCGCCAAACTCCGTACGCTCCTTGTCGCCGTTATACCCGGTTTCTTTCACGGGTTCAGGAACAAACTTTTCCTCCGGCGCTGTCGCAACCGGCTCCGTCTTCGCCGCAACCGGCTCTGCCGGTGCAGCTACGCTCGGGCCAGCCGGAGGAGCAGCGACAGGCGCGGCTTCCACCTTTGCCTCAACCGGCGCATCCGGCCTCGGCTCCCCATCCACGTTGAACTTCCTGCGATCGGTCACTACGAACTCTGGCTTCTTCTCTTTTTCCATCTCACTCATCCCAACCTGCAAGGAATAAAATCATTTCAAAACTCGAACGGCAAAGTGGTAATCCTCGCCGGGCTCCCGCCCACGCTCACGCTCTCACTGGGACCGGCTTCCGCGGACGCTTGATGCGCGGCGGCATCCAGCTTTACATATCCCAGCGCCAGTTTGCGCCGCACTCCGTCCACTACGATCTCCGCGCTGCTGGTGACTTCGCCAATCTCTTTCTCTCCGGCCAGTACCTTGCTACCGGGCGGCGGAAGTTCACCCTCCACGATCAGCCCCGCCAGGCCGCGGTGTACCTGTCCCCGGGCATGGATGCGCTCCACGATCTCCTGGCCGATGTAGCATCCCTTGGTGTAGTGCAGCGCGTACTCCTGCCCGGTCTCCTGCGGCATCATGCGCGCGCCCGTATCCAGGCCGACGCGCGGCAGGCCCAGCAGAATCCTCTGCCACTCCAGGGCCTCGGCGCCTACCGGAACAGCGCCGGCAGCCACCAGTGCATTCCAGAACGCTTCCACGTTCTCCGGCGCCAGCCATAGCTCATACCAGTTCCGCCGCTCGACCGGGTCTCTCACCAGCGAAAAGCCCATGCCGTGCCAGCTCCCATCCAGCAACTGTCCAACCCGCGGCGCTCCGGGCTCCAGTCCCGCGCCGGCCAGCACTTTCAATGCGAGTGGCCCGGCCACGCCAATGGAAGTCAACCTCGCGCTGATGTCTCCGATCTCCACCTCATCCATGATGATGAAGCGCTCCAGAAACTCGCGGATCCCCGCAACCTGCCGGGCCTCGCTCTCCAGCACATAGAACTCGCCGCGCTGAAAGGCCAGCAGATCGCCCTGGATGCGTCCCTGCGCGCTCAGCACAAAGTTGTAGTTGCCAAAATCCTGCGCCAGGTCGCGTGTGTTGTTGGTGACCATGCCATTCAGCCAGCGAACCCGGTCCTCGCCGCTGACCACCAGTTTCCCGCGCCAGCCCAGGTCAAAGACTCCGCAGCCACGCCGCAGCGCGTTCAATTCCTCCGCCGCGGAGCCAAAGTTCAACACTGTTTCAGCACCGGCGTATTCCCCGGTTACCGCCTGCATTCCGAATTTTTGTACCAGGGGAGTAGAAGACATAGTCAGAGCGCCATGCGAACGTCCGATTATATCGAACCCAGCGGCTTCGCGCTTTTCCGCACCTGGGAGCGCGGATTTGCGGGCAAAGGCAATGCACTTTTATGGATCGGGTAGTAGAGGGCTTCGGCAACTCGAACTCTGAGCCGGGCGCTTTTCTGACTGCGGAATCGCGGAATCAGCGCCGCGCTTCCGCTATCTCAACGCATGGATGCCAGCGCCGCGTTCGCAATGGCCGTGTAGCCCGCATCGTCAGGGTGAACTCCGTCCGCAGAGGCCATCGTGCCAGGGGCGTAGCTGCTGCTGATGTCCACGTAGGTAATGTTCAATCCGTCCCAAGAGAGAGTTGTGTCGAGTGTCTTCAGGAGTGCGTTGAACTGACTCACTGCAAGGTCGCTCCCGCCATCTTCGTAGCCTGCCTCGGTCAAACGAATTGTGTTCGCCTGGTACACCTTCGGCCAGGCGGGGCCTGCGCCGGAGTTTCCCCCGGCCCAGCAGAAGTACGCCATGTTGTCAGCGTCCGTTCCTGTCGCCGATGTGAAGGTAACAGAGTGCCTTCCGCTGTGCAGCCCGGCGATGCGCACGCCGTATGGGCCATAGGCGCGGTCGTAAGTGCCGGTCCAGGGGAGTGGCGACAGGGTGGAGAATGTTCCCTTGCTCACGCCATCCACGGCGAGTGTCCAGGTAGAAGCGTTGCCAATCTGCATGATGCCGGTCACGTAAATGACGCTTCCATCCACCGTAAACGCAGCGGAAGCCCCTACATCCGCCGTGTCGCGGCAGATGGCGCCGCCATAGAAGTTCGGTGTTGACCACTTCCCGGCCAGAACCGCGCCGGATCCAAACACCTTCGAGCTGTCAGGAATGGCGCGGTAGGCAAGCACAGAGAGAGCTTCCGCGGCAAAAGCCGATTGCTGCGCGGAGTCGGTGCCGATCCCGCGCATATCGTTGACGCTCAGTTCCGCCAGGTTGATATCGCCCTTCGCCGCTGGAACTGAAAAATAAGCATCCGCCTGGTCGGCAATCCAACTGCCCGATATCCCGTAGTTGTCCAACGTCCAGGACTTGGCGGCAGCTACCTGGCTGGGCCAACTCATGCTCGGGCTGCTGGCGCCCACGCCGACAAAAGTCGAGTCTCCAAATCCATAAAGCTGCTGACTGCTGCCAGTGGAAGTTGCAGACTGCGAAGCGCCTCCCCCGCACGCCAGCGTCGGCATGATGGCAAGGAAACAGAGAGCTATGGCGAACAACCGGAAGGCAGAATTCCGCACGCTGAGGAAGTCTCCGTTCACGCAATTTAGGGGATGAGCTAAAAGATACGATCCAGCTACTCTGAAGTCAACATGAATGCCTGCGATTCCGTCCATTCCATCGCATCCAGACTGGCCGCCCAGCAAAGCGCTTTGCTGGCGCTATTCTGCCTTTGCAATCGCCGCCGGGCGCGGCTTTCCTGCCATGATTGGCTCCGCTCGGGTTATAATCCTAATGTGCCCAAGTATTCGATTGTCGTTCCGTTCCATAACGAGCAGGAGAGCGTCACCGAGCTCTACGACCGCCTGAAGGCCGTAATGGAGCAGGTTGGCGAACCCTTTGAGCTGGTCTTTGTTGACGACGGCTCGCGCGATGCCACCTTCGCTCTGCTGGGTCAGATCGCCGCGGTGGACAGCCGCGTTGTGGTCGTCAAATTGCGCCGCAACTTCGGACAGACCTCGGCGCTGGCTGCCGGTTTTGATCACGCCCAGGGGGATTTCATCATCGCCATGGATGGCGACCTCCAGCACGATCCCGCTGAGATTCCGAAGTTTGTCGCCAAGCTCAACGAGGGGTATGACATCGTCAGCGGATGGCGCGAGAAGCGCATCGACAACCTGTGGCTGCGACGCATTCCTTCGCGTTGCGCCAACTGGGCCATGTCCAAGCTCAGCGGCGTAAAGCTGCACGATTTCGGAACTACCTACAAGGCTTACACGCGCGAGCTGATTGAAGACATTCCTCTTTACGGTGAGGGCCTGCATCGCTTCATTCCCGCGCTGGCCTCCTGGTATGGCGCCAAGATCTGCGAAGTCCCCATCGTCAACATCGACCGCGAGGGCGGCACTTCGCACTATGGAATCTCACGCACGATTCGCGTTTTCTTCGATCTCATCACCATCCGCTTCCTGCTCAAGTACATGATGCGCCCGCTGCATTTCTTTGGCGGCATCGGGATGGCAGGCATCGGAACCGGGTCGCTGGTGGCGCTCTGGATGGTCTTTGAAAAGGCGGTTCGCAACGTCAATGTGATGGACGCTCACGGCCCGATGATGGTTTTCGGCGCGGTGATGCTGGTGGCGGGCGTGCAGATGCTGGCGCTCGGGCTTCTGGGCGAGTTGCAAGTGCGTCACTTCCACGAGCCGCACTCCGGCCAGCCCTATCGCGTCGCCAAGGTCATCCGCTCCGAGGCCGGCGAAGAGAGCGAAATCCACGGTTAATTCCCAAACAGTTTGCAATGGCCTGCCCTGGTGGCAGGCTTTTTCTGTCTTCGGGGGTGGTGCGCCGGCCTGTGGCGGGATAGAATACCCGGTTTGGCCGGAATCGCGAACGCGTTTTTTGGTCAAGGCGGAAGCGGCAATTTGCCGGAGACGGAGTTTCATATGAGTAAAGCCCTGCATACTGAACTGCGGTTGGCCCAGCGCATGTCGCGCCTGGGTACGGAGACTGCGTTTGAGGTTCTAGCGAAGGCGCGAGCCCTGGAAGCACAGGGACGCGACATTGTGCATCTTGAAATCGGCGAGCCCGATTTCGATACCCCGGCCAACATCGTGGATGCCGCCGTGGACGCCCTGCACCACGGCTTTACTCACTATGGGCCCAGCGCGGGCCTTCCCGACCTGCGCAAGGCAATCGCCGACGAGGTTGGCGCAAGCCGCCATACCACGGTCTCCCCCGACGAAGTGGTGGTCGTCCCCGGCGGCAAGCCCATCATTTTTTTCACCCTGATGGCGCTGGTGCAGGAGGGTGACGAGGTCATCTATCCCAATCCCGGTTTCCCCATCTACGAATCCATGATCCAGTTCCTCGGCGCCAAGGCGGTGCCCATCCAGCTTCGCGAGGATATGGACTTCCGTCTCGATACCAGGGAACTCAAGAGCCTTATCAACGAGCGCACCCGCCTCATCATTCTCAACTCACCGCAGAATCCCACCGGCGGAGTCATGACCCGGCAGGACATCGAGGAGGTGGCGGCGATCCTCGCCGAGCGCGACATCATGGTCCTCAGCGATGAGATCTATTCGCGCCTCATCTTTGAGGGCGAGCATCATTCGCTCTTCAGCTATGACGAGCTCCGCGACCGCATCATCCTGCTGGACGGCTTCAGCAAGACCTATGCCATGACCGGGTGGCGCATGGGATACGGCGTCATGCGCGTCGATCTGGCGCAGCAGATCGCCCGCCTCATGACCAACTCCAACTCCTGCACCGCCAGCTTCACCCAGAAGGCCGGCGTTGAGGCGATCTGTGGCCCGCAGGACTCCGTCGGCGTGATGAATGCCGAATTCAAGAAGCGCCGCGACTATTTTGCCGAGCGCATCAATCGCATCAAAGGTTTCAGTTGCCGGGTGCCCAAGGGAGCTTTCTACATGTTCCCCAACATCACCGGCACCGGATGGAAGTCCAAACCGCTCGCCGATGCCTTGCTGAACGAGGCCGGCGTCGCCGCTCTCTCGGGCACCTCCTTTGGAGCCTACGGTGAGGGCTACCTGCGCTTCTCCATCGCAAACTCGCTGGAGAACATTCGCAAGGCGCTTGACCGCGTTGAGGAGTGGGCAGGGAAAAACGTGAAGTAGCTCATCGGAGTGCCCGTCCTCGGGCACTCCGCTCGGGCCTCCACGCTGGACGGCCAGGAAAGGGAAGTCGCGATTGCCGGAAAGAACGATTCGAGTCTTTGCAACCTGTGCCATCGGTCCCAGCGTGGACCTGCTGCGCCAGCGCGGATACGACGTTGAGGTGTATCCCGGCCCTGAGGCTCCGCCCCGCGAGCTGCTGTTGGAAAAGGTCGCCAGCGGCATTGACGGACTCATCTCCACCCTGCGCGACAAGATCGATGCCGAGGTGTTCCGCGCCGGACAGGGCACTCTGAAAGGCGTGGCCCAGTTCGCCGTCGGCTTTGACAATATCAACCGCGCTGACGCCAACCGTTACAAGGTTCCGTTCTCCAACACCGCCGAGGTGCTCACCGACGCCACCGCCGAGTTCGCCTTCGCCATGCTGCTTGATCTCTCGCGCAAGCTCTGGTCCAGCGAACGCCTGGTTCGTGAAAATCGCTGGGAGTACTGGCATCCCTACCTCCCATTTCTTGGCGACGAGGTGACCGGAAAAACCATCGCCGTCATCGGCACCGGGCGCATCGGCCAGGCCATGATCTCCAAGTGCTCCGGCTTTGACATGAACGTGCTCTGCTATGACCCGGAGTACCGCAATCAGAAGTTCGTTGACGCGGTTCAGCAGGTGATGAACCTCCGCCACTCGCTCGGCGTCACCCGCCGCCAGGCATGGATTCGCTACGCCGAACTGGACGAGTGCCTGCGTGAAGCCGACTACGTCAGCCTCCATGTGCCTCTGCTGCGTGAAGGCGAATCCACGCGGCCCACCTTCCACCTCATCAACGAAGGCTCCCTCCGGCAGATGAAGCCCACCGCTTACCTGGTGAACACCTCCCGCGGGCCAGTCGTCGACGAGGAGGCTCTGGCAAAGGCCCTGCGTGAGCGCTGGATCGCCGGGGCCGCACTCGACGTCTTTGAGCGCGAACCGCTGCCCGCCGAATCCCCGCTGCGCGATCCCGCCATCGAAGACCGTTGCCGCCTCTTCCATCACTTCAGCAGTGGAGGCGCCGCCACCCGCCTCTCCACCGACCCCAACGTGGGCATGGCCGGGCGCTGCGTGCAGGCATTGATCGACATGCTGGAGCGCACCGATTACGACAAAATGCCCTACCTCGTGAACAAGGAAGCGTTCGTTCCCTGATTGCCCGTAGAGGCGGAGCCTTGGCGGCAATTACGAAAGTGTGAGGAATGAGAAGAAAACTAAGGCTTCTCTGCTCCCGAATGGACTAGAATTTCCTCCATCCTTGGAGAACCTCATGAGATGGATCGGCATTGCGCTCTTTGTGTGCTGTACGCAGGCGCTTCTGGCGCAATCGCTGGGAGACGTCGCGCGGGCGCAGCGCGAGGCCCAGGATCATCCCCATGCCAAGCGCGTCATCACCAACGCCGACATCGATTCGCGCGCCGATAACGCGCCTCCGGAGCAGCCCGATAAGGCGGCGGCCAAGCCTGCCGTTAAGCCCGCCGCTGACCGCTCGCAGCCGGCAGACAGCGAACGCGCCCTCGTGCAGCGGCGCATCAACGAACTCAACCAGCGGGTTCAGACCCTCCAGGGCGAGGTGAGCGATCTGGAAAAACAGCGAAGCTCGCTGCGGACTTCCATGATCTATGGCGACCCCAACCGCGCCCAGCAAAACGAAGAATTCAGCCGCCTGGGACGCCAGATCGATGCGAAGAACAGCGAACTCTCCGCTGCCCGCAACGAACTCTCCGACGCCGTGGACCGCGCCAACAAAACAACTGTCTTGAAGTAGAGCCGGTTGGGAATATCGAAAATTCAACACTGCGGGATGCCGACCGAGTGCGGCTGGCTAGGCCCCGAGCAGGGCGAACGCGACAATCGTCTTGCCGCCGCCAACCGAGCGCTCCAGCTCCCGGTTCAGCGCAGCCTCGGCGTCCTGGCCTTCCAGAGGCACTTCCGCTGCCACAATCTCTTCCGCGCTCGCCTTGGTGAAGCACAACTCGCACACGCCCAGCCCGCCTTCGGTGCGGACTGGAGGCCCATAAACCCGGCAGGTCATCGGGCGATGCTCGTACAGGTCGCAGGTGAGCGTCGTCGGATCGAGGGCAGGGCAGGCCTCGTCATTGGCAAACTCCTCGAATATCTCCTGCGCCTCGGGAGTCTCGTCCAGGATTCCAGTCTCCATGTCGCCGGGGAAGTAATCCACGTTCCGCTCCAGCGACTCCGCCGCCCGTTGCAGAACCCGCTGTGCCCGTTCCAGGTCGGAATCCGCCAGCTCGTTCAGCCCGCGTTGCAGGCGCAGAGCGTCCAGACGGTCAATGGCAAACACTCCAATGCAGCATTGCGCGCAGCCCTTGCGGCACGCAATGTGTTCGCCGCCACGCTGGTTGGCGCGCTCCAGCCAGTTGTCCACAATTTTCAGCAACTCGCCGTCGCGCCTGCCCAACTCTGCTTCGTCGAGAGCCTGCTTCGGAATCGCCGTGCCGGATTGTGGTTTGCGAGGATGCATTTGTCTACTGATGTACGGCGGCGCTGTCTACCAGGGCGCGCAGCAGTTTCAATCCGTCCTGCATGCCCAGCACGTTCTCACTGGCGCGCTCAGGATGCGGCATCATGCCCAGCACATTGCGTCCTTCATTGCAGATGCCGGCAATGTTGTCCAGCGAGCCGTTCGGATTTGCTTCTGCCGTGATTTCACCCGCGGGCGTGGCATAGCGAAAGATCACCTGCTCATTCTTGTGCAGTTGCGCCAGGGTGCTCTCATCGCAGAAATAGTTGCCCTCGCCGTGCCCAATGGGAATCTCCAGAACCTCTCCCGCCGTCAACCCGTGGGTGAAGGGAGTCGCGGTGTTTTCCAGGCGCAGGTGGACCGGTTTGCAGATGTACTTCAAGCTCTTGTTGCGCAGCAGAACGCCCGGCAGCAGGTGCGCCTCGCACAGAATCTGGAATCCGTTGCAAATGCCCATCACCAACCCGCCGGAATCGGCAAAGCGCTTCACCGATTGCATGATCGGAGAGAAGCGCGCAATCGCCCCGGTGCGCAGATAATCGCCATACGCGAAGCCCCCCGGAACAATGATAACGTCCGAGTTTTCAAGATCATGCGAGTCATGCCAGAGCATCGCCGCGGGCTGCCCGCAGACCTCTTTGAAGGCCCAGTAGGCGTCGTGATCGCAATTGCTTCCCGGGAAGATAATTACGCCAAATTTCATCGCACACTCTCAAATCCGGGTGGATTACTGACAGTGTAGCATTGGTTTGGGAGGGATTGAACGGTTGAGCATGCACTTTCAGTATCACGCCAATGTTACCTTGGGAGCCCTGCGCCGCTGGCTCGTGGCGCAGTGTTATGACTGCCTGATCGTCGGCCTGCTGTGGTGGGCTGCCCTGCGCTGGCTCAACGTGCCGTGGGCGCCATTCTGGGCCTTCGTGGCAGCGGGGTTGCAGTTCATTCCCCACTTCGGGCCGCTGCTGGCGCTCTTCGGTCCCGCGATGGCCATGCTATTCACCGGAGCTCCCATCTCGCGCTGGTTCTACTTCCTCGCAGCCTACGCCGCCATCGCCATCTTTGACGGACTCCTCCTCCAGCCCTTCCTCATGCGCCGGCAGAATCGCGTGCCCTTCTGGGCCTCTCTGCTGACCCCGCTTCTGCTGGGGATTCTCATTCCGTTCTGGGGCGTCTTGCTTGCGCCGCCACTGCTTGCCATCATTTACGCCTATCGCGGAGCCGCCAAAGCGCCTGCGCCTCCGGGCCGCCAGCAGTTTTCCTCCCGCGGCGAGGGCATCATTCTCCCGCCGGAGCGTCCACCTGACGATCCCTCCGCCGACGGCGAGTAAGTTCCTCTGCACCGTTCTGCGAACCCCGGAATGGACGAACTCCCATCACGGCGATTAGGCTTAATTGATGGGCACGGCCAAACAGCACGACTCCGCGGGCGACGGCTTCGGCGCTTCCAACTGCCAGCGCCCGCCTGCGGCGCTCCCCTGCGGCGCCCGCGTCTGTCTCCACTGCCACAAAGGTTGCGGAGTTGCGATGGCGACCTACCTCGCTGGCCTCGACGAGACGCCGCAGCCCGGCACGGAAGATTTGTAGCAGCCCTGCGCTGCGCCCTTAGCGCAAGAAAAAGAGGCCCCGGCATTGCGCCGGAGCCTCTTTCTGTAACTGAGCTTCACGCCTGCAACAGCAGTTTAGAAGTGGTTCCACAGGAACTGGTTATAAACCGCGTGGTGGAACTGGACTTCCTCAGGCTTCACAATCGTTCCCAGCAGGCGCGGGCAGCGGTCGGCGGAATTCTGCTTCAGCTCCGCATAGCGCTCCTTCACGTCGTCGCCCATCATCTTGCCAACCCACTCCGAGCCGCGGAACAGGTCGAGTGCCGAGTAGATGTTGTCCGGCAGGTAGCGGTGAGCTTGGCGCAGATTGTCGATCTTCGCAATCTCTCCGTCGATGCCCGTCTTGAAGACCGAGTGCAGCACCAGGTAGGGATTCGCGTCCGGCGCAACGGCGCGGACTTCGATGCGCGCGCTGCGCTCGTTGCCGATCGGAATGCGAACCATCGAACCGCGATCGATCGCCGAAGCCTTGAGCTGGTTCGGAGCTTCGAAGTGCGGATCCAGTCTGCGGTATGCGTTGACGCTCGGGTTCAGAATCAGGCAGATGTCATTGCCTGCGGTCAGGATGCGGTCTACAAACTCCCATGCAAACGTGCTGACCTTCTCCAGGCCCTTCGGATCCCAGAACAGGTTCTTGCCGGCCTTGCTCACCGAAACGTTGGTGTGCATGCCGCTGCCGTTCACGCCAACCACCGGCTTCGGCAGGAAGCTCGCGGTGTAGCCCATGTTGTTCGCAACCTGGCGGCAGATCAGCTTGTAGAGCTGGATCTGGTCGGCGGCTGCAACCACATCGCCGTAGCCGTAGTTGATTTCAAATTGTGAGGGCGCAACTTCCGGGTGATCCTTCTCATTCTGGAAACCCATCGCGCCCTGCACTTCCGCCGCTGTGTCAATAAAGGTGCGCAGCGGATCGCCCGGCAGGGAGTGGTAATATCCGCCGCCGTCCACGTACTCGAACTTCAGCGTCTTGTAGTAGTCCTGCTCGGCTTCCTTGCCGTTGAACAGGAATCCTTCAATTTCGTTCGCTGCATTCAGCGTGTAGCCGTTGCTCTTGAACTGCTCGTCGGCATAGCTCTTCAGCACGCCGCGAATGTCGCCGCTGTAAGGCTTGCCGTGCTTGTCGATGACTTCGCCGAAGATCATCACTTTGCCGGTGCCGAAGACGTCGGAGGGCACCCAGTAGAAAGCCGACCAGTCCAGGCCCAGCCGCAGATCGCTCTCGTGCTGCGCCGTGAATCCACGGATCGAGGAGCCATCGAACGTCAGGTTGTCGTAGCTTCCCAACAGGAACTTCTTGTCGTAGTCGAGCAGGTGAAGGCGGCCTTCCAGATCGCTGAACATCACGGTCACGGCCTTGATGCGCTTTTCGTCCTTCAGATACTTGAGCCGTTCTTCCTTGATCGTGTCAATGGCAACACGGTTCTTCCGCTGTTCCTTAGCTTTCAGATTGAGTTCTTCAAGCTCATCGTATGTAAGCGTCAAAAAGTTGCGCAATTCGTTCGACATGAATCTCCTCGAAAGGGGTTGGGCGAGGCTTTGATTTGCTTTGCAAGTATTAGGTTAATGGCAGATGTCGGTAGCGACAATTTAAAACCAAAAATCATCACATTGAAAGTTTTGATAGGGGGCATAAGCGAAAGCGATGACAACCCCTGGAGCGCTCTCTATCTCCTATCCAAACAGGTGCTCATCCCATGTTTCGCATCACTCTTCCCGCGCTGTTCTGCTCGCGGAGTCCAGCAGCGCCGGATAAGAAAATCGGCGCCTCCCAACCGCTGGATATGCGATCCTGAAAAGCGCCTGTTCCCGATTGTAAATAGAAGATTGCAGAAACGTTACGCAACGAAACAAAACGCAACATCCGCACCCTTTGCCGTGCGGTACAAAGAAATAGACCCATTGTTGGAGCTGACGAAAGTCCAAGTCGGAGATCTCGCATGAAGAAGATTGCTTTCCTGGGTTTTGCCGCATTTCTGCTGGCCGCCGTAGCCTGCGCCCCACTCTTTGCCCAGGCTGGCGCTCCGGCCCCTGCCGGAGTCAAGCAGCTTGGTTCCATCCAGAAAATTACTGGCAGGTGGTTGTCGCTCGCCACTGACCAGGGCGCTGTGATCATGGTTGAGATTCAACCCGGCGCTCGCCTCTTCCGCTTCGCCGCCGGCCAGTCCGATCCCAAGAGCGCGACTCCCATCCAGCTTGCCGATCTCCAGGCTGGCGACCGCGTGCTCGTGCGCGGCAAGCTCGCCGATGACGGCAAAGCCATCGTCGCCTCTGCCATTGCCGTCATGAAGCAGCAGGATATCGCCCAGCTCAAGCAGCAGGAGTTGCTCGACTGGCAGAAGCGCGGTGTTGGCGGCCTCGTCAAACAGGTTGACGCCAGCGCGGGAACCGTAACCCTTACGGTCGGTGCCAAGACAGTCGTCGTCACCACAACTCCGAAAACCACCTGCAAGCGCTACGCTCCTGACTCCGTCAAGTGGGAGGACGCAACCGCCGCCAAGCTCGATGACATTCATCCGGGTGACCAACTGCGCGCCCGGGGCAACAAGAACGACGATGGCACTCAGCTTGCCGCCGAAGAGATCGTTGCCGGAACCTTCCGCAACATCGCCGGCCTTGTCACCGCCGTCGATTCCGCGCAGGGCACGCTGACCGTGCAGGACCTCGCGACCAGGAAGCCCGTCAGTGTCAGGATCACCGCTGACTCGCAGATGAAGAAGCTTCCTCCCCAGCTTGCGCAGGGCCTCGCCATGCGCATGAAGGGCATCAGCTCTCCAGCCGCCGCCGCACCCGCCGCTGGAGCCGCGTCCGACGCCGCCCGTCCCCGTGGCGGAGACCTGAACCAGATGCTCGCCCGTCTTCCCGCCGCCGTGCTCGCCGATCTCCAGAAGGGTGAGGCCGTCATGATTGTCAGCACCCAGGGCTCCTCGGCGCAGCCGCCCGTAGCCATCACCTTGCTCGGCGGAGTCGAGCCTATGCTCACCGCTTCACCAACCGGCGAAGGAGTGCAATCCTTCCTCACCCCGTGGTCGCTCGCTAGCGCTCCCGGCGGAGACCAGCAGTAAACAGGGAACCCCAGTTCACTTCACGGCTGCACTTTTCGATTGCAGGAGCTTATGAAATTGGTCACTTATCAACGCTTTCCGATTCTCTGTTTTCTCCTCGCCATGCTGGCGGGATTGGCATTTGCGCAGGCTCCAAAGAACACCGGCGCGCTTCATGGACAGGTTACCGATCCCTCTGGCGCGGTCATCATCGGCTCCTCCGTTACCGTCACCTCCGCCGATGGCTCTGTGCAGAAAACCGTCAGTGACAAGCAGGGCAACTACTTTGTCCGTGGCCTGCCCGCCGGAACCGCAACGGTCGCCGCCACAGCTGCCGGATTCTCCCTCTACACCATGCCCAACGTCATCATCGCGGCAGGCCAGTCGCAGCAGCTCGACATTGCCTTCAGCATCGCCGCCAAGGCAGAGCAGGTCACCGTCGAAAGTGAAACCGCAACCGTCGATGTCAGCCCGGAGAACAATGCCAGCGCCACCGTGCTCAAGGAGAAGGATCTCGAAGCGCTCTCCGACGATCCCGACGAGCTCGAGCAGGACCTTCTCGCCCTTGCCGGTCCCTCCGCGGGCCCCAACGGCGGCCAGATCTATATCGACGGATTTTCCAACGGGACTCTGCCGCCCAAGTCCGCCATTCGCGAAGTCCGCATCAATCAGAATCCCTTCTCCGCCGAGTATGATCGCCCCGGCTTCGGTCGCGTCGAAGTCTTCACCAAGCCTGGCTCAGACAAGTGGCACGGCCAGCTCATGTTCAATGAGAACAACTCGGCTCTCAACTCCCGCAATCCCTACGTCCTCACCGCGATTCCGCCCTACCATAGCGAGCGTTACAGCGGAAACGTAAGCGGAGCCATCAACAAGAAGCTCTCCGTGTTCTTCAACCTGGAGCGCCGTGACATCAACGAGCTCTCCGCCATCGACGCCGCCACGCAGGCGGACTCCGCCGGAAAGCCAATCTTCTTCACCCAGGCCGTGCCAGCCCCGGAAACCCGCACCAACCTCAGCCCGCGCATCGACTGGCAGGTGACGCCCACCAACACCCTGACCGCCCGCTACCAGTACCTGAAGAATGACGAGCTGAACCAGGGAATCGGCGCATTCACCCTCGCTTCACGTGCCTACGGATTTCATGAAACGCAGCAGACCCTGCAAGTCAGCGACACCCAGGTGCTCAGCTCACATCTCATCAATGAGACGCGCTTCCAGTTCATTCGCGATGACACCTCGCAGCTTGCCAACCAGTCCGGTGTCGCCGCCATTAACGTGCCCGGTGAGTTCAACTCCGGCGGCAATCCTCTCGGCCAGACCACCGACACCATCAACCGCTACGAACTTCAGAACTACACCTCCTGGTCGGTCGGCAAACACTTCGTCAAGTTCGGTGGCCGCCTCCGTGCCTCGCAGGACACCAACGTCGCCAACAACAATTTCAATGGAACGGTCACTTATACCGCGCTCGCGGACTATTTGGCGGGCACTCCCTCGCAGATTACGATTGTCAGCGGCTCCCCGAGCGCCCAGATTTCCTTTGCCGACGTCGGCCTTTACGCCGAGGACGATTGGAAGCTTCGTCCCAACCTCACCCTCAGCTACGGCCTGCGCTTCGAATCGCAATCCAGCATCTCCAACAAGGCTGACTTCGCGCCGCGCCTTGGCCTCTCCTGGGGACTCGCCCGCGCCAAGAGCGTGCCCAAGACCGTCCTTCGTCTTGGCTACGGACTCTTCTACGACCGCTTCACCTCGGACCTCGTCTTGCAAGCCCAGCGGCTCAATGGCGTCACCGAGCAGCAGACCATCTACAACGGCGCAATCAAATGCCCGGCAGGCGGCTATGATGCCTCCGGACAGCCGACCTCCTTCATCGTCAACAGCGCAAATTGCAATTTGGGCAGCGGCACTTCCACGCCCACGGTTTACCAGATCAATCCCAATCTGCACGCGCCTTACACCATGCAGGTCGCGGCCAGTCTTGAGCAGCAGCTTGGAAAAATAGGAACCGTCTCCTTCACCTATCTCAACTCGCGCGGTCTTCATCAACTCGATCTGATCAATGCCAACGCTCCGTACGCGGCGGCCTACAACCCTGCCGCTGGAAACATCTACCAGTACAACTCCGAAGCCATCTTCAAGCAGAACCAATTGATCACCAACGTGCAGATCCGCGTCTCGCAGAAGTTCTCCCTGATGGGCTTCTACGCTCTCGGCTACGCCAACAGCGACACCGCCGGGCCCTCCAGCAATCCATCGAATTCCGTCCGCCTGACGGACGACTACGGCCGGGCTTCGTTCGATGTCCGCAACCGCCTCTTCCTCAGCGGAACCGCCTCGCTTGCGCACAACATCCGCATCAGCCCCTTCGTCATCGCCAACACCGGCGCGCCCTTCAACATCACCACCGGGACTGATAACAACTCCGACTCGTTCATCAATGACCGTCCATCCTTCTCCACTGCCTGCGCCTCCGGCCCGCTGCCCGTGGGAGTGGTCTCCAACCAGTACGGCTGCTTCAACCTCAATCCCGCTCCCACGGACAAGCGCATTCCGGTCAACTATGGAAAAGGCCCCGCGAATGTCCAGGTGAATCTGCGTGTCTCCAAGACCTTCGGCTTCGGCGCTGACACCAAAAAGCCCCTCGCTGCCAGCCCCGATGCCGGAGGACAGCACGGTGGAGGCGGTGGCGGGCGCGGAGGCCCCCCGGGAGGTGGATTCGGGCGTCCTGGCGGCATGGGAAATCTCTTCGGCGCCGCCAATACCACGCGCCGCTACAACCTCACCCTCTCCGCCATGGCGCGCAATCTCTTCAACACCTGGAACCCCGGCGCGCCTACTGGAAATCTCTCATCCAGCAGCTTCGGAAAGTCGAACAGCCTTGCCGGTGGCCCATTCTCTTCGGGCACCTCCAATCGCCGTTTCGACCTCGCCGCCACCTTCACCTTCTAAGCGGGTTTCCGCACCGGAGGGCAGCTTCGGCTGCCCTCCTTTTCTGCTTTGCATCTAATCAAGCGGGATCGAATCGCACAGGTGGCGCTCAGCCCCTTTTTGGGGCGGAGGTTCGTGTGAAAGACAAAGTCATTCTCGTAACCGGGGCGCATGGCGCCCTGGGCAGCGTCGTAGCGCAGCATCTCTTATCCCTGGGAGCCACAGTCGCCGGAGCCGACCGCGCCGAGGCCCCTTCCGTGGCGCAGGCAGCGGGATTTTTACCCGTCCCCGCGGATCTCTCTACCTCGGCGGGCGCCGCCGCGGCCATCCAGGCGGTGATTGAAAAATTCTCCCGGATCGACGGCGTCGTGCACACCGTGGGCGGCTTCGCCTTCGGAGCCTTGCATGAACTTTCGGATCAGGAGTGGGGCCGGCTTGTCGATGCCAACCTGAACTCCGCCTTTCATCTTCTGCGCGCCGTGCTTGGGCCTATGCGGGAGCGCCGCTACGGACGCATCGTTATGATCGGCAGCCTCGCAGCCGCCCAGCCTCAGCCCAACCTTTCCGCCTATGTCGCCACCAAGGCCGCGCTCCATGCGCTCGTCCAGTCAGCAGCCCTGGAGAACCGCTACTTCGACGTCACCATCAATGCCATTCTGCCCGGAACCATCAACACCCCCGCCAATCGCGCCTCCATGCCCGCCGCTGACCCTGCTCGCTGGCTTGCGCCGCAGAAGCTCGCGCAACTGTGCGCGCAACTGTTGAGCGACCCTGACGGAACGCTCACCGGGGCGCTGCTTCCTCTCGAACGCTGAATTGTCTTCGATGGATTGTGAACTTGCTGTTGAATCTGCTCTTGAACTCTCGCGGGCGCCCCACCTTCGACGCGCGCCTTTTGCGCGGCAAAGGTGGGAGAGCAGGATGTAGCATCCCGGAAATTGCCCTACATGCTCGGAGAGGGAAGCGCATCCCCCGTGGCCGCCACCGGAGCCTTCTTCCGCCCCTGAAGCCACAGTTGCAATCTGTCCAGGTAGAGGTACACAACCGGCGTCGTATAGAGCGTCAGCAACTGGCTGAACATCAGGCCGCCGACAATCGCAATACCCAGCGGCCGCCTCAGCTCTGAGCCTGTGCCCGTCCCCAGCGCCAGCGGCACTGCCCCCAGCATGGCTGACATCGTAGTCATCATGATGGGACGGAAGCGCATGATGCACGCCTGGAAGATCGCATCCTCGCTGCTCTTGCCATGGTTGCGCTCCTGATCCAGGGCAAAGTCGATCATCATGATCGCGTTCTTCTTCACAATGCCAATCAGCAGAATCACGCCGATAATCGCGATCACGCTCAGGTCGGTGTGGAAGAGCAGCAGCGCCAGCATGGCTCCCACTCCCGCCGAAGGCAGCGTCGAGATGATCGTCAGGGGATGGATCAGGCTTTCATAAAGAATGCCCAGCACCATGTAAACCGAAATCAGCGCCGCCAGGATCAGCCACTTCTCGTTTTTCAGAGAGTCCTGAAACGCTGCCGCCGTGCCCTGGAAGCTTCCGTGAATCACCGAGGGCATCCCGATTTCCTGCTGTGCCTGTTCGATGATGCGTGTCGCCTCGCCCAGTGAAATGCCCGTCGCCACGTTGAATGACAGCGTAATCGCCGGGAACAGTCCCTGGTGATTCACGCTCAGCGGAGTACTCGATGGCCCGAACTTCGCAAACGCTGAAAGCGGCACGGCCACTCCCGTGCGCGACTTCACCCGCACCGTGTCCAGCACGTCCGGCGAGTGATTCAGTTGCGGGTCCATCTCCATCACCACGCGGTACTGGTTCAGGGGCCGGTAGATCGTCGAAACAATCGCCTGTCCAAAGGCCTGGTACAGCGCGTTATCCACCAGCGCCGAACTCACTCCCAGCCGCGCCGCCGCGTCGCGGTCCACCGTCACGTCCATCTGCAACCCGTGAATCTGCTGGTCGCTGTTGACTTCCTTCAACTGCTGCAGCGTTTGCATCTTTGCCAGCAATCGCGGAGCCCAGTCGTTCAGCAGCGCCAGGTTGTCGCTTTGCAGCGTGTATTGATATTGCGCGTTGGACATGCGCCCGCCGATCTGCAACTCCTGCGCCGATTGCAGAAACAGCGATGCTCCCGCCACTTTCGCCAGCTTCGGACGCAGCCGCGCGATCATTCCGTCGCTCGATACGTCGCGCTGGTTCAGCGGCTTCAACGTCATGAACATGCGTCCCGCGTTGTTTGCCGATGTCGAACTCCCCGCAAAGCTGATGATGTTTTCAATCGCCGGGTCTTTGCGGATGATGCTCACATACTCATCGATCTTCGTGTGCAGTCCATTGAAGGAGATGTCCTGCTGGGCCACCAGGCCGCCGCCGACGCGTCCCGTGTCCTGCTGCGGGAAGAAGCCCTTGGGCACAATGATGAACAGGTAGAAATTCAGCACAATGGTCAGTATCAGCGTCACCAGCGTGATCCGCTTGTGCTTCAGCACAAAGTGCAGCGACCGTGCGTAGCCGTTGTTCATCCCCTGGAAGCCGCGTTCGCTCCAGAGATAGAGCGCACCGTGTTTTTCTTCCTTCTGGCTGCGCAGCAGCCGCGCGCACAGCATCGGGGAGGTCGTCAGTGAAACTACAAGTGACACCAGGATCGCCGCCGAAAGCGTGACCGCGAACTCGTGGAACAGCCTTCCCACGATGCCGCCCATCAGCAGAATTGGAATGAACACCGCGATCAGCGACAGGCTGATCGTCACCACAGTGAAGCCGATTTCCTTGGCTCCCAGCAGTGTCGCCTGCATCGGAGTCATGCCGGCTTCCACATGCCGCATGATGTTCTCAATCACCACAATGGCGTCGTCCACCACGAAGCCTGTCGAAATCGTCAGCGCCATCAGTGACAGGTTGTCGATCGAGTAGTGGAACAGGTACATCACTCCGAACGTTCCCACAATCGACAGCGGCACAACGATGCTCGGGATGAACGTGGCCCGCAAATTCCGCAGGAAAAGGAACACCACCATCACCACCAGCGCCACGGAAATCATCAGCGTGTATTCCACGTCGTGTACCGAGGCGCGGATCGTCGTCGTGCGGTCCAGCATGACCTGCAAGTGCGCAGAGGCCGGAATCGATGCCTGCAACTGCGGCAGCAGCGCTTTCACACGGTCCACCGTGGCGATAATATTTGCCCCCGGCTGCCGGAAGACGATCATCATCACCGCCGGCTTCCCGTTCATGTTGCCCGCGTTGTGCGTGTCCTGCACCGAGTCCCGCACGTCGGCCACGTCGCCCAGACGCACCGGTGCGCCGTTCTGGTACGCAACAATGATCGGCCTGTACTGCGCCGCCTTTGAGAGCTGGTCGTTCGCCGTAATCGCCCATGTGTGTTGCGCGTCGGAGATCGACCCCTTGGGCCGGTTCGGATTCTGGTTGTTGACCGCCGTGGCAATCTGGTTCAGCCCTACGTTCAGGTTGTTCAGCAGCAGCGGATTCGCTTCGATCCGCACTGCCGGCGGCGACGAGCCGCCCACGAACACCTGTCCCACGCCCTCCACCTGCGCCAGTTTCTGCGACAGGATGGAGTCGCACACGTCGTATAGCCGGTCCAGCGTCAGCGCATCCGATTGCAAACCCAGAATTAGAATTGGCGCGTCCGCCGGATTCACCTTGCGATAGCTTGGATTGCTCGGCAGGTTCGCCGGAAGTTGTCCGCGCGCCGCGTTGATGGCCGCCTGTACATCGCGCGCCGCCGCGTCAATATTCCGATTCAGGTCAAATTGCAGCGTCACGCTGGTCGAGCCTTGCTGGCTCGTCGAGGTCATCTGGTTCACGCCCGCAATCCGCCCAAACTGCCTTTCCAGCGGGGTCGCTACCGACGATGCCATCGTCTCCGGACTCGCTCCCGGCAGCGCTGCGCCAATCGAGATCACCGGAAAATCAACCTGTGGCAGTGATGACACCGGAAGCTGGAAATACGCCAGCCCGCCCGCCAGCAGCAGTGCAAACGTCAGCAGCGTGGTCGCAATCGGACGCTTGATAAACGGTTCGCTGATGCTGCTCATCCCTGTGTCTCCGCCACCGGCGTTGCCGTTGTTGCGCCCGGCTCCGTCGCATCGCCGCGAATCCTGCTCAGCGCCGCACCCAGACGTTCAAACCACAGGTACACCACCGGAGTCGTATACAGCGTCAGGATCTGGCTGAACAGCAGTCCGCCGATAATCGTCACGCCCAGCGGCCGCCGCAGCTCGGAGCCTGTGCCGCTGCCGAACGCCAGTGGAACCGCGCCGAACAGCGCAGCCATGGTCGTCATCATGATCGGACGGAAGCGCAGCAGGCACGCCTCGTAGATAGAGTCGTACGGCGACTTGCCCTCGTTGCGTTCCGCCTCCAGCGCAAAGTCGATCATCATGATCGCGTTCTTCTTTACGATGCCGATCAGCAGAATAATGCCGATCAGGCTGATCACGCTCAGGTCCATGTGCAGCAGGTAGAGCGCAATGATCGCGCCCACTCCCGCCGAAGGCAGCGTTGAGAGAATCGTCACCGGATGAATGTAGCTCTCATACAGCACGCCCAGCACAATGTACACCGTAACGATGGCCGCCAGCAGCAGCCAGCCCTCGTTAGCCAGCGAGCCCTGGAACGCCTTGGCCGTGCCCTGGAAGCTGCCATGCACGCTCGGCGGCATTCCAATCTCGGACTGTGCCTGCTTCAAATCCTTCACTGCTTGTCCCAGCGAAACTCCCTTCGCCACGTTGAATGACAATGTGACGGATGGGAACTGTCCCTGGTGGTTCGATGCCAGCGATGACGGCTGCGTTTCAAAGTGCGAGAACGAGCCCAGCGGAACCATCTGTCCCGTCGCCGAGGCCACGTAAATCTGCTTCAGCGCGTCCGGGTCGTCCCTGAACTTTGGATCGACTTCCAGCACAACGTGGTACTGGTTCAACTGCGTGAAGATTGTCGAAACCTGCCGCTGCCCGAAGGCGTCGTACAGTGTATTGTCGATCGACGTCATATCCACGCCCAGCCGTGACGCCGAGTCCCGGTCCACCACCAGTTGCGCTGCCAGTCCGGCGTTCATCTGGTCGGTGGCGATGTCTCTCAAACCTGGAACCGCCTTCAGCTTTGTCACCAGCCTGTCGGTCCACACGGCCAGTTCGCCTGCGTCCGCTGATTCCAGCGAGTACTGGTATTGCGTCCGGCTCACCCGGTCTTCCACCGTCAAATCCTGCACCGGTTGCATGTACAGCGTTATGCCGGAGACCGCTGCCAGCTTGTCCTGCAAGCGCGCAATGATCTCCGTTGCGCTGGCCGAGCGCTTCTCCCGCGGCTTCAGGTTGATCTGGATGCGTCCTGAGTTAGCCGTCGTGTTCACGCCGTCAATCCCAATGAAAGACGACAAGCTCTCCACATCCTGGTCCTGCAAAATCGAGCGCGCCAGCTGCTGCTGCAAGCCTTTCATCGCTTCAAAGGAAACCGATTGCGGAGCCTCCGAAATGCCCAGGATCACGCCCGTATCCTGCACCGGGAAGAATCCCTTGGGCACCGTGTATGCCAGCAGGAAGGTCAGCCCCAGCGTCGCAACCGTTACCACCAGCGTGGCTGTCTGGTGCCGCAGAACCCAGGTCAGCGTGCGCCCGTAGAACGCAATCGTGTTGTTGAACGCGGCTTCGCTCCAGTCGTACAAGCGTCCGTGCTTTTCGTTCGTCTTCTGCTTCAGCAGCCGCGAGCACATCATCGGCGTCAGCGTCAGTGAAATAAACGCCGACATCAGGATGGCCACGCTCAGCGTCACCGCAAACTCGCGGAACAGCCGTCCAACAATGTCGCCCATGAACAGCAGCGGAATCAGCACGGCGATCAGAGAAACGGTCAGCGACAGAATCGTGAAGCCAATCTGTCCCGCTCCGCGCAGAGCCGCTTCCAGTGGTGGCAGTCCCTGTTCAATGTAGCGGTCGATGTTTTCAATCATCACAATCGCATCGTCCACCACAAAGCCCGTCGAGATCGTCAGCGCCATCAGCGAGAGGTTGTCCAGCGAGTAGCCCAGCAGGTACATCACGCCGAACGTGCCCACAATCGACAGCGGCACCGCCACGCTCGGAATCACCGTTGCCGCCAGCGTGCGCAGGAAGAGGAAGATCACCATCACAACCAGCGCAATCGTCAGCATCATCGAGAACTGCACGTCGCCCACCGAGGCGCGAATCGTAACCGTTCTGTCCGTCAGCACCTTCACTTTTACGGAAGCCGGCAGCGCCGCCTGCAACCGCGGCAGCAGCAGCTTGATGCTGTCCACCACCTTGATCGTATTCGCGCCCGGCTGGCGTTGAATGTTCATCACCACGGCCGGAGTCGTATCCATCCAGGCCGCCTGGCCCGCGTTCTCAACCCCGTCAACCGTGTTGGCCACGTCGCTCAACCGCACCGGAGCGCCGTTCTTGTAGGCGATCACGATGTCGCGGTACTGCTCCGCCGTGTACAACTGATCGTTCGAGTTGATCGTGTACGTCTGCCGCGTTCCGTCCAGTTGTCCCTTGGCCAGGTCCACGTTCACCTGTCCCAGCGTCGTCCGCAGCTGTTCCAGGCTGATGCCGTAGGAAGCCATTGCCGTCGGATTTGCCTGGATGCGCACCGCGGGCTTCTGTCCGCCGCTCAGCGATACCAGTCCAACTCCCGGCAATTGAGAAATCTTCTGCGCAAACGACGTGTCGGCAAGATCCTGCACCTTCGACAGCGGCAAGCTGTCCGAGGTCAGCGCCAGCGTCAGAATCGGCGGGTCGGCCGGATTCACCTTGTTGTAGATCGGAGGGTTCGGCAGGTCGGCTGGCAAATATGTTCCCGCCGAGTTGATCGCCGCCTGCACCTCCTGCTCGGCCACGTCAATGCTCTCGTCCAGGTTGAATTGCAGGGTGATGACCGAGCTGCCGAATGTGCTGCTCGAGGTCATCTGGCTCAGCCCGGGGAGCTGGCCGAACTGCCGCTCCAGCGGCGCCGTAATGCTTGATCCCACCACCTCCGGGCTTGCTCCCGGATAGAACGTGGCAATCTGGATCGTCGGATAATCCACCTGCGGCAGCGCCGAAATCGGTAGCTGCTCGTAGGCCACCAGCCCCACCAGCAGAAGGGCAATCATCAGCAGTGAAGTTGCAATCGGCCGCAGGATGAACGGCCGCGACAAGGTCATCGCTTGCCTCCAAAATTCTCTGCCGTGCGCCGTGTCTCCGGAATTCTCTCAGCCGTCTTGGGTGCGTTCTTTCCCTGTGGCCCGGTCTTTGGCGCTTCCTGGGCGTTTGCCGGTGCCGAGTTCCTCGGCGCAACAGGGGTCTTCGGAGCCACCAGGCTCCCGGCCTGCAGTTTGTCCTGGCCCTCCGTCACCACCTGCTGTCCCTCTTGCAGTCCATCGGAGACCAGCGCCAGGTTGCCCTGCGTCAGCGCAATCGTCACCGGCTGGATTGTCACTTTCTTGTCGGCTCCCACAACGTACGCCAGATTACCGTCCGGGCCGCGCTGGATCGCCGCCATCGGAACCACCAGCACTCCCTTCGCCGTCGAAATCTGCATGTGGATGTTCACGAACTGGTTCGGCCACAGCGCCCCATCCTTGTTGTCAAACACGGCCTTCAGCTTGGCGGTTCCGGTCGTAACGTCAATCTGGTTGTCCACCGTCTCCAGCTTGCCGCTGGCCACCATCGTCTGGTCGTCGCGGCTGTAGGCGTCCACCTTCAACGTGCCTTTGTGGCTCTGCGTCAGTACCTGCGGCAGTTGGTCTTCCGGCAGCGTAAAGATCACGGCAATCGGACGCATCTGCGTCACCACCAGCATTCCGTTGGTGTCGGTCGCATGCACCATGTTGCCCGGATCGATCAGGCGCAATCCAATACGCCCGTCCAGCGGAGAAGTGATCCGCGTGTACACCAGGTTCAGCTTGGCGTTATCAATCGCCGCCTGGTCCGCCTGCACCGTGCCTGCAAACTGCCCGGCCGAGGCCTCTTGCGTATCAAAGTCCTGCTGCGCCACCACGCCCGCCGCCAGCAATGCCCGCGAGCGGTTCAGGTTTGCCTTCGCCGTATTCAGTTGCGCCTGGTCGCGCGCCAGGTTCGCCTTCGCCGTCTCCAGCGCCACTTCGTAAGGCCGCGGGTCAATCACCGCAAGCAGCTCTCCCTTGTGAACTTCCTGTCCCTCCCGGAAATTCACCGTCATAATCTGTCCGTCCACGCGAGTCTTCAACGTAACCGTGTTGTAGGCCTGCACCGTTCCCAGCCCTGTCAGGATCACCGGGACATCCTGCCGCAGCACCGGAGACACGCTCACCGGAACCGGTGCATTGGCCGCGCTGCGCGCCGCCGCCTGTGCCGCCTGCTGACTCTGCTTGTTGCACGCCGTTATCGCCAATACGGATAAAATCGAAAGGAGTAAAATGGTGCGGAACCTCATCGTGCCTCCATACTGCTTCGCGCGAAAAAATTGTCTCGGTAAGTGTCTCATTTTTCGCCCTCTTTAGCATGAACCCTTACCCGTACGCGCCGGGTAAAGACTCGGTGAAGGAACGTAAACTTTTGTGAACCATTCTGGCCCAATTCGTAACAGTTATTCACAGCCATCGGCCCCGCGCTCCAGCAAAATGGACTGCATGAGCCGTGTACTCATTGTCGATGACGATCAGGGCCTCGTCTCCCTTCTCCAGCGCTTCCTGCAAAATGAGGGCTTTCAGGTCTATGCCGTCTTTGACCACCGCTCCGGCCTCGATGCCGCGCTCACCGGCGAGTACGACGTGGTCGTCCTTGACGTGATGCTGCCCGGCGGCTCCGGCTTTGAGCTTCTCAAGGCCCTGCGCGCCCAGTCCCGCGTTCCGGTCATCCTCCTTACCGCCCGTGGTGAGGCCGTGGACCGCATTCTCGGCCTCGAAATCGGCGCCGACGACTATGTTCCCAAGCCCTTTGATCCCCGCGAACTCGTCGCCCGCATTCGCGCCGTCCTCCGCCGCTCGCTGGAGATTCACAATGACGCCGCCGGCGACGAATCGCTCACCGTCGGCGATATCTCGCTCTCCCTGCTCTCCCGCACCGCCCTTTGCAACACCATTGCGGTTGAACTAACCGGCGCGGAGTTCAACATGCTCGAGCTTCTCCTCCGCCGCGCCGGAGCCGTCGTCACCCGCGAGGAACTTGCCCAGGCCGCTCTCGGCCGTCCCCTCAGCGCCTTTGACCGCAGCGTGGATGTTCACGTCAGCCGCCTTCGCAAAAAGCTCGGCTGTGTTCCCGGCGGCGAAGAACGCATCCGTCCCGTCCGCGGCATCGGATACTTCTACGCCCTCGCCGTCAAGGTGCCCCAATGAAGAGCCGCCTCTTCTGGAAGATATTCCTCCCCTTCTGGGTGCTCCAGACCTGCATCATGCTCTTCCTCTCCTATGGCATTCATGCCAGCTTTGGTCCTGAGCATCCCTGGTGGGTGCAGCCCGAGCGCCGCGCCGTCCCCGTCCTCGCCCGCTACGCCACCTGGCGCTATTCCACCCGCGGCCCTGACGGTCTCCGCGAACTTCTCCACGGCATCGCCCTTGAGAAGCGCTCCGCATACTGGCTCTTCGACGACCAGATGAACGAGCTCAGCGGCCTGTGGATGCCGTCCGACGCCATGCAGGCGATTCAGAAGGCCCTCCAGCACGAGGGCATCTCCAAGGCTCGCAACGGAACCTTCATCGTCGAAAAGCTCGTCAATGACAAGGGCCGCACCTTCGTCTTTGCCGGAGAGTTCTTCGCTCCTCCGGTCTACAACCGGCTGCCCGTCAGCGTGCTTTTCGCAATCCTCCTCAGTTCGCTGCTCACATCGTTGCTCTGCGCGGCTCTCGCCCAGTACCTTACCCGGCCCATTCTCCGCCTGCGCGACGCCGCCCATGCCATTGCTCGCGGAAACCTCGAGGCCCGCGCAGGACTCTCCGGCAGCACTCGCCGCGATGAAATTGCCGATCTCGTCAAGGACTTTGACACCATGGCCGGCGAAATTCGTGACCTCGTCGAGAGCAACAAACGAATGTTGATGGGCGTCTCCCACGATCTTCGCTCGCCCATCTCCCGCATCCGCGTCGCCCTCTCGCTCGCCTCCACCGCCCCGGAGCCCGAGCGTGGCGAAATGCTTGCCCGCATCGAAGTCGAACTGCTGCGCCTCAACGGAATGATCGAGCAGATTCTCACCGTCGCCCGCATCGAGAGCGGACAGCTCAAGCCTGCTTCCGGCCCACTCTCGCTCAATCAGGTCATCTCGGAAGCCGTCGAAGACGCACGCTTTGAAGCCAGCCAGTCCAACGTGGAAATTATTTACGATGAGAGCGCTTCCGAGTTGACCATGACCGGCGAAGAGAACATGCTGCGCAGCGCTTTTGAAAACGTATTGCGGAACGCCATCTTCTACTCCGGCGACAATGGCCGCGTCGAGGTCTCGGTTGCCCTCCGCCAGGGCCGCGCCAGCATCACCGTCCGCGACGATGGCCCCGGCGTTCCAGAAGCCGCCTTGCCGCAGCTTTTCAATCCCTTTTACCGCGTCGATGACGCCCGTGGCGCCAGCACCGGCGGCTGTGGCCTCGGACTCTCCATCGTCAGCGGAGCCGTCAAGTTCCACAATGGACGTGTCACCGCCAGCAATCTCCAGCCCCACGGCCTCGAAATTCTCATCGAACTTCCTGTCACCGCCGTCGCCGTCCCAACTCCCAGCTAGTCTTTTGAACTTGCTTTGATACTCCCGCGGGTGGCAGGCGTCCCACATCCGCCCTGCCGTTGGGCGAATGTGGGGAACAGAACTTGCTTGTGAAGTTGTATTTGAACTCCCGCGGGTGCCCCACCTTCGCCGCGCGCTTTTGCGCGGTTAAGGTGGGAGAGCAGACCGCCCATCCCATCCAGCGTCCTAGAACGCGATTGCCGTCGCCTTCGCCGCCATCTCCGCAAACTCGCTCTTCCACTCCGCCCCGGAGAGCTTCTCCGCTAGAGCCACCGCAATATGCAGCGGTCTCACGCCCATCTCGCGGCTGCGGCCCAGGCCCTGCACGCAGGCCGGGCAGTTGGTGAGCACCGTGCCCTCCTTGCCCTCGCCGATCACCTCGGCAAAGGCTTCGCGTTTACGATGCAGCATTGAGTCGGTGATGTCCGGGCGCGAAAGCGAGAGCGTTCCCGCCTCCGAGCAGCAATGCGGAACGGCTTGCACCCTGCTGAAGCCGCCAAGCTGCGCCAGCACGCTCTCCGCCCGTCCGTCCAGCGAGTCATGGCAAGGCGCGTGGTAGAGAAACTCACCCTCACCCTCCAATCGCAATCCGCGCTCCAGCAGATATCCCGCAACGTCCACCACCCGGCCAAAGAGCTTTGCCGTATCCATCTGCGTCAGCCCATCGCGGCAGGTGCCGCAGGAAACAATGCACGCGTCGAAGTCCAGGTACGCAAACATCGCCCTCAGCTGGCTGAATAGGATTGTGTCCCGCAGAACTGTCCGCGAGTGCAGGCTCGTCTTGGCGTTGACGTGCGCCGGAAAGCCGCAGCACAGGAATGGCGGCGGCAGAACCACCCGCGTTCCCATCTTCAGCAGCAGGTGGATGGTCGCCATCGAAATCTCCGAGTACAGCCGCTCGGAACCGCAGCCCGGAAAGTAGAAGACAGTCCTGCGCTCATCCGAGTGGCCGTTCTTTTCGCCCTCGAATACCAGCGCCTCCCCCGCTTCGCACTCCGGCACAACGTCGCGCAGCGTCTGGCTCGGCACCGGCGCAACCGAAGACCTCAGCAGCCGCAGAGGGTAGAACGCCGAAGCTCCTTCCGCTGGCTGGAAGGGCGCTGCCAGCTTGCTGAATACCCTTTGCGCCGCGCCCCCCAGTTGCACCACCGATGCGCGGAAGAGTTGGTTGAAGGCCGGCGAGCGGCTGTCCAGGTATTGCAGCGTCAGTTGTGTTGCCAGCGGCGTGTGCTTGTATCCCCACTCGGAGAGAATCTCGCGCTCCAGCACGCTCACCTCGCCCGTGTCGATATCCACCGGGCACGGTGCCAGGCACTTGTGGCAGATCGTGCAATGGTCGGCGACCTCCTCCAGCCGCCGCAGCAACTCAAAGTGTGTCGAGCGCTCGCGCTGCGCGTCGTAAAGCAGCGCCTCAATCAGCGATCCAATGGCGAGGTTCTTGTTTCGCGGATGGTAGAACATTCCGCGTGCCGGATAGTACACGCAGCAATCCGGCTTGCATTTTCCGCAGCGCACGCAGTGTGCAATCTTGCGTGAGAGTTCCTCCAGTTGTCCGTGCTGGAGAATCCGCGCCTCCAGTTCCAGCAAGTTGAAGGAGGGCGTAAAGATGTGCCCCAGCGCCGCAAAGTCCTCCAGCTTGCCGGGATTCATCAGCCCGTTGGGATCGACCTCGCGGCGGTATGCCGTAAGCTCGGCGATGCGTTCAGGCTCAAGGTATTTCAGCTTGGTCAGGCCGATTCCGTGCTCGCCGCTCACCACGCCTCCCAGCGAGATCACCTCGGCCATCACCCGGTCGATCACCTCGTTTGTGCGCTCCAGCATCGGACGGTCGTTCGACAGCACGGGCACGTTGACGTGAACATTGCCGTCTCCCGCGTGCATGTGCGTCGCCAGCACAATCCTCCGGTCGCGAACTTCGCGGTACGTGCGGTCAATCGCCGCCAGCACCCCAGGATAGCCGCGCACCAGTCGCGTCAGGTCGTCGCGGAAAACCTGCAAATCGGAAAGCCCTCGCAGGGCCGCGGCCTCCAGCGTTTGCAGCCTCTCGCTGAAGCGCTCGCACAGCGCCAGCGCCGCCGGAGTCTTGGCTGCAATCGGAGCCGCGTCCTCGCGCGCCTGCGCCCCGGTAAACACCTCCGCCGCGCGCTCCGCAAAGCGAAGCTGCGCGTAGCGCTCCTCCTCCACGTTCATGCCGTCGATGAAGCGCGCAAACTCCGCCAGCGTGTCCAGCGGGATGACGATGTCTTCGTTCATCTTGAAGGCGTTGGTCCGCCGCGCAATGGCTCCCAGCTTCTTGCGGTCGGCCCAGTAGCGCTTGGCCTCCGCCGCGTCGGAGGCGGCAAACAGCAGCGTGTTCTCATGCCGCTCCAGCAGCGCGCGTACCCGCTCCACCCCGCGCCCAGCCTGCTCGTCGCTCTCTCCCGCAATGTCAATCAGCAGCACCGCCTTCGGAGTCTCCGCGCGCGGAGCTTTCACCTTGTAGTCGATGGCGCGGATGTACTCGTCGTCAAAATGCTCCAGCGCCAGCAAGGCCTCGGTGCCGTCGGCAGGGAAGGGAAATACCCGCGAAAGCTCCAGAATCACCCGGCTCGCCTCGTCGAAATCCGGCCCGAAAAATTCCAGGCAGAGCGTCTTCTTCGCTGCGTACTCCGGATAAAGCACAAAGATTGCCGATGTGATGACTCCGTCCGTGCCCTCCTTCTGGAGTCCCGGCACGCCGCCCAGCGCCTTGTTCGTAATGTCTTTCCACAGGCCGTTCTTGCGAATCTCGGTGCCGCCCAGCTCGATCTCCCGGATCAGCTGCCCGTGTTCGTCGTGTACGTCGAAGCACACCCTGTCTTGCGGCAGAATCTTGCGCAACTGATGATTCGTTCGCCGTACCGTCCAGCGCTGGCCGCTGGGCATCGCCATCCTCCACTCGATCAGGTTGTCAATGCAGGTGCCCCAGCGCACGGCCAGCTTGCCGCCCGCGTTCTCCGCAATGTTTCCCCCCAGCGTGCAGGCCCACGCGCTCGTCGGATCGGTGGCAAATACCAGCCCTTCCTCGGCGGCGTGCTCCATCGCCTTTTCCGTGATCACTCCGGCCTCGGCTTCCATCACGTGAGCCGTTGCCGTGCGTCCGTCTGCAAGTTGGAATGTGCGCTCGCTGATGGCTCGTATGTGGTTCAGTTTTTCGCTGTTCACCACGATGCAGCCTGCGCGCAGCGGCACCGCCCCACCCGTCAGTCCCGTGCCCGCTCCGCGCGGAACCACCTTCAGCCCTAGCCGCCCAACCGCCACCAGCAGCGGAGCAACCTGCCGCTCATCGTCCGGCGTCACCACCGCCAGCGGCAGGTGCAGCCGCCAGTCGGTCGCGTCCGTGGCGTGGGATACAAGAGTGAATGGATCGAACAGAACATTGTGCGCGCCCACCACCGAGGCCAGCTCGCGCCGCACCCGGTTGCGCAGCTCGGGAGCCTCCTCCACGTCGCTGCGGAACGCAGCAATCAGCGCCCGGCATTGCGCCAGGATGTCCAGCACGCGGCTGTCGCCCTCCGCCTTGGCGGAGATCGTTTCAAGATCCTTGGCCGCGTTTTCAAAGAAGCGCTTGCGCCGCGGAGCCGAGGAGACAAGCTCCTCAAAGAGATAAGGATTGCGGCGATGGATCAGCACCTCGCCGAACAGCCGCATCAGGATGCGCGCCGAGCGCCCCGTCACCCGTGCGCTGCGCAGCTCGTCGAGCGTGCGGACCGTCTCCGCTCCCAACAGGAACGACACTGCCTGGCGGTCGTCCGCCGAGGTGTAGTTGAAGGGAATCTCGCGCGGATTGATCGCCGCGACTGCTCGTTCGTTGGGGCCTGAATTCAACGCCATGGTTCAGGGTAGCAAATCCTGTGCCCGGGTAAGAAGCTTTCGAGAGCGGAAAGCCCTGCGGATAGAGAAAAGCTAGACAGAAAAGCCCGGAACCATGGGTTCCGGGCTCTTGCTGATAATTCGTTTTGCTTACAGGTTACTTACAGAACCTGTACGTTCTCTGCCTGGAAGCCTTTCGGCCCCTTCACGACATTGAACTGAACTGCCTGGCCTTCTTGAAGGCTCCGGAAACCGTTCGACTGAATTGCCGAAAAGTGCACGAAGACATCTTCGCCGTTCTGGCGGCTGATAAAGCCAAATCCCTTTGCGTCGTTAAACCACTTCACTGTTCCTTGTTCCACTGTGTTGTACCTTTTTCTTTTGTATTGAATTTCCTGCTGAGAAGATCGGATGCTACTTGGAGTGGAACGCGGAAGTGATTCGGCGGTACCAGCTCAAAATCGCGTACGTTCAAACTTAGCCAGAACTTGATGAACTAATTATAGGGGCAATCCACTAAAACCGCACAACTATATTTTCGCCCTCACGCCGCCGCGCCAAGGGCGCAGCCTCTCAACCGCATGAAGGCAAATGATTCCGGCAGCAGGTTGCACTCGTCCTTCTACTTCTACTCTTTGCCCTGCGCCCCAACGCCTGCACAGCTTCCGCACTCGTTGTAGGATAGTTGCATTCAGTTGTGACGGAGCGTGTTATGTCGACTGTACTAGCTGGAGTAGAACCCCAGGAGATTTGGAAACATTTTGAAGCGCTGGCCGCGATTCCCCGCAATTCCACCAAGGAAGCGGCGGCGCGCAATCACGTGCTCAAGCTGGCCGCCGCGCTTGGCCTGGAAGCCATCGTGGATGATTTCGGAAACACCGTCGTTCGCAAGCCCGCTTACCCAGGCCGCGAGTCTGCCCCGGTTACTGCCTTGCAGGGCCATCTCGACATGGTCTGCGAAAAAAACGAGGGCACCGACTTCAACTTCGATACCGACGGTATCCGCATGGTTCGCAAGGAAGACTGGCTCTACGCCGACGGAACCACCCTTGGCTCTGACAATGGCGTGGGCGTCGCCGCCGCGCTCGCCGTCATGGAGAGCAAAACCATCAAGCACGGCCCCATGGAGTTTGTCTTCACCGTCGAGGAAGAGACCACCCTCGGCGGCGCTTCGGCCTTTAAGCCCGGAGTTCTCAAGGCCCGCTACCTGCTCAACCTTGACAACGAGGAGAAGGGAACCCTCTGCATCGGATGCGCCGGAGGCCTTAACACGCGCGCCCGCCGCAAAGTCGGCTTCGTGCCTCCCCGCGGCAACTCCGCATACCGCCTCAAGGTCAGCGGACTCAAGGGCGGCCACTCCGGTGTGGACATCCACCTCGGACGCGGCAACGCCGTCCGCATCCTCGGAGGAGCGCTGCAACTGGTCAATGAGGCCATCCCCGTGCAGTTGGCGGACCTCAAGGGCGGCAGCGCGCACAACGCAATTCCGCGCGAGGCCTGGGCCATCATCGTCACCGACGCCGCCAATGAAGCGAAGTTGAAGGACGTGGTCTCTCAGTACGCCGGTGATATTCGCACCGACCTCGGCGCCTTTGATCCCGATCTGCAGATCACAGTCGAGAAGGCGGAGCGCCCCGTGCAGGTCATGGGAGCATCCGACGCCAAGCAAACCGTGGATCTCATCGCCAGCCTCCATCACGGCGTCCTTGCCATGAGTCCCGACGTACCCGGACTCGTGCAGGATTCAACCAACGTCGCCACTGTCATTCTCCGCGACGGCACCGTCGAGATCGTCACCAGTCAGCGTTCGGCCATCGAGGGCAGCAAGAACATCGCCAAGCGCCTCGTCGCAACCGCCTGCCTGCTCGCCGGATTCGAGACCGAGCACTCCAGCAGCTATCCCGGCTGGAAGCCCGAGCCCAACAGTGACATCGTGCGCAAGTCCAAGGAAGTCTTCGAGAAGATGTACGGCTCCACGCCAAACCTCATCGCCATGCACGCCGGACTGGAAACCGGTGTCCTCGGCGTCAACTATCCCGACATGCAGATGATCTCCTTCGGCCCGCAGATCGAGCACCCGCACAGCCCCGCCGAGCGCGTCCAGATCTCCTCCGTCGCGGAGTTCTGGAAGTACCTCACCGCGGTGCTTGAGAAGTTGTAGCCACCGCCTCGCACGAAAAAAAGGCGTCTGCTCACGCAGGCGCCTTTTCATGCCCATCGGAATCCGCTAACTCACTTTGTGCAGCGCAACCCGCTCCGTCGCCGCTTGCAGCGCTTTCTGCAATCCCGCAAGGTTTTCCGCCGTGCTCAGGTAGCTGATGATCATCATCCGCAGCACGCTCTTGCCTCGCACATGGGTGCGGCTGATCCAGTAATTCCCGTCGCGGTTGAACTCTTCGATGAACGCCTGGTGTGCCGCTTCCGCATCTTCGGCGCTGCTCTCATCCACCCCGCGCAGCCGGAAGTTGAGAATCGGAAGCGTCTGCGGCGCGGCAAGCTCGAACTGCTCCGAGCCTTCAAACCACTCGCGCATCTCGCCCGCCAGTTGCATCTGCCGCTCAATCATCTCCTCGTACGCCACGCGCCCGTGGACCCGCAGCGTCAGCCACAGCTTCAGCGAGTTCATCCTGCGTGACCACTGTGCGCTCACCTTGAAGTTGTCCACCATGCTGCCCCGCGGCGCGCGCGGCATGTACGGCGAAGCCACCGAGAACGTCCGCTCCAGCATCTCCGGATGCCTCGTCAAAATCACTCCCGCCGCAAATGGCATCGAGAGCCACTTATGCGGATCCACCGTGATCGAGTCCGCCCGTTCAATGCCATCCAGCAGATGCCGGTACTTGTCGCTGAATGCCGCCGCGGCCCCGTAAGCGCCGTCCACATGCAGCCACAGCCCGTAGCGCTCGGCAATCGTTGCCAGCGCGTTCAGGTCGTCAATCGCTCCCGAACTCGTCGTCCCCGCCGTCGCCACAATGCAGAACGGCACAAAGCCGCAGGCGTAGTCCGCCTCAATCTGCATGATCAGCCGTGCCGTATCGAGCCGGAGATTGTAGTTCGCCGGAATCCTCCGCAGCGCCTTGCGTCCCAGCCCCAGCAGCCCGGCTGATTTCTCCAGCGAATGGTGCGACTCCGCCGACGCGTAGAACACGGGCCGTGCGCCAATCGTCGCAATGCCGTCTTCTATCGCGTTCGGAAAGTGGTGCGAAATCGCCAGCGCCAGCGCGGTAAAATTCGCTTCATTCCCGCCGCTTGTAAATGTGCCGTCACAGTGGATTGCCTCAACCGGCGCGGGCGTCTCTCCCGCCGCTTTGTGCCATCCAAAGCGCGATGCGATCCAGCCAACCGTCTCCGCCTCCAGCGTGCTTGCAAACTGCGAGCGCGCCAGCGAGGCAAGCTGCGGATTCAGCGCGGATACCAGCGCCTCCGCCAGCACCGCCATGTACGTCGGCGTCGGATTCATCAGCCCGAAGTAGTTTGCGGCAGGGATGTGGAATCCCTTGTCGATCATCTCTCTGCACAGGTCATCCAGAACCAGCGCCGCATCCGAGCCCAGCTCCGGCAGCGGGCGCGGCGTATGCGCCACCGTGCGCTCCACGGCGGTTGGCTGTACGGCTCTATGTTGGAGCGAGGAGAAATACTGGTCGATGCGGTCGATCAGGCGATAGCCGAGGTCCCGGCGCTCGTCACTGCTGAAGTCAAATCCCATTGGGTACTCGCTTCTTACAACTCACTGCATACAGGATGCAAGGCTCAACCCCGCCACGCGGTGGCCGTCCTCGGCTATTAGTAGATCACGCGGCGCGGGAATTCGCTGCAAAAAAGTGCCAGAGGTTGGCGTTTGCCTGAGAACCGCAGGAGGGAAAGAACAGCAGGGTGCCCCGTCCTAACCTGTTGTTGGTTAGGGCGGGGATCTTGACTTGGCTCTGTCGTTGTCGTTGCAGTTGCTCTTTTCGTTGAGTGGGGCCGTTCACCTTGTCCTCAGAAAAAGCTACTCTGCCGCCGCTTCTTCTCGCTTCTCAGGCCGCAGCAGCGGGAACAGAATCACATCCCGGATCGACGTGGACCCCGTCAGCATCATCGTCAGCCGGTCGATCCCGATTCCTTCTCCGCCCGCCGGAGGCATCCCGTACGAGAGTGCGCGGATGTAGTCCTCGTCCATCTGGTGAGCCTCGTCGTCGCCCCGTTCGCGCTCGGAGAGTTGCTGCTCAAAGCGGCGGCGCTGCTCTTCGGGATCGTTCAGCTCGCTGAAGGCGTTGCCCAGCTCCATGCCCGCCACGTACACCTCGAAGCGCTCTACGAAATCAGGCTCGTCGCGCTTGTTCTTCGAGAGCGGCGAAATCGCCAGTGGGAAGTCGTAGATAAACGTCGGCTGCCACAGGTGCTCCTCCGCAACGGCCTCAAACATGTCGGCAATGGCCCGTCCGGCAGGCTCCTTCGGATCGTACGGAAGCTGCACCTTGGCCTTTTGCAACCGGCGCACGAGTTGTTCAATCTGCTCATCGCTCTTGAAGGCTTCCATCGTCGGCGCATCGCCAGCGGCTTCAGGCCAGTACTTGATGATCGCCTCGCGCATCGAGAGACGCTGGAAGTTGCTCCAGTCAATCTCGCGCTCGCCAAACTTGTTCACCAGCGTGCCGTTCACATCCATCGCAACCTGCTTCAGCAACTCCTCGGTCAGGTTCATCAGGTCGTTGTAATCGGCGTAGGCCTGGTAAAACTCAAGCATCGTGAACTCTGGATTGTGGCGCGTCGAAACGCCTTCATTGCGGAAGTTGCGGTTGATCTCATACACGCGGTCCAGCCCGCCAACCACGAGCCGCTTAAGGTAAAGCTCGGGCGCAATCCGCAGAAACAGGTCAATATCCAGCGTGTTGTGATGCGTGACGAACGGCCGCGCCGCCGCTCCTCCGGCGATGGGCTGCATCATCGGAGTCTCTACCTCGATAAACTCGCGGGCATCGAGAAAGCGCCGGATCGACTGCACGATGCGGGCGCGCTTCGTGAAGACCTGCCTCACCTCGGGATCGATCAGATCGACATACCGCATGCGGTAGCGCAACTCAACGTCCGTCAGCCCATGGAACTTCTCCGGCAGCGGCAACAGATCCTTTGAGAGAAACGTAAGATCCTCGACGTGGACGCTCAACTCGCCCGTCCGCGTGCGGAAGAGATATCCTTTAACGCCGACGTGGTCGCCGATGTCGAGGAGTTTGTAAAGCTCCCACAGCTTGTCGCCGACCGCATCCTTCTTGACGTAGATCTGGAGCTTTTCGCCCGATTGCTGAAGGTGGGCGAAGCTGGCTTTGCCCATCAGGCGGATGGCAATGAGGCGTCCGGCGACCGTAACGGTCACGCGCTCGGCCTCAAGCTGCTCGCCTGTGCTGGCGGCGTGGGCGGCCAGAATCTCCGGCACCTGGTGGCTGCAAAGGAAGTGATGAGGGTAGGCAGGCTGACCGAGAGCTTCGATCTGCTGCAACTTCTGCTTGCGTAGGTCGTAAATGTTTTGTTCTAGGGACACATGAAAATTGTATAACAGCAGGAGTGCCTGGGTTTGAGCTGAAGTCTTGGCAGCCGCTCCAGGAAGCCACGAAGAGACCGATGCCGCATCCCATCGCGCGCCGGGGGAGACAGACCATGAAAGACGAGAAGCCGGAAAAACGCGAGGAGAGTCCCTGGGTGATGGTGGCCCGCTACTCCGAAATCGGTTTCATGATTCCCGCGGCGGTCATCGTCGGATATCTCCTTGGCCTTCTGGCCGATTACCTCCTGCACACCCATTGGATGTATCTCTTCGGCATCGTCTTCGGCGCAGTCGCAGGCTTCGTCTCCATGATCCGGCGCGCCCTCCAGGCCAGCGCCGACGAAGACAAGAATGAAAAGGACGGCGGCAATGACGGACACTGAAAACCCCGGAGGTCCGCCGGACGAGCAAGACTCCTCCGCGCCCCCTGAACTGTCGGCGGAAGCCTTGCCGCCCGGCGCAGAGCCGCCCCCCGAAAATTGGGAAGAGTCCCCGGAACTGGACTGGGCTGAAATCTCCGCCCAGGAGATGGCGGACTACGCCGTCACCGTCCGGCGCATCGAGCGCCTCATTGGAATCGTCGGCCTCCTCTGTGCCTTGGCCGTCGTGTGGCCGCTGGGCTGGCCCCTGGCCGTGGGAGTGCTGCTCGGAACCCTGCTGGGATGGATTAATTTCCGCTGGCTGGCCGCCTCCGTCAACGCCATCGGCGAGCGCATTGTGAAGGTAAAAAGCGAGGAGCGCGGCGCCGCTGTCGTCGCCCGCGGAGTGGGACGTATCTTCTTGATAGCCCTCGCCGCCTATGTTATCTTTACTTGTTCCGTACGAGGCTTGGTGGGGTTTCTGGCAGGGCTTGCAATGCCTGTGGTCGCACTGATGTGCGAAGCCGTGTACGAGTTCGGCGCCGGCAACCGGCGTTCATCCTGAATGGGACTGACAAGACATTAAAATGCATCAACTGCCCTTTACCGCCCTGCTGAACCATTTGTTTGCCGGCCCTGTCACTGCGCTGCTGACTGCGCTTGGGCTTCATCCCGCTCACCCTACCGCGCCCATTCCTGATCACGTCGCCATGCAGGTGCTCGTCTTCGCGCTCCTCATCGTGTTCTTCGTCGCCGTGCGCGCAAGCCTCTCCGTCGAGAATCCTGGCGCGCTCCAGCACATCATGGAAGGCGTCTACAACATGATGGACGCGCAGAGCGAAGAGATCATTGGGCATGACAACAAGCGCTATCTCTCATACCTGATCACGCTCGGCCTGTTCATCCTCTCCTGCAACCTGCTGGGCCTGATCCCGTTCTTCGAGACTCCGACGGGAGTTCCCGTGGTGCCGCTCGGCTGCGCCGTGGTGACCTGGTTCTTCTACCAGTTCCACGGACTGCGCGCCAACGGCCTCGGCTACATCAAGCACTTCATCGGACCCGTGTGGTGGCTTGCGCCGCTGATGTTCGTCATTGAAGTCTGCAGCCATCTCGCGCGCATGATGTCGCTCACCATCCGTCTTTTCGCCAACATGTTTGCCGGCGATATGGTCACCCTTGTGTTCTTCTCGCTGGTGCCGATTGGCCTGCCGGTGATCTTCCTCGGTCTCCACTTCGGCGTCTCGCTGATCCAGACCTACATCTTCGTGCTGCTGACGATGGTGTACCTCGGTGAAGCCACCGCGCACGAGCACTAAAAAGTTTTGTACTACGCCGCAAGCGTGAGGGCTTCCCATTGCGTGGAACGTCAACCACCCACTGGCGGCGAACTCTGAAGGAGCAATGACAATGAGCAAGAAACTCTTCGTACTGTTCTCCGTTATGACTATCCTGATGCTGGCGACTCCGGTCTTCGCACAGGGTGAGCCCGCCGCCGCTGCCGCCGGCACCAACTGGGTTGCCATCACCTCCGGCTTCGCCATGGCGATTGCCGCCGGCCTCGCCGCACTCGGCCAGGGCAAGATCGCTGCCGCTGCCTGCGAAGGTCTGGCTCGCAATCCAGCCGCCCGCGCCGGAATTCAGCTTGCCATGATTCTCGGCCTGGCATTCGTCGAGTCCCTCGTGCTCTTCACCCTGGTCGTTGTCTTCGCCAAGGTTGTGAAGTAGTCTTTCGCTTCGCGCGCTGCCCACTGAGTTCGGGCGGCATGATTCGATAATTCAAGAAGCGATGTTCCAGAGATGGAGCATCGCTTTTTGCTTGTGCGTGAATCTCGCGCCATGGCGCAGTCGGTTGTGTCTGAGGTAGAGGCGAGAACCGGGCGTCGCCCCGGTTGCACGGACAGCCCGAACCATTGGCAGATTGGTACTGCCGCCGCCGGCTGAGTAGTGCTGCCTATGACAATCGTTGCTCACCCCTCCCAACGATTGCCTTAAGTATCAACATCGGCCTTCCAACGATTATCTATCTGGTCAATCGTCTCCCAATTCTGACGACGCGCCGTTCCAGGGCATGAAAAGGCCCCGAAGCAGCTTCGGGGCCGTATTTACTGGGCTTTCCCGCATTTTAGTGGCTGGCGAGGATCGTTGGCGCTCCCTGCGTGTAGTGAAGAATTGCATTGGGAAGTATGCCGAGCCACAGCGTTGCAATCAGGCTGATGGCGATCGCCAGTCCCACTCCCAGTTGCACCCGCGGAGCAGGCGCATCCGTGCGCGGCTCAAACATATACATGCGCACAATAAGGCGCAGGTAGTAGTACGATCCCATGCCGCTGTTGGCAACGCCGATGATGGTGAGCCAGATGAGATGCGTCCGGAGTGCCGCGCTGAAGACGTAGAACTTTGCGAAAAAGCCGCCAGTAATGGGGATTCCGATGAGCGACAGCAGGAAGAACGTAAGTGCCGCGGCCAGCATTGGCGAGCGTTTGCCAAGGCCCGAGTAGTCGTCGATCTGCGAGAAGCGCTCTCCGCTTCCCGCCATCTGCGTGATGACGGCGAAGGCTCCAACGTTCATCGCCGCGTAGGCAGCGGAGTAAAACATCGCCGCCGAAATTCCCAGTTCGCGATTGCTCGCCGAGGCGAACGCGACCATCAGGTATCCGGCGTGCGCGATGGACGAATAGGCCAGCATGCGCTTGACGTTGCTCTGCAGGATTGCGCCGAGGTTGCCCACGCACATCGAGAGCACGGCAGCGATCCAGATGACCCAGAACCAGTGTGGCGAAGCCGTATCAATGACAAGGCGGATGAGGACCGCGAACGCCGCGGCCTTGGGCGCCGTGGACATGAAGGCGACGACGGGCGAGGGCGCGCCCTCGTACACATCAGGGGTCCAGACGTGGAATGGCGCGCACGCAACCTTAAATCCGAGTCCCGTAAAAATGAGCGCGACGGCTACGTAGGCGAGCGGCTCAATGTGCGTTGAACTGCCAAGCCTAGCGGCAATGTCAAAGACGTTCGTTGAACCAGTGGCTCCGTAGAGCAGCGCAACTCCGTAGAGGAAGAAAGCAGTGGCGAAAGAGCCGAGAAGGAAATACTTCATCGAGCTCTCGGCGCTCTCCGCGGCGTGGCGGCGGAAGCCGGCAAGAATGTAGCTTGCGATCGAAGAGATCTCCAACGCGATAAAGATGAGCACCAGCTCGACCGCCGAAGACATAAGGCACATGCCAACCGCGCCGAGGAGAATCAGGGCGTAGTACTCGCCGTGATCGATCTTCTGAAAGGGCAGGTAGTCGAGCGACATCAGGATGGTGGCGAGCGCCACGAGCAGGACCACAAGGTGGAAGAAGATGCTGAAGTGGTCCACGCGAATCATGTTACCGAATCCGGGGCCGGTGAATTGCGGCTGCGCCTGGTAGGCCGTCGCGGCGATGGCGGCGAGCGTGCCGAATGCGGCAAAGACTCCCAGACCCTTGCGGCTGCGGCCCTCGGGCAATAGCGGCTCGATGAACATGACGATCATGCCCCAGACCGAGAGGACAATTTCAGGAAGAATGCGGATGTAATCGGCGGCGGATGGCGGCATGGTTATCTGAGCACCGTATTCACTTTGACTTGAAGCGTTGGAGCAGCGGACACGCCTTTCTGCGTGTCCAGAATGCCGGCAACGGAAGCATCAATCGAGTTCATCCAGAGGCTGGGGAAGACTCCCATGACAAGGGCCAGAACGGCAAGCGGCCAGAGAATGCTGCGCTCGCGCAGATCGGCGTCGGGCAGCGTCGCGTTGACCGGAACCTTGATAGTCCCGTAAAACGTGCGCTGGTAGAGCCACAGCATATAGAAGGCGCTCCAGATGACGCCGCTGGCGGCGATGATTCCATAAATTGCCTTAGCCTGGAATGCGCCGCTGAGGATAAGGAACTCGCCGACAAACCCGTTCATCAGCGGCAGCCCAATGGAGGACAGCGTAATGAGGAGAAAGAGCGTGGCGTAGACAGGCATAGGAGTCGCCAGCCCGCCATATTCCTTGATCTCGTAGGTATGGCGGCGATCATAAACCATGCCCAGCAGAAGGAAGAGCGCGCCGGTGGAGATGCCGTGATTGAGCATCTGGTAGACGGCGCCATCCATGCCAGCGCGGGTGAAGCTGTAGATGCCCAGAACGACGAAGCCGAGGTGGCTCACCGAGGAGTAGGCGATCATCTTCTTCATGTTGGGCTGGACGAGCGCGACCATGGCTCCGTAGACGATGCCGATGATGGCGAGGGTAATGATCCAGGGCGCGTTCCTGTGGGCCTCGGCAGGGAAGAGGCCGATGTTGAAGCGCAGCAGGCCGTAGGTGCCCATCTTGAGAAGAACTCCGGCGAGGAGGACCGAACCCGCGGTAGGCGCTTCTACGTGTGCGTCTGGCAGCCACGTGTGCAGCGGGAAGAGCGGTACTTTGACGGCGAAAGCCACGAAGAATCCAAGGAAGAGCCAGAGCGCGGTATGGCCTGGCATGGAGATGGCACCGCTGGCGATCAGGTGCTGCAACTCGGTGAAGTCAAAGGTTCCGGACTGCGCGTAGAGCCAGATGATGGCCGCGAGCATGAACACCGAGGCGATCATTGTGTACAGGAAAAACTTGACGGCGGCATAGACTCGGCGCTGGTGTCCGAAGATGCCGATGATGAGAGCCATCGGGATGAGCGTGGCTTCCCAGAAGAAATAGAAGAGGAAAAGATCGAGCGCAATGAAGACGCCGATCATCGCCGTTTCCAGGATGAGCAGAAGGATGAAAAACTCCTTCACGCGGTCATGGATCGACTTCCAGGAGGCAAGAACGCAGAAGGGCACCAGGAAGGTGGTGAGGACCACGAGCCAGAGCGAGATGCCGTCTATACCGATGTGGTAATGAATGTTGGGACTGGTGATCCAGTGCAGGTTCTGTTCGTAGGCGAAGCTGCCCGAGTTGGTGGGCGCGACCTCACGATAGTGCGCCGGGAGATGCAGCGAGACCAGCAGCGTGATGATGGAAATAGCCATGGCGAACCAGCGGATATCGCGGTCGCGGCGCGGCAGGAAGGCGATGAGCAGCGCTCCCAGAGCGGGCAGGAAGGTCGTGATCGTGAGAATCCAGGGATTGAGCGTTGATGTGTTCATCGGGTTCCCATCCAGACCATGTAGGCGACTACGGCGGCGGCACCGGCGGCGATCCATCCTGCATAGCTACGGATGAGGCCGGATTGCTGCTGGCGGACAATCTGCGATACATCGCGGGCGGCAACCGCGCATTCATTCACCGTGCCGTCGATCACCTTCTGATCGACGGTTTGCCACAGCACGACCCGCGAGAACGCGACGAGAGGCCCGATGATGACCGCGGAGTAAAGTTCATCGATCCAGTACTTGTTGAGAACCAGTCTGTAGAGACCGCCGGAGGCTTCGGCAATTTTCGCAGGAAGCTCGGGACGCTTCACGTAGAGGAACCAGGCGAGTCCTAGTCCCGAGAAGGCGACGAGTACGGAGAGGACCATGAGCGCGGTTTCGAGTCCTTTGCTCTCTCCTGCGCCCTCGGCTTCTCCGCCGGGAGATGCTGCGGCTTCGCCGGTTTGCACGGCGTTTTGTTCGGTCGAGACCTTTTGGATCACCGGATCAAGGAAATGTTCAAAGCGGTTGCCGATGCCGACCCAGCCACCGATGACGGAGAGCACGCCGAGCAGCACGAGAGGCGCGAGCATGAGCCAGGGCGATTCGTGCGGCGCATGATGGCCGTGATCATCGTGGGAGGAATGAGCTTCCGGTTGCGCGCCTCGATACTCGCCGGTGAAGGTGAGGAAGATGAGGCGGAACATGTAGAAGCTGGTCATGAAGGCGGTGACGACGCCGGAGAACCAGAAGATCTTGCTGCCATGAGAACTGCTGAAGGCCTGCCAGAGAATTTCATCCTTGGAGAAGAATCCGGCGAAGGGTGGAATGCCGGAGATGGCGAGGGTTGCAATCAGCATGGTCCAGAAGGTCCACGGCATGTATTTGCGAAGGCCGCCCATCTTGCGCATGTCCTGCTCGCCGCCGATGCCGTGGATGACGGAGCCTGCACCGAGGAAGAGCAAGGCCTTGAAGAAGGCGTGAGTCATGAGATGGAAGACAGAGGCAGAGTAGGCTGCGACTCCGGCAGCCATGAACATGTAGCCTAGTTGCGAGACGGTGGAGTAGGCGAGAACGCGTTTGATGTCCGTCTGTGTGATTCCGATGGTGGCGGCGAAGAAACTGGTCAGGGTTCCGATGATGGCCACGGCGAGGAGCGCAATGGGAGCGCGGCTGAAGATAGCGTTGGAGCGGCAGACCATGTAGACGCCGGCTGTGACCATGGTGGCGGCGTGGATGAGAGCCGAGACGGGAGTGGGGCCTTCCATGGCATCCGGCAGCCAGACGAAGAGAGGAATCTGCGCGCTCTTGCCACATGCGCCGACGAGCATCAACAGGCCGATGGCGGTGAGGAAGCCGGCGGCGGTCTCAGCCGGGAAGTGCGATGCGATGTCAAAGACGGCGGCGTAGCGCAGCGTTCCGAAGTGCTGGATGAGCAGGAAGAGCGCGATGAGGAATCCGAAGTCTCCAACGCGATTGGTGATGAAGGCTTTCTTGCCTGCGTTTGCGGCGGAGTCCTTAAGAAAGAAAAAGCCGATCAGCAGATAGGACGCGAGGCCGACACCCTCCCAGCCCACAAACATGAGCAGGTAATTGTTGGCGAGTACCAGCGTGAGCATGAAGAACATGAAGAAATTGAGGTAAGTGAAGAAGCGGTAGTAGCCGCCCTCATGCTCCATGTACGCCACGGAATAGACGTGAATCAGGAAGCCGACTCCGGTGACCACCAGCATCATGATCAGCGAGAGATGGTCGATGTAGATGCCGAAATCAACGGAGAAGTTTCCGGCGCGAATCCAGGTGCCGTAAGAGGTTTCAAGCGCAGCGGCGCCGGAGTTCACGAGCACCCATGCGTGGGCGCAGGCGACGAGGAACGACGCTCCGGTGAAGAAGAGAGCGATGGCAGCGACGACGGAGTTGGTGAAGCGCTTGCCAAAAAGTCCGTTGAGGAGCGCGCCCGCCAGCGGCAGGATCGGGATGAGCCAGGGTTGCCAGAAAGGTAAGGTCATAGTTTCAGCAAGTTCACCCGGTCGACGTTGAGCGTCTCACGCGTGCGATAGACAGAGATGATGATAGCCAGTCCGACTGCGGCCTCGGCGGCGGCAACGACCATGACAAAGAAAACGAAGATGTGCCCGTCGAGAGTTCCCAGGCGTGTGGCGAAGGCGATGAACGATAGATTCACGCCGTTCAGCATCAGCTCAATGGACATGAAGAGCGTGATGATGTTGCGCTTGATCAGGAATCCCGTTACGCCACAGGCGAAGAGAAACGCGCTTAACAGCAGATACCAGGAAATGGGAATCATGAGTTGTGACTCCTGCGAGCGAGAACGACCGCGCCCATGATGGCGATGAGCACGAGAATACTGGTGACTTCAAAGGCCAGCAGGTACTTGGTAAATAGCATCATGCCGACCTGGTCGGCCGGGCCATACAATGCGCCAATGGGGATCAGCTTTTCTTCCGGACGGTGCTGGAGCAGAACCCAGATTCCGATCATGCCTCCGGCGAAGAGCCCGGGGATGCCGAAGATCTTGGCGACATTGCTGCCCTTGGCTTGCTCTTCCTCTCCGGCGTTGAGCAGCATGATGACGAAGATGTAGAGCACCATGATGGCGCCAGCGTAAATGATGACCTGCACGACGGCGACAAACTCCGCGCCGAGCAACAGGTAGAGAAGAGCCAGCGATCCCATGACGACAATGAGCGAGAGAGCGCTGTTGATGGTCTTCCGCTGAACCAGCAGATTGACGGCACCACCGACGCAGAAGGCTCCGAAGAGTAGAAAGAGAAATTGATGCATCAGTTTTCCATTCCGGCCATCATGCCCGGATCGCCACGAAGAAAGCGGTGACAATTACGTTAGCCAGCGCGAGCGGGAAAAGGAACTTCCAGCCGAAGGCCATCAACTGGTCATAACGGAAGCGCGGCAACGTACCGCGAATCCAGATATAGAGGAACAGGAAAAAGAAAATCTTCGACGAAAACCAGACGAGCGGCAGGAACGCCTGCACGGCGACGGGCAGGAAGGGAAGCGGCGGGCCGCTCCATCCTCCCAGGAACATGACGGATGCGATACAGGCGACGGTGACCATGTTGGCGTATTCAGCCATAAAGAACATGGCGAACTTCATGGCACTGTACTCGGTGTGGTATCCGGCGACCAGTTCCGTCTCCGCCTCAGGCAGATCGAAGGGGATACGGTTGGTCTCGGCGAAGGCCGCCATCATGTAAATAAAGAATGCGACAAACTGTCCTTTGAAGATGAACCATTGCGGAACAAATCCAAACCATGTACCGAGCTGCGCGTGGACGATTCCACTGAGGCTGAGGGTGCTGGACATAAGCAGCACACCGACCAGCGAGAGGCCGAGCGAAACTTCGTAGCTCACCATCTGCGCCGAGGCGCGCAGCGAGCCGAGCAGCGAGTACTTGCTGTTGGAAGACCAGCCCGCGAGCGCGATGCCGTAAACGCCGAGCGAGGTGATGCCCAGGACGATGAGAATCCCGACATTGATATCGCTGGCCTGGCCCGAGGCGTCGACAACTCCAGTGATCTGCACCGGAGTGCTGATGCCGAAGAGGTGAATGATGGGGCCAATCGGAACCATGGCGATCGAAGTGAGGGCCATGATGAGCGCAAGCCCCGGCGCAAGAAGATAGATGTTCTTCTCGACGTAGGGCGGCGTCAGGTCTTCCTTCAGCAAAAACTTGATTCCGTCCGCGAGGGGCTGAAGCAGTCCGAAGGGACCGACACGCGAGGGGCCCCAGCGATTCTGCATACGGCCCACAACCTTGCGCTCCAGCCACACGGTGTAGGCGACGACGGTGAGCAGAACGCCGAGAGTGATGGCGATCTTGATAACCGCGACAATCAAAAAAGTCAAAGCGCTCATCGAAGAATCAATCCCCAGCCGTACATAAGGCGCTTACGCCCGACGGCAGATACTTACAAATTCCGGCTCATAGCCATGCGACAAAAAATCAGTCGGCCCCGATGGGCTCGATCGCCTTGCGGTGGTTCTCCACAACGGAGTTCAGAGTTGCCGAGTAGCGGCCAAGCGTGCCGGAGGTGAAAAGCGCGTTTGCGGCTGGCACGATCAGCTCCGGACGACTTGGTATTCCAACGGGTTCAATCTGCACCAGTTCAGTGCGCTGCGGATTGCCGGCCGCGAGGCCAAGGCGCGAGATGGAGTAGCCGGCAACCAGTTCGGAAATTTCATCGAGCGTAATCGTTGGGTCCAGCGGCGAAGTGCGTGACGCGAGGCCGTGAGCTTCCGTGAATACAGCATTGCGGTCTGCTTCGCCGGATTGCGGTCCTCGGCTCTGGCCGGCATCGGCGAAGGTGTAGCCGCGGAAGGGCACGAGCTGTTCGATGTTGGCGCCCATCTTTTCCGCAAGGCGAATGATGATCTCAAAGTCAGCCTTGACGCCATGCACATCGGAGGCTTTCTTGAGGAGTTGCAGATCGCCGCAGGTGTTGGTCACGGTGCCAGCCTTCTCGTAGGCGAAGGCTGCCGGCAGAAAGACGTCAGCGTGCTGAGCGGTTTCGGTGAGGAACATATCCTGAACAACCAGGAATGGACGCGAAAATGAATCACCGTTTGCGCAGCGCGCCGCAGGGTTTGCGCCGATGACCCAGAGCGCCTTTAACGCTCCGGCAGCTGCCTGGTCGAGCATCTGCGGAAGCGCAAGGCCGGGAGTCGCAGGTACTTCATAGGCCCAGGTAATCTTCTTGCGGGAAGTTCCCGAGACGGCGTGATATCCGGGGAGCAGGTCGGGATAGAGTCCCATGTCAGCCGCGCCGCGCGAGTTTGAGTAGTCGGCAAGGCAGATAAATCTTGCACCCTTGGGCGCAAAGTGGGAGACCAGCGCGTCAATGGCTTCGCCACGCAGCTCCGGGCCAAATGCGACGAGAAGATTGGTTTCGGCAGCGAGAGCATTGCGCAACTTGCTGAGTGAGTCGAGCGGAACGCCGAGTTCGGAGGCGGCCGCATCATTACCCGACAGATAGGAAACAAATTGCGCTTCGGTTGCTGGTGCAATCCTAGCGGACTGCACGGCCTGTTTGGTCAGCTTGATGGCGCTGGAATTGACCACATAAAGACGCGAGTTGCACAGGCGCACGGCGTTGCGAATCTGCCATGCGAGCAGAGGATGCTGCTCGGTGGGGTCGCTGCCGATGAGCAGAATCGCCGGGGCGGTGGCAACCTCAGCCATGGAGGCCGTCGGGGCGCTCGCGGCGGCAATGGCGCGCGCGAAGGAAGGGAAGTCGGCTGTCCGGTGGTGGTCGATGTTATTGGTGCCCAGGACGGTGCGAGCGAACTTTTGCAGCAGGTAATTCTCTTCGTTGGTGGTGCGATTGGAGCCGATGACGCCAATGGATTGCGGGCCACTGGCGAGCAGTATCTCCTGGAACCTGGAGGCGACCAGTTCGACCGCTTCCGTCCAGGTGGCGGCCACGAATTTTCCATCGCGCCTGATCAGCGGCGTGGTGACGCGCTCGGGATTCGCCGCGAAGTCGTAGGCGTAGCGTCCCTTGATGCAGAGGAAGTCGCCATTGATGCCGCTATGATCGCGGTTGTCACAGCGCACAATCTCCGAGCCGGTCTCAGAGCGGCGGACGCCGACCGTGGTAAGGCAGCCATCGCCGCAGTGATTACAGACGGTGCCAACATGGGTCATCTCCCAGGGCCGCGTCTTGTAACGGTAGGAGCCGCTGGTGAGCGCGCCGACAGGGCAGATGTCGATGCACATTCCGCACTCTTCGCAGTTGAGCGAGTCTCCCTGGTTGGGCGCGATGACCGACCCCTGGCCGCGGTTCTGAATGCCGAGCGCCCAGACGTCCATACCCTCTCCGCAGACACGCACGCAGCGGTAGCAGAGAATGCAGCGGGGACGATCATAGAAGACCACCGGCGACCATTGCTGCTCGTCGCGATGGCTCTTGATGTCAATGAACTTCGACTCTCCCGCGCCGTACTTGAAGGTCATATCCTGCAATTCGCACTCGCCGCCGGCGTCGCAGACCGGGCAGTCGAGGGGGTGGTTGGCTAGCAGCAGTTCGAGCGTAGCCTTGCGGGCCTGCACCACCTTTTCGGATTCGGTCTGCACCACCATGCCTTCGGCGATGGGCTGGGTGCAGGCGGTCTGCATCTTGGGCATCTTCTCGATTTCGACCAGGCACATGCGGCATGCGCCCTGGAGCGAGAGTCCGGGGTAGTAGCAGAAGGCGGGAATCTCGATGCCATTCTGCTTGCAGGCCTCAATGAGCAGCGTGCCCTTGGGAGCCGAGATGGCTCTTCCGTTCACCGTCAGCGTTACGTTATTTGTTACTTCGGCCATGAATTCTCTTCGTGTGAGCCTAGTGGCTCAGAACGGGCAATGCGTTTGGGGCGGCGTGCTGACCGTAAGGGCAGGGACGACCGTCCAGGTGTGCCTCAAACTCTTCGCGGAACTTCTTCACGAAGCCGATGATGGGCATGGCCGCCGCGTCGCCGAGCGGGCAGAAAGTGCGGCCCAGCATGTTCTCGGCAAGGTAGCGGATGTTGTCGATGTCTTTTGCCACTCCGCCGCCAGCATGGAAGCGCTTGAGGCTCTTGGAAAGCCAGTCGGTGCCTTCGCGGCAGGGAATACACCAGCCGCAGCTTTCGTGCCGGTAGAACTGAATCGTGCGCAGCGCAAACTTGACGATGCACGTCTGGTCGTTGATGCAGACGATGCCGCCGGAGCCGAGGAAAGTTCCGGCCTTCATCATGGAGTCGAAGTCAAGCGCAATGTCGATCTCTTCCGGACGAAGGCAGGGAACCGATGAACCGCCGGGGACGACTGCTTTCAACTCCCGTCCATCGGCGATACCGCCGCCAACTTCGTAAATGGCTTTGCGGAGGCTGTAGCCGAGAGGAAGTTCGTAGACGCCGGGCTTGGCGAGGTGTCCGCTGAGCGAGAACAGGCGAGTGCCTCCGTTGCGCTCCACGCCGATTTCTGCGTACTGCTTGCCGCCCATGAGAATGATGTGCGGAACGCTGGCAAGGGTCTCGGCGTTATTGATCACCGTGGGACCGCCCCAGAGTCCGACGACCGCCGGGAAGGGAGGACGGATGCGGGGAACTCCGCGCTTGCCTTCGAGCGATTCCATGAGGGCGGACTCTTCGCCGACCTCGTAGGCGCCCGCGCCGCCGTGCCAGTAGACGTTGAGATCGTAGCCGGAGCCAAAGATGTTCTTGCCGCAGAAGCCGCGCGCGTAGGCGTCTGCGATGGCCTTCTGCATGATCTCCAGCAGGTAGCGGTACTCTCCGCGAATGTAGATGTAGGCGTCATGCGAGCCGACCGCGATGGCGGCAATCATTGCGCCCTCGATGACGGAGTGAGGATCGTGCTCGAAGATGAGGCGGTCCTTGCAGGTTCCGGGCTCGCTCTCATCGCCGTTGCACAGGACATACTTGGGCTTGGCGCTCTCCTTGGGGACGAAGGACCACTTCATGCCGGTTGGGAATCCTGCGCCGCCGCGGCCGCGCATATTGCTGGCCTTCATTTCGTTAATGATGCCGTCGGCACCGAGTTCGAGCGCCTTCTGCACGGCCTTGTAGCCGTCGAGTTCGAGATAGCGGTCCAGGTCGGCCGCGCCCTGACCGAAGCGCTTGCTGACGACTTTGACCTCATCGGGATGGGAGACCAGGTATGCCATAGCTACTGTTGGGCCGCCTTCTGCCTGTACTCGTCAAGAATCTGGTCGATTTTTTCCGGCGTCAGGTTCTCGTGGAAGTCGTAGTTGACCTGCATTGCGGGTGCCCACGAGCAGGCTCCGATGCACTCAACCTCCTCCACGGAGAAGACGCCGTCGGGAGTGATTCCCTTGTTTACCGCGACGCCGAGTTTATTGCGTGCATGCGCTAGCATCTCTTCGCCGCCGCGCAGGAGGCAGCAGATGTTGGTGCATACCTGCACGTTGTACTTGCCGCCGGGCTTAACGCGCAGCATGGAGTAATAGCTGATGACGTTGCGAACCTCGAGCGGAGTGATCTCCAGGCGCCGGGCGACTTCTTCGATCGAGTCATCGGTGACGTAGCCAAACTCGTCCTGGATATAAAGCAGGAACGGTACGAGGAGTGAGCGCTTCGCCGGATAGTGCGTGATCATATCGGAGTATCGCGCTTCGAGTTGTTCGCTGAATTTCATGTGTCCCTGTTACCAGTGTCCGATGGTCAATGATTGGGAGTCCCGCGGGATTCCCGAGGAATCAGACTTCAAAGATCTCGTGAATCATCCACTCGGCCAGCCCTGAAGGATCGGAGCACTCGCCGGGTATGCCGTCCGGCTCAAAGCCATCCGGAGTATTGTTCAACGTCGCTTCAAACGTGCGGCTGCTGAAGTCGCTGGCGATGCGGATAAAGATGACCCCCGGCAGAGCCGAGGAAATTGCCGAGGCGGTTTTGTACCCATTGGCAACTTCTACGTCCTCACCCTTTACGGTCACGGTGACCGGAAACCGGAAGCCCTTTGGCGACTCCTGGTTGAACTCTTCGGCCTTCTGTTTGAGCAAGTCAATGAGGTCGAGAGCGAAGTCGCCCTGGCCTTCGCTGCGGTGTTCCATTGTTCTTGCGAACTGTGCTCCCCAATGTTCCAAGTGGTCTCCGTTTCAGCGGTCAGCTAGTTAGCGGTCAACATCACCGAGGACAATGTCAATGCTGCCGATGGCGGCGACGACGTCAGCCAGCAGGTTGTGTTCGCACATCACTCCAATTGCATTCAGATTGGCGAACGAAGGGCTACGCATGTGAACGCGATAGGGCTTGGCCGTGCCGTCACTGGCCACGTAGTAGCCCATTTCGCCGCGCGGCGATTCCACCCCCTGGTATACCTCGCCCTCGGGCACGGTGAAGCCCTCGGTTACGATCTTGAAGTGATGGATCAGTGACTCCATCTGGGTCTTCATCTTCTCGCGGTCGGGCAGCACGATCTTTGGTGCGTCGGCTTTCACAGGGCCGTCAGGAAGGTTGGCGATGGCCTGCTTGACCATGCTGATGGACTCGCGAAGTTCGCCCATGCGGACCTGGTAGCGGGCAAAGACATCACCCGCGGTCTGGACGGGAACCTTGAAATCAAGCTTCTCGTATCCGCCATAGGGCATATCGCGGCGGAGATCCCAGTCGACTCCGCTGCCCCGGGCCGTGGGCCCGCTGAGCATGAGTTCGAGAGCGTCGTGCTTGGTAATGAACGCAACGCCCTTGGTGCGGCCCATCCAAATGGGGTTGTTCGTCAGCAAATCGGAGTACTGGTCAATGCGATCCGGGAAATACGCGGCAAAATTCTTGATGTAGTCGAGGAATCCGAGCGGCAGATCCATGGAAACGCCGCCTACACGGAAGTAGGAGGTCATCATGCGCTGTCCGGCGACCATCTCAAACATCTTGAGGATCTCCTCCCGCTCGCGGAAGCAGTAGAGGAAGACGGTCATCGCGCCGATGTCCAGGGCATGGGTGCCAAGCCAGACCAGGTGCGAGTTGATACGTGTCAACTCGTTGAGCATGAGCCGTATCCACATGGCGCGCGGCGGTATCTCCAGCCCAAGGAGCTTTTCAACGGCCAACACGTAGGCAAAATTGTTGGTCATGGGGCAGAGATAGTCGATGCGGTCGGTCATGGGTATGACCTGTTGGTAAAACTTTGCCTCGCAGGTCTTCTCAATTCCAGTGTGCAGAAATCCAATGTCAGGGCGCACCCGCACAATGGTTTCGCCGTCAATCTCAAGCAGGAGGCGGAGCACACCGTGAGTCGAAGGGTGTTGCGGTCCCATGTTCAGGACCATGGTGCGGTCGCCGCCGATGGTTTCGACGACAGGCACGGAGCGGAATTGATCGATGCTGGGCATTAACGGTATCCCTCGACGGGGTAGTCCTTGCGGAGAGGGTAACCTTCCCAGTCATCCGGCAGGAGAATACGGCGCAGATCGGGATGCCCCTGGAAGCGAATGCCGAAGAGGTCGAAGACTTCGCGCTCAAAGGGCGACGCCCCGGCCCAGAGCGCGGTGACCGATTCGATGTATGGGTCCGCGCCATTCACCTTTACTTTGATACGGATACGCTCATGGCGCTCATGCGAAAGCAAAGAGTAGACCACCTCGAAGCGCGGCTCTGAGGGAAACCAGTCGACGGCGGTAAGGTCGGCCAGGACGGCGAACTGTGTGCTGCTGGAACTGCGGAGAAGGTTCAAAGCATCGATCAGGTGAAACGGATCGATCCAGAGGGTTAGCTCTTCGCGGTCAAACTTGGCGGACTGAAGGGCTCCGGGCAGCCCGGAAAGCAGGCAGGCAACCGCCGGGCGGTCCTTCAGTAGTTCCAGATCGGTGACAGCAGGCTGCAGGGCCATAAGCTTCAGAGCGCCTCGTCGCGGGAAGGTTTGTTCCAGTCGAGAACGCCCTTCTTCCAGACATAGAAGAAACCGATAAGGACAATCAGAACGTAGGTCATCATCTCCCAGAATCCAAACATCTTCAATCTTTTCAGCAAGATTGCCCAGGGATAGAGAAATACGGCCTCAACGTCGAAGAGGATGAAGAGCATGGCGACCAGGTAGAACTTCACGCTGAATCGCTGGCGCACGTCGCCTACGGGCTCCATGCCACACTCGTAGGGTGACATCTTGCTCTTATTGGCCTTGTGCTGCCCAATTAAATAGGACAACGTCACAATGGCGGCTGCCAGAAGACAGGCCAAAGTGAAGTGGATCAGCAGAGGCAGATACCTTGCGAAATAGTTGTCTGTCATCCTGTTATGTTACTGGGGTTCACCACCACATTTTGGGGAACTGGCAAGTATAGGTTTTAGGTTTTCATAGTGTCAAGGAAAAGGGCCTTTGAAGCAATGAAGAAAAGAGAAATCGGCGGAAGCGTTATCTGGGGAGGAACTCCAAACGAAAGTAATGTTGTGATTTGTGCTTCTGGACTAGACAATCCGAGTTACTAATAATTCGAGGTGAGGCCGCCGGACGCCTTCTTGCGTCGCGTTGGGCGGAATTGCGGCAGGAAGAAATCCGGCAGAGATGATTTTTGGTTTCAACACGGACATCAAGGCGGAGGGGACGGTTTATCACGTCCAGACCGAAGTGCGCGAGCAGGAGCGCCGGCTGGAGTCGCAGGTATTCGTCAGTGGCCGCTGCATCGGCAAGCGCTCGGCCTCCATGCCGCAGGGAGCCTCCGAAGAGGAGATTCAGGAACTCGCGCGGGCGCAGCATCGCTGGGTTGTGGAAGCTGTCCGGGAAGGCTTTGTGGACGACGTGCTGAACCAGGACGCCGCCGAGGCGCTTGTGGTGCAGTTCCTGGGTTCACAGCGAATTTCAAGCGAGGAAGTAATCCTGCACTTCCGCGTTCTCTCGGGCGGATTTGTTGTGGCTGCCGCCGAAGTCGGGGCGCGGTGGAAGACCGAATGCGCTTCGGGAGCACTGAGAAGCACCTATACCAATGACGCAGGAGTGGCGGAAATGCGCCTTGCCCTGGCGGACGGCGCGGCGGAGCTGGAGATCAAAGCACAACTCGAGGGGCGGGAGACAACGCGGCGCTTTCTTGTGAAATCCGCAAGAGCTTGAAGCCTTCCTTTGGGTACAATCGGAAGATGAAGCCCACCATCATTCTGGTGCTGTCCGCGGCTTGCGTGATGCTCTGTGCGCCCGCGCAGGGGAGTACAACCTTCGCCCCGGAAGCGGCTGTAAGTGACGCTTCGCCGGGTCTGGAAGCCTGGCAGCAGCAGGGAACGCAGGGCCAGAGCGATGGTCCGCTGACCGAAGACCCGCGGTACAACAAACAGAAGAGCAAGACGGCGAAGGAGCAGCAATCGCCCGCGAACAGTGCTCCACCGCGCAGCGATGACGAGAGCAGCAGCAACCAGACGCGCCTCGATCTCTCTGCGCCAAAGGGAGATTTGCTGGCGCATCCCGATGGGGGGCACGTGGCGGACGACGTGCTGGAGTTGCACGAGTGGAACCCCTTGCGCGCGATGAAGGACGTCGAGGTCGGCGACTACTACTTCGGCAGAGGGAACTACAAGGCGGCACTCAGCCGCTACCGTGAAGCCCTTCTGTTCAAGCCTCGCGACGCGGTTGCTACCTTCAAGCTCGCTCAAACCCTTGAAAAGGACAAGAAGTTTGAAGAGGCGGCGACCCGCTATGAAGAGTACCTGGCGATCCTGAAGGACGGGCCGAGCGCCGGAGAGGCCCGGAAGGCTCTGGCGCGCCTCAAGAAGCCGTAAGAAACCTCATCGGGGGACGGCTTCCCGGCGGCTTATTTTTCCTCGCGGAGAAAGCTGCCGCTGGTCGCATCAACGGAAACATCGAGTTTGGCATCATAGCGGCTGGAGCCGTAGACGACGTGCCAGACAAGCTGATTCTTCCGGGAATCAAATTCAAGCGTGTAGAAAACAGGCTGACGGGGATCGGCCCTGGTCAGTTTCTCGCCGCCGTGCGCCTGCGCGACCTTGAAAGCATCGTCGGAGTCAATTTTCAGAAACTGAGTGTCAAAAATCTGCGTGGTGGTGTTGCCCGGATTGTAGGTGTCGTCGGCGCCGTGCGAGACGCCGCGCTCGGGTGCGTCCGGCCCGGCAAGGCCGCTCCATGTGAAAGTTTTGCTCAACTTCTTGGAGGGCGAGGCAAAATCCGCGCGCCAGAGTCCGCTACGGCCTTCGCTGGCTGGTGAGTCCCTGGTGTAGCGCGACTCCATGCGATAGGGCTTCACGTCTCCGGCAACGGCGTGGGCGGAGACATAGAGCTTCTGGAAAGCCGCTCTGCCACTGAGGTATTCGGCGGGCTTGGGTGTCGGCGCGGACTTGGGAGGGGCCGTGGAGGTGCACGCCACCAGCGCAAGCATCGCGGCAAGCAGAGTACTCAGGAAGAAGGTAAGCTTACGCATGGATAATCGGGGCCTTTCCACGGACTCGATGCGGCATTAGGCATGGGGTTGATGGGACGCTGATCTATTCGACACCGGGTGATGATCAAATGGATGCATGGTTAGATCGCTTACGTAAAGAAATCACCGATACGACCGGGGACTTGAGCGAATCGGATTGGAGTCGCGCGCCGGAGGGGCGATGGAACAGCGCGCAGATCATGGAACACCTCGGGCGCAGCTACGGCACAACGGCAAAAATGCTGGAGTTGGCGATGGCGACCGGCAGTCCGCCACAGGTACGCTCCGCTAAATTCACGGAGACATTATTGAAGCTGCTGATCGTGGATATGCAAGTATTCCCCTCCGGCGCCAAAGCTCCGGCCATGGTGATTCCGCATAGCGACGAACCCGGCCCGGTTGCTCTGAAACGTGCTTTGTGCAACCTGGAGCGAATGGACACGGCGCTTCTGGAGGCCGAAGATCGCTGGGGAAAAGGTCCCATCGCCATGCATCTCATCATGGGACCGCTGAACGCCGAACAGTGGAGAAAGTTTCACTACTGCCACGGCCATCATCATGTACGGCAGATGCTGAAGAGAATCGGCGCGAAGACCACTCCATCAGTAGTCTAAAGCGTGGGGGACTCCGGCGTGTCGCGCCGCCTCGCGCGCGTCTTCCAACTGGGTGTTCAGGCTTGCGATCAAACTGCGCTGAGCTTCAATCTGCTCGATGAAGCTGCGCTGCTGCGCTTCGTACTCTCCAAGGGTTGGTGACATTGCAACCGTGCGCTTGAATTCATTGGTGTTGTCTATCTGCTGCGATTGGAGCTTCGTCAAAAGCAGTTGCGCTGTGTTGATCTGGTCGCGCAGAGTGGCAATGCGATCCAGGTAACGCTTGTTGATTTCGGCGGTGCGCTTCTGGGTCTCGAGTTCCTGTTTTTCGCGTTCCTTGGCGGCGTCTGCTTTGGCCCGCTCCTTGCTCTTGCTGGTTGTGCGCTCGGCGTCATCAGCGCCGGCGTTAGCGTCGGCATCGGTGGAGGCCGCGGTCTTATCAGAAGCCGGAGAGTTCGCGGCTTCCGCACCTTCTTTTGGAGTTGATTCCTTGGCGGCCGAATCGTTGGCAGTATCCCGGGCCAGTGGCGGAGCCGCCGAGTCAATGTCTTCGTTGGTGATGACCTTCGCGTGCGGAGCGCCGCTCTTCTGCTTTTCCGCGCGAGTCTCTCTTGCCACGTCTGCCAGCGATTGCGCGTGGCAGATGACCGGAGCCAGGAGGAGCAGTATGGCGAGAATGGGAAGCCGAAGATTCATGCGAATTTCACCTCTTCCGCGACGCAATGTATTGTAGCGCCGGCGGGGTCATCCGAACAGTTGATCGCAGTCCAACTCATTACAGAAGTGCCGCGCCGGTTAGCCTGAAATCATATACAAACTCAGGTAGGCCCGAATCATCCGCGCGCCATAGAACCAGGTCACAACCGATGTGAGGCAGAGGAAGACTCCAAAAGGAATCTCCATGGAGCGCATTGTTGTTTGCGCTGCCTGCCACGCGCGGGAAGCCGCACGGTCTCCGAGCGGGACGCGATAGCGGGCGAGGCGTTTGCGGAAAACAGCAGCGAGTATGAACACGCCGAACCCGCCGCCTAGCATTGACGCCATACACATCGCAAAGAGCGTCAGCGCGGGACCAAGGAACGCTCCCACCATCGCCATCAGCTTCACGTCGCCTAGCCCCATGCCATCTACGTTTCGGAGCTTCCGATAGATCCATGCAATGGCATAAAGAACTCCCGCACCAGTCGCTGCCCCCATCAGTGAGTTTGCCAGCGAGCGCAGACCCATCTGAACTTCCGGCGACAGTGAGGTTGCTCCGTTTTGAAAGTGAAGCGGAAAAAGGAAGAACGCCGGTCCCGGAACAAACGAGAAAAAGCTGAAGGCAATTGCAATTCCAAGCCCTGGCAGGGTCATGGCATCGGGCAGCAGATGAGTCTCGGCGTCTGTGAAGGTGAGTCCCAGAAGAAGGAAACAAAATACGCATCCCCTGGCGGCGTGGACCGAAAGCCCGGCTTGCAGGAAGGAAAGCAGGAAAAGCAGGCCGCACATCAACTCGACGACGGCATAACGCGGCGTTATGCGCTCCCGGCAATGGCGGCAGCGCCCACCGAGAATCAGCCAGCTGAGCACAGGAATGTTGTCAATGGCGGCGATAGGAGCATGGCAAAAGGGGCACGCCGACCGGGGCGCAACCACGGACAGACCGCGCGGCAAGCGGTAGATGCAGACGTTCAAAAAGCTGCCGAAAATCAGGCCGAAGCAGAAAAATCCGGCTCCCAGAATCCAGTCAGGGTACACGCTCAACTCTCGCTTAGCAGGTCTCAAGAGGATTATAGGGGCGGGGGGAGCAATTGCGTGAGTTACAAAAGAGGTAATCCTGCCCGTTCTGGCTCGCCCAACATGGGAGTTCACCGGAATCCCGATGCTCAACCGGCGCCGGAAGGATGTGGTGCAGCCCCGCCAACTGTGATACAAAGCGGCTTGCTTCACAGATACGGAAACCTCCGCGTATGAGCATACGAATCGAGCGCACGGCATACGATCCTGAGAGTGGATTCCTGTACTACGTCATCTTCAAGTCAAGTCTCGTGTGCGGAATCGAAGACGTAGAAGCGCACGAGGACGTGGCCGTGGCAGTCTCACTGACCGAGAATGGCGGCTTGGCGGACATGACATTCGTTGTGCCGAAGCACTTGCGCACTCCCCATGCTCTCGCGTTTATCTGCGGCGAGGGCCAGGGCAGCTATGTGGAGCCGCACGTTTTTGCAGCAATCCCCGGAGAAAGCGGGGACACCGTGGTGAGCGTCCCAGGGCGCCTTGAGGTCGATATGGCTGGGCGCATCGTGGGATTGGTGCTCCAGTGGGCGCCAACCGGCGCAGCCGCCGAATAACTCCGCGCTCGGAATTTCGCGCGCTCCTCAATTGAACTGATCCGCGTTACACTCAGAAAAGCGCCATGCATGATATCGATCTCGACCGCCCGTACATTCAATTTGAAGACGTCTGCAAAGCCTTCGGCGAGAAGGTAATTCTGCGGGACGTGAGCTTCGATGTGAAAGCCGGAGAAACGGTTTGCATCCTGGGACGCAGCGGCGTTGGTAAATCGGTTGCGCTGCACCACATCATGGGATTTCTGAAGCCGGACAGCGGCCGTGTCTGGGTGGCCCACGAAGACATCACGGACTACCCGGAAGTGGAGTTGGAGCGCATCCGCAAGAAAGTCACCATGGTTTTCCAGAACGGAGCGCTGTTTGACTCGTTGAGCGTGGGCGAGAATGTCGCCTTCCCACTGCGTGAGCGGAGAGACCTGAACGAGTCGCAGATTTACCAGATCGTGGATGGATTGCTGGAGATGGTGAACGTGGGCGAATATCGCGACCAGTTGCCTTCGGACCTTTCCACGGGGATGAAGCGCTCGGTGGCAATCGCGCGCGCCCTGGCGGCACAGCCAGAGGCAATACTCTATGATGAGCCGACGACGATGGTCGATCCCTTGACGGCGCATTTGCTGGGGGATTTGATCAAGAAGCTCAAGTATCAGTTGAAGCTGACCAGCATCGTGGTGACTCACGACATGGCGCTGGCAAAAAAGATTGCCGACCGGATCGTCTTCCTCCACGAAGGGCAAGTAGTGTTCTTCGGCACTTTCGCCGAGATGGAAAAGTCAGAGTTGGAAATTGTGCGTGAGTTTCTCGTGCTCGATTCGCTGGATCTCAATTACTGGCGAAATGCCCAGCCGGGTGGCCCCTCACAACCAGTGTCCTGAAGACAACTGCGCACGAAAAGAACCTGGCGATGAGCCAGGCTCTTTTCCTGAAATCAGAATCCCTTTGCCACCAGAGTTTCGGTGCTGAGGCGTGGCTGACGGTCGCGGGCGGTCCACTTCTCCAGGTACTTGGCCACAATGTCGGTCTCGACATTCACAGGATCGCCGGGCTTCAGGCTTCCGAGGTTCGTACACTCAACCGTGTGCGGAATGATGGCGACAGAACAGCGTAACCCTTCAAGCTTTGCCACCGTGAGACTGATGCCCTCAATGGCGATTGAGCCTTTGAATACAAGATATTTCTCGAGTTCGGCGGGGACCTGGATGTGCAGCCAGAAGCCGTCAGAGTCAGCAATGCGCTCGAAGGCCTCTAGGCGGCCGACGCCATCGACGTGACCCTGCACGATGTGCCCGCCGAGTCGGCCATGTGCGGCCAGCGGGAGTTCAAGGTTGACCGTGGCGCCGGGATGAATTCGCGAGAATGAAGTACGCACCCAGGTCTCGGGCGCAAGGTCCGCGGCAAAGGATGTGGGCGTGATGTCGAGAGCCGTAAGGCACACTCCGCTAACGGCGCAGCTGTCGCCCGTCTTGAGTTCGCGGGTTACATTCTTTGCCTCTATGACGATGCGGCGATTCTCTCCGTTCTGATCAATGCTGGCGATACGCCCGACTTCTTCAACAATTCCAGTAAACATGATGTCAGTTCCTCTCAGCCCTGCGGCCGTAGTGGTTGATAAGGGTCACGCAAATAGGCTTCAACCGCGAAGTCTTCTCCAAAGCGTTCGATGGCGAGGTTCGAGGAGCGAAGGCTCGCGCCGGGTGGCAGCCCGTTTTGTCCTTCAAGCCACGGGACCGCGCCCACTGGGCCAAAAATTCGCGGCGTGTAAAACAGCACGAGTTTGTCGACAAGGCGTGCGCGAAGACAGCCCCAATTGACGACCGCTCCGCCCTCCACAAGTAGGCTTGTGATCTGCTCTGCTCCGAGCATTCCGAAGACGCGATACAGGTCAGGACGCCCGTCATGTGGTTGTTGCCCGACTCCATTGGGCAGAGTCTCAATCTCCACCTGTTGTACCCGGACCCCGCGCTCTTCCAGGGCGCGGCGCTTGTTCTCCTCTGCGAAAGAGCAGAAGACCACAACATCGTCCTGTGCGGTTTCCACTACGCGCGATGTCAGCGGCAGGCGCAGACGGGAGTCCAGAATGATGCGCTGAAGAGGACGGCGGCGCGGCAATCCACTGCGATCCGTGAGCAAGGGGTCGTCGGCGATGACCGTGCCCACGCCCACGAGAATCGCATCAGAGGTGTGGCGCATCTGGTGGACGCGGCGGCGTGCGGCTTCGCCGGTGATGTAACTCGGATTCGACGACGCTATGCCGGACTGTTGCGGGCTGAGTTCGGCTGGCCCGGCGATTTTTCCGTCAAGCGACATGGCGGCCTTGAGGGTTACAAAGGGAAGTCCGGTGCGGATAAACTGGGCGAACGTCTCATTAAGCCTCCGCGCTTCGTCTTCAAGGATTCCGACTTCAACCTCGATGCCCGCGGCACGGAGTTTCTCAAATCCTTTCCCGGCGACCAGCGGATTCGGGTCCTCCATGCAGCACACGACGCGTGCTATTCCGGCGGCAATCACCGCGTCGGCGCAGGGGCCAGTGCGTCCGGTGTGCGAGCAGGGTTCCAGATTCAAATACAGGGTATTGCCCCGGGCCAGAAGCCCGGCCTGTTCAATGGCCAGCACCTCGGCGTGCTTCAGCTCCGCGAAGAAATGAGTGCCACTGCCGACAATGCGTCCCCGCTCATCGACAATCACCGCGCCCACCAGCGGATTCGGCGAGGCAAGACCCTGGCCGCGCGCGGCCAACTCCAGAGCCTGTCTCAAAAATAGTTCGTCAGCCGAAATCGCCATAACTTATGCAAACAGCGAATCGACAAAGTCGACCGCGTTGAAGGGGATGAGGTCCGTTTGCTTTTCTCCCACGCCGACGTAGCGCACGGGCAAATTCATTTCTCGCGAGATCGCCACCACGACGCCTCCCTTGGCGGTGCCGTCGAGCTTCGTGAGCACAATCCCCGTAACTCCCGCGGCCTCAGTGAAGACCTTTGCCTGTTGCAATCCATTCTGGCCGGTCGTGGCGTCCATCACCAGCAGCGTCTCGTGCGGAGCGCCCGGAACTACGCGTTGCGCGGTGCGGTACATCTTCTCCAATTCGGCCATCAGGTTCTGTTTGTTGTGCAGGCGCCCGGCAGTGTCCACGATTACGTAGTCGATGTTGCGCGCCTTAGCTGCCTGCAAAGCGTCGAAGAGAACCGCCGAGGGATCGCCCCCGGGTTTGGTTTTGATGACCTCGGTGCCCGTGCGTTCGCCCCAGATTTCAAGCTGTTCAATCGCCGCAGCGCGGAAGGTGTCGGCGGCGGCCAGCAGAACGGTCTTGCCCTGTGCCCGCAGAGTGTGCGCAAGCTTGCCGATGGTGGTGGTCTTTCCAACGCCATTTACGCCGACCACCAGAATCACCTCAGGCGGCGCAGCGACCACTCTTGGCTTGCTATCGGCGGCGCGGTTGAGAATGGCAAGCAACTCGTCCTTGAGCACACGCTTGAGTTCGGTAGCGTCGCCGATCTGCTTGCGGTCCACCTTTTCGCGCATGGCGGCAAGAACTTCACGCGTGGTCGTGGAGCCCAGGTCGGCTGAGATAAGTGTCGCTTCCAGGTCGTCAAGTGTTCCGGCGTCGATTTCCTTGCGGAAGCTGACCACCTCTTCAATGCGCTCCGTGAGGCTTTCACGGGTGCGCGTGACCGCCTGCTTCATTCGCTCAAAGAGCGACGTCTTTTTTTCTTCGGGTTGATTGAGGCTTCCAAATAACGTCTGAATCATTGCATTTTCAATTATAGCGAGCAGAAGGGAAGCCGTGCCCGCCCGCCTAGATTCGGTAGAGTGCGCTTTCCTGGGTGAGCGGGCGATTCATCAGGTCGCGAATGGCGTCGCTGGGATCTTTGCCATGCTGCAGGATCTCGTGCATCTGGTCGATAATCGGAATTTCCACGCCAACTGAGCGCGCCAGTCCGACGGCGGCGCTGGTAGTCAGAACTCCCTCGGCGACCATGCCGTGCATGCCCGCGATGATTTCGTCGAGTTTGCGTCCGCGGCCAAGTTCTACGCCAACGCTGCGATTGCGTGAAAGTCCGCCCGTACAGGTCAATACAAGGTCTCCCAGCCCAGCGAGTCCGGACATGGTCTCGGCGCGCCCTCCGCAGGCGACGGCGAGGCGGGTCATTTCAGCCAGTCCGCGGGTAATCAGTCCAGCCACGGTGTTGTAACCAAAGCCGATGCCGTCAACCACTCCCGCGGCAATCGCAATCACATTCTTGACGGAGCCACCGAGCTCCAGTCCGATCACATCATCGTTGCGGTAGAGGCGGAAGTTTGCGTCGCTGAATATCTCCTGGACCTGCGCGGAGAGCTTGGCGTCCTCGGAAGCCACGCTGATTGTGGTAGGGAATCCCTTGGCCACTTCGCGAGCGAAGGTAGGGCCGCTGAGTGCGCAGAGACGAGGCTGAAAGGCGCCTTCACCGTGAGTGAGCACGTCGGTTATGACCTGGGTCATCCGCAGCAGGGAGTCGTTTTCAATGCCCTTGGTGGCGGAGACCAGCAGCATCTCCGGACGAAGCAGCGGCTTCATCTGGGTCCATACGCGCCGAGCATGGTGCGAAGGCATGACGCTGAGAACAATCTCCCTGCCGGAGATCGCTTCCGCGAGACTCTGCGTCGCTTCAATGCTCTCAGGCAAGCGGCAGCCGCTCAGGAATGGTTCATTGATATGAGTACGGCGGATGGACTCGACGACTTCTGCTTCGTAGGCCCACAGCTTCAGGTGGTGGGAGCCTCCGCGGCCAAGCGCGATAGAAAGCGCCGTGCCCCAGGCTCCGGCGCCGATGACTGCGATTCTTGCCATGTAAAACTATGCCTTTCTCGCGCCGAAGCGACTTTCAGTGCCGGCCAGCAGGCGTCCGATGTTCTGGTGGTGACGAATAATAACCAGGAGTGCGACGGTCGCGCACATGGCCAGCGCTGGAGCGGGAAATGAGTCTCCCTCCAGCCACCACAACGCGGCAGGGAAGGCAGCCGCGGCGAGGATAGAGCCGAGCGAAACATAACGGGTCAAAAACACTATTGCGAGGAACAGCACCACGGCGATCAGCACAGCCTTGGGCGCAAGTGCAAGAAAGACTCCCAGACCGGTGGCGACTCCCTTGCCTCCCTTGAAGCCAAGCCAGACCGGGAACATGTGGCCAATGACCGCCATGAGCGCTGCAAAGGTTGCGAGAGTGTGCAGTTGTCCCGGAGTAGATGCGTGAACGACGGGCAGCGTCAGTACAAGGAAGACCGGCAGCCAGCCCTTGAAGGCGTCCAGTGCGAGCGTGGCAATCGCCAACCCCTTACCGCCCGTGCGGGCGACGTTGGTAGCGCCAATGTTTCCGCTTCCAATCGAGCGTACGTCGATGCCCTGGAAGACTCGCACCAGGATATAGCCAAATGGAATCGAGCCGAGAAGGTAGGAACAGACCGCAACGGCAATCAGAGTCGGATAGTCCATCACACATCCATGAGAGCAGGACTCAACCGCCGAGCGTGAAGCCTTCGAGCTTGTAATAGCTCGGTCCGCTGGGTGACAGCCTGCTCTCGTATAAAAAGAATTCGCGCGCCGTCATTGTACCGAACTCTGGCGCCGGACTGGACGCGACAATCGCAGAAAGCTGTGCAAATGCCTCCGGCGGCCGCTCGCCGCGCAGTGGCCGAGGCCGGCCTGATCCATTTCGCGCCAGGGTAAGGTGCGGATGAAATTCACGCTCGGCAGGGAAGCCGAGCACACTCAGAGCCTCCTCGACGCCACTGGCCAGCGCAGCAATAGCTGGGGCGTTGATCCCCGCCCAGAAAACGCGGGGCGCATGGGAATCAGGAAAGAATCCAACCCCGGTCAGAGTGATGCCGAATTCCGGTGAACGGACATGGCGCAGACATTCGCGGACCGCCAACATGTCCCGCACCTCACCAAGAAACTTCAGAGTGATGTGGTAATTACTGCTGCGCACAAAGCGAACGCCGGGCAGGCGTGGCTGGAGCGTGCGAATGTAATCATCCAGCCGCTGTTGAATGGCTTCGTCGATGTCCAGAGCAATGAAGAGCCGCATGGGTTACCGCAGTTTCCGGCGGAGCATATCCAGTGCCAGCTGTGTTGCATACCAGCGGATCCTCTCACGGTCGCCAGGGAACCTGCGCTCTACCACCTCGGTGTGCTTGCCGTCGGCGAGCGCAATGTAGACCAATCCCACTGGCTTCTCATCCGTTCCTCCCGTCGGGCCGGCAACTCCAGTGATTCCAACGCCAAGGGTCGTCTTGCAACGCTGGCGGATTCCCTCGGCAAGCGCCGCGGCTACCGGGCGGCTCACCGCGCCATCGCTGGCCAACAGCAATGGCGGAACGCCGCAGAACTCACGCTTCAACTGGTCGGAATAAACGAGCGCGCCGCCCATAAAATACCGCGATGAACCGCTGATGCTCGTGATCCTCTCCGCGAGCAGGCCGCCCGTGCAACTCTCTGCTACCGAGAGGGTGGCGCCGCGCATCTGGAGAAAGTAGCCGACAATCTGTTCGAGCGATTCTCCGCCAGCGGAGAAAATCTCATCAGCAAACTCATCCTCAAGGAGAGAGGCGAGCTTTTCAACCTGAGCTTCCGCTTCTTCCTGCGTCGCGCCCCGCGCCTTGAGATGGAGCTGCACCTCACCGGCCTTGGCCAGAATTGTCGTCTCGATCGCAGGAAATTCCTTGTAGATCTTCGCTGCCCGCAGGTCGGCGGCAGATTCGGCGACCATGGCGATCTTCAACTCGCAGGTTGCCAGGTGTATTTGAGGCAGAACGAGCTTCAGGCGCTCGATGCAGTGATCCCTGAACATTCCCTCCATCTCAAACGGCGGGCCGGGCAACAGGATCACGATACGGCGTTGGCCTTCGTAGGTAGTGTCCAGCCACTGTCCGGGAGCGCTTCCTCGTGGGTTCTTGAGTACCTGTGCGCCTTGAATGTAGTCAGCCTGCTTGATGTTGTTCTCGGCCATGCGCATGCGGAGCGTGGCCGCGCGGGTATGGAGGGCGGTCACCATCTCGTGGTCACGGCGCAGCTCAAGGCCAAGAGCCTGGGCGACGCTCTCGCGTGTGAGGTCGTCCTCGGTAGGGCCGAGCCCCCCGGAGAAAATTACGATCTGCGCGCGGGAGAGCGCAACCTGGCAAGCCTGCAGGAGGTGCTCCGGGCGGTCGCCAACGATGGTCTTGAAGATGACTTCCACGCCTAGCTCGTTGAGACGCTGGGTCAGGAACAGGGAATTGGTGTCCTGGCGATAGGGCGTCAAGAGCTCGGAGCCGATAGCTACGATCTCAGCGTTCACGCTTATCAGTGTAAACCGAACGTTCCCGGACCTCAGCATTTCATTCCTCGCAATTCAAGGAGCCAGCTTTTGCTTGCCGAAAACGACGTTGAGGGCGGTGAACTCACGAATTCGTGCCGTCAATGTGAGCAGTGTCACAAAATGGACGGTAGTGCGTCACGGACAGGAAAATAATAAGAGGGTACTTTCAATGCGGACTAAAAAGGTCCTGTTTATCGTTCACTCACATGCAACTCACTCGTGCCGCCGACTATGCCGTTCGCGTAATGATTCATCTGGCCAGCCAGCCGGAGGACACGGTTGTCTCCAAAACCCTTCTCGCCAAAGCCGCCGAGGCGCCTGAGAGCTTCCTTTCCAAGATTCTCCAATCGTTGGCTCGCGCGGGGCTGATTCAGGCACGGCGGGGAGTTGAGGGCGGTTTTTCTCTACTTTCGCGCGGCGCGGGAGCGTCATTGCTCGACGTAGTCGAAGCAATCGATGGTCCCATTGCGCTCAATCTCTGCCTTAACTCGGATGTGTCCTGCCATCGTCAACCCGGGTGCGCCGCGCACAAGGTCTGGGTGCAGGCGCAGTCGGCAATGTTGTCGGTACTTAGTGGGGCGAAGATTGCGGCGATGGTTCCCGTCCCGGAACCCGGCCGCGCTCTGCAAAGCATCGCCCAGACCACGGGAAGCAGCAAACAGAAATCATCTTCAGAGCAGTACGCATCACCAGAAAGTCCAAGAACAACAGCACCGCCGCACTCCGCTTCCGCGGGACGGCGCGCACGGTAGACAGAAATCAAAATATAAAGAATTGAGTGGGGTGGCGAATGGACTCCGCCGTATTGATACATCGACTACATTTCGCATTCACCGTAACCTTCCACTATCTTTTTCCGCAGTTGACTATGGGCCTGGCTCCGTTGGTTCTGGCGCTGAAGTCAATCGGTCTCTGGAAAAACGATGAGCGGTATAACAAAGCGGCGCGCTTCTGGGCGAAGATCTTCGGAATCAGTTTCGTCTTCGGAGTCGTGACCGGCATCCCGATGGAATTCCAGTTCGGAACCAACTGGTCGCATTTCTCCAGGTTTGCGGGTGGCGTCATCGGACAGACGTTGGCGATGGAAGGGACGTTCGCGTTCTTCCTTGAGTCGGCATTCCTCGGTCTCTTCCTTTTCGGAGAGAAACGGTTAAGCAAGATCGCTCACTGGTGGACCTGCTTTGCCGTCTTCTTCGGCTCCTGGCTCTCGGGTTACTTCATCGTAGCCACCGACGCCTGGATGCAGCACCCCGTGGCGTACCGCATGACGGCGGATGGTTCCGTGACCCTGAGCAGTTTCTGGGGACTGATGTTGAACCCCTGGGCACTCTGGCAGTATGCCCATAACATGGCAGGCGCGGCTGTCACCGGCGCATTTGTCATGGCGGCAGTCGGCGCCTACTACCTGCTAAGCGGCAAGTATGCCGAGCAGGGAAAGATATTCATCAAGGTTGGCGTGATTGGCGGAATTCTCTCCTCGCTGTTGGTGATTGGACCGACCGGAGATGGGCAGGGACACAACCTCGCCGATTATCAGCCTGCGACGCTTGCCGCGATGGAAGCCCACTTCGACACGAAAACCGCCGATTTGGTCATTCTCGGGCAGCCGAATGTTGAAACGAAGAGCATCGATAATCCTCTCATCGTGCCCAACGCGCTCAGCTTCCTGATCAGCCGTGACTGGAACTCCAAGGTTCGAGGGTTGAGCACGTTCCCCGAATCAGAGTGGCCAACCAACATCTCGCTGCTTTATTACGCCTATCACATCATGGTTGGGCTGGGGACCATCTTCATGCTCGTGATGCTCCTCTCCGGCATTCAGCTCTGGCGCAAAAAGCTCTATGAGACCAGGTGGTTGCTCTGGTTGCTCCTCGTGAGCTTCCCGCTGCCCTATATCGCCAACACCGCCGGGTGGATGACGGCGGAAATTGGCCGCCAGCCGTACCTTGTTTACGGACTCATGCGCACCATCGACGGATTCTCGAAGTCCGTGACCGCCGCAAACGCGTGGTTCACGCTGCTGGGCTTCCTTGGGATGTACACCTTGCTGGCGATTCTGTTCCTGTTCCTGGTGCAGCGCGAGATTGCCCATGGGCCGGAATTTGTCGAAGGTGCTTTGCCCGCTCCTGCAAAGAGCGAAGCCGCTGTCGCGGGGAGGAACTAACATGGGATTCCTATGGTTTGCGATTATCTCCGTTATGCTGACGATTTACGTCATCCTTGACGGCTTTGATCTGGGCGCAGGGGCGCTTCACCTCTTCCTTGGACGCACCGACGATGAGCGCAAGAAGATCATCAAGTCCATCGGACCGGTGTGGGACGGCAACGAAGTCTGGCTGCTGGCAACTGGCGGCGTCCTCTATTTCGTCTTCCCCCAGCTTTACGCCTCCAGTTTCAGCGGTTTCTATCTCCCGCTGATGATGGTGCTGTGGCTGTTGATGCTGCGCGCCATCGGTCTTGAGTTCCGCACTCACATCAACGACGGAATCTGGGCCAGCTTCTTCGACGCAATTTTTTCGGTCGGCAGCCTTCTGTTGGCGGTCTTCTATGGAGCGGCCCTCGGAAACGTGGTGCGCGGTCTGCCACTTGGCCCCGATCACTACTTCTTCCTCCAGCTCTGGACCAACTGGAACATCGGCGTACATCCCGGCGTTCTGGACTGGTACACAGTGCTCTCCGGCGTGGTTGCTCTTGTGGCCCTTTGCATGCACGGAGCCAACTACATTGTCTGCAAGACTGATGGCGAGCTGAATGAACGGGCACGAAGGACATCGCTTGTCCTGACGCCGGTTCTGCTCCTGCTGACTCTCGTCAGTCTGGTTGCCACCTTGGCCATTCATCCAGGCATTGTCGCCAACTACAATGCTCTGAAGATCGGCTACGCAATCCCGGTGCTGGTATTCGCCAGCCTCATCGGCGTATTCGTATTCCAGAAGGGAAGGCAGGAGGTTCTGGCCTTCGTTTCCGGAGCGTTGTATCTGGCTTTCATGCTCGTGGGAGCCGTGTACTCGCTGTATCCGGTGATTCTTCCGGCAATCGATCCGCAATACAGTCTCACGATTAAGAACTCCATCACCGAAAGCTACGCGCTGCAGGTGGGTTTACGCTGGTGGGTTATCGGCATTGTGATTGCGCTTGGTTATTTTGTCTTCTTGTATCGCATGTTCCGCGGCAAGATTGTGCTGGAAAACCATGGCGGCTACGGCGACTAAAAGGTAAGATGAATTAACACCAATTTCACAATTCGGTGCACCGGGGACGCGAGGGCGGCGTAAGACAAGCATACGCAATTCCACACTCCCCGGGTGCGTAGCAGGCAGGCAGTTCCCTGACGGTTGTGCTACGCAAGAACAATTAGCTAGACACTGACAGCAAAACTTTAGGAGAAATGCACAGGATGAACAGCAAGAAGCTTTGGATTGCCTTTAGTCTCTTTGTAGTTACAGCATTTTCACAAACCTCATTCGCACAGGGATTGAACTGGGAAGGCCAGACCGGCGCCCTGCTCACCCCATTCGCTTATACCGCGGGTTCCCCGGCCGGCAAGTTCGGCAAGCCGGAAGTTGCCTTCCACTACCTGAACGCCGGAAACGTGATCGGCAACGAGTACCAGTTCTCCGTGACCGAAGGCTTCGGCAAGCGCTTTGAAGCTGGCTTTACCGAGGCGTTCAGCTCCGCAGGCAACACGGCTGTCGTTAGCAATTTGTTTACCGGTGGATACACCGTGCTGCACGGCAAATTCACGGTTATTACTGAGAACTCCTACAAGACCAAGTGGGTTCCGGCAATCGCCGTCGGTGCAGTTGGCCGCCTCGGTGATGAGCGCGTGTACTGGGATGCGACGGCAAGTGGGCCCTCGACGCCCAAAGGCACCAGCGCAGACTTCTACATCGTCGCCACCAAGACCGTTACCCAGGTGAAGGGATTCCCCTTCGTCCTGAGCCTCGGCGACAAACTGACGAATGCCTCGATCATGGGCATTGCCGGCCAGGCAGGAACACTGAACACTCTTGACCAGCGCTGGCAGGGACGCCTCTTCGGCGCTGCTGCTTTTGTGGTGAAGGGACCTGCAAAGTCCGCGCTGATCTTCGGTGCGGAAGCTGTCCAACAGCCGCACTATGTCCAGGGCCTGAATGTTGTTCTGAGGAACCTGACTGAGACCAGTGGCGTGACCGCAACGATTCCGACCTCGCTGAGCTATTTTGTCCGCGTGGTTCCTCACCTCGAGGGTTCGCCCTTGCAGGTGGATCTGGGTGTGGTTCAGGCTGCCGGGCGGATCGTGCCTGGCGTTGTCAACCTGAATGCTCAGGCTCGCGTGGGCATGGGCGTTTCCTACCACTTCTAAACCGAACAGTGCCGCAAAGCGAAGGCCGCCATTCCGGCGGCCTTCAGCTTTGCAGTTCATGCCTTGGTTGCGAAGTTGCGGACTCAGGGGCCGCTCACGCAGACCTGCGGTAAACTCATGACCGGAGTCCGAAGCCGACGCATTTCCAGTGACCAGGCAGGCGGGAGGGCGGGAGCCTGGAGGGGCACATCCAGGGACACTGGTGGGCGCATCTCAGTCTTCTGGCGCTGGTGGACCTGCTGCCGCCGCGGTGCTTGCCTTAACAGCCCGTGCGTCCCTATAATCGCGTTCTCAGCGCAAATTGCCGAGTTAGCTGGTTCAAGCGTCGCCTTCTGTTGTATCCGGCATCAGCCTTGTGTTTGTAGCATTGCTTTGCTGCCGATGAGTAAGTCGCAGATTCCGCATAGTTCTTAAGGAGCAAGAGAATGAAGAAGTCCCTTATTGTGTTGTTGCTTGCTGCCGCCAGCGTGGCAGCGCAAGCGCAGGCCGCCCCTGCGGGACAGCAGCAACCTGCGCCTGCGCCGGGAGCCGCCACCCCTGGAGAGCAGCAGAAGAAGGTCATCCAGGATCCGAACGAGTACAACGCCTATGTCGCCGCCGTCAATGCAACCGATCCGGCGCAGAAGGCACAGATGATGGAGAGCTATCTCCAGACCTATCCGAACAGCGTGATGAAGGAAGATGGCCTGGAACTTCTCCTCAAGACCTATCAGCAGCTCAATAATGCCGCTCAGATCAAGAGTTCCGCCCAGCGTCTGCTGCAGGTTGACCAGAATAATCTGACTGCGCTCGCGCTGCTCAGCTATCTGGATCGCGCCCAGGCGCAGGCCGGAGGGGCCGATGCCGCCGCTTCGCTCCAGGAGGCTGGACAGCTAGGTACCCGCGGACTGGCCGCGATTGAGAAGGCCACCAAGCCCGAGGGATACACCGACGACCAGTGGAACTCCATGAAGAGTTCGTTCCGCGTGATCTACATGGGCTCCGTTGGCCACGCTGCTTTGCAGGCCAAAGACTATCCCACCGCGCAACAGAACCTGAAGGAAGTCGTCGCTGCGCAACCGACCGACGTCAATAGCATCTACCTGCTGGCGCTGGCGTATCTCTCGCCAAAGCCGCCGGTGGTTGACGGCCTGTTCTGGATTGCCAAGGCTGCGAGCGCTGCTCCGCAACTTGTTCCTTACGCAAAGAGCCAGTACACCCGCTATCACGGGGGAGCAGATGGATTCGACGATCTGCTGGCATCCGCAAAGGCCGCTGCGACAATTCCCGCTGGATTCACCGTGCCTCCCGCTCCATCTGCCGCCGACCAGGCAGCCGATATGCTGAAGAAGAACACTCCGGACAAGCTCTCCTTTGCGGAGTGGCAGTTCATCCTGACCAGCGGCAACAAAGAGGCCAGCGAACAGGTTTGGACCGCGATCAAGGGCAAGCCGGTGCGGTTGGTAGCCTCCGTCGTGGAGAGCGGACGCGATTCCCTCAAACTTGCAGGCAGCGTGGACGATATCGACGCAAAGAAGGCGGACATCACCTTCACCCTCAAGGAATCTCTGCCCGCCGCTCGCGTTCCGAAGGCTGGCACGCAGCTTACGATTCAGGGCGTTCCCAGCGAGTACACCGCCGAGGGCGACGCCTTCAACCTCACGTTTACCGCCGGAGAGGTGTTGACCGGACTGCCCGAGGGGGCGAAAAAGCCAGCCGCTGGCGCGCACTCCCACAAGCCCCAGTAAGCCGTACCGAAGTTGAATACCAAAAGGACGGCCTCGCAGCCGTCCTTTTCTTGGCTTGGGATGCGGTTTGTCCCAGTTACTTCAGAGGGAAAGAAATGGGCCGCCCCAAGGCGGCCCATTTCCGTGCATGAGTGCTGATGGTTAGCGCGCGATCTTCCTCTCCAGTAACGGAGCCTTCTCGCTCTTGGGCGGTCGCTTGGTGCCGGCGCGTACGGCGCGTACGTCCAGTTCCAGTTCGGTGATCGTCCTGCTGAGCGTGTTGCGGTGCATTCCTAACTGTCTTGCTGCCTTACATTGATTGCCGTTGTTCTGTTCAAGTACCGTAAGTATGAATCGTTTTCTGAATTCGCGAACTGCCTCTGAATAAAGAATTCCACTCTGGTACATCTGCGAGACAAGAGCCTCAAGTTGGTCCTTCACCGAGGGCCTCTCTTTCTTCTTGTTCAATTCAATCAGTGCTTCAGGCGTGCCCGGTTTTGTCCGTCTCTGCCTTCATTACTTCCACACAACAGGTCGGCTACGATGCCCTCGCGTCCGACGTCTAGCGGGCATTGCTGCGAGTCTGCTGCAATGCCTTCAACCCATCACGAAACCGCTGCTTTAAGTCACCCGGGCCGGCGTAAACTGCCGCCCGTCCCGCAACCAGGAAATACTGCCCCAACGTGGATTTTGCCAGTACGCTGGAGGAGGGAAAAAAGCTGGCCATTGCCATCACCAGCACCATAACCACCAGCGTGCCCCGCAGGAATCCAAAAGCGCCGCCCAGAAGCCGGTCAAACCAACTCAAACCGACACTATGCGCGGCCCACCGCACAATCCGTCCAGCGGCTCCCGCCAAAATCACTACGGCAAGGAAGATCACCAGGAACCCGGCGCCAGAGGCGACCACCTCGCTCTTGACATACGGCGCAAGGTAACCTGCCGCAACCGGATATCCCCACGCTGCCAATAGGTAACCTAGAACTGTCCCCGCCAGCGCAAACAGCTCAAATACAAACCCCTGGGCAGCGGCATGAATCACCGAGAGCACAAGGACTCCAGCAATCAGCCAGTCCAGGCCGTTCATCGGCTAACCTCGCGGCAGTTCGTGCCCCGTGAGCCGACGGTAGGCTTCCACGTACTTTGCACTTGTATTCTGCTGAACCTCTTCCGGCAAGGCTGGAGCCGGTGGCTTCTTTTCCCACCGAATCGCCTCCAGATAGTCGCGCACGTACTGTTTGTCGTAGCTCAACTGAGCCTTGCCCGGAGAATAGCTATCCGCGGGCCAGAAGCGCGAGGAGTCGGGAGTCAATACTTCATCCGCCAGCACAACGCCGTTTGCCGTCTGGCCAAACTCGAACTTGGTATCGGCAATGATGATGCCTTTGCTCAAAGCATAGTCCGCGGCTTTGTTATAAATGCCGAGGCTCAACTTGCGCAGGCTTTCGCTGTCAACGTTGCCGACGTGTCTCACCATTTCTTCAAATGAAATGTTTTCGTCGTGCCCGCTCGCCGCTTTGGTCGACGGCGTAAAGATCGGCTCGGGCAACTTGTCGCTCTCGCGCATGCCCTTGGGCAGTTGGATGCCGCAAACCGCTCCCGTCTGCTGATATTCTTTCCAGCCGGAGCCGGAAAGATAACCGCGGACGACGCACTCCACCGGATACATATTGGCTTTCACCACCAGCATCGACCGGCCTCGCAGTTCGGCGGCGTGCTTCTTCAGCGGCTCGGGATACTGATCGACGTCTGCTGTCACCAGGTGGTTGGGGACAAGGTCTTTCAGAAAATCAAACCAGAAGAGAGAAAGCTGCGTCAGTACGCGTCCTTTCTCCGGGATGCCGGAGGCCAGAACGTAGTCAAACGCAGAGATCCGGTCCGTGGCGACGAACAGCAGACGCTCGCTGTCGACACGGTACACGTCGCGCACCTTTCCGCTGGCATGGAGTTCCAGGTCAGGGAAGTCGGTCCGAAGAAGGATGGGGTCGTTTGGTTTCGTCGTCACGGGTCAGTTCGATCTGTTCGAAGAACGATTCTAAACAGTGGGTTAATTTTGTCAACGCAGGCCGTCAAATGCCGCAAAAGAAATTTGATCCGTCCGAAGAGAATTGCCGGGCGGGAAAGGAATGGGCTGCAGACCTCTATAAACAAATGGGTTACAACGGGCAGTTTCAAGCACCCGAAATCACCGGGCAAGCCGGAAGGAATTGTAACCTTCTAATCACATTCCCGCCCATGGGGCAACATTGATTTTCAGAACTTTGGCCATGTACGGAAGCGCATCCCGCGACGTGACGGAGGTGTACCTCCGCACATGACTGGTAACTGACCGGGGAGCCTTTCCCTGGTGGCCGCGTTCTGGGGGCAAGCCCTCAGAACCCTCGTCGCATCGAGTGATGCCCCTAGGCCGAGGCTGCCTGCAATTGTTCGTGCTCCGCGCCAAACCGCACGCTGACGATGCGTGAAACGCCGGGTTCCTGCATGGTTACGCCGTACATTACGGGAGCCATGCTCATCGTTTTCTTGTGGTGGGTAATGATGATGAACTGGGTTTCCATGCTCATCTCGCGCATCAATTCGCCAAAACGGGTTACGTTCGCATCGTCGAGCGGCGCGTCCACCTCATCGAGAATGCAGAACGGGGCGGGCGCGAACTGGAAGATGCCTACCAGCAAAGACAGCGCCGTCATCGCCTTTTCTCCGCCGGACAGCAACAGCACGTTCTGCATCTTCTTGCCCGGAGGCGAGGCAACAATGTCTATGCCGCTCTCCGCCGAATTCTCCTCGTCGGTCAGCTTCATCCACGCTTCTCCCCCGCCGAACAGCTTCTTGAATGTGCGCGTGAAGTTCGCGTTGATGATCTCAAAGGCCTCATTGAACTTGCCGCGCGATATCTCCTCAATCTCCTTGATCGTATTCTGGGTGTTCTCGATTGAGTCCAGCAGATCCTTGCGCTGAGTTTCAAGGAACTCGTGGCGCTGCGCCGTCTCCTTGTACTCTTCGAGGGCCATCATGTTTACCGGTCCCATGCCTTCCAGGCGCGCACGCATCTCGCGATATGTGGCCTCCGTTGCGGCCAGTTCTTCGCCGCTCTGGTGCGCCAGAGATTCATCGGCCAGCAGCTCTTCCCGGCTCTGGCTCAGCTCCTGAATGCAGGTTTCCACCAGGTGTTCGGAGTCGCTGGCGGTCTTGGCTGCCTGCGCGCTGAGTTCGCCGCGGCGGTCGCGAACCTGGTCCAGAACTTCGCGGGCGGCCTTCAGCTCGCTCTCGATTGCAGCCAGGCGGGCTCGGAGTTGCTCGCTTTCAAGCGCCAACTCCTGCTCGCGGGCCTGCGCCAGCTCGCTCTCGCTTTGCCATTCCACCAGCTTTGAAGCCAGCAGCTCGTTCTCCTGTTCGCGTTGAGCTTTCTCGGCAGCAGCGCCCTCCAACTGGGAGCGCAGCGAATTCACCCGCTGATTGACTTCCGCGACCATGGACTGGATTCGCGCCAGCGATGCGGCGGCAGCGCGGCGGCGCTCCTCCAGTCCAGCGACGCGGGCCATGACTTCGCTCGCAGCTTGCGCGGCGGCGTCACGGGCCAGGCGTAATTCTGCGACGTGCTCCTGTGCGGCGCTCATCTGCGCCTCCAGTTGCACTCGCTTCGCTTCCTGCTCTTCAAGTTCCTGGTGGCGCTCAGCGATGAACGTTTCGCGGCTCTGGCGTTCGCCGGCGACGCGCTGTAACTCACGTTCGTATCCGGTGATGCGCTCCCGAACCCGTGCCATCTCGCTTTCAAGCTGGCGCAGGCTGTGGCCGCTGGTCATCACCTTCTGATCCGAGTCGCGGCGCTCGCCCTCCAGGTTGTCCAGCAGCGAGGTGAGTCCCTGGATCTCGCTGCCCAGGCGCGCGACGGATTGCTCCTGTGCCGCGAGCGCGCGTGCAAGCTCTTCGATCTGGCGTTGTACTTCGCGCAGATCGCGTTTCATCTGGAGCGGACCTTCTGCCAGCTTCTTGCCGCCCGTTACGGTGACATTGTGGAAACACTCGCCCGAGAGTGAGAGATAGAAGGCGTCGGGATTCTCCAGTGCAAGCGCGCGTCCGGTCTCGGAGTCCGGCACGATGTATCCGTTCCCGAGCTTGGGCAGGATCACTTCCAGCGATGTTCCGAAATTCTCCGGCACGCGGATGCAATCCTTCAGAGGAATGACCCTGTCTTCGCGCAGGTGAGCGCGCATGGTCTCATCAAAAACGAAGCTGAACTTCGCCTGTGAGTCGTCAGGGTGTACGAGGAATGTGGCGCGTCCTTCCACATCGCTGCGCAGAAGGTTCAATCCTGCGTTGGCAGCGTCCCACGACTTCACGACGATGAAGTTCAACTCATCGCGCAGGAACTCGTCCACTACTCCTTCGTACCTGTCCTCAACGTCAATGAAGTCGGCCAGCACGCCCACCGGTGCGCTGGCGCCCGTGAGTTGCCCCGACCTCAGCAGCTTGCGCACAGACTCCGTGGAGAAGCCGTGCTCCTTGATGACCGCCTCCAGCGAGGCGCGCTTGCCCTGTAGTTTGGCGGACTCCGAGCGCATAGCATCCAGCTGCTTCTTGGCCTCAATTTCCGCCGTCCGCTTCTCGGCAATCTGGGTTCGCGCCTCCGCCAGCCGGGCCGCAATCGAGCGCGAGAGTTCCGTCGCCGACTCAAACTCCAGGCTCACCTGGCCGCGTTGTCCGCCAAAGGATTCCACTTGCTGGTTCGCGGAATTCAACTCCTGTTGCAGGCGTTCGGCCTCGCGCCGCAAGGCGGCAATCCGCTCTTCGGTCTGCGTAATGCGGTTGCGAACGCCGGAGGCGGTGTTGACCGCGTCAAGCATCTGGCGGCGCTGCTGTTCCTGGTTGTGTTCCACTTCGCTCAGCCGTTGCGCAGCCTGCTGCGATTCCGACTGGCGCTGGTTGCGCTCCTGCTGTGCGCTTGCCACGTCGGCTGCGGCACTCTCCAGTACCTGCTGGTTGGTCTCCAGCTCATTCTGGAGGCTTTGCAACTGGGCACTGGCGCTGCCTGCTTCCGCCTCTGCGGCTGCGGCGCGCGCGGTCAACTCGGCACAGCGCTCTTCATTGTTGCGCCGACGCGCCGCGGCCCGCTCCATCTCCAAACGCACCTGGCTCAGGCGTTCGCGTGTCTGCTTGGATGCAAGGTCAATGGCGTAACCATGCTGGGTGCGCTCGGCGTGCTCGGAATCCATCGCCTGCACGGCATCGGCGCGGGTGTGCAACTCTCCTGTGAGTTGGCTCAGTTCGGCTTCAAGCTGGCGGGCCTGTGCTTCGAGTTCAGTGAAGCGGCTGGCAAGCACAATGCGCAATTGCTCGCGCATCTCGTCGCGGAGTTTGGCGTAACGCTCGGCCTTCGCGGCTTGGCGCTTCAGTGAATTCATCTGCCGCGTTACTTCATCGAAGATATCGTTGATGCGTGCGAGGTTCTGCTTCGCGTCCGCCAATCGCGCTTCTGCCAGTCGCTTGCGCGTCTTGAATTTTGTGATTCCCGCGGCCTCTTCGATGATGTTGCGGCGGTCGGTGGGCTTTGAGCTGAGAATCTGCCCGATGCGTCCCTGTTCGATCAGCGCATAGGATTCCGGTCCAAGTCCGGTTCCCATGAAAATGTCCTGGATGTCGCGCAGGCGGCAAAGCTTGCCGTTGAGCAGGTATTCGCTGTCGCCGCTGCGGAACAATCGCCGGGTAACCGCGATCTCGCCCTTCTTAAACGTGGTCTTAAACTTCCGCCGGCGAATCTTCAGCACAACCTGCGGTCCGCCTACGGTTGCATAGCCACCTTGGTCCCCGGAAGCCGAAGCCTCCGGAGACGCAGAGGAAGCCCCGTCGCTTGCGGAAAGCGACGGAGATGCCTCCTGGTTGGCTGCGGGAGCAGCGCCAGGAGTGGCGGCGGAAAGATCATTGCCGGCAGCAGTAGCCGCCGTTACTTCAATCTCATCAGTCTGGCCGGGACGCACTTCCTCGGTGTATTCCTCAACCTCGCGCTCGCGTTGCGCGCGCAGGGAGGACTCGTCCCAATCCTGATCCGGCATCTCGTCGCGGATGTCGATGACGGGCGTGTCGATCTTGCCTTCGTACACCTGCGGGTCCACCAGGTGCAAAGTCACCTCCGCCATGCCGGTGGGCTTGCGCTCGCGCGTGCCGGCGAAAATCACGTCGGTCATGTGCGCGCCGCGCAGGCTCTTGGCGCTTTGCTCGCCCAGCACCCAGCTGATGGCGTCGGAGATGTTGGACTTGCCACAACCGTTCGGCCCGACGATGGCCGCGATTCCGTCACCGGGAAACTTCAACTCGGTGCGGTCGCAGAAGGACTTGAAGCCAAGAATCTGAAGCTTTTTCAGTTTCAGCAACGGTGTACTCCTTGCGCCCTGACGCTGCGCGTCGCGGGCTCTGTTCTCGCGCTCGCCGCCGGGCCGCAAATGCGGCCTCCGCAAAATCGGCGGTCTGCTATGTGAGTGAGGGCGGGATTCGTGCAAGACGATGAAACGATCTTGCCAAATCCATGGAGCCCCGGCTGGAGGCTGCCCTTGTACGCCTTTCTTCCGGCGCCGCGCGAGTGGTGGCTGGTAACCCGGAAAATCCGGGCCCTCCCGAGTCCATTTTGGCGGGGAGGTCCGCCTCGCAAGTTGTTGCCACTCTATCGAGCGTTGGAAGGGGGAGTCAAGGGACAAAACCCCATTTGTTGTGGTTCGCTGTGCAAAACCCCAATAGGATGCACCACCCATGTAGCAACGCCGAAAAAAGCGTCCAACGTTGCACCAGATTGGCTGCAGTCGCAGCCAGCGCAAGCCAAGGTAAATTGCACAACAAACGTGTCAGGGAGTACGGCGGAGGAAGCGCTGCAGAGCCTCTCCAGACTAGGGGACAAAACGCCAAAACGCAAGAAGCTGAATGCAGCGAAAAGGCCCAGCATTACGCTGGGCCAATCTGGTTTTGGATAGAGGCTATTCGCCGAGAATCGAGAGGAAGCGAACCACCGATTCAATGCCCTTGTAGAAGTTCGGAATGTGGAACTTCTCATTGGGTGCGTGGATGTTGTCATCGGGAAGACCGAGGCCCATCATCACCGAGGGAATGTTCAGGTCAGTGCGGAACTGCCCGACAATCGGAATGGAGCCGCCTGAGCGTATGTAGACCGTGTCCTGATGAAACACCTCGTGCAGGGCTTTGTTCGCGGCCTTGATGTAGTCGTTATCCGTGCTGACCACGACCGCCTTGCCCTTGGAGTGAACCTTGATGTTGACCTGGATTCCCTTGGGCGCAATCGCCTTCACGTAGCGGGAGAACTTTTCCAGGATGTCGTCTGGGTCCTGGTTCGGCACCATGCGCATTGAGACCTTCGCCGAGGCCTTGGCCGGAATCACAGTCTTCGCGCCCGCTCCAGTGAATCCGCCCGGCATGCCGTGGACTTCCAGCGTGGGACGCGCCCATGTGCGGTAGAGCACGGAGAAGTCTTTCTCACCGGTCAGCACCGTCGAGCCCACTTCGGTCTTGCGGTAGTGCTCTTCGTCAAAGGGAAGCGACTTCCATGCTTTCAACTCATCGTCGGTAGGCGAGGCCCACGCATCGTAGAAGCCGGGAATCAGGATGCGTCCATCTTCGTCCTTCAATTTGCTTATGATCTCGCAGAGCGCGAACAGCGGGTTCGGCGCGGCTCCGCCGTAAACCCCGGAGTGCAGGTCCGTGGCTGCGCCCCGCGCTTCAATCTCCGTGTACACCAGGCCGCGCAGGCCTACGCAAAGCGTCGGGAGGTTCGGCGCGAACAATTCCGTATCGCAGATCAGAGCCACATCGGACTTCAAGCGAGCGCCATGCTCATGCACAAACTTTTCGACCGCCTCGCCGCCCACCTCTTCTTCGCCTTCAAACAAAACGCGGATGTTGACCGGCAATTTTCCGTTTGCGGCGAGGAGTGATTCGAGAGCTTTGATCTGCATCCAGAGCTGGCCTTTGTCGTCCACTGCGCCGCGCGCGTACAGATTCTGATTGCGCTCGGTGGGCTCAAAGGGAGGAGAAATCCATTCGTCCAGCGGTTCGGCTGGCTGTACATCATAGTGCGCATAAATCAGCACTGTGGGCTTGCCCGCCGCCTGAAGCCAGTCGCCGTAGACCAGAGGATGTCCTTCGGTTTCGATGATCTCGACGTTTTCAATTCCGATGCGCTTCAACTCGTCGGCCACAAACCCGGCGGCTTTGCCGATGTCGCCCCGGTGTTCGGGCAGCGTGCTGATGCTGGGGATGCGGAGCAGATCTTTCAACTCATCGAGAAAGCGCGTTTCGTTTTCTTTCGCAAAGGAGATCGCGGGCGAAGCCATGACGGGTAAGTCCTTTCTGAGTGGTAGGGGAAGTTGCTACTCCAGGCAGACTGGAGAGTATAGCATCGCCCGGTGTTGTCCGCGCGGGCCTCGCCCGCGCCAGAACTTAGAAACGGCGAGGAGAGAAGCGGCTAAGCGGCAGCGGCGATTTTCCTTCCAGGATCAGCGAGCACATCACCTCTGCCGTAACCGGAGTCAGCAGGATTCCGTCGCGATAATGCCCGGTCGCAGCATAGTATCCGTTCGTGTGAGTCTCTCCCAGCAAAGGTAGGTTGTCAGGCGTGCCAGGGCGGAGGCCGGTCCACGCTTCAGCGATCTTCGCCTCCGCAAATTGTGGAATGAGTCGGGCCGCCGCATCCTGCAAGCGTTTGACGCGATAAGCGTTCAGCGACTTGTCAAAGCCCGCGGGTTCAACCGTGCTGCCCACCACGTAGCGTCCGCTGCTGCGAGGAATGATGTAGCACCAGCGCGAACGCAGAACGTGGCGGAGCACTCTTTGTTCCTCGCGCTGGGCAGCGCTCAGAGCCAATTCCGCAGGGAAGGCCAGCGCCACCATATGTCCCTTCACCGGCATGGTGGGCAACGTCGCTCCCGCAACCTGGGAGGCCCAGGCTCCGGCGCAATTCACAACCTTGGGCGCGGAATAAGACGCCAGATCCGTGGTGACTCCGACTGCGCAGCCGTGCTCCACCAGGATCTTCTGAACACTCTCGCCGCTTACGATCTCAACCCCGCGCTGACGCACGGCAAGCATGAGTGCGGACACCAAATCGCGTGGATCAACGGCGCGCTCGCGCATGGCGTAGGCAGGGTCGGGAGGAAGTGTCAGCTTCGGTTCGAGTTGAAGCGCCTCCGCGCTTGAGATCGCCCGGATGCCGTCAGACTCTGCGATGGGATGTTGCTCGAAGGCGATCACGCCCGCGTCGCGCAAATCGATGGGTTGCTGCGTCTCGGAGGCGAGATCGCTTACAAACGATGGGTAGAGCTGTGCGCTGCGGTGAGCAAGCTCAAGCAGTTCTGAAGGAAGTACCGGATCAAGGTCGGCGATCATTCCGCCGCCGGCGTGTGACGCCTCTTTTCCAGGCTCGCGCTTCTCAATCACCAACACATTCGCGGAGTTTTGGGATAACTTCCAGGCGAGTGCGAGGCCGATGATCCCGCCCCCGATCACGATTACGTCATACTGTTTCTGCACCGCACCATTGTAAACAGTGAGCCGTGAGTCCGGCAGGGAATTTACAAACGGGCCACCGGCAGACAGATTCTAATTCGCGCGCATGGTCTGCGTTGCTCCGCCAATCAGAAGGCCAAAACCAATCAGAGATAACAGAGGAAGAGGGCTGCCAGCCATCGGAAAATTGATGTCTCCGTCGGCGCGCAACTCAGGTGGAATCGGCGCGGACGGCGCCGCGCCGGTAATCGTTTGTGCCGGATGACGCTTCACCGCGCGGGAATTTTCTAAGTGAGCGAGCTGAGAGGCCAAAGGAACATTGAATTGCACGGTGGCCAGCCCATCCTGCACCGGCGATTGATTGACGTCCAACAGTGTCACGTTGACGCTGTGAGTCCCCGCCTGCAAACCGGAGAACGTGTAGCTTGTTTCGGAAGTCTTGATAGGGTTTGCGTCATCAATCTGGACAAGGAAGCTGGGCTCACCGCGCAGAAGAGGCCGCACAACTTCATATTGGAGAGCGACGGAACCTCCCGCAAGCGTCTGATCCGCGACAGGTGCAAGAATTCGAATCGCTGCCGACTGTGCTTCGGGAGACACAGTCGGCACTGCCTGTGCAGTAGCGTCCTGAACAGGGGAACTCTGATTCTGCGCGACGCCAAGCGCCGCCGCAAACAAAGTGAAAAGAACGATGCGTCGAATCTGCTTCATAAACTCACTCCGAGTTTGCAAGCGGCGCGTCCTCACACTACGACATGCATCGTTCGGAGGAGGTGCGCCGCTGCCTCTCCGTGGGCTGCGCTCCAGAGACTGCCGCTGGAGCGATCATCTCAGCCTCCCGCCCTGAGAGGCCTGCGACTGAAGACATGCAAGAAAGTAAGAACTCAGTGCTACTGGCCTGTGCTGTTGCACGAAGGGAGCCAAACGATCCAGTGCAGGCCTGCATCTCTCATTTTTCTTTTTGCTTAGTTCTGAGATACGTGAGAAGTACTAAGGTCTTCATTGACACCCGGCGAGCGCGCTGGAACAATCGGTGGAGTTGACCTTTCAACAGGAGTTCCCGAGATGCCCGAGAGCATGGAGATGCAGCCGGTGGAGAAACGAACCAGCGCAACGGCCCTGATCGTTGGAGCGGTGGTGGTGGTGATTTTGTTTGCAGTCGCGCTTTATCTGATCTTCGATCTTCGCGGCCGCGTGAACACCTTGGAGGCAAGCGCCGAGCGGCAGAGCGCGGAGACAAAAGTTATTGAAGACAAACTTCATTTGACGAACAAGAACATTGAAGCGGGCATGGAAGCGCTCGGCTCCAAGGTGGGAATGACGCAGGAAGAACTTGCGAAACGGACGAGCGAGCTGAAAGCGCAGCAGGAGCGCGCATCCGCTAAACTCGCGGCTGAGCAGCAGGCCACCAACAAGCAGGTCGCGAGCGTGAACTCGGAAGTGAGCGGCGTGAAGAGCGACCTTGGCGGAGCGAAGACAGATATCGCCAGCACGCGCAGTGAACTGGCCGCGACCAACGCGAAGCTGGCGACGGCTATCGGCGATTTGAACGTGCACAGCGGACTGATTGCGAAGAGCCACGAGGAACTGGAGTTTCTGAAACACAAGGGAGACCGCAGCTACTTCGAGTTCACGCTGAAGAAGAAACAGCGGAGCCCGATTGCGACGGTGAGCCTGGAATTGAAGAAGGCGGACCCGAAGAAGTCGCGCTTTACGCTCAATGTTTATGCGGACGATCACACGATCGAGAAAAAAGACCGCACGCTGGGCGAGCCCTTGCAGTTCTACACGGGACGCGACAGACAGCTTTATGAAGTGGTAATTTTCACGGTCGGCAAGGACCAGATTTCCGGCTACCTGGCGACACCGAAATAAGAAAACATTGCAGACACCCGAGGCCCGGCGCAAGCCGGGCTTTTGTTGTAGCGGAGAGTTATGTTTACTACCTGGGCAATAGCATTTCAGATCGTCATACGCACCGGAGCGGTGTATCTGCTGGTACTGGTTGGAGTTCGGCTGACGGGCAAGCGCGAAGTGGGACAGATGACCCCGTTCGACCTTACGCTGTTACTGCTGTTGAGCAATTCGGTTCAAAACGCGATGACCGGTCCGGACACGTCACTGGCGGGGGGAGCGGTGGCGGCCGTGGTGCTGCTCTCTTTGAACTACCTGGTGGCGCTGCTGAGCGGCGCAAACCGCGGCTTCCGGAGAGTGGTGCAGGGCTCACCCTCGATGCTGATCCACGACGGGGAACTGCTGATGGATCATTTGAAGAACGAACATCTGACGGTGGACGAGGTCATGCGCTCCCTGCGCGAGCACGGAATCGGGAGCGTGGCCGAGGTTGCGATTGGGGTTCTGGAGGTGGACGGGTCACTTAGTTTTCTTAAGACCGATGAGCTGCCCGAGGGGGTGAGAGCACGGCACCGGACCAGATTCCTGAAGCGAAACTAGGATTGCGGTAACGAAAAAGTACATGGTTGGGTAAAAAGGCACCATTAGACGGATGGTTAATCGTTAGAGGGCCGGGGGTAACGGAAAGGTCAATCGTTGAGGGAAGCCGCCAAGGATTGACTGGTTGGGCAACGGTTCTGGCCGCGGGGTGTTGAGCCGGAAGTACATGGTTTCAGCGATGGCGAGGGGACGGGAAAGAGCAGAAAAGCCTGGGTGCGGTGGACGGAGGTGGGGCCCTTCGCTGCGCTCAGGGTGACACGGGGAGGGCAAGAGCAAGAGCAACTGACCCACATCTGCCAAAGGAAGGCAGATATGGGGCACCAAGACAGCCTCCCACATCTGCCAAAGGAAGGCAGATATGGGGCACCAAGACAGCCTCCCACATCTGCCAAAGGAAGGCAGATATGGGGCACCAAGACAGCCTTCCACATTTGTCGAGGGATGGCAGATATGGGGCACCAGAAGCGGAGACCCTTGTCGGGAAGAGCGGCGGCTAGAGGTCTCGCGGGTCGATATGGAACCAGAAGCGGCGGGTGCAGCGCGAGCAACGGAAGGGAACCTTGCCGGTGCAGCGGGTGCGGAGGAACTCGATGAAGTTCTTTCGATGGGAGCGCAACGCGGTTGCGGTTCCGCAGAACTTGCAGGAGATGGCGGATCGGTGGACGTATGACTCGGCAGTCTTGGTGGACAATGTTTGAATCCTGAAGTAATTATCTCCAGCTTAAATGGTTTGAAGGCCGGCTGTAAATCAGGGGGCGCTGACTTTTGTACGCATGGGGCAGGGAATTAGGCCCTGCCCCATGGAGTTGTACCTACTTGGGAGATGGCGCGAAGCGGCGCGCGAAGTCAACGATGGAGCGGACGGCGACGCCGCTGGGGCCTTTTGGCATCCAGGCTTTGTTTTCCTCAAGCCATGCGGTTCCGGCGATGTCGAGGTGAATCCACGGCTCGTCGGCGACAAACTCCTTGAGGAACATGGCGGCCGTGATGGCTCCGCCCCAGCGTCCGCCGGTGTTCTTGATGTCGGCAATTTCGGAGCGGATGTGTTCGAAGTAGTCCTGATCGATGGGCAGACGCCACATTTTTTCGCCGGTGCTGAGGGCGGAGGCGAGGAAGTCGGTGGCGAAGCCGTCATTGTTGGTGAAGACTCCGACGTTGTGATAGCCGAGGGCGACGACGACGGCTCCGGTGAGGGTGGCGGCATCGATGAGATGGGTAGCTCCGAGCTGGCGGGCGTAGCAGAGACCATCGGCGAGAACGAGGCGGCCCTCGGCGTCAGTGTTAATGACCTCAATGGATTTGCCGTTCATGGCGAACTGAACGTCGCCGGGCTTCTGGGCTTTGCCGTCGGGCATATTCTCACTGCAACAGAGGATGGAGATGACGCGGACGCTGGGCTTGAGCATGGCGATGGCGCGCATGGCTCCGATCATGGTGGCGGCGCCGCACATGTCGTACTTCATCTTCTCCATGCCGTCGGCGGGCTTGATGCTGATGCCTCCGGAATCGAAGGTGATGCCCTTGCCGACGAGTCCGAGGACGGGCGAGGCGGGAGCATCGGCGGGCTCGTAGCGCATGACGACGAGGCGTGGCTCCTCTTCCGATCCCTGGGAGACGCTCCAGAAGGCTCCCATCTTGAGTTCCTTGATCTTGTCGGGACCGTAGACCTCGCAGGCGAGTCCGGCCTCTTCGCACATGGCGCGGGCGCGTTCGGCGAGGATAGTGGGAGTCATGAGATTGCTGGGTTCGAGGGCGACTTCGCGGGTGAGGTTCTGAGACTCGGCGATGATTGCGCCCTCGGCGACGGCGAGGTAGAGAGGCTTGGCGTCGGCCGACTCCGGAACGGCGAGGGTGACCTCGACGAGCTGCTGATCCTTGCGGTCGCTGCGGTAGGTGTCCACGTCGAAGTCTCCGGTGACGACGCCCTCGGTGGCGGCCTGAGCGGCGGCGGCGAGATCGACGACTGCGGGCAGGACAAGGACGAAGGACTTGATGTTTTTCGATTTGGCGGCGCGGGCAGCGGCTCCTGCAAAGTTGCGAATCTCGGCGAGGCAGAACTTGTCGCGCTTTCCGGCTCCGAGGAAGAGGATACGCTTGGCAGTGACACCGGAGGGCGAGAGGAGCCAGACGGACTCGACGAACTTACCCAGAAGGTCGCCGGAGGCAATGAGCGGCGCGGCCAGGGCCTGGAGAGCCGGGTCAGAGGAAAGCAGTTCGGGGAGCGGAGTCTTGCCGCCATTATCAGTGACGGGGACGACGAGCAATGGAGTTTCAATGGCGGAGGGAGCGTCAGGGGAAATTGCGATCTTCATGCGAACCTCTCTGGAAGAGATAGTAAAGAAAATTGGTGCGGAGTGAAAGATGGAGGCGGAGGTGACTGTGGGGCGGTGCGGGAGAGTTGAGCGGCGCAGGGGGCCTTCACTTCGTTCAGGATGACACCGTTAGGAGCAGGGGCAAGAACAAGGGCAACAGACCCACATCTGCCAAAGGAAGGCAGATATGGGGCACCAAGACGGCCTTCCACATCTGCCAAGGGAATGCAGATATGGGGCACCAAGCGGGTTCTGTTCCCCACATTCGCCAAAGGAAGGCGGATGTGGGCCACCTGTCGAGTGGGTTCAGGACTTGCGGCTGCGGGCGATGGCGTCGCGGGCTTCCTTGTCGGCGGTGCGGCGGCGCTCGGTTTCACGCTTGTCCCAGAGCTGCTTGCCCTTGGCGACGGCGACTTCAACTTTCACGCGGCCGTTCTTGAAGTACATCCGCGTGGGGATGATGGTGAGTCCCTTTTGCTGGATGGCGGCGTGGAGCTTGAGAATCTGGGCGTGGTGGACGAGGAGTTTGCGGGTGCGGAGAGTGTCGTGGTTGAACTGCGCTCCGGGGGCGTAGGCTCCGATGTGGGCGTTGAGGAGGAAAAGCTCGCCGTCTTTGACGAGTCCGTAGGAGTCCTTGAGGTTGGCCTGGCCGGCGCGGATGGATTTGACCTCGGTTCCGCGGAGGGCAATGCCGGTCTCATAACGGTCGAGCAGGAAGAAGTCGTGGGATGCGGCGCGGTTGACGCAGGCGTCGCGCTCACCGCTGGCAACGGGGTCGCGCTTGACGTTCTTCGGCTTGTTGGGCTGCGTCAGTTGAGTCTGGTTCCGGGCCATGATCGGGAATCCTGCCGGGTAGGTGCTCTACCCTTGTAAACGGTTGAAGAACAGAGAGCACTTGCGCGTTGTTGCGAATTCTGTATCCTAACACAGCGTGATGAAAGAGCCGGGATGGCGGGCGGAGCTGGAATGCTATAATCAGCCCGTAAACAAATCAGTTCCATCGGTCGCCATAGGGCATCCTGAAGGGCATCTTCAAAGCCCGCCCTGTGGGACAAATCTCCTTGTTCAGAAGGACTGCAATGAAACGGTTCCAAAGCGGTTGCCTGGTCCTGCTTATTACCCTAGCTGTGACGCTTCCGGCCAGCGGCGAGAGCGCGCGGTCATTGTACTCGAAGGGCCAAAAGGCGGAGACGCGCCAGAATTACGAAGAGGCGTACACGTATTTCAAGCAGGCCTACGACGAGCATCCGGAGATGACGGAGTACCGGTCGGCGTTCGAGCGCACAAAGTTCCTGGCGGCGTCGGCGCACGTTCACCGGGGGCAGATTCTGCGGGACCAGGGCAGGCTGGACGAGGCGATGAAGGAATTCCAGCTGGCGGCGATGATCGACTCGTCGAGCAGCATTGCGCAGCAGGAGATCAAGCGGACGCAGCGGCTGATCGACAAGGCACAACAGCCGGCGGCGCCGATTTCGCGCTCGCCGAACGAGGGGCTGAGCGAATCAGCACAGAGCATAGCGGGGCCGGTGCAACTGGCCCCGATTTCACAGACGCCGCTGACGCTGAAGCTGGCCGAGGACTCGAAGACCATTTACGAGACCATCGGGAAGCTGGCGGGGATCAACGTGCTGTTCGACCCGGACTACACTTCACGGCGGATACGGATTGAGCTGAACGGAGTTTCACTGGAGCAGGCGCTGCAGGTGGTGGCGCTCCAGTCGCGAACGTTCTGGCGGCCGGTTACTCCGAACACGATCTACATTGCGCAGGACACGCAGCAGAAGCGCAACGACGTGGAACAGCAGGTGCTGCGGACCTTCTACCTGAACAACTTTTCGACGGTGAGCGAATTACAGGACGTGTCCAACCTGATCCGCACAATTCTGAAGGTGGAGCGGGTGCAGCAGTTTCCGTCGCAGAACGTGATTGTGATGCGCGGCACGCCGGACCAGGTGGCGCTGGCGGAGCTGCTGATCAACAACCTGGACAAGGCAAAGCCCGAGGTCGTGATCGACATTGTGGTGATGCAGGTAAGCAAGACGAAGCTGAAACAACTGGGTATTCAATATCCATTCCAGGGCGGTTCCAGCAATCCTTCGATTTCACTACAGAGCCCAGGGACGAGCAGCACGACGTCAACCACGGGGACGACGACGAGCACGACTTCGAGCGGATTGACGCTGAATGATCTGGCGAGCCTGACGGCGCGTGACTTCGCGGTTTCGATTCCATCCTCGAGCGTGGCGTTTTTGATGACGGACAGCAATACGAATGTGATGCAGCGTCCGCAGATGCGCTCGGTGGATGGGCAGAAGGCGACGCTGAAGATCGGCGAAAGAGTTCCGATCGCGGTGGGCACGTCGAGCTCGACACTGACGGCGACGGCGCTGACGCAGACGCAGTTCCAGTACCAGGACGTTGGCGTGAACATCGAAATCACGCCGCACATCCACGCCGGCGGCGAAGTGAGCATGAAGATCTCGCTGGAAGTATCAGCCATTGACAGCTACCAGACGATCGGCGGACTGACGGAGCCGGTGATTGGACAGCGCAAGATCGACCACGAAATACGGATGCGCGACGGCGAGGTAAACCTGATCGGCGGCATGATGGAGCACGACGACGTGCAAAACATGAGCGGGCTGCCGTGGATTTCACAGATTCCGGTGCTGAAGTACCTGTTTGGACAGGGGCAGAAGACGAAGACGGACAACGAAACGGTGTTTGCCCTGATGCCGCACATTGTACGGCGGCTGGACATCGACGACTTCAATATCAAGCAGTTGGACATGGGCACGCAGAACGTAGTGGAAGTGCGGCACACGCAGCGGACGCCGGTGCCAAGCGCGCCGCCAGTGCCCACGGTTCCGAGCGGCGCACCGAGCCCGACAGCGCCGAGTGGAACACAAAATCCGGCGAATCCGCAGGGCCCGGGAGCAGCATCTAACAATCCTGCGACGGGCGAGGTAGTGGCTGCGGCAAAGCCCGAGGCGGCAGTTGCGGTGGCTCCGGTAGCACCGGCGGCAGGGTTGGGAGCGGTGCTGAGCCTGGATCCGCCGATGGTAAACCAGGCGACGGGCGCGACATTTGCAGTGAGCGTAAGCCTGAACGGCGGGCAGAACGTGTTCACGGTTCCGGTGCAGATCAACTACGATCCGAAGGTGCTGCGGTTTGTGAATGTGTCGAACGCGGGCGCGCTTTCCAAGGATGGAGCGGCGGTAGCACTGGTACACCGGGACGACGCGGAGAAGGGCACGATACAGATTTCGCTGATGAGGCCGCCCGGGTCGAACGGGATCAGTCCGCAGGGCGCGCTGTTCACCATGATGTTTGTGGCGAAAGCGGCGGGGCAGGCAACGGTTTCAGTGGGCAGCACGGTGCTGCGCGATCCGAATATGGGAGCGATCCCGGCAAGCGGCTCGCAAGCCATCGTCAACGTGCGGTAGGAGAAAAGCGCAAGGTGAGGCAGAAGCGGCAATCTGGAATGACGCTGGTGGAACTGATCGTGGCAATTGCGATCATGGCCATTCTGGCGACCGGGGTTTTGCCGATTTCGCGCACGGTGGTGAAGCGCGAGCGGGAGAAGGAGCTGCGGGCGGCACTGTGGCAGATGCGGGACGCCATCGACCGCTACAAGGACGCGGCCGAACGCGGAGCGTTCCAGGTAAAGCTGGGCAGCGAAGGTTATCCACCGGATATGGAGACGCTGGTGAAGGGCGTGGAAGTGTCGGGTGGCAAGACGGTCCGCTTTCTACGGCATATTCCCATGGACCCGATGACGCACACGACGGAGTGGGGAATGCGCTCGATGCAGGACGATCCGACGTCGGACTCGTGGGGCGGGCAGGGCGTGTTTGACGTTTACACGAAGTCGACGGGGACCGCACTGGACGGAACGAAGTATTCAGACTGGTAAGGCGGCCGATGCAAATGACTCTGCAACGCTCGAAGTTCGGACAGGAGAGTTTCCACAGCCTTGTACGCGGCCGGCGCCGCGGTATGGGCGGCGGATGCTCGGGCTTCACGATGATCGAGATGATTATCGTGATCGCGATTATCGCCATTCTGGCGTCGGTTGCGGCGATGAACTATCAGCACTCGGTGTGGCGCGCGCGCGAGGCGGTGCTGCGCAACGATCTGTTCACGATGCGGAGCAGCATCGACCAGTACACGCTGGACAAGCAGAAGGCTCCCCAGTCGCTGGAAGACCTGGTGACGGCCGGGTATATCAAGTCCGTACCGAAAGACCCGATTACCAATGAGCCGGACTGGGTGACAGTGCAGGAAGATACGCTGATGGCCATCGACCAGACGCAGCCGGGAGTTGTGGACGTCCACAGCGCGAGCGGGAATACCTCGTCGGACGGGTCGCTGTATAACACATGGTAGGAAGGCGACTGGACAGGTTGCGCAGGTTGGGGCAGGTTGCATAAGTTACGCAGGTTAAGAGCAAGGTCAGACGGGAGATGCTGACACGCGCATTCAGATTCCCGCTGCGGTTCAGCTATCCTGCTGGATGCGGGGACCGACCTCGCGGCAGGGGTTCCCGGCATTTACCGTCCATTCCCGCACATGTTTTGTAACCACCGAGTACGCGCCAATCACCGCTCCATTTCCAATCGAAACTCCCTTACCGACAAAAGCTCCGGCGGCAATCCAGCACTCCGAACCGACCTCAATGGCGGCATACGTCAGGGGCAGATTGGGGCGGGTGTAGTCATGCGAGCTCGTACAGAGAAAACAATACTGGGAAATCAGTGTGTTGGACTTGATATGAATTGCCGCGTGATTGTAAATCTCGACGCTCCGGCCGATTGCGACACAGTCGTCCAGAATCAGATTCCACGGGATCAATACCTTGATGCCCGGCATAACCAGGCAGTGCGCACCAATCTTTGCACCGGCACATCGGAGGAGAGCGATGCGCAGGAAATTCAAAGGGCGCGGCATGAAGCGCACAACGTGCATCAACACTCCCTGCCAGGCTAGACGCCTGAGCAGAGTCGCCAATGGCCAATGAGTGCGCGAAGAGCGAAGATCAACTGGTTGGGGGGACATGTTGGAATCGAAGCCAGACGTACAAGGAATGAAACTTCTCCCGCAGTCGATAGGAGGCCAGATAGGAAGCCCTGGTCAGCATTCTCCGGATCAGGCGATGCCCAAGAACATCGCGTTGCACGCGCCAGTTTTCACTCCTGCCCAAATGCGCGTTGTTCTGCGACAGGCCGCCACCGGCGAAGATACAAACCGGAAGATCGAGGGCCAACGAACCTCCGTGTTTCCGGTAGATTCTGCAGGTCAGATCGTAGTCGGCGGAGATTGAAAAAGACTCATCAAAACGCATACCGCGGAGTGAATCTCCTGCGTAGAACATTGCCTGGTGGTGTGTGTGCATTCCGTAATTCAGCCACCTGATGGGGCGTGCTTTCTTCAAGGCAAGCTTTGAGCCGGCAATTTCCTCGAGCGCATCGCCAAAGACGATGTCAGGCGTCTGGCCAGTTTCCAGAATCCGGCGCTTCACGACCTCCAGTACCGATGGAGAGGCAAAGCAGTCGGACGAGTTCATGAAGATCACGTATCTTCCACGGGTGCGCGCCAAGCCTTTATTCATGGCGTCATACACCCCCCTGTCCTTTTCCGAAACGTAGGAGAAATTGCGGGTCAGACAGCTTTCCAATTCGGCAGCGGTACCGTCGGTGGAAGCGCCATCAATGACGATCCATTCGAAGTCATGCGACACCTGCGACTCTATGGAAGCACGGGTCCGCCGAAGTCCAGACAGGTCATTCAGGGCGACGGTAACAACCGAAAAGAAAGGCTTGCTTTCAGAACTCATTGAGCAGTTATCGCTTGCGGCCATGACCGAATCGCACTCAAGTTTTTTGTAGTATAGCATGGGAGATGCGACCTAATTCACCGAGCGGATCGACGACGTTGCCGATGATCTCGCTACTTTCAGCCCAAGCAGACCAACAAATTTCATGCATTGGAGAGGGTATCCGTTGAACAGCTCCATCAAACATTTTATTGGCTACCTGCCAGGATTGTTAGGATATGAAATCCGCAGAAAACAACCGGATGCGGTGGAATCAGTCATTGCGCGAGTACGTCTGACGACGATTCTGGATGTTGGAGCCAACGTGGGCCAGTTTGCCCTCGGAATGCGTTCATCGTTTCCGGAAGCTACGATTCACTCCTTTGAGCCGATCCCATCGGTAGAGGCGGAATTGAGGGAGAACTTCAACGGCGACGCGAGGTTCTTTTCCTACCAGACGGCGGTGAGCGATCAGGCTGGAACAGCGCTGTTCGAAATCAACAAGTCATCGGCTTCCTCTTCACTTCTCTCACTGGGCGAAACTCATAAGAAGGCATATCCCGACCTGACGGTTGTGGAGAAGATTCAGGTGCCGATCACGACTCTTGATCAGTGGGCTGAAGGAAAGAAATTGACGGAGCCGATGCTGCTCAAGTTAGACGTGCAGGGAAATGAACTGGCCGTGCTTCGAGGCGGCAGCTCAGTTCTGGCAAAGGCGGATTATGTGCTGACGGAAGTGAACTTCGCGTCGATGTACAAAGGCCAACCGTCGTTCGACGAGCTTTACCAGGCATTGATCTCGGCAGGCTTTCACTTCATAGACCTTTTCCCCGCAAAACGCGACAACACTTCTCTTCGCTGTCTTTTTGGAGATGCGTTGTTCGCGAGATAAAGGGGCGCAGCCGCTGAATTGACGCACCACAATGTGTTGACCGGCGGTTCGCTTCCAGGCGCGGTGACTCTAGCCGGATAGCCTGTTGAGCATAGGCTTGATGCTTTTGTTCTGGCAGGGGCATGTCTGCCGGTCTTCTGCGCCCCCTCCAACTGGCGATGCAACACGGCCAGCCCGTCCACACGAGTAACAGTGCAAAAGCTCAAAACCAAACCGCGCCGCGGCTGAGGTCTGCTATGGAGCGGGGAGGCGGAAGAAGCGGTGGAAGTTCTCCAGAGCGAGGGCTCCGGCGGCTTCCGGCGAGAGGTTGCGGAGCTGGGCGAAGTGGCGGGCGGTTTCAACAACATAGGCGGGTTCGTTGCGCTTGCCACGGTAGGGAACGGGGGCGAGGTAGGGGCAATCGGTTTCAAGGAAGAAGCGGTCAAGCGGAACCATGGCGGCGGCGTCGCGGATGTTCTGCGCCTTGGGGTAGCTGATGTTTCCGGCAAAGGAGAGGATGAAGCCGAGATCGAGCGAAGCCTTGGCTTGCGCAAGGTTTCCGGTGAAGCAGTGCATGACGCCGCCGAGTCCGGTTGAGGCCCACTCGTCGCGGAGGATGGCGAGGAGGTCGTCCCAGGCGTCTTCTCCGTTTTGACTGGGCCGACAGTGGATGAGGATGGGCAGGCGGGCTGAGACGGCGACGGCGAGCTGCTGGCGGAAGGCTTGTTGCTGGATGTCTCGGGGAGAATGGTCGTACCAGTAATCGAGGCCGATTTCGCCGATGGCGATTAGGCGCGGGTGGGCGGCGATCTGGCGCAGGTGTTCGAGGTGCGCAGGGGTGAGCAGGCGAGCTTCGTGCGGGTGGACTCCGGCGGAGGCGTAGATCCAGGGGTAGCGCTCAGCGAAGGGAAGAGCACAGGCCATGTCGTCGGGACCGTCTCCGTTGCCGATGGCGAGGAGGGCTCGGATGCCCGCGTCGTAGGCTCGCTGGATGGTGGCGTCGCGGTCAGAGGCGAACTGCGGGCCGTCGAGGTGGGCGTGGGAGTCGAGGTACATGGGAGTGATTATAAGGTTTCGGGAGTGGAAGGTTTCAAGGGTGGAAGGTTTCAAGGTTTCAGGGTTTCAAAGTTTCAAGGTTGAGAGCAACGTCAAAAGCAAAATCAACAGCAACGTCAAAGGCCCCACCCTAGCCAACTGCGGCTAGGATGGGGCACCCTGAAGTTTATTGGTTACACCATGATGCTTGTTGCCGGCTACGTTCAGCTACTTGAGGCGGGCGCCGTTGGGGACGGACTCGAGGAAGGCGGCGAGGGCGGGGGTGCCGTGGTCTCCGAGGGAGGCGGCGACGATCATGCCCTGGCTCTCGATGCCGCGCAGTTTGCGGGGAGCGAGGTTGGCGACGATGACGACCTTGCGTCCAACGAGAGTGGCGGGATCATAGGCCTTGGCGATTCCGGCGACAATCTGGCGGACTTCGAGTCCGATGTCCACGGTGAGGCGAAGGAGCTTGTCAGCCTTCTCGACTTTTTCGGCGGTGAGGACGGTGCCGACGCGGAGGTCTATCTTGACGAAGTCGTCGATGGTGATCTGCTCGGCGAGAGGCGCGGGGGCGTCAGGGTCGGGCACGGAGACAGCGACATCGGCGGAGTGCGGAAGCTGTGGGGCGGCTGGGGTTGGCGGGGCGACTTCGGCAACAGCAGTTGCGGTAGCCGCGGCGGGAGCGGACTCGGCGGCGCTCTTACGTTCTTCTTCCATTTGTTGCATCCTTTCGATCGCGCTCTTGTCGGCGCGTGGGAATACGGGTTCGATGCGGGCGAGGCGGGTGCCTACGTTCAGTTGTCCCCAGTGCAGGTCGTTGAGATCGACCTTTGAGATGTCGGCGAGGCCGAGCTGGGTGAAGATTTTGGCAGTGGAGTCAGGGATGATGGGGTGGGCGAGCACGGTGATGATGCGCAGCGCTTCCGCCGAGGTGTAGAGGATTGTGGCAAGGCGCGAGCGGGAGTCGTGGTCGTCTTTTTCGGCGACGGCCCAGGGCTGATTCTCGACGATGTATTTGTCGACGGCTGCAAGCAGCGACCAGACGGCTTCAAGGGCGCGGGAGAACTGGAAGGCGTCAAAGAGGCGGTTGAACTCGACGATGGTCTCCTCGGCGTGGCGCGAGATGGCGGCCTCGGCGGGGGTGTAGGAGATGGTGGCGCTGGGGTAGGGAACTTCCGCGTCAAAGTAGCGCTGGATCATGGAAAGAGTGCGGCTGGCGAGGTTCCCGAGACCGTTGGCAAGGTCGCTGTTGAAGCGCTGCACGAGGGCGTCAAAGGAAAACGAGCCATCCTGTCCGAAGACGATCTCACGGAAGAGGAAGTAGCGGAGAGCGTCCGCGCCGAGGACTTCGAGAATGGTTTCGCTGCGGACGATGTTGCCGCGCGACTTGGACATCTTGCTCTCCTCAAAGAGGAGCCAGCCGTGAGCGACGATCTGTTTGGGCAAGGGCAGTCCGGCGGCGAGCAGGAAGGCGGGCCAGTACACACAGTGGAAGCGGACAATCTCTTTGCCGATCATGTGGACGTCGGCAGGCCAGTAATGCTCGTAACGCTTCTGGTCGGCGGAGTCGGGTGATCCGAAGCCGACGGCGGTGGCGTAGTTGCAGAGGGCGTCCAGCCAGACGTAGATGACGTGGGCAGGATCGCCGGGAACAGGAATTCCCCAGGAGAAGGTGGTGCGGGAGATGGAGAGATCCTTGAGTCCGCCCTTGACGAAGGAGATGACCTCGTTGCGGCGCGTCTCAGGATAGATGAGGCCGGGATTCTCTTCGTAGAGTTTGAGGAGCGGTTCGGCCATGGCGGAGAGCTTGAAGAAGTAGTTCTCCTCCTGCACGGTTTCGGTGATGCGTCCGCAGACGGGGCAGGGAGTGCCGGGCGTGTTGTCGTCAGCATAGAGCTCGTCTGAGACGCAATACTGGCCGGTGTAGGAGCCCTTGTAGATGTAGCCGCGCTCCTGTAGGAGGGTGAACATGGCCTGCACGCCGCGCTTGTGCTCCGGGCTGGTGGTGCGGATGAACTGATCGTAGGTGATGCCCATGCGATCCCAGAGGGCGCGGAACTCTCCGCTGACTTCGTCCGTAAGCTGCTGGGGCGTTACACCCAGGGCGGCGGCGGAGCGCTCGATCTTCTGGCCGTGCTCGTCGGTTCCGGTGAGGAAGAGCGTGTCATGTCCGAACATGCGGTGGCGGCGGGCAATGGCATCGCAGACGACGGTGGTGTAGGTGTGGCCAATGTGGGGCCGCGCGTTTACGTAATAGATCGGCGTGGTGATGTAGAACTTTTCGGGTTGCTGGCTCATGCGACTCTCTCGATCATGACTGGGAACTCTTAGGGGTATCGGATATAGCGCTGCTGGCGGCCGCTGGCGCTGGGTCGGGTAACGCTACGCTGCCGGCCGCTGGCGCCATGGCGGGTATCGCTACGCTGCCGGCCGCTGGCGCTGGGGTCTGAGATTGGTACAGCCGCAGGGCCTCGTTCAGAACGGTCTTGAGGGGGACGCTGTTGGCTTCGGCGATGGTGCGGCAGTCTTCGAACTCCGGCGCGCAGTTTACGACTTCGCCCTGCAATAGTCCGAGTTTAACGCGGATTGGTCCCCAGGGGGAGGCGACGGTGACGTGGCGGCGGTCGAGGATGCGGCGCTGCTCAAAGCGAATGCGGACGCCGAGGGTGGTGGTTTCGGTGAGCAGGATGTGGGACATGGCTTCGGCGTCGGAGGGAGCTGCAAGGACGGTGAAGACGAGTCCGGGACGGCCTTTTTTCATCTGCACGGGAACGCCAAAGGCGTCGAGGGCTCCGGCGCGGAGGAGCTTCTGCTGGACGTAGGAGAAGAGCTGCGGGTTCATGTCGTCGAGATTGGCTTCGAGGACGACGATGGAGTCGGGTAATTGTGTTCCCCACATTTGCGCCGGTGAGGCTGGCGCAGATGTGGGCCACCCGTCTTGAGTGCGGCACCCTTGTTTCAAGGAGACGCCAGCGGAGGCGATTTCGATGGATTCGCCCAGGGTGAGGCGGAGGACGTTGGCGACTCCGGGGAATTCGCGTGCTCCGGCGCCGTACCCGGTGGCGGAGAGAGTAGCGGCGGGGCGCGGCTCAAAGTGAACGTCGAGAGCCTTGAGGAGGGCGGCCCCGGTGGGGGTGAGCAGCTCCTTCTGGATGCCGGAGGAGTAGATGGGCGCGCCGCGGAGGAGCTCGGCGGTGGCGGGCGCGGGGACGGGCAGGATGCCGTGAGCGCATTGGACGGTGCCTCCGCCGACGTTGAGGGCGGAGCTGTACCAGCGTCCGGCGGCGATGTGCTCGATGGCTACGGCGGCGCAGACGATATCGACGATGGCATCTTCGGAGCCGACCTCGTGGAAATGGATGGACTCGGCGGGGCGGTCGTGAATCTTGGACTCGGCCTGGGCGAGAAGCTCGAAGGTCTTGATGGCAAAAGCCTGGGCAGCGGCGCTGATGGGGGCGCGGGCGATGAGTTCGCGGATCTCTGGCAGTCCGCGATGGGTGTGAGTGGCGTCCTGGGGCTGGTGCGCTTGGGGCTGCTCGTGCGGGTGGGAATGAGAATGAGAGTGCGGATGGGTGTGTCCGTGGGAGTGCTGGCGGCTGTGCTCTTCCGGCGCGGCTTCGAGGTCGATGGGCTGGTCGGGGCGTCCGCCAATGAGGACATCGATCTTGGTGGCTGAGATTCCGCTGCGCTGGACGCGATGAGAAGCGAGCTCGGCGTGGAGTCCGAGGGAGCGGGCGACGGATTGGAGCTTCTCCAGGGGGACACCGGCGTCTACGGCTGCGCCGAGGAACATGTCGCCGCTGATTCCGGAGAAACAATCGAGGTAGGCAATGCGCATTGCGAGTCCGAACGGGAGTAGGCCCGAAGTTCCAATATATAGGAGGCGCGGGGTTGGGGGAAACGGAGGGCGAGGGTGCGCAGGTTGCAAAGGTTACACAGGTTGCGAAGGTTAAAGGCAGGGGCAACCCAGCAGCAAGGTCAAGGTCAACGGACCCACATCTGCCAAAGGAAGGCAGATATGGGGCACCAGAGCGGCATAGGCGAGGCCAACATGACGGACAACTCTGGCGCGCATCCCTTACAATCGTAGTTTGACCCATCATCGCGGGGCTTGAGAGTCCCGCTGGACGCAAGGAATCAACGTGTATCTTTTATTGCAGAACCGCCTGGTTGCGCATGTGCGCGCCTTCCTGAAGCAGAAGTACGACATTGAAGTGGCAAACATCGTGGTGGAGCAGCCGCCAAAGATCGAGTTTGGCGAGTTCGCGCTGCCGGTTTCGTTTGAGCTGGCACGGACGCTGAGGAAGGCTCCGCGGAAGATTGCCGACGAGGTTGTGGCCGAGATGGGGTTGCCGGAGGGCTTCGCGAAGTTCGAGGTGGCGGGAGCAGGGTACATCAACGCGCGGCTGGACAGGACACGGGCGGCGGAGGTGGTGGCGGGATTTGTCGAGAGTGGGAGTTCAGAGCAGGAACAAGAGCAAGAGCAAGAACAAAGTCAACTACCCCACCCTAGCCAACAGAAGGCTAGGATGGGGCACCCGTCTCGCGGCAAGGTGCTGGTGGAGCATACGTCGATCAATCCGAACAAGGCGGCGCACATCGGGCACCTGCGGAACTCGATCCTGGGCGATACGCTGGTGCGGCTGCTGAGGGCGGCCGGGTACAAGGTGGACGTGCAGAACTACATCGACAACACGGGCGTGCAGGTGGCCGACGTGGTGGTGGGGTTCGAGCGCGTGGCGAAGAAGTCAAGGGCGGAGATTGAGGCGCTGATCGCGGGCAGCGAGGGGCGATTCGATTTCTACTGCTGGGATTTGTATGCGCGGGTTTCGCAGTGGTACGAGGAAGACAAGGCGAACTTACAGGCTCGGCGAGACACCCTGCATCTGCTGGAGGTGGGTGGAAATCCTACGGCGGAGATCGCGCAGGAGATTTCGATGGCCGTCCTGCGTAGGCATCTGGAGACGATGCAGCGGCTTGATATTGAGTACGACTTTCTGCCGCAGGAGAGCGACATCCTGCACCTGCACTTCTGGGCGAAGGCCTTTGAACTGCTGAAGGCCGCCGGAGTTCTTTACTTCGAAGAGGAAGGGAAGAACAAAGGGTGCTGGGTGATGACGCGTCCGGGACGAGTGAAGGACGAGGGCGCGGAGGCCGGTCCGGACGAGGACGCCAAGGTGATTGTGCGCTCGAACGGGACGGTGGGGTATGTGGGCAAGGACATCGCCTACCACATGTGGAAGTTCGGGCTGCTGGGACTGGATTTTGGATACCGGAAATTTTATGAGTACGCGGACGGGCGGGCGGTGTGGATTTCATGCGATCCGAAGGACGGTGAGCCGGGGGCTCCGCACTTTGGCGGCGTGGGCGCGATCTACAACGTGATCGACGCGCGGCAGAGCGATCCGCAGGAGACGGTGAAGCAGGCGATTCTGCTGATGGGTCATGAGGCCGAGGCGGCACGCTATACGCACTTCAGCTATGAGATGGTGGCGTTGACTCCGCGCTGCGCGATGGAACTGGGATACACGGTGAGCGAGGAAGATCAGCAGCGGAGCTACATTGAGGTGAGCGGGCGCAAGGGGTTTGGCGTGAAGGCCGACGATCTGCTGGACAAGCTGATTGAGGCGGCGAAGAGCGAAGTGGATTCGCGCCACGCAGAGCTGAGCGAAGTCGAGCGCCGGGAGATTGCGACACAGATTGCGATTGGAGCGCTCAGGTACTTCATGCTGAAGTTTACGAAGCAGTCGGTGATTGCGTTCGACTTCCGCGAGGCGCTCTCCTTTGAGGGCGAGACGGGGCCGTACGTGCAATACGCGGTGGTGCGGGCGAGCAACATCTTCCGCAAGGCGGGCGTGGAGCCGGAGGCGGCACTGGGTGTCAGGATTCCGGCGGACGCGTTTGAGGGCAATGACGATCTGTGGTCGCTGTGGCTGGCGGCGGGGCAGACCTCGCGGGTGATTGAGCAATGCATTGCGACGACGGAACCGGCGGCCGCGGCCAAGCACGCCTTCCAACTGGCGCAGCAGTTCAACAACTTCTACCACAAACACCACATCCTTACAGAAGAGGACGCGGCGCGGAAGGCACTGCTGCTGGCTACGGCGGCGGTGGTGCGGCGCGAACTGATAGCGACGATGGCGGTGATGGGAATTCCGGCGCCGGCGGTGATGTAGCGGCTGGTGGCGGGGCCGCGGCGGCAGGTCTGGCCGGGAGAGATCGTGTTAGCATGGTGAAATCCGTTTCTCTCCAGTTGCCGCAGGGCACTTCGCGACATTGAGCAAAGGCCGGGAAAAAAGGCTGGCTCTGGCCCGTGAGCTTTCCGCGAATTTGCCATGCAGGCTTGGTCTTGACCTCACCCTTGCCTTGACAAAGGAAAAGAGAAGCATGAGTTTGACCCTGAAGCCCCACACCTCCTCATTTCTACGTTTTGCCGTGACCTCTCTCTCGATAGCGATGCTGCTGATTGTGCTTGCGGCGGGCGCCTCGGCTCATGCGGGATCGGTGTATGTGCCGGTGGATAGCTGGGTTTATCCGGCTGCGGAGCGGCTGGCGGCGCTGACGGGAACGCAGGCGGAAGTGGTGGGAATGCGTCCGTGGACGCGGGCTCAGTTTTCCCGCTTCCTGGAGCGGGCGCGGGAAGAAAAGCACGATGCGGAATCCGCGAAGTTGCAGGAGAAGCTGGAGCAGGAATTTGCGCCGGAGCTGAACAGCGAAGTGGAGAAGAAGGCGCTGGAGTCGGTTTACGCGCGGACGATGCAGATTGCGGGCGCGCCGCTGCGCGACAGCTATCACTTTGGGCAGACGATCTCCAACGACTTTGGACGGCCCTATGGCGAGGGCTTCAACGCGATTTCCGGGGCCTCGGGCTATATGCAGGAGCGGGCCGGGATGCTGTACGTGCGCGGCGAATATCAACACGGCGCGTCACTGAGCGCGCCTTCAGCGGAGGCAATTGCCAGCCTGGCTGGGGCTGACCAGGTAGCGAGCAACCAGGTTCTGACGCAGGGCGGTCCAGCGGTGAACAACCCGCGGCTGCTGGATACGTACGTGGGCGTCTCCTTTGGACGCTTTACGGGAACGCTGGGCAAGCAGAGTTTGTGGTGGGGTCCGGCGACGGGCGGCGCAATGCTTTACAGCAATAACATTGAGCCAATCTGGATGGCTCGTTTGACGAATGACGTGCCGTACAAAATTCCCATCCTCGGCAAAGTGCGCATGGACCTGTTCTACGGGAAGTTGCAGGGACACAAGTTCGTGCCGCAGGCCTGGATCCACGGCGAGAAAGTGTCGCTCGAACCGTTCAAGAATTTTGAAATTGGCTTTGCTCGCACCGTTGTGTGGCTGGGGGACGGATACCCGTTTACGTTCAGCCGCCTGTGGAGGAGCTACTTCAGCGTCGGCGACAACCCGAACTCGGACCTGCCGCAGAACAAAGTGGGCGACCGTCGCGGGGGACTGGATTTTTCGTGGAAGCTGCCTAAGATTCCCGTGACGCTGTACAGCGACAGCTTCTGCGATGACGACCCTTCGCCGCTGGCCCAGCCAAAGCGCTCGGCATTCCACCCCGGCGTGTACATTGCGCGGCTCCCGGGACCGCTGGCGAAGATGGATCTCCGGATGGAAGGCGCCTACACGGCTTCCGAGGAGTTGTCGACAATCCCACCGGGATTCAATTACTGGAACGGCGATTACAAGGACGGGTACACCAGCAAGGGGCTGCTGATTGGCGACGTGGGCGCGGGACGGGCGGGCGTGATGTGGCAGGCGTGGAGCACGTACTGGATATCGGCGCGCGACAAGGTGCAGGTGAGTTTCCGCGACCGCTACGTCAGCCCTTATTTCCTGCAGGGCGGAGGAACGCAAAGCACATTGCGCGCTTCTACCAACCTGGAGATGAAACACAACCTCGAAGTGGAGTTGGGGGTGCAGAGCGAGCGCTACGTGATACCGCTGCTGACCGGGAACAGGAATCCGGCGTACGACATAAGCGGATGGGCGGGCGTGAGATTTACGCCAGACCACAAGGTGGAGCAATAAGACAACACCTGACGGCGATGGGGATTGCGGCTCCGGAGTGCGTTGCCGGAGGAAGTTCGAGACGCCATCCATTCTTCTGTATCATGCAGTAACTTAGAGCGCGGTCGCCAAAGCGGATGTGATTCCGCTGGAGGACAAGACCGTGCAGCTACAAACGTGACGAGGCGAACATGCGGATACTGGTAACCGGCGGAGCGGGATTTCTAGGCTCTCATCTTTGTGAGCGGCTTCTTGCCGACGGTAATTCTGTAGTGTGCGTTGACAATCTGCTGACCGGGCGCATGGATAACATGCGCTCATTTGCCGACGATCCGAGGTTCAGTTTTGAGCTGCACAACATCTGCGAGCCCTTCGATTTTGGCGCGGTGGACTTTATCTACGATTTTGCCTCGCCGGCGAGCCCGGAAGACTACTTGAAGTGGGGACTGGAAACGCTCGATGTCGGCTCGATGGGCACGCGCAATTGCCTTGAGCTCGCACATAAGTACAACGCGGGATTTTTTCTTGCCTCGACCTCGGAGTGTTATGGCGACCCGGATGTGCATCCGCAGCCGGAGAGCTACTGGGGTCATGTGAATTCGATTGGGCCACGCTCGGTTTATGACGAGGCGAAGCGCTTTTCCGAGGCGCTGACGATGGCGTACCACCGCTACCGTGGAGTGGATACGCGCATTATTCGCATCTTCAACACGTACGGGCCGCGCCTGCAACTGGATGATGGGCGGGTAATCTCGAACTTTTTGCGGCAGGCGCTGCTGGGGGACGACATCACGATCTATGGGGATGGGAGCCAGACGCGGAGCTTCTGCTACGTCAGCGACGAGGTGGAAGGAATTGTGCGGCTGGCGGCCTCTGGCGAGCATCTGCCGACGAACATCGGCAACCCCGGCGAGTTCACCATGCTGGAGTGCGCCAAGCTGGTTCTGGAAGTGACCGGCTCAAAGAGCAAGCTGGTGTTTGAGGCGCTTCCGCGCGACGATCCGAAGCAGCGGTGCCCAGACATCACAAAGGCGAAAGCGTTGCTGGGCTGGGAGCCGAAGATTGATCTGCGCACGGGCCTTACGATGAGCCTGGAGTATTTCCGGACGAGTATCGCAATCGACGACCGCTACTCGAAGCCTGCCCGTTAGGTGTGGGGTTTCGAGCGCGCGGCACGGTGCTGCCGCAGTTGCGGCTACGGCGGCACGGTTGCGGAGTAATTCGCTGTTCACAGATTCTGTTCTTCCATTTCAGTATGTGGAAAGCGCGGCCGCGGGGTACGCGGAACTCTGGAAGTGCGTGATTTCGGAGGAGGGTGCGCGGAAGTGGGGCGCCGGCGGCAATGTCGCGGCGGACGCCGCAGAAGATAGTGGAGCACCGCGGCACGATTCTTGATTACTATTAGATACGAGAGTCCAGCATACTTTATGTGACAGACATTGACGCCGTTGAATGGTGAAAGAAGGGCCTGTGTGGGCGGCTGCCTGAGAGTGCGGCCCATTTGCGGCGAAAGCAATCCCGCTTGAATACAGAGGCAGAAGGCCGAGATTGGAGTCGAACTATTTTGCATGGCACTCATGGTTCCACGGGCGGCAAGGGTGAATTCGCCCGACATTTGGTAGGAGTTCCGCATGCGTGAGATGAATTCTGACAGTTCAGGGGCAGGGTATCCGCCTCCCCAGATACCGCTGGGAAGTGAGGGTTCCACGGATGAGGAACTGTCGCTTAATTCAATCGGACGGACGATCTTCAAGCGCAAGTGGATCATTCTATGCACGACCGCGGTTGTGTTCACGGCGGTTGCGATTCACACGATGAGCACGACACCGGTGTTTGAGAGCGTAGCGCGGCTGCAGATCGATCCGAGCCGCTCCTCCAATCTTGGGCTGGATGATTTGATCAACGAGAAACTCGGATCGAGTGACTCAAGCAATCGCCTGCAAACCGAGGTCCGGTTGATCCAGAGCAACACGGTGGCGGCCCGCGTGATCACCAGCCTTGGGCTGGCGAAGAATCCAGCCTTTGCCGGACCGAGCGCGGCAAAAGCCACGGTGACGGATACAGCGGCAATGACAGCGCGCGAGCGGCAGCGCCTGGTTCATATGTTCCTGGGTTCCCTGAAAGTCGTGGTTCTCACAAATACTCAACTGCTTGAGGTTCACTTCCAGAGCACCGATCCGAAGCTGGCGACAGACGTGGCCAACGCCGTGGCCGAACAGTACATGCAGCGCAACTTCCAGACGCGCTATGAGGGCGCGGTGCAGGTCTCCAACTGGTTGGCCCAACAGATGGAGGAGCTGCAAACCAAGGCAGTGGAAGCGCAGAAGAAGCTGGCGGAATTTCAGAAACAGAACAACATTCTGGGCGCGGACGAGAACGACAACATTGTTACCGACCGCCTGAAGCTGTTGAACTCTCAAGTCACGGAAGCCGAGGCAGACCGGATTGTGAAAGAAGCCCGCCACAGAATGGCCCAGGCCGGAGATCCGGAGTTGGTGGGAGGAGCCTCGCCAAGCCTTGGGATATTGCGCTCGCAGGAAGCCGAGTTGAAGGCCCAGATCGCTCAGATGGGCGCGAAGTATGGAAGCGGGTATCCGAAGCTGGCTGAGCTGCAGGTGCGGCTGACCAAGCTGGAGGCTTCGATTGCAAGCGAGGTCCGCAATACCGGCAAGAGGCTGGAAGACGACTACCTGTCCGCGGTGAAGACGGAAACGCTGCTGCGCAATCAGTTCAACGAACAGAAGAACGCGGCCTACCAGCTCAATGAACACGCGGTTCAATATTCAGTTCTGAAACACGAAGTAGAGACCAGCAGCGAACTGTACGACACACTGCAACAGAGATTGAAGGTGGCGGGAGTCACCGCGGGATTGAACTCAAGCTACATCAGCGTGGTGGACCCCGCGGAGGTGCCGGCGACACCCGTTGAACCAAAGGTCCGGATGAATCTTGTGCTTGGATTCTTCGGCGGAATCATAACGGGCCTGCTGCTTGCATTCTTTGTTGAGTCGATTGACGACACGGTGAGCAGTTCCTCGGAGCTGGAGTCGTTCATCGCGCTGCCCGTGCTTTGCAGCATTCCGTTCAGCGCATCCATAGCGCCGGTGAAAACGGAGAGTGGGAGCTCGGCAAAGAGCGTACCATCGGGGCCGATTCTTCTGAATAATCCGCGCTCCGCGGCGGCGGAGGCTTTCCGCGGGTTGCGAACGTCGCTACTGCTTTCTTCACCGGACAGGCAGCCGAAGGCGATTGCGATTGTCAGCTCTCTGGCTGGGGAAGGCAAGACCACGGTTTCGGTAAATCTTGCGATTTCATTTGCGCAGCGCGGCGAAACAGTTCTGCTGATTGATGCGGACTTGCGCCGCTCGACGATTCACAGCCAGTTCGGCCTGCCTCCCTCGCGCTATGGTTTGAGTACAATTCTTACGCAGGGAGCAAACGAGCGCGCGCTGATTAAGCCGCTGGAGTCGCTGCCAAGCTTGACGTTGTTGCCAGCCGGACCGCATCCGCCGAATCCCGCGGAATTGCTGGGTTCTAAACGGATGGTTGAGGTGCTGAAGAGTTTTGCCACGCAGTACGACCGGGTGATTCTCGACACGCCGCCGGTTCTCTCCGTCGCCGACTCGCTTTCGCTGGCAAACCTGGCGGACGCGGTGGTGCTGGTAGTGCGTTCCGGAACCGCCCGCAAGAAAGCAGTGCTGCGGGTACGGGACTTGCTGCAGCGCACAAACAGCAACCTGGTGGGAATTGTTTTCAACTGCGTGGATCTGCGGCTGGAGCAGTACTACTACGCGCACGGCGCGAACTACGGCAAGACGATGCGCGATTACTACACGAGCGAAGAAGAGTAACGGGCAATGCGCGAGCGGAGTGCTGGACTGACAGAGCGTGCAGACAATAACACCGAGAGCAGGTAATATGCGTTTCTGGGATCATCGAATTTTGCTGGCAATGGCCGTGCTGAGCATGGCGTTGCCGCTGACACTTGCGGCACAGCCAGAGACGCACCCGCAGAGTACGGCCGCTTCGAATGCCCCGCATGCGTTGCTCATTTCGTCTGGCGACCTTCTGGAAGTTGTTGTGTTCGACACGCCGGAACTGTCTGGACGGCTGCGAGTGAATGAACACGGCGAGGTAACAATACCGATTGCGGGAGTAGTTCATGTGGCCGGCATGACGGCTGAGAATGCGGCAGCGACGATCGAAAACAAGCTTCGCAGCATGGATGTTCTGAAAGATCCGCATGTGTCGATCTTCGTCAGCGAGTATGCAACGCAGGGCGTGACGGTAACGGGCGAAGTGAAGGCTCCGGGCTCTTATGCATTGCTGGGCAGCCACGGCTTGCTGGAAATGATTTCCGCGGCGGGCGGAACTACGCCGGGCGCAAGCCGGTCGGTTACGGTCAGCCACAAATCCGATCCCGAACATCCGCAGATACTGGTGCTTGACACGCGCCCGGGAAGCATCCCTCCGAGCTTTGACCTGCGGCCTGGAGACACCATCGTGGTCTCGAAGGCCGAGGTTGCATACATTGTGGGTGAAATTGCCAAGCCCGGCGTTTTTGTAATCGAAGGCAACGATCGTTTGACGGTGTTGCAGTTGCTTGCGCTGGCTGGTGGCGCGAAACAATTTGCGGCGCAGGACAAGGCTCACCTGATCCGCAAGACTGCAAATGGTCGAGAGGATTTTATCGTTCCGCTGAAAGAGATTCTGCGCGGCAAGGCCTTCGATACACCGCTGAAGGACGGAGACATACTGTTTGTTCCAACCAGCGGCGGCAAGACATTCGCCTTCCGCGGCATTGAGGCCGCGGTGGCGCTGACGACGGGCCTGATCATTGCAGGAAAGCTCTGAACTTCCGGACAGGGTTTCTCGCAAAATCATCTTTGGACGAATGGTGAGTTTTCTGGCGCTTTGTAACGCAGGTGAAGGGTGAAGGACACGAGGGCTGACGACGGCCTGATCGCGGCAGACGCTCTCGACGTAAGCGGAGCGGAGCCTGTCAACGCCGACGTGCCGGAGTTTGTAAGCGTCGCGCCATCGCCGGGTATGGCCTTGCGGCGCTGGACGCCAATTCTTTTGAAGTTTGCGTCGGTCCAGATGGTGGTGCAGGTCCTTGGATTCGTCGCCGGCATTCTGGTCATACGGAACCTGCCCAAACGGGAGTATGCGTTTTACACCATCAGCAACACCATGCTGGCGACGATTCTTGTGCTGGCGGACAGCGGCATCAGCAGCGGGTTGACGGCGATCGGCGGCCGGATCTGGCAGGACAAGTTCCAGCTGTCGCGGTTGATTCACACGGCAGTGCAGTTGCGCCGCTGGCTGGCAATGGTGACGGTTCCCGTTGTGATTCCCGTGCTGGTCTGGCTCCTGATGCAGAACGGCGCGAGCCTTGCGAAGACCGCCATGCTAGTGACGGCAGTTCTAGTGGGCTGCGGACTGGAACTGATTACCCGGATTTACTCCGTGGCCCTTCGTCTGCGCTCGGCGATACGGCAGATTCAGAACCAGTCGCTGGTGGCGGCTGTCGTCCGGCTCGCTATTGTGGGAGTGGCAGTCCTGTTCTGGTTCAACGTGGAGATCGCTGTTATTGCCGTGGTGGCGGGATATGCGGTTCAGTACTGGATGCTCCACCGGTGGGCCGGGAAAGAACTGGATGCGAGCGCGCCGGGCGACTCCGAGATGCGCGGTGAAATACTCGCAGTGGTTCGGAAGCAGGCGCCACACTCCATCTACTACTGCGTACAGGCACAGATCACGGTATGGCTGATCAGCATTTTCGGGAATGCGGACAGCGTGGCGGATGTTGGCGCGCTTTCAAGACTGGCCGTGGTCTTTTCGATTATGGGATCACTTACCAGCGAGATACTGTTTCCTGCCTTTGCGCGAATCCAGAATGCCCGTGTGTTGCGGAAGCGATACTTCCAGATTCTTCTTCTGTTCGCCGGAATATCCTCGCTGTTGATTGGGCTGGTCGCGCTGTTCCCGGGACAGGTGCTGTGGGTATTGGGCAGCCGGTACAGCCACCTGCATACCGAGGGAATCCTGATGGCGACCAGCAGCGTGCTGGGGGCTATTACAGGACTGGTCTGGGGGCTTAACACGTCGCGCGCGTGGATCGTGTCGCCCGCGAAGTTCATCCCGTTCTCGCTGGCCGTTCAAGTTGTGCTGGTGTATTTTCTCAATCTCTCGACGGTGCGTGGAGTGGTCATGCTCTCGATCCTCTCGGCGATTCCCAGCCTTGTATGGTTCGTGTGGTTCTCAGTCCTGCGAATTAATAAACTGGTGGCATCGGCGTGACGAACGGCGCGGACAGCAAGGAGACAGGTGGAATGACGAACGTACGGGATGAGGGCAGCGCGGGCGGAAGTGCAGGGGAAGCGCTGGTATGCACTCTCTTTGAGGGTGATTACCATTTTGGCCTGGCGGCACTCGTGAACTCGCTGGTGAGATGCGGATTCCAGGGATGCATCGCGGCAGGATACCGTGGCGCGTTACCTCCGTGGCTGAACCAACTGGAGTTATCGGACAGCGACGGAGAGTACAAAGTCTGTCCGGGGGTTCGGATCAAGTTTATTCTTCTCGATACTCCTATCCATTTCTCCAACCACAAGCCGGCATTTATGCTGCGGTTGATTCGCGAACGAAATTGCAAATCCATCTGGTACTTCGATCCGGACATCGTGATCCGCTGGTCGTGGTCCTTTTACGTTCAGTGGGCACAGTATGGAGTTGCGCTTTGCGAAGATGTTAACTGGATGATGCCCGAGAACCACCCGATACGCTGCAGATGGAGTGAGCTGGTCTCGGCTTCAGGGCTCAGGAATCCCGCACCCTTGAGCAGGTATTACAATGCCGGCTGTGTTGGCCTGCTGGCATCCTGTGGCGGTTTTCTGGAGCTATGGCAGAGAGTAGTGAAGATTGCGGAATCGGAAGGGTGCGATCTTCGCGCGTTCGGCACTGGCGACCGGACAAATCCATTCGCCATAATCGATCAGGATGCGATGAATATCGCCGCGATGTACTCGGAGCATCCACTGACGACAGTCGGCCCGGAGGGAATGGATTTTGTTCCGGGAGGAGGGGCGATGTACCACGCCATCGGCTCGCCGAAGCCCTGGCGAAAAAAGATGGCATGGTCGTCACTGGGAGGCGTCCCGCCGTTCAGCACGGACAAGGCGTTTCTGGCGAATCTCAGCCATCCGATTCGCCCTTACAGTCGTCTGAGTCTTGCGATGAAACGACTGGGCTGCGTGGTGGGAGCGGCGGTCGGCAGATTCTATCGCAGAGGTTAGAACTGCCAGCGGCAAGATGCTCGGAGCGAGAAAAGCACAAAATTCCAAGGGCAAGAGAAGGCGCAATTGCGCGGCCACAAATGTACATATCTAACCATGTAACCAAACTGGAAATCACGTTCGTATAGGATGACACACATGAAGCGACCGCTCTTAATTCGCCTGCTGCCGCTGGGGCTAAGGACCAAGGCCTACTTTCATTTTTATAGGCCATTACCGGAGCGCTGGAAACCGTTGTTACGATCCGCGCCGTTGGCGTTCGCGCCGAACGCTAAAATGTCAGCGCTCGTGCCGGGGGACATTATCAGTGAGAGCATCGCCGTGACCGGGTTCTACGAACAAGTCCTTTCGCAAAGACTCACGTATGCAGCTAGACAGGGTGGACTGATGGTAGATGTCGGTGCGAATTTGGGCTACTTCAGTGTTCTATGGTTGGCGTCAAGAGCGGAAAATAGATGCATTTCAATCGAAGCATCGCCTAGGAATGTTCCGTTGCTTAAGCAGAACATCCAAGCTAATTCGATGGAGCAGCGCTGCGAGATCAGGGAGTGCGCAGCGGGTCGCGCCGATGAGGTGATGAATTTTGAGCTCGGGCCAGAGAGTCAATCGGGATGGGGAGGTTTGACTCTAGGGGAAGGAAGAGGCGCGGTTCAAGTCGCTGTTCGACGGCTCGACGAGATTGTTCCGGACGACAGAATGGTTGATGTGTTGAAGGTGGACGTCGAGGGAGCGGATACATGGGTTCTGTTAGGCGCCGAGCGATTGTTGAGAAGAAGGCAAATCAAAACGATATTCTATGAGCAGAACAAGCCGAGAATGAAGGATCTTGGTATCTCCGAGACTGAAGCCCAGCAATTCCTGGAAGCGATCGGCTACCGCGTGAACGCGATGGGAGATGTGTCCGGTGAGGTGGTCGAATACACGGCGTCACCCAGTTGAACAGAGGCGTCCCGCCGTTCAGCACGGACAAGGCGTTTCTGGCGAATCTCAGCCATCCGATTCGCCCTTACAGCCGTCTGAGTCTTGCGATGAAACGACTGGGCTGCGTGGTGGGAGCGGCGGTCGGCAGATTCTATCGCAGAGGCTAGCGAGCGCACGCCGTGAGTGCGCGTTTAGAGCGGGACAAGAATCTGAAAAGGTTTTATGAAGATCAAGATCGGCTTTGCCATCCTATCGTACAACGAGCCGGGACAACTCCTGAGGCTGGTGAAGACACTGAACGCGATGTTTAGCGAGCCACCCATCGTGTGCCACCATAACTTCAGCCAGTGCTCGCTGGACGAAGCGCTGTTTCCACCGAACGTGCGCTTCGTTCATCCCCACATTGAAACCGGCTGGGGCCACATCGCTACGCCATTGGCCGCGCTGAAGGCGTTCCGCATGCTGAGGGAGCATGACCAGCCCGACTGGTTTGTTCTGTTGAGCGGTAGCGACTATCCGGTGAAGCCGGCGAGCGAGATTGCGGCCGAGTTATCCAACACAGAGTACGACGCGTTTCTGGACAACAGAGAGATTCTGTACAGAGCAATTCCACTGGGGCAGACGGCGACGGATGGAGGATTCGGGAGGGCCGGTTGGGTCGCATTGGCCTATGACAGGTACTGCGCGTGTTATTGCTGGGCGCCGCGTCCGGCAGGAAAGTTACTGTCACTCTCAGGCTGGTTTCCATTTCAGAAGAGACATGTCCGGCATCCTTCGTTAGTCCGGTGGTTGCAATTCAATCGGCCTGCGCGAATCTACGGAGGGGCGTTCTGGTTTCAGGCAAATCGTAAGTCTATTGACCGTCTGTTGGATGATCCCCGGATGCCGCAACTGGTGCGATATTTTCGCGGACGTCAGATTCCCGAGGAAGCGCTGTTCCATACGTCGCTCTGCAATCAGCCTGACTTGCGAATCAGCAACGACCACAAGCGATACGAAGATTGGAGAGGCGCGGGCATTGAAGCACATCCGAAGTGGCTTGAGGTTTCCGATGTGCCGAGGATGCGGGCGTCGGGCGCGCACTATGCAAGGAAGTTCCGGCCGGATGGCGTGGTGCAGGAAATCGTAGACCAGACGGTGCTGGGGATCTGAGCCTGCCGCGGTCGATTGGTTCCACCATTAAAGAGCGGACCCTCGGTGAGGAAGGTTCGCAATTAAACTGAAACGAGTTTCGATGGGTCGAACGCTGATTCAGATTGTTCCAAGTCTACCGCCTGCGACGAATGGTGTCGGCGATTACGCGCTGACGCTGGCTTGCGTCTTGCGGGAGGAGTTTGGGATCAATACGGAATTCGTGGTCGGGAACGATCAATGGCAGGGGCCGGAAAGAGTGGAGGGCTTTCGAGCCCGGAGAGTTGCGGCCAGATCCTCGCGTGACCTGGAACAGATACTAGAGCCGATTCGATCAAGTTCGGAGGCACAAAGTGTATTGCTGCAACTGTCGATTTACGGATATGCGGCTCGCGGTTGCCCGCTCTGGCTGCTTGACGGCTTGAAGCGCTGGAAATCGAAGCAGAAGGGGTCGCAACTGATCACGATGTTCCATGAGCTGTATGCGTTTGGCCCGCCATGGAAGAGCGCTTTCTGGGTAAGCCCCGCGCAGAGAATGGTGATAGGTGGACTCGCACGGCTCTCGGAGCATGCGGCGTCGAACACGCGGCTGGCGTGCGAACGGCTGGAGATATTTGATCCGTCGAAGAGGCAGAGAATTCCCGTGCTGGCGATTCCGTCTGGCGTCGGAGAGCCAGAGGCGGCGTGCGAACTCGTCGCGAGAGAGAGGAGCATGGTCGTGTTCGGTCAGGCGCCTTTGAGAAAGAGAGCCTACGGCGCCCAATTTCAGGCTCTGCAACAGGCATGCCTGGATCTCGGGATCACTTGTATACACGACGCTGGTGCGTCATTCGATGGAATACCGGAGCGTGTTGGCGACGTCCCGGTCATACGGCATGGGCTTATGACCGCTTCGGAGTTGAGCCAATTGCTTGCGAAGTCATTGGGAGGATTCATCGACTACCCAGGTGGATGCCTGGCTAAGTCATCCGTATTTGGATCGTATGTCGCGCACCGGATGGTTCCGGTTGTGGCCAGCGATAACCGCTCTGAAGCAGATGGGCTATTGCGCGGTACACATTATTACTGCGTTGAGGATCGCAAGGAGCCCGAGTCCCTGCCGAAGTTACAGTCGATTGCCGATGCCGCATGGAATTGGTATCAGGGCCATTCGTTGAGATGCCACGCGCGCGCATTTGCTGAAATGATGGGGAGCTAGAATCCGTTGGAGCATCGTGTGAGCAACGCCAAGCCGACCGTCGCGATCTGTATTCCGACCTATAACCAGGGTAAGTTCATTGGCGAAGCAATTCGCAGTGCGATGGAACAGGATTACAGGCCGATTGAGATATGGATTTCCGATGATGCCAGCACGGACGACACCGCCGAGGTGGTGAAGCAGTTCCTTGGAGGTGCGACACCCGTGTTTTACTTCCGGCAGCCGGAAAACCTCGGCATGGCAAGGAATAACAACTGGGTGATGAGCCGGCCGAAAGCGGAGTTCATTGTTCAACTGGATTCGGACGACGTACTGGAAGCAGCGTGCGTTTCGCGCTTGATGGAGTTGATGGAAGAGTATCCGAGGGCAGGTTACGCGCACAGCGCAGTAGATGAGATTGACGAGCTTGGAAACTCTAACCGCGTGCGGCGATTGCATCGTGCGGCAACGTTTGAGGATGCGGAGAGCTCGCTGCGCAAGTCCGTTATGGGATACAGGGTGGCGGCCAATATGTGCATGTACCGCGCCCAGGCATTGCGCGAGGTGAACTATTGCCGGGAGATGAATTTTGCCCTGGATTGGGACCTTGCGGTTCGCATTGCCGACGCCGGCTGGGGAAACGTTTACTCTCCTTTGCTTCTTGGCAAGTACCGGGTCTGGAGCGACCAGTCCAATTCACGGGTGAAGCGCAAGAAGACGGAGCTGCTCGGCATTGAGAGCGTATTCCGGGATAGCCTGATGAAGGCCTTTGAGCGCCGGGGATGGCCTTGCGAGCCGCTGTTCGGTTCGATGCGCGGATTTGCGATGGCTCACGCGGAGTGCCTTGCATGGGATTGCTTTTCGGAAGATGAAAAGCGCGAGTTGCAGTCCATTCTGTTGCGGCTGGGCGGATCATCGGGGAGCGTGCGTCTGCGGTGCTGGATGATGCAGCATGGACTCGCGCCAATGTTTCAGATGCAACGCGACCTGACCGTATTCGCGAAGGACAAAGCGAAAGCCGTACTGTCAGTTTTTCGGAGAGCGTAACACGCGCCAGCCTGATTAATTATGCTGATTTTAAGCCATCCAACGGGCAATGCGAACGTACGCGAAGCGGCGCGGGCTTTTGCCGACAGCGGGATGCTGGCGGAGTTGTGGACCTCCGTGTCCTGGGACAGCACAAGCGCGATGAACAGGCTGCTTCCACGATCGCTGGCGGCGCAACTTGAAAGGCGGAGCTTTGCGTATCCAACGCGTGAGCTGATTCACACTGCTCCCTGGCTGGAGCTTGGAAGAATGCTGGCGAGCCGATGGCGATGGACGAGTCTGGTTCGTCAGGAGACGGGGATGTTTTGCGTGGATGCCGTGTACCGCGGGCTCGATCAGAAGGTAGCGGCGAGGCTAACGGGAGCCAGGGGGATCGATGCTGTTTTCGCCTACGAGGATGGCGCGCTCGCCACATTCAACGCGGCGCGGAAGCTGGGAATGCAAAGGATTTATGAGCTTCCGATCGGTTACTGGCGCGCGGGGCGGGAGTTGATGACCGAAGAGGCCGCGCTGCAGCCGGAATGGGCGATGACACTGCCGGGGAACCAGGACAGCGACGCGAAGCTGGCGCGTAAAGATGAAGAGCTGGCACTTGCCAGCCACGTTGTGGTGCCAAGCGAGTTTGTGAGGCAAACCTTGTCCAAGGGTGGGCGTTTCGATGCGAAGGTCAGCGTTGTAAACTATGGCGCGCCCGCGGCGCCTGGAAGCCGCTCGCTGCGAAGCACGGAAGGGAAGCTGCGAGTGCTGTTTGCCGGTGCGATGAGCCAGCGGAAGGGAATCAGCTACCTGTTTGCGGCGGCCGGCCAGGTTGAGGCGGAGATTGAGTTGACGCTGATTGGGAGCCGCGCGCGGGAATGCCGTATTCTGGATGCTGCGCTGCAATCACATCGTTGGCTCGGCACGCTGCCTCATTCGGAGGTTCTTGCCGAGATGCAGCGCCATGATGTGTTTGTGCTGCCGACGCTGTTCGAAGGCTTTGCATTGGTTATTCTGGAAGCGATGTCACGGGGGTTGCCAGTGATCACGACGCCGAACTCCGGCGCGGAGGGCATTATTACGGATGGCGAGGACGGCTTCATTGTGCCGGTCCGGTCGGCGGAAGCGATTGCCGAAAAGCTGGAATTGCTGGCAGGCGACCGCGACCGCCTTGCGGCGATGAGCGAGGCCGCGCAAAAGAAAGCGGCATTCCACTCGTGGGCCCGCTATCGCCGGCAACTGGTGAGCGAAGTGGAACTGGTGATGGGCGCATCCCCGGCCCAGGGGCCTTTGGCTCCCTCGCGTGCAGGCTCGACCGGAGCGGGGCCATGCTGAATGAGCGGACTGCCAATCCGTGGCGGAGGCCGGGATTTGTGCGCGCGGCTCCGGGCGATGAGCGGCGGCGCGCGCGCACGTTGCGCCGGCTGATCTGGTTGTACTTCTGGCTGCTGATTTTTGAAGGCGTACTGCGGAAGTGGGTGGTGCCCGCGCTGAGCACGCCGCTGCTGCTGGTGCGTGACCCCGTGGTGCTACTGATCTATGTTCAGGCCATGCGGACTCGCCGGTTCCCGGTGAACGGCCTGGTCCTTGCGTGCATCGTCATCATGTCTCTGTTTGGAATGCTCGCGCTGGTTCAGACCGAGGCGGGCATCGGCGGCGGGGCCCTGGTCGCCGCGTTCGGATTGAGAGCGAATTTCCTCCACCTTCCGTTGATTTTCATACTCCCGGCGGTGCTTTCGTACGAGGACGTGCTCGATTTTGGAAGATGGATCCTGTACCTCTCCCTGCCCATGACGGTGTTGATGGTGCTGCAGTTTGCTGCGCCGTCGCATAGCTGGCTGAACGCCGCGACCTCGGAGGGCGGAGAACAGATCGGGTCCGCGCTGGGCAGGATACGGCCAGCGGGAACCTTCAGCTTTATCACCGGGCCGGTGCATTTCTACGCTCTTGCCACGGCGTTCGTGATCTTTGCGCTGATGGAAAAGAAAATTGTTTATCCGCGCTGGCTGGTGTGGGCGGCGCTGTTTGCAACCGTGGCCGTGCTGCCGCTCTCCGGCAGCCGGTCCCTTGTGCTGAGCTGCGCCATTCCGCTGCTGGCGGCGGTTGCGTTCGGGATGCTCAATCCCGGACGAACCCACGCACTGTTGTACACGGCCCTGGTGATTGCCGGAGTTGCGTTTGTTCTGCCGAAGCTCAGCTTTTTCCGGGAGGGCTTGCTTGTCTTTACGACGCGCTGGGAGCAGGCGAATCTGGCCACCGGCGGCGTTCAAGAGGGCCTGTTGGGAAGGGTGCTCAGCGGGTTCACGGAGCCATTTGCACAGATAGAGGATGCTGGAATTATCGGGCGGGGAATTGGGCTTGGCACAAGCGTCGGCTCGAAGTTGGCGACGGGTTCGGTCCAGTATCTGCTGGCAGAGGGCGAATGGTCACGGGTTGTGCTGGAAGCGGGACCGGTGATGGGCTTTCTTTTCCTCGGATACCGCGTGTGGCTGGCTTGCTCCATTGGCTTCCGTTCGTACCTGGCGGCGAAGCGGCAGCAACTCCTGCCGTGGCTGCTTGCGTCCGGCGCCTGTTTCAGCGTGTTGTCAGAACAACTGGGACAGAGTACCGGCCTGGGCTTCATGGTGCTTGCCAGCGGACTCTGCCTGGCTGCGATACGGCATCCGGCGAGGGCCGCAGCCAGAACCAGAACTCGCGGTATCGCGTAAGCCAACCGAAGATAACCCCACGCGGCGAATTCGTGCGGAGCCGATCATTGAGGGGCAGGATGTCGTTCAGTTCTACAGACGGAGCTTCCACTGCACGGCACTCGAAGGGGCCGCCGCCTTCTGTTTCTTCGGATGAGAGGACGGGAAAGCATCTTCCCGCGCTTGATGGGTTGCGCGGGATCGCAGTTTTGCTGGTGTTTTTCCTCCATTATGGTGCGGGTGGGCATTCGTCTTCGCCGCTGGTGCGCGCGGTTGGCACTGTGTTTAAGGTTGGCTGGGCAGGCGTCGATCTGTTCTTCGTGCTTTCCGGCTTCCTGATCACCGGTATTCTCGTTGACACCTTGCATGACCAGGGCTACTACCGGAATTTCTACGCAAGGCGCGCGTTGCGGATATTTCCGGTTTATTACCTGCTGTGCGGAGCGTGCGTGCTGGCCGGGATTTATTTTGGCGTGCATTGGGCACCGGCGCATCTGTGGTTTCTCGTTTACCTTGGCAATCCGGCCTGCATAATCTGGCCGCAACTGCTGCCGATGTTGTTACCAATCCATCTGACGCATCTCTGGTCCCTCTCCGTGGAGGAACAGTTTTACTGCGTGTGGCCGTGGACAATCAGGAAATTGCGCGACACATCAAGGATCATTGCCGGGTGCTGTGCCCTGATGGCGGTTGCATTTCTCGGGAGACTCGGCTTTTTCGTAATGCAGCGGCATGGGTGGACAGGGGACTGGCCTTACCTCTTCATCATGTGCCGCATGGATGCACTCGCGGTGGGCGCGCTGATTGCTGTTCTTGTGAGAGGAGCGCAAAAGGGAAGGCTTCTGAGATTTGCTCCGATTGGCTTCGCAATCTCAGGAATCGCTCTTGTCCTGCTCTTCGCCGTTCGGCACACAACCAGCGGAATTGATGCGGGCATTTCCGTGTTTGGGATGAGCTTGCTTGCGGCGTTCTTTGGCTCCGTGTTGCTCATGGCCCTGGTTGAGGGCAGCTTAACTGAGCGATTCCTGTCGCTGAAAGCCCTGCGATTCCTCGGGTGTTACAGCTATGGTTTGTATCTGTACCATGTGCCGCTGCAGCCCGTTCTGCAGGGAATGCAGCCGTATTTCACGGCATTAACGCACTCCGCGTTTGCCGGGGGACTTCTCTTTGTATTCATTTCGCTGCTGGTGAACCTGTTAGTGGCAGTGGCCAGCTTCCACTTCTTCGAAGCGCCTATCATGAAATTGAAATCAAAGTTCCGCTACGCATAGCGGCAGCTTCGGGAGTGTGTGGTGTAATGATAGAAGTGCTGATCCCGGAGCACGAGCGTTCCATCGGCCGGTAAGTCTTACGGGTTTATTCTCCATGAAAATTCTTCACCTTATCAGATCGGTGAACCCGGCTGGCGGCGGCCCCATCGAGGGCGTCAAGCAGTTGGGCCTGGTGAATGGACACGCCGGCCACCAGGTCGAGGTGGCATCGCTGGATGCGCCCGATGCGCCATTCCTGAAGACATTTCCTCTGCCAACTCATCCGCTTGGGCCGAGCTGGCTGAAATATGGGTACAGCAGCCGCATGACTCCGTGGCTGCGTGAGCACGCCAGGGATTACGACATCGTCATCGTCAACGGGCTGTGGCAGTACCACAGTTTTGGGCTATGGCGCGTGCTGCACGGCAGTGACACGCCCTACGTTGTCTATTGCCATGGCATGCTGGACCCGTGGTTCAATGAAGCGTATCCGCTGAAGCGGCTGAAGAAGGCGCTCTATTGGCCCTGGGGTGAATACCGAGTGCTTCGGGACGCGAGCGCCGTGCTGTTTACCTGCGAGGAGGAAAGGGTTCTGGCTCGGCAGTCGTTTCGTCCGTACCATTGCAATGAGATTGTGGTGAGGTACGGTACGGCCGGGCCAACGGGCGATCCGCAAACCGAGTTGACAGCTTTTTACGAGCGGTTTCCGGAGCTGCGCGGCAAGCGGCTTGCAATTTTTCTGGGGCGTCTGCACGAGAAGAAGGGCTGCGACCTGCTGATCCAGGCGTTTGCAAAGGTGCTTGCCCCAGACAAGGATTGGCATCTCATCATCTGTGGCCCCGACCAGGGCGGCTGGGAGGCCAAGCTGCATGAAGTGGCAAAACGGTTCAAGGTACCGGACCGCATCTGCTGGACCGGCATGTTGACCGGCGATTTGAAGTGGGGGGCGCTGCGGGCGTCGGAGATTTTCGTGCTGCCATCGCACCAGGAGAACTTTGGCATCGTTGTAGCCGAATCGCTTGCCTGCGGCGTCCCTGTCCTGGTCTCCGACAAGGTCAACATCTGGCGCGAAGTGGTGAGCGACGGAGCCGGCCTGGTGGGGCCGGACAACCTGCAGGGAGCCTGCGACGTGCTGAAGGCGTGGACCTTGATGACGAGTGAAGAGAAGCGGGAGATGCGGGCGCGCGCGCGAGAGTGCTTCCTGCACAACTTTGAAATTCACGAAGCCGCCAGTTCGCTGATTCGAACGTTGTCCTCTTTCACGGGCGGAGGCGCGGTTCGCTCCAATCTCTGATTGCGGTCCAGTGGATTTTACGGCGAATGAGGAGTACAGATGTGAGGGACACGCTTACAGTGAAGGCACAGGAGGACGTAACGGACACTTCGCATTCGTTCAACATCTCGGTCATCATCCTGACGTTCAACTCCGAGCTGACGATCAGGAATACGCTGGAGTGTGCGCGGCGCGTCTCCGATGACATCCACGTCGTGGACTCCTATAGCAAGGATCAGACTTTACAGATTGCCGAATCCTACGGCGCGCAGATCGTACAGCACCCGTTTGTTCACTATGGGGATCAGCGCAACTGGGCGATCAGCAACCTGACGTTCAGACACGAATGGCAACTGCACCTGGACGCGGATGAGTTCCTCTCGGCGCAGTTGATCGCCGAGATTGAGAAGTTGAAGGCTGCCCCGCCCGGTAAAGGAGTCGATGGCTACTACATTCCGCGGCTGACGCGCTTCATGGGCAGAGACATCCGGCACGGAGGACACTATCCGACCTGGCACATGCGCCTGTTTCGCAGCGGCGCGGGGCGTTGCGAATCGCGCAAATACGACCAGCATTTTATTCTCGAAGGAACTGCCGAGCGGATTCACGCTCCCATGATCGATGACAACCGCATGAGCCTGCGAGAATGGACCGACCGGCACAACCGCTGGTCCGACGCGGAAGTCCAGGAGATCCTTCATCCAACTGCCGAGGGCGTTATACAAGGGAAGCTGCGAGGAGGCTCGCCGATGCAGGCGAAGCGGGCGTTGCGGGCTTTGTTTCTGCGCGTACCTCTATTCGCCCGTTCGTTCCTGTTCTTTACGTACCGTTACTTTTTCCGGCTGGGATTTCTCGACGGAAAGCCCGGGCTCATCTATAACGTTCTGCAAACATTCTGGTACAGGTTTCTGATTGACGCAAAGCTCTACGAACTCTCCCAGGCCGCGGACGGAAGGGAGAATCATTGATCTCGAAATTGATCAGGATGGAAATGATTGGAAGCTGGTTCAAGCGCGTCTCACACGTCGTGAGCGTTCTCCTGTTATTTACGGCGGCGCTGGCCATGGCACAGAGCACGGCCGCCATTGGCCGCACGAATAGCAGTGAGAAGGCTGGCATAGAGAAGTCCGGCACGGGCTCTTCGAAGTGGGGGCCGTCGCGCAATGTGACGGAACAGACCGGACCTCGGGCGGAGAGCGCCGCTAGCAATCGAGCGCTGAAGAGCGCAGAGCCAAAGCCCGGCGAAGCCCACGTAGCGGCCAACAAGGAAGCGGCTCTGGCTGGGCGCTCGGCGGGGACGGCGGCTGCCGCGGGAGGAGATGTTCGATCCTCGAAGAGCGAACATCCAGCGTTCGGAACATTCTCCGCCAAGAGCCACGCTTCCGCGAGCAGCGGGGGAAGCAAAGGAAAAAAAAGCGCCGGCGGAAGAGGTTCCAGCAAGGCAGGCCTGGCGACGCACGCTGGAAGCGCCGGGGTGCATTCGCACGCCAAGGCGGGAGTTCACAAGAATAAGAAGTTTTCGGGTTTCTAGCGCTGTTGGGAGCTTCTATCGTCCTACGAAGAGCCAGATTGCAACTGAAGTGAAAATGAGCACATCTTTAATGGGCGATGAGGTTCTGGTCGTGGATTCAGGCGTCCCAAGGTTAGGACACTATGTTACGAGGACGGTTGCAGGAAACTTCGTTGACATTGTGAAACGCTCCGTACCGCGGACGCTGCTGAACAAAGCAACAGATCTGTTCAAGGATTAAGGGGCCTGCAGGACCTGCTGCCTTGGCCGCTCGAAACCCTATCGAATCTCGTGCGGCGTCTGGCGGCTCCCGCTACCCGCGCGCGGCCTGCTCGTAAGCGCGAGTGTATCCCTCGATCATCTGCTCAACGCTGAATCGGAGGACGTTCACTGAGCCTCGCTGGCGAATCGAGTCGCGGGTTTCGAGAGCGTGTGCAATGATCCTCGCCGCGGCGGCCGCATCTTCGGGCTCGAAGTACACCGCGCTGCCGCCGCCGATCTCGCTCATGGGCGGGCGTCCGGTGGTGAAGACGGGGCACCCACAGGCTTGCGCCTCCAGCACGGGCCAGCCGAAGCCCTCCTGCAAAGACGGAAAGATGAGGCCCTCGGCAATCGAATAAGCGGCTGCCAGGTCCTCGTTGGAGACATCCGTAAGATGCTCCACGGCCTTCTCCAGGCCGTTCCCGGCAATGTACTCCAGCAGTGAATCCGATAACGGCTTACCCACCATCAGCAGGCGCGGCTTTGCTCCAGCCGCCTGTTGCCGCAGGCTGTTGAAGATTTGCAGCAAGCCGAGCCGGTTCTTGTACCACTGCGCGCCGCCGACATGGAGAAAGAACGGCGCCCTGGCGTCGAATCCGCACTTATCCAGCCGCTCCACGGCCTCGGCCCGAGGCATGGGCGAGTAGGGATAGTTCAAGCTTAAGTACACCACGGCCGACGAAGCGGGAGGGCGAAGTGTGATGCGCGCCAGATCCCGCCGCGTGGCCTCGGAGTCGCAGACGATCAGTTGCGCGGCTTTCAGTCCGTTGAGAATCCATCGCTGAAAAATTTTCCCCGTGCGCGATACCTGATTCTGAGGAATTTCGCCGAGCGCACTCCGGATGGCGAGCACATCGTGGCAGGTCACTACATGAGGAATTGCGCTACGGCCAGCCCCGAGATGCCGGACGTACATTGCGTTGGAGTGATCGCAGATATGCACGAGATCGTATTGCTTTGCCGCGCGCCTGAGAGTAATTGGAAACAGCAGGAACTTGTCCGCATAGCCGAGCCACTTTCCCAGTCCATGGCTTACCGGAAGCAACTTCCCAAGCCAGGGTTTGGGTTGCAGCAACTTGACCGAGTGTCCCAGCGCTCTTAATTCCCGCTCCATCAGCAGGGCAAAACGCTGCATGCTCTCCTGTCTATCGAGAGCATAGTTCCCAATCAGCAATATCCGCATCAAGCTCTTTTCTGCATTCGCACTTTGTTACCGCGTGCGGAAATTTCGCCATGTCTCCCAGGCTTGTGTTGGGCACACGGTCTAAACGAGATGAGATTCACCTTCGGCGGCGAGCATCAGGCGCACCACGTCCGCCATCTTGTTCTTCGCGGACCATCCCAGCAACTTGGCGGCCTTTGAAACGTCCGCATAGCTATGGAGAATTTCGGAGGGCCGCAGCATTTTATTGTCCTGCTCAAGATAACTCGAACAGTCTTTGCCAACCGCTGCAAACGCTGCTTCGACAAACTCGTGCAGGGAGTGGCTTTCTCCGGTGGCAATTACAAAGTCGGTCGGCTCAGGCTGCTGCAACATCCGCCACATCGCCTCCACATACTCGGGAGCCCATCCCCAGTCGCGCAGAATGTCCGTATTTCCAAGGCGCAGTTTCTGCGCGCCGCCCTTGCCAATTTCAGCCACCGCGGATATCACTTTCCGCGTGACAAACCTCGCGGGACGAAGCGGAGACTCATGGTTGAAGAGAATTCCATTGCAGGCAAACAGTCCATACGATTCACGATAGTTCACAACCTGCCAGTGTGCCGCCGCCTTGGCTACGCCATAAGGACTTCGGGGACGGAAGGAGGTTTCCTCATTGGCCCGGGAGCAGCCGATATCGCCAAAGCACTCGCTCGAACTCGCGTTGTAGAACCTGTTCTTTGCACCCCGGTAGCGCATGCACTCCAGCAGATTCAGCGTCCCGAAGCAGATGCTGTGCATGGTCTCGACAGGCTCTTCAAAGGAAAGCGAGACGGAGCTTTGTCCCGCCAGGTTGTAAATCTCGTCGGGCTTCGCCGTGTCTAGGGAGGTTAATACGCTTCGGAAATCGGTTAATGTGGTCGAGAGAATCTTCACCTCGTCGGCGATTCCAAGCCGGCGCAGGTTCTCTTTCTTGCCGCTATGCGCGTCACGGGACGCGCCCCAGACCTCGTACCCCTTTTCAAGGAGGAGCCGCGCCAGATAGGCACCGTCCTGCCCGGAAATACCGTAGATAAGCGCCCTCATAATGGATTCAGTAAAGTTAGTCGATTGCCTGGTAAATGACAAGCTGGATCAAAAGTCGCTGGAGGAACTGCACAGCCGTGCGCGCATTGTTACCGGCTTTTCACGCGGTTAAAGTCGCTGGCTGCATTCCGGTAGCGTAAAATTCTGGTGACCCTTTTGAAGGCGGTATTCAGCGACATGTCGCTTGCTGGCGCAGTGCTTACGGGCAACACCGAATCCGGGATCGCGCAAGTGGTTTGCGTGGATCTGGACGGGACGCTGATTGCGACAGACCTCATCTGGGAGGGCCTGCTGGAGCTGATGAAGGCCCGGCCAATGGCCCTCTTTCTGGTGCCAATTTGGCTGCTGCGTGGGCGGGCGTACCTGAAAGAGCAGCTTGCCAGCACGACATCCATCGAGCCACACAGGCTTCCGTACCGTCAGGATGTGTTGCGCGTGATTGAAGGATTGAAGCGCGAGGGCGCCCGGCGGGTTGTGCTGGCTACGGCCTCGCATAAGCGGCTGGCAAACGCCGTGGCCGCGCACCTTGCAGTCTTCGATGAGGTTCTGGCCACCTCAGACGGACGAAATCTGAAGGGAAAAGCGAAGGCGGAGGCACTGCAGGCTCGCTTCGGAAGTGACTTTCTATACATCGGCGACAGCGCGGCAGACCTTCCGGTCTGGGCCGCGGCCCGGCAGGGAATCGTGGTTGGCAGCCGGTCTCTGGCACGGCGTGCCGCCGAGGTGACGGACGTCCGGGAGGTGCTGGAAGTCGAGAGCGCAGGCTGGCGCACCTACTGGAAGGCGTTGCGGCCGCACCACTGGAGCAAGAACGTGCTGCTGCTGCTGCCGCTGGTGCTGGCGCACAGGTGGAGTGCGGCTCCGTGGTTGCGGACGCTCTTTGGTGTGTTTCTCTTCGGGCTGGCCGCCTCGGCAATCTACGTCATGAACGATTTGCTGGACCTGGCAAGCGACCGCGAACATCCCTGGAAGCGTCGGCGTCCTTTCGCCTCTGGGCGTCTCTCCATCGCGAAGGGGCTGATCATGGCTCCCATCCTGCTGGCCGCTGCCGTGGGGTTGGGCTGGTACTGGCTGGGGAATCTTTTTGCAGGGGCTGTCATCTGCTATTGCGCGCTTTCGCTGGCGTATTCCCTGGTGCTGAAGCGCAAGGCGCTGACCGACGTCTTCGTGCTCACCAGTTTCTATGGGATACGGATTGTGACCGGAGCGCTGATTACGCGTACCCCGCTCTCTGACTGGTTCCTGATTTTTTCCATGTTCTTCTTCTTCAGCCTCGCGCTGGCTAAGCGTTTCAGCGAATTGAAGCACGCGGGAGAGCTGCTGGAATCAGGGAACTCCGGCAGGGGATACCGCGCCGAGGATTCTCCGCTGCTCTCGACGATGGGCGTGGCGAGCGCCTTTGCCTCCGTGATTGTGTTCAGCTTTTATACGCGCAGCCCCGAAGTAAGCAGGCTGTATCCGCATCCTGAGCCGCTGCTGCTGATCTCTCCTCTGCTGCTGTACTGGCTGGTGCGTGTATGGCTGCAGGCCGGGCGAGGAGAACTGCGCGAAGATCCGGTCACGCTGGCGATGCGCGATCCGATGAGTTATATGGTTGGCTTTGGTTGTGTATTGTGCATTCTTGTTACTTTCCTCTGGCGGTAATCATACAAATGCCTTCTGAAGCAGAAATGAAGTCCGGCGCTGCGGTTGCTGCAAATGGCGCGTCCGCATTGCCGGCGAAAGCTGGCGACACCAGCTACAAAAGCTGGGGAAACTATCCGCAGGCGGCGCACCGCAAGATTCTGCGTCCGGCGTGGATGGACGAGATCACGGGCACGGTGCTTGGCGAGAATGCTCCGCTGCTGGCGTACGGGTTGGGGCGCAGCTATGGCGACTCCTGCCTGAACGACGGCGGAACGCTGATGGATATCCGCTGCCTCGACCGCATCCTGCACTTTGACGCCGAGCACGGCTCGATTGTGTGCGAGGCGGGAGTTTCCCTGGGCGAGATTCTGCTGGTTGCGGTGCCGCGCGGATGGTTTCTGCCGGTGACGCCGGGCACGAAGATTGTCACCCTGGCGGGCGCGATTGCCAATGACGTACACGGTAAAAATCATCATGTCGAAGGCACCATCGGCTGCCACGTCGAACAATTCGGACTGGTGCGCTCCAGCGGCGAGCAGTTGGTATGTTCGCGAGAGGAAAATCCAGAGCTATTTGCCGCGACCATCGGCGGACTGGGACTGACGGGAATCATCCTGTGGGCGGAAATTCGGCTGAAGAAAATTTCCAGCGCGCAAATCGAGATGGACACGGTGGCCTTCGCGTCCTTCGAAGATTTCATCCGCCTCAGCAGCGACGGCGAGGGCGCAAAGTACGAGTACACGGTCGGCTGGGTGGATTGCCTCAGCGGGCGCAAGACGCGCGGCATTTTCATGCGCGGCAACCACGCCGCCGAAGGGAAGCTGCAACCGCACGCGGAGAAGAGCAAGCTCTCGGTGCCCTTTATGCTGCCAAGTTTCACGTTGAACCCGCTGACGATCTGGGCCTTCAACAACCTTTACTATGCGATGGGACGCGCCAAGGCCGGCCACTCGCAGGTTCACTACGATCCGTTCTTCTATCCGCTGGACAAGGTGAATGACTGGAACCGCATCTACGGCAGCGGCGGATTTACGCAGTATCAGTGCGTGGTTCCGGAGAGCGAGGTCACGGCCTTCCAGGAGATTCTGGAGCGCATCGCGCGCGCCGGGCAGGGATCGTTCCTCGGCGTCATCAAGAAATTCGGCGGCGTGCAATCGCCGGGGATGATGTCATTCCCCAGGCCGGGGCTGACCTTGGCCCTGGACTTTCCCTTCCGTGGCGCAAAGACCCTGAAGCTCTTCGCCGAACTCGACACGGTGGTGGCGGCCGCTAGGGGCGCGCTCTATCCGGCCAAAGACCCGCGCATGAGTCCGCGGATGTTCGAGCTTTCGTATCCAAGGCTGGATGAGTTCCGCAAGTATGTGGACCCGGCGCTGAGCTCGAGCTTCTGGCGGCGCGTTGCAGGAGATCAGGCATGAGCCAGGGACTGGTAATTCTGGGAGCGACCTCGAAGATTGCGCAGGAAGTAGCCCGCTTGGCCGCCAGAGAGGGCCGCGAAGTGTTGCTGGTGGCGCGCCACCAGGAGCGTCTGGAAGCCGTCGCCGGAGACCTGCTGGCACGCGGCGCGTCACGGGTGGAAACCATCACCGCGGACCTTGCTGACACCGCAAACCACGAAGCGCTGTGGGCGCAGGTCGAAGAGCGCATGCCGGAAATGGGAGCGCTGCTGCTGGCCTACGGATCGCTCGGCGACCAGGCACGCGCCGAGGAGTCCGTGGCGTACACGCTGCGCGAACTGAACACGAACTTCACCTCTGCGGTGAGCCTGCTGAACTACGCCGCCGCGTCCATGGAGCGCAGAAAGAGCGGCGTGCTCGCGGTGATTACATCAGTGGCGGGCGACCGCGCGCGGCGCTCGAACTATGTTTACGGAACCGCCAAGGGCGCGCTCACGCTCTATGCGCAGGGATTGCGCGCGAAGCTCTTTGCGAGCGGCGTTCGCGTGCTGACCATCAAGCCGGGGCCGGTGGATACTCCGATGATTGCCCACATGAAGAAAGGCCTGACGACGGCCTTGCCACAGAGCGTTGCCGCCAGGATCTATCGCGAGATGGAAGAGGGCAAGGCCGAGGTGATCTACGTGCCCGCGTATTGGCGCATGATCATGGCCGTGGTGCGGGCGATCCCGGAGAGCGTGGGGAAGAAGATGAAGTTCTAGCGCCGTGAATGCGTGGCTATGAGGGCCTGTTATTCTGTTCGCGTGTGTCTGGGGAGCATGAGCGATGCGCTACGTTGACCCGGCAAACCATGAAGAGGGAGTGGCGCCCGGCAGAGCGGCGCTGATCGCCGGTCTCGGCTATCTGCTGATGCCTGCTGCGTTCGCTGAGTTCTACCTGCTTCCCAAGCTGATCATACCCGGCAATATTGAACAGACTGTGCTGAATATCGCAGGCAATCCAGGACATTTTGTGGGCGCAATCCTGTGCCATCTGGTCACCTTCATCCTCGACGTTGTGATTGCCTGGGCGCTTTATGTTTTGCTCGCGCCGGTAAACAGGGCGCTGTCATTGCTCGCCGCGTGGTTCAGGTTGATGTACACAGCGATCGGTCTGTTCGGACTGTTAAACCTGGTAACCGTTTTCCGCGTGTTGAATGCAGCCGATTATCTGGCGGCTTTTGGGAACGGCCCGCTTCATGCCCAGGTGAAGCTCTTGCTCGGTTCGTTTCGATACGATTGGTCCATGGGCCTTGTGATCTTTGGTATCCATCTCTGCCTTGTGGGCTGCCTGGTTTACCGCTCGCGCTACATCCCCAGGCTCATCGGCATCCTGCTGGCGATCAATGGATTGGGATGGGTGATTGATAGTTTGAAGCCGTATCTCTACCCCAACGCTCATCTGGGGTTTGTCTTCATCACGTTCTTCGGAGAGCTGATTTTCATGGTCTGGCTCCTGGGCTGGGGCCGCAAACTCCAGGAGCGGGCAATGCCTGGTGCCGTTACCACAACAGCCAAGCCATAAGCCGCACATGCTCGAGCCTTTCTTGCCCTCTTCTGCGCGTCACTCCTTCCTCTACGGCGGTTCCTGCTCCGCTTTGGCTTGCGCCAGCAGGCTCTGGATGGCCGCCACCAGGCGCGAGGCGGGAAAGGGTTTCTGCACGTAGGTGATCAACTCGCGCGGAAGGTTCTGCAGCACGCTCACCTCCTCGCTATAGCCGGAGATCAGGACGACGGGCAGGGTAGGGAACTGTTCGCGCAGGAGCCTTGTCAGGTCCACGCCGCTGAGCTTCGGCATGATGATGTCGGTGACGAGGATCTGATGTCTGCCGGGATCAAAGGCCGCAAGCGCTTCTTCGCCGTTGGATGCGGCATCCACCGAGAAGCCTGCTTTTTGCAGAGCGTGGGCAAGGTGCTTGTTGACGATGGGATCATCTTCGGCGAGCAGGATGCCCGCTGAGCCACTGCTGCCCTGTGCGACGGCGGCGGCCATCTCCTCACGCGCGACCGGAAGATAGATGCGGAAGGTTGCGCCGTTGCCCGGAGTGGAGGAGCACTCGATGCGGCCCTTGCTCTGGGCGATGATGCCGTGAACGGTGGAGAGCCCGAGGCCGATGGTAAGCGGCGTGTCCTTGGTGGAAAAGAATGGCTCAAAGATGTGGCGCAGGGTGTTCTCATCCATGCCAATGCCGGTGTCGGAGACGGTGAGCACGGCACAGCGCTCGGTGAGCGCGCCGCGCTGCGGGTCGGAGTTCCCCGGCTGGCTAAAGGTGGAGATGCGCAGTTCGCCACCCCTGGGCATGGCTTCGCGGGCGTTGTCGGCCAGGTGCATCAGAACCAGGGTGAGCTGTTCGGGATCGATGAAGATGTGATCAACGGTCTCATCGAGCTTCAGTTCCACCGAAACGTCAACGCCGGCCGTGCGGGTAATTATGGAGAGAGCCTTTCGCACACACTCGTTCACATCCACAACGCGGGGCTGCAAGACCTGGCGGCGGCTGAAGGCGAGAAGCGAGCGGGTAATTTCCGCGGCGCGCGCGGCCTGCCGCATGACGTCGAGCAGCTTGGATTCGACCGATGGCGCCAGCGACTGTTGCAGCGCAAGCTCGCAGGAAAGGCTGATGGACTGCGTGATGTTGTTGAAGTCGTGCGCCACGCCGCCGGCAAGGCGGCCCACGGCCTCCATGCGCTGCGAGTGGTTGAGCTGTTCTTCCAACTCGCGCTGGCGGGTAATGTCGATCACGTAGCCCTGGATGTACTGGTGGCCGGTTTCAGGGTCTGCGCAGAGGTAGCCAGAGAGTGAGACGCGGCTGACGGCGCCGCTGCGGGCGCGAAAATAGGTTTCAAAGTCGCGCACGCTGCCGCTCTCGTGCAGCTTGGCGAGGTAGCGCTCGCGGTCGCTGGGGTCTGCATAGAGCTCTGAGACCGGCGTTTCGGCCAGCTCCTCCAGCGAGTAGCCAAGTACGCACAAAAGCATGGGATTGGCCTGCTCCATGCGGCCGCTGGCAAGGTTGACGCGGAAGATTCCGAAGGGGCACTCCTCCACCATCGAGCGGTGGATTTCCTCCGAGCGGACGAGCTTGAGTTGAGCCTCGCTCCAGGCCGAGGCGTCCGCGGCGGAGAGGATGAAGAGCTTGCGCCCCTTGTGCAGGAAGCGCGCAGCGCGAAGTTCCACGGCAAAGGCTCTGCCTGCGCTGGTAGCGTGCGTGGCGAGCGAGCGCGAAGGCGTGTCGCCATCCAGCAGCGATGCGCCTTCGAGCGCTCTCGGATCCCCGGCCGGATGGAGGTCGCGCACGGTCATGGTGAGGAACTTCCGGCGGGAGTATCCGTACCTTGCGACCGCCGCGTCATTCGCGCCAAGAATCTGCATGCTGACTTCTTCGCACAAAAACATGGGGATGGGATTCCTGCGAAACAAAACACCGCACAGCCCGGAATATGAATTTCTTGTCGACATATTCGCACCCGAAGAAGTTAACGGGCGGTCGGTGATGGGAAGTAAGTGGCCTGAGAAAAAGGAAACAGGGAAATTCGGGAAGCATTAGGACAATTTCAAATTGGGAGAAGGAGGGAGGATCAACCTAGTGTGAGGTCCTTACTGTTGGGAGAAGGAAACAAGCGGTCTTTGAGTCGAAGGCTGTATGACTCGAATCCGTACCACATCCCGTACGCGGCAAGAAGAGTCAGTGTAATACCGACGGCGTCTACCGTAACTGCGTTGAGTCTTCGGCTCAGGTGAAAATGCGCGCAGATGTTTCCGGCAACAAAATAAAGCGGGTAGTGGACAAGGTAAAGACTGTAGCTGACCATGCCGATGCTGCGGAGAAACCCGAGCCGGAAGAAGCGGAGCGGCAGCGAAGATTCTCCCGTGTGGCGGACGATGTAGTAGACCAGACTGGCAAAGAACAGGTCTGCCAGCGTGATTCCGAGAACACTGACGCTGTGCTTCGTGTACTCGGGCCCCGCAATCGCGAAGAAAGCGACAAAGAGGATTCCCGAAACAAGGCAGGCGTGGTCAAAGATGCGGTCAACCGCCGCCAGTGCCGCGGAGCCTTGTCTGCGGGCGTGGGCAATCACCGCCACCATTGAGCCGAAAGCGAGGCCGTCCATACGGCAATAAAATGTGAAGGTTTCCAGCGGCGAGTGGGAGCGCAGCGCCCGGCGGAGAAGCGGCGCAGCGATGATGATCCCCACGAGCAGCATCCGGAAGCGTTTGCGATCCAGGAATCGCACAGCAGGCGCCCACAGGATGTAGAACAACTCCTCCACGGAAAGCGACCACAGAACTGCAAGGCCAAGATGGGTAACAAGGCTGATGTTGTATTCCGTGTTATCGGAAAATAAAAGGCTCGCGTAGTAGAAGAAGTATTTTGTCCACAGGCCGATGGTTCCCGCTCGGTGGATGGACAGGGAATAGATCAGGTAGATCGTAAGAACGAAAAAGTACGGCGGAAAAATGCGAAAAGCCCTGCGCGCGTAGAAGGTCGTGAAATAGCTGGAGTTGGGCTTCAGGTCAATCAGGATGCTGGTAATGAGAAAACCGGAAAGAACAAAGAAGAGGTCGACGCCGAGCCAGCCGTATTGAGCGCCACTGTATCGAATCCAGGTGAAGTAGTGGGTGGCTACAACGGCAAGTGCGGCGATTGCGCGCAGCCCATCAATCTCACGGATTCTCATTCATCTTCTCCGTTACGAGCGGGCCAGGGTTTGGCGGACCTGGTCCAGAAGTGCCGGAAGATTGGCGGCAGCCGCCGTGGACGCGCCGAAGCGGGCGTGTTCATAGGCGGCGGTGAAGCGCACCACGGCCTCGCGAACTTCGGCATCGGAGATCGAGGCGGCGAATTCCGCCGGAGTTTGCGCGGCCGTGCGGGGATAGCCGCGCCGGGCTAGGCGGCGGACCATGCGCATGTACAGAATCGCCGAGGCCGACTTGGGAGAAGCACTCACCGAGGAGGCGCGCAAGAGATTGCGGATATGCAGCGCCACGAAGGGCAAAGCGATCAGCAGCAGCACGCCGAGCAGACCGGCTCCAGGGCGGAAGAGGCGCTCGGGATCGTGCGTGGCCTCGCGTTGAACATTGCGCGCGGCCTCCAGCATCCGGTTGTACTGGCGTGCAGACCATCGGCGGAAGTCGGCGATCCGGTTGCGCGTCTTGCGCGCGCCGTTGATGGAGAGCGCCTGCTGGTGAGCGGCATCGTAGTTGACCACCCACTCGCGCCAGAACTCGCGCGCCGCGTCCATGTAGAGTTGGAGGCGCGTCCAGGCCGTGACAACCGGGGCGTCGCCCGCGGGCGTCGGATCAAATGTGGTCCATCCTGCGCCGGGAATGTAAGCCTCTACCCAGGAGTGCGCGTTGCTGGCGCGGACGATGTAGGTCGAGTTGACCTGGTTGAATTCAGCTCCGCGAAAGCCGGTGATCACGCGCGAGGGAATGCCGATGGTGCGCAACAGCACAGCCATCGACGAGGCAAAGTACTCGCAGTGGCCGCGGCGGCGGTGGAAGAGAAAGTCGGCCAGGGGATCGTCGGGCGGCTGCGAGGGAAGCTGCAGCGTGTAGCCGAACTGCGTGGTGAGATAGCGCTCGATGGCCATCGCCCGGCGATAGGTTGAAGGCTCTGCGTCGGTGAGCTGGTGGGCAAGCTCCGGAATTCGCGGGTCGAGGTGCTCGGGAACTTCGAGGTAGCGCGCGGGCATCGCCTCGGGGACCGTGCCCGTGAGGCGGCCGAGTGTGGTGGGCAGCGGCACGGAGACATCGGATACGCCTTCATACACGCTTACGTTGCGCTCACGGTCCAGATTGTGAAAAGTCTGGTCGTCATCGATGCCGATCTCGCGGAAGGAGCCGAAGATCGCCTGTGCGGCGGGGATAGTGAAGATGACCGTGGTGTTCAGCGGCTCCATCAGCACGCGGTAGCGCAGCGTATCCAGGTGCGGACCGCGCGCTACGCGGACTTCCTCGCGGCGGTCGAGCGCGTTGGGCCGGGTGGAGAGCTGAAAGACCCTGCCAAAGCCCTGTGCCAGCACGCTGGCTTCGTGGCGCGGATTGGTCCATCGCTTTCCGTCAAACAGGGTGAGCACGGCGCCGCGTAGCCGGATCGAGCGGTCGCCGATGGTGTCGCCTTCAATGCGGAGATGCGCCACGACTTCGGAAGATTGCTGGATGTGTCCGATCTCTCCGAGGTTGACGGAATCGGAAAACCCCGTGGTGATGGCGTCACTCTGGGCGTAGCGGGACATGTAGCCGCCGCTGATGCGGGGCATGGCGAAAAAGAGAACGCAGGCACTGGCCAGGATGGCCATCACCATCACACCCGTGGTGCGGGCCAGCGAGAGCGAGAGCCGCTGCATCGGAGAGATGGCGCGGCGGCGGGTGCGCAGGCCGGGAATCGCCAGCGGAGCCGTGTTCGTGGCCGAGAGCGCCGAGCGCCGCATCTCCATGGCCATGAAGCAGAAAACCGCCAGCACAATGAAGAGCGCGAAGGCGGCGAGAAACATCGAGTCAACCGTCAGAATGGCCGCCGACAGCACCATCAGGAACGAGAGCACCGCCAGGTAAACATAGTCGCGCTCGCGCTCCACGTTGAAGAGCTTGACGCACATTCCAAAGAGCACCAGGTGGACGGCGGGAGTGACAAAGTCGCGCCCGGAAATAAAGAAGAAGTCCACAAAGAACAGCAGTACGTACACCACCGCCAGCCACGAGGTGACGCGGCGCGGAATCACAAAGGAAACATCGCGCAGCAGCAGGTAGGCCCTTAACAGCAGCGCGCATAAGACAAAAGCCACGCTCGGCAGATCGAGCTTGCCCGTCCCGGCCAGTGTGGCAAAGCCGGTCACAACCAGCAGAAAGAGCGAGGTCTGGAAGAGACGCTCGATCTCCGGCGGTGCAAGGCGCAATGGGATGGCCGTGGACATCGTTCCCCAGTATAGTGGACGCCCGGTGACCGCCGCTTATGCCATGTCGCGCGTCATGTGGCGAGTGATGATGTGGAGCTCGGATCGCGTGCCCGCGCCCCGTTTTCCGTGGCGTCCGTTTTCCTCAGGCGCAGGGGTGAAGGATGAAAACGGACGTGGTAGTATCAAATCTGGTCGGACATCGGTCTTACGCGATGAAGCCCCGCCAATCCCGCCAGGTCCGGAAGGAAGCAACGGTAACGGGCCGTTTCGTGTGCAGTGAGCTTCCGGTGTCCGGCTTTATTGCATTCCAGAAGTGCTGAACGCTGCGTGTCTCCCTACCGCCAAGGCTCCCCAAGCCTGATTCCCGAATCGGCGTCCTCCCCATATTGAACTCTCCTCAGCAGAGAATCCTGTGCTCAAACCTCGACGCGCCCCGGAATTGCGGGATGCTTGTGTCAGGGAGATCGCGGCCATGCAGGTGGAGGAAGTTCAACAGGTGGGAGAGCAGTTGGCGAGGCAGGCAATTCTGGCAGAGGCCGTGTACCCCGCCGCCCCTGCAATGCAATCCGAGGTGCGCCTGCCAGGAGCAGTCGCGAGCACCTGCCCACAGGATTCCGAGCCTGCCAGCAATGTCATGAGGGGTCTTGCCATGGCGCTCCCCTTGTCGCTGTCACTCTGGATGGCGATTGGATTCGTGGTGTGGGTGATGACGCGCTGACCGCTCCCTGAAGATCTAAATTGGGCGGAGGCGAAGGCCCCGTTCCGGCCCTGAAGAGGGCGCCGGAGCGGGGCTTTTGCTTTGCACGCATACCGTTTTCGCCCGCGATCAGCGGCGGCTGCGTTCTCGCCCGTAGATGCTGCGTACAAGCCGTTCAGCCGTAAGCTTTCGCATCTCCCTTGGCAGTGGTTTACATTCGCAGCGCGGTGGGCGACAATTGGCACATTCTTACTATCGGAGAATTGGGAGTTGAAATCTCATATTCGGGCCAAGATCACGGCTCTCGGCTCATTTGTACCTCCTCGCGTTCTCTCCAATGACGACCTTTCAAAGATGGTCGCCACCACCAACGAGTGGATTCTTGAGCGCACCGGAATTCGCGAACGTCATCTCGTCGCTCCCGGCGTGGCGGCCAGCGACCTTGCAGCCGAGGCGGCCCGCGACCTGGCGGCTCGCCACAACGTGGATCTGAGCGACGTGGAAGTCATCATCGTCGGCACGGTAACGCCTGACATGATGTATCCCTCAACCGCCTGCCTGGTTCAGAAGAAGCTGGAGATTCCGCAGGCGTGGGGCTTCGATGTCTCCGCCGGCTGCTCCGGCTTCGTCTTTGCCCTTACCACCGGGGTCAAACTGGTGGAGAGCGGCGCGCACAAGAAAGTCCTGGTGATCGGCGCGGACGTAAATTCGTCCATGATCGACTACACCGACCGCGCCACCTGCATTCTGTTTGGCGACGGCGCGGGAGCCGTCTTGCTGGAGCCTGCCGAGGAAGGCGAAGACCTCGGATTTATCGACTACGTCCACCAGATTGAGGGCTTCGGCGGCGACTATCTCTATATGCCCGGCGGTGGCAGCCTGCATCCCTCCTCGCATGAGACGGTGGACCAGAAAATGCATTATGTTCATCAGGATGGGCAGCAAGTCTTCAAGTACGCAGTGAAGAAAATGGCGGAGATGACCGAGCGCGTTCTGGCCAAGAATGGAATGACCGGAGCCGACATCGATTGCTTCATCTCCCATCAGGCCAACAAGCGGATCATCACCGCCACCGCTGACCGCCTCAAGATGCCCCGGGAGAAGGTAATCATCAATATCGAGGACTTCGGCAACACCACGGCCGGAACCATTCCCATCGCAATGCGGACCGCAATCGAGACCGGACGCCTGAAGAAAGGCGACACCTTGCTGATCGCATCCGTTGGGGCAGGTTTCACTAGCGGCGCATCGATCATTAAGTGGGCCTTCTAGCCATCGCGAACAGGAATACGAGAGGTGCCCGCCGGTGGCGGGCATTTTCTTTGCATCAGAGCCGGGGAGAGGCCGCCGCGGAACAAATCCCGCCCCTGCGGGTTTAGAAGCTCAGTCCACGGCGGCGGGCCAGGTGCTGCGCTGCCTTGCGAGGATGAAGATGAAGCTCTCCCGAATTCACTTGATGGCCCTGGCTGGCTGCCTTGCGGCGGCTACTGCCGGGGCGCAGGAACAGCCGCCGTCTCCGCCCAACGTTGCTCCGGCACAGCCGCCGGTCACTGCCCCAACGCGCTCCGCCCGCGAGGCCGAGGCACGGGAGTGGGTTCCGCGCGGCATTGCCGAACTGGGCCAAAATGCCGCGAGCCGTACGGAATTCACCATCGACCACTCGATGCTGGTGTTGGCCAGCAAGCTTGACCGCGACAATGAAGACCTGCGGAGGGTGATCGCCGGAGTGAACGGCGTTTCGGTCCACAGCTTCCACTATCCGGGCGCTGTGATTTTCGATCCGATGACGATGAACTCTCTCATGCAGGAGTATCGCGAGGCCGGATTCCAGCACCTGGTGAGCAAGCACCACGGTGAGAGCGGCATGACTACCGACCTCTGGCTCCGCATGGATGGCTCGTCGATCCGCGATGTCGCCGTGCTCTGGGTGGGAGCGCGCGATATGAACTTCGTCACCGTCTCCGGCTCCATCACCCCGCTGGATCTGCTGCGTCTGAGCGGGCACTTCGGGATTCCGAAGATGGATGATGGCGTGGCCGTGCCTCTTCCGCGGCGGGATCGATGAACGGCGCGGGAGCCTTTACTTCGGTGCTCCCACGTCCTCCACGTTGGTCTCGCAGTGGAGTTTGGCGGAGGGTTTGAGCAGGGCCTTCACCTGCGCCTCATACCACTTGCGGTGGTGCTGGATCTGCTGAATGGAGAGGGTGAGCTGATTCTGCCGCCACGCTCCGCCCAGCGGCGGCTCGGAGAAGGTGACCTCCTTCTTGGCATTGAAAACAAAGTCGGCATTGTTCTCAATGCTGTAAACGCGGTGATGGTCTTCGTCCTTGAGCCGGATGTCGTAGATCGTGCCCTGGTCGTGCTTGGGGCTGCTGTAAACAATGACGTAAAGATACCGGGCGCCGCCGAAACTCTTGGCCTCCGGCAGATACGCCAGGTTCAATTCCTTCACGTTCTTTACGTCCACCCAGTGGTGCGGATCGGTAACAAGGCACTGCGCCGCCTCGAAGAGAGCGGAGGGTGCGCGTTCCTGGGCGCAGAGGGCCGCGCTCAAAAGGACAAGCAGAAGTAGCAGCAGAAGCGTTCGTTTCATCGTCTCTATCCTAACAACGGCGAAGCCATCTTACACGATTACGCCGCATGATTACTCCGCCCGGTTACGCAACATGATCGCGCCGGAGGGGAAAAATCCCGCGCCGATCCTAATCCCTTCCCAGCCGCTTGCCCAGCACCTCTTCCACATCCCGCACCTTTCCTTCCAGCCTTCCGGTGAAGCCTGGGCGCTCGTCGATGGAGATGTTGGTCAGCACCCGTGGCACCAGCTCCAGCATCCTGCGATGACAGCGCATGATGACATTCATCACCTCGTCCGTCTCGCCCTCGATGGTCGTGTTCATCGCGCCCGCCTTGTAGGGCAGTCCGGAGTCGTCAACAATCTTCAGCGCTTCGGCAATCAGCTTCTTCACTCCGCCCTCGGCTCCCAATGGAATCACGGTAAAGCTTGCCAACATGGATTCTCCCCCTTTTCGATTCGGTTTCCGTCTGTATGTTACCGCGCGCCGCGCACGGGCGCTGGCAGCGTCGCCCCGGCTTTCCGTGCATCTTAAGACCCAGATGGCATTTCTGGGGAGTTTACCGCGCAGCGCCGACGCCGAGATTCTCGACAGCAACGAGGTCGCGGAGGAGGAGCGCGCGCGCGCCTATCAGCAGCTTCATCGCACGCATCAGTGGCTGGGCAACACCTCGGCAATCCTCCGCCTGCTCCGCCGCGATCCTCTTCCGGTCCGCCGCGTGCTGGATATCGGTTGCGGGCACGGCTTGCTGCTCCAGCAGATTCGCCGCGACACCACAGCCGACGTCATCGGCTTCGACCTTCGTGCCGCGCCTGGAGCCATGCTCCCAATCGTCACTGGAAACGCCGTCAGTGATCCTCTGCCGCGCGCGGACGTGGCGCTCGCGGTCTGCATGGCGCATCATCTCTCCGAAGATGAAGTCGTCCGCATGATTCGAAATGTCTCCCGCTCCTGCCGCCGTTTCATTTTGCTTGACCTGGTGCGCCACCCGCTGCCGCTGCTGCTCTTCCGCACCTTTGTCTGCCCGCTGCTCGACCCCATTAATGCCCAGGACGGCGTGACCTCCTTGCAACGCGCCTACACGCCACAGGAGCTGCGCGCCATCGCGGAGCGCGCGCGGGAGGGGCATGGCAAGCTGCGCCACAGCGTGAGCCCTTTGTACATCCGCCAGGTGGTGGATATTTCGTGGTGAGCGCTTCCGACGCGCGCGCCATGCCCAGACGCAAAAAAGCCGGGCCATCTCCTGGCCCGGCTTCTCCGCTGCTTCGATTTCTAACCTGGTTTAGTTGGCCGCTTTGTTCTTCTCCATCAGCAGCGCATTCACCTTCGCCATTACCTTGAAGGCGTCGGCCACGTAGAGCACGTCTGCCTTGCCGCGCGCCCATCCGCAGTTCGGGTCAAGGCTCACCGCGCGCCGCTCCGTGATGAATCGCCAACCCACCACATGAGGCTCTTCGCCGTGGCAGCAGGTGGAAAGCCCCTTCGGATGGCGCGGCGTTGCGCCGGTTTGCCCGATCTGGTTCATGTGGGTCATGAACTTCAGCACCGGCTGATTCTCGCCGCTCTGGTCCACCAGCGATTTGCTGCTGCCCAGCGAGGCGTCGGCCGCGCGCAGGAAGCCGAGAATCAACTGCTCGGCCTCGGCGGCGTGAACCTGTCCGTCAGCCTGCTTCTTCGTCCATCCCGCACCGGCCACAAACAGAACCTTTGCCTCGGGACGAATCGTCTGTTCGTCGAGCTTAGGCGCGCGCACGCCGCTGACCGTTGTTCGCAGCGCGGGCAGCGTCACCGCGACGCGTTCAACCTCCGGAGCGTCGCCGCTTGCGACCCATGCCGCGCGCGTTCCACCCTCCAGCAGCAGAAACCACGGACGCGTCTCGCGCCGCACCACGGCCTCCACGCGCTGGCGATAGTACCAGCGGCACGCTTCCAAGGTCTCTCCCATGGCGAGGGAAGTGATGTGCGTATCAGTAAATCCGCCCAGCTGGAAGGCCGCGCCGGGCACCACGCGGGCAAAGCGCGAACTTGCCGGAGCGAAAACAATGGTCGCCTCTGCCGCGCGCGCCAGCGCCTCGCAAGCCGCCGCGTCACTCGCATAGCGCGCCTGCGCAAACGCCTCGCCGCAAACAATGAGCACGCGTGCCGCGGTGCCTGCGACCTGCTCTGCCGCTGCCTCGCCCTGCGCTCCCACAATGCCGATGGTCAGCGATGCGCCCAGCGCGCCTGCAAACTCCACGCCCGCCGCCACGGATTCCAGCGACGCCTTCGTCAGCGCCGCGCCCGATTCATCTACATGCGTCAATACAAGAAGTTTTTCCATGGCTTACTCCGCAATCCACTGCACGATCTCGCGTGCGATCTCGTCTTCCGGCACATCGCGTACCACGCGCGTCACACGCTGCTGCTTGGGCAGGCTCACCGAGACGTAGCTCAATCCGTTGGCGTCGAGTTTCACGCTCTTCGCCTTCTGCAGCGCCGGCATAATGCCGCGCATGTTCGCCATGCCAACCTGCGGGGAGTTGCGCGGCTCCGGCAAACTGCCCGTCGCCCAGCCCAGCACGGCCGGCGCGCCTGCGCACACGGAGACCTGGTGTTTGCCGCCTTCCACGCGCTCCAGCACCTCGAACGATCCATCGTCGCGCACCGTGATCTCGTCCACGCCCTGGAACTGATCGGTAATTCCCAGCCGTTCGCCGAGCACCGGCATGGTGACGCCAGCTCCGCGCGAGGCCGATTCCCAGCCGCCGAAGAGCAGCATATGTTCGCGCTCCAACCCCGGAATCGCCGTGATCGCCTCAGCTAGTGCCGCCGCCGTCGAGTGCGCGTCGGTGAAGCCGCCGAGCGGCCCATCCACGGCCACCAGTTCAAATGGAACCTTTTGCGCAACGGTCATCATCACCTGTTGCAGCTTTGATTTTGGACCGAGGCTCACCAGGTAAACCTTGCTTCCCGGATGCTTTGCCGCGAGATTTGCCGCCTCATACAACGCCGAAGCCGCCCACGGATCAAGCACCGCCGGAAGCATCATCTCGTTCTTCAGTCCGGGAGCGCCCGCCCCGGCAGCAGGCTCCAGCGTCTGCAACGGATCAGGCACAATGCTGGCGCACACCACGATGTGAAAACTATTTGCCATGAGTATTTATTCCTATGAAAGAAAAGTAGCGGGTGCCCCATCCTCGCCATCTGTTAACCAGGGTGGGGCTGTTGACCTTGGTTTTGCTCTTGCTCCTGCCTCTAACCTTGAAACTTTGAAACCCTGAAACCTTGAAACCTTGAACCCTAATTCTCCGCCGAGTGCAGTCCACCCGCTCCCGCCCGGAACTCAATATTTGAGCTCTCTCCGTCGGGAGAGTGCCCGCAGTTCCACAGGCACGCGCCGCAGTGGATACACTTCTCGCGGTCGAACGCCGGAGTCGTATCCTCGCCCTGTGTGATCGCCTGCCCCGAGCACATGGCAATGCACGTCCGCTCCTCGCACGCCGCGCAAAGCTTTGGCTCGCGGAAGATCACATGATCGGCGAAGCCTGCCGCCGCCTGCACCTTGCCGCCCATCAGCAGAGCGTCCTGCTGCGAGACCAGCAGTTTGCCGTCGTACGCAATCTCCGGCCATCCGCAGGCGTCCATCAGCGCATCGTGCAGTGAGCGTTTACCGGCTGCCGCCTCCTGCCTCGCATTCTCGAAGCGCTCCGGCCTCATGCGCCCGTAAAACTTCCTCAGCGCTTCGATCTGCTCATGCGCCGGAGGAATTTTCGCCGCCAGGGAGAGCTTTCCGTTGGTCAGCCCTGCCAGCGCCATCCCGATCAGCCCGGAGACCACCCCTTTGTGGAAGCCGTTGCGTGCGTCTTTGGCGGCCTGCGCGCCTTGCTCCACCGGGCTCCTGCGCCGCCGCTCAACGTAGCTCACTTCCAGATTCTCTTGCGTGAATGCCTTGCCTGCCCGCAGCAGTTCCGTCACCGCCTCAGCCAGTTGCACGCCCGTTGCCCAAGCCTCGTCCACCCCTGAGCCGGTCAGCATGTTAGTGCTGCCGGAGCCTTCGCCAATGCGTGCGTATCCGTCTCCGGCCAGAAAAGGCTCGCCGTTTGCGCCGGACTCCTGAAGCGATTTTGCTCCCCAAGAGCGCATGGTGCCGCCGTTCAGGTAGCGCCACAGGTACGGATGCTGCATGAAGTGCTGCAAGTAGCGGTACGAGCTTCGCCCCGGATTCGCCAGCCACGACGGCACGAAGATTCCCACCGATGCCAGCCGCTCCGGATGCACATAGAGAAAGCCAAACACCTCCGGCTCCGGATACCCGAACGTATGCCAGACCGTCCCCGCCTCCAGAGGCGTATCCTCGGGCAACTCGACCACCATCTTCATGCCCACGGCCCACTCGTGCTGCGCGTGTCCGCCGGGCATACCCAGCTTGCGGTCGATGCTCTGCCCAACCGCGCCCACCGGCCCGTCGCCAACGACGGTCAACTCGGCGCGCACATCCATCCCAGCCATAAATCCGGCCTCAGGAGTGCCATGGCGGTCAACGCCCTGGTCGGCCAGCCGCACGCCCTTTACTGCGTTGCCTTCAAATAGCGCCGCGCTCACCGGAGTCCCCGGCCACACCTGCGCCAGGCCGCTGCCCATCAACTCGCCGCCCACCCATTGGTTGAACTGCCCAATGGACATCACCAGCCCATCGTGTTTTTGCAGGAATCCCGGAGCCCACGGCAGCTCGAACGCTTCCTGCTCCACGCTCAAAGGCCCGCACAGCGAGCGCAGCACCATGTCTCCCACGCGCAGCGCCATCGAACGGCGGCTCGCCCCCAGCGGGTCCAGCAGATACAGAACCTTCTCCTGCTTCACCGGAACCATCATCGGAATCTGCGCTGCCGCAAGTTCCGGGAAGCTCGTGCGAATCGCCTTGCCAGCGGTCACCACGCCGCTTACGCCCGCCGCAATATCGTCGGAGCGCTCGTAGCAGAGCACCTGCAGCGGCATTCCCGGCGCCGCCTTGCTCTCCAGCGCCGGGTCGTCCGGATGCGCCGCCATCTCGCGTGTCAGCGTGGTGAGAAAGCCGCCCATCGCCGGACCGAAGCCCACGCACGCAATATCCACGGCCATCTCCTGCCGTGGAACCTCCTCTGCAATGTCCGTAATCACTTCGCTCATGCCGGGTAGTCCAACGCTTCCGGAATCATCACCCTCATCACGGTCTCCGCCGCGCGATCCTTTGCCAGCCTTGAGCCCGTCAGGCACGTTGCCAGCTTGTTCTGCAAATGCAAGAAGTCAGCCGAACCCGCGCAGCCCGCGCACGGCCCTGCCTTCAGCGGATGTGCGCCCTGGTTCACCACGTCGGTGGCAACCGACACAATCCCCGGAATGAAGCCTTCCCACTCCTCCAGTTCGTCGCTCAGGAAGCAGGCCTTGTATCCCTCCGTGTCCCACGCCGGATGCCGGTTATAGCCATACACCAGCTCGGCGCAGATGCGCGAGACCTCGCCCGAGGCCCGCGCCGACTGCACATGGCACAGGTCTGAGAAGAATTGCAGCGTCGCCGCCAGCCCTTCGGCCACCACCGGATCGTCGCCGCCGCGCGCCTCCAGTTCCAGCACATCCAGAATCTGGCAGCGCACCGCCATCAGCCAGCACAAGGCGTCGGCCAGCGCAAAGGTCACTCCCTGGCGCTGCCCGTGGTAGAGCTTGTTGCCGTCGGCGTCCTTGCCGTGGAGCGTGTAATTCAACGTCCACAGCCACATCGTCATCGCCGTGGCCAGCGTGCATGCGCCCGTTCCCGGGCGCTCGGAGGCAATGCCGCGCATCTCCTTGATCCAGCCGCGGAATTGCGCGAGGAACAGCTCCGTGGTCATGGTGATCGTCAATTGCCGACGCTGCACCGCCTCCGGCCCCTCGTAGGTGGCTTCCAGTTGCGCGTCCATCCACTTGTTCGCCAGGTATCCGGGGCAGTCCTCGGTGATGCCGTATCCGCCCATCAGGCTCACGGCTTCGCGCATCATCCGCGTGCCCTCGCCGGTGTTCCACAGCTTGGTCGCCGGGCACAGCACATTCGCCGCCGCATCCTTCAGCGCATACTGCACAAGAGGATCGGCCTCCAGTTCAGCCCGCCGTTCGTCGCCCGGAGTGCCTTCCAGCAGTTCCAACGCGGCGGCCTCGCTCTCGCGCATCGCCTTGATCTCTGCCCGCCCTCCGGCGATGCCGCGCTCGGCCATCAGCGCGGTCTTCTGCCGCTCCAGAGGGTCCAGTTCATCAAAGAGCCGCGCCGCTGCAAATCCCAGCGAAGCGCCTGCCTCGCCGGAGGCCCATACGTCCACCAGCCGTTGCAGCGCGTCCTCACGCTGCTGGATTCCCAGGTCGTAACGCAGGCTGCCTTCCTTGATCGACTCCGCCCCGCGGAAGCGTCCACGCTGGTAGCGAATCACCGGCTCTACTGCCGAGAGCAGCTTGGCTGAGGTCATCAAGCCCACGGTCACCCGCGTCCGGCGGAACACCGCCTCAATCACATCGCCGTGCGTGAAGTTCGGGACGATCTTGCCGTCCTTCACCGTGTATCCGCCCACAATGCGGCTTGCCGGAACCTTCAGGCTGAAAATCGGGTCGCCCGTGGACGAAAGCTGATGCACCAGCTTCTTCGTCGGCGTGCCGCGATCGAACGTGCCCTCGTCTCCCTCTTCCAGAATGATGACGCAGCTTCCTTTAATCCGTTCGTCGCCGGAATCCACCGCCGCCGTCACAAAATCCGCGCATGCAATGTTGGTGATGAAGCGTCCGCGCTTCTCCACCTGTAGCAGCGGCTCCTCGCCGTCCTTCCACTCGGCGATCCTCATCCGCCCGCTCAAAATGCCGGTATCCACGCCCACGTAGGGAATCGGTTCGGTCAGCGCGAAGGCTCCGCGCTTTGTCTTGCGCTCTTCACCCGCCTGCGGAGGCGCGGCCAGAGCCATGTAGTGCGCCGACTGTTCCGCCGTGCCGCGTTCGTGGATCGGCGCCAGCGCCAGGAAGCCCGCAAGGCTCGCCGTCGCCGCTCCGCCATCCACCCACGCCAGTTCGAACGCCGCCAGCCCCAGCGCCAGGTTCTTCGGGCCGCTGATGAAGCCGCCCTCTTCCGGCTCCATGAAGGCCGCCGTGATTCCGGCGCGGTCAAACGCCTCCATCATCTCGCTCTTGGCCGGAGTCCACTCGTGCGTGTTGCGCTCGCCGGAGGCCACCATGCGCGCCACCGGGCCGCGCGCCACCGCGCGCGCCGATTGCACCAGCATCTGCAGATCAAAACGGTCGCTGAAGCGCCACAGAATCTGGCGCACCGCGTCGGAGGGAAGGGTGAGCATCGCGCCCACCTGGGGAACGGTAGTTGAGGCCATTTATAAGTCCTTTCGCTGCATTGCTATTGTCATTTATGGCAACCATCCGGGCTGTGACCTGTGTCATTCGCTCTGGTGATTTTGCCCCGGCAAATTTATTGTTCGCTCCACCCCTGCCTGTGTTCCAATTCCCACGTAAGGAGAACATCATGCGAAACGCAATCCTCTGCATTCTTCTCTTCGCTGCCAGCGCCGTCAGCGCGCAGCAGGCCACCATCCCGCTCCCCGCGCCCACCCGCACCGGAGGCATGAGCCTCAACGAAGCGCTCGCCACCCGCCGCTCGGTCCGCACCTTCGAGGCCACAAAGATCACCCTCGCCGAGGTCTCGCAACTCGCCTGGTCCGCGCAGGGAATCACCAACGACAAGGGCGGACGCACCGCGCCCTCGGCCCACGCCATGTACTTCCTGCGCCTCTACGTTGCCCGGCCGGAGGGCTTCTTTGAGTACCTCCCGGCCAAGCACGCGCTCCAGCAACTCTCCGCCAAGGATGTTCGCGCCGCGCTCTCCACCCAGGAAACGGTGAAGAACGCTCCCATTGTCTTCGTGATTGCCGGGGAGTACGAGCGCGCCGCCAAGCTGACGGCCAAGGAAGTTTCGCAGAAGCTGGTGAACCTCGAAGCCGGACACGCCGCGCAGAACCTGCTGCTCCAGGCCACGGCCCTCAAACTCGGAGCCGTCTCCGTCGGCGGCGTTGACGCCAAGCAGACCGCCGACGCCGCGGCGCTGCCCGCTGATATTGTCCCTATCTACCTGATTCCGGTTGGGCACCCGAAGCCCTAGCGCCAGAGTGGGCTCCGCGCTGTTCGCAACGCTGAGCCCACAGGCAAGTCACCAGATCCGCAGCTCCGTCGCCGGAGACGCCTATCCCTCGGAGCGTTCTCCCAGCGCCTCGATCACGTCCACGGCGGCGGCGAATTTTCCCAGCGGAGCGCTCACCTGCACTCCCTGCACCATGCCGCGCGCCTCCACCAGCATTTCGCGTGCGATCAGCACGCCTTCCGCGCGTGCCAGTTCGCTGCTCTCGCTTGCCGCCGCCATCCGCCGCAGAATCTCATCCGGCACGGAGACTCTCAGCTCGTTGCGCATGAACTCCGCGTTCCGCACGCTCAGAAGCGGCCAAATCCCGGCCATCACGGGAACTTTGCAGTGTTCCACCCGGCGCAGGAAATCCTCCAGCAGGCGCATGTCGAAGACCGGCTGGGTCACCGCAAAGTGGGCTCCCGCCTCGCACTTGTATTCAAAGCGGCGAACTTCTTCATCAATGTCGGTGATCCCTGGATTTGCGCCCACGCCGATCACAAACGAAGTCGCCGAGCCAATCGGGTTCGCGCCGATGTCTACTCCCAGGTTCAAGTTATGGACAATGTTCACCAGTCCAATCGCGTCCACGTCGAAGACGGCGGTTGCGTCCGGATAATTTCCCAGCTTCGGCGGATCGCCGGTGATGCAGATCAAATTGTGCAGGCCCAGCGCGCACGCTCCCAGCAGGTCGCTCTGGATGCTCAACACATTGCGGTCGCGGCAGGTGTAGTGCAGCACGGTTTCAATGTCGCATTCGCGCGCAATCAGGTTGCACAGCGCCTGGTTGCCCATCCGCGCCGAGGCCCGCGGGCTGTCCGGAATGTTCACTGCGTCGATGCCCACGCCGCGCAGATACTTTGCCGCTGCCAGCTCTTTCGCCGGATCGCTTCCCTTGGGCGGCACAATCTCCACCATCGTCACAAACTCGCCCGCCGCCAGCTTCCTGCCCAGCCGCGAACGCTCTTGGAGCGGCTTCACCGCCGGAGCCGCCGTCTGGTCTGCCACTGTTACGTGGAACGAGGAAGTGCGCGCCTCGCCCACCCGCAGGGCTGCTTTCATGGCCTTGATGTGCTCCGGAGTTGTTCCGCAGCATCCGCCAATCATGGAAACCCCGGCCGCGACAAACTTCCGCGCATAGCTCGCCATGTACTCCGGCGAGCACAGGTAGATGTTTCGTCCCTCCACGCTGCGCGGCATACCCGCGTTGGGCTGCGCTGCCAGGGGCAGGGAAGTCACTCTGCGGAGTCTTTCGATAGTGTCCAGCATCGCCGCCGGGCCAATCGAGCAGTTGCAGCCGGCCACGTCCACGCCGAAATCCGTCAGCTTTACGCCAAATGCCTCGGGCTCGCTTCCGTCCAGCGCGTTGCCCTCATCGTCAATGGTCACCTCGGCCACAATCGGCAATCCAGGAGCAGCCTCCCGCGCCGCCAGCACCGCCTGCTGCAACTCGGCGATCGAGCCGAATGTCTCCAGCAGAATCAGGTCCACGCCCTCTTCGGCCAGCACCGCAATCTGTTCGCGGAATGCCTCGCGCGCTTCTTCGCGTGCAATCTTGCCCAGAGGCTCAATCCGCACGCCCAGCGGTCCCACGCTGCCTGCCACCAGCAGGTCGGCTCCTGCCGCGGCCCGCGCCAGTTGTACGCCCGCCCGGTTGATCTCGCGCACGCGCGTCTCAAATCCGTGGCGCAGCAGGCGGTAATGGTTGGCTCCGAAGGTGTTGGTCTCCAGAATCTCCGCTCCCGCCTTTGCATACTCCGCGTGGATCGTGCCCACCATCTCCGGCTGCGACACGTTCAGTTCGTCATAACATCGGTTGATGAACACACCCTTGGCATACAGCAGTGTGCCCATGGCGCCGTCGCACAACACGGGCCCGCGGTTCAGGCGTTCCAGAAACGAAGACATCGGATTCCTTGACCTTGATTTATCTAAAGACTGCAATTATCCGCTTTTCTGGAACCTTACCATAGAGGCCGCTCGGGATGCCGCGCACGCGATGTTATAATCGGCTTTTCCAGCATCTTCGAAATCTATCTCGTCTGGAGTGCGTTGCTTGAAGAAGCGAGCGTTATTGTTCATCGCCCTGTCGGGCGCATTGTTGCTGGCCGGATGTGGCAGCAACGACACCACCAGTCAGACCACCTATAACAATGGGACCGGAAACCTGCCGTTCAAGCCCACCACCCACCTCCTCCATCGCAGCCTGGTCACCAACTACTATGCCGGCCAGTTGCAGGTCGTGGACACCGTCTATGACAAGCTCACCACCTTCACCTTCCCAACCGGCGCCCAGCCTACTTACATGCAGCCTTCGCCCGATGGAACCCTGACCCTAATCAACAACTCCGGCGCAGGCTCTCTCTCCTCCTTCAACAACAATCAGGAGAGCGTCAAAGCCGCCGTCAATCTCGGCGGATACACCGAGAGCTTTGTCACATCCTTGAACAACAAGTTCGGCTTTGCCGCCGTGCCCAGCTACTCCAACGGAATCGTCCGCACCTCGGGCGCAATTGTCCGCTTCAATCCCACGGATGGAAGCTTGAATACCCAGATTCCGTTCCCCTATGTTGAATATCTCGGCATGGACGCCGCCGAAAAACATCTGCTCGCCTTCACCCAGTCGGATGACAGCGCGAACTGGGTCGATCTCACCACCATCGACCCGAACACCCAGGTTCCGCCTTACTACCCGCTCACCCTCAGCGACGCCAACGGCAGCTACGCGCTCTCCCGTCCCATTGCCGTATTTTTCTCGTCGGACAGCTCCAAGGCGTACGTCCTCAACTGCGGAGTCGAATGCGGCGGCAACACCTACACGGTCACCACGTCCTCGTTGACGGCTTGCCCCACGGCGAATCCCGCCGCCCTCTCACTCACCTGCATCTATCCGGCCTATGTCTCGGAGATCGATGCCACCTCCATCGTCGTTCCGGCCTCGCCCGTCACCGGCACTGCCATCACCGCCAAGGTGCTCAAGACCTGGCCTCTCCTGGGCGCGCGTCACGGACTCATCGACCTCACGGCCAACAAACTCTACGTTGCCGGCTCCAGCACCACCTCCGTCGCCAATGATTGTCCATTCGCCGACGTCGGCACTCCGGCCTGCGCCGCGAATAGTGGCGGCAACAATGTGCAGGACGGCTACTTCACGGTCATCGACCTTGCCGCCGGAACCGCCGGTCAGGCCATCCGTGTTGGCAACGGCGTCAAGCGCTGGATTCGCAACATCAACGGCGTCTATTGGGTGGCGTCGCTGAACTGTGGCGTGCAGAGCTGCATCACCATGGTCAGCCCGACCGGCCCAACAGTAAGTGTTCTGCCCACCGCCCATGGCGATGCCACGGGAGTTTCGCTCTCCGTCAATAGCGGCGAGGTTTACACCATTGAGGGCGGAGTGCTTTTCATCTACGATCAGAAGGCCAATCCCATCACTTCGCAGTACAACACTGACATCAAGGGCCAGGCTAGCGACGTCCTCTACATCAACTAGCTCCGCCGTATCGCATCCTCGCGCCCCGTTCTAAACCTGTGTTTTCTGCCGGTTTAGAGCGGGGTGCTTATTTCAGCCCGGCACTTTCCCCGCGCCTTCACACAAACTTTGTTCTTCTTCCCATTCGCGCTTTACACTATTTCTGTGAAGATCGCACTCGCGCAGATTAATCCCACGGTCGGGGACTTCACCGGCAACGCGGCCAAGCTCCGCCACAACACCATCCTCGCCCGTTCCCGCGGCGCGGATCTTATCGTCTTCCCTGAGCTCTCGGTCTGCGGTTATCCACCGCGCGATCTCGTCGAGGTTCCTGCCTTTGTGGCCCGCTCGCGCGAGGTGCTCGAGCGCCTTGCCGCCGAATTTCCAGACATCGCCATCATCGCCGGATTTCCATCGCCTGCCGCCTCCGAGACCGGCAAGAGCGTCATGAACTCCGCTGCGCTCCTTCGCGACGGGCGCATCGACTTCATCCAGTCCAAGCGCCTTCTGCCCACCTACGATGTCTTTGACGAGATGCGGAACTTCGCGCCGGCCGCCTCCCAGAGCCTTTTCTCCATCGGCACCCAGGCCATTGCCCTCACCATCTGCGAAGACGCCTGGAACGACAAAGCCTTTTGGAGCCGCCGTCTCTACGGCGCCGATCCGGTCGAGGAACTCGTCCGCGCCGGAGCGCAGGTCGTCATCAACATCTCGGCCTCGCCCTTCCATGTCGGCAAGCCGGATCTCCGCCAGGCCATGCTGGCCTCCATTGCCCGCCAGCATCGCGTCCCTGTTCTCCTGGTCAACCAGGTCGGAGGCAATGACAGCCTCGTCTTCGACGGCTCCAGCCTTGCCCTGAACCCCGCCGGAGAAGTCATCGCCCAGGCGCGCTCTTTCGAGGAGGATCTCATCTTCGTGGACACGGCCTCCATGACCGGCGATATGCATGAGCAGCTCTCCGGAGTGGAGCCAACCGCCTACGCCGCCCTCGTCCTCGGAACCCGCGATTACGTTCACAAGTGCGGCTTCCAGAAGGTTGTCGTCGGACTCAGCGGCGGAATCGACAGCGCGCTCACCGCCGCCGTCGCCGTCGACGCGCTCGGAGCCGCAAACGTCATCGGCGTCTCCATGCCCAGCCAGTACTCCTCTTCGGGCAGCATTACGGACGCTCGCGAACTCGCCTCCAACCTCGATATCTGCTTCGAGGTGGTCGCCATCCGCGGAATCTTCGAGTCCTACCGCAGCTCTCTTGCAGTACTCTTTTCCGGCCTCGCCGAGGATGTAACCGAAGAAAATCTCCAGGCCCGCACGCGTGGCGGAATCCTGATGGCCGTTGCCAACAAGTTCTCCGCCCTCGTCCTCACAACCGGCAACAAGAGTGAGCTCGGCGTCGGCTACTGCACCCTCTACGGAGACATGGTCGGCGGCCTCGCCGTCATCTCCGACGTGCCCAAGACGCTCGTCTACCGCCTCGCCCGCTACGTCAATTCGCGCCGCCCGGTCATCCCCGAGTCGTCGCTCACCAAGCCTCCCTCCGCCGAGTTGCGTCCGGGCCAGCAGGATAGCGATTCCTTGCCTCCCTATGACGTGCTCGACCGCATTCTCGATGAGTATGTCGGGAATCTGAAATCCGCCCCGGAGATCGTCGCCCTTACCGGTTACGACGAGGATGTCGTCCGCTCGGTCATCCGCCTCATCGACCGCAGCGAGTACAAGCGGCAGCAGGCCGCCCCCGGTATTCGAATCTCAACCAAGGCCTTCGGCACGGGCCGTCGCTTTCCCATTGCGGCCCGCCACCAGGTTTAGTAAAACTTCGGCATGGCCTCAACCGGCAAAATGCCGTCACGAACTCTTGCAACTCAAGGATGATCGATGCGTAATCTACTGAAGTGCTCTGCCGTTCTGCTGCTCTCTCTTTCACTCTTCGCGCAGACCTCTGAGAAGAAGCCGGCCGCCGCTCCCGCCGCCAAGCCCGCTGCCGAGGCCCCCGCTCCCGCGCTTCCTCCCGGAGCGCCCAGCAAGGAAGTCGCGGATGCCTACTTCAAGCGTATGTTCGGCTACGATTCAAACCTCAAGATTCAGGTCGCCAACATCCAGCTCTCGCCCATCCCGGAGCTCTTCGAAGTCGACGCTCTCTTCGCCACTCCGGAAGGTCAGCAGTTCGTGCATTGGTACATCTCAAAGGATCTCAAGCACGCCATCGCCGGCGACGTCCTCCCCTTTGGCGCCGACCCCTTTGAACGCGAACGCCAGGAGCTTGCCAAGTCCGCCTTCGGCCCCGCGAAGGGCCCTGCGAACGCCAAGCTGCTGATCGTTGAGTTTGCCGACCTGGAATGCCCCGCATGCAAGGAGGCGCAGCCCGTCATGGAGAAGCTCCGCGGAGATTTCCCTGACGCGCGCTTCGTCTTTCAAAGCTTCCCGCTGACCCAGCTCCACCCCTGGGCTCTGCGCGCCTCGGCCTATCTGGATTGCCTCGCTCGCTCCAATCAGGACCAGGCTTTCACCTTCGCTGATTCGGTCTTTGCCCACCAGAAGGAAATCGAGTCCGAAGTCCGCAAGACCGATGCCGCCGGCAAAACCACCATCGACGATGCCGCCGTCACCGATCGCCTGCGCCACTACGCCTTCCTCGCCGGAGCCGACGCCGCCGCCACACAGGCCTGCGCCGAAACTCCAGCCACCGCCGAGCGTATCAAGCGCAGCCAGGCACTCGGCAATTCCATCGGCATCACCGCAACCCCCACCCTCTTTGTCAACGGACGCCATGTCGGCAACCCCGGCGCGGCGCAGTATGAGGCTCTCAAGGCCCTCACCACCTACGAAGCCGAACAGGCCGCCGCCGGAAAGTAATCCACGCCATACAGAAGCGGCGCTCCCGGTTGATCGGAGCGCCGCTCTTTCTTGTCTTCGCCGCGTGGGGCTGTTGACGTTGCACCTGTCACGATTCGCTTGGGATCAGTCGCGCCTTGGCGATGATCTGACCGGTAGCGCCTACTCGCTCATTTGTTGTCCCCTAACCTTTGCCCGGAGCAGCCGTCGCAAGCCGATCCATGGCGTCAATCTAGGAACGCACCGGAGAGTCCGGACTCGTCTGAAAAGGAAGGAAGACTGAGAAGCATGTTCCTGAGCGGTGGGGCTGGGTGCAGCTTCGCAGCCGCATCGTGCCGTCATATTTCCGCAGAATGTCGGAGGCAATCCATAGTCCCAGTCCAGTTCCACCTTCGCCCTTGGTCGTAAAGAAGGGCTCAAAGATTTTGCCGCGGACATGCTCCGGTATGCCGGGGCCGTCGTCTGCAACCAGCACGCGGACTCCCGGCAGGCCGCGCCTCCAATCCAGCGATTCATACGCGCGCAGCGTAATCGTGCCGCGGCGGGCTCCCATTGCTTCAATGGCATTGCCGACGAGGTTGGCAAAGATCTGCCGCAGCTCTCCCGGTTGCACCAGGATGTGGCCATCAAAATCAATTCGCTGTTCCAGCCGGATGCCCGCCGACTCGATCTTTCGTTCGAACAGAGCGGTCACGCTCTCAAGAATCTTGCCGATCTTCACTGGCACCGGCTTTGCCGCGTCGCGTTGGAATGAGAGCATCTGCTGCGTCATCTGGGTAACGCGCGCCAACTCGCGGCTGGCTGTGGCAACGTACTCACGGGTGCTGTCCTCCTTCGCATCCTGGCCGATCAGGAAAAGCAGGTTGCCGACCGAATCGAGCGGGTTGTGTATCTCATGCGCGATGGTGGCGGCAAGTCTTCCAGTGGTCGCCAGGCGGTCGCTGTTGCGCAGCGCCGCTTCCACCTTGCGTTGTTCCAGCACATCATGGAAGACCAGCACTACTCCCTCGATCTGCCCCTTGCTGTTGCGGATGGGAGCAGCGCTGTCTTCGATCGGAATGTCATTGCCGTCACGATGGATGAGCACGGTATGGTTTGCCAGGCCAATGACCTGGCCCAAACGGATGACTTTGGCGACCGGGCTTTCCGGCTTGATGCGTGTTACTTCCTGCACAATGTCGAACACTTCGGTCAGATCCTTGCCCTTGGCCTCGGGCAGGGTCCATCCGGTCAACTTCTGTGCCACGTCGTTCATGAACTCGATATTGCCCACTCCATCGGTCGAAATCACCGCGTCGCCAATGCTTTGCAACGTCGTCGCCCAACGCTGCTCGCTTGCCCGCAGGGATTCTTCTGCCTGCTTTTGCGCCGTGATGTCGCGGGCGCTTTTGGAAATGCCGATCACGGCTCCAGACGCATCGCAAATCGGTGAGAGCGTGAGAGAAACGTCGATGTCCTCTCCGCCCTTGCCTCTGCGCACCGTTTCGTAGTGATCCACGGATTCGCCGCGCCGCAACCGCTCCAGAAATGCTATTTCCTCATTAATGCGGTCGGGCGGGATGATGAGATTGATGGACTGGCCAATAATCTCCTGTGCGGAATAGCCAAAGAGCCGCTCCGCGCTCCGGTTCCAGCTTGAAATCGTACCGTCAAGGTCTTTGCCGATGATGGCGTCACCGGAGGTCTCGACGATGGCGGCGAGCCTGGCCCGTGCTTCCTGGGCCCGCTTGTAATCGCTGAAATCGTTGAAGACGATTGCGACCTGCCGCAGTTCAGGCGCGCCGACGCGATATGCGTGGACGTCGTAATAGCGGTTCAACGCTTTGGCTTCGTTCACAAAATGCGCCGGTTCCCCGGTTAGCGCAATCTTCCCGTAAATCTCAAACCAGTGTTCCTCGTGAGTCGGGGCAAGCTCGCGCATTCGCTTCCCGGTTGCCTCATGGAGGCCGGTTTGCTTCTCGAAGGCTGCGTTGACTTCCAGGAAGCGGTAGTCAACAGGCTTGCCCTCCGCGTCAAGGATGACCTCGATGACGCAGAATCCCTCATCCATCGAGTTGAACAGATTGCGGTATCGCTCTTCGCTCTTGCGCAGCTCAGCAGCGCGCTTGTCCGCCAGATCCAGCAGCCCCTGGAACTGTGCTCCCAGGAAATGTACGCGGCGGCGCGTAAAGAGCGCCAGGAAGCCGCCGAAGCTCAGGCTGAGGAGAGTGCAGGCAAGAATCAGCAGCCGCGCGGAATTCTCCGAGGCCTGCGCACGTTCCCCGCGCAGCCGCTCTTCCGTGGCCACGAACGCCTGATGCTCTGCGCGCAGCGAATCCATCAGGTGCTTCCGTTGCAGGGCTGCTTCATATCCCACACTCGCGTTGCCGCGGCGCAACGCAATCGCCCGCTCCGCCGCGCCGCGCCACTCGTCAAAGCGGCTGCGGATGCTTGCGAGCCTCGCCTGCTGAGATGGATTGTCGGCAACGAACTGATTAAGCGCTGCGAATCTCGAATCGATGACTGATTTCGCGTCGTTGTAGGGCTGAAGAAATTCGTCGCCGCCGGTTTCCAGGTATCCGCGGGAACCGGTCTCCATGTCTATGATCAGCTTGAGCAGCTCATGGCTTGAGGCGATCACCTGGTCGGTGTGATCCACCCATTGCGAGGAGGTGCGCAGATATTGGATGCCCCACAACAGCGCGGCCGCCAGAAGCGCCAGCGCGATGACCGGAACCACTACCGTTTGGCGTACTAAAGAATTGAAGTGGTCTTGTTCCCCGGGAACCGCCGGCTGCGAGATTGGCACTTCCAAACTCCTGCGATCAGAATGAACAGGCAAACCCCGCCTAGCAAGATAGAAGCTGCTGAAGGTCTTCCAGAAAGGACATTGGCGACATGCCCTTCACCGCTCTTCTGTCCACAAATTTCAGAGCTTCTTCCGGGAGATCCACATAAGCGGAGAGCAGCAGGATCTTGACCTCGGGTTTCAGCCGCTTCATCGCCGCCGCCACCTCATCGCCGTTCATCCCCGGCATGGAGTAGTCCAGCACAACGGCTTGGACCGGATGATCCATCAGCAGCAGGAGGCCTTCCGGCCCGCTCAAGGCCGTTATCACTTTGTATCCCTGGTGCTCCAGCAGGATCTTGCGCACCATGAGACCGGTGGATTCGTCATCGACGCACAGGATCATGGGCCCCAAACTGTCAGACATGATGAAGTAAGTCTCTGTTCTCGCTGTTCGATACGCTCGCATGAGCGCGGTTCTTCAGACGGTGATTTGCGTCCAGTGGGCAAGTGACCTCTGTCACAAAAGCATCGTTGACAATGATGTTTGCCGCTCCGGCCTGCAATATCTGGCACTTTAGGGGTGCCTCTCGCATACAACTCTCTCCGCTCACGGCCCCATCGCGGATCTCACCCGGAGCAACGGCGGTCGCACGCGTGCCTCGATTGCGTCGAATCCGCTGGCCTTCCAGCGCTGCAATCAGCGATCTGAACTCTGCCCTTACTTCGGGACGTTCATCGGCACGGGCACATACGATCCACTCCCCGTCCGTCCCGCCGAAATATGCGGCGTCATCACCACCAGCAGTTCGTCGTAGGTCTTTTCCTTCGTCGTCGCCGTAAATGCCTGCCCCAGTATCGGAATCAACGACACCACCGGGAGTCCGCTGATGCTGGCCATCTCGCCCTTATCCACCAGGCCCGCGATCACCACCGGTTCGCCGTCGTCGGTGCTGATCGTGCCTTTCATCTCGCGGTTGGTCAGCAGCGGCAGTCCGTTGGTCTGGATCGCGCCCAGCGAGCGCAGCGTCAGCTCGTACTCCAGGCTCACCAGCTTGCCATGGACCTGCGGCGTTGCCTTCAGCGTAAGCCCAACATCCTCGTAGGTGAACTGCGGCGAGGGAACCGAAGCCGTGGTGCCGGTGTTGATCCCCAGGCTCGACAGCAAACTGCTCGTCGCCGTCGAGGCGGAAAACTGCGAGCTCACAATCGGATAGCGTTCGCCCACCTTCAGCGTGGCCGCCTTGCCATGTCCCGCCCGCAACATCACGTCGTCCACCGTGCGCGCCATCGAGTTGTTCACCGAAAAATTCAGCGTCGTCGACGGAACCGTGACGCCGGTAAGCGATGAGCCGCCGCCAAATGTCACGAACGGCTGCCCCAGCGGGCTGCTCGTGCTCGTCGATGATGACGACGCCAGCAAACCCGCCAGAATCGTCGTCGCGTTCACCGGTTGTCCCGCCGCCTGGAGAGCGGCCACAATTTGACTGTACGAGCTGCTGCTTACCAGGTTCGTCAGCTCCGTCGGGACGTTGAACACAGTGAACTGATTCGGCACCGTCGTTCCCAGGTCCCTGGTAAAGGTGCTGGAAATCTGGAAGATCTTTACCTCCAGCATCACCGTTGGCCGGTCGTCCTGCAGATAATCTAGGAACATCGTGATCGCGTCCATCGTCTTTTGCGGCGCGCGCACCACAATCGAACCCATCTGCGCGTTCGGCGTAATGAATCGCAGGTCAAACAACACGCGAAGCGCGGTCACCAGCTCGGTCAGATCCTGCGGAGAGCTTCCTCCCACCGCGTAAAAAGTCTTGAGGCTCATCCGCACCAGGTCGCGCCGGTTTTCTTCCGTGTCGTTCGCCAGCAGCACCTGGTGCTCGTTCATGGGAATAATCAGAACCTTGCACAGGTGCCCCAGTATCTCCGCACCCTGCTCCCAGCTTATGTTGTCCAGCTTGATTCGCACCTGGCGCGCCATCAGGCCATCATCGGGGACGCTGGAAATTCCGAACGCGCGCGTGAATTGTTGCAGCAGTTCCGTCGAACTTCCGCGGAACTCAAAGCTCTGCAATCCCGTGCTCGGTCGCAACCGCGTTTCGCCGGATTCAGCGCGCAATTGAAGCGAGCCGAGTTCCTCCGGAGCAGGCAGTGCGTCGCGCAATCGCTGTTGCGCGTACTCGTTGGAGGGGTCCAGCCCCGCCGCGCGCCGGAAGGCTCCCAGCGCCGTGTTCGCGTCGCCCTGCTGCATCGCCTTGTTGCCCTTGCGCATCGAGTCGTTGACGACCTTCTCCTGGATCGCTTTCTCGGCTCCCGCATACACCGCATCCTGCGGGGCGATCACCCGCGCCTCCTGCATCAGCTTCAGCGCTTCGTCAAACTGTTTCTTCTTGGCTAGCTTGGTCGCCTGCTCGTAGAGATGCTTGGCCTTCTTCTGTTCCGGCTTGGATAGACCACAAGGAGGGAACTGCTTCTGATAGTCCGAGCAGGGCTGCCCGGAGGCGGCTCCGGGCGCACTCGCCGGAGTTCCGGCCTTGGCGGGAGTGACCGTTTTTGCAGGTTCGTCGCCTGCGTAAATCGAGCCGGGAATCAATAGCGCAACAGCCAGAAGAGCAGCGCGAAGCATGATCCGAATTCTACCGGATTCCGCTCACCGTGCGTAGCTCCACAATGTTTCGCAACCTGGAATGCACATCTCCGGCCCCTCTTTCGCCAGCTCAGCCAGCGGAAAGATGCCCGTCGCCACCGCAATCACCGGAAATCCGCAGCTCTTCGCCGCATGGACGTCCGCCGGAGTATCGCCCACAAAGCACACCCTCGCCGCTTCGCCCAGCCGCCTCCGCGCCTCGGCGGCGCCCCAGCGGAAAATCTCCGTCCGGCTCTCGTTGCGGTCGCTGAAGGAGCCAAACGAGAAGTAGTGGTCAATCCCCGCCGCCTTCAGCTTTGCCCAGCCAATGCGCTCCACGTTGCCGCTGGTCACGCCCATCAGCTTTCCCCCGGCCTGCAACTCCGCCAGCAACCGCGAAACCGCTCCGCAAAGCTCGGGGCGCAGCTCCTCCGCCCGCCTCTCAACCTCTGAGCACATGCGTGTCATCGCCTCCGCCAGCGCCGCGCGCCCATCCGTTTCGCACACTCCAGCCCGCTCCAGCGCCGCCAGCAGGATGATCGGATCGGTGCTGCCGTGCAGCGTGATTCCCTCCAGCCCAACCGGCCGGCCATACATCTGCTGCATGGCAATCAGGAAGGCCTCGTAGTGTACCGCGTCGCGTGAATTCAGCAGCGTCCCGTCAATGTCGAAGAGGTACGCATCGAATCCCCGCCAGTCGAAGCCCCGTGGCAGCCTCTCGTTTCCCTGGAAGCCGTCGGCTGCAACCACCATTGCCCCATCCACGCGCTTACTTTCCATTTGCCCCCTGCCAGCTTTTTCCTTCTTCGCTGCGTCCATCCTCGTCCAGGTAAATCCGTTGAATGCCCCTCGCACGCCCGGTCGCGGCGTCGCACTCCACCAGCACCGCGCACAGCCGCACGTCATTGATTGCCGCTTCAAATCGTCCCGGCAGGCTGGTCAAAAAGCGTTGCAGAATCTGCTCCTTCTGTACGCCGATCACGCTGTCGTACGGACCGGTCATTCCCACATCCGTCTGGTAGGCCGTCCCGCCCGGCAGCACCCGCGTGTCCGCCGTCGGAATATGCGTATGCGTTCCAATCAGCGCCGTCACACGCCCGTCCAGATACCACCCCAGCGCAATCTTTTCGCTTGTTGCTTCCGCGTGGAAGTCCACAAAGATCACCTTGGCGGAGATCTTCTCCAGCAGCCGGTCGGCCACGCGGAACGGATCGTCGATGTTCGCCATGAACACGCGTCCCTGCAGATTCACCACCGCGTACTCCACTCCCGCGCGCGTCGAACCCTGGTAAACGCCCACCCCCGGAGTTCCCGCCGGGTAGTTTGCCGGGCGCAGCACTCTCCGCGCCGGGCTGTAAGGCTCATTCACGGCGGCGCTGAAGTACTCCAGCAGTTCGCGCTTGTCCCACACGTGGTTGCCCGTTGTGATCACGTCAATCCCGAGGTCGAAAAACTCCTCGGCAATCGCCGGAGTCAGCCCGAAGCCGCCTGCGGCGTTCTCCCCGTTGGCAATGCACAGGTCCACGGCGTGCTCTTTTACCAGCTTACCCAGATGCTCGCGCACAATGTTGCGCCCAGGCCGCCCGAAGATGTCTCCAATAAACAGTATCCGCAATCGAACGCTCCGCTTCGGTCTTAACCCTCAATGCTATCATCCCGCTCCGCTTCCGCTGCCCGCGCCCCGCTTCCCGCGCGGACGCAAAAAAGCCGCCGGCATCCATCGATGCGGGCGGCCTCTTCAAACGGAATGCGCCAGGTTAGTTGAACGTAAACTTGACGGGCTCCATCGAATCCTTCCCCGTCGCCTCGTAGCGCCACTTCTTCACCGCCGTCATCGCGGCCTCTGCCAGCACGGGATTGCCGCCCACGACTCCGACTTCCTTGACCGTGCCCTCGCCCGTGACCTTCACCCACAGTTGCACAACGCCGCGGATCGACATCTTTCGCGCTATCTCCGGATACTCCGGCTTGACGCTCACGCGCACTCTCCGCGTCCCGCCGGCTTCATTCCCGCTCTGCCCAAAGCCCGGCAACGTAGAGACCGCCAGGCACACCACCAGAACCCATCGCAGCAACCGATACATAACTTACCCGTCGTCAAACTTTTCTTGAGATTGAGAGGTTCACCCACTGTTTGCTGTATAGATACTGCTTGAGCCTCGCATCCATCGCCAAGCCCTCCTTGCCTGACGGACAAATCGGTACAATTACGAACGTGCGGCTCTTTCCCGCAAACGGACACCTCCTTTCGGTACTTGCAACTCCACGGTCGCAAACTCTTCGTCAACTCTCATGCCAGTCTCGGAACCTTCAAAACCCTGAAAGCTCGAAACCTTTATAATTCTCCTTTGCGTTCTGGACTACATGAGAAATCAAGAGGTGTGTAAGTGAATCACGGTAATCATGGCCATTCCCCCGATGAAGGCTCCGGCATTGAGCGCGAGCTGCACGACCCAATTTCAGACAAGCTCGTAGCCCTGGAGCCCCTCGACCTTTCCAAAATCACCACCGTCGATGATCTCGTCCGCGCCATGGGCAAGACGGCTTTCACCGGCCGCCAGATCGGCCACGCCGCCGACGTTCTGGAAGCCATGGCCCGTGACAAGGAAGCCTTCGTCATCATGACCCTCTCCGGAGCCATGACCGTCGCCAAGCAGGGACTCGTCGTCACCGACCTCATCGACGCCGGAATCGTCAAGGCCGTCGTCTCCACCGGAGCGCTGATGGCGCACGGCCTCGTCGAGGCCGCCGGCAAGTCTCACTTTGTGTGGGATGAAAAGATGAACGACGTTGAGCTTTACGAAGCCGGATACAACCGCGTCTATGACACCTTGGAGCCGGAGACCAACCTCAACTTCGTCGAAGCCATCGTCGCCCAGATGCTCGAATCCTGGGACGCCGCCGAAGTCATGTGCTCCTACAAGTTCACCCACGCCATCGGCAAGTACCTCTCTGAAAACGCCGAGGGCCGCGGCATCCTGCGCTCCGCCTACGAGCAGGGAGCCTCCGTCTACATCCCCGCCTTCACCGACTCGGAGATGGGACTTGACGTCGCCCTCCACAACCGCAAGCGCGCCAAGCAGGGCAGGGAACTCATCCGCTTCGATCCCTTCCTCGACCTCAACCACTTTGCCGAGAAGAACCTCCTGCAAACCCGCCTCGGAATCTTCACCATCGGCGGCGGCGTCCCCCGCAACTGGACCCAGCAGTTCGGCCCCTACATCGAACTGCGCCATCGCCGCGGCGGAGAAGACCTCCCGCTCAAGCGCTACCACTACGGCCTGCGCATCTGCCCGGAGCCAGTCCACTGGGGCGGACTCAGCGGCTCGCCCTATAGCGAAGCCATCTCCTGGGGCAAGTTTGTTCCTCCCGCCGAGGGCGGCAAGTTCGCCGAAGTCTTCGACGACGCCACCGTGGCTCTCCCCCTCGTCGCCGGAGCCGTCCTCGAACGCCTGAAAAAAGGGTAGTGAGGTATTCCACGAGCGCAGAAACGGCCACGTCCGAAGACGTGGCCTTTTCTGCGCAATATTGTCTTAACTCCGGTTCAAACTCACGAAGCGTTCACAACACCGAACCATTCACTAACTCATAACCTCGTCAGCACAAAACCATTGTCGCCCGCGTCAATCCTTCCGTACCTTGCTCAACGATTTACCAATCGGTTAACATCGCTTCTCCAACGATTAACCATTACGCTAATCGCAGGGCCTTCGCGGAACCTTCCCCTCAAAACGCATAAAACGGCCCCGGATGGTCTCCGGGGCCTTGGGGACCGCATAAACACTGGTTAATCGAAGATCAGGATGGCTGCGGCGATGGTTGTGGTCCAGATTCCGCTCTTATCGCCAATCGCGCTCTGCGTAATGTTCGTCGTGCGCACAATTTTGTTGGAGAGCCGATAGACTTCTTTCTTCTCGTCCCAGCTCTTGTCGGCGTCAAAGTCCACGTTGAGCGTGGTGGCTAGCATTTCCGCGGCGAGTTCCTCGGCGTAGTCTCCGGCGATCTGATCGGTCTCGCCGAAGCTGTGATGCTCGCTGAGATAGCCGTAGGTCTTGCTGTCGGCGGGCAATGCGAGGCCGATGCTGGAGGCAACCAGGCGGTGCGGCTCGCGGGAGGAATTCTCGGCCACAACGGCGAAGACAACCTCTCCAGGGTTCAGATACTTCACGCCCTGGGCGCGTGTAAGCAGCTTGCAGTTAGGCGGGAAGATGGAAGAAACGCGCACCAGATTCTGCGCGGCAATTCCCGCGTCGCGCAGCGCAAGCTCGAATGAGGTCAACCGCTCTTTGTGCTTCCCCACGCCCTTGGTGAGGAAGATGCGCTTGGGGACCATGTCTTTTGCCAATTCTTGTGACTCCTCTGAACGGAAACGTGCGCCCGGCCGGAAAACGAATGGGCGGCACATTGAAATTAAATGATTCCGGGGAGCGGTGCAATCCAGAATCGCACGGAGGCGCTATTTGCGCGCGGTTTGCGGAGACTTTAACCGGACTGCAATATCAATGAATGCGAGAGCGGCGCGGCTGAGCGCCTTATCCTTGCGGAAGACGAGAGCCATGTCACGGCGGATGTTGGCGTCGGCAAGTTTTACGATGGCGGTGATGCCGAGGCGCTGATCTCCGAGGGCAGTGGAACAGGCGCAGAACCCAATGCCTACGCCGGCGGAGACGAAGCGCTTGAGCAATTCGCTGGAATCCAGCTCCATGCTTACGTTGGGCTTCATGTTGCGCTCATCGAAGAGAGCGTCAATGCTGTCGCGGGTGCGGCCCATCTTGGGCAGCAGCAGCGGGTAATCCCCAAGCTGCGTGATCTTGACTTCCTTGAGCTTTGCCAGGGGATGGCCGGTCGGCGCGATGAGGACGAGCTCGTCCTTGTGGATGGTGACGGCAGTGATGCGCTTGTCGGTGACGGGCATGGCGGCGACACCGAAGTCGGCGGAGTTGTCGATGATGGCTTCAAGGACTTCGCGGGTCTCCGAGCGCTTGACGGTGATTCCGACATCAGGATAACTGCGCTTGAACTCGGCGAATACTTCGGGAAGAATGTGCAGGCAACTGCCTTCGTTGGCGGCGACGACGATCTCTCCGCCGGGAACGCGGTCAGCCTCGGCGACGGCGCGCATAGCGGCGCGGCGCGCTTCGAGAGCGCTTTCCACGTAGACGAGGAAGATCTTTCCCGCGGCGGTGATGGAAACCTTGCCGCCGGTGCGGTCCAGCAGCTTGGCGCCAACCTCTTCCTCCATGGCGCGGATCTGCGCGGAGATTGCGGGCTGGGTGCGGAACCGCCGTTCAGCGGCGCGCGAGAAGCTGAGGTTGCGCGCTACTTCCAGGAAGGTCTCTAGTTGATCGAAGTCCATATTTATTTCACTCGGAATCCTGAAACAAACTCGTGGAACAACCGGACATCTTCGGTTTCATTCGTGCGCGGCGTGTGCAAGCCAAAAGTGTAAATGACATTGGGCCCGCCTTTGCGCTCGCGATACAGAATTACGACTTTCTCCAAGGCCTCGCCTTCCTCGGCATTGTACGAGACATCAATTTCAGCGGCGGGCAAGCCACCGGCCATGTAGGACTTGCGCCCCAGCACGACGGCTCCCGCGCGGCCAGTGGTGCCGACGGTAACGGCTCTCTGCACGGCGCGCTCCAGGGTGTTTACGTCGCCGGTGTTGAGCTCGCCGCTAACCCACATATAGCGCGTGGGAAGCGAATCGGTGCGAAACTCGGACTCGGCGAAGCGGAGCGCGATGTTGAATCCGCAGCCGCGATCCGGCTCAGAGATCATGCATACGACGCCGGGCGGAAGGTTGACCTCATAGCCAAGCCTGGGGTTCGCATATTTTCCGCGCACGGGTGTTGCCGCAAATGCCGAGGTGCTGGCAGTCGCGCATAATGCCACAAACAGGATTACATAAGAGACAGTTATGCGTCCCATAAGAACTTTCGATTTCCCGCAAGAGCTTGTCCTCCATAGTCTTAATCACCGAATATGTTCGCGGTGAAGAAAGCGCGGAGAGCAGCTTGCCTCCAATGGTCTGTTTTTTCTTGCACTTCGTCCAGCAAAAACTACACACGAGTCGGTATCATGGTCGCGTCGTGCCTTTCATGGCACTAAAGAGGACTTACGCAAATGCGCTCGCACGGTGAGATCAGTGCTTCCACGGTTTTAGAGTTTGCCCAGCAACAGGGCGTCCAGATGGTTGATCTGCGGTTCAGCGATCTACATGGGCTTTGGCATCATATTTCCTACCCGATTGCGAAGTTGACGCTGGACTCGTTCCGCGATGGATTCGGGATGGATGGATCGTCGATCCGGGGGTGGGCGGCCATCCACGAGAGCGACATGCTGCTGATCCCGGATCCGTCCACCTTTGTGATGGACCCGTTTACGGAAGTTCCGACGCTGGGAATGATCGCGGATGTAATTGACCCCGTGACGCGGCAGCGCTATGACCGCGATCCGCGCTACATTGCGGCGAAGGCCGAGTTGTACCTGGCCTCGTCAGGACTAGGCGAGGAAGCGATGTTCGGAGCCGAGGCGGAGTTTTTTGTCTTCGACAACGTGAGCTTCGATCAGAGTGCGAATCACGGCTTCTACTACATCGATGCCGATGATGGGCGATGGAATTCAGCCCGGCGGGAGGGCAACCTCGGATACCGTCCGCGCTACCGCGAAGGCTATTTCCCGGTTCCTCCCACCGACCATCACCAGGATTTGCGGACGGAGATGCTGCTGACCATGCAGGAGTGCGGCCTGGACGTGGAGTGCCATCACCACGAGGCGGCCAGCGGCGGGCAGGGCGAAATCGATCTGCATTACGACACGCTGCTGCGCGCGGCCGACGCGGTGATGCTGTACAAGTACATTGTCCGCAACGTGGCCCGGCAACACGGCAAGTCGGCGACCTTTATGCCGAAGCCGCTTTTCCAGGAGAACGGCAGCAGCATGCACACTCACCAATCGCTATGGAAGGGCGGCAAGCCGTTGTTCTTTGGCGATGGCTACGCGGGGCTTTCAGAGACGGCGCTGTGGTACATCGGCGGCCTGATCAAACATGGTCCCGCGCTGGCAGCGCTGACAGCGCCGACGACGAACAGCTACAAGCGGCTCTCGGCGGCACTGGATGCGCCGGTAAACCTGGCGTATTCGCGGCGCAACCGCTCGGCAGCTTGCAGAATTCCGATGTACTCCTCGGCGCCTGAGGCGAAGCGGGTGGAGTACCGCCCACCGGACCCGAGCTGCAATCCGTACATTGCCTTCTCGGCAATGCTGATGGCAGGGCTGGACGGCATCGAGAACCGGATCGATCCTGGCGCTCCGCTCGACAAGGACATCTACGACCTGGGGCCGGAAGAGCTGCAGAAGGTGCCGTCGATTCCGGCATCGCTGGAAGCCGCTCTGGATGCGCTCTCGGTGGATTACCAGTTCCTGCTGAAGGGAGATGTCTTCACGGAGGATCTGCTGGAGACGTACATGGCCTACAAGCGGGAGAAGGAAGTGAACGCTCTCCGCGAGCGGCCGCATCCATACGAGTTTGCCTTATATTATGATGTATAGTGTAAGTAGCTTAGAATGAATTAGATAGATAAGAAGAAAGAGATTTGGCATACCCGTGGCATACCCGATGCTATGTTGCGGGTATGCCAAGCCAAATCACGAAGTCAGTCAAAGTCATAGTCCGACACTCCGCTCGCCGGCAAAAGACTGGAGAGTTAGCGGTAGTGTTGTTGGCAGATCACCTGCTGGCTTCGCTCCGCGCTATTCCTCTTGAGCGTGATTCAGTCGGCCCCGATCAGCCTTTCCGATCACACAACTCGAAACTTCAATCCGACGCAAGAGTATGGGCGCATCGAATCGAGCACATCTTTGAACTGGCCGGAATCACTGAGGTGAACACTGAGCAGCGCATCAGGAAACCTCATATCCAAATGTTTCGTGATTCCTGCGCCGTTTGGCATTTGACACACGGGGTTTCACTCAAGTCTGTTGCCCGTATGTTAGGACACGCCTCATCCAAAACGACCGAGGCAGCCTATCTTCCGCGGGTTCGGGAAATGCAGGACTCGCACATTGAGGAGATGCGGAAGGCTCAAGGTGGCTTGAACAGAGGGAAGGGAAAAATTGTGGCGATGAAAAGGGGCTGATCTCCAGCCCCTGTCTGGCAATCTATTTGGATAACGTGGCGTGAACCCGTTGGAGGACGCTCAGGGGGATGCGAAGACTGCAATACCCCCTTTTCTTTCTAGTGGCAGGACGGTCGAGCTTTATTACGCCGGGCTCGTCGCGAAAGATAGACCGTACAGTGTCTCTGCTCATCACCCACAGCACGGAAACCTCAGCTACGCTAAAGTGAGGCTCTGTTGCTACAGTAGGCTGCTCGAACAACCGGCACGGTGACCGCTTTGCCGGTTTCTTCTGTTGATTCCTTATCTTCATATGTTCTTGTTCAACTTCGAGGCTTACTTCAGGCATGTGACAGCGACCCTCGCGCACTCCTGCGCGTTCCTTGAAAGATTTGTGTGGATTTAGGATCGCTGTGTTCCTGATCCCAGCGAGGCTTGGCGAGTCCGATCAGACTATATACCCAAGACCATGTCGGCTTGGCGGCCAACCTGATTAGATTTGTAGGCCAAGGTGGCCTGTGTTCATGGTACACCCATTAGAGCTGGCGTCTCTGTGGGGTACGACATAACCTCTTTGCACGCTACAAGTTACGGAAGTAACTGGTGTCTCCCGGAAATGGCGCAACACGGACGTACTTCAGGATGGTCGATTAGCCGTAACTCGAAACCCACCGAAGAGGTCCCGTGGTCAGTTGGCCGCCACCGCGAAGCGACGCATCATTGTGGCGCGCTGCTCCAGACGGGGTCTCTAAAGGTGCGCACAGCCTTTTGGGCCAGGCTGCTGCACACCGCAAGCTCATTCATCGACCCCGCTTCGCAGCTCTTACATCACGCTTCACTCCCGACCGCTTGCCGATCTGAGCTGAGAGACCTGTCAACGCGGCGGCATCGGCCGCTGCGCGGGCCGCCTCAAAGTGTTTGCTCATCCACACGAAGGTATTGCAATCAGGTTCCGTCCCGATCTTGCTAGCCAGCCGTTCGGACTCCGCATGGAGACTGCCTGCCCAGCCTCTCAGTCCGTCCGCTGATCGCTTCAGGAACTCCTGGCAGGCTTTTGCGTCACCACGATGCCAGGCGAGGAAAGCCACGCGGAGGATCGAATCGAGGTCGGTATGATCCTCCGCGAGTTGCACTTCCCAGCATTGCGCCAGTGTTTTGGAGCCCTTTGCGGTGATTGTAAACTTCCGGCTCCGTCGAGCACCTTCCTCGGAGGCCTTCACTAGACCACTCTTTTCCAACCGGGACAAAGCTGGCACCGTGCTGCCGAGGGACAGGCTGGCTTTGGTCTTCAACTCGTAGGGGGTCGCAAGCCCCTGCTGCACCATCGCGAGAATGAAAAGTTCCAGGCTAGTGCTCATGGTTCGAATCCTCCCGTCGATATACTGACGCTATATCTTATCGCATCTGTTGATTGGGAGTGAGCCATGACGAAGTTCTGTTAGACCACAGGTTCAGGTGGTGACTTGAAACTGCTTCCAGATTGATGAAGCGGAGCACGTTCCGAAATCCTCCGACAAAATGTGTACCTGCAGACCTTTTCGCTACACCGCCGCGCCTGTGTCATTGACGGTCCAACCTCCGTCGCTGTCGCCACTTAGCTGGAGCGCTCATCTTGTCGCTGCAGTTCAAAAAGGTTCCGGCGTCCAGTGTTGCCAACCTTTTGATAGCAGGAGTCGAAAATCGTGCTTTTGCATATCTCAAAATCTTGTGTTTGCGGAGCAGCGTCACACGCGTCGGAACCCGCCAATATCTGGCAAGAATCTTCACGTCCCTTTTACCGCAGAAGCTCTCCCGATGAAGTGCTAGCTCGTCACGCAGCCGCCAATAAAACAGGAAATCTTCTGCGTCACTTTTCTGGCCTCTTACGCATTCTCTAGTAGGCGTGAGAACTCAACTGGGCCACTGCCGCTTCCTGGTTGCGTCTCGAACGTCTCGCAATTTCGCGCGGGATGCAACAAAGAGAAATTCCCCCGTTGGTGGAGTTCTGGCTGCCGTGCCCTGTGATAGGCCGCAGGGGAACATGCGCCGGCTTAAAAGGCATGTAGTCAACCTGAATTCTCGTTGAATCATGCGGTTCACCTGGAAGGAGATATGCCATGAGCGTTCCTTGTCGTCTTTATCCTTTGTCTCGGCTTGTAGTCGTTGGAACCTCCGGATTAGGGCAGTCAAGCTTGGTCGCCCATTCTGAAAACGAGCGGCGATCCGAACTCCCGAGGCACATGTTTCTGATGGCCAGTGCTCTGGCATTCGCGCTTTCCCTGCTAGGCCTGTTGGCGGGCTGCGGCGATCACAAAATCAAGCCGCCCACAGGACTGAGCTATGCGCAGAGCAGCATCGTGGCGACGGTCGGTACCCAAATTACGACCGATGAGCCAACCGTGACAGGAACAGTGAGTTCCTGGACGATCAGCCAAGCGCTGCCGGCGGGGCTAAGCCTCAGCACCAGTACAGGCGCCATCGCAGGCACTCCGACTACCGCCTCGGCGCCGACCACCTACACGGTAACCGCAACCAATTCCAGTGGATCCACGACAACCAAGGTTCAGGTCACAGTCAACGCCGCCCAGCCAGCACCTTCGAATCTCAACTATCCCCAAATCAATATTGTGGCGACCGTCGGCACGCAAATTACGACCGATACACCGTCAGTGACGGGGACGGTCAGTTCCTGGACGATCAGCCCGGCTCTGCCGCTGGGGCTAAGTCTCAGCACCAGCACAGGAGCCATTTCGGGCACCCCCACTGCAGCATCGGCGCAGACCACCTATACAGTAACTGCCGCCAACGCCGGTGGTTCCACGAAGGCAACGGTGCAGATTACTGTCAATGCCGTCGTAGCAGCGCCGACCAATCTGAGCTATCCGGCAACGACCATTGCGGCGATCTCCGGGCACGTAATTACCGGCGATACGCCCACGGTTGTTGGCGTGGTATCCAACTGGTCGGTCACCCCGTCACTCCCAGCTGGACTGAGCCTGAACTCCACGACCGGAGCGATCAGCGGCACGCCGACCGCAGTTACGGCGTCTTCCAATTACATTGTCACCGCCGCGAACACAGGTGGGGCGGCGAATGCCACGTTGCAGATCGCGGTCGTTGCCGACAGCGTCAATCAGACAATCCACGCGGGCTTCGTCTCTGGACATCAGAGCGTCCGCGGTGCGTATAACTACACTTTCCCGCTCTTCGACTCCGCTTTGCCCAGTACCAGTCCGATTAAGCCGGCCCTGGTTCGCGAATTGCGGAACCGCTTCCGCCCTGCGAAGCCCGCAGCCAAACCCGCTCCCGAAGCCGAGGCCACCCTCACCTACAGCTCCGATCTAGATCTCTATATGTCCGGGATGATTCAGAACGGCACGGTGCTGGCGATGAACTTTTATACGGACGCAGCCGGGACGATTCCAGCGGGCGCCATCACAGCAACCTTCCCCAGCGGAATTACAGCCGGAGCTTATACCGGCTCGGATTACCCGATCACGATTCCCATCACAGCGAACTTGACGGCGGGCAAGATGCCCTGTACCGGTAGCGGTACTATCGCATTCACCGATGCCGCAGGTGCCGGAACTGTTCAGGGTACGCTAACCTTTCCCGAGGAAGGTCTGTCGGTCACGGCCAGTTTCTCCTTTGACGACAATTTCAATCTCACCGCAAACAGTCTCACTATCACGGAGAACGGCGAGCAGATTGCGATCACGAATATTCAGGGTTCGCTCACTGGAAACCAGGTGGGAACTGCAGTACTAATGCCGCAGAACTATACGGGGACGGTTAATTTCTCGTTGGTGAACGGCACCTTCAGCGCTGTTTTCAACACTCCGAATGGGGTTGCCACAGGCAGCAGCGCCAACGGCGTGCTAACCCTGCAGTATCCTGACGGATCCACTGAAACGCTGACTGATCCGAACGGGACGCAGCCTAACGCGCCGCCATCGCCGAGTAGCGCCAGTGGTCTTAGCAACCTCAGCTACGCGATACCCTCCATCGCCGCCACAGAATTTGAGGTCATAGCCAACGACACGCCAACCGTCTCGGGAACGGCGACCTCCTGGAGCATCGCCCCCGCTCTGCCCACCGGCCTGACGATTAATGCCGCCTCGGGCATGATCAGCGGCACGCCAACCGTGGTCTCTCCCGAAGCAACGTATGTTGTCAACGCCTCAAACGCCAGCGGATTCACGCAGGGAACGGTCCAGATCGTCGTTGTGGCCCCGCCCGCGCCTACTAATCTCTCTTATCAGCAGACCAGCATTACCGCTGTTGTCGGCACTGCTATCACAAGCGATATACCAACTGTGACGGGACCGGTGACTGCCTGGAGCATTACACCGGCATTACCCACCCAACTCAGCATTGATACAACCAGCGGCGTGATCTCCGGTACACCAAATGTCGCCTCTCCGCAGACCACCTATACCGTCTCGGCCAGCAATCCCACCGGTGCAGCGACTACCACACTGCAAATCAGTGTCTCGGCGGCCGGCAACGGCAACGTTGGCTTCACCTATCCGGTCAACAATATTGTCGCCAACGTGGATCAAGCCATTACGCCTGATGTGCCAGTGCTAGTGGGAGCTTTTACTTCGTTCAATGTCGCTCCGGCTCTTCCCTATGGAATGTCCATCGACCAGACAACAGGAATTATCTCCGGCGCGCCAGCCGTTCAGATACCGCCAACAGCTTTCCAAGTCTATGGGTATACCGTGAACCAGGGCGTAAGCGAAACAATCCAGATCACGGTTAACGAGGCGCCGAGCCAGGGAATTGTCGCGCAAAACGCGGTCTTCACAGGGTCGCTCCTGAATCTCGCTTCCTTCCCATCACCCACGGCACAGAGTTTCCAGTGGACACTCACTAACCAGACTAGCGGTGGAACGATCACTGCCGGCTCCGCGACAGACCTGATCCAGTACAGCGCCAACTCCACCCCGGGAACCTACCAGCTCTCGGTGACCGCGCAGGCGGCATCGGGCAACACTACAACCGTTTCCCGCACGCTCAACGTTGTTAAGCAACAGTTCTTGAAGGATCCAACGTCCTCATGGGACCGCGGCGTGCCCACGGCCTCTCAGTTGATAAACGGGACGGTTCTTGCGGTCGGCACGCAAGACCTGAACCCCAGTTCCATGGCTCCTTACACGACAGAAATCTTCGATCCAGTCTCTCAGAGCTTCAGCGATGCAGAAGGGATGATTGCACCACGCGCAAACGGACAGGCGCAGGTGACCCTCCAGAACGGCAAGGTGCTTGTCTGTGGCGGAATGACTGCGACGATGGATGTGTACAACATCTACGAGACGACCGGCCCCATTGTAGATGCGGAGATCTACGACCCGGCGGCGAATACATGGACCTTGGTTGGTCCGATGAATGTAGCGCGAACCGGGCACACGGCCACCATGCTGCAAAATGGAAAGGTGCTGGTTGCCGGTGGTCTGGATGCGAACAATAACGGCATCGCCACGGCCGAAATCTACGATCCCGTGGCTAACACCTGGACCACGGTAGCCAGCTTGCACACGGGGCGATTTGGCGATATGGCCACGCTGTTAAACGACGGCACCGTACTGGTTACGGGTGGTTACAGTCACCTTGATAGGGTGTACGGAAACACCAACGCGACCACGAACGAAGTCTATGATCCGGCGGCCAACAACTGGACCGTGGTAGGCAGCTTCGTGACCTACAGGACGGCTTACACGGCCACGCTGCTGACTAACGGAAAGGTGCTGTTTACTGGCGGTTATAACTACGACCCCAACTACGGCTATGCCTTCTTTAACTCCACGGAGATCTACGATCCGGTAACAAAGACCTTTAGTGCTGGAGTCCCCATGCAGGTGACGCGTAGCAGCCACTCAGCGACGCAGCTCTCCAGTGGTAAGGTTTTGGTAGCCGGAGGCGGAAACCAGTATTCGACTCCCGTTGCATCAGCGGAAATCTACGATCCGGTGGCAACAACCTGGACGACCACGGCCAGTCTGAACATCCCGCGCTTCAGCCATGTAGCTTTCGCCTTGCCGGGTGGAGACGTGGTGGTCGCCTACGGCACCACAATTGGAGGCCAGGGGCAAAGCAGTGCGGAGATATATAACCCGACGGCGAATACCTGGACGCCGTTCGGCATGACCGCGCAGCTTTCCGGCTCTTCAGCTACCCAGCTTGCAAACGGTCAGGTGTTGGTGGCCGGAGGATCCTCGCCCGCTGTCACCGGCGTTACGACCTTGGCTCAGATATTCAATCCCGCGACCAACCGTTGGTCCATCGTCGCGCCGTTGAATACAGCGCGCGAGCGCCACACGGCAACGGTGCTCCAGAGCGGCAAGGTGCTCGTGGTCGGCGGCGACATCGCCGTTGGTGCAACCTACTATTCGGCGTATCCGGAGGTCGTGACGTCCGCAGAACTTTACGATCCGGCAGCCGGAACCTGGAGTGCAGTAGCCAGCCTCATTGCTGGACGCACCGCGCACACCGCGACACTGTTGTCGAACGGAAAGGTCTTGGTGACGGGAGGCTTAGATTCAAACGGCGCCATAGTCACAACCGCCGAGGTCTATGATCCGCAGTCAAATGCCTGGATCGCAACCGGAAGCCCAATCACCCCCCGCTACAGTCACACCGCAACCCTGCTGAATACCGGCAAGGTCCTCGTGGCAGGCGGCAGTTCCTACCTTGCGTCCGGCCCAAACAGCACCGCCGAGCTCTACGATCCCTCAACAAATACGTGGACCGCGGCGGCGGCCATGCCAACAGGCGTTGCCATGCATACGGCGACTCTACTGAGCGATGGCACAATGGTCGTCACCGGAGGATATGCCAGTAGCGGCGCATCCAGCGGCGCCATGCTCTTTAATCCAACGACCAATGCCTGGTCTCAACTGGCTTCGATGCAGAACCCCCGAGAAGAGCACGCGGCGACCCTGCTCAGTAGTGGACAGATTCTCGTCACAGGAGGTTATGGCAGTTCGGCGGGCAATGGAACCATCATCCCGTCTGAAATCTACACACCATCCACCAACATCTGGACCAGTGCTGCGCCGCTCAACATGCCGCGATACCAACATTCATCCACAGTGCTCAACGATGGAAGAGTAATGGTAGTAGGGGGGGATCCTGGTTACGTCGCCGAATTCTGGAAGCCGTAATTTCGTGTGGCTGCTTTTCCGCTGAGCTGTGGCCACCGCGCCAAAAGCGTATCAGTCCGTAGATAACCAGGGAGGTGGAGAGGTGGAAAGCAAAGAGCGCTTTCCGCTTCTCCACGTTTCTAGTTGCGCTGACGATGGAACTAGAATCCAAGCCGCTACACAACACAAAAACGGAACTGTGCAAAAGACCAGGCAAGCGAGCCAGGGGCGCCAAGGTTGGCCGTGTCTCGAAAACAGTTCTTTTCGAAAGACCCGAGAGGACGCACTCCGCGCCAGAAGATGCAACAACTTATGAGATGGCAACGACCAGAGATTTCGGACCACGTCTCCAAAGGCAGTTACCAAACGCATTTCGGGGGATACTGACCGACTTCCCGTTACTAATCTCAGGCCGAAGCCAAAATTCCAGAAATCACAAAGTATGCCTGTGCGACCGGGCCATTGATCGCAATTGGTGCTGAACCGGAAAGGGAATCCCTCACTTAGTTTAGGTTGGTGGGACAACCTCGGTTGAACACTTTGCATACTAAGTACCAGCTCTGGACAGAGCTGGTGCTGCCTCCGGAGGAGTCTCAGGTTCCGCGCTGCCACGGAGTGGCGTGTTCCGCCGCCTGTGCGAGAAGATTCGCGCCGGCTCCAAGTTTGAGGTGTGCCGATATGCTCATCTACCGAGCCCCCCGTAGGGAATTCATGCCTTTTTGTGCGTTGCCCCTGCGACAACCCGCTGCAACTCCCCAAGCCGTCAACACGACCGCGTGCGATTTTCCCTGGCTGGGTCCGCCGCCCGGTTCGAGATTCAGAAGCAGCGACTACGAAGTACATTCAGTTCGCGGATATGGATTCTAGGGGGCAAGGCCATACAGCTTGTTGTGTTTCTTGAGGTGGGGCGAAGGTCTAATCATTGGAGGGATTCATGAAGAGAGCTTGTTTAGTGTTGGCACTGGCAGTGGAAATGATGTGTACGGTTGGCGGCTGGGCGCAAAAAGACGCGGCTGGCTGCAAGGATTCACCGATCCTGACGCGATTCCCAGGAAGCTACATTGCTGCGTGCGAGAAGAAAGCCGACGACGCGTACGACTTTCCGATCAAGAACAAGCCTAAGCTACATTTGGAAGGCGCGCTTGAAACCATCACCTACCAGTACCCGAGGACGGCAAGCCTGCCGCAGGTGGCGCGGAACATCAACACGGCGCTGCGCAATGCGGGATACAGTATCGAATTCGAGTCGGGGAATGGGGCAGTTGTCACGGCGCACATGGGAAAGACGTATGTGCTTGTCCAGATCGACTGGGGCCTCTCTTATTCAGAGACAATTTTGACGCAGACGCAACTGAAGCAGGAGGTGGTGGCGGATGCAGCGGCACTGAGTTCAGGGCTGACGAAGAACGGGCACATGGTGGTGAATGGGATCTTGTTCGACACGGCAAAGGCGGAGTTGAAACCAGAGTCGAAGACGGCGCTGGAACAGATTTCAAAGATGCTGAAGCAGGATCCGAAGATGAAAGTGTACGTGGTGGGGCACACCGACAACGTGGGCGTGCTGGCGTCAAACATGGATCTGTCAAAGCGGCGGTCGGCGGCGGTGGTGCAGGCGTTGACGAGCCAATATGGCGTCGCGGCAGATCGGTTGGCCCCGTTTGGGGATGGGCCGTACGCACCAGTGGCGTCGAATGATACGGAAGATGGGCGGTCGTTGAACCGGCGAGTGGAGTTGGTGAAGCAGTAGTGCTGCTTTGCAGATTCAAACCAGCGAGGCGGAAGAGGACAAGACCTGCCCTCTCCGAACTCAATCGATTCGGGATCACCGCGTTGTCAGCAAGGCGTATTTTCCGGATCTGGCATAGAGAAAATCGCCACCCTGGCCGGGGTCGTTGGGGTCCTTTAGGACGTAGTAGAGCATGGTGACAGGGGCAAAGCACTGGCGGTAGATGAGGCCGCCTGCGCCTGCGCCGTGGCCCGGCTGCACCACGTTCATGCTCAAGTTGAAGTAGGCGGGCGGATTATCGATGCGCAGCATGTCGTCGCGGATCTGGCTGGTAATCTCGTGGAGGCCGCCACCGGAGAAGGTCGCAGTGCCGTCGTTCCCCACACCAAAACTGTAGGCGGGCGGCTGGTCGACGTTGTACGTGGTGTCAATGGCGGCCTGCCACGGGCGAGCGATGGGGGCCATAGTTTTGGCGGCGACGACGCGGATCACGATGGAGCAGGAGTCTTTGGAACTCGGGCCGTAGATGGCGTTGACGAAGTTGTCACCGCTGTCGCCAGTTTCAGCGGCGATGGCTTCGGCGGGTGTTTGCGGGGGCTTTACAGAGGCACATCCCGCAGGCAAGGCGAAGAGGGACGAGGCGGGCGGCGTGAAAGAGACTTTTCGAACGTCAACTATGGTCATCGGAGGGGCGCCCGGCGCACTAATCATGGCGCGGATCACCAAGCCGTCTTTCTCATCGAGCCAGGCTTTGAGGTTGCTCCCCTGTATGGTGCCGGCATAGATCTGAGTGGGGATTCCGCCTACGGTTTCCGAGCCGGTGGGCTTCAAATCTCCCTTGGCGATGCTGGCGGAGAGTTCGGCTGTCATGGCGAAGGGATCGCCCCAGTCACCCGAGAATCTGCCGGCACTGCACTCCGCGGATGTGGCAGTCGGGTCCCATGAAAGGGAGGTCATCGCCTTGAGGTCGTACAGGGTGAGGGAGCGATCAGCCGGAGTGCCATCGGGCTTGGCTGGATGCTTCAATTCAGTCAGCGCCATGGAGCCGTTGCGATACACCGTCATGGTTCCTGGATCGGCCCCGGCCACAGCGGATGTGATGGTGTAGATGGTGGGGGGTGGAGCCTGGGCCAGCAAGAGCGAAGTGAAAGCCACGATTCCGAGAGTACTCGGGATTCTTGCAGAGAACATCGTGAAGCTCCTTGGTGCTGGAGTGTGGATCGGTGTGCATCCAACAGACCCCGATCGAGGAAGACAGTCCCCCAGGAGTCAGCGATAGTACCTTCCGCATCATGGCCAGTCAATGGCCGTGCAAGGCCCTTGCGCACTGCGAGATCGGCTAGCAAGTTGATAACCTGCTGGTATACCCGTTCCCACCCGTATGATGGGCAAACTGGAGATGATGCGTTATACGTCGGATAGGTATCCATGAACGTTAGGGGGGAATGTGGGGACAGACAACGACCTATCCAGACGGCTCGACCAGCTCGACCAACTACGACAGCTCCAGCCGAGTCTCCTCGACCGTGGACCGCAACAACAACACCACCAGCTACGCCTATGACGACGCAGGCCGCCGCACCGGTGTCACCGACGCGCTGAACAACACAACCAGGCTGGTAGCCCGCATCTGATGAAATCCCCAAGTTGAGGGTGCCCCATATCTGCCTGCTTTTGGCAGATGTGGGTGCTCACACAGGCAGGTGCCCCGGCCCATACTTGGAGAATGATCAGCATCAGGGTGCCCCTTCCTAACCTTCCTTTTGGTTAGGGCGGGGTCTTTGACTTTCACCGTGTCGGCGGTCGCCCTACCTCTCGAAGCCTGGCACCCCAGGCTCGCGTCCGCTCTGGACGCGAATCCGGGCATGCGGCTCCAAACCAAACCCTTTATTTTCATCCTCCCCCTCTCCCCCTGAAATGCGGGGACAGAAATGCGGGGACAGAGAAATGCGGGGAAATGCGGGGACAGACGGGACGTTTTCCGTGATCCACCACGTACACCTACGATCCGCAGACGGACCGACTGGCGTTGAAGCAGACGCCCTTTGGAATGATCAGCTATACCTACGACGCGGCGGGGGACGTGACAGAAATTTCGTCCTCGAACCAGAATGGCGCGGCCATGGCGTATCAGTACGACAAACTGAACCGGCTCTCGACGGTTACCGTCGCCGGGCAGTCGCCCACGCTCTATAGTTACGACGACGTGGGCAATCTCTCAGGCTATACTTACCCGAACGGCGTGAACACAACTCTCCAATACGATGGTTTGAACCGGCTGACCTCGCTTGCCTCACAGGGCGGGCAGGGCGCGGTAGCTGGTTATGCCTACACGCTGGGCGCGGCAGGGAATCGCACCGGCGTGACGGAGCTGAGCGGACGTACCGTCAGCTATGGCTACGACAACCTGTATCGTCTGACTTCGGAGACAATTGTCAATTCAACGATGAATGGGACGGTCGGCTACACGTATGACGCAGTGGGCAACCGCAGACAGATCGCGTCAACGCTCGCGGCCATTCCAGCCTCGGGCCTGCTGAACTACGACGCGAATGATCGCACGCTAACCGACACCTACGACAACGATGGCAACATCGTGATGTCCGGCGGAATCGCCGATTCGTACGACTTCGAGAACCACCTTATTCAGCACGGCTACATGATGTACGTGTATGACGGTGATGGAAACAGGGTAGGGAAGACCGTCGGCGGAGTGATCACAAATTACCTTGTGGATACACTGAATCCGACCGGCTACGCGCAGGTGCTTGACGAGTTGCAGAGTAATACGGTCACCCGAAGCTACACATGGGGCTTGCAGTTGGTCAGCGAATCGCAGCTAGTCGCAGCAACGCCGCCAGCTAATCCATTGCAGACAAGTTGGTACGGCTTCGACGGCCACGGCTCAGTTCGCTATCTGACCAGTTCGAGCGGAGCAGTCACCGACACTTATGACTACGACGCCTTCGGCAACCTCATCAACTCGACGGGTTCAACGGCCAACAATTACCTGTTCGCTGGCGAGCAGTTCGATCCCGACCTCGGCCTCTACTACAACCGCGCGCGGTATCTCGATGTTCGTTCCGGCAGGTTCTGGGGTATGGATACAGACGAGGGTAACCCCGAATCCCCCCTGAGTTTGCACAAGTACCTGTACGCCGGGGCAAATCCTACGAACAGGATTGACCCTTCTGGACACGACAGCATTGCTGAGCTGGATATTTCTAGTGCCATTAGCGAAACGCTGGATGCAATGTCCGGTGTGCAGAAGATGATCCAGGTCAAGGACGAGATTTCTACCGTTCTCGACTTACTCGCAGCGGTTAAGGACTTGGGTATTTTGTTGGCCACCGAAGGAAGTGGCGGAGTTCTGGGCCTTGCAAGCAAGGTCGAGTCCGCTGCTATAGATAGGCTTGGAAAAGAGGCGGTCAACTTGCCTCTGCAACTGTTTGGATCAGTGTCGAGCAATGCAATGCGAATTGCGAAGGCCAATGTCCTTAGCCCTACAAAGGATGCCAAACTTGCGCGGGCATTCACCGCGCCCGATGCGGCTGTACTGCTGTATCTGCCAGGGTTCATCGGAAAAGTTCCTCCTATCGCGACAGGGCTGAAGGTAGTCGGAAGAGACCTCAAAATAACAACTCAAGGCGGAGGCGCACTGCTTGGCATGGGCTTTGCGGGCGGCGGCATTGATGCTGTACAACTCTTCCACGTTGATCTGGTCATTCCGATAATTGCTCCGGGACATTCAGGGGCGACCGGGAACGATCTGGATTCTTGGTATGACGGTTCTTGGCTGAATTACCAGGTTCCAAGGGACTGATGATCATGACGACGAGAGTTGCTTTCTTCCTACTTCGCGAGCAGATGCTTCCACTGCTTGAGTGCATGCACTATACGCTCCTAACTGACGCGTCTGTACGGGAGGATGAGGAGGAGAAGCCAATCGCGAGATTCACCGAACTCTTGAAGGAATCCGTTCATTGGCAGCGGCACTCGCGAGACTGGTACGTTCATGGGGCGGCGAGAGGAAGCGACGTTCCGCAGGTTCTGAAGACGGCGAACGTGGAGAATGTTCAATACCTTGACTTGCTCGCTTATGTCGAAAGACTCTCGGGAGCGTATCTCTGGTCGCTGATCCCGTGGGGGGGCGACTACACCGGAGAGATGTTGGCGTTCGTTTCTTCTGATGAGTTGATCTTCGAAAAGGCGATGAATTGGCTGCAAGCAACCCAGGCCAACGCCGATCTAGTGGTCTCCGGCTACACCGCAGAGGAGTTGTCCCAGAAGCGATTTCGGGGTGCTATCTTTCATCGTTCAGCCGAGCTTCGTGGTCAGGGACTATGGGCGTATGGTCGTGGCTTGTGCGAGTCGGCCCTGATTCTGAATTACTCTCAAGAGAACAGCCTTTCGAGTCTGCCGCCAGGCGCTGAAGTCGTTTCCGAGGTACGTGGCCGCGAGTTTGGTCATCGCCGAAGCTGGATTCGTGTCCAGGATGAAGCAGCCCTTCTCCAGTATGTTGGCAGTCCTTTTACGGTCATGGTTACTGGCTCCGACTTGGACGAACGGCTCAGGTGGTTCGCGCTACAGGACTTTGCCCTGGTTGCGGAGTACATCAATCGAGACCCGTTGCGCTTTGGCTTGCAAGCACTTCATTCGGCCTCATGGATTTACATTCCTGCAACAGAGGGCGATAAATGGGAGATTTACGTGGCCAATGATCCTGCCCTGACCAGCGGCCTTCTTCAGAGTAGTGAACTGACGAACTCTCCGTACTTCTTGCACAAGTATTTTTGCTGAAGCAGGTGGCGTTTCCTTGCCTCCTGTGGCCGTTTTTATCGTGCGGAATTTTACGCCGCCTTCGGCGTCAGTTGGGGGGGGTGACACGCCATGTATGAAAGCGCGGCGGGAGTCAAGCGGATTTTTCCTGTGCTTGCCGCCAACGGCGGCAATAGCTTTCCTGGTGCTTGGCGTGATGCCAGCGGTCGACGTGTGCGGTGTTCCGAGAGGTGTTACTGCTTTTTCTCTTTAGCTGCGCTTTTGCTTTTGGTTTTCGTCACCTCGCAGAGAGTTGGCATGAGGAAGCGGTCGTCCATTGGCTCGTCGTTTCTGCTTCGTCTGTATCCATGTATTCGCCGTCGATGCGGCATGAGCATTTTCGTACCGGGTGTCGCATTCACCCCGAGACTTGGTTGCTGGTCAGGCGTGTCTCGCGCTTACCCGATCGTGGACGAAGACAGCTTCGGTTTCGGCGGCCGGTAGGGCTGCCGCTTGCGGAGCATCCAATAGCTTGCCTCCGCGAGATGGCGGGCGACGGCGACGATGGCTCGACCGTAGCCACGGGTTGGAAGCAGGCGTTGAAAGAGCACGCCAATGTGACTATCACGGTAAGCGTGAAGGTGGGTCGCACAGGTGGCGGCTTCGACGAATGCCCATCGCAGA
>Ga0181519_10000015_pt1 | contig 193176 bp, 315 predicted proteins | sample PEATcosm2014_Bin_26_FD_121102 | JGI IMG/M metagenome (GOLD analysis project Ga0181519, IMG submission 121102) | Peatland microbial communities from MTU Mesocosm Facility, Houghton, MI, USA - PEATcosm2014_Bin02_10_metaG | ecosystem: Environmental > Terrestrial > Soil > Wetlands > Peat | place...
AGGCGGCGCAGCGGGGTACGCCGGTCGGCCGCGTAGTGTGTGGCCGCCGAGACGGCCAGGCCGAGCGCGGCCCGCCGGGCACTGATCCGTGTACCGGTGGCGGCCTGGACGAGTGCGAGCGCGGCGGCCTGCGTTGCGGTGTACGTCGCCACGTGCGTGGCGCACGCCCGACGGCCCTCGGCGCCCGGCTTGCCCTTGTCCCGGGCGTCGGTGTGCCGCTGAATCCACAGGTCGCCCACCTCGTGACCGGCGGCGAGCGCGGCGCGTGCGGCGGTACGGGCCTGGTTGATCCCGGCTTCGGGGCCGGGTGCGCCGATCGGGGCGCGGTCGGGTACGGCGACGAGGTGCCGCGGCTTGACGGTCGTCACCACTCGCCCCCGGTGATCTCGACGAGGTTCTCCCGGGCGCGCAGGAGCCAGTCGTTGGCTGCGCCGGAGATCGTGCTGCCGGCCGACTCCAGGTATCCGCTGACGGTCTCCGCGTCGGCCCCTTCGAGGCCGGGTACCTGTGCGTCGGCGAGCCACTGCGTGAGCGCGTCGCACAGGCCGGTCAGCGAGTTGATGATGCTCGGGTCGGTCGGCGTGCGGTGCAGGCCGGTCACGAGGGCGAGTGTCTCGGTGGCGTCGGCCGGGGGCTGTTCGGCGAGTGCGTCGAGCGCCGCGATCACGGTGTCGATCAGGTTCGAGGTGCGGTCCATCAGACGGCACCGCCCTCGTGCGGCCGCAGGAACGTGTCCGGGTAGCTGCGGGTGCGCCCGTCCGGGTCGTCGAGCGTGACGGTCACGACGCCCGTGCCGGTGCTGTGCACGTGCCCGGGGCCGTCCGGGGTCACGACCTGGTCGCCGACGCGGTACGTGGCGGCCGTCTGGGCGCGGCGGGCTCCCGCGCGGTGTGCGCGCTCGACCCAGGACAGGATGACCTGGATCGTTTCCAGCTCCCACATGCTGAGCCAGTCCTCGATGTCGATGTCGTACGCTCCGCGCTCGACGCCGTGTTTCCGCAGCAGGTTGTCGATGTGCGTGACCGCGGCCTGGCGCCGGTTGGCGCGGATCTGCTCGGTCATGGGGCCGCCCGGGTCGGCGGCCTCGATCGCGGCGGCGAGGGCTGCGGCGTCTGCTGCGGCCTGTTCGCGGCGGGTGTACGGGCCGTGGTGGTCGGTGGTCATCGCAGGCCACTCCCCTCGTTGATCATGGCGGTGTATCCGAGCCGCATGGCCTGCTCGGCGATCCGGCGGGCGTAGTCGGCGGGCAGCGGCCGGGTGTTGATGGCGCCGCGGCCGTGCAGGATCGTGACGGCCTGCTTGGGTTGTGCGTCGTGTGCGGCCAGGTGTGCCTCGTCGACCATGTCGCTACCGTCGGGGGCGGTGATCAGCGGCGTGTCGTCGATGCCGAGGCGGTAGAGCCACACCGGCCGGCCGTGCGGGACCGTGCTCGAGAACAGGTGGGTGACGTCGTCCACGACCTCGATGAAGCATGCGCCGGTGCAGGCGTAGTGCCGGTGCCGCCACGACACGCCCAGGCAGGCCCACGGGGCGCGGTCGGCGGGTGTGAGGAACTCGCGGCCGCACACGACGCAGGCCGAGCCGGCTTCCTGCGTGTCGGTGAGGGTCTTGGCCTTGACGCGCAGGACGCGTTCGATGGCGTGCTCGATCAGGCGGTTCATCGCGCGCTCCCGTTGTCGATGAGGGTGACGTTGCCTGCGGGCATGAGCGCGACCTTGACGGTCAGGTGCGGGACGGGCACGTCGAACTCGACGGCGACCGCGTCGGGGGCGACGACCGTGCCGATGCCGTACCGGGTGGAGACGCGGGCGCCGACCGGGACCGTGGCGGCGCGCAGTGCGGGCATCGTGTTCTTCGCGAGCGTCTCGATGGTGGACGTGCGGGTCGGCGGGGCGAGGGTCGCGACGGTGAGTGTGACGATGGAGACGGTGTCGGTGTTCTCCAGGTCCACGGTCAGGATCGTGGCCCATGTGCCGGACGAGGCGATCAGGTCGCCGGGCTGCAGCTGGTGCGCCGGGGGCTCGATCAGGCGAAGGTCGGCGGTGTTCGCGATGGCGGTCACGTGCGGTTCGCCTCCGCCTGGCCCTCGTCGGCGGCGATCTGCGCGATGACGGCCTGGTTCGCGGGGCACGTGTCCGGGTCGCCGCCGCACGAGCAGGCGGTCTCCCACTCGTCCGGGCCGACGGCGGCGCGGTTCTCGGCGCGCAGCACGGCGATGATGCTCCCGGCGGACGCGTGCAGGGTGCGGGCCTGTTCGGGCTGCCGGATCGGGGTGACCTTGTAGGAGACGTAGGCGCCGAGTTCGTTCGCTTCGGTCAGGGCGGTTTCGACGGTGGCCCACTGGCCGGACGCGGAGAGGATGTCGCCGGGTTCGAGGTCGAGCGCGAGGATCTCGATGGCGCGCAGCCCGGTTTCGGCGAGGGTCAGGGCGGCGGTGTTCATCGGCGAGCGCTCCGGGCGGCTGCGGCGTAGGCGTGGATGGCGTCCGCGAGGGCGTCGGCTTCGTCGGGGTCGAGGTATTCGTCGACCGGTAGGCCGTCCGAGTCGAGGACGACGGACGTGATCCCGGACGTGGTGTGCAGGGACAGGCCGATGGGGAACTCGGTCCAGTCGGTGCGGGTCTCGGTGTTGCCGTCTTCGTCGGGTTGGGCGGAGGCGAGCGCGATGGCGGCGAGCCTGGCGCGTTCGGCGGCGTCGTGTTGTCCGGCCTCGAATCCGAGGTTGAAGACGTAGCCGGACTCGGCCGGGGTGGCGGCGCTGTCCGGTCCGGGATGGGCGCTAATCTGGTTCACCTGAAATCCGGGGCGGAAGCCCCGTCCTTCAGGGCGGGGAGGAAGCCCTCCGGGTTGTGCGTGTACATCGGCGGTGCGACCTCTCTGCTGGTGGTGTATCCGTATCCGTCGGCGCGCTGGAGCAGCCGGACGTGACGGTGGTGAATGCCCTGCACGGTTCCATGCATGGTGGTGATGTTGAAGTTGCCTATGGCGCGCACTGCGACGCGGCCGACGTGAGTTCCTTGCTTCTTGCCGCTCGGCACGACGGCGCGGACCATGTCGCCGGTCGCGAACCCGAAGTGCTGCTTGACCCTGGGGTTCGTCTTGCGCGGGAATCCGTACGCGTCCGGGTCGGTGCGCCGATACCGGCCGCGCCCGGTCGCCTTCGCGGTCAGGACCACGGCGGGGTGTCGCACGATGCGGACGCCGGGCCCGAGCTCGCCGACGCACAGCGCGTCGAGGGTGTGCGACTTCGCCACGCCCTGGGTGTGCCGGTTGAACTTCGTCCGACCGCCGGACCAGGCGCGCACCGGCAGGCCCGTCGCCCTCAGCTCCCGCCACAGCGCCCAACGTGTCGCGTTCATCGCGGCGGCGTCCCGCAACGGAGCCTTCGCCTGCCGCAGGATCTTCGCGAGCAGCGTGGGCCGGCCGGCAAGGAACTCTTCTACTGGCCGCGCACCCTTGGCCTGGTTGCACTTCTCACACGCGAGCGTCAGGTTCGAGATCCGGTCCGAGCCGCCGCGCGCCTTGGGCCGGATGTGCTCGACCTGCAACGGCACGCCCTCGGCCGCGCAGTAGACACAGGATCGGCCCCACTTCTCCAGCAGGAACTGCCGCACCTCATACCCGAACAGGGTGCCCCGCTGATACTCGACACCCGCCAGGTCGACGCCGACGCCCATCGCCGACACGTCGAACGAGACGCGCTCGAACTCGATCCCCGCGACCGGAAACCAGCGCGAGAGCCGCCCGGCCCACGACGTGGTCGCGTCCACGCGATGCTGAAGCGACGGGGCAAGCCAGCCAGCGGGCTTCGTACGGTTCAGGAACCTCGGCGCGCGGTAGCGCAGATTCGCCGAGCGACGACGGCGCCGGCAGTTCGAGCGCTGCTCAAGCTTCGCCTTGATCTGCGCGCCCCGATGGTCGAGCTGGATCGCTAGCAGGCCCTTGCGGGCAGCGGTCAGTTCGCCGGTCGCGGTGTCGATCCGCTGGACGTCGGTGGTGGTGGCGATCCCGGTGCCTTTCGACCCGGGGTCGATGCGCAGCGTGACGCCAGCGACTTCGCTATCCGCGAGGTCGCGGTCTTTCAGACGGATCACGAACGGGGTGTGGCGGGCGACCACGGCCCGGCCCTTCGCGAGCAGTTCGCGGGCGCGGGCCGGATGACACGGCATCAGCGGGCGCCCGTGACGATCCAGGACCGCGACCATCGCAGCCCCGGCATATGATGTGCTGCCGTCACCGGCAGCGGTCTCTACCTCTCCCGCCGAAGCGGGATCAGCGTGACGCTCCTGGCCGCGGGTGCCGCAGCCGGGAGTCTCCCCTCGCCCATGTTCCACGCCAGTGCCCCGCACGTCGGCGGGGTGTCCGTGGGCCGTTTCGTTCCGACCCGGATTGTCTGCTCCCACGGATTCCAGAGCAGGCCGCTGAGGAAGCACGGCCTGGTGGGTCTGCACGCTCACGTGAAACGTAGTCAATCGAATGCACCTCCTTGAAATGATCGACTAGGGCTGGTCAACACGGGCTTGAACTCCAGTTGGACCTCAAGCCCAGTCCTTCAGGACTGGGTCGTTGACGGTCGGCCTTCCTGTTCCGTCAGATCTGGGGGGGCTGGCTCGCCCGGCTGCTGGTTGAGTCAGTGGTCGGGCATTCTGTTTTGGATCAGGCGCTGTACGGCGGGGTGACGCGCTGGGCGTCGCCGGGACGGCGGGCGTCGGTCAGGACCGGCTGGACGGCGTGCTGGAAGTCGCGGTAGTCCTCGTTCTCCTGCTTGATCCGCGCCTGGGTCGCGGCGGCGAGGTCGCGCACTTCGGCGTCGGTGAGGTTCTGGACCTGCTGGGCCATGGTGGTGTTCCTTCCTGGTCGGGGCTGCTGCTGCGTGCCCTCGGCAGGTGGTGGGCCTGCTCCCGTCAGGGGGGAGATCACGGGACTCGCGTAGAGCGAGGGCTAGGTGCCCGGCAGGCCGGGCGGTGGTTCAGTCGGCGGGGCGAACGTCGCTGCCTGCGACGATCTCCCAGCCGCGGCGCGTCTCCGACGCCTCGATCCTGAGGACCGAGTCGCCGAACTGCTCGCGCACGGCCGGGCTGTCAGCCACTTCGAGGACGGTGCCGTCGTGATCCTGGCCGTCGTTCACGCTGCGGAAGACGACCTTGTCGCCTCGGTTCGCCATGGGATGACTCCTTCGGGATCAGTGCTGATGTCGGCGGGTCAGGCGGGCTTGACGGTGGATGCGAACCGCAGCGTGGTCGATCCGTCTGCGGTCTCGATCTCGACGGTGTCGGTGCCGCGGGCGTTGGTGCGGACCTCGTTCACGGTGCCGATCGCGGGGCCGGTCGGGGTTTGGTACTCGACGCGGCCGGTCGGGGCCTTGGGCGCCTGGGCGGGCTTCGACATGCGGTTCCTTCCGGTTCGAGTGGATCCTGGTCCCGCCCGGCGGGGAGGTCGCGGGCGGGACCAGGGCTTGTGGGGGTTAAGCGGCGTGGACTACGACGCCCTCGTCGGCCTGCTCGGCCAGTACAACCGGCTCGGGCAGGGCGGGCGATGAGGCCGCGGTGATGTTGGGGTGCAGTTCGGTCGGGGTGGTTGAGGTGTACGCCCGGTAGGACTCCACCGGGATCCGGAAGGTCCGCCGACCCACGCGCACAGCCTCAAGCCGTCCTTCGTGGATCGCGGTGTAGATGGTCATCGGGGTGACTCGCAGCTTCTTGGCGACCTCGCCGACGGTCATGTACTCGTCGGTCTCGGCCGGCGCCGCAGGTTCGGTCGCTGTCTTCATGTAGCTAGTACAGCGCTCGATCCACCTGGTTGTCAAGCTGTGCAAGCTGGTTCTATTCTAGTTCCAGCAACAACAAAGCCCCAGCCGTTGTACGACTGGGGCCCCGGAGTATCAACTGACCTAGGTGGTGACCTTATATTGCAACACGTAGGCATCGCCGACCAGCACCATCACGTTCACCTCGACCAACTTGCCCCCCGACGTGGCCGCAAGGCGCACGATCTCCACGACGGGCCTGTCCGTCGTGATCCGCAGGCGCTTCGCCTCATCCTCGGTGGGATTGCGGGCGCGCAGGAACTCGTCCGGGTCCTTGACCTCGTAGCCGAGTTCGAGCAGTCGGTTGTAGACCCCGCCCGGACCGGAATCGCGCTTCTCGATGCGCGTCCCCCTCGCCAGCTCGTAGTCGAAGTACGACCTGGAGAGCTGCACGGGCTGACCATCCACGGTGTAGCGGCGGTCACGGATCAGGTAGCTTTCGGCCGGCAGGTGCTCGCGCACAACGTCGGGTACGGAAGGCGCGCCCTCGTCGCCGGACAGGAACACCTCGGTCTCAGGTACGGGGTAGTGGTCACCGAGGTCCACCTGCCAGATGGCTTTCCCTTCACCCCACTGACTCTTCGCAAGCCGAGCATTCGCGTTTCGGAGGATCGGCTTGCGGCTTCGAACGAAGGCGCCAACGCCACGGCGGATCTCGATAACCCCCTCGCGCTCAAGCCATCTGAGAGCGCTGCTCGTCGTCGCGGTCGAGGTCTTCCACTGGGCAGCAAGCGCCTTCTCGCCAGGCAGTCTTCCATCATCGCCGTACGCGCCTGCGGCGATGTCTTTCCGCAAGGCGGCTGCGATCTGTCGGTACAGCGGTTCCTCAGCCACGATCCTCCTCTAGCTGGTTCTCGTGCTCCTCTTGTAAGAAGTGGCGCACATCTTGCTAGAGGTTATAGCCGAACGGCGTCGGCGCGGCATCCCGGGGGACGCCTGCTGGCCCGCGCAGCCGCAGAAGCGGTGGGGCCACAGTGAGCGCAACGGACAACCGCTCCGCACTCGTAGACGCTGCCGAGCGTGCCGTCCTCGGCTCGATCCTCAACCATCCGACCGCGGTCCTCGAAGCGCTTGAGCACGTCGAAGGCGCCCAGTTCGCCTATCCGCAGCACGAATACATCTTCAACGCCGCAGTGGCTATCCATAAGCATGGGCTGCCCGTTGACTTGATCACCGTCAGTTCGCAACTGGCCGATGACGGACATCTGACCGACAACCTGTACAGCCATATGGTCACACTGGCCGTCAACTCGTGCCTGCCAGCGCAGATCGGGTTCCATGCTGAGCTCATCGCCAGCGAATCCGACCGTCGGCGCGTCCAAGACAGTGTTCGGCGCGCGACGCAGGCGCTCGCAGACACCGAAGTCGACGACCTGCACCTGGTCGCGAAACAGCTCGCCCAAGAGTTCAGCGAACTCGCCGAACCGCGCACCGCGGATGGCTCAACGAGGCCCGAGAAGTTCCCCTCGATCGACTGGGACACGGCCTTTGCCATCGACTTCAGCGACGTGGACTGGCTACCCGGCAAGTTCCTCGAACACGGACAGCAGGCCGCAATTGTCGGCGGCGGCAAGGTCGGCAAGTCGCTGTTCCTTCACGACTGGATCTACCGGTGCGTCACCGGGCGCCGCTTTCTGTCCGACGAATGCCACGAACCGCTCTCCGTGCTGTACTTCGACCGCGAGAACAACCTGCGCGACGTCATCACCCGCATGGTGTCCTTCGGCGCGACGCCCTCGGAGTTGGAGCGACTGGACTATCGCCTGTTCCCCGGCTTCGCTGGGGCCCTGGACCAGTCGTCCACCGCGGCCGCCGAGCTCCTCGCCATCGTGGACGAGGCTCAGCCGGACCTCGTCGTGTTCGACACCGTCTCCCGGTTCATCGCCGGGAAGGAGAACGACTCCGACACCTGGCTCGCGTTCTACCGGGCCGTCCATGCCCCGCTCAAGCAGCGCGGGATCGCCGGCGTCCGGCTGGACCACATGGGCAAGGATGAGGAAAAGGGCTCACGCGGATCTTCCGCCAAGGCACAGGACGTCGACCACGTGTGGGAGTTGACGCAGCAGGATCTGCGCCTGACCTACGACACGCAGGCGGGAACGGAAACGATCATCACGGATCTGCGGCTGCATCGCACTCACTCGCGGACCGGGCTCGGGCAGGAGACGTTCTTCGTCACGCGCCGCGGCAAGCGTGAGACGGCGGGCAACTGGCTACCCGGCGGCACGGCCCATGAGCTGTCGGACCCGGGCCCGCTGCGGTCTCACCACGATGCCGTGCAGCGGTACGTGGACGAGTTGGTTGGCAAGGGCGCGCCGGGCGGCATGGGCCGCGAGGTGCTGCGTCGATGGGCGGCGGACAACGGCGTTCTGCTGCCCGGGAAGAACGCGGTTCTGGCAGATATCGCGACGGCGCTGAAGGCGGCGAATGCGGCATGAGCAGGCGCCCGATTTCACCCACTTGCGCTGTCCCCATCCGATTTCGATCTTCCACTGTCCCCGGGGGCTGGGGACAACTGTCCCCAGTGTTGAAAAACTGCACGTCAGGCCTGTCCTCCGCGCCGGGGACAGCTGTCCCCGGCGCACCCCTTTCCCCTGTCCCCTCCCGCCCTCTCTATAGGGAGGGGACAGGGGACAGCGTGGGGACGACGAACCGCCCTTCGACCGGCATGTGCGCGATTCGCTCGTGGCCCGCGCCCGGCGCGAGGTCGAGGCTGCCCGCCGGCTTGAGGAGGAGGCGGTTGTTCAACTTGCGGTGCGCACCCACGATGCCACGTCCAGTGCGGACGCCACCCTTGAGCGCGTCGCGCGCCTGGTCCGCAAGCATGCCGCCAAGAACGTGGGTGGCATCACGTGGGGAGGCATGCGGAAGGCGCTCGAGAGCAAGGATCGCGCCCTTTTAGAGAAGGCCGTCGGGCTTGCAGTCTCCAAAGGTTGGGTGTTCGAGGACGGGGACCGCGTCTGCATTGCGACTGAGGAGGAGGTGGAGGCGTGGAGGTGATCAAGCAGGGTGGAGAAGTGGAGACGCCTCCACCACCCCCTGTCGCAAGTTGGAACAGGCCCCAAGCGGTCGATTCAGAACCGTCAATAACTACAACAAATTGGACATTCACTCTTCCCGCGTTTGGAAACGGGGGGTGGTGGAGGAACTCCACCTCCACCTCCTCCACCTTTCTCCCCCACTGCCAACCTCGACCGAAGGACTCATTGTGACCACTGGCCCCACGGCAAACATCGGCGCCCTCTTGGACGAGGACCCCGGCTCCGACTACGTCATCCCGACCGACTACGCCGATCTGAACCCATTGCTCAACGGCGGCCTGCGTCCCGGCGATTTCGTCGTAGCCGCTGGATTACCCGGCGTCGGTACGAGCATGTTCGCGCTCGGCCTTGCCCGCGCCTGCGGAGTACGTCATAAGCGCGGCACCTACATCGCCAGCCTCGAGGCCAACGCCCTCAGGACCGCGCAGCGCATCCTCTCCGCCGAAGCCAAGGTTGAGTTGGATCGCGTCACCGCCGGGTCCATGAACGAACTGGACGGCGAGCGAGTCGCCACCAACGCGCCGGACCTTCCAGCCGCACCCATCCATGTCGAAGACGAGCACCGCGACCTCGCCGCGATCCAGCAAGACGCGTTCGCCTTCGCGGACACGGTCGGATCGCTGCGGCTCATCTTCGTTGATGGCGCCCACCTGCTCGTCCCGGCCCACGACTACGGCGGCCGAGCCCAGTTCGCGGATGACTTCGCGAGGGACCTGAAGGAACTCGCGGTGGTCCATGGCCTGACTGTCGTGGCCACGGTGCCGCTCGAGTTCCCGTTTGCCGAAATGCGACGACGGCCGCTGATGCGCGACTTCGGCAAGCGGCAGTCCTTCGCCGCCGCCGCCGACGCAGTCGTCCTGCTGCACCGCGAAGACGACGATCCTGTCGATCCGCTGACCTACGAGGTCGAGGCGATCGTCGCGAAGAACCGCGGCGGCAAGCGAGGGTTGGTGCGCCTCGCGTTCCAAGGCCACTACGCCCGCCTGTTCAACATGCGACAGGACTGATGGGGATCCTCATGACGACTGCGCTCGACATCGCCGTGTCGAAGGGCTGGACGGCCGAGGACGGCGATCAGTATGTCGTCGGCCCCGAGTACGCGAAGCGCAGTTGATCTTATGGACATCGGAGGGCGGCATGGACGCTATGGATATATGGACTTCCGTCCATACCCCTCCGGTGTCTTTCGCGAGACGCGCCTGAAAGTCTCTATTTATATACACAAAATGGACAATCTCTCCTTTCACGCGTTGGGGACGACAGGGGGGCTATGGACAAAAGTCCATGTGTCCATAGCACGTCCATGGCGCCCACCACCTCGAACCCCGGGAGACACCCCATGACCGACCCCACCCCACCCGCCAGCGTCACCCGGCAGAAAGTCGCCCCCGAAGTGCGCACCGAGTGGCTGCTGCGGTTCGCGGCCGACGGGCGCCAAACCTTCGCGACGGGCAACGAGACGCTCGTGCGTCTTCCGGACTCCTGCTGCGTGCACACGAACCGCGAGTGCGCGGTCCGGGTAACGATCCGGCCATGAAACCCGCGGGGTCAGGCGGCACGGGGCCGTATCTGCGTGGCGCCGGAAATGGCGCAGCGCCGTCAGCAGGCGTCGTCGAGCGTCGTGGTGCCTATCTGGAGCCGCCACGGCCTGTGCCCGATCTCCTCCGGCGACCGGCACGCGCCGGACTCCACCTCGTCCCACAGCGCCTTCGCCTCGTCGAACTTGATGCCGAAAGCCGGGTACCCGGCGCCGACCTGCATGCAAGTGGCATATGTCAACTTCCGAGGCGCCAGTTGAGCACGCCGCCCCCGGCCGTGGATGCCGGGGGCGAGCAGTGACACGCGCCGGGACCGGCCGCGTCCTACTTCGCGAGCGGCTGGACCTGGCAGTCGCCGCCCCCGAGCGGGGACGTCACCCCGAAATCGATCTCATTCACATTGCCAGGCGCAAGCCCGGTCAGGTCGAACTCATGCCCGGCCGGCCCCTGCGTGCCCTGCGTGTACGACTGGCTCGCGTCCGCGTCCCCGTTCTTACTCGTCGCGTCGATATTGAGGATCCCAGACGAGTCGAAGTACACCTGCACCCTCACCCCGCCGTCCCCGTCCGGCTCGTAGTACGCGGTCGCCTGGTCGCAGTACACGTCGCTGCCGTTGGCGACGTACGCGCCGAGCGGGCCAGCGGACTTGAGGAGTGTCGAGGTCCCGGTAGACGCGGCTGGCGCGGACGCCGCAGCAGCGCCCGGGACGATCGTCAACTCGCCGCCGAGCTTCGCGTGCGCCCTTGTGGCGTACGCCGGAGTCGACTCGATCGCCCAGTTCGCCCCGGCGAGGAACCCGACCGCCTGGGAACTCGCGTTAGCGTCGGCGGTCTTCTCGTACGCCGCGAGGTGCGCGGCCGTGTCGAACACGGTGACCTGCGTGTCCTGCGCGGTACCGCCGGGCGAGTCACAGATGGTAAGCGAGGTCGCGCCCGGATCGAACAGGACCGCCGCGTTCCCGGCCATCGGGGAGGGAGCAGTACACGCGAGACCGGCCGCAGAGAGCTTCGAGAGGATCGCGGCGGCGTTCGGATAAGAGCCGCCGTCCGCGGGCACCGTAGAGGCCGCAGGGCGGCTCGTGGCGCGCTTCACGGCAGCCGACGGCACGGCGGACGGCTTCACGCTCGACGCAGCCGCACGGGCGGCCGTGGAACTCGCGCTCGCAGCGCCGGCCGTGCTGGCGGCGTTCTGCTTCTTCCCGGCCCCGGTCGCGTCGCCGATAGCGCCGATCACGGCCAGTCCCACGAACACCCCGACGATCCACAGGACGGCTTTCTTGCCCCGGGACATCTTCGGCTTCGGTACGACAGGCGGCTGGTACGGCTGGCTGGTCACGGGCTCCCCCTCGAATACGGGCCGACTCTCGGCGACCGTGAGGCTACCCAGCGAACTGACACACCGTCAGAGACATGCCCGACCCGTAGCCCAATCGAGACCAGGCCGCTCAGCACCCCCCGGTCAGGCCCGCCAGAACACGCGCGTGATCTTGATGACGTCGTCGTCCACGACCTGGTAATACACGACCGCGCGCCGCGACACCGCGATCCGCATCCGACCCAGCAGATCCTCAACCTCCGGATCCGCAGTGCCGCGCCCGAACGGATCCCGGCAGATCTCCGCAACCAAAGCCTCGATCTGATCCCGCTCCGCCAGCGGCACGCCCGCGAGACTGTCGAGCGCGGGCTTCGTCCAGAAGTCCTCGGCCCGGCTCACCGCTTCGCGAACGGCGACGGGAAAAACTCCAGCTCGCCACGCCCCGCAGCCTCGAAGTCAGCGCGGATCGTCGGGTCGTGGAACAGCATCGCCTGCGCCCACCAACGGCCCTTCACGTCGTCGATCACCGCGAGGTCCGCGGCGTCGATCGCGTCGTCGAGCTCGGCCTGGAACTTCGGCAGCAGCCGGCCGGGCAGCGCCCCGCGGATCGCCGCGATCGTGTTCGGCAGTTGCGCGGGCCCGGCGTGCGCGCCGTGGAATGTGTCCGTGTGCGCTGCGGTCATGAGCGTTCCCTCCATGGATGGCTCTCCATCCACCGTACCCGGAGGTCGTGATCGAAGTCAGGCGCGTGCGTCGATCCGTGCCGGATTTTCGCTCGCCCTAGCGTGCCCGAACGCGCGTCGGCTGACCTTCGGAAGCGAGACAATGGGGTCCGATGATCAGACGTTAGACCATTGCGCAAAAACGACCGGCCCGGTCCGAAGACCGGGCCGAACGATGATCAGCGAGTTGCGAGCTCGCAGACCGACTCCCTCTCGAAGGAGCACACCTGTCTTGAAGGTAGCAGCCCACCCCGACAGTGTCCGCCGAAGCGCAGAGGCGGCGACTCGGTGATCAACGCTAGCCCCGTTCCCGACGGCGCCGGATGGGTGCCCATTCCCGTCGAGACCGCCCGCGACCCGCGCATCACCCGCCGCGCGCTCGGACTGCTCGTCGAACTCCTTAGCTACCCATCCGGCTGGGACAACACGGCGGAACGCCTCGGCGCCCAGTCGCGCGAAGGCGTCGAAGGCACCACGGGCGCCTGGGCATGTCTTGAAGTCGCGGGCTACATCGTGCGGATCCGATACCGCAACGAACGTGGACACCTGCGAACCAAGTCGTTCGCGGGTAGCACTCCGGCCGTCGCCAAGGGGCTTGCTGATGCGTGGCTCGCCGAGCGTCCTGACCTCGTTCCGGTGCCACCAAATGAGGGCAAAGGCCACGAGCGTGCAAGAAAGGCCAGTTCAGACCGGCCCCGGGAAAACCACGGGCCGGTTAACCACGGGCCGGAAACCCGGGGGCCAAGTACTTATAAGGAGAGTAAGAAGGAAAGTAAGAAAGAAAAACCTGGTGTCGCTGACGCGGCACCGCGTCAGCCTGATGCGGTCGCATCAGGGATCCCTTCCGACGATGCTGACGCATCGCGGGCCGACGCTCACGCATCGGCGGGCGATATCCAAGTGGTCAAGCAGGCTGCGACGAAAACGGCCAAGACGCGCCCGCTGCCTGCGAGGCTCGACGCGCACCTCGCCCAACTCGATGCTGCCCGACTCGACGAGATCCTCGGCACCCTCGAAGACAGCCGCGGCGGCGTGCTCGACTGGGCCGCCACTACGGCCCGCAAATCGCTCGGGCTCAGCTGGGATTCCGACTTCCACGAGGAGCCGGACGGCCCGTACGCACGCAAGACGATCGCGCTGGCACTGATGCGACTGCGCAAGGAGAACGGCGGAGGCATCCCACCCGAGGCGGACCTGGACGACTTCGACTGGCCCGAGACTCGACCGGCTGACCACGAGGCCCCACGGGAGCCCAGGGAGCGCCCGTACACCGAGTGTCTGCCTTACGCGCCGGGCAAGGAGCCCGCAGCGATCCTGCGGGCGCTCTACGACGGCCTGGACGCCGCTGGGGCCGAGGCTCGCAATCTGTTGGGCACGGAGTTCGACTTCCGCAAGCCGAGGATCTTCCGGATCTGCGAGCAGCAAGCCCGGACCCAGCTCATGAAGGAAGGCGGCGAGATCACGCCGGACGTGCTGCTTAACCTCACGCTCAAGTACGGACAGCAGCGCTACTCCGGGAAGGGCAAGTGTCCAACGTTCTTGGTGCCCGAGCACCTGCGCCCGAAGCGGTCAGTTGACGTCGCCGATGAGCCCTGAGTCGCCGTCGAGCTGCGTGGCGACGCCCGTCGCGTGCTCGACCCGGGCGATCATCTTGCGGACGCCCTCCGGGGTCATCGCCGCGTCTTTCGCGATCTGGCGCAGCGATTGCCCGTCCCGGTGGGCTTCGAGGACGAGTTTCTCCATGGCGATCTGCCCGGCCGCATTCTTGCGCGCCTGGCGTCTGATTCTGCTGCTCACGTCCTCCACGTCCCCGATCATCGCAGGTGGTGTCCCGTCAATCCAGTGGACACCTTGGCCGTCAACTCAGTTGACACTCTCGAGTGTGCGGCGCATAGTGGTCAGTGTCAACTGAGTAGACGCTGAAAGGCTGGTTGAGGAGTGGACATGATGACGAAGCTGGACTGGAGCCCTCTCGCCGAGGCCATCGGCGTGATCGCCGGGCAGTGCGACGGAGCGCGCGAGGATGACGGGCGCGGCTTCAACGCCGGGGACGTCCCGCTCGGCCACTACCTCGCCTCGATCCCCGCCGCCCTGTGGGACGAGGACGCAGCGGTCGGCGCCTACCAGCTCGCCCGCATCTACCGCGGCCAGCTGGCCGCCGCCGGGATCGAGTTCGAGGACCTGCCGGTGCCCGAGGATCCCGAAGCTCAGGTGCGCGACACCCTGACCGGGCGGCGCCAGGCACAGCGCGACGCGGAGCGCATCGCCGCCCTCTCGTTCTGCGAGACCGCGACCAATGGCGGCCAGCCCGTGATCGTGCTCGGCTTCCCGTACGACCCGGACATGGTCGAGGCCACCAAGCAGATCCCCGGCCGCGCGTACCGCGCCGAGTTCGGCGCCCGGTCGAAGGTGAACCTGTACCCGCCGTCCTCCGCGCCGCAGGTGCGCGAGTTCGCCCGCACCCACGGCATCCCCGTGGACCCGGAGGTCGAGCAGCTGGCCGACAACCCGCCCGCGCCCGTCGTGCCCGAGACCCCGACCGAGCCGAACGTCGCGTTCACCGACGACGGGTCGATCGCGATCCGCTTCGACACGTACCCCGGTAGCGGCGTCCTCGATGAGGTCCGTGCGATCCCCGGTCGCCGCTGGGACAAGCCGTCCGGGGCCTGGACAGTCCCCCAGGGCTCGATCCCGGAGGCCCTGGCACTCGCGGACGCCCGCGGGCTGCGCGTGGCGCAGGACGTGCGTGAGGCTGCCGGCGGGGCCGTGGAGCGCGAGGCGTACAACCTGTGCGCATCGATCGCCCTCTCCCCAGGGCGCGGCGAGATCACCGTTCCGGGCCTCGCGGGCACGTTGAAGCCGCACCAGCACGCGGGCCTCGAGTTCATCGCCGCGAACCGACAGGTACTGATCGGCGACAAGATGGGCCTCGGCAAGACCCTGCTGTCCCTTGCCGCCGTCGCAGTGGACGACGCCTGGCCCGCAGTGATCGTGTGCAAGACGTCGCTGCGGCTGAACTGGCTGGCCGAGGTCGCGAAGTTCTTCCCCGACCGGCGCGTGTTCGTCGCCTCCGGCAACGCCCCGACCCCGGTCCCGCCCGGGACGCACGTCGTGGTCATCGGGTTCGATGTGCTCAAGGAGACGTACAAGGCCACGGTGGACGGCGCGAAGCGCAACCGCGCCGGATGGGCCAAGGCCCTGGTGAAGCTGAACCCGAAGGCGCTGATCGTGGACGAGTCGCACTTCGGCAAGGAGGCCGCCGCCGCCCGCTCTCAGGCCATGGAGACGCTCGGCACGCACGTCGCCGGCCGCGGCGGACTCGTGCTGTGCCTGACGGGCACGGCGATCGTCAACCGACCCAAGGAGCTACTCCAGCAGCTGCGGATCCTCGGGCGCCTGGAGGACATGGGCGGCGAGTGGCCGTTCAAATACCGGTACTGCGGCCCGCAGGCGGGCGAGTGGGGCACCACGTTCGACGGCGCCTCCAACCTCGAGGAATTGCACTTGAAGCTGCGCTCGGCCGGGATCTACCTGCGCCGCGGCGACAGTGCACTGAACCTGCCGCAGCTCACGATCCGCCCGGAGTGGCTCGGCCCGGACGCCGTGAATGCGAAAGCGATGGCCGCCTACCGGAGTGCGGAGGATGACTTCCTCGCCGCACTGATCGAGCTCGCCGAGTCGCGCGGCATCGACCTGTCCGACGCGGTCGCCCGCGACCAGTTCTGCCGCAAGGCCATGTCCGCGGAAGTGCTGGTGCGCCTGAACCTGCTGCGGCAACTCGTCGGGAACGTCAAGACCGCCACCGTGACGCGGCACGTGAAGAAGCTCACGGCCCGTGGCGAGAAGGTCATGGTGGCCGCGCACCACCGGCCGGTCGTCGACCACTACGCGGCCACGTTCACCGGCCTGCGGATCCAGGGCGGACAGTCCACCGAGTCCGTCGAGGCGGACAAGGCCGCGTTCCAGTCGCTGCCCGCCCGCAAGGCCCCGGTGATCGCAGTCTCCACGCAGGCCGGCGGCGTCGGCCACACGCTCACCGCTGCGGCGCACGGGGCGATGGCGGAGGTGCCGTGGACGTGGGCGGAGATCGAGCAGATGGCGGCGCGCATGCACCGGATCGGCCAGACCCGACCCGTCGACTTCCCGGTGTTCCTCGCCGAGGGCACGGTGGACGAGTACATGTGGCAGGTCGTCTCCGGAAAGCGTTCGATCACAGCCGCAGTGCTGGACGGGAACGCGGGCGACGCGTTCTCGGAGCAGGCCGCGGCAGCCGAAGTGATGGGCCTGATGCTCAAGGCCCGAACCGCCGCATGACCAATACCAGCAAGGAGAAGACGATGGACGATCCCGCCAGCGGAGTCGTCATCCCGTTCGACGCAGCCCGACGTAGGGGCGCCCAAGGGAAGCCGCGGCAAGCCGCGTCGCCGCTCTCGAGCCCTTCGGCGACGGATGAGCCGGGCGCACTGTTCGAGGTGCCCCTGCGGCCGGTTCAGCGCCCGAGCGCCGCCAAGCCAGCGCCCGCCGGGAAGCCGAAGCGTCCGCGCGAGCCGAAGCCCGAACCGCTCATCCCTCCGCGCCCAGCACTGCACGAGGCTGGCGCAGAGGACGAACTGGTCGAGGGCATCAAGCGCACTCGCCGCGTCCGCGTCACGTTCGACGCGACAGTGCACGAGGCGTACTACGGCCTCGGCAGGAACCTGACGCTCGCGGTCGACCTGGCCAGCGGGCAGCGGATCGCGTTCGGGATCGCCGACATAGGCGCGCTCGTCGAAGTGATCGAACGGGCGGAAGGTGAGACGGCGTGAAAACCAAAACCGGCAACGAGGAGACGATGACCATGCAGACCGACTACCGCCGCTATCAGCCCGGCTACGACGAGGCGAGCCTGAAGCCGGCACTGTGGTGTCTCGACTGCACCGAGGACGACAACTACCAGGAGGACGTGCGACTGATCTGGGTCCAGCCGGACGAGGAGACGGGCGAGCCGACGCTGGCCGACTGGATGGCGCTCGCCGACGAGCACGAGACCAAGGAGCATGCGACGCCGTCGCACGCAGGTGCCGCTAGGGGCTCTAATGCTTGACCCGTTCTCGCTGCTCGCCGGGGCCGGGATCCTTGCCGGCGGCTACGGTGCCGGGCGCGTTGGCAGGCTGCGCCGCGCGCCCAAACTGAAGCCCGACCCGAAGCCGATCTGCGTGTGCCGGCACGGCATCAGCTTCCATGCCGACGGCTCGGGTGCGTGCGTATGGAAGGGCGAGCCGTTCCACAAGTCCGGCGTCGGCACGATCAAGCCAAAGTGCGAATGCCTGCACTACGCGGGACCGACCGTCTACCCGACGTACATCGCCGAACTCGGAGGCTGACGTGCCCGAGACTGTCACTGTCACCCTGCTGGCTGGTGATCGCACTACGCAGGTCCAAGTCGGCCCGGCATGGCTGTACGAGCACTACCGGACCACGATCCTCGCCGCGGAAGGCTCCTACCCGGACAAGATCCGGCGTGTGCAGGCCGGTGTCGCGCTCGCCCGCACGGACGGCACGTTCACCCCGGCCCAATGCGACCGGCTCGAGCAGATGGCCACGAAGGCGCTGCACGCGACGCTGCACCCGGAAGAGGAGGTGGACGACGATGACGAGTGGTGACGTCGGCCAACTGGACCGGCTCAAGACGCGTCTCGCCGAACTCTTGCCGCCGCCCGAGTGGGTCGAGGAGCGTCTCGCGCAGCATCCCTACGGCGGCGAGCAGAACTATCTCGAGCTCGCCCGCGACATCCGGCAGATCCTCGACGGCGTCGCACCGAAGCACGACGCCGAGAACGGAACGAGCCGATGAGTCGCGTCTACTTTCACTCCCGGCACGGCGACGCCGAACTGCGCGGCTCCGAACGCGCGCACTGCGGGCTACTCGTCGACCACCTGACGGACGGATTCCTCGGATCCATCTACCACGACGACGTGGACCGGATCCTCGGCCTCATCCGCCCCGACCACTACCTGCACAAGACGGACCGGCAGTCCCCCGGCTGGATTCCGATGTGGCGCGACACGTTCGCCACCGCGTTCCGGAGCGGCTTCTACGGTGAGATGTTCACATGGAAGGACAAGGAGATCGAGTCGTTCGCGCTCCGGCTGAACACGGCCCTGAAGTACGGCAACGACACGGTCAGGCTCGCGGCGCGGCTGCACGGCCAGTGCGAGATCCACTGCTACGTCGAGGGCATCAACCGGGCGTGGCTCGCGAGCGTCATCGCCGAGGGCCTCAACGCGGGGATCTTCCGCGAGGGCCAGTGGTACACGGACCGCAACGACGAGCGGAAGTGGTCGGATCAGGGCTGGCGGGACGTCATCAAACTACTGCTCGACCGCGATGACGAACCCATAGTCATGTCCTACTCGGTGTGCGACCAGTTCCCGAACGCAGATGTTGCGCACTGGTCCCCGCCGCCGATGCCCGAGGGCTGGGCACCTTACTGGGCGCAGACCGAAGACGGCCGTGCCGAATGGGAACAGGGCTACCCCGAAGCCGCAGACCGCGAGGCCTTGTACGCCGACTGCTCCTCGGACCTGTGGTATGAACTGCCTGAGGACGAGCGTTGGCGCCGGGCGCTCGAAGGCCTCCGTCGCAACCCGGGGATGCTGGAGATCAGCCCGGAGAACTTCCGCGGCTACTCCTTCGCCCACGGGCTCGCGATCACGGACCTGCTCGCACCCGACTATGCGGAACGGCTCGACAAGGCACTCGGGGTCGGCGAGGAAGGTGGCGAGTCGTGACCGGCATCCGCTGGGGTCGAACCCGCCACCGCCGGACCGAAAGCGGACCCGCGCCCCGTACCTGGTATCGCAAGCAGTCGGACGGCACGTTCTTCCGCAACTGCCCTCTGATCATGGCCGAGCGGGACCGGGCGACCGACCCGCGCGTGAGGGACCGGCTGAGCGACGAATGGGACGAGTGCTTCCGGGAAGGCGTCATCACGGCCAGCGAGATCAGTGCCAGCGACCGGTGGATCGAGTATGACGACTCGCGCGAGGCGAACGCGCAGTGGGTCGAGCAGTTCCTAGCCGGGCGGGCCGGCGTGGGCGGTGGCGAGCAGTGAGCGAGACTTCGTACAACGCATACCGCGACGAGCCGTCCACGCCAGGCGCGACCGCGACCATAATCGTCAGTAGCTATACATCGAAGTGCTCGCACTGCGGCCGCGGCACCCTCGTCCGCGGACAAACCGCACATGAGACGATCTCCGGGCACGGCGACAGCCACGGGCAACCCGGCTGCGGAGCCACGTTCACCGCGATCACCACCGATCAACTCGGGTTCACCAACGGGCCGATCGACGCGGTACTGTCCGCGATGCGCCCCGACCTGCCGATCGTGCCGTACTCGCAGCGCAACGCCCCGCCGCCACTCGACACGGCCAGCGCTGCCTGCGGGCCGCCGGCCCACAGGACCGGGCACCCGGATTGCCGCGACTGCCACGGCGGAAGCAACTGGTGGCATCCCGGCGGCGAAGCGGAACTCTGCGAGCGCTGTCGCTCATGCTGCGAGTGCACCTGCGGCGAGCCGAAGGCCCCGTACGTCCGGTTCACCGTCGGCGGGTTCGTGTGCGCCGACTGCGCGATGTTCCTGCCGGTCGGGTGCGAGAACTGCCGCCACCACTACGCCTCCCATGAGCGCGGTCCGTGCGCGGTCAGCGTCGCCCGCGAGTTGCCCGGCGGCACGCGCTACGGCCGGTGCGGCTGCGACACGTTCGCCCCGTCCACGCTGGAGCAACTTGAGGAACGGCTGGAGCGTGACCGGCTCGAGATCGAACGGATCGCGGCAGGCGGCGGCGAGAATGGGTGACATGGACATCCCCGACCGCCTGCTCCCCGCCTACCCCGGCGAATGGCCCGGCAAGGAACGGCTCGCCGTTTTCGAGGCGTACCGCGCCGAACTCGGCCTGACCGCCGACAAGTTCCCGATGACCCACGACCGGGTCAACGAGGGCGTTCGCTGGTGGAACGCTGGAGCCCCAATGCTCGACCGCGAACCCACCCCGCAGTCCATCATGCTCGCGCAGCTCGACGGTTGGCTCGCGACCGGCGCAACCTGGCCCGAAGGCGGCATCGCCCTGCACGAGTTTCGGGAACGGATGCACAAGGGCGACCGAGAGAACCGTGTGACCCGCGCGGCACCACACCCGGACCGTCCCCGCTCGCCGCGGTCCAAGTACGCGACCGCCGCTACGGAACCCGAAGACGACCTCGGCTTCGGCAGCGTGTTCGGCGTGCCGCCCACGGCCGCCGCGATCAGCGACCCGAACTACGTCGGGTACGTTCAGGCCGGACAGGAAGCGGCGGCCGGGATCGTGGCCGTCGAGGGCGCCGTGGGGTACGACGTCTACATGGGAAGGCATCCAGGATGGTGACCGGCCAAGTCGCGACAGCGGCCGAGTGGGGCGCCTCGTGATCCTCGCGTTCGCGGGTAGATGCCTCAGAGTTGTCGCCGACCTGATCGACCCCAGCCACGCTTCCGAACCGTCCGGTGCATCGTTCACCTACGAAGCCGGCGAAGGCTTCACCGTGCGCACCGACGGCCGCGGCACACCCCTCTGGTACCTGGGCGACCATGCGAGAGTCTGGGCCTACACGCACGCCGATCGACCCGTGGGCCGGCCATGGACGGACGGACGCGGCAAACCGCTCCCCGAGCGCCAGATCCGCGAATCGCTGCGATTCAACGGCAAGGATGGGGTGCGCGACGGTGACTGACCGACAGCCCGCGCCCTACCTCTATCGGCAGCCGAACGGCCAGTGGAAACGCCACCCGCCACTGCCGTGGAGGACCCGGGTCCGGCTGCGCGCCACGCGGGGTGTGGACGCGACCGCCGCATGGCTGATCGAGCACCGCATGGAGGCTGTGGCGGTCGGGCTCTGGCGCGCTTGCCGGATGTGGTGACGGCGCCCACCCGCCACGAGGGGCTCGCGAGACTGCCGCGCCAGTGTCGGACGTACCCGCTAAAATCTGACGCACCTGCAGGGCCGAACCGGGAAGGAGTAGAACATGGCCACCGCTGAAACCGAAGCGCCCGCGCCAGTTCTGCGCGCCTATCGGTTCGCCCTCGACCCAACCCAAGCCCAACTCGCCGACTTCGCCCGGCATGCTGGCGCCACCCGGTGGGCCACCAACCGCGGCATCGCATGGATGTCCCAAGCCCAACTCGCCTGGGAGGCGCGCCGCGACGAGGTCATCACCCGGATCGCCGGGCCGATGCCGCAGCCGCCCGACGGCCTGGACGAGAAGTCCACCGCTGCGTGGACGGCCCAGGTGCGCGGCGAGCGGATCAAGCAGTGGGACAAGCAGGCCCGGCCGATCCTCAAAGCCGAGGCCGCCGAGTTGGCCGCCGACACCAAACGGCTCGACGACGAGCGCAAAGCCCTGATGGCCGCAGTCAAGGACAAGACGCGCCCCGACCTGCTGGAGATCAAGGAGCGACTCGCTGCCGTGCGCCGCGAGGTGCTGCAGTTCAAGAAGGCCCGATTCGAGCGCGGCGACGCGATCCCGTCCGCGATGGACTGCACCACCATGTGGCGCGAAATCCGCGACCAGGACGCCGCAGACGGCGGCTCCCCGTGGCATCCCGAAGTCTCCGTGTACTGCTTCACCAACGGCTTCGACCGCGCCCAGGCGGCGATGCAGAACTGGATGGCGTCGCGCACCGGGGCCAGGGTCGGCCGGGCGATGGGCAGGCCCCGGTTTAAGAAGAAGGGCCGCTCGACCGACTCGTTCACCCTGTTCCACGATGTGCACAACCCGTCGATCCGGCCCGACGGACACCGCCGGCTGAACGTGCCGCGGATCGGTTCGGTCCGGCTGTTCGAGTCCTGCAAGCCCCTCGCGCGGCTGATCGACCGGGGCCACGCGGTGGTCAAGTCGGTGACGATCTCCCGGGGCGGCTCCCGCTGGTACGCGTCGGTGCTGTGCGAACTGTCCCCGGAGGCGATGCGGCACCGCGAGGAGGTCTCCCGGGCCCGGCAGAAGGTCTCCAAGGAACGGCAGCGGATGCGCCCGGCCGTCGGCGTCGAGTGGGGTGTTCGTACCCTGGTCGCCCTGTCGGACGAGACTGCGTATGAGAATCCTCGGTACGGCAAGAGGCACAAGCGGGCTTTGGTGAAGGCGTCGCAGGCTGTGGCGCGTAAGCCGTTCGTGCGCGGTCAGGCGCAGTCGGCGAACCGTGCCAAGGCGGTCAGGCGGCTCGGCCGCGTGCATCATCGGACTGCGGAGGCGCGGCGCGGCACCCTGAACCAGATCTCCGCGAGCATAGCGATCAACTATCCGGAGATCGCTGTCCGCGACCTGAATGTCCGGCAGATGACCGGGTCCGCGAAGGGCACCGTCGAGGCGCCCGGCAGCGACGTGAAGGTGAAGGCCGGCTTCAACCGGGCGATCCTGGACACGGCGCCTGCCGAGTTGCGGCGCCAGTTGGAGTACAAGGCGGCGCAGTGGGGTACGCGGTTCCGGGCTGCGGCCGGGGACCTGCCGTCGAGTCAGACCTGTTGCAAGTGTGGATGGCGAGACCCAAGCATCCCGCTTACGCAGGTGGTTTTCCGGTGCGGGAACATCAAGTGCGGTATGAAGCTTGACCGCGAGGTCAATGCTGCGCGCAATATCCTGCACCATGCGGTACCGCTCGCCTCGGATATCGGGGAGAGTCTAAACGCCTGTGGAGGTGGGCAAAGTCCGTCGGGTGACCGGCGGCTCTCGACCCCGCTGTCGAAGCAGGAAGGCCAGTCTCGGCGACGGGGCGGGTCATCTCGGGGGAGTGATCCCCCGGCTTCCCTTGACTCGTGAGTAAAACTCAAGAGTGTTTGCGCTGGCCACGAACTGTCTGGCCCGCGAGCGCACGGGAAGATCTCGCCGAAGGCTACCTCGACCAGGTGACCGAGAGTCTGGCCCGCGAGCGCACGGGAAGATCTTCTCCGCAGCGGTCTCCGCGGCGACGGCGGCAGTCTGGCCCGCGAGCGCACGGGAAGATCTAGCAATGCGCAGGACTGATCGCACCCCGATCAGGTCTGGCCCGCGAGCGCACGGGAAGATCTCAACGGGGCCGAGTTTATCTGCCGGATGACGCGTCTGGCCCGCGAGCGCACGGGAAGATCTGCCGTCCACCACTCCGGCCGCCGCGAGTTCCGGTCTGGCCCGCGAGCGCACGGGAAGATCTAAGGGCACTGCCGGACGATGACGAGCCGTCGGGTCTGGCCCGCGAGCGCACGGGAAGATCTGTCGGGGTCGCGCGGACGCCTCTTCATCCAGGGTCTGGCCCGCGAGCGCACGGGAAGATCGGGAGATCCTCATCCGGACCGGCCGAACATCGACACGTCACTCGTTCGTGCGACAAGCATTCAGCCCTCTGCGAAACCGCGCTATCAACAACGGATGCACCCAGAGAACCAACCCCAACCCAACACCCAGCAAGCCCGACGCCGCATCGCCGCACCCACCGCAGCCATGCTCCCACGCGTCGGCGACAGCCTCTCGTTCCTGTTCCTCGACCTCATGCGCATCACCCAAGACGACACAGGCGTCCTCGCATTCCCCGCCGTCGGCGCCCCGACACGCCGCCTCCGCATCCCCACCGCCGCCATCAGCTGCCTGCTCCTCGGCCCCGGAACCTCCATCACCAACCCCGCAGTCGCCACCCTCGCCAGACACGGCACCACCATCGTGTTCACCGGCTGGGGCACCGTCCGCTGTTACGCCGCGATCACCCCGTCCAGCCGGTCGAGCCGCTGGCTCGAAAAGCAGGCAGCCGCCTGGGCCGACCCCGCCAAGCGGCTCACGGTCGCCAAACGCATGTACGCCCACCGGTTCCCCACTGCGGAAGGGCAACTGCCCGACGGCGTCAAACTGGGCACGCTCCGCGGGCTGGAAGGCTGGCAGATGAAATCCCTCTACAGGCGCCTCGCCAAACAGCACGGCCTGCACGCGTTCCGCCGCTCCTACAACCCCGAAGACTGGGAAAGCCAAGACCCCGTCAACGCCGCCCTGACCGCAGCCAACCAGTGCCTGTACGGCATCGTCCACGCCGCGATCACCGCGCTCGGCTGCTCCCCCGGCCTCGGATTCGTACACGCCGGCACCAGCCACGCGTTCGTGTACGACATCGCCGACCTGTACAAGGCCGAACTCACCATCCCGCTCGCGTTCACCCTGCACGCATCCGAAGACCCCGAAGGCGACGCCAGGCGCGCGTTCCGGCGCGGACTGACCCTGTTCCGGCTCATGCCGAACATCGTCCGCGACATCCAGCGCCTGTTCGAACCGGGGATCGAACCCGCAGGCAATGTCGAACTGGCCAACGCATTCGAACTCTGGGACCCGGAAGCCGGTTCGGTACCGAGCGGCACCAACCACGGCCGAGGGCAGGACGGGCCGTGAGCAACCTGACCGTCATCAGCGCGACCGCAGTCGCGCCGCACGTCCGCGGCGCCCTGAGCCGTTGGATGCTCGAACCTACGCCCGGCCTGTACGTGGGGACGCTGTCCGCGAAGGTCCGCGACGAACTGTGGGCAGTGATCGCCGCGTCGGTCGGCGACGGCAGTGCCGTACTCGTCCACGCCGCCGACACCGAACAGCGCTTCGCGATCCAGACGGCCGGCGAGAGTCGACGCGCTCCCGTCGACCTGGACGGCCTCGCACTGATCGCGCTCAACCCGGCGGAACCGGACGGGCCGGGACGGTGAAGCGGGGCGCCGCACCCGCCTGTAGCGACCACGACGCCCTGCCAGCACAGCTCAGCAGGTCTGCCAGCCGCCGGAGAAGTCCGAGCACACCTCGGCCGCCGCGAGATTGTAGCCGCCCGATGCCTGCCCGGACTGGGTCACCGACTGCCCGTCCCAGTCCACCACGGTCGTGCACGACACCTGGCCGGCACCGGACAACTGCGCGGTCACGTTGTAGTACTGGGCGTTCGAATCGAGCGGCACCGTCTTCGTGAACGGCAGACTCGACGCCACATCGCTCGAGCGCGTGTCGGCCACCCGCTGGATGCAGCGGCTTTTCCCGTGCCTCAGGCGACCGCTGCAGTGACACCGTCGCCCTGAAATTGTCAGCACGTTGCGCAACAATGGGTATAGCGGCAGATCAGCCGAACATCGGGCGTCACGCGGCCCGCAAGCCGTGCCACCCAGCCCCCAGCCAGGAGGACCCCATGCGCGCAATCTCACCACTGCCGGAACCGGCCGAGAGTCGACAACCATGACCGCGGTTAGCCACCTTCCTGCCGATCTAGCCCCGACGACCCCGACGGGCGACCCCGACAGACCGCTCGCGCACCGCGCCACGTTCACCACCCGCAACCCCGACGCATTCAGCAAGACGCGCTCGGTCACCGCCGAATGGCTCGCGGGCAAGAACTACCAGGCCCCACTCGCCCCGGGCCACCACGCCCTGACCGACACCGCGACCCTCATCAACCAGGTCGTCTACAACCCGGCCGGCGCCGAAGCAGCGATCCGGCTCCAGTTGCGCGAAGAGAACACGGACGCGACCTGGCGCACCACCGTCACCGCAGTCGCCGACAACGGTGCCATGCACGTCGCCGTCGGCCTCGAGGCGTTCCCGAACCCCGGCACGCTCGTCACCCCCGGCTGGCCCGCCCTGATCCGCTCCCTCGTCGCCGCGCTCCAGCCCAAAGACGGGCCCGCGAAACTCACCCGCGGCACCCAGGAGATCAGCCAGTACGACGTGGCCGATCTCGTGGAAATCCTCTGCGACCCGGACCGGCGTAAACCCGCGCTGGTGGCGGCGCGCCCGTTCAGCCCGGAACCGGTCTGGTCGGACCGTATGCAACGCGCGATGCCGCTGTGCGCTGGCGCCGCATCCCTCTACCTGCTCGCCGACCAGGATGCGATCCATGCGTTCCGGCAGCAGATCGGCGAAGACCACCGGGTCGCCACCGGCTCGATCCGCACGTTCCATCCCGGCGTGGACCCGGCATGGCCAGCCGACGCGGCCCGGCACCGGTTCCTCGCCGCCGCGCGACTATCGGACCCTGCGGACGCGGCATGGCGGTCCCTGCCGAACACGCTGCACCGGCTCGCCACCGCCGCCCCGCTCCCGGACGCGTTGCGCACGGTCACGTTCCCGGAGGTCGGCGAAGCCCACCGGGAAGCCCGCCAAGCCGCGATCAACCTCGTGCGCGGCACAGTCGATGCCCAAGCCCTCCAGCAGGAAGTCTCCGACCTCACCGCGCTCCTCAAGCAAGCCGACGACGACCTGCGTGAGGCCGGCCGCGCCGACATGCTCTCGCAACGCGCCATCGCGTCGCTCGAGCAGCAGAACGCCATGCTCGCCGGACAGTCCGACGCGGACACGGAAGAGGCTCTGTGGGCACTGGAGGAGGCGGAGCGGGGCCGCGGCGAAGCCGAGGTGCTGCGCGGCCTCCTGTACGCCCAGGGGCGGCACGCAGACGCCGCGGCAGTCAGCGACACGCCGGGAGCCCCAGGCTCGTCCGCCGAACTCCTCGAGCGCGCCGCGGGCCTTACGGGTGTGTTGCTGACCGCCGACGCGCAGATAGCCCTGTCTCTCGACGAAAACGAACGCTCCAGGGTGTGGGCGGCCAAAACGTGGCAGGGCCTGCGCGCACTGGACGGATACGCGGCCACGCATGCAGACCATGCGGGCTTTTACCAGTACTGCAGATCCGGACGCGCCGCCGCAGGCTGGCCGCTCACGCAGGTCGCGATGTCCGAATCCGACACGACCATGGCCCACTGGGGCGACGAACGCGTCTTCCCGGTCCCCAGCGACGTGGATCCGGACGGCAGCACGACCATGCAGGCGCACCTGCAGATCGAGCGAAGAGGATCAATCAGCCCCCGCGTCTACTTCCTCGACGACACGAAGGGCCTGACCGGCAAGATGATCGTCGGGTATATCGGGCCGCACCTGACCAACACGAAGACGAACTGACGACGCAACAAACGGGGCGCCGCAAGCGGCCTGAAGCCGCCACGACGCCCCGCCGAGACCTGCCGTCAGCCGATCGACCACTGCGCAGTGTCGCCGCCCATCCCGCTGTCCTCTGTGAACTGGACCTTCGCTACCGCATCCCCGATCGGCACATCGAACACGACCCACCCGAGCGACGTGTCCCCCGGCGCGATGTTCAGCTGATCCATCGTAGGCCCGGACGAAACCGAACTGATCAGATCGGTCTGAAACTGCTGCCCCTTGCCGTCCTTCACTGCGAGGCAGTTGTCCGCGGAATCAGAGTAAGCGGCCGTGCCGATGTTCTTGATCTGGATTTGCGCCGCGAAGTACGCGTCACCAGCAGGCGGCGACGAGAATCCGTCCGTCGACTGCGCCTTAGGGTCGACCTTGACGAGCGTGACCGCGAGTTTCTCGCCCGACGTTTCGCCGGTCACGTCGATGGTGTCGCCGAGCCCGGCCGCCTTCGCCGCGGCAGCAGTCGTAGCGGGCGCTGCAGCAGCGCTGGCCTTCGCGCCTCCGGTATTCGCGGCGGTCGTGGACACCGTGCTGGACGGCTGGCAGCCCGCGAGCAGCAGCCCGGACGCGGCGACTGCAGTTACGGCGAGTACGCGAGTACGCATGAGAAATCCCCCTCGAAAAGATGAATCCACCGAGGGGGCAACCTACCTGCGGCGCAGGTAGATCGTCAGACGTATGCGATACCGAGACCGGGCCGTGCGCCTATCGGGATCCGCAGTGGCCACACGTGCGCCGTAGGGCGACAGCAGGCGCACGTGGCTACGGCGCGTCGGGCTGGTCGCGCAGCTCCAAGTTGGCGACGTCGTTGTTGCGCGGGTCGCCGTCGAGGTGATGGACCTGCTGAGTGGCCAGCTTCCGGCGCCTGGCCGCCGCGGTGTTGTAGCGCCGCAGGAGTCGTTCGAGGACTTCGGCGAACTTCTCGCCGTCGGCTTCCGCGTTCGCGCGCGCCTCGTCCCATGCGTCGCCGATGCGTACGGTGCGCACGGGCGTCTGTCCGGTTGCCGGTCGTCCCATACTCCCAGTCTGGCAGATGTAATACAGAAATCCAAGGGAATCGGTTGCGGAAGGGTGCGCCCAGAGCTAGTATATGTATTACAGAAACAACGACAAAGGAGCCCGGGATGCCTGCCACGAAGACCGCGAAGAAGACCGGTATCGAAGGTCGCATCGAGAAGCTCCGCGCCCTGGCCGAGCACCCCAACACCCCGGTCCACGAGGCGGCCCTCGCCAGGGTCGCCCTTGAGCGCATCCTGGAGCGCCTGGCCGCAGCGGCGACGTCCGGCGCCGAGTTCATCGACACGATCTGGTACGGCGCGAAGTACGCCGCCACGTCGAAGCTGAACGTCGCTGAGATCTCCAAACTCATCCGCGACGAGATCAAGTTGATCCGCAAGGCCGCCAAGGCGACGCCGCTCGGCAAGCAGGCCGCCGACCTTAAGCTCATCGACCCGATCGGCGACGCCCCCGCCGACCTCAAGATCTCCGTGCGTTCGGAGCGCTTCTCCGGCGGCTGCTCGATCGACATCACCCTGATCAACATCCCCGAAGCCTGGAAGATCCCGGCCGAGCGGCACGGGCACCCGACCTGGACCCAGTCCCCCGAACTGACCGCGCCCGTCCGCGAACTGAAGGGCCTCATGAACGCCTACAACTACGACGGTTCCGACACCCAGGCCGACTACTGGAACGTCCGGTTCTATGACGGCATCACCGACGAGCACGGCCGCAGCCTGAGCGCCCGATGACCGTCACGAACTCCAGCAGCCTGGTCACTGTCGCGGGCATCACCCTGCGGCGCGTGACCGGCCCGAAGTCCGCGATCCGGGCGGACAGGTCCGACATGCTCGTGCTCACTGTCCCCGACGAGACTCCCGCCGAAAAAGTGCAGCGGTTCGTCCTGCGCCACTACTCGGCGCTTCATCGCTGGACCACCCGCGACGAGGCCGCGAACGCCTGGGCGCCGATCGTGAAAGAACTGGTCGCCGCCGAAGGATTCCCGCTCGGCGGCCGCAGTCACCGGCTGCGCTGGCAGCGGCCGACCATCCCCCACGCTGCGGCGTTCGAGCCCGCTGAGCACGGCGTGTGGCTGAAGGTCGAACCGGCCCTGTCGGACGATGCGTCCCGCGCGGTCGGGGCAATCATTGACTGCTACCGGCGCGAGACGATCGACGTCGTGCGCAGCCGGTACGGCCAGTACGCCGACCGTCTCGGATTCGGCCCGCTCGCCTCGATCGCGGTGACGGATGACGAAGCCCGCTGGGTGGGCCTGCGGGCCAACGGCGACGGTCTGGCCGTGACCGCGCACTGGGCGCTGGCGCAGTTCGGCATCGGCAGCGTCAACTACCTGCTGTGCCGCGCACTGTGCGCACGCGCGAAGCGGAGCATGGAGGCCATATTTCCCGGGCCGTACGCGCGCAGAGACATGCAGCGGGAAGCGCGCGAGATCTGGACCGGCGCCATCAAGGCTTGACCCCGCCAGACGCGACATCCCGGATCTACCCGATTCGACCTGAGGAGCCGACCGTGTACTTCTACACCGCATCCATCGCCCACCCGAACGGTGAGACCACCCGCCGCCGGATCACCGCCGACAGTGACGCCGACGCCCGAAAGGTCGCGCACCGGGTCGCGGACTCGCTCGGCCGCGAGTACAGCAGCGTCGAAATCTGGCGCTGACCAGGCCGGCTAGATGAGCCTCAGCCGTCCCCAATCCGCCGAAAATGGCACGTCAGACCCCTACTCCGCGAGAGAATGGAACATGGCCGACACTGAAACCACCGTCGACTGGAGCGGCGTCCAGGACGCCTGCGAGCACCTCGACAACTGCGGCGTGATTCCCCTCGCCGACGCAGTCCGTGGACTCGACAACGCGCGCGCTGCGATGGGCCGGGAGATCGAACGGCTCACCACGCGGCTCAACGAGATCCGCGCCATCGCCGAATACTGGCGGCAGGCTGGTGCCGGGCCGGGTATGGGCGAGGTGTTCGAGCAGATCATCAAACTCATCGACGACGGCAACATGCAGAAGGAGGGCTGACAATGCCCTGGGTCAGTCCCGAACCACAGGACGCGCCACCCGAAGACGCGGCGCCGGAGCTGGCCATCGCCGAGTCCGGCCCCGAGCCCGAAGATGCGCCGCCCATCCGGAAGCTCGGCATGATCGGTCGACTGTGGCGGTGCAGTTACTGCGGGCACCTCAAGAGAGACCATCAGCGGTTCTCCTCAGTCCCCGTGCGCTCCAACGAGGAACGCTGCACGGACTGCGACTGCGTCATCATCGACGGGCAGCTTGCACCCTGGGTGACCCTAAAGAAGGCGGCGTCATGACTGACTCGACGGCCCTCGGCGACCGCATGAAGGCGTACGAGGCGCCATGGAAGAGCGTGCTTCCGCGGCGCATGGCGGCCGTCTGCCGCGTTGACGGCCGGGCTTTCCACAGCCACCTACGCGGCGCCGACAAGCCGTTCGACATGCAGTTTATCGCCGACATGGCCGAAGTCATGAAGGCGCTGTGCACCGAGATGCAGGGCGCTGTGTTCGCCTACCAGCAGTCGGATGAGATCTCCGTCCTTCTGCAGGACTGGGAAGGCACGCACACCGAGCCGTGGTTCGCGGGCGAAGTCCAGAAGATCGTGTCGATCTCAGCGGCTGTCGCCACCGCCACGCTGTGCTCGATCCGGCCGGGGCGTCCGCTGTTCGACGCGCGCGTGTTCGTACTGCCGAACACCATCGAGGTCGCGAACTACTACCTTTGGCGCCAGAGAGATGCGGTCCGGAACTCGATCTCCATGGCCGCACAGGCGCACATCAGCCACAAGCGGCTGCAAGGCGTCAGCGGCGACCAGATGCAAGAGATGCTGTTCACCGAACACGGCGTCAACTGGAACGACTACCCCGCCGAGTGCAGGCGCGGGCAAGTCGCGGTCAAGGCCAGCGGCGAACGCGAAGTCACCTACACGGACCGGCGCACCAACCAGGAGTGCACGACGACCGCGCTGCGATCCTGGTGGGAGGTCGAGCCCGCACCGCGGTTCGCGGCCGAGCCGACCGGGTTCCTAGCCGAGCAGATCCCGCCCATGCCCGGCCTAGTCGGCGCTTCGGCGGCAGGCTGACATGCCCCCATTCGCCGGCCTGGACTGGGTCGGGTACGCCGTCTGTGTCGCTAACGGCGTGATCATCGCCCTAGAGTACGAGCGGTGGGCAACCTGGGTCCGCGCGAAACTCGGGCCGCCCAACTGGCGGCGAGACCCCATTGCCGAACTCGCGACCGCCGCCATCCTGGTTTTCATCGCCGTGTTCTGGCCGTTCACCGCGCCACTGCGGAAGATCCTCCGGGCGCACGAGCACCACGACACGCAGCGCACCAACTACGACGGAGATGGCCCATGACCACCGACCGCCTCACCGAGATCACGGCACGCACCCCTGCGGGAAACCACCCCTGGCGCCTCGAACCGCGCGTCGTCGCCTCCGGGCCCGACGCGTGGGAGCAGACGGAAGGCTTCGAGATCTGGACCGCCACCGAAGACGGCGAATTCGTCGTCGCCGAAGTCCACGACGAGTGGGCGCCCGACCAGGACGGCGGCGGGGACGAGGACGGCACGATCGTCACAGCCATCGACGCCACGCACGACGTCCACCCGAACGCGGCGGCCATCGCCCAGTTCATCCTGCACGCCCGCGACGACATGGCCTGGCTGGTCGCCGAGGTGGAGCGGCTTAAGGCGTCGCTGGACCTCGCTGTCGTCCAGATGGGCAGCCTGACCCGAGAGGCCGTTTGATGGCAGACTCGATCGACCCCGACGCTCTCGGCGAGATCCGTACCCGACACCGCATGGCGATCACCGGCCCGTGGTACGCGTACGACTCCGAGGACTCGTGGAGCCTGCACGCCGGAGCACTGCAGATCCTCAAAGCTCCGAAGCACTCCACGCCGTACGCCGAGTACTGGCCGGAGCCGACCGAAGCCGCGCTCCTTGAGCACGCCCACGCCGACATCGGGGCACTGCTCGCCGAGATCGACCGGCTGGCCGAACTGGTTGCCAACAAGGACGAGTCCACCAGTGAACTCTTCGCGGCCAACCTCGATCTGCGCGAAGAGGTCGCCCGACTCCGCGCTGAACTCGTCGGCCGCGACCGCATGTGGTCCTACCGCCACACCGCCGCCAACGGGCCCGGCGGCCATATCGGAATCCCGATGTCCGAGACCGACGCACGCAAGCGGGTCGCGGTCCTCCAGGCGAAGAACGGGGCGGCCGGCGTGTACGAGGTCGTCTGCTACGACTACACCGACTGGCGCACCGAAGACGAAGCCAACCGGGCGATGGGCATCGCCACAGTCGACATCAACCACGACGGAGACCAGTCATGACCACCGGCCACGCCAAGCCTTACGGCAACGGCATCACCGAACCCATCCACCCGATCGACCCGGAGGCACTCGAAGCCGCCGCGACCCGCGCCGAAGCGTGGCTCCGATTCGACGCCATCAACCGGCCCGGCTGGGGAAGCATCCGAGACGTCAGCTACGAGGGCTACCCGATCAGCAGCGCCGACCTGGAGATCCTCGTCGTCGACTACCGGCACCACCGACCGACCCAGGACGCGTACGACCGGGCATGCGAGGCGCTGGACAAGCAGCGAGCGCGCGCCGATGCGGCCGAAGCCGAACTCGGCCGGCTGCGGCAGGCGATCGTGGACGCGGGCGGGGAGGCCACTGCCGAGTCCATCCGGGCCGACGTCGCCGAGGCGCAGCGCGACCAGGCGCGCGACATTGCCTACGCCTACCGGCGCGCACCCAGCGCGATCCGCATCCCCTGGAGCAACCCCGCCATTTCCCTCGTCGAACTCGCAGACGAGATCGTTCTCAGCGTAGTCAAGGTTGACGCGCTGCCCGAGTGGCTCGGCGCTGAACCGAAGGGCCACGAAGCAAAGGATGACGATGCCTGACCGGATTCCCGTGACCGTGGCGGCTGGCGATAGATCCACCACCGTCACACTGAGCCCTGCCCGACTGTACGAGCAGTACAAACTGATGATCCTCGCCGGGAAGGGCTCTAACGCCCCGAAGATCCGGCGCGCCATGGAATACGTCGCCTACGCCCGTGAACAAAACACCTTCACCGCTGACGAAGCCGACCGACTTGACCAGCTCGCAGCCACGGCGCTATGGGAGACCGAGCATCCGGAGGAGAGGACAGAAGACGATGACGACTGGTGAGGTAGTCGGCATCAGTGAGGTCGAACGTGCCAAGGTCGCCCGCGACGCGGCACGCCGATACCTCACCAACGAGCACCGCGTCCTGCTGCGCACCCTCGACAAACGGCACGTGGAAGACGCTGTGCAGATCGAGGCTTGCGGCACCCTCGACCCGGACCAGGTCGACGACGAGTTGATCAGGGCCGCGATCGAGCAGATCAAGGCGGTGCGCGTCAGCTACACGTGGGACGGCGAACAGCCCGCATGCAGCGCCGAACCCGACGCGCTCGGCATCGAACTCGGTTGCAAGCCCTGCTCGCTTCCGGCCGGACACGACGGGCATAGATACCCGTACCCGATGCCCCTGGCACCCGGTCTCCCCGGTTACGCGTGCGCCCGCTGCGGCAGCCTGTTCACTAGCCCCGGCGAACCGCGCGACGAGCACAGTCGGCACGCGGGCAGCGCATGCTGCCGAGGATGCATCGACCGATGCCACGAGGGCAACGACGGGCATCGCTGCGTGATCTGCACGCCCGGTGGTGCGCAGTGAAGCGCGAGGACAAGTTCGTGCTATCGCACCACCCCTACGCAGTCGACATGACCAGTCTGCGCACCAAGACCAACACTCGCGGCGACGGCACGTTCTACTACTGGGGCCGGATCAACGCAGTCTGGTTCCGGCGACGCCGCAGTGCCAGCTGCGGCCCGCTCGTCACGGTCGCGTGTATCGGGCACCTGTGGGACTACCAGGACGCCGAACCCACGACCGCTGCCAAGTTCCTCGCCCAACACGATGATGGGCGGTACGGCGGCAACTGCGAGGGACGGTGGGACGGCGCACGATACTGGGGATCGCAGGATCCCGACGAGATCACGCAGCACCTCGAGCTGCTGCGGCCCATGGTGGAAAACTATCCGGCTTGCCCCGACTCGCATGAAGGCTGGTGGAAGTTCTGATGCCCGAGATCGAAGAAGGCGCTTGGCTCGGCGCCGACGAGAGCCACATCGAGTGGACGACCCGCGTCCGCGGCGGCGAAGACGGCACCGTGCTTTCACGGTGGACGCACTCGAGTCGCGAATCGGCCGAAGCCAAGGCCGAAGAAGACACCGCCAGCAATCGCGGCATGATGCTCGCCGGGGTCATGGTCGACGACGGCTCCGAGATCGACGCGGTCTGGCGCGCGGTCGGCCCTTGGTGCACCGGCGATCCGGCAACGGCCGGCGACCAGGTTCCTACGGGCGCAGCCACGGCGGACACACTCGTCGACCTGGAGCCGTTCGACACGCACCGCGAGATCGTCTGCACCAGATCTACCGGCAACAAGGACATCTGGAAGTGCGTCGACTGCGGCGGGAAACTGGTCCAGATCGGCGTCCGACTGCCCAACGGGCACCTTGCCAATCCCGACGGCAGCGGCACGCTCACGACCAAGGTTTGCACCGTATGGAGGGCGGGCGACGCATGAGAACGACCGAGCCTCCCCCGCTAGCCGACCGCGCCAGAGACTACGGACTGCGCCTGTCGTGCTGCTGGCCCGGCGACCGACGGATCGTGCACGCGGCACGCTCCCTCGGCTGGCAGGTCAGCCGGGCGACAGCGTGCGGACGCTGGGTCGGCGACGACGCGATCCGCCGCGACGGCTACCCGCACCGCGCCGCGAAGCCCGTCTCGTGCCCGGAATGCCTGCGCGTGCTCGTCCAACTCTCCCCGTGGCAGCAGCGCCTCGACGAGATCGCTCAACTCGAGGACGGCTGGCTCGACGGGGATGGCAGTCGCGTGGCCGAGCAGGTCGTCAACCACGCCCGACGTGTGCTCACTGCCCTGACTCACCGACAGATCCCCGGACCCGACCCGGCCGCATACCCGACACCGGGCGGCGGCGTGCAGCTCGAATGGGACCGGATCGACCGCGACGCCACACTGGAGATCACCCCGACCGGGGCGATGCGGTTGTACGCCTGGGCCAAGTCCGACGACGGCGAACGCGAAGACGTACTGCCATGGGAGATGGTTGACGAGATGATGGAAGCGGTCGCGCGCGGACTGGAGGGCCAGCTTTGACCGACATTGACCAAGCCGTCCGGCGCCGGGCCATGACCGGCGCCCAGTGGACGATCCTGCGCGCCGCTGCCAAAGGCGAAGTCTGGCGGACGTTCGCGAGCAACGACTGGTACGGGCCGCAGCAAGGTGGTGGCGGGCGTTTGCGCGGCTGCTCGACCACCGTAATCTCGCTCATGAAGCGCGGGCTGCTCCAGACCGGGCGCGACGAAGGCCGGTACGTGCACGCCGAGCTGACCGAAGGACGCACCCCGTGCGTTCGGCCTCTACGCCACCTGGGATGAGATGGCGACCCATCCCGACATCGTGGCCCTCGACCAGGCGCCCGGCGCGAGCGGTGATGGCGCGTGACGAGTCAGGACAACGCTGCCCGCGCGGCCAGTGACGCGATCGACGCCTGGTGCGCGGCCAATCCCGCCCCGCCCGGCGCGAACTGGCTTCACCCGCCGTCCAGGCACGTCGAGATCACGTACACTGCGGCGCCGAGCGTTACCCTCACCGACGAGGCGTCGGACGTGCTCTTCAAGGCCGCGCAGAAGATCGCACAGGCCAGTGGCGTCCACGTCGAATACGCCTACGGCGCGCTGCTCCGTGCGCTCGCCAGCTGCGAACAGGCTGCCGCCGAGGCGGCCGACCGCTGAAGTGTCCGACCCCGACGGCATGATGGCGGAGATGCGCGCGGCCCGGCTGGCGAATCAGCCGGGCCGCGCGGACGGCGAGTGGCATCACGCAACCAATCGGCCCCGAGGAGGGCACCTGTGACCATAACCGAACCCGCCAGTAGCGACCACGGCGACCCGGCCGAGTGGGATGAACTCCCAGACGGCTTCACCGCCGTCATCGCCCGCTACCTCGAGGATGAAGGCTGGCACGTGGACGACCACGACGACGTTGGCGTCGTCAACGTCACCGCCGCGGACGGCACGGAAACCGGCACCTGGCACAGCGGCGGCGGCCGGATCTGGACCGGGCGCTGCGACGGGCACGGCCGCTGCGACAATCCGGTGCAACTCAACGTGGACGTCGCCGACCCGGAGGCCATTGCATGGGGCGCGGACATCGAGATGCGCAAGCTCGGGCTCAAGCCCGGCAAGCCCAGCGAGGACAAGGAAGCCATGCGGCGAGGAACGACGAAAGTCGCACGGGGCGAAGTCTGATGCGCGCCAAGACCTGGGCCCCGCAGGTCTCGAGACAACTCGCCGACGCCGGGCACCAGCGCGCCGCATGGAACCATGACAACCACGACGGCTGGACGGTCGGATATCGCGCTGGACAGGCTGGGGACGACGTGGTCGTGTCCTGCGAGGGCCTGTACAGCCGGGCGCAACTGGACGCCGAGGCTCGGCATCTCGCGGACTACGGGCGGACGCTGACGAACCTCGGCTACCACGTGGAGACCGTGGTGCGGGAGACTGCGGACGGCGACCCGGGGCGCAGCAAGCTGATCGTGACGAAGGCGGGAGCGGGCGGGCGTGGCTGAGGACGAGACCCTTACCGAACTCGCTGCCGAGCCGGTCCCCGCCGGCGAGCACCAGGCGTTTGTCGACGATCTCTGCGGCATCCGCAGCACCCAAGGCCACCTCGTGTTCACTGAGGTCGATAGCGGCGTCCGCCATGAACTGGCGATCGGACCCGACGGCCGCGTCCAAGGGACGCTCGCGACCGGAGTTAAGGCCGTCGGTCGGTTCGCTGCGGCCGCCGACGCAGGCGCCGAGCAGGCGCCGCACCGGCTGACCGTGGGCCTCACGGCCAGCGGTATCCCCTGGTTCCAGCTCGAGCACACCGAGGCCTGCGACCAGTTGAAGTACGGCCAACACTGCCCGTTCGACGACTATGAGGGCACCGGCGGCGTGGACGACCGGCCGAAAGAGCCCGGCGCCTATCTCGGGTACTACTGGCCGTCGAAGACCTGGACCGACATGGGCTGGGAGTACGACGCCCGCATCGACTGGGAACCGGAGGGCGACGATGGACAGTGAGACGCCGCGCAAGACCCATGCGGAGATCCTCGCCGCGCACGCCGCCCGTGAAGCCGACGCCAACGCCGCAGTCGCACGCGTCCGCGCCTTCACAAACGCGTGGCACGTTGGCGACCGGGTCATCTGCCACCTGCGCGCCGGAGCGACCCTCACCATCACCGACCTGATCGCGGCCCTGGACCGGCTCGACGCTGTCGAAGACGAAGTCGAGTTCCTCCGGCCGCGCGCCATCGAGCACTAGAAGGAGGAATGGTGACCGACGCGCTCGCCGTCACAGACGCAGAGCACCTGCAGTTCATCCTCGACCTGCTCGCGATCACCCGCGACGCCGATCTCATCTACCAGGAGTGCCCGTTCCTGTGGCACGTCGCTGACGGCCGCGTCACGTTCTCCATGGCGTGCAGCGATACGTTCGCCTGGGGATGCGCCGACGCCGAGACCATCGAACCCCGCGATCTCCCGCTGCTGCGCGAATGCCTCTCCGACCTGCGCGCTGCCGGGCAGTACGAGGAGATGTGGCTCGGCATCCTGTTCTGCGCACGCAAACGCGGCATGCGGCCGATGAACCGGTGGGTCAAGGACATGCGCGAGAAGGAAGGCATGAACAACACCGTGCACGCACTGTTCTGCGCGGCAGGCCCGGAGCGTGAGTCCGCCTGGGGGGCGCCGTGACCGCTTATGCCCATCCCGGTCCCGCCCGGATCCCGGGCCGGAAGCGTTGCAAGATCCGGTACTCGCCCCAGTTGCCCGCGCGCTGCAAACTCGCCCGCGGGCATGAAGGCGACTGCCGCTTCGGAGTGTGGCATACCGGCGGACAGGCGATCTACCTCGACCAGCCGGTCCCGAAGCTCGTCGGTCGACCGTCCACCATCCCTGAGGACGCCGCGCCATGACCATCGGCAGAGCCCACCGGGGGCCGCTCGCGCTCCTGTACGCGACCCTCGCCAGCTTCGCGGCCACGATCGCCGGTGCGATCGCAGCAAAATGGATCCGCGTCCCCGGGCTCAGCCCCGACTGGATGATGAGCATCACGGCCGGAGCCCTCATGGTCGGCCTCGGGCTGCTCGGCGGCCGCGCCGCGCGCAAGCTCTGGCCCGACGAAGAGCGGAGCGACGCATGATGCTGTACGAACGGCTCGCCGCCACGCCAGAGGGCGCACGGGGGCTTGCGAAGGCCCGGCTGCGAACCAAGCTCCTCGAAGCGCTCTGGGGAGCCGTGGAGGCCTGCGGCGGCGAGGACGAGTTCCGGCGGCGTACCGGCCTGTCCAAGCGTCGCCTGCGCCGGGTCTCCACCGAACGCGCGGACATCCGGATCGACGAACTCGGCGACTGGCTGCACGCCGCCGGGTTCGAACTCGAGGTGACGCTCGTCCCGGCCGGGCAGCCCCGCGCCGACGTCCTCAAGCAGCGCGCAGCAGCCAAGGAGCCCAAGCGGTGACCGACGACAGCACCGAAGACGCCAACTGGGGCCTCGTCATGCCGTTCGTCATCGTCAAAAGCGCCGGCGGCGAACTCGACGACCTGTCGTTCGCGTGCGGCTGGGACTGCGGCGCGCTCGACGCGGAACTGCGCACCTGCCACGAACTCGGAGCCACGCCGCGCGCCCGGTACGTCAAGGTCGAGATCCTGCCGCAAATCGACCTGATCGCGATGAGAAACAAGTTCACCGTCGTGCTCGGCGACGAGTCCCCCGACTGGCGGCACGTCACCTTCACGCCCGTAGACGCCGACAGCGTCGTGAAAGACTGATCGGCATGCCGCGTCCCCCGAAGCCGGACTGTCACGACCGGATCGCCGCAGTGCCCGACGGCTACGAGCCCGCGATCCTGGCGGCCCACCGGTTCGACGGCCACCCGTGCCGCGCCTGCGACGTTCCCCTGCGCGCCGGTGACCCGATCGAGTTCGTGGCCGACGGCATTACCCACTCATACTCCTGCGGGCGCGACACCGACTGGCAGTCGCTCGTAGTCGTGCATGCGGACTGCGTCGGACCGGACGACGTCACGATGCTGCCGGTCCCGGTCGCCCTGCCACCGCGCCCGAAGAGGGGTCGGCCGACGCCTTGACCGAGACCGAGCCTGCCTGGCCGCCGCTGCACGGCGTTCTGCACGCGGCGATCCTCACCGAGATCGACCGTTCGCTCGGGTTCCTGCGCGACGAGCAGCAGATCCCGCGTGGTCAGCGCAAACCGAAGGTCGGACCCGCGGTGCGCGACTACCTCGCCGATCAGGTCGCATGGCTCGTGATCGGGATGTTCAACCAAGTGCCGCCCGAACCCAGCGAGTGGGGCGACGCCAAAACCGAGTGGACTTGGGGAGTGCGTCAACCGGATGGCACACCAGGCCGCAAGGGACCGATCGTCGGCGAGACGACAGCCCGTCAGGCGGTCGGCGAACCGTTCGAAGTCGCCGGATACGTGAAAGTGCTGCTCGCGCGCGGAGTCGAGGCCTGGCGCGAGATCGACTAAGGGATCTGTCAGTGGTCTGCGGCAGGATGGGAGCACCCTCAAGCCCCCACCCACTTCCCTGGAGTTCGCGTGCCCACCACCACGCCCCCCGACGACCTAATCCGCCTCAAGGCCCGCTACCTCGAGGCGGACGCGCAGTACCGCGAGATCCGCCGCGTCTTCCCGACCGGCCAGCAGATCGCCGCGCTCCTGAAAGACGGGCTCAGCCCGGCCGCCGACGAACAGGCGCAGCGGGCGTACGACGCATACCAGGAGTGCATCGGCGTCGGCCGACTCATCCAGGCCCACGCCTGGTGGCGCACGCAGCCATCCCGTGCCGACGCGGACCGGGCGCTCACCGAGGCCGCTCGGGCCCAACTCCGGGCCGGTCGGCCTGCGGCGAGTGCCGCCTAGATGCTGGACTGGAACGCCGCGACCGGGACCGTGGCACCAGTCTTCTTCAACACCCGCCGCAGGATCGAGAGAGCGGCCGGGGCGACATCCCCGAGCGTCTGCTCGCGGATATCCGGGATCGACGTGGCCGAGTCAATCTCGCTGGGGAGGGTGTCGCTCATGATTCTCCTCCGGATGTAGTGACTCTCCCGCGAAGCGTATCCGCCAGCGCCCACAGCGGCCGTAAAATCAGCCCGTCAGCCATTGCACGCTTTGGGCTCGACCGGTCACTGCCAGGTAAGGACCCACATGATCGCGGGCGCAAAAATCGACGCAGGCGCGTGGCTCGGCCAGTTCGAGATCTACACCGACGGCCCGGCGCGCATCGAACACGAAGCCGACGGATGCGACTGGTCGACCGACGTGATGGCCGGCGGCTCCGACATGCTCGAGGTGTGGAACACGATCCAACGGCACATGTTCGACGCGCACATCGACGTGGCCGACACTGTGACCACCCTGCCGAACCCGGCGTTCGACGGGCTGATCTCGAGCCTCGACGAGCCGCCCGTCCCGAACGAGCCCGCCCGCGAGGCGTTCCGGCGTCTCGACGAGACCGTCACGCGGCGTGAGGATACGGAAGACGGCGCCGAGTGACCGCGGAAGACGCGAGCCGCCTCGAGGAGATCCGCGCCCGGGATAAGGCCCGCGGCTACGGGCATGCGGGCGTGACGATGACGCAGTCCGAGGCGGACCGGCGCACACTGCTCCGGATGCTCGACGCGGCCACCGCCGACGTGGAGATTTGGCATGAGGCCCACGGGGACGCCGCCCGGGCCGCGTCCAGGCAGGCCGAGGCCGCCCAGGACGCCGCCTGGGGGGGTGGCCGACGCCTGGGCGTTCCTCGCCACGCTGCGGGCCGTTCTGGCCACCAACGGGCGTCTGCGGCGGTCACTGCTTGACGAAAGCGCCCCCGCGGCCGGATGGGCCGCCGCCTGGCAGGCTGCCGACGAGACGGTTGCCCAGGCCGTCCAGGACGAGCCCGAAGCCGGCGGTGCGCGGACATTCCAGTGGGGCGAATCGGTAACCTGGACCGGGGGCGGGATCCTCGTCCACCTGAACCTGCTCGGCATCGACGCGGCGGATCTCGAGCTCGACCGGGACGATGCCGAGATCCTCGGCACGATGCTGCTCGACGCGGCCGGGCACGGTGAGGACTCGACCGGCGAGCTGCGGGCGGAAGAACTCGACGACCTCACCGAGCAGTACCTGCGGCACCTGCGCGGGCAAGGTGCCGAACCGGACCTGTCGTCGCTGCCCGACGGCTGCCGCGCGAAGGTCGAAGGCCAGTTCGCGACCATCCGCACTCTCCGCGCGCTGGCCGACCGTGGGCCCGAACTGCCGCCGCTCGATCAGGACCCGGTCGCGATACGGCTCGGGCTCGTGGGCAAAAATGGCGAGTGACCAGGTTGCCGCGCCGGTTGGTGCCGACCCGCGAACTTCGAGAGACCTTGGAAAGGCACCTTGCGTGCAACCCAGGGTCTGATACCTTGATGGCCATGAGCCCGAACTCCCTCCGCGACATCGAATACTGCTGGTGCGGCTGCGGAACAGCCGTCACCCCCGGCAACTTCTTCGCCTCCGGACACGACAAGATCGCCGAGGGCGCGCTCCTCGCCCTCAAATACGAAGGCACCGTCGCACGCCTACTCGCCGAGAACGGATACGGCCCCAACGCCTCGGTCGTCAACGCGGCCGTCCAGAGCGGCGCATGGACGCGCTGCCCCACCTGTGGACATCCCGGCAACGAGCGGACGATGCGCAACCACGCCAAAATCCACGCCCGCGGACATGTCGTAAAGGAGGCCTGACCATGCAGCGTCGCCGCGATGGCGAGTACCGCCTCCGCGAATACGACCCCGAGACCGTCCACCGGCTCGCCGTCGACCGGCTCACCACGTCGCCCGGCATGACGGCCGACGAGGCCCAGCAGTTGGGCGCCGGGATCCTTGCGCTCGCAACCGAAGCGGACGGCTGATGGTCGACGTGTCCGCCGTCTTCCACCTCGAGCCCGACGGCACCCTGCGCATCGAAGCCACCGGGGTGCCCATAGGCCCCGACGAAGCCCCCGACCGGCCACCCTTCCGCCACGTCGAACTCCCGGCCCACAACGTCGACTGGGACACCACGAACCAGATGGCCGGCTACCTCCGTCACTACGTCCAACTCGACTTTCCCGCGTCGTACGGCCCATGCGCCGGGCGACTCCTCTACGTCGAGAAAGACGACCTCACACTGATCGTCAAGCTCGTCCTCGCAACCGAAGGAGACTGACCGTGGATGGCATCAACCTCGGCGGCATCCGGGCCAGCGACATTACGACCGACGGCCTCAAACTCTGGGCCGACAGCGGGATCAGCATGAGCGACGCACCCGCAGCCGTGGCCGTCTTCTTCAAGGCGCTCGCCGAGTCCTCGCGGCGCCTACCCGTCGAAGGAGACGAAGTGGTCGACGAAGAAACGCGGACGCCCGAGACCGATGAGGCTGCGCCGCAGTGCGGCTTCCACGCCCAGAACCCGGCCAGCGGCAAGCTCGCCCAGTGCGTAGACCCCGCCGAGACGACCGTCATCGTCGCAGCCGTGACGCCCGACGGCACGTTCGGGGGCGTCGGCGCCGAAACTCTGGTGTGCAACCGGCACGGCCGCGAACTCGTGGACACGTACAAGGCGGTCCCAGTACCGGACGAGGAAGCGCCGTGACGGCCGTTGCGAATCAGGTCGCCCCGGCCGCGCCGACATCAGAGACTGGCGGCATGCACATTCTCCTTGAGGGCGTGGTCGGATCGACGGCTTACGGGCTTGCCGGCCCGGACTCGGACGTGGACCGTCTCGGGATCTTCGCGTACGACACGGTGCGGCTGTTCAGGCTCGACCCGCCGCGCGACTCGATCGTGACGACGAAACCCGACTCGACGCTGCACGAGGCCTCGAAAGCCGTACGGCTACTACTGGCCGGTAATCCAACGTCGACAGAGGTGCTCTGGTTGACTGAGTATGAGGTCAGGGCGCCGCTCGGTGCGGAACTGATCGGGCTCCGGAGTGCGTTCCACTGCGCCAAGCGGACGAGGGACGCGTACCTCGGCTATGCGACGCAGCAGTTCAAGAAGCTGCTGACGCGCGGTGACGGGTCGTTCGACTCAGACATCCCGGCACGGCGAGCCTCCAAGCACGCCAGGCACTTGATGCGCCTGGTTGATCAAGGATTCGAGCTGTACACCACCGGCAACCTGCGCATCCGGCTCGAGAACCCGCAGAAGTACCTCGACTTCGGCGAGGCTGTCGCCGCCAACCCGCAGGCCGCCGTGCCGTTCATGGCCGCCGCCGAAGATCGGTTCAACGCCGCCAAGACCGTGCTCCCTGACGAGCCGCGCACCGCGATCGTGCAGTCCTGGCTCAACCGGGTGCGCGCCGAGTACTACCGCGTCACGCCGAAGGAGGTGCCGTGATCCTGCCCGAGGCCGTCATCGCGGATCTTGATGGCACGATCGTCGACGTTCGCGGCATCCGGCATCTGATCAACGGTCCCGGCCGTTTCCACGCCTTCCACATGGCCAGCGTCAACTGCCCCGTCAACCAGTGGGTCGTGGACGAGTTGCGCGAGCACGCCAAGCTCGGCCGCGCCATCCTGATCACGACCGCCCGGCAGATCCGCTACCGGCACGTGAGCGCGTGGACCTTGGCATTGCACTCGGTTCCGAGCGACGCCATGTACATGCGGCCGAATAACGACTGCCGGCCCGACGAGGTCATCAAGGCTGAGATCCTTGCGAAGATCCGGCTCCGATACAGGCCCGTGCACGCGTACGACGACCGGCCCGAGCCCTGCGCCCTGTGGGTGCGCGAAGGCATCCCGCTGACCGTCGTACCCGGCTGGGATCCAGTCCTTGCGGGATGATGGCGAGGTGACGATGAATCCCGAGATCGATCAACTCGCTGCCGAGGTCCGCAAGCGTGCCGGTGCGCAACTCCCCGAAGGCCGCCGGTTGGCCAAGCAGATCGCCGGCGACTTCCACCGGGACCTCGACGGCGTCCCCGACGAGCATGCCGGTGCCGTCCTGCTGCGTGCGGCGGTGTTCGCGAAGAATGCGTTCGTGGCCAATCCGAAGGCCAGCGCGCTGGACATCTCGAACGCGCTCGCGGCGGCTGGCGAACGGCTGTTCCACCATCCTCAGTCGCGCGACGAGGCCCCTGCTGAACTTGCCGAGGACGAGCCGGATTGCGGCAGCTGAGCGATCGACACAAAGGTCAGATCATCGGATGCCCGACCGCTGCATACTGGTCGCATGCGCACCGTCCCCCCTCCCTCGCCACGTGACCGCATGGCTGGCGCTTACTGCGGCCCGCGATGCCCGTACTGCCGCGCTCGACCGGGTCCGGTCTGCGCAGACACCGCTCGCGCGACCAGGGCGCTGCGGCACGCTGACCGGGCCGCGCTACGACGGCACGTCGCGGACGTGCTTGGCTGCGAGGCGACCGATGGTGACTGAGCCGGTACTCGCGTGGGCGAGCTGCCCCTGGTGCGGCATGACCAACGTGCTCGTGCTCGACGGCGCGCTCATCGGGCACTCCAAGACCGCCAGCTACGAGGACGTGGTGATTGGCGCGCGGCTCGGCGCGTGGGACGCGCTCATGTGCGACGGCGGCGGCCTCCCCGTCGTCGAGAACTGCGAGGGCGACCGTGGTTGATCCCGTGCACGACGACGCCCTGTGCGCCGCGGGCAACGCCGAAGACTCGGCCGACCGGCCCGAAATGGAGCGCTGCCTCGACGGAGAAGTGTACGGACCCTGCGGGCACGAGAACTGTTACGGAATCTGCGAATGGCTCGGCAGATGCCAGTGCCGCTGCCATGGCCCAGCCGAACCGCGAAGCTACGCAGCGCAGATCAACGCACCGCTACAGTGCACGACCGCCCGCGCGATCGGCGCTCAGATAGCAAGCGGCGACTACCCGCGGTACAAGGTCGCCAAGCCTAGGGAGATCACCGCCGAGAAGGCCGTGTTCATCGACGGCCCGGTCGCCGGCCTGCTGCGCCCGATCCCGAGCGACTTCATCAGCTACATGGTCGACGTCCCGCGTCCACTGTGCCTCACCTTTGAGGCGGCGGACCTGGCGCGCCCGATACCCCGCGAGACCGCCTACTACTCGCTGACCACCGTGTACTGCGACTATCGCGGCACCCGTATCTGGATCCGCGTCGGGGTGAGCGCCGGATTCCAGCCGGAGCAGGAAGCGCTGGCCGAGCACGTGCCGACCGCGCTCGCCGAGCAGGGCCTCATCCCGTGGGACGCCGTCCCGGATACCGACGCCGACCGGGCGACCCCGATCACGGTCATGACGATCGGAGACCCGCTCAAGGACTGCAGCATCAAGGTCACCGACCTGTTCTACCTACCGGCCGACATGCTGCAAGCCACCTGCGCCTGCGGATGGGCGACCGAGTACGACACCCCGATGGCTCGGCGCGCCCAACTTGTGCGCTTCGCCCACAAGCATGCGGCCGGGCAAGACCGGCGGCGCGAGTTGTACAACAGGCCGATCCTCGTCCTACGCAAGGGCACGGGCGCGACGCCGACCTGCTACGCCGGGATCCGCACCGACAAGCACGGCGGCAAGATCTACGGCGCCTGCCGTGAATGCGGGTTCGAAACCGAGGCCGTTGAAGACTTTCGGCGCGGCCCGCTCTGGGGCCTGTGCCAGCCGCACACCGGCCCTGACGGTGTGCGGAAAGTCCGCAACCAGTTGCTCGGCGCTTGGGGGCTCCCGGCGCCCACCGTCGAGGAAGAGGCCGCGCTCTCCGCCATCCGGCGCGAACGGGAGGCGGCCCGAGATGCATGACGACGAGTGGTCCGATGATGCCGAGGCGTGGAAGGGTCAGGCCGCGGCGGAACGGGAACGCGGCAACGCCCTCGAGGACGCGCTGTCCGCCTGGGTTCAGGCGTTCGCCGAGCCCATGCCGGGCCTGTGGCACTTCGGCGTAGGCGTCCCACATCGGCAGCGTGGCTGCGGCGAGCGGTGCACCGTCCAACTCGGCGACTTCGCTGGCTATAGGGCAATTACTGAGGCGGGCACGTGGATGCGATTGGAGTACGCCGATTCGCCGAACCAGCCGACCGGGCCGCGCGTGCCGCTCGCCGACTTGGCAGGGATCCCGGTGACATCTGACCCGTCGGTGGCGAAGGGCACGATCCGAATCCATGTTGCACGACCCGGAATGGGAGACGGGAATGCCTGAGATGATGGCGCGCTGGACCGCCGAAACCATCCCGCCCGAGCTAACCGCGATCCTCGACGAGCAGGCCAGCAAGATGCACTCGCCGACCGGGGCCGTCCGATCGTGCCTCGCTGACATCCTGAACGCCTACGACCAGTACCGCGACGGCGCAGCTTGCGCGCTCGCCGAGGAGGCGTTCGCGGCCGAGGGCGACAGCTACGACAGGGGCGCCGCGGGCAGCCCGGAGGCTGACGACGACACGGCGACGCTCCTGAAGAGGCTGGAGCGCGCCACGGCGGCCGAACGGGAGATCCGCGCCCGCTTCCGGGAGTCCAACGACGAATTGTGCGCGCTACGGCTGGCCCGGCCCGCCGTGAGCGGGAAGCGACTCGAAGCGGCGAAGCGCATCCTGGAGTGGATCGACGACCACGCGCAAGGCTACGGCTCGCCGGTCATTGGCGTGACGCACCGCGGAGCGCAGGAGTTGCCGCTGCGCGTGGATTGGTTGTGGACGTTGCTGATGGAGGCGGACGAGCCGATGGAGGGTGACGATGACTGACCTTCTCGCTGACGACGACGCGGTCCGCGTCGAGTGCCGCAACCACACGCTGACCGCCACCCCGCACCTCGACTTCCGAGGCCTGACATCGAGCGAACCGGTCCTGTTCCTTGTCGACTGCTCGTGCGGCGGCCTGCACATGGACGGCACGGTCGCCGAGATGATGACGCTGGTCCAGGCGCACCTGCGCGGGCACGGCATCCCCGTGTCGCAGTACTGGCCCCGGCTGCACCCGGACCACCCGAGGGCGGCCGACCGTGGCTGACCCGATGCCCGATATGCGTCTCGAAGAGATCCAGGCCTGCGCCTACGTCGGAGGCCGCGATGCCTGAGATCATTCTGCGGCTGCGCGTCCTCGACCGCTCCGGCCCGGACAGGAGTGACGTCACCTGGCAGAAGTACATGGCCACAGAGTTCTTGCCAGGCACCAGCGACGACATGCAACTCTGGGACTCCGACACCAACCCAAGCCCTCTCGCGCCGATAGTCCGACGTTGGTGGACCCCGGACGGGCGAGTCCTCATCGAGGTAGCCGAACTCGTCATCGATACCCCCGGAAACGCGCCCATCGCGGCTTCTGCACGCCCGAACTGGGTGCGGTGGGGGCCCAGTGAAGGCGACGCGGCGAGACTCCTGCGGCAAGTCGGCTGGGAGGTGCTGAGCGATGGCTGACGCCCGCTTCCGCTGGGCCCGGTTCGACGACGGTTCCGGCGAGCCCTGGTCCGGCTGGCACACGACGTCCGGGTCGTGCCCCGGATGCTGCTGCGGCGGGTTCGACGTGTGCTCGGAGTGCGGCGCCCGTGAGCACCAGGAGGCCGGCGAACCCGTCTCCGCCTGGGACACGGTGCATATTCGGTACTGCGAGGGCTGTCGCGAGGACTACGTCGGCGAGAAGCCCGCGATCGAGACGGAGACGGCGGGCGCCGATGGCTGACCTGGACGCGGAAATCCGGGCGCACGTGGGCCGACTGTGCCGGGCCCCCGACTCGACTCGACAGGACGAAGGCGGTTGGGTGTGCTGGCTCGACCTCGACTACGTCGGCCGGATGCTTGATGACGCGACCGGGACCGAGGTCGGCTGATGCGCGGTAAGGCCCGGAAGCTCGCGGCGAAAGGCCCGTGCCGCGTGTACTGGGGCACGCACGGCTGCCGCAAGCAGCGCGGGCACGTCGGGCGGCATTTCTGCGAACCGGGCTGCCCGACTCCCGGCGAGACGACGCTCGTGTTCGGCGAGGACGTCGACCTGTACCCGAGCCCGGCCGGGGCGCCACGCGGCTGCGGAAGTAACACGGGCACGATGGGGCACGTCCCCGAAATGATCGAACTCTGGCAGCCGTCCCCGCTCGACTCCCGGTTCGCACCTGACGCCTTCGCGGACCAGATCGGCGAGTCGATCCTCATCACGCTCAAGGGACCGCCGCCCACCACGGTCACCCGGATCCTGCGCGCCGCCGTAGTCGATCCCGGCGGCACTGGAGTTCGGCTCACGCTCGAGGCTGGAGACGGCGGCGACTGAAGACACTTACCGCCCGACCCAGTACCCTTCCGGGTGCACCGACACGTTCCACTCCACGACCGTGCCGTCCCGCAGCTGGCATTCGGTGACCTCGACGAGCACCGGGGAGCCCTCCGGCACGCCGAACACGGCGGCCTCCTCATCCGTCGCATGGGCGGCCTTGCGCCGCGTCGGGGTGTCGACCGCCTCGCGCCCCAGGACACGCCGGATCGCGCCGATGATGCCGTCCCGGATCGGCGCCGGCCCCCGGATCTCGGCGACCGCCGTCCACACGTCCGGATGCACATACGACGTCGCACGCGTCACGACCGCGCCGGCCGCGTTGCGCACCAGGTAGTCGCGGGCGCCCAGTTCCTCGTCGTCGAACACGCGCAACGCGGCCCGCGCGTCCGGATGTCCCCGCGTCAGGTGGCAGCGCAGGATCTCCTGGACGTCGCCCTCGCGGAACAGGGTGCCGGAACGCGAGCGGTTCATCCTCTCGGCGGGCCCGGCGATCGACGGGACGGCCCGGGCGACGATCGACCCTCGGCCGGGCCGGATGGTGATGACGCCGTCCTCGGCGAGTATGTGCAGGGCGGCGTTGGCGGTCATGGGCGCGCAGTCGTATTGGGCGGCGAGTTCCCGTCCGGACGGCACTTCGGCCCCGGGGGCGAATTCGCCGATGCCGATGCGTCCGCGGAGTGCTTCGGCGATTTCGTCGCGTCGGTGGGTGGGTTCGGTGCGCTGTTTCGGCGTCACGGGTTGACGTCCTTCTTTCAGGTTCCTGTGCGGTATGTCTTGGCAGCGTACTACGGCGGTGATACACCTGTCTTAGTGCAGCCGTATCAATCTGGGGAGTGCCCGTGGTCCACACGCAGCGGCCGCCGGGCTCCGGACCCGGATGCACTACACCCGGGTCCGCGCATCTAGCCATCGGGCGACCGGCGCGCAATCGTATGCACATTGCACAGCGCACCTTTTCCTTCGGCAGCGAGGAGCGGCACGGTATGCGAGCGACGACGGCGCCCCATCGAACCGAGGCGCCCAAGGCGCCCCAGTCCGCCGCCAGCCGGCCGCAGCCACGCGCCGGGGCGCCCCGGTGAACACCCGCCTGCCCCGCACCCACGAACGCGTCTCCACGCAGTTCGCCCTCACCCGCTCTGCGCCGCACCAGGCCCGCCGCATCCTCGACGCCGCCCTGGCCAAGTGGGGTCTCGGGCATCTCGCGGACGCAGCAGACCTGATCACATCCGAGCTCGTCACCAACGCCGTGATGCATGGTGCGGAGCCTGCGTTCCTCACCATCTACACCGACCGCGAAGCCGACGACGGACTGCTGTTCGTCGAAGTCCAGGACGCGAAAGATGCCATGCCGCTGGAACGCGACGCCGACGACGACGCAGAAACCGGGCGCGGCCTGCAGATCGTGGACGCGCTCGCCGCAGAATGGGGCACGGAACCCGCCAGGCTCGGCAAGCTGGTGTGGGCGTCACTCGCGATCGGGGCGACCATGAGCGCGGGCGCCCACGCCGAGGACCCGCCTACCGTAGTACTGCAACGCGTCTCGGCTTAACCCCCACCCACCGACCACAAGGAGCGCCATGGGCGCCGACGCAGTCCCGCGCCTCGTCGAACTCGAACTCACCCATGCCTGCCAACTCAAGTGCACCCACTGTCTGACGCGCTCGCATCCGGGCGCACACCACGGCGCGATGACCCTCGAAGACTGGAAGGCTGCAGTGCGCCAAGCCCGCGACTGCGGCGCCGAAACCATCCAACTCATCGGCGGCGAGCCGACCGCGTCACCGCACTGGCTCGAACTGCTCGACTACGTCCTCGGCTTCGAAGGCCTCAAAGTGCAGGTCTACTCGAACCTCTACAGCGTCACCGCGCAGCATTGGGACGCGTTCTCCAATCCGCGCGTGACCCTCGGCACGTCGTACTACTCCGACGTCGCGGCCGAGCATGATGCGGTCACGACGAAGCCCGGCAGCCACGCCCGGACGCGCGCGAACATCGTCACGGCCCTAAACCTGGGCATCCCGCTGCAGGTCGGCATCGTCCGAGTGCTTCCGGGCCAACGCGCCGACGAAGCCAAAGCGGAGTTGATCGGGCTCGGCGTCCCCGAAGATCTGGTGAAGATAGACCGGGCGCGCGGTGTCGGCCGGGCCAGCCCGAACCCGGACATTGACGCGCCTGTCACCGAACTGTGCGGGCGCTGCGGTGACGGACGGCTCGCGATCCTACCGGACGGCACCGTCGCCCCGTGCGTGCTCGGCCGCGGCCTGCGTGCAGGCAACCTCCTCGACGGTGCGACACTCGCCGGGATCCTCGCCGGCCCGACCTGGAACCGGCACATGCGCAGCATCCCGCGCCGCAGCAGCGACCCATGCACACCGGACGACTCGAACGACTGCGACCCGGCCCGCACCCCCGCATGCGCCCCGGCCTACGACTACACGCCGCCGTTCCCGACCATCCGGCTCACACAGAGAACCAAGGACTGACCCGTGCCCGACTGGAAAACGCGCGCCGCCGACATGGCCGCCGCCGTCACGCCCGGCGTCTCCCGCTGGCGCCAACCCCTAGCATCGGTCCCCCGGCACGAATACGTGCCCTCCTGGTGGGCGCGTCGCGGCGACGGATGGGTCAACCACGGCGGCAAGCAGAACCCAGACCGATGGGTCGATGCCGCATACCGGGACGTCTCGCTCGTCACCCGCGTCGGCACGATGCACGCGGACGCGGCGGCCCCCGGCACGACCCTGGACGACGGTAGGCCCACGTCGTCGAGCACGCATCCCGGACTGCTGATCCAGATGTACCGGCACGGCCAACTCGTCGACGGCATGGACGTCCTCGACGTCGGCACCGGCTCCGGATACGGCACCGCCCTGCTGTGCACGCGCCTCGGCGACAGGCATGTCACCTCGGTCGACGTAGACCCGTACCTGGTGAAGGCCGCGCGTGAACGCCTCGAGGCAAACGGCCTGACGCCCACCCTCGAGGTGTGCGACGCGACCCGGATCGTGCCCGGCACGTACGACCGGATCGTCGCGACCGTCGCCGTCAGCCCGATCCCGCCCGCGTGGATCGAAGCCCTACGGCCCGGCGGCCGGATCGTCACGGTGCTCGACGGCACGACGGCGATCCTCACCGCCAACCGACAACCCGACGGGACGCTGCTCGGGCGTATCGAACGCGACTGGGCCGGGTTCATGCCCGCACGCCACTCCGACACCTATCCGCCGGAAGTCTCGAAGCGGCGACTCGACCTGATGCTCGAGTCCAGCGGCGACCAGTCGGCGCGCGCGGGCGTGTTCCCGCTGACCGACCTCGACGACGCGTGGGAGTTGTACTCCAACCTCGCCGTCCAGCATCAGGGCATCCAAACGCGGTGGGTGCGACGCGGCACCTACGCGATCAGCCTGATCTGGGATCGGGAAGGTTCATGGGCCCGCGCCGAAGGCTCCATCGGGCAACTCCCTACGGTCCACGTGAGTGGCCCGATCGACCTGTGGCGCAGCCTCGACGGGCTCAAGAAGAGGTGGCTGATCGAAGGGCGCCTGCCGCTGTACGGTGCGAACGCGACCGTCGGGCTCGACGGCACGATCCGGCTCAGCCGCGGGCACTGGGGGGCGATCGTCAAGGCCTGAGACGCCAATTCGGGCGCGCTGCTACGGTTGGCCACGCCGCTTCGCGCGCCGTCGAAGAAGGGAGCGCAGGCATGGGATCTGCCGACAGCGACGGGCACGCGCCAGTCACCATCGTGGGCCGACTCGGATCGACACCGCAGGAACGCGGCAGCTCACAGGGCATGAACTGCCCGGACGTGTTCATCCTGTCCGACGGCAGCATCGCGTACATCGGCAAAGACAGGGCCGAGGAACTCCGCGCCCAACTGCCCGACGGCGCCGACATCGGCAGCGACGGACGACTCGTGGTATTCCCTTGGGACGCGGTGCGCGACGCCTTGCGGGACATGCCAGCGGCGTAGACGCGGCCGTGGGCCAGCGTCGGACAACTAGTCAGGCCTCCCGGACACGCGCGGACCCGTCGCGTATCCTGTACTCAGCGTCGCAGGACACCACGGCACTGCGGCGCGCTGGACTCCCAATTAGGGACGCCGCTTAGGGAAGGGTGTCCGGTCCGCTAAGCGCTTGACCGGCCAGTTCCGTCGAACTGCAAGAGACGGCCCTGACGTCCCGCCTACAGAGAAGCGACCGCCCCGGCCGAAACCGGGGCGGTCGCGCTATCTACGGCTGGCGAATGCCACCTGCCGGGCTGCGGCCGGCGTTCTCGGCCGGTAGCCGGGCCCGTTGCAGCCGCACGAATGGAACGTCAGCCCCGCGTCGAGCACTGCGGCCAGCGCACGCCACCCGGCCACGTCACCACGCCGCGGCACCTCAAGGTCCCGGCCCGCATCCACCATCGGCCCGCGGCAGCCAGGGCAGCGCTGCTCACTACCGGGCTCGTGCTTGAACGAGCGGCGGCACAACGTGCACACGAAGTGCGTCCGATAGTCGCTCATCGCGTAACGGCACATGCGAACAGCGTACGGGGCGCTGTCCGGTGGTGTCCGAGCCTGTCCGGCGACGGTTGCCCGGACATGGCGGAACCCCCGGGCCATATCCATCCCGAGGGTCCCAATCACTGATATCGAGTCAGTTGACAGCCATTTGTCACACCCGCGACGTTTAAGGAACACCGTCACCTTGAAGCGCCTGCTCTGCCGATTGAGCTAGCGAGGCACGAAGAGCCTCGCGTTGGGATCGAACCAACAACCTGGCGGTCTCAGCGGCAATCCATTCGATCGGGCGATCGACTGCGATACGCGAGCCTGGAGCGAGAGCCTCAACCTGGGTGGAACCCGACGCGCCTCTACCAATTGGGCCATCTGCGCCCGGAGTGCGCAGAGCAGGACTCGAACCTGCAACCTCGTCGAGCGATCCGTCAGTTTCAGCCTTAGCCTCAACCTGCGCTCGCAGCAGATCCTAGACCATCACGCGAACAGGTAACCGAACACGGCCTCGCCGACCAGACGATCCGTCACCTCGGCCCCGTTGGCCTCCTCGCGCGCGAACTTCACGGCGTGGTGCAGCGTCTCCACCCGCTCGGCGAGCTCCTTAACCCGCGTCGCCGGCAGGGCGCCGGAGAACTTCGTGGTCGTCCAGTGCCCGGCGGTCACGTCTTCGGTGTACGTCTCGACCTGAGCCGGGTGCTTATCGGTGGCTTCGGCCTTGATGTGGTTGCGGTAGACCTTCTTCGACCGGTTCGTCTGCACCGCGGGGGTGCGCCACGCGTTGGACGCAGGGTCGTGCTCCCACGACTCGGCCGCGTCGAGCACCGGCAGCTTCTTCACGAACGTCGCCAGGTCGACCAGTTGCTTCTCCAGGAACAGCAGGTACGTGACCGGCGCCTGGTGCACGAGCACCGTGCCGTCCGGGAGCTTCACGTCCGCCCGGGCCGTGCAGTTCGCCCACTCCTTCGTTGCGGTCACGTCGAACAGCCGGGTGAGGTTCGCCGCGGTGCGTTCGATCACGTCCTCGGCGCGCACCTGGACCTTCGTGGACTCGGGCGGGAACGTGTCGCCTTCCTCGTCCTTGGGCTGGTAGGTGCGGGAGATCCCGGCGAGCAGCGCGGGCTTCTGCAACGCGTGATGCGCTTCGGTGAGGTCCGCGAACGACTTGGACTTCACCGACTTCTCGACGGCGACGATCTGGCACAGCTTGGCCACTGGTGACCCCTTTCTGAGACTGCGTCCGATGGTAGCCGTAAGACGTGTGATGGTAGGACGTAATACGGCACACTGGTCGCGTGCCGGACTCAGCGAAGCGTCAACCCCTCACCGCCCGCGTCGAACACCTCGGCGCTCACCACGACATCGACCTCCACGGCCTCACAGGCGGCTCGTTCATCACGCTCAACGGGCACTGGTACGGACTCGAGAAGGCCGACATGCACAGTGGCGCGTACTTCCATCCCGAACGCACCGAGACCGGGCCGACGAACGTCAACCTGAGCCTCGTGCACTGGCCGTGGCTCGGATGCCCGGCGGCGGCCGCTGAAGCGGAGCGCGAGGATGACTGACAAGCCGCCGACTCTCCGCGGACTGCTCCACGAATTCACCGCGAACTACGCGCTGCTCGATGAGCCGCTCGAGTTCGACTTCACCGACTGGGAGTCCGGCACGCCTGAGCTCACGCGCTGCGTCGTGACCGGCCTGCGGGTGCGTCAGTTCAAGGGGCGGCTGGTCCAGTCGCTCAAGTACGAGATCGTCGAATCGACGGCGGTGGCCGATGGCTGAGAGCCTCGGACCGGTCATCCGCCCGCACGCGATGGTCGGCGGGCTGTTCCGGGTCAACGACTCGACCCCGTTTCCTTGGGAGGACCGGGTGCCGCCGAACGTCGGCGACGTACTCACCGCGGGCGACCCCGAGCCCGGGCACTGGGTCACGGTTCGAGACGCCAGCGGTCGGCTGTGGCGGCGGACGGACGATGGCGACCATGACGGTGCCGCGAACTGGGAGAAGACCGACGTCGACTACTTCGAACCGGAATCGTGGACGCGAGTGTGCGAAACCGGGCCCGTGACGGTGGTGAAGGTCGATGACTGAGCCCATACCGTTCCCCGAAGCCTTCGGCCAGGTGTTCGGCGAGATCCTGGCGGCATGGACGCACGACTTCACGTGGCGCCCGGACACGGCGCTGTTCAACGCGCTGCTCACCCGGATCAAGGCGGCCGACGGTGCGGCACTCGGACCGTTGTGGATCGAGATCCGTGAGGCGTGGCTCGGCCAGAGTCTCACCCGCGACCAAGACCTCGAGTTGTGCGAAGCCTGGTCGGCGCGGCTCGGCAGGCTGGTCGCGCCCAAAGGCGCTGAGCCAGCGCCGCCGTCCGGGCCGGACGCGTTCACCGAACTGGAGTACCGGATCCGCACCGCCGACGGCGCGGGCCTGAACGAACTCGGCGGCGTCGTGGCGCAGGCAGGCGAGGCAGGCCAACTCGCTGGCGACAACGTCAACACGCTGCACGCGTCCTGGGAGCAGCGGCTGCTCGAACTGGTTGCACCCGGAGATTGCGATGACTAACCCCCGCGACGTCTTCCGCCCAGTCGACCTCCTCAGCGTCGCGCCGGTGCCGCCGGCCGAATGCTCGACGGCCGCGAATACGCCGCTCGCAGCCGCGTTCCTCGCCGGCCTGGGCGTGCCCGAGCATGCCCGCGACGGCGCCCGGCATCTCGTCGTCACCACGGCCCCGTCCGAAGGCGTCGGCGACGACGGCAGCCGCTGCTGGGAGTGGCACACGCCAGGGCTCTCGGTCTACCTGTCGGTAACCACTGACGGCGAGAGCGAAGGCTACGTCAAGGTCGCGTCCGTTCAGCCCGAGTTCGTGGACGGCGAAGTCCTGCGACCGAAGGAGATCGATGCTTAGCCTCGGCGAACCGCTCCCCCTCGGCTGCGCCGAACCGCCCCCGCTTACCCGCGTCGTGGACCGACACGGCCGGCTCTGGTTTCGGAGCGACGCGTGGGGCTTCGCGTGGTTCCTCGACGATGACGACGCGAACGACTACTACCGGTGGCCCGAGGTCTGCGAGTCAGCCCCGCTGCGGCCCGTGATCGAACGGGAGTGTCCGCAAGGCTGCGGACCGATGGCGCATCACGACTTCCACGACCACGAAGGCGCTCGGCGGCAGTGCAACTTCCAGGAGGCGTGCAGGACCTGCGGCTTCCAGGAATCCGGGACGCTGCTCTGCAAAGGGGACGACGATGACTGAGTCCGGCCCCACTCCCGAGGAGTTGTCCGAGCGCGCCCGTCGCCTCGGCACGGACGGCGGTAGCGAACGCGACGTCCTACGGCTGATCCAGGACGCCGAAGCCGGTGGCGACGAGCACATGCGGGCCGTCGCCGGGCAGGTCGTGCGCTGGCCCACCGGTCCGTCCCGGGCACCCTACCCCGGCGTCTACGACCCGCATACCGGGCGCCCGGCGTGGCATGAGTCGAACGTCCTGATGGAAGTGTCCGTGCGCATTGACGGACGCCGGTTCACGTCGCGCGAGACGCATCTCGACCCGATGCTGCTGGACCTTCAGTTCGGCGGCACCGACACGGACCGGTTCGAGCACTTCGTGAAGTACTTCATCGAGCGCAGCTTCGGCGCGGTCGCGACCGCCGATGAGGAGTCGTACCGGTACCTGCGCGGCAAGGTGTTCATCGTCAAGCCGGGCGACAAGCACGACCTGGAGCGCTGCCGTGACAGCGACAGGGACCATCAGGACGAGGTGTGGCCGCGCTGTACCGCCGGGTTCATTATCCGCTCCGCTGGCGCCGTGGAGCCAAATCCGATCGGCTGGGGCACGGTGCTGAGCAGGACCAGCGTCCTCGGGGTGTGCCCGTGCCGGTGCCACCGGAACGACGTGTACGGCCCGAGCGCCAAGCTGACGGCGAACCTGCACGGCATCCCGGCCTTCGACGAAGACCAGTTGAACGAGGACGAGGCGGCCGATGACTGACGACGCGTACGCCGGGCACCTGAAGCTGCGGATCGAGGCCGTGTTCGGGCTCGACGACATGACCCCGGAAGAGCAGGCCTACTGGGAGGCGTACGACCGCGTCATGGAGGAGATCCAGCGCGAGAACGATGCCGCCGCCGCACGGGTTCTCGGAAACGCGAAGGCGGTCACTGCCTACATCAACGCGAACCCGACCGTCCTCGACGGCCTGATGCCGGGGGCGAGCGCCGTCATCACCGAGCTTGGGCTGCACTTCGAATTGAGCGCGGAGTGAGCCGGGAGAGCGGCTACGTCGCCGTACCCCGTGAGGCGTTCGACGCGCTCGTACAGGTCGCCACGTACGTCTCGCTCGGCCGGCGCGCGGTCGACCATCAGCCCGGCGGCGCGCCCTACCCGGACGCGGCGGCCAGGCGGGCGCTCGGGATGCTCGACGACGCCGGACTACTCCCCGCCACGGAACCAACGCACGGAGACGCTGATGGCTGACTTCGAAATCCCCCTCACCGAACCGTTCACCGCCACCGAGCGCGGCCGATACGAGCCGGTGTGGCGCGACGGCACCTGGACCATCGAGCCCAGCCCGAATGACTACGCCGGCTTCGAACTACGCGCCGGCGACACGATCACCTCCATCCGCATCGACGAACCGTCAGTCGTCGTGCAGCGCGACCCGCGGCAGGAACCGGACGGCGCACTGATCCTCGGCCTGCCCATGGGCCCGAACGACGTCAACGCCTCCACGGTGCGCGAATACCTGATCGCTCTGCTTCGGGCCGCCAAGGGCCTCAAATCCCCGTGGGGCAGCTCTGACTGGGACACGAGGCTTTTCATCGCGTTCGCTGCCGGAGGGCTGTTGGACATGGAGTACTTCGACGACGGCTACTACGTCAAGGATTATGACAAGCGGCGTGCGAACGAACTGTTCGACGCGGCGATCGGGGCGCTGTCGTGACCCGCAAGTTCACGTGCCCGTCCTGCCAGTCGCACCTGTCCGCGCTCGCTGAGGTGTACGACGGCGACGCCTACCCGGACGCGTGCCCGACGTGCGGACTGGCGGGCGAGACGCTCCGTGAGATCTACCGGGTCCGCGAGACGCACGCGTCGGCCGAGGTGACCGCGAAGTTCGAGGAACTCGCCGTCCGGGCCGGGAAGGCCGAGGCGGAGGCCACGAACCTGAAGCGGAAGCTCGCCCGGCTGCGCAGCTACCTGGGAGCCTTCGACTGGGAGGGGCGCGAACGTGAGTACCACTTCAACGACTGACGTGTTCGAGGAAGCCCGCGACTACGGCCGGATCGAGTGCCCAGGCTGCGGCAACTACCTCTCGGACATCCTCGCCGCGTTCCGCGACGGCCAGCCGTGCCCTAGGTGCGGGCTGCCTGCCGATACGGCGCGGCAGGTGCATGAGGCTCGGCGCAAGGGCGTGGATGAGGAGACGGAACGGAGATACCTCGACGCGCTGAAGCGGGCGATCGCGGCAGAGGCCGAAGCCCGCGATCTGCGCGAGCGACTCGACGTGATCCGAGAGGCGGCGAACCGGTGAGCGGGCCGACGACGCTGGCGAACAGCGTGCGCCCCGGCGCCGGATACGTCCACCTGAACGAGCCGGTGCCAGCCCCGTGCCGGATCACCCTGTCACCGGACACGGCCGCCGCTGAGACCGTCCCGGTGTACCTGTGCTCGGACGACGAGATCCCGGTGGTGCGGCTCGGCTACGGCCAGCCGTACAGCGACCGCGTAGTGCTCGCCCGAGCGCACGCCGCAGGCAGCCCGGTACGCGTCGAAGTCGACGACGCCCCTGCACCCGAGGATCCGCGCCCCGGCCTGCCGCCGTTCTCCGGCAAGGACGGGGCCTGTCCGAAGTGCGGGTGCTCCTGTGCGCAGACGCGATACCTTCGCGCGCTAACCGACCCGCAGCGGCAGATCGGGCTGCTCGGCGAGAACGGCCCTTGGTATGCGGGCTACTTCAGCGGCGGCGCGGACTGGCGCCCGTATCCGTCAGCGACCGGGATAGCACCGTGGTGGCCCGACGAATGGCTCGGGCGCCTGTGCATGATCTGTGGGTTCAGGTGGGACGAAGCAGTCGCCAACACCGAGCAGGCTGGCGGTGGCACGTGAAGGCCGCTGACATTCCCGACGTCGCGTTCCTGGACGCGATCGACGAGGCGAACCGGCGCCGCACCGAACTGACCGGGCACACGTTCACCGCAGCCAGTCGGTGGGACGTGGCCTCCGTGCTCGCCGGCCACCCGGAGGCGGTCGGCACTGCCGAGTCGGCGCGCAGCTGGCCCGACACGCCGTCGAAAGTCGTGCTCTCGAAAATCCGGCGGCTCGTCCACAAGGGCCTCGTCGCGGGCTGTTCGTGTGGGTGCCGCGGGAACCTTGAGGTCTCGGCCAAGGGACGCGAATACCAGCGGGGGCATCATGCGCCGCCCGAGAGCACAGAGGCCGCCGATGCTTAGCCGCGCCGTACGCAACGCGGCCCTCTGCTACGTCTACGAGTCAACGCGCGGCCACCGGCTCGCTTACTTCACCACCCAGGAGCTCGAGAAGCAGTGGGGTGACGATTGGAACGACGCCCCGTACGACTGCAACGCCGGCAGCCCGTACACGTGGGACGCCCGGCGGTACACGAAGCAGCCGGACGGCAGTTACGCGTGGGTGCCGAATCCGGAGCCGCCGTGGCAGATCTTCATGGTCGAGTTCACCGGCCCGTTCGAGACTCCGCGCAGCATCGCGTTCAACACGCCCTACAGCGTCGAGATGATCAACGGCGGGAAGATCCCGTGGCTGTGGACCGAGACCGCCCAACCGGAGATACCCGTCGTCATCCCGGCCGGGGTCACGTTCAGCGTGTTCCGCAAGCGCGTCCGGCGCGCGGGCGGCACCGTCGGCCAGTCCGAGGAGGTGCCAGGCCATGACTGACCGCCCGAACTTCCTGCGCAGTGCCGCCCTAGCCGAGACGGACACGATCGAACTCGTCGAGCCCGTCCGCCGCGGCCAGCGCCTGTTCATCGGCTCCGAGCAGGTCGGCGTGCCACAGGTCGCCTACGTCGGCAACGTGCGCGGCACCGGGCCGTACGTGGTCGAGTTGGCCAGGTGGTTCACGCCCAGGTTCGCGGACGGCGTGCACTACGGGGACTTCGTGCCCGCGTTCCTCGCCCGACCGTACGCGTCTGGAGAACCGGTGCGCGCCGAGGATCAGGAGGCTAGCTGATGTCCGGCATCGTGCGGCTATCCCTAGCCGTATACAGCGGCGAGAGCCAAGACCTCGATCTCTACACGCTCGATCTCGTAGCGGACTTCCTGCCGACGCCGGGCAACCGCGTCCCATTATGGGTTGATCCGGACGAGGACGGTGAGGGCCAGCTTTGGCACGTCGAGCACGTCTACTGGCGGCGGATCGGGTTCAGACTCGAGCCGGTCGTCGTCCTGCGCGGCATGTGGATCGACCCGCCGAAGGCCGAGCCCGGCGTCCTTAGCGACTGCTACAAGCTGCTGGGCCGCGAGCCGTGGTGGACCGATAGCCGTGGCGACGCCCGCGAGCTCCTTATTGCAGCGGGGTGGGCCCGTGCTTGACGAGACGTATGTGCACCCGCCCGGGGTCGCGACCTGCCGCCAATGCCCGATCGAAGCCTGCGGCTGGCATTTTGACAAGCCGTCGGGGTTGGACGACTGGGCCACTCCGGCGTTCGTCGAGCCGGACGCGACCCCGCTCGCCGAATACGACGGCGACCCGATGGGGGCCATGGTCTACGCCACTGTCCGCGCCGAAGTGATGCGCGTCGAGGGCATTCTGCGCGAGCACCTCGAGACACACGCGCTGGAGGAGTGGTTCACGGAAGTCATCCGGCTCCGCGCCCTACTGTCCGAGACTCCACAGCCGCCCCCGGCCGCGCACGTGGACCGCCGTGCGACTGCAGCAGAGGTTGCTAAGGCTCTCGGCGTCGGGGCGTCGGTAGTCGGCTCGTACGCCCGCCAGGGCAGGATCCCGCACAGTTGGACGCTCGGCGGGCACCGACGATTCAACGTCGACGAGGTGCGCGACGCGCTCGACAACAAGCAGGTGGCGCGGTGACCGACGCGATCCCCCAGCCCGCCTATGCCGATCCTGACCAATGGCCGCCCGAGCCTGGCTGGGGCCGCGGGTTCCTCGAGCAGTGCGGCATCGACCCGGACAACCCCACCAACGTCCGCGAAGTCTACGAGTCGTGCCATGACGGCCACGTGTACTGGCTACTAACCGGCGAAGGCTGGATGGACGCCGAGGCCTACAACATGCTCGTCGAGGCGATCGAGGACACGTGCGGCTGGGAGGTCTGGCCGCTCGACTGGAAGCCTCCGCGCATCGTGCTCGTGTCCGAGCCGTTCCGTAACACGCTGCGCCGCAAGTCCCGAACCGCCGACGCCGACGTCTACGCCCAAGTCATGACGTCCGACCCGGCCGAGTTCGCGGCGCTGGTCGAGCGGACGATGCAAGGACTGCTCGGCGAGCTGCCGGGTCGCGACGTCCCCGGGGGTGATCGGTGAGCACTATCACTGACGTCGTGTTCGTGATCCCAGCCACGTTCAACGGTCACGCGGACAGGTTCGCCGACATCTTCGAGCGGTACCCGATCGGATTCTTCGGCGGCGGCACCGAGGCGTACCGGCCCGAGCCGGTCGAGAACACGGGCACGCGCGCCTCGAACTCGATCGTGTTCCACATCGCGGTCAACCGGCTGAACCTCGGCGTGCTCGATGCGATCCAAGCCGAATCGTGGCCGCGCGGCACCGTCCTCAGCTATCAGACCGACGAGTACGACCGTTACCCGACCGTCATCGTCTGGGGCGAGGACGGCCCGATCGAGCATGCGTGGCCGCTGTGCCAGCGCTGTGGCTGTCCCGAGCGGAAGGGCGAGGGCCGACATGATTGCCTCAAGGCGATGAGCGAGCTGAAGTGCTGACCGCTGAGGACCGCGAGCGCCGCCGGCTGCTGCTCGACAAGTTCGAGCGGCTGATCTGGCGGCTCAACGTCGAGGCGCGATTCGTCCGCGCCATGCAGGCCGCCGCAGCCGGCGAACCGATCGAGTGGCGGGTCTGGCCACCGACCGACCCGCAGGCCGTCATCGACCAGGCCGCGACCGAGTACGTGTGCGGGTACGCCGAGATCATGCTCGACCGCGAGCCCGAGTCGTACGTCATCCCCGACGCGCCGCCGTCGACCGCGGAACTCCTCGACCGGCTCGCACGCCACCGGGCCGCGCACGGCCCGGTCCTGCGGGAACTCCGCGGCTCTTGGTTCGTCGTCACCTACCTGGCTGCGGCGCTCCCGAAAGCCGAGCCTGGGCCGCTGTGCGCCGCGGCATTCACGGGCGTGCCGGTCATCGAGGACAACGACATAGCCGCCCGGCATCTACGGCTCGTCTACGACGACGACACCACGCGGGACCTCGAGATCATCAAGCTGCCTACGGTCGACCGGTTCGCCGAGTTCTACCGCTCCAGCATGTTCACCGCGCCGTTCACGACCGCGCCGACCGGCATCATCTCGAACATCATCACGGGACTGTGACCATGCCAGACAATCAGCAGCAACCGCCACTCACCTTCGAAGGGCTCCTCGGCCCTGCCCCGCTCCACCCGTCGAACCTGGACAAGCACGGCCGGCCGATCGTGCGCCGCTCCAACGGCGGGCACATCATCGCCGTCGCTGACCCGCTCAAGCCCCTCCCGCCGCTCTCCTGGATCGTCGTCTACGCAGGCTGCCCGCCCGACTGCGCCGACACCTCCCACGGTCCCGATCTTAAGCAGGGGGACCGGCTGACCGACCGCGACGTCGGCGCATGGCCCTGGTTGAACCAATGGGGATACCACGAAGATTGGGTGCTCGAGCAGATCGACAGCCTGCAACGGCGCATCAAAGGCCACCAGCGAACCTACGGCGAGATGGCCACGAAGATCGGGGCGGCGCGCGCGGAACTCGCCCGCGCCCGCGAACGCAACCGGGAACTCCAAGCCGAGATCGACAACCCGAGTGCGAAACGAGCCGCGCGGCTCGTCCAGCGGGCTGCCAGCGACGCGGTGAACAAGACCCTGTCGAACATCGTCATGTACGGCACCCCGTCCGACCCGGACCTGAGCATGGCCGCGCTCGTGCATGAGGCGCTCGGCGTGAAGTCGAGTTTCAACGCCGACGCCCCGGCCAAGTCGGGGATGAGAGCCCCCATGATGGCGGCCGTGCCCGAGCCGGACAGCGTAGACGACGACGCGCAAGCCGACGGGCCTACGCCGCCAGCCGTAATCCGCAAGCGCCTCGCCGAACTGGAAGACGGCCTGGAATACGGCAACGAGCCAACTGTCAGCATGCTGCTCCGGGCGGTCACGGCCGTAGTTGACGAGCACGACAACGACGGCATCATGCATAGTTGCTACGCCTGCGACGTGCCGTTCACGATGGACCGAACCCTGATCGCGATCGCCCGAGAGTTGGATGTCGAGATCGAGAAGCCGTTGAGCGCGCGCCAACCGTCGCCGCCAAGGGTGCGGATGCCCACCGTGCCACGCGAGCGGTTCCTGTCGGGGTGTCGACACGTAGATGGATCTTGGATCCATGGGCGTCCCCACTCCTGCCCGCCATGGATGCACGAATGACCAGTTCACCCGAGGAGTCTCAATGAGCGACGAAACCACCGACACGCAGACCGCCGAGAGCAACGCGCCCGAGACGCCGGAACGGCCGACCGGCTGCTACCAGCACGAGTCTGGCACGTTCATCCACCGGTCGCCTCACACGTGCCCGTCGTACCTGCACGGCAAGCTGCCCAGCCGCCGGCGCATGATCCCGTGACCGACGCGATCCTCGCCTCCGTCGTCACCCGGATCGTCGAAGCCGACGAACAGGACGGCCACCCGACCGCCCGCGCACAGTGGGCGCCCGAGGGCTGCACGTGCCCTTGGCCGTGGCCGCTCGACGACGGGCACGTCCGGCTCGACAGCCCGCACCGGAAGGACCGGCCGTGAGCGGCACCCTGAGGCCCGACGTGGCCGCGAGCGTGCTGCGTGCCGCAGCCGATGCTGGCGTCTCCATAGAAGCGCCCCCGCGCGGCGGGGACGAGTTCGACAGGTTGTGGACCGCAGCCAGGATCTACGAACTGGGCGGCGCGGTCGACGATGAGACGTGGCTCGCCCGCGAGCGGTTGAAGGCGTATGCGCTCGAGTATCACTTGACGGGCGGCTGGCTGGGAGACCTCATCTTCGGCAACATAATCAGCCTCGTTCAGCCGCACACGGTGCTCCGCGACGCGCCGAGAAGAGGGCGCAAGTGACTGACGCGGACATCGATCCCCGTAGCCCAACCGACAAGTTCAGCGACTTCATGAAAGCGTCCGCCCTGCGTGGATACGCCAACCGGCAGCGGGACATCGCCGAGAAGTTCTTCCGCCACCTGTACTACCTGCTCAACGCCGAACAGGTCGAAAAGGAAGACCCAGGCGACGGGATGGGCTACGCAAGATGGCCTGCCGAGGACACTGCCACCCTCATGCGGATCCTGCACCTTGACCAGATGGACGAGCCGCCCACCGCTGGCGAGATGAAAGATGCCCTGAGCTGGCTGTGCGCCGTCACCGCACGCGGCACGTTCCTCGGTGGCGAACCGTCCGAGGTCGAGCCCGCGTGGGAGCGTGAGCTCAGGTGGGCGGACAGAACCGAGGGCGCCACGCAACTCCGGGTCGAGAACGAGCAACTTCTTGCGCGTCTGCGGGAGTTGCTGCATTCGCCGATCGGAGCGGAGCGGGCCGATGCCTGACCTGGTCGAGTTCCTGACCACGCGGCTGAATGAAGAGCAGCGGCTCGCCGAGTGGGCCGCGAAACCACACCTCGGCCCGCAAGAGCCGGGCGACACGGCCGTGTGGCAGGTGGAGGAGTGGGTGCCCTCCGAGCACGAGGAAGGGGCAGTGCCCGCCGCGATCTGGGTCACCGACCGGTCGGAGATGGGCATCGGCCAAATGCGCCCCGACCGGGGCATCGCGGCCCACATCGCCTACTGGGATCCGGCCCGCGTGCTCGCCGACATCGCGGCCAAGCGGGCGATCGTCGAGGTATGCACCGTCGAGTTGCGCATGGGCTGCTCCACCGCCTGGAGCGTGCTGCTACGGCTCGCCGCACCGTATACCGAGCACCCCGACTTCGACCCGGCATGGAGGATCGATGCCTGATCTCCCCGCCTTCCTCCAGGCGCGACTGGATGAGCACGAAGCCGCGATCTTCGCGTTGCCGCCCGAAGCCCAGCGCCCGTGGGGCGCCTCCGAGAACTTGATCGGCACCCTGCAATGGGTCGGGGTCTTCGCGCCCAATCCGACCGGCCGTGGCGGCGCCTACGACATAGGGCGCATGCCGAGCCGGCCGGTGGCCGAATTCATTGCCGCGAACCATCCGCCGCGGGTGCTGGCCGAGATCGCAGCCAAGCGGCGCCACCTTGAGATCTGGCGGGAAAGCCTCGACCAGATGAGCGACGCCCGCAGAAAGGGCGCCGCCGCCACCGACGAGATGAGCAGGGCCGGATCTGTCCAGCAGTACGAGCGTGCGCTCGGCACCTTCGACACCATCTGCAAGGTGCTCAACCTAGACGTCGCGACGTACGCCTCACATGCCGAATTCGACGAGACTTGGAGCCTGGATGCCTGAGGGTTGGACCCCCGCCGAGAAGGAACTGCGCGACGCGCTGCTCGACGAGATCGCGTACGTGCTCCCGACCCAGGAAGACCAGCGGCACGTCGCCGAGATCACGCTGAGAGTGCTCGACATCCTCGAACGGCTCCACTGGGCAAAGAGGGAGGTAGTGACCGATGGCTGACGGCGTGCCGTACCTGCGCGCTAGCGAAGGGCCGGGCGAGCGGCACATCCGCTGTACGAGGCATGGCTGCGCGAGTTCCCGGCGCTCGGCCGCCAGCCGATGACGAACCGCACGGTCAACGAAGCAATCACCTGGTGGAACACGAGCGCGCCAGGCCACCCCGAGAAGAGGACCGATGGCTGACCTGAGCCGGCAGATCCGCCAACGGCTCGACAGCTGGACGCCCGCGCCGTTCGAGTTCTCGTTCCCTGAAGACTGGACGGAGGAGCAGCGGGACAAGTTCCGGGCCGAGTTCGAAGACCTCCGGATCAACGGCATCCCTGAAGGTCCGCGACGGGCACCGCGCTCATCGAATTACACGATCGGGTGCCCCGCCGAATTTCAGCCCCCAGCGGCGCCCGCTACGCCCGAAGAGATCGAACACTGGCAGCAGGCACGGGAAAAGCTGCTCGCGGAGGGCGCGGCCTTCCGGCCGCTCAGGGTGCTCCCACCCGGGCCGCTGGCCTACCCGGGCTTCGAGCAGATGCGTGACGCGATCCTCGCCGCGCTCGAACTGCACAAACCCAAGGTCGACGGCGAGTGCGCGTACTGCGTGGACGAGGAGAGTATCTCGAGTTACGGCGAGTTGCTCTGGTACCACGAGGACGCGCCGTGCCCGACCGTGCGCGTGATCGCAGAGAAGCTGGGGATCGGGGCGTCTGACCATGAGTGACTACGAAGAACTCGACGCCCAGCTTCGGGCCTGGCTCGATGAAGACGGGACGCTCGCCCGCAACGCATCCTGGCACGACGACGCGAACGAGTGGACCTGCCATCCAGGCTACGGGACACCGCCACAGTGCTGGTACGTCGTCGACTCCCTCGAAGACCGAGTGGTCGAGGTCCGGGCCGAAGCCTCCTCCGATGAAGGCGTCGCCCGGCACATCGCACGGCACGACGTGGCCAACGTGCTCGCGGACATCGCTGGGAAGCGGGCGCTCCTCGACCACGTGGCCGGCTGGCAGCATGCGCACAACGCCGACGACGGCTACTTCTCGTGCGGTCTCGCCATTGACCCTGAAGCGCCGGCTCCGGTGCCCGGCTCGGGCTGTTGGGACGACCTGAGGTCCGGTATCCGATGCAGCTGCGCACTCGATGAGCGCCGGCTCGCGGTCCTGCGCTGTATCGCGGCCGGGTATGCCGGTCGTCGTGGATTCAAGACGGGGTGGAGGATCGATGGCTGACTTGACCGCGCAGATCTGTGAGCGGCTCGACGACCCGAAGCGGTTCGCCGAGAACGGTAACGGCCCGCTGATCGAAGCGATCCTTTCCGTCCTGAAGAAGCATCCGCACTTCCACGCGACAGACGGGAGTGGCCGCCACGTCGAGACGCTCGGCTGGCCGCACGACTTCGGCTGCGGCAGGTGCCACGCGTCGATGCGCGGCAGCAGGGACCTTAACGGCCTCGGCTGGTGTGAGACCGTGACGGACATCGCCCGCGCGCTCGGGATCGAGCTCGACGGTGCCTGACGTTGCGTCGCGGATCCGCGCGTGGATGAACGAAGGACCCGTGCTGGGCGCCGCCGAATGCAGCCGCGCGGAGGTGGTGAACCAGTGGATCTCGCGGGCGTACGACGCGCTGCTCGCGGTGCTCGACGAGCAGCACTGCGAGACGCTCGAAGCAGTCGCGGACGCGCTCGGAATCGAAGAGCCCGACGTCCTCGGCCCGTGCTCCACGTGCGGAACGCCTTACCGGGAATGCGAGATCTCGGCCGATGAGCCCGAGTACACAACCGACGCGAACGGCAACCATGAGGGACTCTGCTGCGAGGACTGCGGGCACCACGCCCTACCGGGAGGTGCCCGTGACTGAGTTCGTGATCAGCCTCAGCGGCGACCACGGCACGCTGCTCGTGGACGGCGAGCCGGCGCCGCTGTTCGGCCACCTTGTCGGCTGCGATGTGCGCCGCGATCTCCCATTGCCGAAGCACCTGTCGCGGCCCGCGCCGATGGAGGTGGTCACCCCGACGCCGGCGCCCACCGTGGAGGTCACTCTGCGGCTGCCCCTCGGCATGAACGACCGCGTCACGCTCGTCCACGACGGCACGGTCCGGGGTGTGCGCGGGCCGAGCGGCGACTACGTTGCCGCGGCTCGCGAGGACGCGTTCCGTGTCCGAGTGAAGGACTGGCTAGAAGACGCCGACAGTTGGGACGAGTGGCCCACGATCATGGCGACGATCCTCGGCGTCCTCGACGCGACCCGCATCGACGACGACACCGACGCGAACGAGCAGCAGCGCGGGTACCGGGCCGCAGCCGACGACATGCGGCGTGCCATCGCCGGTGCGCTGGAGATCGAGGTGGACGGTGGCTGACCGGCGCCGACGCTTGCGGTTCACGCGCCGCCCCTGGCGTTACTACCTCGGCGTGACACTGGGATGGGCCGGCGCGGAGAGCGCCGCCTTCACCCTCCCGCACCTGCACCATCGGCTTGCCGGCGCCCTAGCGATCCCGGCCTGCGTGCTGCTGGGTACCGCGCTCGGGTATGCATGGGAAAGCGCTGCGTTCCGGAAGGAGACCCACGATGGCTAGCGGTTGGGACGCGTGGCGCAAGGCGCGCCGGAACCTGCTGGAGATCGACAACCCGCTCGCCGAATGCGGGCACTGCGGGTTCGCGAACAGGCTCACGGGCGCTTGGTCGGTCGAAGACGGCCGGCTCGTGTTCCGCGCGGACGCAAACCCGCTCACCCGTCGCGGCCCGAACTTCCACTACTGCGGCGAGTCGAGCGAGACCGCCGAGTTCACGCAGATCACCGTGGACGACAAGCCGCTCGCCAGCAAGGATGTCGAAGCGCTCCAGGCGGCCGAGCGGGCGGCGGACGAAGCTGACTGGAAGGGGATCGGCACATGACCGGCTGGCGCCTCTGGGCGGTCCGTGCTTCCCATGCGGGTGCGATCATCGTGTTGTCGTGGCGATGGGCCACGAGCGGCGACGGGACGTTCGGCATCGCGACGGGAGCCCTCGCGGTCGCACTCGCAGTCACGTTCCTGCCAACCAGGGAGAGTCGATGACCGACCCGGAAGACCTGCTATACAAGCTCACCTTGGACCTCGAGGCCGCGCTGCGCGCCGAAAGCGTCCCCGCCGGGGCGCGGGACCGTATCGTCTCGCAAGTCCTCTACGGCGACCCCGAGGCGCCCCACCGGACCTACCACTATCGCACCCTGCCGTTCCCAACCGCGAACCGATTCCTGAAAGAGTGGGAGGAGGCTTGCCAGGCAGTCACCTCCGGCGCGCCAGCACCCCACAAGACACCCCCGCCGTGCCCCGGATGCGGGCAGGCCGCCACGATCGTCACCGCAGCGGCCACCGCGCCCGGATGGTTTCAAGTGCGGCCCTGCGGCTGCCTGTTCGACATCGAGGAGATCCACGGCCCGCGCAGGCGGTTCCCGGAACCGGAGTACACGTTCGGGACGCCCGTGGCCGCGACCACGTTCCTGCCGCTGACCGGGCCCGAACCCGCGCCGCCGGGATTGAGTCGGGAGATCGCGACCAGCATCAACATGGGCACCGTGCCCACCGACACGGCGCCCGGGATCAACGCGGGCATCGCCAGAGCCATGTACGAGCACGGGCTGCGGCAAGGACGCCACGAGGCGGGAGGGTAGACTGGGAGCAGCATCGCGGAGCGATCCGCCAGACGCCCCGGCCGGAGCAGTACGGCTGGGGCGTCGTGCTGGTCGGCTACGTCAGCCGATGACGACGACGTTCGCAGCCTGCGGGCCCTTGGTTCCCTGGGTGACCTCGAACTGGACGCGCTGCTTCTCGACGAGCTCCCGGTAGCCGTCGCCGGACAGGGCCGAATAGTGCACGAAGACATCCGGGCCACCACCCTCCTGGGCGATGAAACCGTAGCCCTTCTCCGCGTTGAACCACTTCACCGTGCCGTTTGCCACTACTCTGCCTGTTCTCTGCGTGTTGATCTCTGAAGGCCAGTGTGACACCCGGAGCGGGCGAATCACCAGCGCCGATCGTGCCGGACGGTACCAGAATCGATCGGAGAGTTGGGGCGCGGACCCCTGGCTTGAGCCATGGGGGTAAGCCCCTTCCCCGCACCCTTAGACAGGGCGAAGCTGTATACTGATCTCATGGCCGTCACCTTGCGCGCGAACAGGAACATCGCGTTCCAGTGCGCGTTCCACGTCGTGTGGTGCCCGAAGTACCGGCGCCGCGTGATCGGCGGCCGGATGGAGGAGCGCCTCAAGGAGATCATCCGGGAAGTGGTCGACGAGAAGGGCGCATGGCTTATCGAACTCGAATGCATGCCGGACCACGTCCACCTGCTCGTCGAAGTCGACCCGCAGTACGGCATCCACCGCCTCGTCAAAGCCATCAAGGGCCGCTCATCGAGGCTCCTGCGCCAGGAGTTCCCGTACCTGACGACGAAACTCCCCACCCTGTGGACGAACTCGTACTTCGTCGCCACGGTCGGCGGTGCGCCGCTGGAGGCCGTCAAGCGGTACGTCGAGAACCAGAAGAAGGCCTGATGCTCACCGCGCGCCGGTACCGGTTGGAGTTGACGCCCGCTCAGGTCGCCTATGCGGAGCAGGTGGGCGCGGCGTGCCGGGACGTGTGGAACACCGCGCTGGAGCAGCGGCGGATCTACCGGCAGCGCGGCGCGTGGATCAACTACGAGCAGCAGGCCGCCGAGCTCGCCGAGGCGAAGCGCGAGTTCCCGTGGCTCGCCGAGGCGCCGTCCTGCGTTCTCCAGCAGACCCTGATGGACCTGGACAAGGCGTGCCGCAAGCACGGCACCTTCGCCGTGCACTGGCGCTCCAAGACACGGTGGAAGCCGTCGTTTCGCCTTTCCGAAGGCAAGTGGATGGCGGTGGAGCAACTCAATCGGAGTCATGCCCGCGTCAAGCTTCCAAAGTTCGGCTGGGTGAAATTCCGCTGGTCCCGGCCGCTCGGCGGCGTGATCCGCAACGCGACGGTGTCGTTCAAGACCGGGCACTGGTACGTCAGTTTCCTCGTCGAAGACGGCGAGATCCCGGCCGAAACCCACGCCCTGCCGGACACTGCGGTAGGTGTGGACCGCGGCGTCGTGGTCGCTGCCGCCACATCGGACGGCGACCTGCACGACCAGGTGTTCGCCACCCCCGGCGAGCTCGAGCACCGGCGTCGGCTGCAGCAGAAACTCGCCCGGTCCAAGCGCGGCTCGAGCAACCGGAAGAAGACCGCGGCCCTGCTCGCGAAGGCGCACCGGGCGCCGGTCGAACGTAGGGCGGACTTCTGCGCCCAGACCGCACACGGGTTGACCCGCGACCACGCCCTGATCGTCCTCGAGGATCTCAAGACCCGGAACATGACCAAGACCGCGGCCGGCACGCTCGACGCCCCGGGCCGCAACGTCGCGCAGAAGTCCGGCCTGAACCGCGCCATCTTGGACAAGGGCTGGTACCAGTTCGAGACAGCACTGCGCTCCGCAGCCCGCTACACGGGGTCGGGGGTGAAGAAAGTCCCCGCCGCGTACACGTCCCAGACGTGCCATCGGTGCAAGCGGGTGGACGCGAACAGCCGTGAGAGCCAAGCGGTGTTCGCGTGCACGGCTTGCGGCCACCGAGACCACGCCGACGTGAACGCGGCGAAGAACATACTCGCGGCAGGGCTTGCCGTGACAGCCTGTGGAGACCTCGGTGTTGGCCGGTCCGTGAAGCAGGAACCAGCGCGCCTGCGAAGGTAAGCGCACCGGCTCGCAGGAGTCGGAATCCCCCGCCTTTAGGCGTGGGGAGGAAGTCAAGTCTCAAGCATTAGGACATTTCGAGTCCGCCGTCGCCGGGTGCCCGTTGAGCCGCCAGCCGCGGCGCTCCTTGGCCACGTCCCCGCAGTAACAGCAGCGGCAGTCGCACTTCAACGGATGGCTCCACGACGGCCCGTCGCCCACATGGCCCGGCCCGGAGACCCACTTGCTGTCCCACGTCAACCGCTCGGTGACGAGCAGCGGCGCGCACGACTCGCACACGTACCCGTCGCCGTTGGTGCCCCCGTACTCCCCGGACCCGGGCGGCTGCTCGCCCGGCCCGCAGTGGCAGTACGCGGACTTGCCGTCGTGGGTGACCCAGTGGACCCGATGGTAGAACTCGTGCGGCCACGCCGCCGTGTCGGGTTCGGGGCATGTGCAGTAAGCCTGAATCACGTTGCTGTATCCGCTGCCGCTGCTGTAGTCGCGTTCGCAGCCCGGCAGGAGGATCTGGCTCGGGCAGTGCGGGAGACGGTAGACCGGCCAGCGGCAGTTCGGGTTCGCGGCGGCCAGTTCGGCCCAGGCGGGGCAGATCAGGTTTTGCCATTCCCACGGATGGATCCGGAAGCGTTTCGCGGCGTCCCGGTCCTCGCGCCACATCGTCGCCTCGTGCGGGCGCCACGTGCCGGCCTGGAGCCGGTCGAGGAGGTCGAGGCAGCGTTGGGAGCGTTCCGGCGGCTCCTGCCAGGCTGGCACGTCCGGGAAGGGCTGGACGGCGGTCACGCGCGCCGTCCCAGTTCCCGCATCTCGTCCGCAGCGCACTGCTTGCACACGTCCTCGACCTTGCCGTCGCCGACCGGGTTCAACTCGTCCATGCGGCAGCGTTCCCAGCAGATGCAGCACAGCACGCTGCCGTCCGTGAACCGCGTCAACAGCGTCCGGCTGCCACCGCCGGGCATCGGGACACGTAGGAAATCCGCGGGCTCGCTCACTCCGGCCATCCGAACGCGAACTTCTGAACCTCGTCCCGAACCCGCTGCCGGGCGATGTAGTGCGCGTGGTTCACCTCGCCACCTTCCGGCACTGGTTCGACCCCGATCACGCCGCGGATCATCGCGAGCGCGGTCAGGGTGCGCTCCGCCTCCGTGTCCTTCACTCGTCGGCCGAGCGTAACCAGGTACCCGGCGTCCGGGCCTTCGTGCCCTGCGCCGTTGCCGAGCGCCCACCAGAACACGTCCTGCGCGAGTTCCCATGCCGCGTCGGTGTCGTCCTCGCGCAGTGCCGCGAACGCCGTCTTCAGGCTGCCGAACGCCTCGGCTGCTGCCTCACTCGGTTCCACGGTGCTCCCTCAGCAGATGATCGCCGAACTCGATGTGCGCCCCGATCGTCGTCGTCCACCGCTTCGAGTGCCAGCGCCCGCACTCGCACGTCGCCCAGCAGCCGTAGCGGCGCGACGAGTACAGCGACGGCTCGTGATGGCTCCCCATCAGCCCTCGATCCCCTTCCGCACAGTCGCGCCCTCGATGACGCGCCCGTCGTCGTCACCGATACCCAACGCCGCCGCGATCGCCTTCACGTTCGCCAGCGTTGGATGCGCGTTGATCGACGCGGAGATCGCGTGCGCGGCCATCACGAGAGCGTCGTGCATCTCAAGGTCGTCGTCGCAGGGCATGAATTCGAGGCGCTGGGCGAACCAGTCCTCGATCGCCGGGTGCAGGTCGTCCTCATGCACCTGCGATCTCCTTCCCGTCCCGGTCGAACCGGTGCCCGCACGGCTCGCAGCGGTACCCGGACTCGTCGAAGCCGGCGAGTCCGTAACTGACACTGCCGTCCGGGTTCCACGCCGGACCACTGCTGGCGATCCTCACGTCCTCGACCGCGACCGCCCATGCAGGCTTCTGGCATACGGGGCACCGCTTGTCGGCGTCTTCCGGGAACACGCACGTCATCCCGTAGCGGGGCGAGACGGAGAACCCGAGCAGCCCGGCGAGGACGTCGCTGTCGAACGTCCCAGTGAGCGTGCCGTGCGCCTTGATACTGCCCGCTTCGAACTTGTAGGCCGGGGCTGGCGGGTCAGTCGCCATCGAGAACGACGCCGCCGGGATCGTCGGGCCGCTGCCCAACCGCACGGTGCTGGTTGCAAACTCGAAGGGGTCCCCACTCGACGACTCGCACTCGAGCCGCGCGTGAACCTCGGTCGCGCGCCGCTGGCCACCCGTCGCCGCAGCCACCATCGCGCGCGTGCTCGGGTCGAGCGGGCCGTGCTCAATCGCGAACGAGTGCTCGCCGTCGGGGTCGGTCGGTGCGGCGAGGTTGTGCGTGTAGTCGCAGTGCCGGAGGTTGGATTTGACGTGGCACCAGCCCTCGGCCCATGACTCGTCGCCAGCGCAGTAGTAGATCTTCCTGCCGCAGTGGGCGCATCGCTGTGGCGACTGGTCGGCGGTGGACTTCATGCCGTCCAGTGTCCCCCATGCGAGGTACGTCATGACGTGTCGACAGTTGCCTTGTCCTGCGCCGAATGTCGGCGCGGTCTGGGATGATGAAAACAAGCGTGCGAGCCGATTCCGTAGAACCGACCCGCACGCTGATGATCAGCGAGTTTGCCGCTCGCCGACCCACTCCCCTGCCGAAGGAGCACATCTGTTATGAGGATAACCGCCCCCGGTGACAAGCGCACCCCGAACGGCGGTGCCCGCTGATGTGGTACCACCGCAAGTGGGCGCTCGCGAAGGTCGAACCGCGCGGCATGGTCCGCTTCACGTTGTCCGTCATTGCCGACCACTGCAACGAAGAACACGAGTGCTGGATCGGCCTGGACCGGCTCGCTTCCGAACTCGGCCTCACGGACACCGGGACGGCGAGCCGCCACTGCGCCAAGCTGGCAGAGATGGACATCATCGAGATCTCCGAGCGCTGGCGTGACGACGGCACGCGGTCCTCGAATCTGTATCGCCTGAACGTCACCGACCGGGAGATCGAGCCGTTCATGGATCCGGCGTTCGATCCGTACAAGAAGGTCCGACCGGCACGGCTGGAGCGCCGCAAGAAGGTGCGGGAGAAGCAGGAGACGGCGCGCGCGATTCGGGCTGCGATGGAGGATGAAGGATTAGACCCCCGCAATATTGCAGGGGTCCCCCCGGCAGATCTGCAGGGGTCTCCCCCGCAGGATTGCCAGGGTCACCCGGGCAGCTTTGCGGGGGTCACCCCTGCAAAACTGCGGGGCCATGAGCAATCACTAGATTCTTCAGCTGATCGACCAGTAGACGAGCCAGGTGATGCGTCTGCCGCAACCATGCCGCCGGGCAAACAAATCGCGGGCGGCGAACGTGCCAGCGGCCTCCCGGCGGGGCACGGCGCAAAAACGGCGCCGCGCGAGCGAACGGCCAGTGATCAAGTAGACGAGTCCGCTCCCCCGCCGCAGTTGTCCGCACAGGAAAAGCGGCAGCGAGAGCGAGACACGATCCAAGCGGCCATCGCTGCCGTCGAGAGTTCCCGTTCGCCCGAGGAACCGCACAAGGTCATCGAGTTCTCGTTGATGGCGTTGGGGTGGGCCGACGAGCAGGCCGTCGCTGCGGGTCATGCGGAGGCGCTGGCGGCCATTGTGGAGCCCCGTTGGACCAGTGCCGAGACCACGTGGCGCTACGACCGTCAGATCGCCGCGCACGCCCTCCTGGCGGGGCTCAACACACGCCCGCTGTCGGAGTGGCCGACCGCAGTGCTCGAACCGCTCGGGCTCACGGGCGATGCTGCGGCGGCCTGACGGGCGCGCGCCGAGGAGGCGTCGTGGATGCCACGTAGGGCCCGCGTACAGTCGCTGGCATGGACGACATGGCACTCTGCCCGGCAACTACCCGGCCGGGCACTACGTGCCCCTGTTCGTCATGTGCGGCCCGCTGCTCGCGTGCATGCTCTGGTGCATCTGGATAGCGATCCGGCCAACCCGCAGCGACAGGAAGGGGCGCCGCATGCACTTCGGACCGCTCGGGCCCGTCGACCCGTGGACCGGGCAAGACGCGTGCCCGTCGAAGCACCGTGACGCCGTGCCCGTTGACGACGTGGACGGCAACCGTGTCGCCTGGTTGTGCGTCGACCCGGACTGCGGCGAGCAGCTACCGGCGGACTGGCGGCTGTCGTTCGTTGACCGGTACTCCGACGAGAGTCTGCTTACGGATGTCTAGACTGGTGGCAGCGTCCCGGGTTTACCCAGCCCGCAACAAGGGTTGCAGAACGCGCCTGTGGCACAGCGCAGCCCGGGACGCACCATTCCCCAGCGCCTGTCGCCGCGTCCTGCTACCGTGGATCCGCTCCCCAATAGAGACCGAGCGGCGAGAAGAGACCTGCGCTACCTCGCCCGCAAGCCTCGTCGATAGCAGCGCAGAAACTGCCGTAGACGTCGAGGCCCGTAGTGCCTGGACCAGGGTGCGGGGAGCGCCTCAGCTCCCACCATGATGATGAGGCTGGTTATTGGATGGGAGGCGGCACCGGGGCGGCTTGACCGTCCCGCTCGACCGCCGGGGTTCCGCGCACGCACCGACCTGAACGCGCGGCCAGGGCCAGCCAGCAGCGGCCCCCGTTCCCGGACGGGGGCCGTTCGCTTTGCCGTTGCACGCTCCCACCGTGGGCGGACACAGTCAGGTGGGGACCACCGCAGTCCGCGTGCAGATCCGCCCGTCGAGCATCAGGAACACCTCGACGCCGGGATCGCCCGAGCCCGAAAGCCGCGTCCACGCCAACGGACGCACATACTGACAGATCCCGTCGAAGCCCTCCGGCGGCATCTCCACGATCGGATGCTCATTGCCGGGGCAGGGGACGTCCTCCCCAGCAGCGAGGCGCGAGGCGTAGACGTCGATCGCGTGCGGAACGGGCAGCCCGTCGGGCAGGTACTCGACGATCTCACGGCAGCCGCTGCACGTGCCGCGAGGCAGGAGAGACTTCAGGACGTCCACCTCCGCCGCGTCTCCTCGACCATCCGCGCTGACTGCTCCTCGCACCACGCGGCGTTCGCGGCGGCGCGCAACTCCATCTCGTCAAGAGAGTGCTCGCTCGTCGCTGGGGGCCGCACTGAAGCGGCGAACGCCGCATCCGATTGGCGCCGCCGCTCGCGCGCCCGTTCGCGAGCCTGGGCCTGCGACACTGCGTGTTCCCGCGCTGCGGCCTGGCGCCAAGGTTCTTCGCTATGCAGACACTCGAAGCAGTCGGGGTGGAATTGGCCGACATGTTCGGCCCTGTGGGCCTCGGCCCGCAACTCGACCGCAGTGACCGGCTTATACGGCACGACTTCGGCGCAGTCCCAGTGCGCCCGCCGTGGCCCGTACGTCACGACCTTCGCCCGGTCCGGGCCACGCTCCATGAACTGGTCGTCGGCAGCGAGCGCGTCTAGGCCGAAGCCGCCGCATACCGGGCACTGATCCGGGCCGGCGTCCGGGACACGCGGGGTGCGCAACTCGACAGACTCCGTAGCCTCAGCCGCCAATCGCACGCCGGCCTGAGCCAGCCCCGTACGCACCGACATCACGACGCACCACGCGCCCAAACCGTCCAGGCCCAGCGACGGCGGCAGCCCCACGCTCCGTGGCTCATGCGCCACGACCACCCACGCAAAGTTCAACGCCGACACCGTCACGACCGCCAGCAGCCGAGGAATCCAACGATTCGCGGCGAGCGCCTGCTTCAACGACATGTCGCCAGTGTCCCGCAGCGCCGGTCGCACTACACGGCGTTCGCCCAGCCGACCCGTAACTAGGCCACCTGGCATAGCAGCGGCCCCGCCAGCCGACGGGACCGCAGCGGTCCGCTCGTACCCGAGACCAGGATAGGCCTAGAACGGCCACGCGCCGTCGCGGACAGACGTTGTGCGCCAATTGTTCGCCGTTCAAGCCCGACGCGCCGGCACCGGCTCGAGGTCGCCGAGGAGCGCGGCCTTCAACTCGGCGAGCAGCCGCGGGATCCCGCACGAGCACCCGAACTCCGGGTTCTCCGCGTCGTAGACGGTACAGATGTCGAAGTGGATCACGTTTCGCGCAGCACAGGCGGCAACCAGGTCTGACGCAAGCTCAGGCGACAGCACAGTTTCCACCCATACGTTGTACCCCACCGGGGGCGGCCGTGACGGAAAACCGGCGCGAATCGTTGCCCAGAGGTACGCTGGAATCGCTGGTCCGGCACTCCCCCCTGCCGGCCAGCCGCAGCCCGTTGTCGACAACGGATCCGCCGCCCCGATCGCTGCCCGCGTCGGGGCGGCGCCGCGCTCGACCCTTACCAGCCGCCGCCGAACATGTCACCCAACGGCACGTCGATCCCCGGCGCGATCTCCTCCTCGAGTTGACCGGTCCGCACGTCGAAGCCGATCCCGCCCCCGAGGTTCTCGACGAAATCACCGTCCGTGACGTCGAAACCGAAGTCGTCGAAGCGCTCCTCGGTCCAGACGTGGCCGCAGCCGCAGCGGTAGCCGAAGCCCGTCAGGCGATGGCCGCAGGTCGGGCAGTGGTGGCGCATAAAGTTCTCCTTGATTGACGGCGAGGATGGGTGAAGCAGCTACTTCTTCGCGGGCGCGTCGAGCTGCGGCTCAGCCTTCAGCCGCAGGTAACTGTCCGCCGCCCGCTTCTTGGCGCACGGCTTGCACGTATACGTGCCAGTGGTCCGGTTGCGGTACAGGTTCTCCGGCGTCCGAGGGTGCAACCCCCGCCGGCACGTCCTCGCGCGCCGCGGCGGCCGCTTGTTGTTGTTCTGCTCGAGCACGGTCGCCCACCGACAGTTCCCCGGCTCATAATTTCCGTTGACGTCGATGCGATCGATCGACGTGCCCTCGGGGCGCTCGCCCATATCGGCAACGAAGTTCCGAACGTCCTCAAGCCACCGCTGGCACACGGTGATGCCGCGCCCGCCGTAGTACTCCCAGCCCGTGGCGTTCGGGCGAGTGCATCGGTCGATCATGGCGCACCACGACGAGTAGGCCCCAGTCCTCGAGAGTCCGTGATCCGTGCGTGCCGCCCCGCGGGCCACGGCGGCACACTCGGTGCAATAGCCGTTTTTGCCCCAGCGATCGAAGCGGACATCAGCCTGGTTTCCGCAGTCACACGTGCACTCCAGGATCCAGAACCGCTTCTCGTAGCGGGTTCCGCCAGTGAAGGTGAGGCTGCCGTGCCGGGCGCCCATGTCGAGTTCCGGCTGCACAACTCCTCGCCTCAAGCAGCCGCAGGACTGCGTATTGCCGTTGAGCAGGTACTTGAGGCTTGCCGAGTACTCATTGCCACACTCGCATTCGAGCCGCGCGCCGCGCTGCTGCCCTGATGGCCCCACCTTGACCTCGGGGTCGATAACGGTTCCGCGTCCGAACTTCTGGCCGGGATCGACGAAGAGCGTCCGACGTGCAGGCATTAGCGAGCCCCCTTCGGATAGTGGCAACTGCCGTTGAAGCAACTGCCGTTGTGGTCCAAGCAGAAGTGGTCGTACGACTGCCCGCGCAGGCAGGACCGCCAGTGCGGCCAGCGTTGCGAGTGATGCTGGCAGCGGACCCAGAACCCGCGGCGCAGCAGGCGGTCAAGCATCAGTGCCTCCGGAAGTGAGCCAGCGTTCGATCGCCGCTAGGTTGTGCCCGTCGGGCATGTAGCCCTGCGCGATCCGCGTCACCACCGACGGCCGCACGCCGCACTCGTGGGCGACCTCCCGCATCAGCAGGCCGCGCGCGTCGGCTACGGCCCGCAGGCGCCGCCACAGGGCCGTGGCGGCGGGATCCTCGGGATGCTCGGCCGCATGCCAGGCGCGGGCCGCGTCCACGAGCTCGCCCAGCGCTGCGACAGCCTCCGGGCTCAACTCGCCGGAGCCGCGGTACCGGACCGGCTCGCCGGACGGCAGCGTCACCTCGCGGCACTCATCACGGGGCTCAGCCATTCCGGCGCCCAAACGAGATCTGGAACGCCAGTAGGAGAATCAGCCCTGCCACGACGCAATACGCGTCGCCCGCGACAGACTGCACCACGCCGTGAGCGCACAGTGCGATGAAGAACGCCGCGAGCGACATAGGCAGCAGTCCCAGCAAGGCGACACCCCGCCAGCCGCTGCGAGTCGCGGACCGAACGAACCGGCTACGCATCGCCGACCCCCGAGATCTCAGCGTAGATCCGGTCCATCGCCAGGCGATACACAACCGGACCGTAGTGCGACAGGCCCTTGGCCAGCCGGTCCTCGACGATCGGCGCGAGGATGCGCTCAGCGGCGGCCCGGCCGAAGCCGAGAGTGTGGGCGCGGCAGAAGTAGTCGTCGCGCTCGACTGCGGCTTTGAGTGCGTTCGGGACCATGCTCGCGGCGAGATGCGCAGCCATCAGGTTCGCGCCCGCCGCCCGTAGTTCGCCCAGTGACGGGCTGGGCAGGTCGTCAGACATTCGGGTTCTCCCATGGTTGCGGGGTCAGGTCGCCGCGCAGGTACAGCGGATGCCGCGGCTGACCGGCCTTCGTCACCTCTAGCGCCTGCACACGGGCCATGCCGGGCAGCGCGAGCACCTCAGCGATCCGGTCCGGCCGGGCGTTCGCACCCCACGCCGCGATCACATCGGACTGGGCGCAGGCCTCGGCCAGGTAGGCGTCGTTCTCCTGCCCGACCGGATCGGCTGCGAGCCAGAGCGCGTGCGGATCTGTGGCGCGGTATGCGTAGAGGTTGACGATCGTCAGCGCGCCGAAACCCCAAGCGCGAGAGAACGCCTGCACACGCCTGCTGGTGGCGTCTTCCGCCTCCGCGTCAGCGGTTGACGGGTTCAGCATCAGCCACACGATCGACGGACTGTCAGCCCACCGCCGGTCCAGGCGGTAGCGGTACAGGCCGTCCTCGGAGATGACTGCGGATCGGGTCGGGGCGAACGCGTCCGGGTCCGGGTCCGGGTCCAGCGTGAGTTGCTCAAGCATCGGAGTCCTCCGTCGCGCTGGGCTTGCCCCACATGAGTTCCGCGAACTCCTCGTGCATGTCCTTACCGGTCAGCGCCTTGTAGCAGTTACACCCGCAGACCTGGATCATCGGCCCGTCCGTCGGCCCGGGGACGATGGCTGTGCAGCGTCCCGCAATCGCAGCGCTCGTGTGGTGACCGCACGCCGGGCAAGTCGTGATCAGATTCCGGTCAGACATCGTTCGCCCCCGTCCCGTGCGGCGCCTCAACCCACGGCCCGAACGTGACCGTGCGCTGCAACACCGCCGTGAACCACGGGAACTCCATGCGGCGCCGGGCGAGCGGCTCACCGCCGCCTTCCGCTAGTGGACCGGCTGACGCGATCTCGGGCTGGCCATCGCGTTCAAACCGGCACGACCTGTTCGCCCACTCGATCCGCGGCGGCTCGGACTCGGCCGCGAGCTCCTGCGCCAGCATGTCGAGCGTGAGGCTGTGCGCTAGTAGCGCCGTAGCGTCAGGCTGCTCGCGAAGCCGCTCGGCCATGTGCGCGAGGATCTCGGCGTGTGTGCGCTTGCGGATCAGCGGCTCAGGCATCGTCGCTCAACTCCTCCATCTGCTCGAGCATGCGTCGCCGCCCGTTCGCCCACCCAGTCGCGTACGTGTCCTGCTCGCCCGCCGACAGCAACGTCACCGGGCCACGCGCGAGCACGTCCCGCCATGTCGGGTGGCGCACTATCTCGCCCGGCCCCGGAGCAGGCGCGGGAACGTCCCGGCGGTGGAGCACCTTCTCCATATCGGTGCGCGGGTCGTCCCACGGCTTCGGGCGTCCGAACTCGCCACCGAGGCAGTACCAATTCCCGATGTTCGCGCCACTGCGGACGAATAGCTGCTGGGAGCGGTAGTCGCCATAGTTGACGGCGACGATGGCGCCGGAGCGTTGGGGCTCGTCGGACGGGCCGAGCGTGCCGGGCTGCTCAAGCATTGCTCGCCGCCTTCAGCGCATCGAGTTCAGCCCGCAGCGCGTCACGCTCGGCCTCCGCCTTCAACCGCGCCTCATGCGGCGTCAACTTCCCGGCCCGCTGAATCGTCAGTACGAACCGGTCCAGCGACTCCGCGGACTTCAACTCCATCTCCACGTAGTTCTGAGCGTCGCCGAGAATCGTGCGCGCTGCTGCGACAAGCGCGATCATGATCTCGTGGGCCGCGTCGAGCTCCATATGGAGCGTGCCGTCGCGGTACGCGAGTTCCCGCAGCCTGGTCTGCCCGGCGATGTCCACGCCGTACTGCTCGGCCGTCTTGGACTCGAACACGTCGAGCATTGCTTCGGTGAAGTCGCCGAGCAGGAATCCGGCGCGTTTCGTCGCGTCCACCTCCCGCTCGTCCCACTGCGCGAGGACAGCAGTCAATGCGGCGGTGATCTCCGTGCGAAGCCGCTCGGACACGGCCTCCACGGCGGTAGTGATCGTGGTCTCGGGCATCAGTTCGCTCCATTCGAGGCGGTCGTCTTCAGGCGGTCCACGAGGTCGGCCGCAGCGGCAGCCTTCGCCGCCTTCTTCGTTGCCGCGCGGCCCCGGCCCTCGACCGCCGCGCCTGGGCGGCGCTGCGCGGTGAGGTGTGCGTCGAACAGCGGCTGGCCGTCCGCCGCTGCACCTTGCTGGACCACCCACTCCACACGCGAGAGCAGCCCGGTATTGCGCGCGTGATTCAACGCCCGGAGCGGATCGCCCGTGAGCGTCGGCTGCTTCGGCTCGGATGCCGGTTCGATCGGGATGGCTGCATCCGTCGAGCAGTCAGGGACGCCAGCGAGTGCGGCGAGCAGACTGAGCGCTGCTTGGGCTTGCGCGGACCCCTTCGAGGCCGCGGTCCGGGCCGCACCCGAGACCTGCACCCCGTCACGGCCGGCCACGGCACCGCTCGCGGTGAACGCCGGTCGATGCGACGGGCCGGCCGCCGAATGCGAGTACGCGGGCTGTTCGACGCCTCTGGTCTGAGCCCACATCGCCACGAGGCTCACCGCGTGCTCCGGATGCCGCGACACCTGAGCGAGGCACGCCGACTTCGCTGCCAGCCACTCGGTGCCGGTCGGCAGCAGGATCAGGTGGTAGAGGTCGCGCAGTTCGAACATGTCAGTGTCGGCGCGGCGGGTGACCTCGGTCAGGAACCCGGGCGACGCGATGCCTTCCTTCGTCGCGCGCTTGACGAGCGCGAAGAACCGGGCCGCGCTCATCCTCGAATAGTCGGCGCCCTGGTCCAGGATCTGCCGCGCCTGCTCGTGCGCGCGTTCCCGACTGGCCGTGCTGCTCGCCGACTTCGCCTCCGCGATCACGACCGTGAGCCGCTCGGAGAACCCGGCGACATCCTCCACCGTGAACGGCGCCGCCCGCCCGTCCAAGCGGGCGACGATCGAACGCTGCGTGATCAGGTCCGCGGCCCGGCGCAGCGGGCTCGTACTGTGGCAGTAGGCGGGGATGCCGAGCCCGTGATGCTCACGCGGGTACGCGTCGTACCGGGCCCGGCGTCCGGTGAGTTCGGCCCGCGCCAACCACGTCGCCAGTTCTGCGGGGTCGTCGCTGCGCAGCGCGGCCGACAAGTCTTCGAGGTGCACGGCAGCAGGCGGGGCCGAGACTGCGGCCGCGTGGTTACGGAACATGATCGGGACGTCCTCGCGGATCGCCCACTCTGCGACCGCCCGGTTCGCCGCGATCATCGCCTCTTGGACGATCAGGTGCCCGACGACGTGCGCGGCCTTCACCTTCACTAGCGCGCCGTCCTCGTCCACGAAGACGCCTCGCGTGAAGTCGTAGAACGCCGAAGACGCGCCGTAGCGGGCACGAAAGAGCGCCTCGGCGACCTCTCGCAGCGCCGTCAGCGGCTTGTGGTGCGGATGGCGCCGGTCCGCGACCGCGAACGCGGCCTGCTCGTGCGACAAGGCAACTGCGCCAGACAGCACGCTGCGCCCCAATACCGCGTCGCCTACGACGCCCGCGGGGTCGAGTGGCAGCCGTATCTCCAGGACCGGCCGGGCAGTGTCCTCGGCGAGAGTGCACGCTGCCTGGACGTCGTCCGGCAGCATCGTCTCCACCGCCACCTGTCGCCGGTACTGCGACGCGCCGCGGTCGAGCGCCACGCCTAGTAGGCCCGGATCAGTGTCGAGCGCGGCCGTCAGGTCGGCGACGTACACGATGAGCGTGCGGGTGCCGTCCGGGTTCTCCTCGAGGCGGATCGCGTCGTCGCGGTCGACCGTACTCGGGCCGTCGATCATGAATGCGGGCGTGGTCTGCACCATCAGCGCGCTCCGTTCGAGATGGCGGCTTCAGTGATCGTGGCCGCGTCGGTCCGGTAGGCGGTGAGCGCGGCCGGGTCGTCTTGCAGCGTCCAGTCCGCGCGTTTGCCCTGGGCGGCGCCGAAGTCGAAGTACACGAACCCGAGCATCTGCGGGTCCGCCTTCACTCCGTCGATCAGGTTGCTGACCCACGCGGCCTTGTCTGCACCTTGCTCGACGCCTGTCTCGGATGCGAGAAACGGCCGGTCAGAGAATTGTTCGACGATTGTTTCGGTGCGGCCGAACAATCCCGCATACGAGTCCTCGCCGATCTCGCCCGTGTAGTAGCCCGTGATCCCGACGATGTCCACGTACGCGTTGCCCGGGTAGTACGGCTGAAGGGCGACGTTGGGCACAGGGTTGACGACGTTGGGCGCCCACACCCACAGGACGTTGTCGTCCCCGGCGGCCACGAAGATGTCGTGGATGTGCCGCCAGGCCGCGACGAACCGGGCCGGGGTGACGGCTTGCGTGCCCCACGGGTACCAGTCGCCGTTCATCTCGTGGTCGATGCCGATCATCACCGGGTGCGCGAAAACGTGGACCGCGGCGGCGAACCGCTCAAGGTAGGCGTCGCTACCGCCGTCCGCGATCGACGTGAGGCTCGTGGAGTCCGTCTGCCACGCCACAAGGGTCATCGCGCCCTGCGACCACGCCGAGGTGGCATCCGACGTCGGGAACGCCTCGCCCCAGCCGGCATACGTCTCCCACAAGTCCGGGTGGACACCGGTCGAGGCGGCGAACCCGGCGAGACCCGCAGTGCCGGCCGGGAGCGCGACACCCAGGTACTTGCCCGCCGGGTCGGTGTACGGCGCGGCGTTCACGGGCACTGCGGGCGCCGCGGCGGACGCTGAGGGTCTCGCCGGGTTCGAGGCCGCACTGGTGCGTGCCGCGCCCGCCGCGGCCACCGTGCGGGCCGCAGGCCCGTGCCCGTCGGCAGCCAGGCCCGCTCCCCCGGCTGCGCACGCGAGCACGACGGCCGCCGCGAGGATCCAGATGCGCCTGCTCATTCCGGGCTCCCGGTCGGCGTAGTGATCGTGGCGCTCGGCGAGATGCTCGCGGACGCCGACGGACTTGAGGAGACGCTTGGGGCCGCGCTCGCGGTCGGCGTCACGGATGCGGACGGCGAGGCCGTTGGAGTCTTCGTTGGCATCGGAGCCGGCGGCACGGCGGCGGTCGTGCCGCTTGAGGCTGCGACCGTGCCGGGCCCCGGCACGGTCGGCGGCGGGATGGCTGCCGGAGTCGAGGAAGGCGGCCCAAGGACGCTTACCGCAGCCGCGGGCACCTGCCCCCCTACGCCTGGCGTAGGCGCGGCAGCGGGCGCAGTGATCGCGGGGATGGTGATCGTGGCCGCCGCCCTGGCCGACACTACGGCGCGCGGGCCCGGCGCGAACCGGTCGGGGCTCGGCGAGGTCCCGGCGAGCACCACCACCGCGCCGCATGCCGCCGCGGCGGTCACCGCGCCGAACGCGGTCAGGTGCACCGGATGCAACCATCCCCGGCGGCGTCTGTGCCGGGCCGGACGGCCGACCGGCGGGAGGGTGAGGGTGTCCGAGGTGGTAGCGATGACGGCGGTCTCAGCCAGCGGATCGAGTGCCATGGTTCCATGGTCGCGCGCGAACCCGACCTCCACGGCCGAGCGCGTACCCCACCCGTTGTTCGCGCACGTGAGCGCACCGTACAGGCGCAGCGGGCGCAGGACCAGCAGCGACCACGCCCAGGACAGGGGGGCGAGCAGGAACGTGTCCAACTGCTGCACGCTCGTCTCGTCGGAACGGTCTATCAGCAGCGACCGAAGCGGCATCAGGTACGTGCACGCCACGGCGATCGCGACCGACGCGAGCCCGAACCGTCCCTCGGCGGGCAGGTACGCCCACACGTACAGGTAGGCCATGGTCGCGGTGACGAACTGCCACCACGAGAGGGTGTTCATGAACCAGCCGTAGGATCGGACTGGCAGGTACTTGGCGCGCCACAGGGACCTGATGGTCGAGCCGCGCATCCATCTCGCCCATTGACGGAGGGCATGGCTGACGTACTCGGGGTATTCAGGCAGCTGGAATGCGGTGAGCTGCTGCACGGCGCGCCCGTACGAGAGGGCGTAGAGGGTGAGCAGCGAGTCGTCCGAGTACTTCACGGGCTTGCCCGCGAACGTCTCGCCCAGGTAGGCGGCCAGCCGCTCCTGCACGACGACGGTGCGATAGGCGGCGAAGGTGCCGCGGTTGACCAGCATCTGCCCGCGCCGGTTCAGTGCGGAGCATTGGACGAGCTGCCAGGTGATCTGCCGCAGCGCACCTATCCGGGTCAGCAGGTTGCGCCGGGCGTTGAACGCGATCTCAACACCCGCGACCGAGAACACCCGCGGGTCGGCGAACGGCTTGAGCACCTCGACCAGGGCGCCGCGCTCGAGCGCCGTATCAGAGTCGAGGGTGACGACGATGCCGTCCGGGGCGTCCCGGAACGTGACGGCCTGCGCATGCCGCTTGCCCGCGTTGGCCTGCCGCGTCCACGTGAACACGGCGCCGGTCTCGGCGAACCGGTCCGCCCAGTACGCGCGGATCTCCTCGTATGCGGCCCGGTACTCGGCGCGGGATCCGTCGTCGACGACGTCGATGCGCTGCGGCAGCCGCGACTGGTGGAACAGGGCGTACATGACCCGGTCGACGATCTCCGGGGACTCGTTGTACAGCGGGACGTTCACCGTCAGGTGCAGCTTGTCGAGTTCGGCCTGCTGGGCGTCGGTGACGGTGAACGGCTTGTCGCGCCAGGCGAGCAGCACCTGATGCCCGGCGGCGAGGAACAACGCCGACCAGAGCAGGACGTTGTTGTCGCGGCCGTGCAGCGCCGAGTTGGCGGAGAACACGCGGTACAGGGCCCAGCCGAGCAGGGACGTCATGGCGATCGAAGCGAGCGCGATCCGGCCGCTCGAGCGCAGGCGGACGGTGGGGATGTCATGGTGGTGGTCCATCACACGTCCCCCAGCGCCTTGCCGCGGCGGTAGAGGGCGCGCACCGCGAACATGGACAGCAGCGAGCCCAGCGCGGGCGCGGCGAACAAGATCAGGTCATAGCGAGAGAACATCAGACGACGGCGCTTCCTGTAGCGGCCCACACCGTGTAGGCGGACTTGGAGCCGACCGCAGACGGCGGCAGGGTCGCGACGACCCGGTACCCGCCGTACTTGGCGATGTCGGCGGCGATGAGCGCGTCGTTGGGCTCGGCGAAATTCAGGATGATCAGCGTGAAGTACTTGGCTCGCACCGCGGCGGCCAGGGACGCGCCGTTCTTCGGCAGCCGCCTACCGGTGGCGGGGTCGGTGTACTGGAAATCGCCCGTGCCGGCTTCCTTCCACTGGATCGAGTAGACGTCCCCGACGTAGTAGGCGGTGATGTCGTCGAAGCCCTCGACCAGATACCGGCCGGTTCCCGGGTGCACGAGCGGCTTGAGCGCGGCCGTGAAGGCGAGGTTCTCCTGGCCCCACGAGTAGAACGAGGACGCCTGCGCGGCGAGCGCGAGCGGCAGCAGTGCGAGCGCCGCGGTGGCGCCGGCCGCGAACGCGGGCCGCCAGCGCAGGACCCGGGCGAGCGCGAACCCGGCGGGGATGCAGCCGAACCAGGCGCCGTACACGACGTGCTTCTGCAGGGACACGAGCGTGCCGATGCGGGCCTGTTCGAGCGGCGCGGCCAGGGTGGCGGCGAACAGCAGCAGGCCGAGCACGAGCAGCGGCGAACGCCAGCGGCGCCGGTCCGTGGCGCACAGCACGGCGATCCCGGCTGCGGCGAGCACGACGACGATCCCGATCCACTCCCACGCGCTCTTGAGTACCGAGGTCGGGGACTGGCCCATGCCGCCGACCGACGCGTTGCGGTCCAGCGTCGTGTAGGCGATGCCCTGCAGGTACTCGCCGTGCCCGATCCCGAAAAGTGCCCCGCAGATCACCGCGACCAGTACCCCGGCGAACCTTGCGGCCCGGCCGGCGGCCTCGCGCTTCGACGCGCCTGCGGTGATCGGGACGATGAAGGCGAGGCCGATCACGGCCGGGTTCCACAGGGCGGTGGCGTACTTCGTGGCGTCCGCGACCGCCAGTACGACCGGCGCGACGAGGCAGGAGAGGATCACGTCCCGCAGGCCGCTCCCGCCGCCGTGCCGGACCACGAGGAACGCTGAGAGCGCGAGCAGGAACAGGGCCATCGGGTCGTACGTGGCGAACGCGCCGAGGAACTGCGTGCCCGCGAGGGAGGCGAACAGGATCGCTGAGAACAGTGCGGCGCGCCCGTCGAACAGGCGCTTGGCCGCGAAGTACAGCAGCACCGTGGCCGAGAGCATGAACGCCAGGCCCAACAGCCGGGCGCCGGCCAGGCCGCCGAGCGAGTCGGCCAGTGCGCCGAGCGGCGGGTACAGCGCAGGCGAACCGGAAAGCCACGTCGGGTACGGCGGGACCGGGATGCCGTGCAGCCAGTGCGCGATCATCTCGTGGCCTGCGTAGATGTATGTGGCCTCGTCTATGAACGCGGTGCGCGTCCAGATGAGCCGGAGACTGAATGCGGCCTGCACCGCGAGCACCCCCAGCAGCGGCCAGGGTGCCGATCGAAGTCGTGCTCGTGCAGTGTGCACGAGGTCCCCCAAGGTGGTTGGTGAGTCAGTTGGTGGCCGCGGGAGTACGTCACCTCACAGCCGAGGCTGCGCGCCCAGGTGATGAGCGGGCGCGCCGCAGCGTTTCGGGAAGTCATTACCCTGCTACCTATTTTCGCACGTCGGGGGCGCAATTTCCGGGTTTCCGCCCGTCTCCTCGGCCTCGGAAACGGTGAGCAGGATCGGCCGGTTGCCGTGCACGGTGCGCTCCTCGACGACCCAGCCAGACGCCCTGAGTGTCGCCGCGTAGGCGTCGCGCGCGGCGAGCCGGGCTTCGTACTTCTCGTTGCGGCTCATCCGGTCGGGGTCGGTCAGGTCGTCTTCGGGCAGCTTGTACTCGATCCGGACTGTGTCCATGTCGCCCGAGGCCTCGCACTTGTAGCCGGGGCTCGTGTAGCTGCCGTACTGATTGACCTCGACCGGGACATGCCCTGCGGCCCGCAGTTCGGCGGCCGCATCGGCGACCAGCCGGCGCATCCGCGCCTCGGCGGTGGGGTCTGCAACTGTCATGAGGTCGGCAGCGAGATCGGCAGCCAGTGCGTCCGGGTCGGCCATCAGTCCTCCTCGATCGTGACGGTGATGCGGCCTTCCTGGGCCGCGTCGGTCATCAACTCGTCGATCGCGTCGCAGAGCCCGTCGACCTCGCCCGGCGCGACCATGCCCTCGTAGGCGCGGGCCTCGACGTACGCGCGGATCACGTTCGGGTGGATCTCGCCCTGCGTGTCGATCAAATGGCTGGCCAGCAGCGTCTCGGCGACGCGCTTCGGATCGACGCTCATCGGCGACCACCTTCGGAAACCGGGATATGCCGCGGCCCAGACTTCTCCAGGTCGGCCGCGACCAACAGCAGTTCCTCCTCGACGTACTCGCTCTCCTGGCTGGAGAGCCTGCCCGTGTGCAGCGCCGCTGCGGACACGACCATGTCGGACAGCCAGTCGATCCGCGCATCGAGGTCCCGCAGTTCGCCGACCGTCACCGACACGCGCGTACCGGCTGGCGAGTGGGGGTGTTCGGCGACGAGTTGGTCCAGGCGCTCGAGCGCGGTCTTCTTCCCGGCCATCAGTTGCCGTCCTCGTCGTCGCCTTCGAACACGAAGCCCTCTTCGCGCATCTCCTGGAGCATCGCCTCATGCTGGGCCGCGGCGCCCGGCCAGGACGGCTCGCCAGCGATGTGGAACGTCGTGAACACGCCGCGCGGATCACCCGTCCGAGCGTGCCTGGCGGGCGGCTCCGACAGCGTCAGGGTCTCGACGCTGCGATCCGGGTAGCAGACGTTGACCTTCTCGGCGCGGGACAGGTCAGCCCGCGACTTGAGCAGTCCGCCCAACTGCCAGCCGGAAGTGGTCTGCACCCAGGACGCGGCAAGCAACGGCAGTTCCGCGTTCACGGGCGCGCCGTCCACCTGCTCGAAGAACTGTCGGGACATCAGTGTGACGTCCACGGCCCACAGCTCGCGCGGGAGTTCGACGTCCATCAGGGCATCTCCAGCGCGTGCTTGAGGCTCGCGACGAACGCGTTCACCTCGAGCTTCGGGGCGGCGTCGAAGCGCCTGACGATCTCCTTGACGAGGCCAAGCTGGCCGCATGCGTGGTCGTATTCTTCCTTGACGGTCGGCTCCCAGCCGACGTACTCGGCCAGCCGCTCGTTGAGGCGCTTCACCTCGGCGAGCAGTACGGGCACATCGCTGCGGGCGTGGGCTGCGAAGCGCGCGTTCTCCTCGGTCGGGTAGGACGCCATCGAGTCGTCGGGGTCGCCGCCGAACACGGCGACGCGGGTCGGACCGTCGCCGTGGATCTCGTAGCGGTACGGGTCGTCGGTGTCGGCGACGATGCTCCAGCCGTTCTCGGCCGCGTTGGCGCGGGCCTCGATCTCGGCGAGGCGTTCGACGGTCATCGGCTCGGCCATGGTCAGTTCCCTTCGTTGTCGGTGGTGTCGGTTACGGTGTGCCGCTCGCGCCGGATGATCCGCCGGTTGAGCAGCGTCACCGCGGCGGCGTGGTTGGTGGTGAGCGCGGCGAGGATCCGCCGCTCTTCGGCGGTCACCGGCCGGCCTGCCGCTCGGCGAGCCGCCAGTACTGGATACGGCTGCCGTTGAGCGCCTCCTGGACCTCCGAGGCGACCAGGCCGGCCTCCTCGAGCGCCCCGAGATCGACGTACACGCTGCTCCACCGCCCAGTCCGCAGGGTGATCTCGTACGCGGACAGCTGCCCGTGCTCGGCGAGGACACTGAGGATCGCAGCACGACGGCGACGGGCAAACAGGCTGGGTCTACGCATCAGTGGCCGCCTTCGGGCTGACCTTAAGCAGCGCGGCGGGGCCATAGCTGCTCACTTCGGCGAGCGCAGCCCAGAGTTCCTCGGCGAACACGAACTTCTTGCCGTCCTCGTTGGTCCAGACGTGCAGCGCCTCGACCCGGCGGATCGCAGCGCGGGTCTCCTTGACCTCGACATGAAGGCGGTCAACGGAGCGAACGGCCGCATCGAGCTGCCGCCGCAGTTCCCGGACCAGGTCGTCCTTCCGCTGGTTCTCGGACTGCTGTTCGCGCCGCTGCTTCTCGATCTGGTTCGTTGCCACGATCTGAGCGGCCGTGACCTGCGGTTCGGCGATCTCCTCGGCGCGGCGCTCAATGTGCGCCTCGATGCTGGCCGCTGTCTCGGCGAGGGACGCGGCGAGCGCATTCAGGTCCAGGTCAGGCATCGGGTGCCCCCCAGGTTCCGGTTCGAGGCATCCATCGCCCGTCAACCCGGTCCGCAGCCAGCCACCCGTCCTCCCACTCCTCGACGCGATACGAGGCCGAGGACCAGTTGTCGCCCGGGTACGCCGTGGCCTCGAAACCGAACGCCCGCAGGCCACCGCTCGCCGGATGCGTGGTGACGGCGACGCACTTGAACAGGCCGAGGAGTTCGGGCGCCTTGAACGGCTCGTTGCGGATATAGGTGATGTCGGGAGTGAAGAAGTCGGTCACAGTTAGTCCTTCGCGGTGTCGTGGTTGGTGAGCCCCCAGCGGACGTGCAGCGTCCCGTCCTGTTCGACGTGCGTGCGCGTCACAAGACCGTCCGCATGCAACCGTTCGAGCGTCGGCCAGACCGAGCCGTGCCAGCCGATCCGCGAACAGATCGCGGCAAGCCGGGCCGGCCCGTGTTCGGCAAGGACACCGAGGACCGCGGCGCGCCGGCGGCGGGAACGCAGGCTGGGACGCTTAGACATCGATCTCCCCCAGCGGCTCGTTCGACAAGTCAGGTTCCGTGTCCTCGTCGTGCCGCAGCGATCCGGTGGCTTCGTAACCCTCGACTCGCGCTGTGAGGTTACGCAGTTCGGCGGCGATGACGTGCCATCGCTCGGTGTGGATACTGTCGCCCACGATGCGGTTCTTCAGCTTCATCGCGGTGTCCTCCCAGAGTTCGGCCGCGCTCTTCGCGTCGTCGAGTTCCCGCAGCACTTCGTGCAGGTCGGCGACGGTGAACTTGCCATGGTGGATCGCCTCGATGAGGGCGGTGCGCGAGTCCGGGCCGGACGGGTCGGCGCTGGCGTATGCGATGCCGTCATGGACGCGTCGTACCGCTGCCCCGCTGCCGTGCTGCTGCGCGTTCACAGTTGCGGCTCGTCGTGCGGCCCGGTCATCGCATCCCCGGGGAACCGGTACTCGCGCTTGACCTTGTGCGCCGGCTTGGGTCTGGCCGTCTTGGCGGTCAACTGCTCGAACGCGGCCAGCGCCGCCTCGAGTTTGGCGTGCTCCTCCTCGTACTTGCCGCGCCAGGCCGCGCAGTCCTCGGCGAGCACGTCGCGCGACTTCTTCGCGTAGGCGAACTGGCGTAGGAGTTCGCGCACGTCGGCTTCGATACCCCAGAGGTCACGATTGTCGGTGCGCGCCTGGAGTCGGGCCGCGACATTCGGGTCGAACGGGCGCTCGGGCATGGTAGTGGGGTTCTGCATGGCTAGACCTCCTCTCGATTCGACGGCAGCTCGGCGAGCGACTTCTCGACGGCCACGGCCTTACGGCGGACGGCAGCTACCGTCCGGCCATGCCACTTGGCGACCTGCTCCCAAGCGGCGTTGTCCGTGATCTCCTTGCGTAACTGCCAGGCCTCGTCCTCGGACCACGGCCGATGCTGGTTCGGGTATTGGGCGCGCCGCGAGCGCAGCCACTCGGCGAACGTCGGCCGGTCCACAAACCACGCGTGGGTCCGGTAGTAGCGGCGGTCGAGGCAGAACACTTCCTCATCGCCGACGTGGAACACGACGTGCTCGGCCCCGGCCGTGACCCGGTCCGCGCGTAGGACGAGTTCGCCCTCGGCCAACGCGCGGCCCCCGGGCCCTGGGTTCTTCGGGGCGGCGAGCCTGACCCGCACCCACTTCGCAGTGTCGGCCATCAGTCGTCTTCCGTCTCGCCGAGGATCGCGTCCACGGCCTCGCGGCCCGGCCACAGGGCGCGACGGATCGCGTCCGGCATCGGCATCCACGGGCCGTCGAGCAGCGCGCTGACCGTGTCGCGAACGAGCTGCAGTTCCGTCTCGGCGCGCTTGGCGCGGTACGTCAGGTCGTCGATCACACTGTTGGTCACCGCATGGGTCTGCGCCAGCGACGCTTCCATGAGCCGCGCAACCAGCGGATCTATCAGGACCGGCTCGGTCATCGCCTCGGGCATCTCAGGCCGCCTTCGGCGCAAGTTCGAGAACTGCTTCGTAAAGGAACTCCAGAACGAACGACATCCGGGCCACAGTCGGATTGGTAGCCAGCGAGTCAGTGTTGACGTTCACGGCAATGCGGTCGAGTTGCTCGCGGGCGGCTCGCAGAAGTCGCGCCGCATCCGTGTTCTGCACAGCCTCAGGGGCAGCGCGGTCCATCGTCAGTTCTCCTTCGGGTTAGTGGAGGCGGCGATCTGCGCGTGCACGAACGCCCGGTGCTCGGGCGAGCCGTAGCGGACAGCCGCTGCCCACGTGGCCTTCGCCTTCTTGGCGGACTTCACGCGCCAGCCCCGCGCGAACGGACGCTCGGCACGCTCTCCGTCGGTCCACGTGTCGCCGCACGCACAGCACGTCAGCGTGATCCCGTACCAAGGCGGCGTATCGAACCCGGCGAACCGACGCCGCCGCCTGCACGTCGGGCAGTCCAGGATCTTGCGCACGTTGATCGCGGACGGGCGGCAGAGAGTCGGGGCCACCATTACGCCATCCTCGAACGTGCCCGAGCAGCACGGCGCTTGATAGCGCGGCGCTCATCCTCCGAGGTCATTCCCCATACCCCTGCGTCTTGGCCGGACTCCAGGGCCCAGGTAAGGCAAGCGTCAACCGAGTCGCAGCGTCGGCACACGGCCTTCGCGTCCTCGATCTGGAGTAAAGCAGGACCCGTATTCCCGATCGGGAAGAACAGCTCCGGGTCTTCGTCGCGGCAAGCCGCGCGGTGTCGCCAGTCAGACATGGTTGTTTCCATTCGGGTAGTTGGTGAGGGTGTCGAGCAGGGCACGGCCCGCGTCGGTAAGCACGGCCCGCTGCCCGAGCGGCGCGGATGTGATGTGGAACCGCACGAGCCGCTGGCGTAGCAAGCTCGCGACCGTCGATGTCACGGCCTCGCCGCCGTCGATTCGCCACGCGTACACGTTCAGCGCGCTGCGGCCGAGCGGCTGGAACACGCGCCGCTCGCTGGCGGCCTTAAGGACCTTGGCCTGTTTGGGTGTCAGCTTCGGCATCGTCACCACGCCCACTCGTCAGGCAGCACGGCCACCTCGGCCAGCACTTGCGACAGCGGCGTGCCGTCGTACAAGGTGCCGTCCTGCAGCACGTTGTGGACGCGCCGGGCGTAGTCGATCGCGTCAGGGTTCGTCGGCATGTAGACGTTCATGAAGGAGCCGTTGCTCAACTGGTGCCGCCATGCGACCGCGATGTCGGAGACGTTGTAGCGTTCCCAGCCGTGCTGCTCCAGCCACTGCATGACGCGGGCTGGCGTGTGCACGGCCGGGTGGACCGCGCCAGCCTCTGCGAGGAACCGGGCCACAGCGGCGTCACGCCAGGCGAACACCTGGCTCAGGTCGAGCACGCCAGACGGCGAACCGCTGATCCAGGCTTCCTCTACGAGCGCGTCCAGTTCGTCGTCGGTGCCCGCATACTTCGGCGCATCTGTTCCGAGCGCGTCCACGGTCAACCTCCTCAGTTCTCGCTCTGTTCGGGCGCGAGCGCTTCGAGCTGCGCGCGGAGCACGATCTCGCCAACGGAGTCGCGCAGCAGGGGCTCGCGGTTGATGAACCGGTCCGTCTTGTACGCGCCGCCGTGCCACGCGTACGGGTACTTCGCGCGCACCCGCAGTTCGCGGCGCCAGTACATGAGGTCCCGGAGCCAGGCGCCGAGCACGACCTGGAACGTGTCGGTCGTGCCGTCCCCGCCGGGCCCGTACGTGTACGCGTACTCGCGTCCCCCGGTCTTCTCCTTCCTGGTGAGCGTCAGCCCGTGCAGCCCGGCCATCCACGCCTCGGCGCGCCGGATCGAGGTCTCCTGGCGCAGGATGCCCTCGCCGCCATCGTCGGCTTCGCGCGGGTCGAGGATGTACCAGTCGTTCTTGCGGATCTTCCAGCCGGCCACGGTCATGCCTCCTTCGTTTCGTGGATCTCGACGAGCCGGAACGCGATCGGCCCCGGCTCGGTCCGCTCGGGATAGGTCTGCAGCTCGCCGTACTCGATGACCGCAGCGCCCCCGTCACGGAGAGCGCGCGTGGCCAGGGTGATGACGCGGCGCATCCGCAGCGGCGTGTTCTGCGCGAGCCGCAGCGCGTTGAAGTAGCGACCAGTGCGCGGACACGGGTCGTCGCAGTACACCGTGACCCAGCCGAAGTCGCCGGACGGGTCGGACTCCATGGTCATCGTGCCCTGCGGACACTCCGCGACCAGGACGTCCCCGGGCAGCAGGTGCGCGATCGCCATTGGGTGGCGGACGCCGTCGAGGGTGCAGCGATAGGTGGTCATCGCTTGGCCTGGCGCTCTTCGCGGGCAAGCGCCCCGAGTTCGTCGCAGAGCTTGTCGAAGTGCTGCTGCGCACGGTTCAGGGCCGTACGCGCGTCCGAGATGTCCGCCGTCAAACGGCGGCGACGCTCCTCGATCGGCGACGCGGCAACTGCAGCGACTGGAGCCGAAGCGGGGGCCACGGACGCATGCCCGGGCGCTTTGCCAGCTCCAGCGCAGCGCGGGTGGAACGGCAGGTTCGTACGCGACCGCTTATCGTCGTGATGCCGCAGCACACCCTTCTTCGTCAGGCTGTACTCGCCGCCGCACACCGGGCAGACCGCCCGGCCGTGCGGGGAGATGGAGTAGTCGGCTTTAGCCACGGTCACGCCTCCACGTTCTGGTTGATGAGCTCGTGCCCGGTCGCGTGCCAGATCGGCTTGCGCTTCGTGCCGCGCGGCTCGAACACGACCCTGGCGACCTGCGCCTCCCCGGCCTCGATCGCGAGCGTGCTGTCTTCGATCGCCCGGTACAGGTCACCGGTCCCGGCATGGGTGGCGGCAAGGAACTCGCGTCCGTGAGTGAACCGGGGACGCACGCCGAAATCGTCAAAACTGATCAGCGTCCACCCGTAGCCGGGCTTGCCAGTCACGTCGGCAGTGCACGGCGGCGCGGTCACGGTAAGGATCTGGCCCGGCATGAGCCGCGCGACCGCGATGCGGTGCACCTCGTCGAGCATCACCGCGAGCGGCGCGTCAGCGGGAGGGGCAGCGCTGTCCTTGGCGGCGAAGGCCCGCACCTTGATCTGGGTGGGCATCAAGCCCCCGTCATCCTGCTGGTGCAGCAGCGACCACGAGCCGTCCGGTTCGCGGGACCACACGAGTGCGCCCTCATCGGTGCCGTTCGCGGCGATCCACGAGCGCTCGGCGAGTTCCGCGGCCTCGTGGAACGGGCCCGTGTGGGTCATCGACTCGCCGACGGCCGTCAGCAGCCACTTCTGCGAGGCGGCGGCGGGCGCCGGGCGCGTAGCCCGGCCGTACGGGGAGATCGTGTAGTCGGGATTGGGCATCGTCAGGCCTCCGAATCCAGGTCGAGGTTCGCGGCACCGGCGAACCAGTCGTCCTTAGCAAGGTCGGGGCGCAACTCGACCCACCGGGCGTGAGCCTTGCGGGCCGCGTTCAAGTACCAGCCGGTGGCCCACGGCGCGGAGAGCTCCTCGATCCAGCGGTCGCGCACGCGCTCGTAGGAGCGCTGCGAGATGTCGTAGCCGTCCGCGCTGATGTCCCGCTCGGCTACGCCCTGCGCGCGGCAGAGTTCGCCGCGAAGGTGGTTCATCTCCCGGGCCGCGTCCTGAAGTTGCGGGGAGTTGCTGCCGTACTCGCGACGGAGCCCGCTCATAAGGCCGGCGAGCGTGGACATCTCACAGAAGATCTCGATGCGCTTGCGGACGGCCACGCTTCGGGCGTTCATCTCAGTCCTCGATCCCTGCGGCGAGCGCCGCGATCTGCGTGGTGATCTCGTCGGCCTGCCCTGCGGCCCACCTGCCGCGAAGCTCGGCCTCAAGGGCTTGGCCAGCCTGGTAGAGCGAGCCGACGATCGGCCCGACCTGGGCGCCGTCGAAGTCGTAGGCGGTCACCCCGACGCCGATGACGCGGATTGCCCTGCCGAACGGGACGGAGTCCTTGGTGACCACGAACCTGCGGTCGCGCTTCGCACCCTCCGGCACCCAGCCGAAGGCCGAGGACGAGTCCAGCGCGGCCTCGACGACCGTGCGAGTGATGCCGGTCACGGCCGGGCTCCGATCGGGCGCGGGTTGAGGATCAGCAGGTCGGCGACCTCGATCAGCGCGCTGTACGCGCTTCCGCCACCGAACCCCCACCCCTCCAGGTGGAAAACCTCAACCCGATTGCCATCCGACGGCGCCCAGTGCTCGTCGGCGTCGTACACCTGGAAGTCGGGCAGCACCTCGCGGATCCGGTCCTGCGCGGCGACCCGCACCGGGAAGGAGATGGTGCGCTCGCGGCACACGCCCTCGACCGGGGAATCGAACCCGGCGGTGTACGGGTCGCAGATGTTGCGGACCATGTCGTCGTTCGGGCCGTCCGTCCAGGAGATGTCGATCCACGATGCGGCAGTGCCTGCGCCCTTGCGGACGGAGAACTTCACGCCCGGGAATGCGGCCTTCAGGTCGGCGCGGATCGCGGCGGCGGTGTCCTTCACGGACGCGGGCACGGTGGCGTTGGCCATGGTCTCAGGAGGCTCCGATCAGGGCGGCGGTGCGGGGGTAGGTGCGGATTGCGATCTGAAGCGCGGGCTCACCGAGGAGGTAGCCGATCGCGCGGTGCAGGCGGCGGTGCTCGGTGACCAGGCGGATCTTCGCGGGGTCCTCGCCGTGGAGCGCCTTGTACGCCTTCTTGATCGCCTTGCCGAACGGGGAGTCGTACGCGGCGGCGAACTCGTCGTCGCCTGTGATGGCCTTGAGGTACTGGCCCGCGGTGACGATGCCCACGTTGTGCCGGTTGACGTACGCGGTCAGCACGGCGTGGCGGCGGCTCACGGACTTGGAGGAGCCGATCCGGGCCCGGTTGGCGCGCCGGCTGGTCGGGGTGTAGGCGGCGGTGGCGGGGGTGTGGATGGTCATCTTCGGCTCCTCGGTCTCAGCGGTACTGCCTGCACTGAGAACACTATTCGCGACCCCTGTTCCTGTCAATACTATTCGCATATGCTGTTCGCACAGGCTAGTCGCTACTAGCAGACGCGAACGGGAGGTGCGATCATGACGAACGTGGAAGATGACCTCGCAGCACGCATGAAGACCAGCGCCGCATTCTTCAAGCGCAAGAAGGCCGAGTACGAGAGGGCGCGCGGCGACCTCAACTCGCTGATCTTCGACGCCGACGAGCAAGGCTCGGGGCCGTCCGAAATCGCGCGGGTCACGGGCTTTACCCGCGAATGGGTGGCCAAGCTCATCGCGGCGGAAAAGAAGCGACGCGGGATCGAGGACTGACCTGTGGCAACCACCGCTGCAACACACGCGGCCCGGACCGCCGTCTACCGCCTCTACAACTCCAAGGGTGCACTCCTCTACGTCGGCGTCGCCAGGAACCCGGCCGAACGAATGAAGTTCCACCAGCAGTTCAAGAAGTGGTGGGCGGAGGTGTCTCGCACCACTGAGGAATGGTTCGACAACCGCGCGCTGGCGCTGGGCGCCGAAGCAGTTGCGATACGCGACGAAAGCCCGCTCTACAACATCCAGGTCACGGGTGAGGATGGCGTCATCAAGATCCGGAAGGACCTCCCGCTGATTGCCGTCGGCCACACGAATGGGTGGCGCGGGTACATGGCCAGCAGACGGGCTTAGCCTCACCGCGCCACCAGCCACTCAAGCAAATGCCACCCGCCGTCGATCGTGAACGCGACAGCGACCAGCGCGGCGGGCGCGGCGATGCCTTGCAGGCAGCGCAGGCCGAGCGAGGCGCGGCGGCGGCTCACGAGATGACCTCCCGCGGCTGCTCGGCGTTGGCCCGGGTCGGCACGGCCGGGGCGAGCCGGTTCACGGCCGCGCGGTGGGCTTCGGCACAGTCGTGCCACGCCCGCCAATAGGCCCAACGCTCGCCGACCGGGACGTAGCCCGGATCGTCGTCGAGCCATTCGAGCGGGAACCCGAGCCAGCGGAGGATCGCGAGTAGCGCGGTGACGTCGGGCAGTTCGCCGCGTTCGAACCGGCTAAGCGAGTTAGCCGACATGCCGATCTCCTCGGCTGCGGGTCGGAGCGACAGGCCCCGAGCCTCGCGTTGGGCTTTGGCGAGTCGCGGCAGGGCGCCGAGTGCGGGCGGCGTGTCGGCGGGGCGATCTTCGGGTGTCAGTCGGCTCATCGCGTCCGCCTCCGGCTGACGACGAGCCGCGCCGGGCTCTCGTCTTCGTCGTCGAGGCGCGCCACGAGCAGACCCGCGGCTTCGAGCACGCCAGCCGACATGCCGAGTTTCCGCATCCGGTAGGCACGGTTGTGCTCCGCATGCCAGCGCACGCGCACCGTCTCGCCGTCGAGGATGTAGATGATCCAGCCGGGGGTGCGCTGCTCGCGCCCGTCAGTCCAGTACGGGAATGAGGGGACGAGGTCGGCCGCGACGAGGGCGCGTTCCACTTCGCGCGCGAGCTCGAGTCCGGGATCGGGCGCGGGTTTCGAGTTGCGGCGGCCCGCCGCCTCCGAGGAACGCTGCCGTCTCTCGGTAGCCGCGCGTCGGTCGGCCTCAATCTTCGCGGCTACGGCAGCGCGGCATCCCGCGCACAGCGGCTCGTCGGGGATGCCGTCGTCCTCGCCGAGCACGGCCGGGTCGACGTTGCGTTCACTGCAATGCCAACAGGCAACGAGCGACCCGGCCGGCAGGGGCGTCCAGATCACCCAGATCCCGCAGCCGGGGCACTGGTGCTGCTCGTGGGTTCGGGACATGCGGACCACGCCGCCGTAGCCGAGGGGATCGCCGGTGTGCGCGGCCTGGTTCGGGCACGGCGCCTCGGGGGCCGCAGGCTTTTGACGTCCTCTCCTGCCTGAAGGCGGGAGATTCCTGCTGCGGCTCACCGGGTCGCCCCGGCGAGCTCGCTTCGGCGGGTTCCTGCTTCGTCGACCTGTGCCGGGACTAGTCCCGGTCTTACCTGGTCTCCGCAGGCGTTTACCCTGTCCGCGCGTCCCGCGGCCAGTATGTACTTTGCCGCGTTCACGTCCCTGTCGTGCACGGCACCGCAGCCGGAGCACGTCCACTCGCGGACCGAGAGCGGCTTCTTGCCGTCGATCGCCCAGCATGCGGTGCACGTCTGCGACGACGGCTCGAACCGGCCGATTTTCCCGAAGTGCCGCCCGTATCGCGCGGCCTTGTACTCCAGCATCCCGACGAACGACGACCAGCCCGCGTCGTGCACCGACTTCGCCAACCGGGTGCGTCCGAGACCGGCCACGCACAGATCTTCGACGTACACCGCTTGGTTCTCGCGGATCAACGTCGTCGACAACTTGTGGTGGAAATCCCGGCGCGCATCCGCGACGTGAGCATGCTGCTTGGCGACCTTGAGGGCGGCCTTCCTGCGGTTGTTCGAGCCCTTCTCCTTGCGCGCGAGGGACTGCTGCAGCTTCTTGAGCTTCTTCTCCGCCCGCCGCAGGAACCTCGGCGCATCGACCTTCTTGCCGTCCGACAGAACCGCGAAGTGCGTCAGGCCGAGATCGATGCCGGTCTCGGCGTAGTCGTCACCGGCCGGGAAGCGCCCCAAATCCACAGCCTCGTCGGTGACAATGACGAAACTCGCGAAGTAGCGACCCGACGGATCCCTGATGATCGTCACGGACGAAGGGACGGACGGCAACTCGCGCGACCAGCGCACCGCCACCTCGCCGACCTTCGGCAGGCGCAGGCGTCCATTCGGCCGCACCGCGAACCGGTCCGAGACCGTGTACCTGACGGCCTGCCGACTGTCCTTGCGGGACTTGAACCTAGGCTCGCGGACCTTCGGGCCCTTGCGCTTGCCGGACAGCGAGTCGAAGAAGCTCCGGTACGCCGCATCCAAGTCGCGCAGCGACTGCTGAAGAACCCCGGTCGGCGCGTCTGCGAGCCATGCGCGCTCCGGGGTGCGCTTCGCTTCGGTGATCAGCGTCTTGGACAGATCGCCGGTCTTCGGCCAGGGCTGCCCGGCCTCGTGCGCGGTCCTGCGCAGCGCGAGCGCGTCGTTCCATACGACCCGCGCGCACCCGAATGCCTTGGCGAGCGCGATGCGCTGACCGGGTGTCGGGTCGAGGCGGAAGTTGTACCGAAGCTGCACTCTTCCATCATACTTGGTTTCATGGCTTCGTATGACGAGATCCGCACTGGCAGGCACTGTGTTTTCGCGCTGCACGCACACTTGGTTTTCGTGACCAAGTATCGGCATTCCGTGTTCCAGGACCGGCACCTGCGGCGCATGGAGGAGATCATGCGGGACGTGTGCGCCGACTTCGAGTGCGAACTGGTCGAGTTCAACGGCGAGGACAACCACGTCCACCTGCTGGTCGACTTCCCGCCGAAGGTCGCGATCTCCAAACTCGTGAACTCGCTCAAGGGCGTCTCCTCGCGGCGGATGCGCCAGGAGTTTCCCGACCTCGTTCGGCACTACTGGCGGGCGCAGCGGCTGTGGTCCGGCTCGTACTTCGCCGGGTCCGTCGGCGGTGCGCCGATCAGTGTGCTGCGCCAGTACATCGAGCAGCAGAACAGGCCCGTTTAAGCGTCGCGCTTCACCCCCGCCCTGAAGGACGGAGCACCCGCGCGGCATCAGGTGGCTGAAGCGTTTCGCGGTCACTGGGCCGCCCCGGCTCGAAGTAGGACTGCGGCCCCGCTGTGGTCAGCGAGGAACTGCTCGAGCTGGAAGCCGTGCACGACCCTGCGATGGTCGCCTGCGGGACACTCGTCGCCGGCCTGGCAGTGGAGGCAGTCCGTGCAGTCGTGGCATCGGTCGATACCGCACAGCCAGCCGCCGGGAACGGTGATGGTGCCGAGCAGGCAGGTGCCGGACAGGCCGTACAGGTGGGCGATGGTCATCGGGCGCCACCGTCGGCGAGGTCGCGATAGCAGCCTTCGCACTGCCACGTCTGGTCGTCCTCGGACTGGACCAGGCCGCGCTTCGGTCGGCCGCCGCATTCGGAACATGTCGGAACCAGGCGCGCGTACTGGTCGAGCACGGCCATGACCGCGTCGGCGAGCGTGTCGGCCTCGCCGCTGCACAGCGCGCAGAACGCATGGAAGTGGTGCCGGTCGTGCCGCAGATGCGGCTTGGACGCGTACCGTGCGGCGTCTCCCGGAATGTCGCGGCCTTCCGCGCAAGGTGCTGTAACGAGCGCCTCGAGAATCCGGGCGCGCAGGTCGTCATTCATCTGCCGGGGTCCTTGGGTCGAAGTCGTGGGGAAAGGCGACCCGAGTGTCGGAGTGCTCGACGAGCCACGGGATCAACTCGTCGCGCGGCATGTCCGGGACAGTCGCGGAGCGCTCGAGGATCCGGCACCAGAGTTCGTCGCCGTCAAGCTCCGGCGGCTCTGCGCGCAGCCCGCCGGTCACGTCCGGGTGCGAGGCCTCGAAGTTGCGTACGCACCGCTCGGCGTAGTGCGCGAGGATCGCGGCGACGAAGACGACAAGCACGAGCGACGCCAGCGCGAGGTTCACGGCCGCGGCGTGCCGATGGAAACGGGCGGCATACTCGACGGTCAGGCCCACGGCCGCAGTGTCGAGGAACAGCGGAAGGGCACGTGGCATCACCGTTCGACCGCCGTGCCGCCGGTCGTCGCGCCGCCCAGCACCACGGTCAGCGCGTCACGCGCCTCCCGGAACGCCGCCTTGCGGACCGCGTGCGCCGGGTCCGCATCGAGCCCGCGCTCCATCGCGACATACCGGTAGGCGTCCCACGAGCCGGCGACCTCACGCACCCGTGCGACGAGAGCCTCGGCGGACTCCGTGCGGGCGCGATGGTGCGAAAGCCACTCGCCCAAGCGCGGCGCGATGTCGTCGCCCACCTCGTCGGCCGTGAAATAGCCGTCCTTGACCAGGACGTCGCGGGCAATGCTCAGCCGCGCTTTCGCGTTCTCCAACTCGCCGAGCAGATGCGCGAACACGTTGTCGCGCTCGCGGTCCGGCGGCGCCGTGGCCGTCGCCTCAGTGGCCACGGGACGCTGCTCCTCCTCGACCGCCGTCTCGAACCTGGCGACCAGCGCCCGCATCCGCTCCTTCCCCAAGCATGCGGCGAGTGTCCCGCAGATCTCCGACCAGTCGTCCGCCGTCAACGTCTCCGGCGGGGCGTCGCACACCGACGCCTCGTCCACCGCGAACTCCGGGACCGACCACGTCTCGCCGCCGTCCGCCCGGGCGTGGAAGTCGTACCAGCCGCCGGTGCGCGCCGTCAGGTAGCCGGTCTGCACCAACGTCACCCGGCGCGCAGGCCGGGCCGTGGTCGCCTCGTCAGGCATCAACAGCCTCCTCGGTTTCAGTAGGGAACTCGGGAAGTTTCCAACCCTCGATCGTGAGCAGATCGAGAATCGCCTGCATATGCTCCGAGAACTCGCCGCCCGCATCAGCAGTGCGAGACGCCAATACGACCAGCGCGTCCTCGAGCTCCTCGAAATACAGGTAGAACAGCGTCTCGAGCAGCCGGGCGCGGGCCGCCAGGGCCCGGCCCCCGAGCACACGCCCGGCCCGGTCGCGAATCGGATCATTCATCAGTCGCCTTCTTTCCTTTCGTATTCATAGATTCATCGAGGCGCCCGATCGTGGCCGCCAAACGCTCAACCAGCCACGGTTTCCGGACCGTCTCCGAATCCAAGCCGTCGACCAGATCGAGCAGGAATCGGAGATCGTGCCGTACCGCCTGCAGACCGCCGCGCGCACGCTCACGGTCAGCGGCCTGAGCGCGCAACATCTCGACATCGAGCGCCTGAACCTCCGCGTCCTCCACGGCCGGAGTGAGCTGGCCCAACACGGCCGCCGCGAACCCGGACTCCGCCGCGCCGCCCGCGTCCGCCACCGCCTGCGCGTGCCCGGCAAGGCGACGCAGGCGCCCCGCGAGAGTCAGCCGGTCGGCGGGCGCACGCAGCTCGAGCGGCGCGGTCACAACACCACCCACTCGCGATTCGGGGAAAGCCGCAGATACCCGGCCTCAACCGCCACGCGAACAGCCTCATGACGGCTCGAAGCACCCAAGAGAAGCAGTAGACGGTGCACCCTCGAACGCACCGTGTGCAACGAACGGAAAACCAGGACCGCTATCTCCCCGTCACTCAAACCTGCAGCGATCAACGGCAGGGTCTCCGCCAAAGCCGGATCCAACGGCCGCGTCGGCTGCGGCGACAGCAACCCCAGGCGGAAACCCTCACCCACCAGCCCGGCACGATTCGACACACCCAGCTTCGCGCGCAACCGCTCCACATGCCTCTCCACGGTGAACGGCGAAATCCGCAACTCCCGGGCGATCCGGGCCGGCGGCCAGCCGCGCGACACCCGATCCAGCACCTGCACCTCGCGGGCCGTCAGCGGCCGGCCGGCCAGGCGCGCGAGGCGCGAATCCGCATCCGCGGGTACGGCGGTGCCCTCCAAGGCGCCCGTCACAGCGCACCCCCGGCTACCGGGGGTGCAAGCACGAGGCGCGACCCGTCCGGCGACGGCGCGAGGTACCCGGCCTCGACCCCGATGCGCACCGCGCCGTCGCGCCCGGTGACCCCGAGGAACCCGAGCAGACCCCGCACGGCCCGGTGCTCCTCGATCCCGAGCTCGGCCGCGATCTCACGGTTCGTCTTGCCTTGGGCGATCCGCAGCAGCACGACCGCGAGGTGCCCGTCGATCGGCGGCGCGATCACGCCCGGGTGCAGCGGGCGCGGCGCCAGCACACCCCGCGCGAAACCGTTCGCGATCAACGCGGCACGGTTGGCGGCCTCGAACTTCGCCAGCATCCGCGACACAAACGTCTTGACCGTGTGGTCCGAAACGCGCAGCGTCCGTGCAATCTGCCGATTCCCCAGGCCGTACGACATCAGTCGCAGAACCTGCGACTCGCGGGCGCTCGGAGGCTTGACCGCCAAGGCCGCGAACCCCGGATCGGACCTGCGGGGCCGAGCGGTGACCGTGACCGTGGTCATCGCGCACCGCCGAAGCCTGGCGCCGCCGCGGCCAGCACCAGCCGCGCACCGTCCGGCGAAACCACCAGCAGCCCGGACTCCACGGCCAGCCGGACCAGATGCTCCCGGGACCTCGCACCCAGGCGCGTCCGCAGGATCTGCATCCGCGAATGGGCCGCACGCGCAGTCACCCGCACACCCGGCTCCGAGGAGAGCCGCGCCGCGATCTGCCCGTCCGTCAAACCCTCCGCGACCAACGGGGCCAGCACCGCCAGGCTCGGGCTCAACCCCGCCGCACGCCCCACCGCGCCAGGCGACGCCGCGCGCGGGCGCAGCGGCCCATGCCGGAAACCGGCGCCGACCAGGGCCGCGCGGCTCGCCACCCCGAACTTCGAGAGCACGTCGGCGAGCACGCGCCGCACCAGTTCCTCCGACAGCGACAGTTCCCCGCCGATCTCGGCGTTGACCAGGCCGTACGACACGAGGTCCAGGACGGCGCACTCACGCTGGGTCAGGTTCGGGGCGGCGTCGGCGGGACGCAGGGGGCGAGTCGCGGGCCGGTCGACGGGGCGGGAAGACGCCGTGCGGGGGCCACGGGGCGGCGCCTGGGCGTCCGTAGCGGGCCCGTGGCCTCCGGGGCCGGACAAGGCGGCCGCGGGCGCCAGGGCGGCCCACGGGGCTTCCGGCGAGTCGGACCCGGGCGTGGCCGCGGCGGGCACCACGAGGGGCGCCACGGGCTTCAGGGCGCTTCCCGCTCCCCCGCAGTCACCGAGGGCGCCAACGGGGCCCAGCGGGCCGCTGCGCGGCTCGGCCCATACGGAGGCGCTCACTCGGCACCCCCGCCAAAGTCCGCCGGCACCGAATCCGGCGCCACCACAGCCACCCGAAAACCGTGATCCTTCGACAGCGTCGGGCGTGGTATCGGTCTGATCAGGCATTCGCTACTCCTTGGTGGTTATCGGGCGGTCGTCCACAGGCTGTGGACTTCGGTGTGGTATGCGAGGTGAGCGAGCGCTCGGTCTGGTCACAAGACCATTCACGCCGGCTCCCCGCCGTAGAACTCGTCGAGTTCCGCGACGCTGGCAGCGATGCGGCGCAGGTCTGCGGCGGGGGTCATCGGGTGCCTCCAGCGGCGTCGTGGGGTGACCACTGCTTGGCCATGTCGACGAAACGGCTGTAGTGGCCTTGGAACGCGGCAGTCACGATCGCGGTCGGCCCGTTGCGATGCTTCGCAACGATCAAGTCGGCCTCGCCGCTACGCGGGCCTTCCTTCTCGTACGCGTCCTCGCGGTGGATCAGGATGACGACATCGGCGTCCTGCTCCAACGAACCGGACTCGCGCAGGTCGGACATGACCGGCTTCTTGTCGGTGCGCTGCTCCGGGCCACGGTTGAGCTGGGCGATCGCGACGATCGGCACGCCGAGTTCCTTCGCGAGGAGCTTCAGACTGCGGGAGATCTCGGAGACTTCCTCCTGCCGCGTGCCGTTGCGCTTGCTCGCGCCACTGATCAACTGGAGGTAGTCGATGGTGATCAGCTTCACGGGGTGCTTGCGGGCGATGCTGCGCGCCCTCGTGCGGATGCCGTTGAGCGTGTACTCGTCGTCGATGATGTGCAGTGGCGCAGACCCGATCCGCCCCCGATGTTCGGCGACCCGGTCCCAGTCGCGGTCTGCCATCTGGCCGCCGCTCAGATGGTGCAGGGGGATGCGGGCTTCGGCCGACAGGATCCGCTTGAGCATCTCCCGTTTGCCCATCTCGAGGGAGAACAGGACGGAGTGCTCGCCGCGTCTGATCGACGTCTGGCGGTGCCAGTCTGTTGCCAGCGTGGATTTCCCGAGGGCGGGTCGAGCCGCGACGACGATCATCTGGCCGGGGTGTAGGCCGTGGGTGAGCGTGTCGAGGTCTGCGAGGCCCGTCAGGACGCCTTCCCCGGTCGGGTGCTCGATCTCCTCGAGCATCGCGTCCAGTTCGTCGCTGTTCGACGATTCCAGTTGCTTGTCGCGGTCCCGGGAGAGCGCGAACACTTCAGCCTGGGCGCGGTCGACGATCTCGCCGATGTCGTCGGCGTCTGTTTCGTAGCCCATCTGTGTGACGCGGGTGCCGGCCTGGATGACCCGGCGCAACGTGGCCTTCTCGTGCACGATCTCCGCGTAGTACCCGGCGTTGGCCGCGGTCGGCACCGACTCCATGAGATCGTGCAAGTAGACCGGGCCGCCGGCGCGCGTAATCTCTCCGCGCCGCTCGAGTTCGCGCGAGACCGTGACTGCGTCGGCGGGTTCGCCGCGGGCGTAGACGGCGAGGGCCGCGTCGTACACGTGCTGGTGCTTCGGCTGGTAGAAGTCCGTGCCGTCGTCGAGGATCTCCGTGACCTCCTCGAGTGCTGTCCGCGAGAGCAGCACGCCGCCGAGGACCGCCATCTCCGCGGCCGCGTCCTGCGGGGGGACGCGCTCGTAGTCGTTCACGCGATCTCACCCCGCACAGGTGCGGCGGCGAGCGTGTGCCGCTGCCGCTCGAGGAACAGCGAGCCGCCCCACCGGTTGTACGCGGCGACATCGGCCTGCGTCATGCGGCCGTCTGCGACCGCTTCGCGCAGCACCCGGTACTCGTCTTCGAACGCGACGCCTTCGATGTCGTTCGGCATCGGCGTGAACCGCTCGGCCCGGGCCCGCCGGATCGCTTTCACTTCGTTCGCGATGTCCGATGCGCCGATCCACGGCTGCCGGGCGCCGAGCCGCTCCAAAGCGAGTGCCGCGTCCTTGAACGACACGTTCCGCAGCACTTGAAGCCACAGGTCGGGCGTGTACTCGTCCCACTTCTGCGCCGGGCACAGGGACTTGATGCCTTGCGTGATCTGCTCTAGCTCGTTCGGTCCCACGGGAACACCTCCAAGGCGGGCTGCTGGGTGGGGTCGGTCGTGCCAGCGTCGGCAAGCTCGGCCTGCCGGGTGCGGAAACGCTCCATGTGCGCGGCGCCCCCGAGATCCGAATTGGCGCGCTGGCCTGGGATCGTGCCGCGTTCCCATTCCGCGTTTGCCTGCTGGCGCATCTGGTCGTACTTTTCGCGGAACTTCTTCATCGAGTGGATGTTGGGCTTCCAGAACCAGTGCTTCTGGGACCACTCGAGGAGGCCCATGGCCTTGTTGAAGTCGCGGCCGTCGATGTCGAGCATGCGGCGCGTCTCGTCTCGCCAGGCCTGGGTGATCGTGGGCGGCTTGCACTCGTTGGCGATCATGAGTTCGACGAGACGGTTGCAGAGAGCATCGACGTCCGGACGCGGCGCGTCAGAGATCTTCTTGCGGCCAGCCTTCGGCTTGGCCTTCTTCTCGGTCGGCTGTTCCGCCGCAGGCTCGGCGGGCTCGTCCATGGGGAAGAGCGGAATGACCGCTGCGAGGTTGGCGTCGTCTGGCGGCGAAGCCGTTGGCGACGAAAAAGGGTTTTCTTCGTTGGAGCGGAACGGAACGGAACGGAACGGAACGGGGTCGCGCACTCCGTCCGTGACTAACGGCTCAGTAACGCCGTTACTGCCACCGTCATTCATCGGAGGATCCGGCGGCGCCCAGCCCTGGGGTTCTGGCGGCTCCGGCGGCTCCTCACCCTTCGGCTTCGTGCCCTTTACTCGCGAACGGAACTCCCGCTGACGCTCGGCATTGGCCGCACGCTCCTTGTGTACCTGCTCGGCACTGGGGTTCCGGCCGGGGCCGGTCCAGTCGTGGAACTGCCAGCCGGCTTCGCCGCCCTTCTCGGCGACTTCCCAGAGGCCGACCCGGACGAGCGCGTTGGCGAACTCCTTGTAGTCCGGGTGCATGCGCGCGGCGATGTAGTCGGGGACGAACCCGTCTTCCAAGTTGTCGGAGCTCCAGCTCCCCGCGACCGTCCAGAGCGCGATGGCGTGGAAGTCCTCGATTCCGAGTCGCGCGAGCTTCTTGTGGCCGTGGAAGCCGTCATCCACGTGGAAGAAAGGCATCACGCACCACCCGTCTTGTTAGTCGCGGCGTTAGTAACGGCGTTACGCGGAACCTGGATGAGGTGCGACGGGACCGTCGCGCTCTTCTTGCTGTTGCAGGGCTTGCAGAGCACCTGCAGGTTGTCGAGCGTGTCCTCGCCACCCCTGGACCACGGAAAGATGTGATCAATAGCGAGCGGTCCCGCGGCACTGCACTTCACGCACCGGTAGCCGTCACGCTCCATGACTGCGGCGCGGAGCCACTTCGGGAGCGGCTGGCGGCCGTCGGCGACGATGTAGCAGCAGCGGTGCGGCGTGACGCGGTACCCGACGCCGCTGGGCGTCCAGAGGCCGAAATCGGTAAGCTGCGCCGCAACGTGCTCGGCACTGGCGTCGAACTCAGCCTCAAGGGCGACGTGCGGGTAGATGCCCATAGGTCCGTCGGTCACGGCCAGGACGAAGAGGCTGTTGATGTAGCCGAAGCGCGCTTCGCGGTCGCAGAACCGCGCGAAGCGGCGGTCGATCCAGAGGTCCGGATCTACACGGACGAGCCAGCCGCGCTGCTGCGGCTTGCGGCGTGTGGTCGTCGTGGGAGTTGCCAAGGCGGTTGTCCTGTTCAAGCTGGATCTGGACTGGAAGTTGGGTCTCGTGCCGGCGCTGACGCCGGTCGTGTATCTCGAGACCTCTGCATCAGGCGGCTCCGTTGTCGAGGTCGATCTCGACTGGCAGTTCGGTGACGAGGACTGGCCGTATGACGTAGGCGGGGACGACGTGCAGCTTCTGGTCGTCGCCGAGCCCCATGTCGGTGAGCGCTTCTTTGAGCGCTTCGGCGTCTTCCTCGGTAGGCACGGGGCCGTAGGTGTGGACGACTTCGACTTCGGAGTCTTCGAACTGTCGGCGTGTGCCGACGACGGCCCACGGGAGTTCGCCGCCGATTTGTAGGTGGGCGACGGGCTTCTTGTCCATGTCAGGCCTCTTTCTGGATTGCGTGTGCGGTGTCGGCCTGGTTGTCGCGTCCCCACGCCTGGCATGGCGAGCACAACCGCGACCGCCGTTGGACGTGCCACCGGTATCCGGCTTCGGTGCCGTGCGTGGTGGCGCCGGACTGTTTGACGTGCTTGCCTGCGGTCAGGTGTGTGACGGCGTCGGGCAGTCCGGGGATCGGTGCGAGCGGGTCAATGAGGCCGAGGGCGGCGAGCATGGGCAGCGCGTGCTGTTCGATGTCGTGCTTCTCGGTGAGGTCGGGCCGGTCGCGTGCCGCGATCTTGAGGACGGCGGTGGTGGCGAGTCCGCGTTCGTCGTCGGTGACGGCTTCGATGACGAGCGCGTCGACTGCGGCGGAGAGGTCGATGTTCGAGTCGAGGCTCATCAGGCCACGTCCCCGAACAGCGACGGCTGTAGCGGCTTGGACAGGCGCGTCACGGCGAGATCGGCCGCCACGGGATCCTTCTCGATCAGGATGCAGCGGAACCCTTCCAAGATCGCGGCTTCGCCCGTAGTGCCCGTTCCGCAGAAGGGATCCAAGATCGTTCCGCCTGGGGGCGTGACGAGGCGCAGTAGCCATCTCATCGGATTCGCGGCGTGGATACCCTCGCGTTCACGCGGGGGAGGAAACGCCGCTCCCCCCTCGAACATAAGTGATCTGATAGAATGTGAAGCATGTCGCAGCAGGTCAAGCGGGCATTCAAGTTCCGCTTCTACCCCACCGGAGAGCAGGCTCAGGAGTTGAGCCGCACCTTCGGCTGCGTCCGGTTCGTGTACAACAAGGCCCTGCACGAGCGCTCCGAAGCATGGAAGCTCGACGGGACGCGCCTGGGCTACGCGGCCTGCTCCGGACGCCTGACGGAGTGGAAGCGCACCGACGAGACCGCGTTCCTCGCCGAGGTCTCGTGCGTCCCGCTGCAGCAGGCCCTGCGGCACCTGGACACGGCGTACTCGAACTTCTTCGCCAAACGCGCCCGGCACCCGAAGTTCAAATCGCGGAAGAAGTCGAAGCTCTCGGCCGAGTACACCCGATCCGGGTTCCGGTACCGGGACGGGCAGTTGACGCTCGCGAAGATGCGCGAGCCGCTGGACATCGTCTGGTCGCGTCCGCTGCCTGCGGGCGTGGAGCCGACGACCGTGACCGTGTCGCGCGACAGTGCGGGCCGCTGGTTCGTGTCGATGCTGTGCGACGACGTGATCGAGGCGCTGCCCGCCGCGGCGAACCGCGCGGTCGGCATCGACGTAGGCCTGACGTCGCTGGCCACGCTGTCCAACGGCGAGAAGATCGGCAACTCCAAGCACGAGAAGCGCGACCGGGAGAAGCTGGCCAAGGCCCAGCGGAACCTGGCGCGCAAGCAGCCCGGCTCGGCGAACCGAGACAAGGCCAGGGTGAAGGTCGCGCGCGTGCACGCCCGGATCGGCGACCGGCGCCGCGACCACCTGCACCAGTTGACGACTCGGCTCGTTCGCGAGAACCAAGCGATCGTGATCGAGGACCTGGCCGTGTCCAACATGGTCAAGAACCACAGTCTCGCCCGCGCGATCTCGGATGCGTCCTGGTCCGAGCTGCGCCGCATGCTGGAGTACAAGTGCGCCTGGCACGGCCGGGGCCTGGTCGTGATCGACCGCTGGTTCCCGTCGAGCAAGATGTGCTCGGGCTGCGGGGCGCTTGCCGAGAAGATGCCGCTGCACGTCCGCGAATGGGTCTGCGCGTGCGGTGCGGTCCACGACCGCGACGTCAACGCCGCACGGAACCTTCTGACCGCCGCGGGGCTCGCGGTGGACGCCTGTGGAGCCGATGTAAGACCTCAAGGGACTCGTCCCGGCGGGCAGTCGGCGCTGAAGCAGGAAACCCTCGCTGCGAAGTGAGGAATCCCCCGCCTTCAGGCGGGTGGAGGAGGTCAAGAGCTCGATCGGCTTAACCGTGGGCCACTGTGTGCCGTCGGCGAGCCTGGGGCGTTCGGACGACGACGCCTTCGCTTCGTAGCGGAACGTCGGAAAGAACCTGCTCGCGCCACCCGAGTCGGCACCGCGCGCCGGGGTGCATTCGCGGTCGCCCTCGAACTCGCCGTAGGTTGCCTGGAATTTGTCCGAACCGCGTCGGGTCGGGTTCGCGCCCGAGGCGAGCATGCCGGACTGGCGATCCAGTTCGGCGACTGGGCAGCTCGGCGCGCACGCGTCCGTACACTGTTCGCCGTGGCTGAGTATCACGTTGGTCGGCCAGCGCCCGAGATCGCTTGTGTGCCCGGCGGTTTGCTGGAACCCCATCTGCCGGTCGCGGTTGTCGGCGTGGCCTCGGTCGCCGGATGCGTTGCGCGCGTAGGCGCCGTCGTGGACTTCCGTGCGGCAGGGCGCACCCCCAGCGAGGCAGTCGGCCGCCTGGTCGGCGGCGCTCACCGCCGCCGACCAGGCGGAAGCAACGGTGATCGCATCCTCGTCCGACAGCGCCACCACGGCCTGCATCGGGAAGTGGAAGCGCTGGACGAGCAGCAGGCGGGCGCCGAGCGCGGCGAAAGCATCGGGGGTCATCGGGCACCTTCCTCGACGGTCGGTCGCTCGCGGTGGTGGTCGAGCTGCTTCGGGATCCACGGACTCCAGCCGTGGGGACGCGGCGGCAGCCAGAAGCACATCTCCTGCGGCACCGTCTCCTTCAGCTGCTCTCCTTCGGAGTAGCAGCGGGCGCACACCAGCGCGGCGCCTTCCTCGTTGCGCGGGGACGGATCGAAAGCGATTTTGAACAGGGGACGGTGTTGGCTGCATTTGGCGCAGACGCCTTCGCGGGTGGTGGTGTTGCTCATCGGCCCTCCGCCTTCCGCAGCGTGACCTCGAGCCGGATCGGCGCTTCGGGCGTCGTGGCGACCGTGCTCCGGCCTTCGATCGCAATCCGCGTGGCTTCGAGGATCGCGGCGTACTTGTCGTCGGCATCCGCGCGCACCATCACCTCTGGCGGCAGGGCCTTCGGGCCACCGGCGCCGCGATGCCAGCGCCAGGCGGCGTTCTCGCAGATCTCCCGCGCCTCGGCCTCCGCGTACAGGCCTGCCTGCGAGGTGCGGTCCGTGTAGCCGCGGCGTGCGGGCTTCCACCAGGCGGAGTGCTCGTGCGAGAAGACCAGCCAGTCGGCGGGCGTCTCCGCGTTCAACAGGCCTGTGATCATCAGAACCTCCAGAACATCGTCGCGACAGCATTCGGGGCGCCCTGGCGCACGTCGAGCGGCCACCACAGGTAGTCCTCGCACGAGCACCAGCCGTCCTCGCGCCAGTCCTCGTCGGCGGTTTCGGCGTCGGCGTGCTGGTAGAACACCGTCCACCGCTGCGCTCGCTCGACGAGCAGCCGGGCTTGCGGTGCGGCCGGGTTCGACACGCCGATGTCGGACAGGTCCATGCCACGATCACGGCAGTAGGCGAGCAGCGCCGCGAGGATCCGGCGCGGCTCGTGGTGGCCGAGGGCCATCAGTCCTTCCTCGCCGTCGTCGCCGGTCGCGGCGAGCGGGACGCCATGGAAGATCTCGCAGTTCGCGCGGATATCGTCCACGTCGGCAAGGACGTCCAGGTGCGGGCAGGGCGTCAGCGTGGTCACTCTGCCACCGCCTCAGATGCGGCTGCGACGGTCGCGCGGATCGCGGCGATGAAGTCCTCGACATCAGCGGCGGCGATCGAACAACCGCGCGCCGCAGTACGCAGGTAGACGCCTGCGCCGACCTCGGGAATCACGGCGGTGTACATGGCCGCGCCGTCTCCGTCGACATCGCTGTACGTCCAGGTGGGGCCAGGGCCGTCGATCGCGACGATGTCCGTGATCTGGCCGCCGTCGCCGCTGATCGTGATGCGCGTCGTACTCACCGGGCACCATCCATTCCGCTGGCCGCGATCCCGGCGAGCACGCCGAGTTCACCCGTGCCGAGCGCGTCGGCCATGTTCCGCACGAAATAGGGCACCGAGTCGGCCCAGTCGATGTCGGGGCCGGGCAGCAGCATCAGGTCGCAGGTGTCCTTGCGCTCCCAGATGTCGACGGCCTCGGTCGGCTTGAACCCGTTGGCCTCGAGGTAGGCCGCGGCGCGCTCCCGGGTGTGCCTGTTGGGGTCGATCAGCGGTCGCAGGGTGTCGGTGGGGATCCGTACGGCGTGCGCGGTCTTGAGTTCGCGGGTGAGCCGGTCGACCGCGAGCAGCAGCTCCTCGGCGTACTGGGCGCCGTTCTCGATCCAGTCGGCGACGGGATTGGTGCGGCCCAGTTCGGCGATCTCCTCGGCGGAGCGCAGGTACCAGCCCTCGTCGTCGCCGGACTCCTCGAAGGCCAGGAACAGGAACTCGGGGGCGTCGGACGTGATGCCGGTCGTGAGCACCGGGCGCGGACGCGTGCCGCCGGCCTCCAGCTTCCAGGCGGAACCCCAGCGCCACGGGTAGGGCGGCAGCGGTTCGAGGGCGGCGCGGATCTCCTCGCGGCGCTCGGAGGTCAGGGGCTCACTCACCGGACACCGCCTCGGCGGTCGCGACGTCCACCGGCACGCCGTGGTGGAAGACCGTCGCGTGGATCCCCGGCGTCTCCTCGCCCGGGAACTTCTGGGCGTAGTACGCGTCGAAGCCGTTGAAGTCCTCCGCGAGCTTCGCCGCCGACTCCTCGGTCAGCAGCGGGTTCGCCGGATCGTCGTCGCCGAGCTCCGGATTGACGCGCAGGTGGCAGTCGTCCATGCCGGTCACGTGGACCATCCACTCGGTGTCGCCGTAGGTCTCGGCGTACCAAGCGAGGTCGTCGGGGGTGTAGCGCTCGACCGTGGTCATCGGGTCACCGCCGGCTGCTCTTCGACACCGGCCGGCAGCACGTACTCGTCGGCGAGCGCCCGCAGCTTCTCGGCCCGCTCATCCCACAGGCGCCCGTATCCGGGGTCGCTCGTGGACATCGACTTCAGCAGCGGTGTGTAGTGGGCGCGGATCGCCTGACGCTTCGCCTCGTAGGCGGCGATGTCCTCGTAACTCGCGGACTGGGTGGTGTTCACTGGTCCACCGCCGTGGCGTGCGCCCGCTCGTCGAGGTCGTCGTTCGCGTCCTGGATCGCCTCGGTCCCGTCCTCCATGACCGCGTCCACCAGCGTCGCCAAGTCGCGCGCGGCGCCCTCGCCCATCTGACTGCTTGCCACACGCAGGATCGCGGCCAACAGGTACGCGTACGCGCCGGCCGTGGCCATCGCCTCGTACGTGTCGAACTCGGTGGTCCCCACGGCCGGGGTCTCAATGGTCTTATAGAAGGCCTTGCGCCGATCGAACAAGGCGTAGGACTCGTCGATCAGGGACTTGCGGACCGCGACGATCGTCGGGTCCACGCGGGTACTCTGGTCGCCCCACGTGCAGTCGAGGCCCATGGTGGCGATCTCTTCGCGGATCTCGCCGAGCGCCTGGTCCCACGCGGCCGGACCGAGCATGTCGATGTCCTCGTCGGCGAGCGCGTCGTGACAGTACTCGGATAGGTGCTCGGTGATCTTCTCGAGGGCGTGCTCGCTGACGAGGTCGCTGATGATCTGTCGGGCGACGGTCGGGTGAAGGATGCGGGTCGTCTCGCTCACCGGTCCGCCCCCTCGGCCTCAACGGGCAGCCATTCGTCAACGACGACGGCCCGCTGCCGCACCTCGACGCGGACGGCCTCGACCGTCTCGCCCTGACGGTCGAACGGCTTGATGCCCTCCTGGGCCTCGCTCTTCGGCTCGTCCCACTCAACCGCGTAGTGGCAGTCGTCGTCGGCGAGGAACACGGCGCGGTGTGTGATGGTCTTGCGGCGCTCGCCGATTTCCTCGTCATAGATCACGTTCTCGCACGGCAGGCAGTAGTCCTCGAGTTCCGCGACGGTGAACAGACGGACGATCGGCGCCTCCACGGTCGCGGCTGGGGTCGAGCCGGGCCACGCGTGGGTGATGACGGCGGCCTTGATGTCTGCGCGGACCGCGTTGATCAGGGCGTCCGCCGCCTCGTCGGCGCCGGGGGCGTCCCATCCGCCGAGCGGTTCCTGAATCGCGACGATCTCTTCCGCGCACATCTCGCCGATGTCCATCTGGCCGAGGTCGCGGAGCTCCTCGATCTGGCCCTCGATGATGCGGGTGGCGCACTCGCGGACAAGCGCAGGGTCGGGGACGTACTGCGGGGTCGTGTTGGTCATGTGGGGTCCTTCAGATCGATGGAGTGGAAAGCGGCAACGAGGGCCGCGAAATCCTCGGGCACTAGTCGGCGCCGGAACTGCGCGATGACGTGCTGCGGGCCTTCGGCCAGCGCGATGACAGTTGAGGCATGGCGCGTCAAGCCGAGCCGGTTGAAGCGCGGCCGCTCGCTCGCGATCGCTTCGTGCTCGATCAGTAGTCGCTGTGCAGGTGGCACGGCCTCGATGGAGACGAACCGGGCCAGCGGCCACCAAACGGCGTGCGCATGGCTTCGCCACCGGTTGGTCGGGTTCGTAGTGACACCTACATAGAGCAGGTCTTCGCCATCGCCGAAGAACCGGTACAGGGCCGACACGTCAGCCGTCTGGAAGTGATTTCCGACGGGCGCCTCGTCGAAGGCGGCCCATCCGCCCATCTCGTCGACCACGGGCGTAATCCACCTGCTGAGCGGCAGGTTGGGCATGACGGGGTGCATCGTCCGATGCTTCGCTTCGGGCATGGCCTCAGTGTAGTCACCGTGACTATAATAGTCCACATGACTACAGCCTTGATTGACCGCAGACGTGACACTTCCGAGGTCACTGCGTACCCTGTGACCATGGCAGACGACATCCCGCAGGAACCGGGCATCCGGGAACTTAAGGCCCGGCTGTCCGACTATGTGGGTCGCACGATCCACAGGGATGAGCCGGTCTTCGTCACTCGCAACGGCAAGCGCGTCATCGCGCTCGTGCCCGCCGAGTGGGCCGAGCAAATGCTCGCCGAACGCTCCACTGCGCCCGACGCCTGACCGCGCTCCCCTGCCGCCCGCGCTGCCCCCCACGCCGCGCGGGCGGCTTCCGCGTGTCGTGATCCCGTTCACGCGGCACCGTCCAGCCCGTGGTCGAGTACGCCGAGTCCCCATCGGACGATCCACTCGTGCTGGCAGTCCGGATCGGGGCACTTGTATTCGCACTGCACGTGGTCGTCGTCGGCGCTGCATCCGCGCGGGGCCACGGCGAGCAGGCCGCCGCATTTCGGGCAGCGGTCGCGCAGGGTGAGGGCGGCGTGGGGCATCAGCAGTCGCCATCCTCAGGCGCGCAGCACTCCGCGATCCAGCCGTCCGTGTCCGAGGGCGTGAGCAAAGTCCCCGGGGTAAACGGCAGTCCGCATCCTCTGCAGACCCCTCGATAGCGGGCCTCGATCCGTCCGGGGATGCGCGCGGTCATGACGGACTGGCGGGGCTTGCCCGCATTCCGGCAGTGATCGCAAAAGGTCTCATCTAGCCCCGAGTGATCGCAGATGCTCACGGCGCCACCTCGAGCTGAAGCTCCTCCTGGCCGGGCATGACCGCGGCCCAATCGCGGCGTCCGCGCCCGAGCGTCTTGACTGGCACGGTCCCGAGCGTGGCGAGGTGGTCCTGCCAGCACTGGGATCCCCGCCCGCGTTCCCTTGAGGCCGGATCCGTGATCGGGCGATGGCAGTCGCGGCATTTCGTGGTGGTCATAGGCGCGCCGCCCCGTCCCGCCGCAGCTTCACGGGCACGACGTGCCGCAGCCGGACGGGGGCCGCGAACAGGCCGTCACCGCACTCGCCGACCGGCTGCGGCGGGTTGCTTCGGCGGATCAGGCTGACGGCATGGCACCAGTCAGGCTCGCCTGGCACGGCCTCGGGGCATGTGCAGGCGAGCGGGTGACCTTCGAGTTCCTGGATGTGCTCGAGGATCCAGGCTCGGCGCTCGGCCAGTGCCGGGTCGCTGAGTTCGATCTCCCCGTCGAGCCACAAGTCGAAGAACTCGGCGCAGCGTTGCCGCGCCTGGGCCGCCGTGAGTGCCGGGTCGTCGGCGAGCGCGTCGGCAACCGTGAACGGGTTGCCCCAACGCGTGGGGCGACGCACGACGATGGCGCCGGGCGCGTACTGCTGGAGCCGGAAGCCTTTGGTGCGCGAGAGGCGGACGCGGGCGGGGACGCCTAGGCCCCCCGGGCGCCTCTCCGCGCCCTGCGGGGTGGTCACGAATCCCACCTGACGACCTCGTATCGACCGAAGCCCTGCGAGCGGGACGCGCCGATGCCCTGCTGCTCAGCCGTGAGCCAGAGCATCGCCCACTCGTCGTCGCTGAACTTGTAGTCGCTGATGATCGTGAAGTCGAGCTTCGCGTCCAGGATGATCTCGGTGTATTGGATTCCGGTTTGCCCGGTGCGCGCGTTCTTTGGGAAGGACTGAAGCACGTCGCTGGGTTCGGTGACTCCGAGGTGCAGCCGGTCTTCAACGACCTGGATGTGCTCGGCAACGAAGTTGACGATGCCCTTCTTCGTCAGGCCCCAGCGGTCCGGGAGCTTCCCAACCGCGCGCGCGACGGACGCCGCCTCCTTAATTCCGGCTTTGAGTTGCCGGCCTTCGATGTAGAGCTCTCCGCCACGCTCAGGGTCCTTCTTGAAGCCGTTCAAGTGCTTGAGCCGGTCGAGTTCCTTCGCGGCTTCCTCTGCGGTGATGCCGCGCTCAACCATGACCTCGGCGACAGCGTCGCGGATGAGGTCGTTCTTGTCGGCGAGCTTCGTGCGGAGCCAGCCTTCGGCGACATTGGGGTCGCTGGGAGTGCCGCCCGCGAGGGTGACGATGTGCAGCGTGCCGCTGTAGCGGTGGGGCCACGCCTGGGGGATGTGCTTGGCGAAGACGGAGGTCATGTCAGAGCCTTTCGGTTCGTCACGTGGTGAGGGATGTGGAGTTGTCGGCCTGTCGGGGGCTGGGTAGTCAGCGAGGGCCAGGTGGGGGTGCGAAGGCACGTTCGGGGCCGGGATGGGTAGTCGCGAGGGTTCGGGGAGTGCGGTGCGGGCTTGTGTAGTCGAAGAGGGGTGACGTGAGCCTCGGTGGGCTGAGTAGTCGGTAGGCGGCGGGACGGCATGCGCGATGGGAGTTGGGTTGTCGGCAGGGAATGGAAGGGGGCAGGGCGCGACACGGTGAGGTGGGCCGGGTGGTCGATGCGGGCTGGAGTGCGACGAGGCGCGCGGGGCTGGGAAGTCGGTGCGCGCGGGGCAGGAGCAGGACGAGCCGAAATGGCACGGGACGCGATGCGCTGGGCAGTCGGTAGGGGCAGCGCTGGGCGGAGACATGTCGGCCAGGGGCGACTCGTCGACGGGGGTCGGATGGCACTGCGTGGGGCTGCACTGCGTAGAAATGGGTCGTCGGCAAGGGAAGGACAGCGTTGGCAAGGAGATGGCTCGGGTAGTCGGCGCGCTGAAGTGATTCGGTGAGGGTTGTCATGCGCGCTTAGACCGCCAACTCGCGGCGGGTGATCGACCGGTACATCTCGACGTACTGGCCCTCGGTGAAAACGTCCTTCGTCTTCTGGTCGCCGACTTTCTTGGCGACCGCGCGATGGAAGGACTCCAGGAGCCTCGCCGTCTGCTTCGTCTCGGCGTACTCCTTGGCGACGAAGATGTGGTCGGCTCCAGTCATCTCCGCAACCCTGCGTCGCAGCAGTTCACAGTTCACGACGTACTCGGCATCGAACGGCCGCGTCAGTACTGCGGCGCGCATCGTGGCACCGTCGCCGCCCACCGCGAACCGCTCAGCAGCCTCGCCGAACGTGGACCGGGCGGCAGACTCCCGACTCGACTGGCGACGGTTCTTGATCCGATCCGAGATGTAGGCGGTCATAGTGACCTCGGCCCGCATGTTGAGCCATCCGGCGAGGAGCTCGCCGTCGTTGGCCCTGAGCTTCTCGATCAGGTCGTGCGCGACGAGGGGCGCGATGTATTCGCCGTCGGGCAGCGCGCCATCGATGAGCGCGCTCATCTCGGCGAGGTAGTCGCGGCCGTCGCCGGGATCGAAGGTGGTGGTCATTCGGCGCCCCGGTGCGCGGCCTCGTACTGCCCGATCTGTGCGGCGGTCAGGCGCCGGCGGTCCGAGACTTCGTGCCCCTGCTCGATCAGCCAGGCGCGCATGACCTTGGTGGTCGCGGCCGGTGCCGGCTGGTTGGGGCCGGCGAGTCGGGCGATGTTGCGCTCCGGGTCGGTCTTCGCGCGCAGTTCGGCTTCGGCCGCCTTGAGCTGGGCGCGCAGCCGGTCGACCTTCCGGCGCGCCACGGCCTCTTCGCCATGCTGCGCGAGCAGCTGCTCGAGGAGATCGGCGTCGTGCCGGATCCTTGCAGCGACGAGCCGGGCCCGCTTGGTGCCGTTGCGCTCGGCCCGCCCGAGCAACTGCTCGATTGTGGCGGGCCCGGTGAGTTCGGCGAGGAGCGCCTTGGCCGGGTCGGCGGTCGGGAGGAGTACGTCGTTCGTGGTCATGGCGAGGGTGTCCGTTTCTGGTTAGGGCTGGCGCGCGGGTTGCGCGTCTTCCGGTTCAGGGAGGTCTTCCGGCTCTTCGGGCGCCTGGTCGGGCCGCTGCACCCAGTCGGCGACTGTGGCGAGCGCGACTGCGAGGCCGGTCGCGCCGAGCGGCGCGCGCCAGCCGTCGGCGAGCGCCAGGTTGAACGCGGCGGCGAACACGGCGAGCAGTGAGAGGGCCCGCAGGGCGCGGGCGAGACGCGCGTTCACCGACGCCACCGGCCGCGGGCCGGCTTCGTCTCGGCTTCGAGGCGCGTCCGTAACCGCGCGTTCTCGTCCTCGAGCGTCTGGTTCCTCCCGGTCAGGTCGCGGCGCCCGGCCTGCAGCTCGACGACCTCCCGGGCGAGCGCGTCGATCTGCGCGGCCGTGAACCGGCCGCGGACTGCGGACGCGTCAAGGTCGGCTTGCAGTGCGAGGTTCGCGCGCAGCAGCCTGTCCCGGTCGCGGCGGTAGGCGCGGGCCAGTCGGGCGGTCAGCGCGGCGACGAACAGTGCCAGGTAGCGGTCGGCGACGAGTTGCTGATCGCGGGCCTGGATCGCTATGACGCGCTGCAGCATCTCGCTCGGCTCCAGGGTGGCGGGCCGGGCGGTCTCGGTCGGGATGGGCTCGGATTCGCCGGGCGGCGCGGCGAGCGTGACGGGCATGGGACTGCTACTTCCTGCTGGCTACGGGTCTTCGGGGTCGAGGTGCGCCACGTCGGCGCCGGGATCTCGTGGCGCGCCTGCGGCGGCGAGCATGTCCGCGAGGACGACCGTGAGCGCCCGTAGCTGCAGGACGTCCAGGTCGACGAGAAGCTCCTCGACCAGCCCCGCGTCGCGCACCCTGACTGCGTCGACGAGCGGCGGCACCGACTCCACGGCAGCCGTCTCCAGCAGCTCCCCCAGCCGTTCCGGCGCGGCCTCGCGGGCGCGGGAGATCGCCCGATCAAGGCTTTCGCGCGCGAGCCCGACAATCTCCCGATCGAGCCCCCACTGGTCGCAGACGACGAGCGCTGCGCCCCGTTCCAGTGCGGTCAGCGCCTTGGGGAGGCCGAGGAGTGCCTGCCGGATCGCTTCAGCGTCAACCAGGTGGACCTTCTGCTCGTGAAGGTCGACGGGCGGGGCGATTGTGCCGGCGTATTCGTGGATCCCGTCGACGAACAGGTCGTCGGGGTCTTGGAGGTTGAGTTTCACCTGGCGCGAGTACGTGGCGTGGGACAGCGTCATGTGGCCACCTGCGCAACCTCGTCGTAGCAGCGCGCCGCGACCGGCTGCCAGTCGATGCCCGTCGCGGCACCTATCACGGCCATCGCGGCGCGCGGACTCCAGGCGTTGCCGCACTGAAGGAACTTCTGGGTCTTTGTGCCCTGCCACGGGTAGTCGCTCGGGAACGACTGAAGGACCGAAGCCTCCTCGATTGTGATGTGAACCGACTCCGACCGGGAGTGGGTATCGGAGGCATGCCCGCCGGGACTCTCGCCTTCGGCCATGCCCGGAATCCAGCAGTACTCATTCCGGGCATGGCCGAAGGCGAGAGTCCCGGCGGGCTCATCAATGCGGCGCACCGTCGCGTTCGCCCGGTCGTTGTGCCTAAGTACCCACGACTGCGACTGGAGTCGAATCGTCGGCGACGGCTCGTCTCCGTTCCGTCCCCAGCCCCCGGCGAACCCTCCTGCGCCTACATCGACGCGCCACCGGTCGGATCGCGAAGTCAGCGACGGCGACGGCTCGTCTAGGTCCCGCTCGTAGTCGTGAGCGTCTCCATTGCCGGAAAGCGTGCGCACCGTCCACGACCTGGCCTTCTCGGTCAGCGCCCAAGACGGCCGGTCGGCGGAGAACTCGTTGCCGCCGGGGGTCTTGCGCTCTCCGCGGGTGTTGACGACACCTGCGGGCAGCCAGCCGAGCGCTTCAGCCATGGACACCCATCGCCGTCGGCCGGGGCCGAACAGCGTCTCGATCTCGGCTTCCTTCGCGTGAGTCGGCTCGGGCGGTGTGACCGTCCGGACGCGGGAGGCAATCAGGATCGCGCGCCGCCGGGTTTGCGGCACCCCGTAGTCGGCGGCGTTGAGGATCCCGGTCCACGTCGAGTAGCCGCGGTCGCGCAGAATCCGGGCGATGTGCTCCCACAGCGGCAGCACGGCAGGCACCTGCTCGAGCGCGATCCACTCGGGCTGGATCGCCAGTGCGTACCGCAGCGGCTCGACGACTAGCGGGGTCCGCGGGTCCGAGCAGGCCGCAGCGAGGTCAGCGCGCGGGTCGCGCCCGGCAGCAAGGTCGTCGAGGGCCTGATGTAGCAGCGGCAGGTCGCCGACGCCCTCCCCCTTGCCCGCCGCGGAGAACGTCCCGCACGGCGGGGAGCCGATCAGTCCCCGCCGTGCGGGACGTTCTCCGCGGCGGGCAAGCTGCCGGACAGGGAACGCGGCCACATCGGCGCGGACGGTGAGATGCCCGGCCGCGGCGCGGGTCGCACACGCCCACGGGTCGAGTTCGATCCCGACCTCGCGAAGACCTAGGGTGCGGCAGGCCAGCGACCATCCACCAGGCCCGGCGAAGATGTCGATCACGTCGATGGGGGCGTTCACGCCGCACCGTCCAGCATCGTCAGGTGCAGGACCAGTTGGCCGCCCGGGATGCGCGGGCCGGTCGTGTATGCCACGGTGCGCACATACTTCGACGAGTCGTTCCGGAGGACGCCCGCATCGCGTAGACCATCGATTGAAGCCTTGACCAGCGGGGCAATGTTCTCGGCGTCGATCGTGCGCTTGCCCGGAGCGGGATGCTGCACGCCGAGGACGTCCACTCGCTGCGTGATCTGCGGCAGGCCCTGGGCGCGCGCGAGTTGGGCCGCGTCCTGGCGGATCTGCTTGGTGATGCGCGCCTTGGCCCACCGGTTCTTGCGCATGTTCGACCCGCACTGGAAGAACGTCAGCGACGACGAGGGCGAGTAGCCGGCCGGGAACTCCAGGGCGATGACAGTGGGTTCCGGCGCCTTAACTGCGCCGGGCAACGGTTCCTGGATCGCGGTCACCGGTCCGCCTCCGTACGGTAGGCCTCGTCGGCGAGCGCGGCCAGGTCGCGGCAGGACTCAACCGGCCGCCACACGGTCGGCAACTGCCGGAGCAGTAGCCCGCCGTTGCCGTCCTCGTCGTAGTCGCCCGGTTCGGTCGTGCCGTACGCGTTGTGCGCACCGAGCAGCGTGCAAAGGTCCACGAACAGGCCGCGCTGCTCAGCGACATACGTCGGGTCCGGGGCCGGGTTGAAGCGCTCAGGCATCGGACACCTCCTGGCTGGGCTCGTCGCGGTCGGCATCGAGGTGCGCCGTAGTCACGGCCCGCAGGCTCGCGAGAACCGTCTCCGGGTCGAGGTCCGCGGTTTCGGCGGTGCGGACCGCAGCGGACAATTGCTCGTCATCCATCTCGGCAGGCGTGATCATGAGTCACCCCGCCCGGACTCGACCGAGCACCGGCACGCCGCGGAACCATCGGCCTCGACGAGATACCGCCAGGCGTGGAACGGACAGCCCGCCACCAGCTCCAGCGCGACATGCAGTTGAAGCTTCGGGTAGCCGTTCCAGCCGTGCACCTTCACCGGCGCCAACTGCTGGCACGCCAGGCAGCGCCCGACGTTCGAACCGGCGTCCTCGAACAGGGTCCGGTTCGGGCAGAACCGCGGCGGCGCGAGCGTGGCCGGCGTGAACAGCAGGCCGGGCCGCTTCGGGTCGTGACCCAGCGCGCGGCCCTCGCAGGTGCCGCACACCGGCGCGCCGTCATCCGGCTCGTCCACGGCGCGGCAGTGGCTTGAGGAGAGCGACTGCCCGCACCAGGCCAGGTACGAGGTGTGGCTCGGCTCCGTGTCGATGAAGTGCCGGATGGCCGAGCGCACCCGGTGCCAGCGTGAACCGCCACGGCTACGCGCGAACGCCGGGCCTTCCGTGAGCGCCTCGGACCGTACGGCGCCGTGGAACGGGCCGCCTCGGGTGAGCGGCGGGAGCAGGGTGATCGGCATTACCGGTCCGCCTCCCGTCGCCGCTTCGGGCATGCGCGACAGGGAACATCGCCCGGCCGGTGCGGGTCCTCGCCGAAATGGTCCGCGTAGTACGCCCACGTCTTGATCAAATCCGCGCACACTATGCAGTTCGGGGGCGCCCCGCCGTCGGCGAACTCGTCGCCGGACACGTCCTCGCCGCACATCGCGAGATCGTCGTCCACGCAGCAGATTTCGTGAACAGTGTCGTCGCCGGTGGACTGGGGTGCGGCCTGCGGTGCTTCACGGACATCGAGGACCGTCATCGCGCACCGCCGTCCGCGTCGCGGGCGTACACCAGCGCGAGGCGGCCCAGCTGGCCCCCGTGCGGCGCGGTCACGTTCGTGCCGGTCACCGCGTGCCAGCGGCCTGCGGCGTTCACCTCGTCATACAGTTCGACGAGCCCGGCCACCAGCCATGCGCCGGTACCGTCAGGCTCGGGATCCAGGGCGGTTGCGGCGCGGGCGGCGACCGACCTCGGCCACTCCGGCTCGGTCTCGACCGCCGGCGAGGAGTGGCGGTCCGCCCGGCGTGCGGCGAGCGCCTTCGCGTATTCGGACAGGATCACGACGCCACCGCCTCAGGCATGCGCGGCATCTCGACCCACACCTTGCCGTCGAGCACCGGCGTCGGGATCTTCTTCCCGTTGACCGCGTCCTGCTTGTAGAAGAACGACACCTCGATCGCGCCCGCGACCTGGTCACGCAACGAACGAACCCAGTCCACGTCCATGTCGCGAGCGTTCCTGGCCGGCCCGGACTCGGCCCCGCAAATCACGAGATCAAGCACGGCCGGCGTCGAGGCGTAGATCTCACCCCGATCGGTGCGCACGTCGCCGCCGAGAGCGTCCATGACGACGCTGCGCGTCTTCAGGTTTCGTAGGTCGATCGGCCCGAGCAGCGGCTCCAGCGAAACGAATCGCGTCGCGGCCGGAGTCTCCAGCAGTGCCGGGATACGGATCTCGGCCCAATGCTGGTCCTCGGCGCTGACGCCCAGCATCACATTCTCGAGCGGCCAACTCCAGCGCTTCCGGGCTAGCTTCGGGTGCCGGTTGACCGTCAGGTCGAGGAACTCGATGTCGCACTGCTCCGCGAACGCCGGCGACCTGAGCAGGGACCGCATGCGCGCGTGCCGCTTGGTCAGCAACATGTAACTGTGCTGCGGTGTCGCCGCCATGACCGCGAACACCTTCGCGATGAACAGCTCCGGAATCTCGTCGTGGAACATGTCGCTCATCGAATTTACGAACACGCGAGTCGGGGTGCGCCAGCGCAGCGGGTCGGTCAGCCGCTCCGGGTGCAGCGTGACCGCGAACCCGTTCGGGAACGCCTTCGACCCGGCGAACCGGCGCGCGATGGTCTCCGCATAGCAGCCGCCGGTCTTGTCGCCCTCGAACCGCGGCAGCCCGCAGCCGGGGCTGACCTTCGAGCAGCCGCTAGCCGGATTCCACGTGCGGCCCGCGCTGCCGTCGGGATTGATCGTCCACTCGATGGTGGTCTTGGTGCTCATACTGCCCCTCCGAAACGTTGGGTTGCCTTGTTGTCCCCTCCGGCCCGACTGCGGGCGAACCACAGTCGGGCCCTAGCCGCGTGATCAGCGCGGCAACCCGGCTCGCTCGGAGGGGAACGCGAGCCGGACGTTCAGCTACGGCCAGGCGTGCACGGTGCCCGCCTTGTACGCGCCCAGGGCGCCGAGGCCGGCACCCGCGGCGGTCGATTCAGGCCTCATCGCCGTTACCTTTGCTTCCGGCCGCGGCGCGCGCCTTTCCCTTTGGCTCTGCGGCCGACCGCGCCGGCCTCGATGCGGCGGCGGTGTCCGCCGCGTTCGAGAAAGGGAGCCTCGGCTCGACCTCCTCGTCCCCGATCGCGGGCATCGTCTGCGTGTCGCCAGCCCGAACCTGCGGCAGTGCGGACGCCGTGAACTTCGGGTCCACCGGCGAACCGAAAGCCGGACCGGCCTCGGGGTAGCTGCTCGCGAGCGCCGCCTTCGCGGCCGTAGCGTCCTGGCCCTTCGCGAGCATCTCGTCGATCGCGCGCCGCGCGATCTGCCCCGTCTGCTCGACCGGCCTCTCCGGCGGCGCCTTCATGGCAGCGCCCGGCTCCCGCCTCGGCAGCCGCTCAGGCATACCCGGCGACGGGGCCAGTGCGGGGCGTAGGCCGCTGCCGTTCTCGTGCGCCCACGGCGCCGCCTCCTCCGCGAGCCGGTGCCAGTTCGCCGCGACCTCCCGCGCCTCAGCCACCGCGCGAAGCGTCGCCTCAGCCAACACCGCGTGCCGGGAATGCCGGGCGAGCATCGCCTGCCGAACCTCCAGCGACGAGATCCCCGAAAGCAGCAGCCCGATGTACTCGTCGATCCGCTCCGGAACGAGGCTGCCGTGCTCGTCGTGCAACACCCGGTCGATTTCCAGGCTGCGCTCGGACAGCGGCGCGCTCCTGAGCCAGCGCAGCACCTGAAGGCCGTCCTCGTAGCGGGTGCGGGCCTTACGTTCACGCGTCGCCTCGGTCTGATGCTGCACGACGAGGTCCGTGACGCGCGTGGTCCGGTTGCCGTTCTCGCGGGCGGCGTCCCGGTTCGCGGTCTCGGCACCCCATTCCGGCTGTGTCTGGTGCGGCTGTTCGTGGCGCTGGGCCTGGTCGACGATGGTCATCGGGTCTCCGGGGGTCGGGGGCTTGGTTTCGGCGTGCGGCGCGTCACTCATCCGCGCCAGCCTCGAGGTTCAGTTGCCAGGGCTCGGCAGGATCCGCCACGGGCGGTCCGGGGCGCTGCGGCATCGACGGGTAGCGCTCGGCCAAGTCATCGGGCAGCAGAAGCCCCCGCTCGTGCGCCGAACAGCGGCAGAAGTAGTCCGCCTGGCCGAGCACGTCAGCGAACTGCTGCTGAAACGCGAACTCCGCGGCAGCGGCGGCACGTCGCTCGGCAGACTCGCGTACCGCCTCGACGAACTCGCGCTCGTTACGGCGCCCTTCAACCCGCATCCACGCGCACGCGGCCAGAGTGGCGACACCGAACGTGAGGAGCCCGATCAGGATGCCCATCAGGCACTCCCCCCGTTCGGCTGCTGCGCGTCGGGCACGGCGTCCTCGGGTGGCCGCGGAACGTGGTGGCGGCCGAGGAGCGGCTCGTCCTCGTCCGGGTTCGCGTAGTACTGGCCCGCCGAGTTGACGACCCAGATGAAACCCAAGATCACGGCGACCGCGAGAACCAGCCAGCCGAGTTGTTCCAGGACGCCGGTCATGAGGCACCGGCCGCCGTGATGTCGTAAAGCGGCCAACCCATCTCGACGACCTCGCGCTCCTCGCCAGAGCGCCGCGTCTCGTCGAAGTACCGCTGCAAGCCCACCTGCTGCTCGCGCGCCCAGCCGACCTGTGCTCTATGCAACTCAGGCAGCGACATCTCTTGGAGTGCCGGGAACTTCTCCATGATCGCCGCGATCACCTCGGCCGCGGCAAGCGCGTCATACGCAGAGTCGTGCTCGCCGTGATGCTTGACCTCGTAATTCGCGCACAGGTTGGGCAGCTTCCGCTTGCCCTTGCGGTACGTGTCCACGGCCCTGTCGACAACGAGGGCGTCCACGATCGGCGCGACCTCACCGCCAAGCCGCTCAGTCAGCGTCGGCAGACCATGCCGCAGGCACTCGAAATGCAGCAGCGACAGGTCGTAGACGAGATTCGTACCCAAGACAGGGACCCCGGCGCTCAGCGCTGCTACCAACGTGTCGGCGATGGCCCGCAGCGCGCCAGCCGGCTGCACGCCCGTCGCCTTCGCAACCTCCGTCGTGATCCCGTGAATCGCGGTCGCCTCGGCAGGGATCTCGACACCCGGATCGACCATGAACCGCTCCGGACGCGGCGGGCCGTCGCCGAGATGCACGAGCGCCGCCGTCACGACCCGATCGGCGATCACGTTGACGCCAGTCGACTCAATGTCGAACGCAAGCGCGGAACCGCGCCACCAGGCAGCCGTCGTCGACTCAGACATCGGGCACCCCGACGGGGGTTTCGACGCCGTCCTCGGCCTCAAGCTGGCGCAGCGGCCCGTTGAACACCTCGATCGCGTTGAGGATCGTGACATGGCCGTCGTCGCCGTCCAGCCTGACTAGCGGCTCGCTGCGATCGAACTCGCCAGTCCACCGCCACGTGGCGCCGTCCTTGTCCACGATCGGCAGGCTCAGGTCGTACCGCCCCTCGATTCCGCGGCCGTCGTAGATCTTCGTCTCGGGATCGAACGTCGGGCCACGACCCCAGCCCTCGTCATAGGAGCGGTAAGGCGTCGACTGCCCGCAGCGCAGCGGGCCCCGGTTCAAAACGAGCTGCGGAAGCGGCGTGAGCGGAAGCCCGGGGCACACTTCAGGCGTGCACATGATCGGCCCGCGGTGCGCGTCCCACTCACCCACGTACTCCCACGTGACGCCCAGCGCGTCGACCCACTGGCTGTCCAGCGAGTACATCGCGCCGTCCACCCGGACCCGGTGGCGGTTGTAGCAGTACTTCAGCGCGGTCGCCTCCACCACATCCGTGACGCCGAGCCCGGCACGGTCCAACTCGTAGGCGAGGCCGGTCAGGAAGTCCCGCAACTGGCGGTCCTCCGAGTCCAGGCCCTCGGCGATGTGGGCGCCGACGATGTGGCACATCGCCTTGAAGCGCGCGATGGCTGAAGCCTCGGCCTCGGCTGCGCATGCCGCGCAGGTCGACTCGAACGCGACCTCGTGGTCGTCGTGGACGTACGCCGTGACGATCTCGTCGCCTGCGGTAGCTGCCAGCGTGGCGTACACCTGGGCGCGGGCAACCATCAGCGCGGTCGTCTGCGGGTCAAGCGACGGCGTGGGGTCAGCCTCCGAGCGGACGAAGCTGGCCCGGCTCAGCAGCCTCTCCGCCTCGCGGCGAAGCTGGTCTCGCGTGAGAGGCATCAGTAGCCTGCCTCATCCGGCGCGGGCTCGGAGTCGTCGCGCTGCGGGCAGTCGTCCTCGAAGTGGCCCGGCTGCATGCAGATGCCGCACGAGTCCGACGGCGACGGCTCCGCGGTCGACCCGATCGCAGGCTGACTGGCATTCTTGAGCTCCTGGCCGCGCTGCACGAGCTGCTGCTTCAACTCGTCGTCGAGATGTCCCGCCGACAACGCCTGACCCCAGACCTCCCGCCACTGCTCGATCGACATGGCGGCCTGCGCCATCGCGAGGTAGTCCGGGCGCGGCGCCTCGACCGCAGGCGTCTGGTTCATGACCTCGTCCACGGTCACCCGCGGCTCTGCGAACGGACGGCCGTCCGGCAGCGTGTCGCCGTCCAACTCCTCCGCCGCGTACGGCATCGCGTAAATGACGTCGGACGCCACCAGCCTGCAAATCTCGCCAGTAGCGCGCGCGATGAGCATCGTCTGCGGCTGCCTCTTCCACTCCGGCTTCCCGACTAGGCCGAGTTTCGCGGCGCGCGGAATATCCCAGGTGGTCTGCTGCCACTTCTCCGTGCCCTTGCGGCGGCCGCGCATCACCACGCGCTCCGGCGTCGCCTCGCCGACCAGCTCCACGTCGTGCCCGTGCGACTGCACCAGGCCGCGCATCGCGTGAGCGCGCAGCGCCGGCGTCCCCTGGATCACGTCCATGGAGCGCAGCGCCGCCATCGGCTGAAAGCCGAGCTCGATGCCGGCGAGGATCGCCGCCATGACCTCGACCGGCTTGCCGCGCATCGACGCGGGCACGAACGACGTGCTCGCGAGCCGCGTCGCGAGCTCCTCCGCCCGCGCGGCCTCCTCCACCCAGCGGGCAAGCGGGCTCGTCTCCTGCACGGCCAGCGCAGCCTGCGGCACAGGCTGGGCGAGCGCCGCCGTATGCGGTTCGACAACAGCGAGTTCAGTCATAGTTCCCCTCCAGGAATGGTGATGATCGGCGCGGCGGTCACAGGTAGTCCTGCGCATCACGCGACTGTGCCCAGCCGGGAATATCGATGTAGGTGATGCCGGGCTCGTAGGCGGGCCACTCGCCGGAGGCGGTGCACTGCGCGTACAGGTCGATGGCGCGCCGGTTCTTCGCCGCCGCGATCGTCCGGTCGATCTCCGGGACCCCGACGACCCGGATCAGATGCGGCCGGGTCTTCCGGACGAAGATGAACAGGAACACGACATCCTGCGCGATCCCGAGCGCCCTGATGCCGGACTCGTAGAAGTCGGCCTGCATCGGGTACGAGTACGTCTCCAACGCCTTGGAGATAGAGTCCCCGTCCACCTCGGTCGTCGTCTTGATGTCAGGCACGATCAGCCGCTCACCCTCGACGGGCTCCGGCAGCCAGTCCGGGCGGGCGCGCAGCATCACGCCGGTCTTCTCGTCCCGCCAAAACAGGCTGCGCTCCGCCTTGCCACACGACGGGTCGAGCAGCTTCGCGGCCAGCGGATCCCTGCGCAGCGCGGCGCACATCTCGTTCGCCGTCTGAAACTCGACGTCGAGCAGCGGGATGCGCCCCGACGCGCGGATCTCCTTGCGCTCCTGCTGTGCCGCGCCGCCCACCCACGACTTCGCATCCACCGGCACGACCTCCGCGCCGTTGCCCAGTGCGATGGAGTGCACTGCGGAACCGAACTCCATCGCGCTGGTCGGCGGCTTCGGGTGGCGCCGCTCCCAGTCGAACTTGGCTGGGCACGACGGGTACAGCAGTTTGCGCGCGCCCGACGAGGAGAGCGAACCGCCCGGCACCATGTCTGCGTGATACTGCTCGAGCGTCAGATGGTCGAAGATCCCCGGCTCGGTGATCTCAACGGCATGCTCGCCGTACGCGGTGAGGGTCGCGGCAGCCAAGTCCGTGGCAGGGCGGTCGTCGGTGACGGTCACGCGGTCACCAGCCCGCGGTCGTTCTCGGCCTCGACAGCCTCGGCGATCGGAACCAGATCGTGCGGCTCGAAACGGACCGGCGTCGAACCGAGGAGTTCAGTCACCTCGTTGAACGCCGCAACGTACGCCTGATCCTCGAGCGAACCCACCGGCATGTCCAACCGCGCCTGCCCGAACTCGGCTATCTGCGCGAACAGGCGCACTAGGTCGACGCCGTCGGCATCCGCCTGGGTGAACGCCTCAGCGAGTGCTTCGACCACGTCTGGATTCGCGAGCAGCCCGGTCACGACGGACTTCCCGGACGGCCACCGCTCCACGGTGATCGCGCCCGTGGACCACACGGGGACAGGCGCGGGCGGGCAGCCGAGCCCATCAGCGATCCGCTCCAAGAGCTCCACCAAGGCATGCTTCGACGGCGCACGGCCGCCCGACGGCGCCGCATTGACCAGGCCGCCGAGCAGGCGACCGAGAACATCCTCAGCAGTCGTGTCCGCCAGGTCCGCCGCAGCGTCCAGCAGTCGATTCGACGCGGCAAGTTGCCGACCGTGCAGGTCGCTGACCGGCGTGGCCCGCACGCGGCGCCGTCCGCCGTGCAGCGGGACGACGGGGGCGGGGCGGGTTTCGGTGACAGTCATGCCGACACCGTCCCCGCGAGCTCGATCGCGCGGTCCAGCAGCGCGAACACGTCGGCTAACGTGCGGCCCGGAGCGTCGTTGAAACGGATCGTGCCGCCCTTGAAACCGGCGGCGAGCAGCGTCCGCGAGACGGCGGCGTGTGCGGCATGGGACGCGTCGCAGCCGAGCACCGGATCCGCAGAGCCCGCCGCGACATTCACCGCCCCGCGGATACACAGCCGGCAGTTCGCGACCGGCATCCCCGCGCGGTGCTGCCGCGCGTCGTAGTGGCCGCGCTGCAGCCAGCCGTTGGCCACGAGGAGGGCCTTCGCCCTGCGCAGGACTTGCACGGCCGTCGGGTCGGTCACGATGCGAGCCCCTCGTCCGCGAGCCGCAGCGCGTCCAGCACCGCGGCACCATGCTCCGCATCCAGGCGCCGCAGCAGGCCGCACATGTCCGGCCGGGCGCCCGGGTCGCCGCACATCGATGCTGCGATCTCCACCGCCAGGCGCACCGTGTGCAACCCGCCCCGGGCCCGCGACCACGCGTAGATCGACGCCCAGTCGATGTGGATCGGGGTCACCGCGGCGTGCCAGCGCGGGTCGTCGATGGCGGCGAGGATGCGCAGCGGGGCGATGAACGACAGGTCGTGCCACACGTCGGGCTCAAGGCGTGCGACGACGCCGGGCGGCAGGATCGCGGCCAGGTCGGCGCGCGTCGAGATCGCGTGATCGAGTGTTGAGTTGCCCGATTCTGCAGGCAGAAGTACTGTGACCATGAGGCCACCACCTTCCTTTGACGGTTTCTGGTGGTCACTGCCGCCCTGTGCTCGGGTCACGACCGAGCCGGGCGGCGTTTGTTTGCCTAGCGGGGTGCTGCGTGCCGGTTCATCCGGTTGATTCCGGCGACCGCCCGCGCGAGGTCGAAGGCCGGTGGCTCTGCGGCGGGCTGCGGCACGTGCTCGCCCATCGCCTTGATCGAGGCGCAGTGTTCGGGCGAGAAGCGCATCCCGGCCCCTTCGCCCCAGTGCGGCCAGCCCTCGTTCTTCACGCGCCTGCGCACGGTGCGCGGCGTCAGTTTGAGCAGTTGGCCGAGTTCTGCGACGGTCAGGTAGGCGTCCATCATGCAACCGCCAGTTCGCGCTCGTCGGCGAGCGGCTCGGAGCCCTGGGCCAGTTCGACGAACTGGGCGAGTGCCTCTTCGGCCACGTCGCGCGGCCGCCCGGAGACGCCGACGAGAGCGGCCAGGACCTGCAGGTTAAGGTCCATCGTGCGGCGGTAGATGCGCTGGAGGGTGGGGGGGTTGACGCCTGCGGACCGCGCGATGCGTTCGATGCAGGGAGATCCGTCTGGGTTGGTCCATGACGGGTTGATCTTGGTAAGCCAGGCGAGCGCGTCGCGGCCGAGGTTCCCGTTCTCGTCAGGGAACTCGGCATTGCGCAGCTGGTAGATCCAGCCGGACTGTCGGGTTGACATGGGGGTCTCCGGTGGGGCGACGTGGTGTCCTTCTTACAAGAAGGTCTATTCCTTCGTACATGAAGGAAGCTACCCCCTTCGCATGGGAAGCGCAACCGGTGCGGCGAAACGTGCTCTGGCCTGCCGGGGCGTGCGTGCATATGCGAGTGCTGCGGAAAGTCTGGCGGCACCTATGGCGGACATACGGTGGCGTCTGTAGGCTGAACACCGATAGGCTTCCTTCGCACAGGAAGCCATCCCGTACCCGCCGGAAGCTGAAGATTGATGCCACGCGCCGACGCCAACACCACTTGGGCGTCATGGCTCAACGCCGCCCTCACCCACGCCGAAATGACCCAGGCCGACCTCGAACGCGCCACCGGATTCCCCTCCGGAACCATCAGCCGCTGGGTCCGCGGCACCTTCTCCCCCACCGACCCCGAAACCGTCATCGCCGTCGCCCACGCCGTCCGTGCCAGAGATGCCGTCGCCGCCCTCGACGCCGCCGGCCTGACCGGCACCGCCAGCCTGATCCGCAGCGTCCGCACCGAGCAGGGCACCGACCCGATGCTCCTGCGCATCCGCACCGACCGCATGCTCACCGCCGAGCAGCGCGCCGACCTCGAACAGTCATACCTGCGTCGGCAGGCCGAGACCCTTCACGATTTCGAACTGCGCCTGGCCGACGCCCAGGGCCGGTCGCGCCGATCGGCCGCCGCCGCAGCGCCACCGCACGCCAGGGCCGGGCGTGCCATCTCACCGTGGGCGGCGTTCCTCGAGCAGGCACTCGCCGACGCGCGGATGACCCCCGCCGAGGTGGCCGCGCGCAGCGAGCGCACCATCCCCGAGGCCGCGATCACCGCGTGGATCGCGGGGGCCGCCGCGCCGACCGCGATGGAGGCGGTGTTCACCGCGCGCATCCTCGGCGCGGACGAGGTCGAGGCGCTGCGCGCGGCCCGCTACCCGCGGGAGGCCGCAGAGGCCGACCGGCTCCGCAAGGCCGACCCGGATGCCGAAGAGGACCGCGGGCGCAACGGGCGCGCTTCTTGACTCGGCGTCGGCGAAGGGCGCCCCCGGCACGGGGTGTCCTGCGGGGAAACGTGCAGGTCGGTCCTTGCGACCTCTGGCCAGTTTTTGCGACCGGTGGCACCTGCTATAGTGGTCTCAGCAGCAAAGATGCAGGTAGAGGTGCGGGTGTACCACAGTTCAAATCCCGTCTCCACCTCTTCTCGACAAGGCCCCTGAGCTGCCGTAAAGCAGCAGGGGCCTTGATCGTTCAGCGCACGGGGTAACGCGCGGGGTAACAAGTCGGCAAAACGCCCCCCGCCCGACCCGTCCGCAGGCGCACGATCGTGGACATGGCGACCATCGAAACCCGGGTCAACAAGACCACCACCACCTACCGCGTCGCGTGGATCGAAGGCGGCAGGCGCGGCGGCAAGCGCGAACGCGAGCCCTTCGGCACCGACCTCGCCGCAGCCGAGCACTTCAAGAACGACGTCGACTTCCACGGGCAGCACTGGCCCCCCAACTACATCGCTAGGCACGGCTACGTCACCCCCGAACAGTTCGCCACCGCCACCAGGACCGCAGCGCTCCTGCAGGCCGAAACCTCGCGCGGCGAACCCAAGCCGCTGCTCGACTACGCCACCGACTACGTCAACCACCTCACCGGCATCCAGGCCAAGACCCGCGCCGACTACCACCGCCTCATCGCCAACTACTTCGCCGTGTTCCCGCAACTCGCCGACGCCGACCTCGCCGACCTCGACACGTTCAGCGAACGCGACGTCGCAGCCTGGGTCAACTGGCTCGAGGCCGGCGTGCGCGACCCGGAGAACGAACTCGCCTGGCTGCGCACCCCCAAGTCCCCGAAGACCATCGCCAACGCGCACGGCCTGCTGTACTCGATCGCCGAGTCCGCCACCCGCGGCGAGCGCCCGCTGCGCAGGTTCAACCCGTGCGCCGACACTAGGCTGCCGCGGCTGGACGACGCGACCGGCGAGGAGATGGTGTTCCTCACCCCGGTCGAGTTCGCGCTGCTGCTCGCCGCCGCGAAGCCGGAGCACCGCCCGATCCTGATCGCGTTCGCGGGGACCGGCATGCGGTTCTCGGAGATGGCCGCACAGCAGGCCGGAGACTGGGCGCCGGGCGCCACCCAGGTCCAGCGCTCCTGGCAGACCATCGAGGGCGGGCGCAGGCTCAAGGAGCCGAAGTCGACGGCGGGGCGGCGACGGATCACCCTGGACCCGTACGTCGACGCCGCGTTCGCCGCAGCGGCCGAGGGCTGCGCGCCGGGCGCGTTCCTGTTCACGGCGGCCGAGGGCGGACCCTGGTTCCACTCCAGCTTCTTCTCCCTGGCGTGGCAGCCGACCGTCTACCGGGCCGTGCGCTGCGAGGAGCATCGCGTGCAGGACCGCGAGGAGGGGATGGTGCTCGACGGGGAGCGCATCCACCTGCGCCAGATCCGCCGAGATCTGCGTCAGTACTGGCTGCGCCCATGCGGCTGCGAGGGCACCCTGCGCAAGGTTCCGCGCATCCACGACCTGCGCCACACGCACGTGGCATGGCAGATCGCCGGGAACGTGCCGCTCTCGGCGATCGCCCGGCGGCTCGGGCATGAGAGCGTCATCACCACCGACAAGACCTACGGGCACCTGCTTCCGGAACTCGACCAGCGGCAGGCGAACGCGGTCGCCGCGGCGTGGGCCGCAGCCGGCCTAGTCGCGCTTGCCGCCTAACGCCGTGGTCACTAAGTCTCGTCCGAGGACTGTGGGGCGCCGTCGAGCAGCGTCAGCGGCCTGCGGTCCCCGGATGTGCCGTAGCGTGCGGCGGCGCGCGCTTGGTGGATCGCCAGTTCCGCCGCCTCAGCTTTCGGCCCCACAACGCGCACGAACAAGCACTCGCTGGCCGCGCCCAGCACGAACAGGGTCGTGAGTAGCAGGTTGACGCCCGCCAAGCGGATCACGCCGAAGGCGAGCAGCGCGTCGGTGGCAGCCATCGCGGTGATCGCAAACGCGGCTACCTGGCCGCATCTGCGGTACACCGGCCTGCTGGCCAGGTCCACGGAGCCGCGGTTCCGGGCGGGCGGCTGCGCGGCTTGGCCGGCGGCGACCGTAATGGCCAGCGCCCGCGAAACCCAGGTGAACCTCGGGGTGATCTGACTGGTTTTCAACGCGAAGCAGAAGTATGCGAACAGCCAGCAGATGACGGAGAACAGGAGTGAGGAGTTGATCCGCAGCGCGGGCACCGCTTGGGCCGCCCACAAGCCGGCCGCGACGAGGAACGCTGCGGCACCCGAGAGCATCAGGGCCCGGGGCGGCACATCGGCAGGCGACCGCTCGTGCACTGAATTCCTTCCCTCGGCCCCAGGCGGGTGGCGCGAGGGCAGCGTACGGCAGTTAGGCTAGCGCCGGGCGAGCGCCGGGCGAACGCGGACCACCCGATCGGGTGAAAGCGCGCCATCAGGGCGCTGCCTACACTGAAACGTTGGAGCGCGCCCCGGACCCCGGCGTACACCTCATGCATCGTCCACACGAAGCGCCCGGCGGTCGGGGCCCCGGGGGTCACATCTGGGGAGAGTGCTATGCCGGAACGGCCCACACGTGAACCATCCGAGCAGCCCGCGCCCGCGCCGCGCCGCGAACTGCTGCTGACCCGCAGCGCCGGCATACTCTCGGCCCTCGCCGCGCTCGCCGCGCTCGTGCTGATCCTTGTCCAGTTGGCCGACCCGCCGTTCGGCAGCTTCGCATTCGCCCTGTGCATCAGCTGGCTCGTGCACGCTGCATGCCTCGGCATGGCCCTGGCGATGACCGGCAGCGAGGATCCGCGCATCGGCCGAGCGATGACCGGCGGCTTCAACCTCGGTGACCCACAGCTGGACGCGCTGCTTGTGCCGGGGCGCAGGCGGTGGCGGTCCCTCGGCTGGGTGCGACGCACCCTCGGGCAGTCCGCCGCCGTCGCTTGGACCCTCGCGGCGATTTACACCGGGCAACTCGCAGTGGGCGCCTACGGCACGCCGCGAGTGGTGGACCTCGGCATGTTGCTCGTGCTCCTGAGCGCCGGGGTTTCAAGTACGGTGTGCGCAGTGGCTGGGGGCTGCGCGGCACGGCGCGAGGCGGCTTTCGACCTTCAGTGCCAGCTGCACGAGCGGTGCCGCAGTGACCAGGGCTGGCTGGAGCAGTTGGCCGAGCAGGGCCCTGGCGGGCGGCCGTCCGAGCCGCGAGACGCCGCAGTGCTGCCGCTGTCGAGGCGGCGCGGGGGCGAGGGCGTCCGCGGAGCTTGAGGCGCGAGTCCCGGGAATGCAGAAAGCGCGCCCCCTCCCCGGTTCGAAAACCGAGAAAGGGGCGCGAGGCCGGATAGTCAGATGATCGGTTACCCGTCCGGCGAGTCGCCGTTCGGGGTCTTGCGGATCCTCGGCCTACTGGAAGGCCACTCCGATCGGGTAGTCCTGCCCGTCGAGCCGCCGCACGGTCACGCCGGTCACGCCGGCGCCCAGCGGATGGCCCCACGTGTGCTGCCCGGATATGCCGCCGATCTCGACGGACTCGAGGACGCTGGGCTCGTCGCCGCCCCACATGGCGATCCGGACGGACGCGGCCGGGTTGGAGTATCCGTCGGCGACGAGCACCATCTCTGTCTTGTCGGGGGCGAACGCGTACGCGTACTCGCCGGGGTGTACGGCTAGCGGTTCGATCTGGGCCATGTCGTCGTCCTGTTCCTTGGGCGTGGTGACGGTCGGCGCCGCGGCGGCCGGCGGGGCGGGTGCGGGGTCGAGGCCGGGCCAGTAGTCGGCGACCACCGAGGCGTCGTAGCCGCCGTAGTCGTAGTACTGCAGCCCGATCGCGCCGTCCGGGATCGCGGGGACCTTCGTCGGGTCGTCCACGTAGGCGGCGACCCAGTAGAGCGGCGGTTCTACGCCCTGCGCGGTGAACGCCGTCTTCACGGCGGGCCAGCTCTGCTTCTCGTTGCAGTAGACGACCGGGTACGCGTTGCCTGCAGCACGCTGCCGTTCGGTCCAGCCCGGTGCCTGTTCGGGTGTCGCGTCGCCTTTCTCCACGTCGAGCACGCGCGCGTCGCCCGTCGCACTGACACAGATCGACACGTGCAGGGCGCCCGGGTGCGCGACGGTCAGGGCGGTCAGGGACTGCCAGTTGCCGTCCACGTATCCGGCGTAGATCGCGGCGCCGGCCGGGACCTCGCCGGCGTTTACGCCATCGAGCATGGTGCGTGGCATCAGTGTTCTCCGATGGCGTAAAGGTCATCCCGCCGCAGTAGCGGGATGGCGAGTAGGAGTAGGGCACGGGGGCTCGGGCTGGGCGGGCCGGTCGGCGCCGGGGTGGCGGCCGTCGCGGTGGGTCTGGACGCGTCCACTGCGACGGCCTGGGCGTCGGGCGCGGTGTCAGATGCGGTCGCTGTCGGTGCGGGGCTCATGCTCGCGCTCGGGGCCGTGCTCGCATTGGGGCTCATGCTCGGGCTGGGCGTTGAACTGGAGCTCGGGTCGGGACTGGGGCTCGCGCTGTCGGACGCCGTCGCCGAAGCTGATGCGGACGACTCGAGCGTGCATGCGTAGTTCGGCGACGGCGTCTGGCCATCCGCGGCGCAGGTGTAGACGTTGCCCGACGGGTCGGTCCACGACCAGCCGGCCGGGTCGCTGCCGGGCGAACCCTGGGCTCCTTGGGCGCCGCTTGGTCCCGCTGGCCCTGCGGGACCCGCCGGGCCTTCCATGCCGGCGTTTCCGGCGACTCCCTGTTCACCCTGGACGCCTTGGGCTCCAGGGCTGCCGGCCGCACCGGGACTGCCCGCAGCCCCCGGGCTGCCCGCCGCGCCGCTGGCGCCGGCCGGGCCTGTCGCGCCGACTCCAGTGGCGCCGGGTTCGCCCGGCAAACCGACCGCACCAGCCGGCCCGGTCGCCCCGACGCCCGCCGCGCCCGGCGAACCCGCCGGGCCGGCAGGACCAGACACGGTGATCGTCTTCAAGATCTCCGAGGGCGCGGGCACCACCGGCGTCGCACCCAGCCCTTTGATCTGCGCCCTCGCCGACTCCACCGCCCCGGCGAGACCGTTGATCTGCGCGTCCTGTGTCGCCCGACCCGCGTTCAGGTCCGCGATCTGCGTGGACGCGTGCGACACCACGACGATCAGGAAAACGACCAGGCCGAACAGGGCGATCGCGAAAGCGACACTGCCAGCGATCAAGGTTCTGCGCCTGCGCTCCACCAACGGCATCCCTAATGCACTCCCCTGGCGGCGATGACGGCGGCGATCCACGCACCGGCGAGCGTCGCGAACGCCCCCACCGTGATCCCGATCGCAGTCAACACCCGGTTGCGGCTCCACGCGGTCGACTCTTTGTGCGACTGCTCGTGGTCGCGCAGGTCGCCCCGGATCGCCGCCAACTCGTTCTGAACCGTGGTGAACCGTTCCAGGGAGCGGTTCTCCATCCGGAGCAGCGCTTCGGCATGGTCGTGCTCCGCGTGCTCGATGCGTTCGGTGATGTTTCTTTGTTCGTTGGCCCACAGTTCGGCGGGCACTGCTTTGCGTGCGAGTTCACTGATCCGGTCGTCGGTCGCCCGGTTCGAGTCTCTCTGGGCCTGCTCGATGCGCTCGATCGTTCGGCGGATTTCGCCTGGACTCATGTCGTCGGCCACGGGTGGCCTCTCTTGTCAGCCGAGGTCTGGGGCTGGCGGTGTGCGAGGCTGGCTGTTGGGGCGACCGGTTCCGGGTTTAAGGCCGCGCGGTCTGCGGGCTTATTTGCCTGCTTCGCCCTGTCCTTCCGTGAACACGGGGGCGCCCGAGGTGTCGATATGAGCCTTGATCTGCGCGGTCTGCGTGACGGTGTCCTCCCGGAGCACGGCGGTCTGCCTCCTTAGCGCACGCCGATTGGCGATGGTCACGTAGACGGCGGCCCAGCCGGGCAGGGAGCTGATGAGCGCTGCGGCGATCACCGTCTCGGCTGATGTCAACGCTCCGTGCCCGATTCCGTGCCGGGAGGCGTCAGGCGCATGACCAGGGCGGTCAGCTGGCCGGCGAGCGCGTCGGACCGGTCCGCCAGCGCGGCGAGCCGGTCGTCCTGGGTGAGCAGGTGCTGGTCCTGGGCGCCGAGGTGCTCGGCGATCTGCCGCGCGGAGTCAAGGATGGCTTCCGCGTCGAGGTAGGTGGATTCGGACCGCTTGTCGGACGCGTCGGCCTGCACGTTCTGTCCAACTAAAATAATTGACAACAATACCAGTTGGAGGAAAAACGACGCGACCCACTGCACGATGCCGAAAAGGCCGCCCTGGATCGCCTGCGGCAGCGCGAGGCAGTCGAACAGGGCGAAGGCGTAGGCGCACCACATCGAGCCGACCGTCTTCGTGGTCGCCAGGGCGAGGCGCGTATTGAACCGCTGGACTGCGCTCCCGCGCGAATGCTGGTCCGCCACCTTGGCCGGGCCATCATCGTTGCGGGCGGCGATGCGAGGGTGCGGGACGTGCCGATACAGACTCAAGCCGCACCTCCCCGGGTCGCCAGTGCACACGCGAGGGTGACGCCGTAGACGACGGCGAGCACGCCGATGGTGACCGCGACCCGCCTGGCACGCTGCGGCGGCGTGGTGCGCAGCAGTCCGACGGCGACGGTCAGGGCCATGCACAGCACTGTCGAGAGCGCGAACGCCGCGCCGCCGTGAAGGAATGCGTACGGGAACGCGGGGACGATGGAGCCGACGCCGGTGCCGCGCCCATCACCAACGACGCCCTGAATCCCTTGCTGCTCTCCGAAAGCCACTCCCCTGCCGCCATGGACAGCGAGGCGCCGAGGCCGCCGATCGCGGCGGCCGGGACGATGAGCCCGGCATGGTTGCCCAGATAGAACACCACACCCAAGATCGACATGAGGCCGTCGGACGCGCCGAACACCGCCGGGCGCACCCAGGCGCGCTTGGATGTCTCAGGCGCCCCTGCGAGTACGCGTTCGATGTCGGACGCCGTGAAACCTGCGCCGATCAGCACCCGCGCAGCATCCGAGCGTCCTGGTGGCCCGTCGGCGACAGCGGTCACTTCTTCGCGGCCTTCGTCAACATCGCGTGGTGAATCATGTCTACTCGGGCACGCGCTTCGGCCGCGACGAGGATCAGCGGGCGGCTCAAGAGATGAGTCCTCTCACGTACTTCTCTGCCTCGAAGTCCGAGGCGGACGCGACGTGCACGCCGCCCGGGCCGCGATGATGGGCTACGCACAGGACTAAGAGGTTGTCCGGGCTCTCGACCCAGGCTCCGACCTCGTCGGGGTTCGAGATTCCCGGATAGTCCGCCTCAAGCCATGACAGGTCGACGCCGTTTTGCAAGCTGAACTCGACGTGCGCGTGGTGCAGTTCGAGCGGCTTGGCGAGGTCGCATTCGGAGAAGTCGCCGCGATGCTTGCCAACGGCGCACTGCCATCGTTCGGGATCCTTCTTCCACTCGCGGTGCAGGTGATCGAAGTCCCTGTAGTGCGGATCGTCGGTGCGCGCGGGGTGGGCCGGAAAGCGCACCGAATAGTGATGCGTCTCGGTCTGAGTATGGGCAGCGACTTCTTCTACAGCGTCAAACATTCGCCACCTCAGACTCGCGTTGCTGCTACAACTGAAAAGTGAAATCATCGATGGGTTGCGCCCAGGGCCACCCCTGGACCGCGGAAAGCACGATCGATCGACCCGGCCGCGCCAGGGAGTGTCGGCTCTGCGCTCGCGCGCGAGGAAAGGCTTGGGCGCAGAAGAAGGCCGCCGAGAAGCGCTTGCAGCGAGCCGAGCCGCAGCCAAAGGCTTTCGTGAAGTGCGCCATCGCCGACTGCCCTGAGGGCGCGAAGGTGAAAGGGTGGTGCAACGTCCACTATCAGCGTTGGCATCGCTACGGAGATCCGCTTGTGCAAAAGCGGATCCATGGCGACGATGACCGTAGGTTCTGGTCGAAAGTTGACAAGGACGGGCCCGTTCCGGGGCACAAGCCCGAACTGGGCCCGTGCTGGGTTTGGCAGGGCAAACCCGGCAAGCACGGCTACTGCCAAGTGCGGATGGGGGGCAAGTCGGGCCGCTTCGTCCTCGTTCACCGATGGGCCTACGAGCAGTTGGTCGGCGAGATTCCGGATGGACTTCAGCTGGACCATATGTGCCATACCGACTTCTCGCGATGCACGGGCGGCGACACGTGTAGCCATCGCAGGTGCGTTAACCCCGCTCACCTGCAGCCGACAACCTCACGGATCAACACATTGCGGGCACGTACCGTCTCGGCCGCCAATGCCGTTAAGACGCACTGCAAACACGGCCATGCGTTCTCCGAAGAGAACACGCGGTGGTATCGCGGCGCTAGGGTCTGCAAGGAGTGCGGAAGGGCTGCCGTGCGTCGGCGGCGGGAAGCCGCGCAAGAAAGCGGCGCAGAGGGAGTCTAGGCGACAGGACTGTAGAAAGTCCTCGCGTTCGCCGGATAGCCGGGGGCGAATCCGCCGGTCTTGTGCTTGTCGAGTGCGCTCAAGTCAGGCAGTGACACCGCGGTTCACTCTCCCTCACCGCTAGTCGTTCAGCAGTGTCTGGCGAGGAACCCCGGCGCTTCAGGGCTCCGGAGGAGCTGCCTTGCCCGCGGTCGATGTCGCGCAACGCGAACAGCCAGCCCGCGCGGTACCGGAGCCGGTCGACCAGTCCGGCGAGGATCTCGGGGTACGGCGCCTCCTGGCGCATGGGCTCGGGTGCGACGGTCATCAGACGGCTCCTAGGTACATCACGAAGAGCTCGCGCGCGATGGCGAGTGGCGAGATGGGGGTGAACACCCCGGTGCCGGCCGTGCGCTGCGCGAAGAAAGCGAACGTGTTGAGCCCGGTGGCGGGGGCGATGAAAGAGCCGGCGAGCGGGATCGGCGACCGCCCGGAGGTGCCTGCGGTCTGCGGCGTCCACTCTTGCTGGGCCACGAGCGTGCTCGAGCTCGTCGGCGCAGATGAGGAGCCGGAGTTGCGGATGTTGAGGAGGAACACGTCGGACACGACGGAGCCGTTGCCGACGAGGCCGTTCATGACGGCCATGTATCGGCGCCCGGAGATCAGGTTGCACTGGTAGGTGCCGAGGACTGCGTCTTCGGTCTCGGTAGTGCCGGAGGTGGGCGTGCCGTTGGTGGTGGTGGAGGCGGGTGTGGCGTTGACGAGCGGCTGCAGCTGTGCGACCGCGGCGAGGGCGATGAGTTCGAAGGTGTCGGCCACCATGCACCCTCTCTGCCGAATGTGGGTTCACGGCGCCCGGATGGGGCGGGACAGAGGATGCGGGAGAGCGGCGCAGCTACGCGAGCACGGTCGAGCCGAGGGGCGGCCACGTCTGATACGAGGGCCAGTTGCCCCCGTATTCGAGTTGCGTGACTGAGGATTGCTGCGGCCCGGTGTAGGTGTATGTGCCGATGGCGTTGTCGACGTACCAGAGTTGCGACGACGCGGGGGTTCCGCTGAGCGTGGCCACCATCTGGAACCCGTACGCCCCGCCGACCGCTGTCAGGTTGTTGACGACCTCAGTCCAGGTGGCCGGGCTGACGCTGACGAGGTTCGCGGTCGTGGAGATCGCAGTGCCGCCGGTCACGGCCGTGTACCACGTTACGGAGAGCGAAAAGTTCGAGGTTACCGTGTTGGTGAAGTAGAACCAGCCCGCCGCAGTGACCGCCTGCCCGGGCAGGCACGGCAGAATCTCCGAGGCGAAGGAGCAGGATGCGGAGGTGCCGTTCGGGGTGATCTGCGCGCAGTGCAGCCCCGAGTACGACTGGGCGGTGGACTGGACGGCCGTGCCGCCGGACCACGTCCAGGGGGAGAGGCCGGCCTCGAACCCTTGGTTCTGGTTCAGCGCGAGCCCCATGCGGGTCGCCTCGCATATGCCGAGCAGCCGCTGGTCCGGGGTCGTCGCGCATACGATCGTGGTAATGCGCGCGCCCTGATCCGACCAGGTGTGCCACGGCAGGATCCCCGGGGCGGCCGGCGGCGTCTGATCGAAGACCTGGATCGGCACGGCGTCACTAGTGGCTACCGTCGTCCACGTGTACGCGCCGGGCGGGCTCGTCTGCGCGGTCGGGCCGGATGATGCCGTGTACGTCCGGAACCCGATCATCGTCGACAGGTAGTCGACGGCATCTCCGCCCTTTTGTTGGATCAAGATGTGGTACGTGTTCCCGCTGGTCAGGCCCGTCGCTGGGAGCGGCACCGAAATGTACGGCACCAGGTTCATGTACACGGTGCCGAACTGGTTCTCGCTCGGGGAGAGCGCATAGACCAGCACCTGGCCGTTGCCGGAATCGTTGTAGCCGAGCAGGACGCCACCCGCGCCCGACGTGATCGTGCCCCACTCGGTCGAGGGGCCGCCCTGCTCGGAGAATGTCAGGGTATTGAAGTTCGTGGCGCTGATGATCCCGAACTGATTCGCGTACGGGTTCGCGTTTAGGTTATAGGTGGCCGCGTACAGCGGTGGCAGTGTCAGCCACGGGCCGAGCGACCCGCCCTCGTTGATCACCGCGTAGTACGCCGTCTGATTCCCGGCGAACGAGGCGTTGGCGCCGCCGAACACCACCAGCAGCCCGTTGCACGCCACGACGAACGGCAGTTGCTCCGCCAGTGGCAGCGGCGTCCCCGTGTTCCACGCCGCGATCTGGCCGTTCTGCACCTGCGCGTAATACACGGTGTTGACGAGCCCGGAAGAGGTGCGGCCGCCGACCACATACACGTACCCGCCCCAGGTGGCCATGCCGTGGTTCTGGATCGCCGCCGGCAGTGCCGCCTGCGCCGCCCACGCCGAGAGTTGCCCGGTCGAGGTGGTCAGCGACGACGTGAACGCGTTCGTGACCGGCGCGCCTTCGTAGGAGGTGCCGCCGCCGCAGTTCACGACCACCGGGGCGCCCGTGGACGAGTCGACGGCCACGATCGTCGCCGAGGAGCCGTCGTTCGGGTTCGGGAACGCGGGCTGCGGCACTGTCGGCGAGAGCACCCCTTCCGAACTGTACGGGATCGTGTACACGGTGGACAGGGCGACGTCGTTGCTCACCCCGCCGACAGCGATGATGTACCCCTGGTAGTACGCGGTCGACGGGGTCGCCGAGATGCCCATGAACGTGATGGCGGGGTAGTTGTACGCTTGGACGACCTGCAGTGCCTCAGACCAGATGTTGAACTGTGCCACTGCCAGCGGGGAGTTCGAATACTGGACCACTGGGAACTGTGTCGCCGGTCCCGTGGGGGCGTTCACCGCACCTAGGGCGCTGATCCACGAACCTGGGATGCGCGTTTGCGTGACCATGGTGCCGGGCTGGCCGGACCCGTTGTCCGCGCACAGTGACACGAGCAGGTCGGCGCCGTTCCCCACGGCGAGGACCGGCAGTTGGATCCGGCCGATGACGGTGCCGGACATCGTGAAGGGCTGGTCGACATCGAGGGTGCCGAGCGGGACGTTCCAAGGGTTCTGCGTCGTCGAGTAGATGATCTCCGGCTGAAGAACACGGTTGCCTTGGTAGATCGCCGTGGCCGGGTGCGTGGTGAGCAGTTGGTTCACCTGGGCTGAGGCTGCCGTGGCTGCCGCGTTGCCGATCAGCCCGGCCTGCGCCGCGTTCCAGACGGAGCTCGAGGTCACCGGCATCCGCGCACCTCCGTCGTCAAGCCACCGAGATCAGATTCGAACCGGAATAGGTCAACGCCCTCGAGCTTGAGACGTACTGGCCGCTGCCCTGTGCGACCGTGCATTCCTGGAGGGACGACAGTTCGTTCACGCCCGTATACAACTCGGACGTCCAGCGCGCCCCGCCGTCCTCCCATGTGTGCGCGAGCGGGAGAAACGCCGACTGATCCCACAGGGCGTAGTACAGCCCGTACGCCTGCGCCGTCCACGACGTGCCGTTCGTGCTGGTGCTCGCGCCCGACGTCTGATTCGATTTGAGCCATGTCGCGAAGTTCGAAGCGTCACCCACGGCCGCGAGCACGATCCAATACACGGTTCCCGAGGCCAGTGCGCACGGGACCGGTATGGAGACGTTGCTGGCGAGGAACTGCGGCGGCACCGTCGTGCTGATCAAGGCGGTCCCGGATGGCGCGCCCCCGGTCGAGGTCTGGATCGAGATCGTGGTCGGGGCCGTCGGCGTGCCCGTCACGGTGTTGAACCCGAGTACGACGCGGCCCAGCGAATACGTGGCGGCGGCCGTGAAGGACTGCGCGATGTACAGCCCGTTCGAGTTGACGCCGCCGGACCCCAACGTGGTCTGGCCGCCGCCGTACGCCCCGCTGTACAGGTAGGTGATCGCATGCGTGGTCAGGAACTGGTTGACCTGAGCGGCGAGCGGCGGCGAGCTCGGGGTCGCGCCGATCCACGCGGGTGTCGCCATCAGGTGGCGACCGTCGTGACGACCACGACGATGCCGCCCGCGCCCGCGCCGCCCGCGCCGGACGACTGCCCGGTCAGCGACGCGCCGCCGCCCCCGCCGCCGCCGCCGTAGATGCCGCCCGCGCCGCCCGTCCCGCCCGCGACCGCAGTGATCGAGGAGCCGCCTCCGCCGCCGCCCGCGCCCGACACCGGATAGTTCGCCGTAGTGCCGGAGCCCGCGCCGCCCGTCCCGCCCGCCGTCGCACCCGCAGCGCCGGCCGTGTTGCCGCCGGACGAGTTCACGGCGCCGCCCGCGCCGCCCGCGACCGAGGCTGCCGTCGTCGCCACGCCCCCGCCGCCGCCGCCGCCCGCCGCGCCCTGGCTGACCGTGGCGGCAGTCGAGCCGACAGCGCCGGTCGAGGACGACGACGCGCCGCCGCCGCCCGCGAAACTCCCCGACCCGGCCGAACCGCCCGACGCGGCGCCCGACGCCGTACCGCCCGCGCCCTGCGTCCCGCCCGATGCGACCAGCAGCGCCGACGAACGGAAACTGCTGTTGTGCCCGGTGCCACCGGCGTTGCCGACGGCCGCAGCCGTGCCCACCGCTGCACCGCCCAACCCGCCGGCGCCCACGGTCACGGTCTCCGTCGAGCCGAGGATGCTCGCCGGGAACGTCGCCATCGAGTAGCCGCCGCCCGCGCCGCCCGCGCCGCCCGTCGCCAGAGTGCCCGACGCCTGCACCGCGCCGGACCCGCCGCCGCCGCCGCCGCCGATCGCGATGACCGACACTAGGATGGCGCCCGGAGGCTTCGTCCACGTCCCCGACGAGGTGAACGTCTGCACCGTGTTGGCGACCGAGCCGTTCGGCGTCGTGCCGGTGAACTGCGTCCCCGAGTTGCTGTTGCAGTTGTCGATCACGAAGCCGCCGATCGCGGTGCCGAAGTTCACGTGCGCGTTCGGGGCGGCGCTGTAGATGCCCGTGACGTTGCGCAGCACCGCGTTCTCGGTGGCCACGGGGCTCGTCACGGTTACGCCGTTGGCAACGGACGTCGCCGAGCCGTTAATGATCAGAACGTTCTCAAGGGTGGAAGCCTGCCCGTTCCAGTCGATCACGTCGTAGGCGGTGGAACTGCCGGACGCGAACCCGCCCGAGAAACAGTACAGATGGTTGACGTAGATACCGCGGCAGAAACTGTCGGTGTACAGGTGCGGTCCGACCGCGAGGTTGCTCGTCTCCATCTTGCAGTCGGTGACGAAGATCTCCTGCGGGTTGCCGGTGCCGTACGTGCCCTGCTCGACCCACAGCGCCCCGTTGGAGAAGAACTCCCAGCGGCAGCCGTTGAAGTAGATGTTGTTGCAGTTCCCGGTGGACGCCCCGGTGCCGGAGACGGCCGAGGCGTTGCGCAGGAACACGTTCGGGGTGGTCGTGCCCGCGCCGCCGCCGCCGTTGTTCATCACGACGTAGTAGAAACGGGAGTCCCAGAACTCAACGCAGTCGATCATGATGTCGGCGTTATTGTTCATGAACAGGTCGAGCAGCAACGTGTTGTCGTTGTAGTACAGCTGCAGCAGCGCGCCCGTGTAGCCGCCCCCGGCGAACCCCAGGTGCTGGACACTGCCGTACTTCACGTGCGTCGCGCCCGACACCGGGTTCGTCGTCCCGCTCATCGCGAGCAGGATCCCATTGCCGCCCTTCGTCAGGGTGCACACATTCGAGTTCGCCCCGATCAGCGTCACGTCGTTGCTAGTGATCGTCAGCGCCGGGTTGCCTCCCGACGGCGTGCACAGGAAGTCGCCCTCCGGGAAGTAGACGACCCCGCCACCCTGGCCCTCCACATACGTGATCGCCGCCTGGACTGCGGCCGTGTCGTTCGTCGTCCCGTTGCCCGCCGCACCGAAATCGTACGGAGTCACCCATCCCACGAGGTTAGGCACCGCTACGCCACCCCCGCCAGAAGCCCGTTGGAATAGGTGAGCGCGCGCTGCGAGTACTGGACCGCGCCGGACTGCGACACGACCTGCTCGGTGATCGTCGCCAGCTGCCCGGCCGCGTTGTACGTGAACGCCGTCGTGCGCGCGCCGCCGTCGTCCACCAGGAACGCCGGCGGCCACGTCGTGCCCGTCAGGTCATGTATCTGGTACATGAACCCGTACGCCTGCCCCGTCCACGTCGTCCCGGACTGGGACGTGGACGCGCCGGAGGTCTGATTCGACTGCTGCCACGCGAAATACGAGGCCGACGACCCGGCCGGCGAAACCACCAGCTGGTACACGGTCGACGGCGTCAGGCCGCTCGCCGCGAGCGGCACCGGCAGCCAGAACGCGCCCAGATACACCGAGACCTCCGCGAGCGTCCCCGTCGCCAGCGGCGCACCCGTCGGCAGGCCCGCAATCGACGCGTACAGCGCCACCGTCAGCGGGCTGATCGTCGCGCTCACGGCGGAGCCGCCCACCGCCGAGATCTGCAGGTACACGACGCCGATCGTGGTCTGCGCCGCACCGGTGACGAAACTCTGCGCCAGGTACTGCGACGCGGTCGAGACGTACACGCCGGAGCCGATCTCCTCCGACGCCTGCACGCTGTTGCCCGTGTAGATCCAGGACGAGGTGTGAGCAGCCAAGAGCTGGTTGATCTGGCCGGGCTGCGGCTTGTAGCCGGCCGACGCGGCGAGCCACGGTGCTGTCGCCACCTCAGGGCCCGAGAGCCAGGGAGATCTCGAGGATCAGACTGTTCGTGGTCGACACGGCCACGGTCGGCGAAAAAGCCCAGTGATCCACCATCGAACCCGAGTTCACCGTCGAGGACGCCAGCGCAAACAGCCCGGCCTCCGTGATCGTCCAGTTCACCAGCGGCGAAGGAAAGTAGAAAAGCCACGTGCACTCGGCCGCAATGCTGCTGGTCGCCGGGCTCGACGCGCCCGCACCCACCGTCTGCCGCGAGAGCTCCGCGAAAAGCTGCCCATCGGACTTCACCGGAGTGCCCGACCCGTCGCCCACCGCGCCGTACAGCGGCGTGAGGAACGTGCCCGACGTCAGGCCGAGATTAGCCGCCTGGTCCTGTACGCCCGACCACACCATCGCCGCAGCCAGAACTGTCCAGCCTGCCGTGCACATGATGTTGTCGCCCTCGCGGTGCTCGCGCACCGGATCCGGCACCCCGAGGATCTGCTCGAGCGCCTGTGTCGGAGTCAGGCCGTCCCGGACGGTGAGGTCCGCGTAGCGCTGCAGGTCTCCCGGCTTCAGGTCGCCGTCCTGGACCACGGTCAACGCGAGATGTCCGCGCAGCGCGATCGACTCACGGGCTGAAGCGACGGCAACCATGAAGGAAGTCCCCCTCTGTGGCTTTAGTTCCAGACCGAGAGCGATCCCCACGCCTGCTGATCCCAGCCGGCCGGGGCCGCGACGATCGCGGTGACCGCGTCCACCACGACGAGGGTTTCGTCCGCCTCCGCGACCGCCCCGACCCCGGACGTGGAAGTGTCGGCGGCGTTCGAGTTCTGGCCGTTCAATGACCCGAGGATGTCCACCCACGTGTACGGCCTATAAACCCCGGGCACGACCACCCCCTAGATTCGGACGGCGGTTATCTGCATCGTTCTGAATCCGGTTTCCTGCCAGGTCACAGTGTTCGCGATGACGATGAACTGGTCGTTCAAGCCCCACGTTTGCGACTGGTTGTCGAACACGAACTGGTTGAAAACCTGGCACGTCCAACCGGCCCGCACCCAGCCCAGCCAGTCCTCCGTCGTATCCCACGTAGCCCGGCCGACCACGAACGCGTACTCGACCCTCGTCTGCTGTGCGCGCGCCAGCGCCATCGGCACCGTCGTCAGGCTCGAGTCGCTAATGAACTGGGAGTACACGCCGCCGTTCGGGCCTACGTACTCGGCCTGCGAGGTGTAGTCGGACTGCTGCGCCACCACCGGTTTCAGGTACGAATACCAGGCCTGGATCGACGTGCCGTACGCGGGTGCGACCTGCGCCACCAGGAAGTATGCGCCCACCGAGTTCTGCTCTACGACCCACGGGCCCGACACGGTCGCACCCGACGGCGCGACCACGACCGTCTTCTCAACGCCGCCCACATATAGCGTCGGGGTGCCCGAGACCGTGTAGCGCAGCGGCCATGCGGACTGGGCGCCGTCCGCCATCCACGTGTCGGTCGCGGGCGTCGTGTCCGGGGAGCCGCCGTTGACCGTCAGGTTCGCGCCCTGCACCAAGATCCTGTTGGATAAAGCAGTGCCGTCCTGCTCGTACGCGTTCTGCGTGTCCAGGGCGATATGGCCTTCGGTGAGCGACCCGTACGTGCTCGGCACCGTCGTGAACGTGACGCCGGAGGATTGGGCGCTGGACGCGTCGAAAAAGTGGAGCTCGAGATTCTGGTCGACGAACCACCCGTAGGGCGTGACGCTGCTGGCCAGTGTGGCAAGCTGCCGCCACGCCGTCGACAAGGGGTTGTAGTTCAGAACATACGAGGCAAGCTGCGGCCCCGGCTGCACATACCCGCCGTCGGCCGAGGAGGCCGCGGTGATCCCGCAGTTCGCCTGGGCCACCAGGGAGATCACGATCTGGTCCACGGTCCAGCCGAAGAAAATCCCCTGCACGATCGCGTTGTCCGCGTAGACCGTGTAGTCCGTCGCCCCGAGGTCCCACTCGTTGAACGTCGGGGAGCGCACAACCTGCGTCGGGGCGTTCACGACGCCCGCGAACAGGTTCTGCCCCGAATGCTCGTCCACGAGGCTCACCTGGGACTGCCCGAGGATCGCGACGTGCCGGGTGCCGGTCGCGCCCCAGTCCTCGACCAACGGGAACACGGCCGTGTCGCCCTGGCGCCCGAAGTTTTGAGTCACGGTCATCTGCTGCACGGTCTCGGAGTACCCGAGGTACGACGTGTAGTCGGTGGGGGCGCCGCCGGGCGGAGTGACGATCAGAGACAGGTGCGGGGTGATCGGCAAGGCTCGGTCGCCTCCTTTAGGGAACTACCGGCCAGCCAGCTGGATCTTGACTCCGCCCTGGTTCAGCGTCGTCTTCGCGATCACGCCGCCGATCTTCTGCGCGAACTTGTTGATGTCCGAGTCGGTCATCAGCGTGTTCCCGCCCTGCACGATCACCGTCACGCCGCCCGACCCGGCTCCCCCGCCGCCGCCCGCCGCGGCGCCGATCCCGGCCGCCGCGGCGGACACGATCGCTGAGCCGCTCGACCTGGCGTCCGCCGTCAGGTTCGCCGTGATCGACGGCCCCGTGATCGACGAGGCCGCTTTCGCCATCGCCGCGTGCAGCGTCGGGGCCGCATCCTCGATGCCCTGCACGAAACCCGCGATCGTCATGCCGCCGATGTCCGCGAACTCCTGCGACGGAGAGAAGATCGACAAGACGTCTTTCGCGCCCTTGATGATGTCCGAGCCCACGTTCTTCACGGCCGCGACCGCGGCCCCAGCCATGTTCTCCACGCCCTTGACGAGGCCGTCGATGATAGCCTCGCCCGCGTCCAGCAGCCAGGTACTCGCATCGTCGAAAGCGGTGACGATCGTGTTCCACACGGCCTTGAGGGCGGCCTCGATGCCGGACAGGGCGCTGTGGATCGCGCCGATGAACCCGGACCAGATGTGCGAGACCGCGCCGGACACGGTCGACTCGATATCGCCGAGGATCTCCTTGAAAAACCCCGAAATGTCGTTCCACACGCTGTCGAACGTCGACTTGACGTCGTTCCACAGCTTGCCCCACTGGCCGGTCAGCAGATCCGCGAACCCGGCGACGATCCCCTTCAGCAGATCGAGGGACACGTTGAAGGCCGTGGTGATCAGGTCCCACGCCGCCCTCACCAACCCGACGATCACGTCCCACGAAGCCTTGAAGATTCCGGACACGACGTCCCAGCCGGCATTGACGGACCCGACGATCACGTCCCATGACGCGGTAAACATCCCGGAGACGACAGCCCAGCCGACCTGCACGATGCCGCGGATCACATCCCACGCCGCCTTGAAGGCCCCGGAGATGGCATCCCAGGCGGCCTCCGTGACCCCCCTGATCACGTCGAACGTGGCCGTGAAGATCGCCGACACGATCTCCCACTGCGCCCGCGCGATCCCGCGGATCACGCCGAACGCGACCGTGAAAACCTCGACCGTGGCGTCCCAGAGCGCCTTCGCGGCCGCCATCAGCGGCCGCAGCGCGTCCTCGACGATATCGACGATCGTCGACCAGTTCGCGCTCACGAAATCGATGACGTCGCGCGTCCCGTCCATGATCGCCGAGATCAGGGCGCCACCCGTCGCGTTCCAGATCTCGACCAGCGACCCCCAGATCGACGACAGGTCGCCGGAGATCTTGGTCCATTCCTTATCGAACGCCGCCGAGACCTCGTCCCACGCACGCTTGATCGCGGTGATGGCCTTGCCGCCGGTGTCGTCCCACGCCGTCTCGATGCCGTCCCAGATCGCCTTGAGTTCGTCGATCTGCAGCCGCCACAGGGCGTCGACCAGCTTGATCGCGTCGCCCCACGCCTTCGACACGGCCCCGGCGACGTCCGACGCGGCGCCCTTGATCCAGTCCCACACGTCCGCGAGGAGCTTCTCGACGGCCTTCCAGTGCGTCACGATCTCCAGCGCGACCGCGAGCAGGATCCCCAGGGGCCCCAGTAGTGCCGCCATGGCCCCGGCGACCTCGTTGACGTGGCCCTTCACGAACCCGACCACGTCATCGAAGATCTGCTTGACCCAGCCCCAGAAGTCCGCGAGCCAGCGCTTGACGGTGGACCAGTGCTCGACGATCTCGTACGCCGCAATCCCGATCGCCGCGATCGCGATCAGCCACGGGCCCCACGCCACGTCCGCGGTCTCGCCCGCCGCCGCGATCGTGTCCCCGGCGGCTTCGGTCTCGGCTGCTGCGGTCGTCGTCTCCTCGCCGATGAGCCCGAGCGCACGGCCGAGGGTCGTCCACGCCTCACCGACGGCCTTGACGATTTTGGCGACCGCGACCATCGTCGTGATCAGGATCGCCAGGCCGCCGACCACCAGCAGGATGATCGCCGCAAGGGTCTTGTTGTGCTCGATCCACGTCGCGATCGGGGTCAGGATGTGCATGACCACATCAAGGATCTTGGTCACGATCGGCAGCAGAGCCGTACCGAGCTGGATCGACGCGGCCTCGACAGTCTCCTTCAATTCATCAAGCCGCTGATTCATGTTGCCCTGGATCGTCGACCAGCCGTTGACGTTCGAACCGGCCGTGGTCGCCGCGGCCCCGACGGCCTTCACGTTCTGGGCGAACTCCGCCGAATGCGAGCCGCTCAGGGCGAGCACCGTGCTCAAGCCCTCGGACGTGCCGGTCATTTTCGACAGGGCCTGGATGTACGTCTGCGCGGCAGGCGAACCCGAGGTCAGTGTGTCGTTGAAGCCCTTTGACTTGTTGTAGGCGGTCTCGAACTGCAGGGCCAGCGCGCCCTGCGTGCCGCCGAGCGCCTGTGCGTCCGTGCGGTAGGCCTTCTCCCCGATCGAACCGTTCTCGTACTGCTTGGCCAGGGCCTGCGCCGCCGTGCCCAGGTGGGTGAACTCGACCTGAGCGTCCTGCGCGGCAGCCGAAGACTGGTTGAACGCGGACTGCAGGACGGTTCCGGCCGGCCCCATGTGCGAGGTGATCGCGCCGGTGAGTTCCGCAACCGTGCCGGTCAAGCCCTCCTTGCCCAGGTTCTTCGACACGCTGGACGCGTTCAGGCCCATCGCGGCCATCTCGTTGACCATCACGTTCGACGGGTTCTGCAGGTGCGTGATGGTGCTCGCAAGATCCTGGGTAGCCTGCTGCGCGCTGATGCCCTCACCAGTCATCGTCGCGATCGCGCCGCCGACCTGGGTGAAACTCAGGCCCGTCTGCGCCGCGATCGGCAGCACGGTCGACAGCGCGCCCGACAGGGCCTCCGTCGTCGTCTTGCCGTTCTGCACCACCGCGATCATCTGGTTCATCGCGGCGGTCGAGTCCTTCGTCGCCTGCGCGGCCGTGAGACTCTTGCCGTAGTAGTCCGTCAGGACCGTCGTCAGGGCGTTGCTGACAGTCCCGAGATCGGCGTTCTCGGCCTTCGCGCCCTCGGCGGCCGACTTCAGGACGTTCAAGCCGACCGCGCCCGTATAGCCGGCGCTGCCGATCATGTACATGCCGGACGTCAGTTCCGATGTCGCAGTACCCGTAGACGAGGCCAGGTTCAGAATCCCCTGACGCACCATCGCGATGTTCTGCGTCGTCTCGCCGCCAGAGGTGACCAGCACACTCGTCGCCGACTGGAAACTCGCCGCAGCCTTCACCGACTCGTAGCCGATGCCGGCCACCGCAGCCGCCGTCACCAGGGCGGTTGTCGTAACGCCCTTCATCGCAGCGCCCGACAGGTCGAGGCTCGTGTTCGCCGCGTCCTGCGCCGCATCCGACTGCGCCGTGCGCGCTGCGAGGTCCGTCTCGGCGTCCTTGAGCGCGTCAAGCGCCGCGACCTGCTCGGCCACTGCGGCCTTCGTCGCGTCAGCCGCCTCCTGCGCAGCAGTCGCCTGCGCCGTCGCCGACGCCAGTGCTTTCGCGTCCGTGTCCGAGAACGCCTCTGCCAGCGTGTCCGCGCTGACCCGCGCCACCTCGGACAGTTCGACGAACGAGGCCGCCTCGCGATCCAGTGCGGCCTCTACTGACTCGGCCGCAGCCCCGCTCACCCTGGTGAGCGTCTCCTGCAGTTCCTCGATCTTCGCGCCAGACGCTTCTGCGGCCGCAGCGTCTGCAGCGGCGGCTTCAGACATCGCGGCGTACTGTGCGATGACCTCGTCCGCGTAGCCCCCGGACGCCTCCGCAGCCTCTGCGGCAGCGGCAACCTGCGCCGACTGCGCGTCCTTTACCGCCTGCGTCGAAACCGCGAGCCGATCCAGCGCCGCAGCCTGCGCGTCCTGCGCGGCCGCCGCAGCGTTCGCCGCCGCCTCCGCGCGCACCTGCATCGACTCGAGCTCGTCGCCGGACAGCGACGCCTTGTCCGCGGCCTCCTGCGCCGCGTCCCCGAGGGCCTCCATTTTGCCGCCGATGGCCTCGAGGATCCCGGAGGCCTTATCGATCGCCTCGAGCATCAGCAACACGGTTATCTCGGAGCTTGAAGACGCCACGGGACACCGCCCGTCCGCGCTCAGACACAGCCCCGCCGAACCCCAGCCCTACGCCACCCCGGCCGGCTCGCCCTGCGCCCGCAGCTTCGCCGCCCGCGCCCGCTCATACCCCGCCTGCGTCGCCTCCGCCGAACCCGACGACTCCCCGCGCTCCGCCGCACGCACCTCGGCCTCGATGCGCCAATACGTCAACGCCTGCGCGATCTGCATCGTGCTGTACGTCGCCGTGACCTGCTCAAGCGTCAGGCCAGTGCGATCCTTCCAAACCTCCCTCACCCACAGATCCTGAATCAGCGGGTTCTCCGTCGTTCGGCTCGCCGCCGCCTGCCGGCACGTCATCTCGAAAGTCGGCGTCACCGTCCTCGTCGTCCGGCTCCTCCTGCGCCATCGTCTCGTCGACCGCCTCGAAGATCCGGTCGCGGGCGATCGTCGGGAGCTTCGCGATCGAACGCGTCTTCGCCTGCGCCGGGCGCAACGGCAGGATCACGCCGTGCTCATCCGTCAGATTCCAGTCCACGACCGCGGCCTCGAGCAGCTTCTGCTTGTACGCGCCCGTGTTGAAGCTCAGCAGGGTCTTGACCGTCTCGTCGTCCTCCGGGGTCGACCGGCCCGCCCGGCGCCGCGCCGCCGCGCCCCGCGCCGCGCGGCCCGCCGACTTCGACACGTTCGTCGCCGACAGGCGCGCGTCCTCCGCCCGGTCCGTCTCGTCCGCCGTCAACGTCTTCTTGATCGTCACCCAGTACTCGCCGTCATCGGCGAGATCCGAAAGGTCCAGCTTGATCGTGCCCGCGTAACGGGAAAGGAAGGGCATGAGGGTCCTTGGTGTGATGGGCAAACAGGAAAGCCGCCCGACGAAACCGGGCGGCCAAAGTGGGCGGTGCGGATCAAAGCGGCAGGTAGGTGGCGTTCACGATCGTCGCCGAGATGCAGCTGGGGTTGGCCGCACCGAGATTCAGGAACGCCATGAAGTTGAGCGTCGAGGTCACGACGTCCTCGAACTTCGGCTGCTCCTGCACGGTCTTGAGATAAACGTTCGGGCAGCTGAACGTCACCGAGCCTGCCGTGGGCGAGCCGGGGTGCGCCAGCGAGAACGACAAGGCGCCGCCCGTGCCTGCGGTTTCCTTCGTCAGGTAGCCCCACGTAGTGTCGTCAAAGGACTGCCAGATCACGTCGATCTTCCCCGACACGGCTAGCGTCACCGGGGAGAGGAACTCGAGATTGTGCGACTGATTGAATGTGTACGAGCTGACCAGACCGTTCTCGATGTCCAGGCTGAAACTCTGCGCCTGTGCCACCGTCTGCCCGAACAGCGACACGGTGCCTTCGGCGAACACGTACGGCGACTCGTTGATGACCGACACCGTCGAGGGCGTGTCCAGGATCGCATACGACTGCGCCACCATGTCCACCGACACCGTCGCCTCGGCGTCCGTCGTCGTCGCCGCGACCGACAGCTTGTTCACCCGGGAGCCCGCGAACTGCATGCTCTCGCCGCCATACACGGCCGGGCCGCCAAGGTTCTTCTCCACCGTGAACGAGGACAGTTGCACCGATTCCTGCACGCTGTGCGTGAACGGCGCCGTCACCACATCCACCGCCACGCCCGACGCGTGCGCGTACGACCAGGCCACGTCCACCGTGCCCGTCGTGCCCGTCAGCGTCGCGATCTTCCGGCACTCCGACGTCGTCGGCGTCGCCGGCACATTCACATCCACCTGGATGATCGACCCGACCGCGTACCCCGTCGCCGACGTCAGGGCGAACGCTGTCGAGTTGGCGGTGATCGGGCTGCCCAGCGTTGTCGCGGATGTCGGCGACGTGCCCGTCACCCCGTATCCGGGCTGCGCGTCCAAGCCGATCCCGCCCGGGATGAACAACGCCCCGTTCGTCGGGAACAGCGGGCCGCCGATCGAACCAGAGTTCTTGTACTGGCCGTACAGAGGGAAGGAATTTTCCTCCCTGTGTCCGAACATGACCTTCGGGCTGAACAGGCCCGGATCCAGGTTGATCGAGTTCCCGGACATCGGGAAATACGACGACGGCGTCAACGGAGTCCCGAACACCGCCTCACGGCACGCGCCCGTGTCCGACATCGAACCCCACAACGCTTTCAGGGCCGTAGGCATGGACCGTCCACCTTCCTGCGCACAGGCGCCAAGAGATCGCCGACGGCCACGCCGGGCGAGGAACGCAAAACGGGCCGGCCAACAGGCCAGCCCGCAAAAGAAAGAAACCCCCGAGAGTCCTAGCTACTCGGACGTGCGCACGAACAGCGGCACATCGCCCCGACACAGATCCGCGGCAACCGCCTCAGACACCTCGCGCACCTCGCCCGGCTCGCACGTGCCCATGCCCGCGACGGCGTGGGCGACAGGCCAGTTGAACCGCACCGACACCAGCGACGCAGGCGCCTCGGGCTCCGCGACATCGGCGTCCGCCGCCTCAGCGCTCTCCGGAGCGGCAGCGGTCTTCTTAGTGTTAGCGGCAGCCATCAGGACTCCTTGGACAGATCGGCAAGCAGGTCAGCCAGCGAATCAGCCATCGCAGGCATCAAGCCCTCAACCGCCGTCGACAGCGGGAAAGTATTCGGCGCAACCCCCGACACCCACTTCGCGAACACGTCGGTGCCGCCCGCCGACCAGTGCATGACGCTCGCCTGCGCCGGGCCGTGCGCCTCCGTGCCCTCGATCAGGTAGACCGCGTAATCCTTATCCGTCGTCCACGACAACGTCACGCCGCCCGACGCCGCCTCAACGCCCGCGAACGTGATCGACTGCTCCAGCGGGCCGCCGCTATCACCGGGCACCACGGCCTGGATCGCCTGAACCATCTTCGGACCCCACTCGGCGCCCCAGCCCCGCATCGCCTCGATGACATCCAGGCCGTCAAGTTCACCCGCCGCCTTTGCGATGTCAGCGAACCCCATCGACAGCAGAGGATCAGACACGACGCCCCCTCAGGCCTGCGGCCATTCCTTCACCGTGAAACTGATCTTCCCCGTGAAGTAGTACATCGACTGCCCCTCCGGCGACCGCACCGGCGCGTTCTCCACCGTGAACACCTCGCCGATCGACGTCATCTGCGTCACCAGACCCGTCACCGGATCCGTCAACGTCACCGCCATCGGAGTCGCCCACATCGCGGCCATCACCGCATCCACCACCAGCGGATACTGCTGCTCGAGGTTCGGGACCTGAGGGCTCATCAGGTACATCAGCCACACGTCCACGGTCCACACGATCTGCTTGAAGCCCTCGCCACGCGGCATCGACCGCCGGTCCACCGGCGCCCGGCTCGCCCACACCACCGCGGTAGGGCGGATCGGCTTGTGCGCCAGCGGCGGCACGATGAACGCCTGCAAAGTCTGCGTGCCACCGGGGATCGGGAGATCGTTGAGGATCTCCTGGACCTTCGTCAGCACGCTCAGCATGGGCATTCAGATCACCCGGACATACGGATCAAGCAGCTTCTTGTACATGCCCTCGATGTCCGCCACGCCCTTGCCGCCCAGCGACGTCGAACCCGACAGCGTCTGCACCGCGATCGCCTGAATCCCCTGGCCGATCACCTGCGCCGCCGACGCCAGAATCGCCGCGTCCAGCACGTTCGCCGGCAGCGCCGTCGTCAACACGCCCACGTCGTGCGAAAACGCCAGCGGCGACGCGAGCGTCAACGTCCCCGGGCCCGCCTGCGCGGTGCCGATGCCGTTCGGCAACTCCACCGGACTGATCGCGGACACCGCCGTCACCGAGATCGGCTCGGTCGAGGCGCCGTCGTACATGAACCCGGCCGCGCCCGTCCAGCCCGTCACGTCGTCCACCTCGATCGCGGACGCGCCCGCATCGGCCGCCGTGGTCAAGCTGGTGTGCGGCCAGCCGTTCGTGTACGACACGATCAGCCGCAGAGAGTTGCGCACCGGCTGACGGGCCCGCGCAGGGGCGTAGATCGAGCCGCCCACTGCCGCCGGGTAGAGCGCGCACGGGTTGACCAGGATCGACGACCCGCCGTCAGGGGCAGTCGCCGACGCGGTATCCGCGTACATGTTGATCAGCGGATGGTTGATGTCGTACTGGCCGGCAGGGATCGTTGACCATTCGCGCGGGAACGACCGGTTCCACGACATCTGGATCCCGAGCACTGCAGTCACCGGCCAGCGGCGCATGTAGAGAAAGCCCAGGCCGCTGCCCTGCTGGAACCCGAAGCGCGCGGTGCCGGGGCCGGTCAGCGTCTCGTTGTCGATCGTGGAGCGCAGGACGCCATTGCAGTACGAGTCGACGATGGAAGTGGATCGCCACACGATCGCGTATAGCTCTTGTAACTGAGCCTCCTCGGAGGCCCCAAGGTACGGAAGTTGGTCCCACGGGACGCCGACGGACGCGTTTTTGATCATGGATGGACTAATGTAGGGCGTTGCCACAGTCGCCCCCTCGCGTCCGCCGGACCAGCGCCTAGAGTGCGGAGACGTCCAACGAACTACGCCGACGGGGCGGACGAAGACGCCGCACTCTTGCGACCGCCACGCGCAGGCTTCGACGCGGCCTCGGCAGCCACCGGCACATCCGGAACCGACACCGGAGCCGCCTTCGCGGCGGGCTCGGCCTCAGCCTTCTTCGCGGGCGAGGCAGGCTCCGGCTTCTTGGCAGGCTCCTTGACGGCCACGGGCTCCTCGACCTCGCCGGCCGGATCCTCCTCGGCAACCGGAGTCGGCGGGACAGCCGGAACGATCGCCGGGACGGCCACGGGCGCCGCGGTCACGCCCGGGATGTCGATGCCCAGCGCCTTCACCACCGCAGCCAGCAGCACGTTCTGCCCGACCGACAAGCCCTTCTGCGTCTCCGACATCTCCCGCACCGCCGAATACAGCGCCGCCGGATCCCTGACGGACTTGAGCTGCTCCTCGTTGACGCGAGTCACCCGCTCATCGTCGGTCTCCCAAACCGCCTTCCCCCTCACGTGCACGCCGTGCAGGCGGTCAGACAGCTCGTTCGGGAAATCGAACGCGTCGTTGTCGCCGACGACGAACGTTCCATGAACCGGGTCGTCGACTCGAGTCGCGCCCGTAGTCGTGTAAAGGCGCATTCGAGCGCTCCCTTGATAGTTGGATCCGGGACACGCGAAAGGGTCGGAAGCGGGGAGGCTTCCGGCCCATCGCGATAGAACGCAGCGCTGAAGCTGCATGGCCAGCACGCGCCGCACCGCCAGGCGCGGCGACAAGCCACTGATGATCTACGCGACCCGCTCGCTGTAGCCGCCCAGCAGGCTGAGGGTGTTGCCCGCCGCCGCAGTACCCCACGTCACGTCGATCTGCCACACCTTCGCAGTGGCGGTCGCCACAGTCACCGCAGCGGTCGGGGTCGAGATGAAACGCCCCGCCACGTCGCTCGACGTCGAAGAATCCAGATCGACCTCCAGCAGACACTGCGCGGTCGTCGCCGACAGGAAGTTCAGAACCGCCCTGATCTTCCACGGCGCCGATGTCAGCGCCGCCAGCGTGAACGCCGGAAGCGCCGCCAGCGACGTACCCGACGTGCCGCCCAGACGCGACGTGAACGCGATCGTCGGCGTGCTCGTGGCGCTGAACACACCCCACGCCTCCAGCCGGTACACCGACCCCGCCACCGGGTCCCCCGCCGGAATCGACACGCCGTACACCAGAGACTCAGTCGCCGTGTTCGCGACCGTCACCAGACCCGCAGTAAGCAGGCCACCCTGCGAACCGACCAGCGTCGACACCAGACCCTGCGGGTTCACCGACGTCGCCTGGCCGCCGACCGCATACAACGATGCGGCCCCGGCAGTCGCGCCCGGCCCCGCGCTCTGGTTGGACAACGTCAGCGGGCCGTTCATCGTGTCGCCGGTCGTCTCGGCCGCCAGCGGGCCGTTCGGGCCGCCAGTCACAAGCTGCGTGGGCATAGAGCCTCCTTGAGATGGCGCGGCGGGCCGCGCGGGCATGCAAAAAGGCCGGAAGCGGATGCTTCCGGCCTCGGGAACGCAGCCCGCAGGCTGCTGCTATTCGTCTCTTCGGTTCGCGCGCAAGCGCAGATTCTCGGAACGCGAAATCGCGTCCAAGTGGGATTCGCGCACGCAACTTCGTCTCAGGCACTTGTGATGAACATCGAGACCATCAGCGATCGGTCCGTTCGCCAGGAATATGCAGGGATCCCCACGCTTGATCTTCATTATTGGCCCCTGGCAGTAGTGGTTTTCGCTACTGCCAGGATACCACATTTTCCGTCAGTGCACTGACGGACGGGTCACATCACCGCAGGTGGGGCCTACGAAATGCAGTTGAGTACCGCGTTCGCTACGGGCGCACGATTCAGGAAGGCACCCACGCTCCTGATCTCGAATTCACGGCGAGGGCCTCCGCCGGGGGTTCCCGCGATGCGGGAGATCCCGTAGTCGTACTGCGCCGTATCGCGCAGCGCCCTGTATTCGAGCACTGATGCGATGTTCGCCTGCGGGAACGGGACCCGGTCGCTGCGGGCGATGATGGTGCCAGGCGGCAGGGAAACGTGCACCTCAATGGGCACGGTGACGCCGCCTGCCGGGGCGTTGACGATCTCGCCGACCCGGCCACCAGCGGTGACGGAGATACGGCCGGATGCGTCGGTGTTGAGGAAGGTGGTCGCACTGTTGGAGCCGAGGACGAGGTTGGCGATCTCCTGAGCCTGCGCGGCGTTGACCATGAGCGCGGTGGGCGACGTCTTGACCTGGTTCCACAGCGGCAGGAACAGCAGCTGCTCGATCTCGGTGATGCTGCCGCCGGTGAGGGTGAGGGCGGCGCCGTTGAGGGTGTTGACGACGCTGGGGTTGGCGGTGCCGGTGCCGGGCTGGACCCACTGGCCGGTGCCGCTGAAGTCGCCAGAGAGGCTCGCGAGGAATCCGTCGTAGTCGGGGGCGTTGGCGCTGCCGTTGTCGGCGGCGGCGTTGTAGGTGGGGGTGGCGCTGGTGTTGGAGCCCTTCCAGAAGTTGGTCTGGAGGTCGGGCAGGGTGGCGGGTAGGGCGTTGGGGGAGGTGATGATGGAGGTCATCGTCACGGTGTTGACGGTGGTGGTGGTGTAGTAGAGCCACGAGCCGGCGAGCCCGGTGGGCGACTGGAACCAGTCGTAGGCGACGGCGCCGCGCTGCGCGGTGGTGCTGGCGGTGAGCGAGTTGGTGCTGCCGGAGCCGAAGGTGGTGCTGTTGGATGCGCCTTGGCTGTTGCCGGAGCCGTAGTAGTAGCCGGAGCCGGTTCGCGCTGCGACGCCGACGTAGGGGGTGACGGCGCCGATGGTGCCGCCGGTGGCGTGCTGGGTGATGGTGGGCGCGGTGGAGGCGGCGAGGGCGAAGGACTGGCCGCCGAGGAGCTTGCGGTCGTCGCCGATCAGGACCTGGTTCAGGACGTTGAAGGTGGCGACCGCATACGGGTCGGCGTATCCCTTGGCGAGGTCGAACGCGTCCTGGGTGACGAGGCCGGCGAGGCCGGTGGGCTTGTATCGGGCCTGGAAGTCCTGCTCGTCGAACAGGGCTTCGTTGGCTGCGTAGTCGAAGCCCATGGACGGGTCGGGCTGGCTGTCCGTCAGGTTCATGATCGCTCGCCATACGGCAAACGGGTTACCATCAGGGGACTGCTTCCGCGACACGTGGTCCCGGAAGGGCGTCACCACGGGGATCAGGGTGACGAGCTCGGACAGGTCATAGCTGTAAATACCCGTGTTCTCAAGGATGCCCGCGGTCTGAGCCTTGCTGATCGCGGCGATGGTCTCCTCGGTCACGTCCTGCATGAGGGCGCTCATGGATGCCTCTTTCTGGGCATGGCAAAGCCCCCGGCGCCTGGCGCTCGGGGGCTTGAAGGAAGGAAGGTCGTGCTCGGCGCGTTACCGCTGCCGGGCGCCTGCCTGGAGCTGCTGGAACAGGGTGTTGGCCCGTTCGGTCATCTCGTCGGCGATCTGCTTCTGCTCGGTGGCGTCGTCGCTGTTGGCGAGGCGGGCCTTGAGCATGGGGCCGATGGCCGGGTCGACCGCGAGGGCGCCCTGGTTCTGGCCGCGCAGGTGGCGCGGGTCGGGCATGGCGCCGTTGGAGGCGATGGCGTAGACGGGGGGGGCGTTCTCGATGCGAGTGATGCGCTCTTCGATCTGTGCCTGGAGGTTCTTGACGACCTCTTCCAGCGCCGCGTTGCGGTCCTCCAGTCCCTTGCGGACGTCCGCCATCTGGGCGGCGAGTGCCTGCCCCTGTGTGGCGCTGTAGTCGGCGAGGGCCTGCTTGAGGATGTCGGCGGGGGCGCTGCTTTCGAGCGTCGCGGTGTTGCTGTCGGGCTGGCCGTTGGCGGCCTGCTTGGTCATGGCGTCGTCGGCGGGGACGGCGTCGGCGGGTACGCCTGCCGCGGCCGGAGGCTGCGGGGCGAGATCTGTGGGCGGGGTGGCCGGGGCCTCGGCGGCGGGGGCCGCGGGCTCGTCCGGTGCCGCGTCGTCGGCCTTGGCTGCGGGCTCGGGGGCCCTGGCGGGGGCGAGCATGGTGATCTCGCCGGGGTCGACGGTGCCGACGAGGTTGCCGTTGGCGTCGTAGATCGCCACCTGCGGCGGCTTCTCAGCCTTCTGCACGTTGGCCGGCTCCGCGACGGGCGCGGCGTCGGGGGTCGCGGGCTGCTCGGCCTTGATGACGGGCTCGTCCGCCGCAGTCTCGACGGCCGTAGTCTCCTCAGCCTTGGCGATCGGCGCGGCCGGGGTCTGCTCTGCATTCGCGGCACCATCGGTCTTGGCGACCGGGGCCTGCGAGTTGAGCACGGCCGCGAGCTGCTTGACGATCTCGGCGAACGCCGCCTGGTCGACCGGCGCGTCGGCGGTCTTCGTCACGTCGGTGACGGCGGTCCCGGCGACGGGCTGCGGGTCCGGGGATGCACTGCCCATGGCGGGCGCCTGCCCAGATGCGGTGGTGGTGTCTTCGGCGGTCGTGGTCTGCGGCATGTCGGGCTCCTCGTTCGCGGTCTTGGCGACCGGCAGGCCGCTCTCCTTCGTCATGGCGCCCTCGGATGCCGGGGCGGGCGCGTCGGCCGCGCGGGGCAGCGACGCGAGGATCTGCTGGAGCGCCTTGACCGCGGCGCGCAGTGCGCTCTCGTTCGCGGAGCTCAGGGCGCGCCCGGCCTTGCGGACGGTGCCGAGGGTCTCGACGGTGTCGAGGTGGGCCGGGTCGAGGGTGCTCATCGCCTTGCCGACCATCTCCATCGCCATGGTGCCCTCGTCGGCTTCCGCCTGCTCGTCGACCGCGAACGGGGCGAGCGTCGAGATCACGAAGTCCACGGCGCACGCGGCGTCGTCGAGATCCATCGCGTTGTCGGCGTCGGACGGGTCGGCGGTGGCGGCTTCGAGCATCTCCCGGTCGGACATGATGCCGAGGGCGGAGCGCAGCCGGGCGGCGATCGCGGTCCACTTGAGGGCCGTCGCGGCGTCGATCGACTCCCATGCCGGGGAGCCGGGGTCGTTCGGGTCGCCCGGGGCTTCCTCTTCGGGCATCGCGAGGATGACCGTCGGGTCCATCCCGTCCATGCCTTCGTCCAGCGGCATGCCCGCGGAACCGTCCATGTCTTTGCTCACCTCGTTGGTTTCGGGGGCGGCCTGTTCGGCCTTGGATACGTCGACCCCGAAGCGCTTCGCGGCGGCGCGGATCTTGGGCATGGCCTTGTCGCCGAACGGGGACTGCGGTGCTCGACTCAGGGCGTTGCGGACGTGCGCGGCGTCGTGGATGTTGAAGTGCCGCAGGGACCGCGGGACGGTGCGGCCGTGCTCGTCCTTCGTGCCACCGCTTTCGATGTACGCGAAGGCAGAGTCGGGCAAGTCGTTCTGGGTCGCGGTGGATTCCTCCGCTTTGGCCACGTCGTCTTCGACGGGCGCAGGCTCCGGCGTGGCCTTGCGCACTGCGGCGCCGTGGATGAGTGCTGCGATCGCTGCGGGGCTGCCGCTCATGGTCACCGTCTCCCGCGGGTCAGTGGCCGGGGGGTGCTCCGCGTCGGCCTTGGCAATGAGTTCGCGTACGTAGTCGGCTTCGAACAGGCCGCCCTCGGCGTCCTGCTTGATGATCAGGAATTCGGGGAAGCCGTTAGCCCCTTTGCCGACCATGTGCATCTCTGGCACCTCAGGGTCGTAGAGTTCCGTCCACTCCTCCGGTTGCGCGTCAGACACGGCACAGCTCCCTCGTGGAGTTCGGTGGGATGGAGGGGCGACGGCGCTTCGCGAACCCCTGCGGCGAGAAGCCGGTGACACGTCCGGATTTGACTAGCTGCCACGCGATGTCGTCACAGATGGCGCCGATGAGCCAGGTGCCGGTCTTGATGACAATGCCGTTGCCCTGATCCCAGTCGGGGGCACGATGCACGTAGCTTTCGACGGGCGTCGCATGTCCGAGGGTGCCGTCCTCATGGAACAGCCCTATCTGGCCGCCGCTCTTGAGGAAGGACCATGCGGCCTTCTCGAGTTCCTCGGCAGTGAAGTAGTCGCGGTACCCGTCGGCGCCGCGGGCGATTCGCGGGTCGGGGCCCGGTTGATACCCAACGCCGAGCACGTAGCGCTGTTCCTCGGCGGACTTGCCCAGGTAGCGGGACGGGACGACGATTGCTCTCCCGGGGATGTCGATGCCGGGCGCTGCTTGGACGTGGATCTCGTCGGGTAGCCCTATGCCGCAGACGCAGTTGCCGGCGCCGGAGCAGATGTCGCGTGCGTATACGTGGGGCTTGGTGTAGTCGTCGGGGAATGGGCCGACCGAGCCTTCCCATCCGGGGGTGTCGTAGCGATCCACGGGCACCTCCGTATCGGCTCGGGTCGTTACGCAGGGCCGATTTCGCACCGACAGTGATCATGCTCTGGCGGATATGCGCTGCCGCTGGGCCACGGCTGCCCGAGTGGGCGCGGCTTGGCGTTGGCGTTGGCGATGCAGTTCGGACAGCTCTTGCTGCTGGGGTCCAGCAGCCATTGGCCGAGTTCGACGCCGCGCTTCTGGTAGGTGTCGCTCGCTCCGGCGCTGGATCCGGTGGTGATTCCGGTGATCGCGGATCTGAGGGATCGCCAGCCCGCGGCGAGGACCGCGACTAGGGTTCCGGCGATGACGGCCGGCCCCGATCCGGATGCCGCGCCGGCGGCGAGCGCTGTGGCCATGGCGGTCATGCGCGTGTTCGACATCTCCGCTGCTACTTCGGGTGCTCGTAGCAGGAGCGCGGAGAGCCCGGCGCCGAGCGCGAGGGTTTCGATGAGGTGGTGCGCGTCGGCGGTTTTGCCGGGCGCCCAGTTACCGAGCGCGGGCGCGCCGCCGTCGATGACCGCGTTGCCGGATGCGGCGCCGATCAAGTAGCCGTCGGCGTAGATACCGCGCAGGTTCTCGGTGGCATGGCTGGTGAGGTCGAGGCCTTGGTTTTCGAGGTGTGCGAGCGCGGCGGCGAGGAGTGCTGCCGCTACCGCCGCGGTCTCGGCTTTGGTCGGCTTCTTCTCGGTTTTCGGTTGCGGGTGTGCGGCGATGAACGAGGCTGCGATGCGTTCGGCGTGCGTCCGGCTTAATGCGTTGGTGTATCCGTTGTTGAGTCTGTCGGCCCAGTGCCGGGCGGCTTGGAGGTCGTGTTCCCAGCCGGGCCACGCCTTGGACGCCTCCTTGGCGGAGGCGTCAGCTTTTGGGCCGTCGGGTTCACCGCCGCTGGCCTTCATCACGCCGAGTCCGCGCTGCCCGAACGGGAAGCTCATCTGCTCGTCGCCGCGATGGACCGTGAGGTGCGTGAAAGTCACCGGCGTATACGGGAGCGGGTCCGGCAGTTGGTCGCCGGGCTCGGCGTACGTGCGGGTGACGTGCGCGTGATAGCTGGCGTGCTCGGACGCGGACAGGTCTTCGAGTTCCGCGTGGAGCGCGCTGATGCCGGGCAGTTCGACCTCGGCGAACACGGGGATCTTCCCGTCGCTGGACGCTGAGGGCGGGAACACTCCTCGGCCGCTGATGCTGCCGGTGAGCGGTCCGGCCATGGCCGTCGCGGCGGTTTCGGCACGGTCGCAGGCTGCGGCAAAGTCCTCATCGTCGAGGTCTTTCCCGAGATAGACCACGGTCACATGGTGATCGTTCAAGCCTCCGGGCACGACGGGGATGAGACCTGCCGGGAGGTCCAGCGAGATCATGCCGGAGCGCTTGGTGAGCCCCGGCACTTCCCCGAGCATCGGCGCGGCCTTCTCTACGGGAGCCGCGACCTCTGCAGGGACCGTGTCGCACGGTTGCGCGATCGCGATCGCCCGCTGTACGTCGTCCATGGACGCGAGCAGTTCCGGGCGCACCGCCGGGTTGGCCGGCAACAATCTCGGATCCCACCAGGCGATCATTTCGACTGCGTCAGCGTCCGGGTCGTCGGGATTGGCGACCTGGCCGCGTTCCGCGATCGGCAGCGCCGCTTCGACGGGGATGGTGACGACGAACCCGCGGTAGACGCGGTCGGCGCTGGTCCAGGTTGCGTCGGGGTTGGCGTTGGTCAGTGCGTCGGCCGAGAGGAGGAGCCCTGTTTCCTCTTGGAATTCGCGCTCGGCAGCCGCGAGCGGGGTTTCTCCGTCCTCGACGTGCCCGCCAGGAAATTCAAAGGTCCCGGAGGCGGGGTCGTTCGGGTCGAGCCCGCGCTGGAGCATGAGGACGCGGCCGGTGTCCTCGGCGAGGACTGCGAGGCCGGCGCACGCGATGACGCCGCCAGCCTTCCGGATCTCCAAGCGTCCGGCGTCGTTGAGCCGGTGCGCGGTGACGCGGTCGATGGCCGCGAACTCGAAGTCTTTCCAGCGTCCGCTGCGCTTGCGTGCCTTGACGTACCGCCGGTAGGTGGCGAGTTCCGACTTGGCGACTTCGTAGTCGATGTCGTCGGCGTCGGGCATGATGACGGGCTCGGTGCCTAGGTCATACGAGTAGATGCCGGTCGCGGCGGTGATCCCGGCGGTCGAGCCGGACCCAGCCGCCGGGGCTGCCGCGCCGTCCTTGGCGACGGGCGTTGCGGCGGCCTGAGGCGCGGCTGCGCCAGGCATCACAGCGTGCGGCGCCGGGGCGACACCGACCACCGGATTGGGCGTGGGCGGATTCAGGTCCCCGTAGATTTGCACCGCGAGCGGCTTCGTCGGCGGGGCCGGGTTCGGTTCAACCCCCTCGATGGGACTGAAGGGCTTCTTCGGTAGCGGCGCGCCAGGGAGAGGCGCGCCGGATGCGGGGTCGATGGGGCCGGCGACCGCGAACAGCGGGGCCAGCGGCACTGCGCCGCCACGCGAGGAGAAGATGTAACGCGGCACGGGGCGCCCGTCGGGCTCGCCGAGGCCGAACCGCAGTTCGCGGATCTCGGACGGGGAGACGACGGCGTTCTGGATGTACACCTGGTCGGCCTGCGCAGTGGCGAGACGGTCGTCCTGCTCCTCGCCGAAGTCGAACTGGTGCTTGAGGGGAAGGCGTAGGTCGTCTTGCAGGAATCCGGTGAGGATGCTGGAGACGTGCTTAGCGAGGGGCGCGTCGCCGATGCGATGCTGAACGTCGGTCTGCGTCTCCCCTGCCGACTTGTTGACGCTTTCCGTGAAGCCCAGGTCTGCGGGCACCACGTGGTAGGCCGCTAGGGTCTTTCGCATCATGAACAGCGAGAACGCGTCGGTGAAGTCTTTCTCGTTCGACCATTCGATCTTGCTTCCGGGCGGGATCCACCGGATCTGGTTCTTGAACGACTGGTCGCCGAGGATGAACCCGTCCCAGTACTCCTGGAACGATTCGATCTGCTGCGGGGTCCAGGTCTCCGGTGCGGACGCGAACGCGGCGGGCAGGTTGCCTTCGGTGTACCGCTGCAGGAAGTAGGCCTGGAACCTCAAGTCGGTGTTCGCGTTGAGCAGGATCGACTCGAGGGGCGCGCGGCCGTACGGCGAGTTGGTGATCTTCCGGAAGGGCTGGTAGATCAGGTCGTCGGCCGTCAGCCAGTTCCACGGCAGCCCGTTGGCGTACTGCACGTAGGCCGGGGCGGGCGGCTCCGGCGGGTCGCCCCAGTAGTCAAGGAGCGGCGCCAGGATCGTGCCGTCTACCGGCTTGAGGCCGATGACCTGTCCGGCGCGGTTGCGCATCCGGTACAGGGCGCCAGCGTCGAATGCGAGCACGTCGAAGAGGAACTCGGCGAGCCACGCGTCGAAAGGGTTTTTCCTGTCCGGCTTCTTCAGGGCGGCCATGCCGAGCGCGACCGCACCCGTTACATCGCCCTGGTAGCCGTCGTCTGCGACCAGCGACCATTCGAGGGAGCGGATCGAGTCGATCCGGTGCCAGATCGCGACTTGGGCGATGTCATAGGACTCGATCAGCCCGCGCAGGGTGCTGAACGCTACGCGCTCGTGGGTGCGCGGCCGGGTGGCGACGTTGTACTGCGGGATGTAGTCGAATGTGCGCGGGGTACGGCTGAATCCGTCATAGGGGCTGACCGGCTCGCCCGGTGCGAACGGGCTCGCCGGGGTCATCTGCGACGCGGCTTCACCGGCCTGGACCGCAGTGGGTACTGCGGTGCCCCAGACTTTGGCGACTCGGGCGCGCGGTGAGGCGGCGGCTTGTGCGCGTACCGCCCTGGCTCGCTGCCGGGTTACGGCCGCGGGTTCGGGGAGGGCGAGTTCGCGCGATACCACCGGGGCGCCCCCTCAGCGTGAGGACGTCGTGAACCGGCCGCCGCGTAGTGCCGCTGTGCGTGCTGCCCGCCGGAGGTCTATGTCGCTGGTGGGGGGTTCGGGTTCGGGGGTCGGTTCGGGTTCTGCGGATGCCGCGCCGATGGCCGCACGTGGTGTCATGCCGACGGCTTCGGCTTTGCGCCGGAAGTGGTCGATCCAGGCTTGCGCGTCGGTGCCGTCGCCGTCCCATGTGGCTTGGACTACGGCGTCGCCGTCGTCGGTGGACCGGCCGAGCCTCTTTCGGATCTCGTCCTTGGATTCCACCTGGATCCGGCCTCCGGACATCACCCGCCAGTGCGGGGCGGTCAGGTCTCCGGTGAGCCGGTCGTCGGGCGGGAGCGCCAACTCGGCGCCGTAGGCCGGATCGAGCAGTTCCCTGAGGTTCCAGTGCGCGGCGCTGCGCGTGTTGGTGAAGCCCAACTCGCCCGATCGGTCCTTGCGGTCGGTGCCTTCGCTGGCGTTGAACGCCTCGACGCTGACGCCTTGCTCGCGCAGCCGGTCGACGACGCCGGCGCCGATGCCGATGACGTCCACGATCGGGCGCCGGTCCGGGTGGGCGGTGACGATTCCGATGACGCGGCCGGTGGTCTGCATCGTGTCTTCAAGGGAGCTGTGGCGCAGTTCGGTGAGCACGGCGCCGTCGAGGAGCGCCATCACGGTCTTGTCGGATCCAGACCTTGCGACGTCGACTCCGACAGTGCGGGGCCCCGGCATTTCGGGACGGCCGTCGTCGTCCCAGGCGCGCCAGCGTTCGTTGGCGGCCTCTACCCAGGCGAGCGGGATGACGCCGTCTTCGTCGCTGGAGTGGAATTCGCCGAGGACGCGGTTGGCGAAGAGCGCGCTGTCGGCGCCCCACTGTAGGCGCCTCTGTTCCACCCAGGACTTGCTGATGCGACCGGCGGCGATCGCCTCGTCGACGGTGACGTGCCGTGCCCACCAGTCTTCTAGGCCCGGTTTGCGCGAGTGGATCTCGTAGAAGCGGCCGTTGGGTTCGCCTGGGGTGGACATCGCAAGGGCGTATGCCTCGAGGTTGCCGGTGGCGTCCGCGCCGGAGAACGCACCTTCGGCGGCGTCGAACGTCGCCGGGATGATCGCCTTGGATTCGTCGAAGACGTATAGGATGCTGTCGCCGTGCGCGCCTTCGATCAGGGACGGGTTGTCGGACGCGGCGGCGAACGCGTGCCCGTGCGCGAGTTTGATGTTCAGGGTGAGCAGTTCGGTGCGCTCCGAGAGCGGTTCGCAGCCGAGGGCGTTCCAGTCCAACTGCCGCGCCCACTTCTTTATCTCCGGCCAGAGATAAAATTCGAGCTGGCGCCATGCCCCGGCAGTCGTGGGGATCTTCCAGTCGCGTCCGGAGAGTTCGCGGGTCAGGGCGAACCACAGGACGGCCACGGCCGCAGTGGTGGTCTTGCCCAGGCCGTGCGGTCCGCGCACGGATACTTTGCGTTTGGTGGGCAGTGCGGCGAGCACGTCGCGCTGGTAGGCGGTCAGTCCCGCATCGGGGGGCCAGCGGATGCAGGTGTCGGCGAATCCGACCGGGTCGTCGTAGAAGCGGTGCCGGGGCTTGGGTGCGTCGTCTTCGAATTCGCGGGCCGCGTGTTCAGCCCAGTCGAGGACGGCGGTCATCCCGCCCCCTGGTTAGGCGGTTCGGGCGGTGAGGGCTCGCAGGTGCCGTGGGGCGACTTCATAGGCGCGGGTGTGCTGTTCGGGGGTGAGGTCGAGGTCGCCGAGGATGGCTCTCAAGACGTCTGCCACCAGGCGCCCCTGATCCTCGGCGAGTTTGACGAGGCGTTCGTCGACTCCGGCCTTGACGGTGGCTGCGCACACCCTGACAAGATGTTCACGTTCTTTCCAATATAAGGCTAGCCAAATCGACGCCGCTGCCTCGTACGTCGTCCCTGCGTCCTCGCCGCCCTCCTTAATCTTGGTGATACCCCAGACCAGCGGGTGCCGGTCACTGTCGGCGGGGATCCCGCCCTCGCCGGGTTCGAGGACGGCGGCTCGTACTCCCTCGATCTCCTGAACGCGTTCGCGCAGCCATTCGACATGCCCGGCGGTCCATTGGACCTCATCGATCAGGGCTTGGGTGGCGGTGGTTTCCACCTTGCGGCCATAGGTTGCCATGAGCCGCCGCGCCTTCCCTTCCGCAACGCGTTCCTCGGCTTTTCCGACGACCTGTTTGGCGTTGCCCCCGTGCATGCCGCAGGCCTTCCGGCCGGGCCCATGCCCGTTGCGGCAGCGTTCGCCGGATTCCCGGTTGGTGCCGGTGCAGCGCTGCTCGTCCGGTGGCGGTGGTCGGCGCTTGTCGCCTGAGGGGTCGTGCGCCTCGCAGGTGTCATGCCCGTCGCGCGGCGCGTTCCTGCACGGGTTGCTCGTGATCGGCCATATGCCCGTGCAGGCGGTTTCGCCGGGGTGAGCCCGTCTGAGCATCGGCGCGGTTCCTAGGCGTCGGCGCGGTTCCTAGGCGAGCGCCTGGTACTGGCCGGGGCCGGTGCCTTCGCTCGCGTACTCGTAACTGGCGACGGGGTACGTGTTGCCGACCAGGCCCTGATAGCAGATCAGGACGGACCCGGCCGGCGGTGCGGTGGGGTAGTTGCTGAACTCGGCGACGGCGGCGGCGATCTCCTCGCTGGTGGGGTCGGTGTCCGTCATGACGATCACGCCCCACGCCCAGGCGCTGACGTTGGCGTCGCCCTCGTTGTAGAGGACCTGGTCGCCGATGCTGGCCATCTCGGGCTCCTTCGGTTTCTAGAGCAGTCCGGCCCACGGGAAGATCGCGGACGTGATGCTCAGGGTGCTGGTGGACGCGGTGAACGAGGCGGGCAGCGCGGTTTGGCTGGTGCCGTAGGTGAAGAACCTCATCCACGGGGCGGCGGTCGCGGAACAGCCGAGGTTGGTGAAATTGTTGTTTCCGGTGAATCCGCCGAGGTGCACGGCGGTGGTGGCGACGGAGAGCATCAGCAGCATGTAGGTGGTGCCGGGCACGAGGGTTTGGCTGGCGCCGAAGGTGTATTCGTTGAGGCCGGTCGAGCCCCAGGTGCTGAGGTCTCCGGTGACGGTGGCCTGGGTCCAGGTGGTGCCGGAGACGGTGTAGAACCCGATGAGGTTTTCACCGGCGGTGGGGGTGGCGGCGGCCGAGGTGACGTCGACGGCGACTTTGGAGATGGTGGAGTTGGTTTGCGCGATGAAGGTGGCGCCGTAGATGGTGCCGGAGGTGAAGGACTGGTTGAGGTAGCTGGTGAGGAGCGGGAAGAGCCATTCTTTGAAGCCGTGCTGTTTCGGGGAGTCCCAGGTGTAGGAGTCGGGGGCGCCGTGGACGTGCCCGGCGTCGGAGTATTGGCCGGTGGACCCGTTGGCGCTGGCGGTCCCGAATTGGGTCAGTGCGGTGACGGCGCCTGCGGCCTGCCAGTCGGCGGCCGTGGCGGAGGTGGCGACGAGGGCTTGGCCGGTGGCGGGTGTTCCGGTGACGGTGATGCCGCCGACGGATGCGGCGTTGCCGGTGGTGGACTGATTCAACGTGGGGACGTCGGCGGCTTGGATCGCCGCCAGGGCCGCGTTGGTGCCGTTGGAGCGCAGGTAGGTGCCTGCGGACTGCGTCCCGGTCAGGGCGTTGATGGCCGCTTGCTGTGTGGTCTGCCCGGTGCCGCCGCTGCCGACGGCCAGGGTGGTGCTGAGGCCTGCGGCCGTCCCGGTCGTGGATTGGTTGAGAGTCGGGATGTCGCTGGCTTGGATGGCGGAGAGGCTCGCGTTGGTGCCGTTGCTGCGCAGGTATGTGCTGGCGTTCTGGGTGCCGGTGAGCGCGTTGATCGCTGCCTGTTGGGTTGTCTGGCCCGTGCCGCCGGAGCCGATCGCGAGGGTGGTGCTCAGGCCGCCTGCCGTGCCAGTGGTGTTCTGGTTGAGGGTGGGTATGTCGGCGGCGGCGATGGCGCCCCAGGCGGGCGCGGCGGATGCGCTGCCGGTGCCGGTCTGGGTGTAGAAGTTCTTCGTCGCCGTGGTGTTGCCGGGTACGCGCGTGGCGGTGCCTGCCGCGCCGCCGTAGAGGGTGTCGCCGAGCGTGGTCATCGTCGAGTCGAGGACGTACCGGGTGTCGAGTTGGGTCAGTGGCAGGTCGTCGCCGACGATGTACCAGACGCCGAGGCTGGCGCTGTACTGGTAGAACTGGGCTTGGCCGGGCAGTGAGATCGTGGCCGTGGTGCCGCCGCCGGTCTTGTTGAACACGTCGGTGCCGCCGCAGGCGACGGTGACGTTGTGGCCTGCGCCGAGGGTGACGGCTTTGACCCCGGCTACGGTGCGGTCGGTCGGCGCGGTGGGGAGGGTGACGGTGAGCGCGGCCGTCGTGGTGTCGCAGGGCACGAACTCGCTGGGGTTCGCCGTGTAGTTCGCGGTCTTGACGGCGACGGGCACGAGCGAGGTGCCGGTGAACGTGTTGCCGAGGCTGGTCAGCGAGAAGTTGGCGCCGGTCCCGAAGACGATGTTGCCGTCGTAGGCGTTGGGGCCTTGGCCGCTCGAGACCTCTTTGATTCCGGAGCCCTGCTGCTGGTGGGCGCCGGTCCAGCAGTCGTAGTTGAGCCCGTCGTCGCCGGCGATGTTGCCTGAGAACGTGTTCGCGCTGGTGTAGACGGTGGCCCCGTTGATGGTGGCGCTGTCGAGGCTGATGCCGCCGTGCCCGTTGTCGATGACGAGGTTGTTGGCGATGATGCTGCTCTGCACGCCGCGTACGTCCAGGGCGCCGCCGTAGCCGCCGCCGGAGTTGGGGGCGCAGCCTTCGATGACGTTCCCGGCGACCTGGAGTTCCTGGCCGCCGTACAGGACGAGTCCTTCGCCGCCGGTGCGCAAGATCTGGTTGTCGGCGACCCGGACCCGCTTGCATGGCCATTCGTTGACGACGTCGAGTCTCATTCCGACGCCGTACGTGTCGGCGACGATGTTGCGGGAGACGACGCTGTCGGTGACGGCCTGGATGAACAGGGCTACGTATGATTCCTGGGTGGCGTTGAGCGCGCCGCCGCACCTGTTGCCGGAGATCTGCAGGTCGGACATCTGGGCGAAGGCGATGGACGAGTATGCGGCGCCGTTGCCCGTCGTGTCCGGGGCGGTGATCGTGTTGTTGGACACGATCGTGCCGTAGGGGGGCTGGAGGCCGCCGGAGGACCAGATGATCCCGTCGATGCCCCGCAGGCCGATCTGGTACAGGCTGTTGTCGTCGATCGTGGTCCTGATGGCCGACGCGAGTTTGATGCCGGCGTCGGTGCCGCCGGAGCAGAAGTTGCCGAGGATCTGGTTGGACTCGGCGACCGCTTGGCCGATCTGGCACTGGTCGATGTGCTGGAACGAGGTCGGGTACTGCAGCGTCAGGGTGTTGGTGCTGATCGCGGTGACGGTGATGCGTTCGGTGCGCGGCCCGTCGACGATGCTGTATTTGCCGCCGACTTGGAACAGGGCGCCGTTGGAGACGATCGTGGTCGTGGAGCCGACCGCTAGGGTCGCGCCGTTGTTCGTGAAGACCGGGTACTGGGTGACGCGCTGCCCGGTGTACATGGTGCCGACGCCGCCGGTGCAGCCGGTGAGCTGGTTGCCCGAGACGCCGGTGTAGGTGATCTGCTGGGCGCCGGCCGAGCTGAGGATCGTGACCTGCCCGGCCGTGGCGAGCCCCGTCGCGGACGCGAGGTTCACGGCGGTGGCGGGCAGTGCGACGGTGTTCGATCCGGACGCGACGGTGGTGGCGACCTGGGCGGGTCCGCCGAAGGGGATCGTGCCGAGTGCGGTGAGCAGGATCGGGCAGTACGCGTTGCCGTTGAACTGGTTCGCTGAGACGACGTTGCCGAGGCCGCCTTCGATCGCGGCGCCGTACCCTCCGGGCCCGTTGGGGATCAGCTGCGTGTTGTTGGTCGAGACGTTCCCGGTGATGGTGCACTGGTCGGAACCGGTCATGCAGATCCCGGCCCAGCCCGCTGCGGTGACCGTGTTGCCGGTGACGGTCATGTTCGCGCTGCACCACAGGCCGATGCCCTGGTCGTAGCAGTGCGTGATGATGTTGCCGGTGATGGTGCCGAGGGTGGCGCCGTCGTTCTGCGCGGAGCCGTTGAGCAGATGGTCGCCGCAGCGGATCCCGGATTCCCACATGCCGGTTATCTCGCAGCCGGACACGCGGAACCTGGTGCATGCGATCAGGTGGATGCCGCACTGCTGATCTTCCTGCGTCAGGACGCGTCCGGCGATGGTGGCGGTGCCGGTCTGCCATGGGGTGATGTAGCCGCCGTTGCCGGCGATGGGCCCGTACCCGTCGGTCTGGGTGCCGGTGGCCGACGTGTAGGCGTTGGCGAGGTTCGCGGTGAAGGTGATCGTGTCGTTGCCGCCGCTGGTGCCGGGCGTGATCGACGCGATGGTGAGGTTCTGGTCTTGCTGGTTCTGCTGCGCGCCGCTCGCGACGGTCCAGCCGCCGCAGACGTTGAGGACCTGCCCGACTTTGTAGGCGGCGGCCGCGCCGTTGGCGACGTGCACCAACGCCTGCCCGGAGGCGGCGTTGGCGGCGAGCACCGTGAGGGGCGCGATGGCGTCGCGGCGCCCGTCGATCGTCAGGTTCTCGATCGCGAAGTCCGTGCAGCCGACGAGCGTGAGGATGTTGCGGGTGACCTGCGTGGGTGCGGCGTTGGTGGGGGCGGCGATCCACAGGGTGGCGCCGCGGTCCGCGCGGATGCAGAACTTGGATGCGCCGCTGATGACGATGCCGGTCGTCGAGAACGTGCCGGGCGGGATCAGGACGGTGCCGCCGGCCGCGACGGCGGCGGCGATCGCGCTGTTGATCGCGGTGGTGGAGTCGGCGGCGCCGGTGGGGTCGGCGCCGTACGCGACGATGTTGTAGGTCTGGGTGGACCAGGCCACGGCGCTGGTCGAGGTCGCGAGCAGCGACTCGCTGACTGCTCCGGGCGCGGCGTTCAGACCCGTGCCGCCGGAGGCGAGCGGCAGCGGCAGGGACGCCGTCGCCGCCGCACCGAGTCCCAGGTTGGTCCGGGCCGCAGTTGCGGACGCGAGATCCGAAAGGTTGTTCGCCGTCTGGGCCACGGCGCTCGCGGCGAGGACGGCGGCGCCGCCGAGTCCGAGGTTGGTGCGCGCGGTGGCTTCGTTGGCCAGGTCGGCGAGGTTGTTGGCGGTCTGCGCGACTGCGGAACCCGCGAGTACGGCGGCCGAGCCGAGGCCCAGATTCGTGCGGGCGGTTCCGGCCGAGGCCACGTCCGAGAGGTTGTTCGCGGCGAGCAGGCCGCCGATGCTGCCCGCGGAGGTCGGGATCTGCCCGTAGGCCGCCGCGTCCGTGGGGGCGCTGCCGTTGGTCAGGCCGGTGACCTTGTGGGCGCCCATCGCGATCGCGCCGGTCATCGTTCCGCCGGTCAGCGGGAGCAGCGCGGCCTCGGCCGTCTCGGCGCGCGTGGTTTCGGTGGCGACCGCGGTCGTGACGAACGCGTCCGTGGCGAGTTTCGTGCTGTTGTCGCCCGTGGTCTGTGTCGGCGCGGTCGGGGATCCGGTGAGCGCGGGCGAGGCCAGCGGCGCCTTGAGTGCTTCGGCGGCTTCGGCTCGGGTCGTCTCTACCGCTACCGCCGCGTCGGTGTAGGCGGTGGTGGCGATGTCCGTGCTGTTGGTCAGCGCGGTCTTCGTGGGCGCTGTCGGGGAGCCGGTCAGTGCGGGGCTGGCCAGCGGGGCCAGCAGTGCTTCCGCGGCCTCGGCTCGGGTCGTTTCGGCGCCGACCGCGCTGGTCGCGAAGGACTCGGCGGTCGCCTGCGCGGTGGCTGCGGCGCCCGCCGCATCGAACGCGGCCGCGGACTGGGTCGCCGCCGTGCCCAAGCCGAGGTTGGTGCGGGCGCTGCTCGCGGACGCGAGATCCGAGAGGTTGTTCGCGCCCTGCACGAGGCCCGCCGCGGCGAGCGATGCCGCGCCGGTTCCGCCCTGCGCGGTGGGCAGCGGCGAGGCGAGGTGCGTGGAGACGACCGTGGGGTCTCCGGCGGTGCCGCCGAGGTCCCCGGCGGGCGGGGTGACTCCCCCGCCTCCGCCTCCGGCCGGGACGTCCCAGGTGCCGTCGGCGCGCAGGAACTCGGTGGTGCCGCCGGGCGGGCTGGCGATGCCGGTTCCGTCGAGTTCGAACGCGCCCTCGACCGTGATGCCCGCAGCGAACGTGTTTCCCAGCGTGAACGTGTTGCTGGCGCCGAGGTTCGCGTACGCGGTGACGATCGGGCCGGGCGTGGCCTCGGTCAACTGCGACAGGTCGACGGTCTCGCCGAAGGTGCTGGGAATAAAGACGTAGTAGGGGTCCGCCGCGACACCGGAGATGTACTCCGTCACTTCCCACGCCCACCCGGCCGGGCTCAGGCCCGCGTTGTCCGTGGTGATGACGTTGGGCAGGGAGAACGCGCCGAGCTGCAGCTGCACCTGGACCGGGAGTTGCGGGATGATGGTGTGGCCCGCGGCGTTGACGATCCGGGCGGTCGGGACGAACGTCACGAACCCGGTGGCGACGCCACTGCCGGCTCCGGCCGGGTACGAACCGGTCACGGTGATGGTGGTGAGCGACATCGGATTTCACCCCCGACGTCGAACCGCCTGGACAGTTGTCGGTGGTGTGCCTGCGGTCAGCCGATGGCGACCCACCAGTTTCGCGGCGAGTCGCTGGTCGAGCTGATCGTGTTGGACGACGGCGTGATCGCGCTCAGCGCCGTCGCACCGGAGCCGTTCTTGCAGATCCGGTAGTTCGCCGCCGTCGTGATGCCCGCGTTGGGTGTCGCGTTGTCCACGGAGGTCGCGGCACGGTACAGCGTCGGGTTCGTGGTCCCGTTGAGCAGCAGCGCCACCCAGTATTGCCCTGCCGGCCCCGTGTAGCCGGCCGACCAGGTGATTGTCTGGAGCCCGGCTGTGAAGGAAGTCAGGTTGGAGTCGATCTCGGCGGATGCGCAGAGCGTTCCGGCCGAGTTGTACAGTCCGAGGAAGTTCTCGCCGGCCACGGTTCCGGCGGGCGTCGTCGCGCTGCTGCACGAGAAGTAGCCCTTGGTGGTGGTGAACGGGGCCCGGACCTGGATGCCGATGAGGTAGACGAGGCCGTTGACCGGCGCGGAGCTTCCTTCCGGGGCGAGTGTGGCGTCGTAGGACCAGGCGATCAGGCCGTGGTCGGTCGCGTCCCAGGTTGCGTCGGGTCGGGTGACGGCGGTGCGCAGCCCGACCGGGGAGATGCCGGTGCAGGCGTAGACCTCGACGCCGTTGGCGGCGCTGGAGTTGTTGGAGAAGTTCGCGGTGGTGCCGCCGTTGGTCAGATCGCAGCTGGTGATTTTGACGTTGGTGACGGTCGAGTCGTAGACCCGGATGCCGTACGCCTGTGTCTTGGACGCGCCTTGGTTGTCGCCGATCCGGCAGCCGGTGATGGTGATGTCCGCGGACGTCTGGAAAAGGATGATCCCGGCGTCGCCGGCGGTCTGCTGTGAGGAGTTGAAAACCCGTGCGCCGGTGATCGTGCCGTCGCTGGCGGAGGTGGAGGAGACCTTGCCGATGGAGATTCCCTGGTTTCCGGCGTTGTGGATCTGCGTGCCGGTGATGTTGAAGCCTGCGACGTTGGCGAGTTGGATGCCGTCTGCGGCGGTGGTGTCGATGGTGCCGCCGTTGATCGCGATGTCCTGCGCTGCGGTGCCGATCGCGGTGGGGGAGGTGCCGCCGACGATGAGGTAGCCGTAGCCGCAGTTGTACACGTCGACGCCGTTGATCGAGTTGTGGGCGTTGTTGCCGTTGAGGTTCACGGAGTACACGCCGTTGCTGCCGGTTTTCGTCAGGTTGCTGACGGTGCAGCCGGTGACGTTGGCGTGCTGGGCGTCGCGGAACAGGATGCCGTTGTTGCCGTTGGCGTTCGAGATGCCGATGAATGCGCAGCCGGAGACCTCGGTGTGCACGGTGCCGGAGCCGATCTCGATGCCGCAGTCCCCGAAGTTGCGTACGGTGCAGCCGGTCACGACGGTGCCGATGACGTTGCCGACGACGCTGACGGAGCCGGTCGATCCGAGGTTCTCCGTCAGGAAGATCGCATCCCACGTGGTGGTATCGATCATCGTGTTGCGGATGACGTTGCCGTAGCACGAGTACGCGTCGGCGTGGTTCAGGCCGATCGCGATCCCGTATCCGCAGCTGGTGATCTGGCAGGCGTCGATCAGGCCGCGGACCGAACCGCGCAGGATGATCGCGTTGTTGGTGGACGGGCAGTTCTGCACGGTGAGGTTCTCGAGCAGCGTGAACGTCGTGTTGATCAGGTAGATCGCGGCGTTCGATGTGGCGGTGGACGAAGAGTTGCCGTCGACCGTCAGTCCGCGCATCGTGAACGAGTTGATGCCGGTCGCGGTGACGATGCTCGCGCTTGAGGATGCGGGCCGTTGCAGGGTCGCGTTGCCGTACCAGGTCTGCCCGGTGAGCGGCGCGAGACCGTCCACGTTGTATGCGGTGGCGCTGTAGGGGAAGTACAGGGTGCCGTACGTGCCCGCGTTCGTGATCGCCGTGCTGACGGTGGCGACGTCGGTCGCGTACGTGCCGGTGGGCGGGCCGACGGCGACCAGGCGCTGGTAGCGCAGGTCGAGTTGACTCAGGGGCAGGTCGTCGGCCTGCACGTACCAGATCCCCGAGTAGTACTGCAGCAGTTGGCCCTGGCTGGTCAGCTGTAGCGTGCCGCTGGTCGCGCCGCCGGACACGTTGAACACGTCCGAGCCCTGGCAGGCGAGGGTGACCACTCCGGTCGCGCCCGTGTTGTTGACGACGAGTTTCGCCCCGACCCGGGTGCCGTTCGCGGGCGCGTTCGGCAGGGTGAGGGTGAAGTTTCCGCCGGAGACGTTGCACGGCACCCAGTCGCCGGCCGACAGGGTGTATGCCGAGGTTTTGACCGCCGTGGTGTTCAGGCCCATGGCCGCGGCGGTCTGTGCCCACGTGTAGTCGCCGGTGGCCGGGACGACGGCGCCGGTGCGGGTGTTGAACGAGGTGACACCGCTGCTGCCGCCGCCGGTCTGCCAGTCGGCCGCGCTCGGTGAGGTCGCGGTGAGGACCTGGCCGGCGGACGGCGTTCCGGTGACGGTGACGGCGCCGACGGCGGTCGCGTTGGCGGCAGTGCCGGCGGTGGCGAGGTAGCGGGTGTCGAGTTGCGCGAGCGGCAGGTCGTCGGTGGTGATGTACCAGACGCCGAGGGCCGCGTTGTACTGGTAGAGCTGGGTTTGGCCGGGCAGGGACAGGGTGGCGGTCGCCGACCCGCGGGCCTTGTTGAAGACGTCGGTGCCGCTGGCGGCGATGGTCACGTTGTGGCCGGTGCCGTAGACGATGACTTTGACGCCGACGATGGTGCCGTCCGGGGGCGCGGCCGGCAGCGCGACAACGAGCGGCGCGGCCGTGGTGTCGCAGGGCACGAAGTCGAACGGCTTCGCCGTGTAGTTCGCGGCCATCACGGCGGTGGGTGTGATCGTCGATGGACTCACTGCGCCGCCTCTTTCGCTTGGCCAGAGAGCAGATCGGCCAGGTCTTCAGGCGCCACCAAGCCCGCGAGCCGTCCGTCGTCAAACAGGTGAATGTTCGCGTCAAGGTACTGCTGGTCGACTGCTTGGCTGCAAATCTCCCGATGGTCATGATCTAGGCGCTTGGCCCACCAGGTGTCGCTGTTGACGACGTGCTTCGCACGGGGCTGCGCGAGCCCGACCGCGAGCAGGTCCACTGTGTTGTAACGGTCCCCGACCATCCACTTCGCGGACTCGACGATCCGGGCGCGCTGCTCGGCGGTCGGCGTCAGGTGCGCGGGGAGCCGGCCGGTGGACCAGATCGCGTCCGGGTAGGCGTTGACGGAGTTGAACCGGACGCGCCGAACCGCCTCGACGATCGCGCCCTCCGGGTACTCCTCGGTGGGCCCGACGTACGTCCCGGCATGGTTTACGTCACTCGGCTTCCACACGCGCTGCGCGTTCTTGCGGGCCGTCCACCAGCGTATGAACCAGGCGGCGAGCCGGTCGAGCAGCGGTCCGCTGGTCCTCGTGACGAAATAGTCCCCGAGGTCGGGCGTGATGCTGACGGACTGTGCGGACATCGCGCTCACCTCCGCGCGGGGACGCCTGCCAGGCCGTCGTCGGGGTCGTCGTCCTTGCGTACACTGGGCGGGTTTTGCAGAATCCGCTTGGCGATCTGTTCGGCGAACCGGCGCAGGTCGTCGTCCGACATCACGGTGTGGCCGCCGCGCGTGGTGATCCAGTACGGTGCGGGCGCGGCCCGCTCAACGAACACCTCGTCTGCGACCAGGACGAGGACCTCGTTGTCTGGAAACCAGGCTTGAAGGTATTCCTGGTAATCGTGGACTTGGATCGACGTGAGCCTCGAGCTGCGCACGACGAGTCGGTCGCCGGGCTCGAGCCGTAGGCGACGGACCTCATCGGGGACGAGCCGGGCGGGTTCGTCATCGTGCTCACTCATCGTCCTCGCATCCCTGTCCGGCGTTCTGCGGGGGTCGGCCAGGTGACGCGCGGCGGTGACCAGCCCTCGGGGTGTGCCCCGAGCATGTCTTTGAGGCTTTCAATCAACATGCCGTAACGCGAGTGGAGACATGCCCCAGACAGCGGGTCACCTTCGACCCGCATCGGCTCGAAATGGCGCCCGGCTTCGGCCATGTCGATGTACGCGGCCCGGAAGGTCTCGTACGCCTGTCGGATCTGGTCGTGGTCCATGATGTCGACGTCGATACCCAAAGCCTTCAACCTGCGCTTGCCGCGTAGAGCCTGCGGCGAGTTGGGGTTGTGCGCGCCCTCGATCGCTGCGGTCACGAGTCGAGCCGGAATTCCTTGACGATCCACCGGAACCGGGCGGTGCGCGGCTCGCCATCCACGGTGTACCGCTCGGCGTACACGCCCGGGGGCACGTAGCCGATCAGCGGCTTGCCGTCCTGGTCTGCGATCGTCGTCGCCTCGCAGATCCATTCGGCGCGCTCGCCGCTCGTGCTGAGCGTGACGTCGAGACAGCTGGTGATCGGCAGTCCGGACTCGACATCGGTGATCGTGGTTGTCGCGAAGATGGGGACATCCCGGCGGGGACCGCCGAGTTCGACGATCACCCAGCCTTCGGCCCAGATCTCTACGACCTCGTCCGATGTCGCCGTCGCGCTCGGAATGCCCGTGGTGGTCACCGTCACCCCCGCTCAGCTATGCGTGATGTGCGAAGCCGTCAGGGCGACCGGGATCGCCCAGGCGACGAGGCCGAGCGCCACGAAGGTGGGCCAGGTCCAGCGGGCCGGATACGTCGCGGGCGCAGTCGGACTGGGCTGGATAACACACAGGATGAGCGCAATCCCGAACGCGACGACCGCCACCCAGTCGCAGAATGCTGTCATGGTTGACCTCGTCCTTCGCCGTCCGGATCGAACTCGTTAAAGTCGTCGTCGGGGTGCTCGTCGGTGTTGACGTCGTGCTCGAACGACGGGCATTCGCAAGGCTGAAGGTAGGAGTCGCGTTCCCGGCACCGGCCGGTGGTGTTGACGTGCCTGGCGGCCATGTGGCCGCAGGAGCACGGGTCGCAGTCCGGTGCCGGGTGCACGGGCGTCAGGCGGCCGGGGCCGCGTCGGTCTTGGTCGGGACGCCGACGGTGCCGACGAGGGTGACGGGGGCGTCGACCACGCCGTCGAACGTGAACTCGTAGCTGTTGGTGCCGTCGGTGGCGGTGATGACGTTGTCGACGGCCGCGTTGAGCACCTCGACGGTGCCGATCAGCGTGGTCGAGTCGGCGGTGACCGGGGCGTCGGTCTCGTCGGACGAGGTCCAGGTCAGGGTGTCGCTGACCGCGTTGCCCTCCGAATCCTCCGGCTCGATGGTGATGTCGAAGCTGTAGCCGACGGGGATCTGGGGGTTCGCCATGATGGATCCTTCCGGGATCTGAGTGAGGGGTCCGATGCGGCCGACGAGGCGCGCTACGGGTGCGGGCCTGTTGACCCACGCGAAAATTTCGTCTGCGGCTTCGAGGGCCTCGCGGGCGCGTTCGAGGACGCCCACGCGTCGCGGTCCGAGTTCGTTGGCGTCGAAGCGCTCGGCGAGGTCGGCTGCGGCCAGTCGTAGCTGCACGCGGTCGCTGAACATGGCGCCTCCTGCTGGTGATAGCGATCGGGGGCGCAGCGGCTCGAACGTCGAGGGGGGCTAGATGCCGGGTCCGAGGAACTGTGTGCCGGTGGTCTCGGCCCAGGCGATGGATTCCTGGTTGAACTCGGCGGCGAGGTTGACCAGTGCGCGCTTGAGTCGGTCCGCGGCCTCGACGTCGATCTCGAACGCGACACATGCGTTCTGCCATCTGGCGTTCGAAGCGGACAGCCAGTCGCCGAAGATCTGGGTCGCCGCCGTGCGGATCAGCGCGGCGAAGATGTCGTGGAACTCGGACCACTGCGCCTGGGTGAGCTTGTCGTCGCTGTTCCCGATCGACGCGTACACCGTTAGGGCCGCAGTGGTGGCGACACGCTGCACGGCGGGTTCACGCGGATGCCGCGCTGGGTCCTCGATGAGCGCGCGCATGACGCCCCCTACTCCTGCGGTTCGACGCGGCGTTCGCCGGTGTCGAGGTCGTACTCGGCCTCGACGCTCCCGGCGACGCTGTCTGCGGACCCGTCTTCCGCGATCCGCATCTCGGCTACCAGGTAGCGCCGTACCGCGGTCCGCCACTGGCGGCCGATGAAGCCGCGGTCGAGTGCGTCGAGGTATTCGGCGCCCTCTTCGGTGAGCGGCCCGTCGGGGCGCTGGGCGCGGACGTGCTCGCAGTGCTCCCGATAGGCGTCGGTCGGGACGGGCGCGCCGGTGATGATGGCGCCGTCTTCGTCGACCAAGACGGTGATGTCGGCGTAGATCGCGTCGCCCTCGTAGCCGGCGTCGGTGCCGAGGACGAGCTTGAATCCGGCGAGGATCTGCTTGCCGGTGTCCGCGTCCTCAACGGTGACACCCTGGATGGGCAGTGCGCCGCCGCTGTCCGCGGCGGGCCAGGTGATGTTGACGCGGCCGCCGTCGTATTCGGGTTCGGGCTGGCTGTCGACTTCGATGAGGACGTCGGACCAGGGCGGCGCGATGACCATCTGCCCGCGCGGGAAGCCGATCGCCTCGATGTGGTCGGCCATCTCCGCCGCCTGGGACGGCGTGACGTCCGAGTGCAGCTGGACGATCAGCTTCTCGGCATCTGTGATCTGGAACGTGGCCAGTTCGGACAGTTCGACTATGCGGCTTTCCGTCACGCGTCGACCCCCATGGAGTCGTCGCGGCCGGCTGGCGGGGCGTTGTAGTTGAACCCGCGGCACGTGCACGCGACCCCGTAGTCAAACCCGTACGGGTCGTCGTACGTGCAAGGTCCCGTCCCATCCGCGTGCTGGCTCGCAGTGTGGCGGCAGCCGGTCCATGCGCACTGCCCGGGACTGGGGGCCGGCATCCGCATCTTCTCGACGAGGTAGCGGAATACGGCCGTCTTCACCTGGGGCGACGGCTCTTCGTCGATCGGCTGGCCCTGCTCGATCCACTGGCGGTATTCGTCGGTGAACGCGGGGGCCGCGCCGGGGCTCAGCGGCTGGCCGTCGTCGTCTACGAGGAGCGTGAGGTCGGCCGTGATCCTGCCGTGGACGTCGAGGCGCCTGCCGCCGAGGCTGAAGGCGACGCAGCCGGTGATGGGTTCGCCGGTCTGGGCATCGTGGAATTCGACTTCTACCGCCGCCGGGCGCCTTGGGCCGTTCGGCCAGGAGATGGTCAGGCGGCCGACCGTGTGGTCGGGCTCGTTTTGGTCTTGCGCGTGGATCTCGGCGATGGAGTCGATGGCAGTTCGGACTTCGGCGTCCGATGCGGGAATGCGGCCGTGGCCGTACTGGTCGAGCGGCACCTCGGACGTGATCATGCGTCATCCTTCGCGTGCCGCCCGCAGCGCCCGGTCTCGTCGGCCGCGTCGCGCCTGCACCGCTTGGCGCCCGCGACCCGTTCGAGGCACAGGCCGCGGTTGCGGTGCTGCTTGGCCCGCCGCCGCCCTGGCCCGGAGGTCGGGATGTCGCGGGCATTGCGCGCTCGCGATTCCTGCATGCGGCGCACGTTCGTGGTGCGTGCCCAGGCGCGGAGCATGTCCGCGTGCTCGCCGTCGGCCGCGTACGGCTGGGGCGCGTCGTCCTCGGAGACGAGCACGAGCGGGGTGACGTGGAGGTCGTTGATGTCGGGCCGCAGCTTGGCGGCCTTTCCGGTGAGCATCAGGCGCTCGCCATCCGCAGCTTGGAGCGCCCGGCAGTCTTCGCCCGCTCGTACGCGGCCTGAGTGGCCGCTTCGTTCGCGTCCTCATCGTCGAGGACCTCAACGGTCTCGACCAGAGAGACGGCGACGTCGAATGCGGGCATCCCGTCGGCGCGCTTGAACACGTACCGCTCGTCGCGTTCACCTTCGCGCCGGTAGTACGCAGCGGTCACCACACGCTCTTCCAGAACCTCGATCCCGGACGAGTTGATGGGGGTGATCGAGGCGGGCGGCAGGCTCCGCCAGGTGACGCGGTAGCGCCGGTCTTCGGTCTGGCTCATGGTTGTCCGTCCTGCGCTGTGGTGGGTGGTGGGTTGGCGGTCAGTTCTCGATGTCGGTCCTGTCGCCGATGGCCTGCGCGCCTTCGACGATCTCGACCGTGCACGGCCTGCACATCTGGATGCCGGACGGCAGGCGGGTGAAAGCCGGTTCGCGGCTGCGGCACTTGGCGCACGCGTCGTTCGGGAGGGCCTGGTGATTGCCGACCTGCGCGCATGCGCGGCACAGGATGCTGCCGGAGAGCGTGGCGGCTTCGGCTTCAGCGGTCCGACACTGCTCGCACGTGATGCTGGCGATCCTCGCGCCGATTGCGGCTGGCACGCTCAGGCGTCCTTCGCGACATCGGCCGCGATCTCGCCCGCGTCCTTCTCGGCGGTCTTGGCGACCTTCTCGGCGTCGGCCTTCACTTCGGCCTCGAGCGCGGGGGCGTCGCTGCGGAGTTCGGCGACGGCCTTGGAGACGTCCTCACCGGCGGCCTTGACCTCCGGGTCTTCGTGGCTGATCAGCTTGTGCGCCAGGGCTTCGAGGGCCTTGAGTCGCTCGTCGAAGTACTCGCCTGCACGGGACATGTCAGTGCTCCATTGGTTGGTGTTGGTGCTCGCCGACCCTGCGGACCACGACCTCAAGGTCGTGCTCGCCCCAGGCGCCGGAAATGAGCAGGAAGGATCCGTGGTCGGCGACGCGGTCTACGACGACGTGGACCTCGTCCAGGTACGGGTCGGTGGTGCGCACGGCCATCAGGTCGCCGATGCGGGGAGGCCGGAAGTTCATCGGACGGTCCCCGACTGCTCGGGCAGGTGGCGCGGGTCGGTCTAGGAGTGCGGTGGTGCTGATGGCGCTGTTCTCCGGATTGGTTTGGGTCGTGCTTAGCGCAGGTGCCTCGGGGTGAAGGCGTCGCTGATGGAGTGCTGGCCGTCGGCTGGGATCGGGTCGCAACAGGCCGGGCAGGGAATTCCTAGACCACCGTGCTCGGGGTGGAGCGCGGTCGGGCCGTGGATGCCTTCCCATGGGAAGTCCGGGTGATCTTCGCAGGCGTGTCCGGTGTCCGCGCATGCGAGACAGGCGCAGTCCGCGAGTTCGCTCCTGGCGAGAGTTGCCGGCTCAGTGATGTCAGGTTGGCCGCCCGCGAGGATCCGGGCGACCGCGCGATCCGCGGGCTCGGGGTCGAGGCCGGTCATGCGAGTTCGAGCATTCCGTCGCGCAGCCATGCGCGCCATTCATCGAAATCGGCGACAATGCGGACACGGAACGAGCGGGCGGTCATGCTGGCCGCCATCCGCGCTCTGGGCCGTCCCAGAAACCGTGCGTGCCGCAGCCCTCGAGGCACTGGATCGACGGCGTGAGCGACCCGTCGGCCTGCCACTGCCAGCCGTCCGGGCCGAGCGGCAGTTTCGCGCCGAAGTTCTCCCAGCCGGCGTGCACGCCAGTGCAGGCGTGGAAGAACAGCGGGTGATCGTCTTCTGGGTCGCGCTCAACTCGAGGCAGCGGCCCAGTCATGCCGGTCTCACTGCTCCCCCATCGAGCCAGGCCTTCGTGGCGCAGGCCTTACATCGGAGTGCCGGGGTGATCGTGAGCGGGTCGTCGAGCACGACCGTCCATTCGGGCCGTCCGTCGCCGTACCCGCGAAAAGGGATGTTCGCTGCGCACCACCGGCCATCGTCGAGGTGGTGCGACCAGACCAATCCGATCGGGCCGACCACGTCGGTACGGTAGTAGTACCGGATCGCGTTGTCCGGATCGAGCGGCGTCCAGTCGTCATCGCCGGGCAGGTGGTCGGGGACGGTCAAGACTGCCCCCTGTGCGCATCGAGGAATGTATACCTTCTTTGAGGTGCCACATCGAAGAAGGTAGGGGCGAGGTCCCCGCGCGCGGACTCTTGGCAACGCGCCGTCAGCGCAGCAGGATCGACGCGACCAGCGCGCCGACAGAAATCAAGATCGAGGTGCCCATGAAGGCCAACACCGTGTGACTCACGCCAGTGTTGTGCGATTCGCGGAGCTCGCTGCGGGTCTCCAGGGATCCGGCGCGGCCGCCCTCGTTCCGGTCCATGCGGGCAGACAAGCCGTCGATTTTCTCGGTGTTCGCTTGGATCTGGAGCAGCGCTTCGGCCCGGGACATGAACGTCGAGGCCTGGTCGCTGAGCTGGGCCCTGAACTCGTTAACCGCGGCGAATCTCTCGCCTGCTGCGAGTTCGGCCTTGGTCACCGCACGATCGGCGGAGGCCAGTGCCGCAGCACTCGACTTCTCCTGTGCGGCCAGAGTTGCCGCGACGGCCTTCTCCTGCGCGGCGAGCGCGGCAAGAACCGCCTTGTCCTGGTCTTCGAAGCGTTGGTGTGCGAGTTCGGCGTTCGCGTGGATCAACGACTCGAGGTGGTCGACCTTACTGTCGAGGTAGTCCCGGAGCGGGACGTGCTCGCTGTGGCCCGGCTCGGAGTTGCGCATCGGCTCGCCCCCGGCCGCGGGCCTATGCGGCGTCCGGGTCCCCATCGGTGACCGAGCGCTCGTACCGGTCACACGCCACGACGAGCAGTTGGCCCGGGATCAGGTGGATCCGGTGGTGCCAGCGGGCGCGCACGATGCGGCGCCCCAGCATCGTCGGGCAGTACAGGGCGTGGGCGAGCGCGTCGGCCCAGCCGAGCAGTCGGCCGCGCATCAGACCCGTGCCGGAACCGCGGTGTCCGGCGGCTCCTCGCCGCGCGGGGCCGACGTCGTGTCCGTGGTCCACAGCGTGTACGACAGGGGCGCCGTTCCCTGAGTTTCAGTGAATCTCAAGGATCCGCCCCGTGAGGGGCGAAGGTTCCTGTCTGACCCCGACTGCTGCCGGGCGCAAGATTGACGTTTCTGTCCGCTGTCGCGGGGTTGCGCCACCTGCCAGGCGAGGCCTGGTCTCACGGTCGGCTCGGCGTCCGTTTAACGTCTCCGGGCCACTCCCGGCGACGTGCGCGACAAGGTCGCGCAGATTCAGAGCAGCGTTCAGGTCCCGGTCGATGACCAGGCCGCACGCCTCACAGGTAAACACGCGCTCGGCTAGGGACAGCTTGGGTTTCACTGTCTTACAGCCCGAACACGTCTTGCTGCTGGGGTACCAGCGGTCGGCAACCACCAGCCGGGCGCCGTACCACTCGGTCTTGTAGGCGAGCTGCCGCCGGAACTCGCCGAACCCGGCATCCGAGATCAGCCGGGCGAGCTTCTTGTTCCGCACCATCCCGGCGACGTTGAGGTCTTCGATCACGATCGTGCCGTAATGCTTCGCCAGGCGCGTCGTCAGCTTGTGCAGGCCGTCACGGCGCTGCGCCGCCACCTGGTGGTGCACCTTGTTGCGGGCCGCGTTCGCACGCTTCCACCGGTTCGACGGCTGCCGCCCGGTACGCCGGTCCGGGCCTTGACGGCGGGACACGGTGCGCGAAGTGCGCGCGAGTTTCCGGCGCGCGGCGTCGAAGTGCCGCGGGTTCGGGACCGGCTCGCCCTCGGACAGGACCGCGAGCGTCTTGATGCCCAGGTCCACGCCGACCACGGCGCCGGGTCGGCGTGGTGCGACTTCCTTGCGCACGGCCTCGACGGTGAACGCGACGAACCAGCGGCCCCGCTCGAACCGGACCGTCGCGGACAGGATCCGCGCCGCACCCGCCTCGATCTTCCGCGACAGTTTCCGCGTCGACTCGTGCGTCTTGATCGTGCCCAGGACGGGCAGTGTGACGTGCTTGCGATCGGGCTCGACGCGGATCGCGCCGGTGGTGAACTTCACCGACGGTGTCGCGCGGCGCCGGGACTTGAACCTGGGGAAGCCCATCGGGCGCCCGGCGCGCTTGCCCTTCTTTGAGTCCGACCAGTTCTTCAGTGCCGCGGCCAGGTGGTTCAGCCCGGCCGCGTACGCCTCTTTCGAGCATTCGGCCCACCACGGCGCAACATCATCCTTGGCCTGGTTCCAGGCCTTGCGCAGCGAATACATCGACCAGCTCAGGGACGGCGTCAGGTCGTCGCCGTCGATGCCGTAGGAGCGTTCGGCCTCGCGCTGCGAGAGGTTCGCCTTGACCTGCGCGAGACCCCAGTTGAACGCGACCCGCGCGGCGCCGGCGTGCCGCAGCAGATCCCGGGCCTGAGACGGCGTCGGGTCCAGGGCGAACTTGAACGCCTGTACGGTCACTGGTCGGCTGCCATCGCGGCCATGCCGCGTGCCGCGCGGTTCTTCGCGGAGCGGCGCCCGTAGAGGCGCGCGCACATCGAGGTGAGGATCTCGGTCATGTCCCGCACGAGATCGTCGGCGGTCTCCTCCGGGTCGAGGATCACGAGCCTGCGGCCGGTCGCGGCGAGCGCGGCCTCGAGGTGCTCGACGCCGAACCGGGCGAGCCGGTCGCGATGCTCGACCACGATCACCGTAGCGTCCGGGTCGGCGAGCAGCCGATGTAGTTTCCGGCGCTTGCCGTTGAGGCCGGATCCGATCTCGGTGACGACCTCCGCCACTGCGAAACCCTGGGATGTTGCGCCCGCGACCACGCGCCCGGCCTGGCGTTCGAGGTCGGGCTTCTGATCCTGCGAGGAGACCCGGCAGTAGGCGACAACTCGGCCCGTAGGCCGTTCGGGTTCGGCGCGTACCATCCAGGTCCCAGACGGGGTGCGGTAGGTCGGCACAGGCATTTTCCCGTCCCGGGCCCACTCCCACGCGGTCTGGTAGTGCACACCCTCCCGCCGCGCCCACTCCGAAAGCTTCACAGGGTCAGTATATGCCTATGGAAGCTGATGTTTACTGATGATCCACGGAACAGTTCGCTACCCTCGTCTCCGCCGACACGCCCAGGGTACGTCAGTGCTTCGAGCCGCGTCAGGGGATCGGACCCTGGACTTCCGCCTTACGAAGGCGGCACTCTACCGCTGAGTTAACACGGCACCAGAAAGCCGAGAACCCCGCGGTGGGCGGGGTTCTCAAAGCCGCAAGCTCAGCCAGGTCCGGCCGGAACCGAGGCGAGCCTACTTCCGATCCCCACGGGGTTCGGCAATTCTCATCCGGACGGCGCCTGCGGGCGCACTTATCCCCGGCCATTGTGGGTCAGCCTAGCCACCTGCGTCAATTCCCTCAGCCCCAGGACCCTCGCGGCTTCCCTTGGGTCGCGGGCGACCCTGTCTGCGCGCCCGGTTCTTCTCGTACTCGAGCTCGACGACTTCGTCCTCGTTGAACAGAATCTGACGCCGATGCTTCTCCTCGTAGGCGGTCAGCCGGCCGGTCTGGATCCACCGGTTGATCGTGCGCTGGGACCGCTCGGTGATCTCGAGGACTTCGTTCAGCGTGAGCGGCTTGAACAGCGGGTCCGTCGGATCGATCTGCGCGCTCACTTCTTGACTCGGTACTGCACGGGGACGGAGTTGCCGAACACTTCGCGCAGTTTCTCGGCGGTGGCCTTGGCGCGTACTTCGTCGCCGGCGGCGAGCATGCGCGTCCACTTGTGGTATTCGTCGAGGTTCATGCGGAACAGGGGCCTGCAGCGGCGGCAGCGGACGTAGCCGACGACGGAGCCTTGCACGTTCACGGTGATGGTCTCGACCGCCTTGCCGGGGATGCCGTACGGCCCGGCGAACAGGTCGTCGAGGACCGCGGCGGGCAGGTCGCGGACGCGCTCGGCCTGATACTCGTCGAGGCGGTCGGTGAGCCGACTGTCGATGCCGGGGTGGCCGTCGAGGGCTCGTAGGTCGTGGGTGTCGCAGTCGGCGAGGAGTTTCCAGCCGGCCGGGTCGGGGCCGAGTTGCATGCGCTGGCGTAGCGCGGTCTCGAAGTGTCGGGGCAGGCGCAGGCGTCGTGCCTCGTCGGGGCCGATGGTTTGCGGTTCGTTGGCCACGTCGTCGCCGTCGTACCGATACCGCTTGACGGCGGCTTTACGGGTGGGGCTGTCTTCGATCTCGTATTCGAGCGCCTTGCGGTCGCAGTGCGGGCAGGCGACGCCGATGACGCGGATGGGCTCGGACTCCTGGGTGCCGGTGATGGTGCGGGCGCGGCGGGTGGCGGCGAGCAGTTCGCGGCCGAAGTCTTCGGCGCG